>CDZP01024900.1_pt1 | contig 132979 bp, 157 predicted proteins | sample 554941 | NCBI WGS metagenome assembly CDZP01 (sample SAMEA3182064, study PRJEB8094) | gut metagenome | biome: human; feature: gut; material: Stool; isolation source: human stools | place: Canada | collected 2013-01-28
TCTTGGGAACAGCGTAAGCTCGGAGATGTAGGAGAAACATACACAGGATTGTCAGGAAAAACGAAAGCGGATTTTGGTCACGGACAGGCTCGATTTGTAACCTATATGAATGTTTTCTCCAATCCGATCAGTAATCCCGAAATGACTGAACCGATAGAAATCGATCCTAAACAAAACGAAGTTGAGGTTGGGGATGTGTTCTTTACCACTTCGTCCGAAACGCCGGAAGAAGTGGGAATGTCCTCGGTTTTGCTTGAAAAGCGGGGAAAAATCTATCTCAACAGCTTTTGTTTTGGCTTTCGTCCTACAGAAAAAATAGATAGCTACTATCTTGCGTATATGCTACGCTCGGAGTCTGCAAGAGAGAAAATAATTTTGTTGGCACAGGGCATCTCTCGATACAACATTTCCAAGAACAAGGTTATGGAAATAGCTGTTTCACTTCCGTCACTCGATGAGCAAAAGCTGATTGGACAATATTTTCGCCAGCTTGACAACCTTATCACCCTTCATCAGCGTAAAGGAAAAGCAGCCGTTTCCGGCTGCTTTCTTAATTGTTCCAGTTTAGAAAAAAGTTCGGCGCAAAGCCGAACTTTGGAGTTATTTGGACAAACCTCTAACCAAGAGATCAAGTACATCATAGACGGTCTTTCTATCCTTGGTGGAAAGTTGAGAAACTTTTGCGTCAAGCTGATTATTCTTCTCAGTTACACCCGCATCAATGACATCGCAAAATATCATATCAGCAGAAACACCGAGTGCGTTCATAATATCAATTAGCGTTTCGACCGACGGTATCTTTACGCCTCTCTCGACAGCACTGATATAATTTGAACTCACATTCGCTTTCTGCGCCAAATCTTCCTGACGCATCTTTTTTGCGTTTCTGCATTTTCTGATATTCAGACCAATCGTTTCGATGTCCACGGGGACCACCTCCTTTAGCGTTACTATCACACTATTAGTATTATAATCGACAACACGCACACTATATACGGTCGTGTAGACACAGCCTAACTCTATTAGTTGTAATTATCTTAATCGTTAGCTGGATTTGCCTATAAAATCAACCCGCCATCTCGAACGCCTCACAGGGGGCGTTATCGGTCTCACCATAGAATCGAATGTCATCGTCCTGAGAAACCTCCAAGCCCTTCGCTTTGCACAGGCAATCGCCGTCGCAAACGTCGTTCGGAACACAGTGTTTACATTTCCCGCAAGTCATCTTGTTTCTCTCCTTTCCTGTCGGGGTTCCTTTTTTCTTTTCATTCTCATTATAGCACTTTAAGTCTCAAAAGTCAAGGTTTTTGCAAAAATTTTTTGAAAAAAATACTCAAAGTGCTAATAAGGCGCGAGCCGTGCTATGCGGCCCGCGCCTTTTCTCATATCAGCCCGCTCGAATGAGCTTGTTCAGGAGCGAATCATACAGCTCCTGAAGCACTTTGCACTTGGCCTCGGCTTCTGCAAGCCGTGAATCGGAATCCGGGACGGGGGGGGTCTCCTCAATTCCCCTCAGCGCGGTACAAGCCTCGCTGCCCTGGATACCCAGAGAAATAAGCATTGCCCGGTCAATCGCGGCCATCTCCTCGTCTGTGGCCTGTCCGCAGTAACTTCCGATGCGCTCAATCGCAACAGTGGTAATTTGCTCACAGATTGCAGTGCTCACTCGGTTTGTGCTGCGGATAGTGACGTGCGTTGGCAGGTCATGTTTAGGCTGGGTGGTCAGGTAGACCATCTCCACGGTGCTGCTGTGCTGATTGTTTTTGTCGTTAGACACGACGATGGCAGGTCTGCCGGGACGCTGCTCGCTCCCCACAGCCGCGTAACTGCTCTCGACGTACCAGATGTCCCCACGCTTAATTTCCATGTTGCTTTACCTCCTCAAAATCATTGGGCGTATTTTTCTTTCGGTGCCGGCACATACCAGTGCTCATATCAAAATCACAGGGCTGGCGCTGTTCACTGTGCTGGCACTCATCGCAGAGCATGAGTACCTCGCCGCAGTATGGGCAGAACGCCTGATAGCCGTCCCGCTCAGTGTCCCAGCCGTGAATCTCAACCTCCCGCTCGCAGTTGGAGCACTGTTCGGTCACAACGTAGGTGCGCGGCTCCGGCCCGCTGTCTGGCTCCTGAAGCAGCCATGCTCTGCACTTCGGCAGAGTATCGAACTCCTCCGTCCACGCATGGCCGGTGCTGTTGTCGATGCCAACAAAGGTCTTGCCTGCGTCCAGATAGAACAGACCGCGCGGTTCACGAGTGGCAATGATGTCATCGGCCTCCGCTTTCGTAATCATGCGAATTTCCACAGTTCATTCTTCCTTTCTCGCTCACCCGAACACCAGATCACCGAACAGCGCATACTGGATGATAGCGTCAGCGCACTCAGCATCAATGCCGCTGGTGTCCACTTCACTCCCGATGAGCACACCACTTTCGCAGGTGCCGGATTCCAGCCAGAGCTTGAACCCTTCGATGAACTTGTCACGGGTCAATAGCCAAGTGTCGCTGCTCTCAGAATCAAAGAGCCGAAGTGTGCCGCCCCGGGAAATCTGGTCGCTCGCATACTCCCCGAGCGATTCTCCTACGACCTCTACCCGACGGCACCAATGGGTGATACCACCCTCCAATGCCGCAACCATGATGTCATCAATGTCCTCCGACGTAATCGTCACCGGAACGAGCATCGTAAATTCAAATTTCATATCTCGCATACCTCCTCAAAACTCTCCTTGCTGGCAGAGGCCAGCACTTCGTTGCCGTACTCGGTTAACATCTCCTTGAACCACCGCTCATTCTTTTCCAGCCACTTTTCAGCCTGCGCCTCGGTGAGCGTGATGCCGTTCCGTTCTGCGGCGGCGATCACGTCTTCGGCGCACCAGCGGACAACAGCGAACCACTTCTTCACTTGCCATCCTCCTCTCACCACGTCCGGCGCAGTCCTGCCGCCGGCGTCAGCGCCACGCCGATGCTACCGAACTCAGAACAATCCGGCATATCGTGATTGAACACATAGACGAGCTGCTGCCCATCTTTGATGTCCTCGCGGTCACGCTCCCACTCCTCGGGATAATCGCTCACGTACAGGTAGCTTTCCATCTCACCGATGCTGGTGTAGCTGTGGATGACGTGATAGACCAAAGCGTTATTCTGCTCCTCAAATTCGGCCACCCGCTTGCGCTGGGCCTCGTCGAGCCAATAGCAAGCCCCAAGCGGCGGGGCGCTTTCAGAAACAAGGTCCTCCTTCTCGAACTGCTTTCTGATGGGTGCGTAGATACCCCACAGCTTCATCCGCACAAGGGCCTCAGCTTTCTTTTCTTTTCTCGTGACGTTCATCTCAATTTCTCCTTTCAGACCAGCAGGCCGCACATAAAATCGTCGAACACACTGAAACTGTTGTCCCACGGCTTCGTGCTGCCGACCTCATTCAGCTTTCTCCACAGTTCCGTCAGCTCGGCGTCATAAGTACCCGTGTCCACATTGAGACCGTGATGGCAACAATACGCGGTCCAGAGCGCCCGTAACTGCTCTCGATCAGTTTCATTCTCGAAGTAGCCCTCGATGATGAACGCCTTCATGTAACCGAACTCAGCGGTGCGGTTGATGGTTCCAAACTGCCTCTCGATGTACTCGGCAGCGTCCAGATACCCGCCGACCTTCAGTTCCGAGATAATTTTCTCGATAGTCACCATCGCTCACCTCCGCTTCACGTCCGCAACAAAGTCCCTGACCGAGCGGCTTACAGCCCACCAGAAATACGGCAGCATCAGAGCAAACACCTCGCCGCCCATCGCGAAATAGCCGCGCTGGGCGTAGGCGTAGTCAGCACCGAGGCGGTACAGCCAGACGCCCAGCAGGGTCAGGACAGCGTACTTCACGATGGTGCCGGCATCTGGGCCTTTCTTCTTCCGGCGGCGCTTTCTGCGCCGGGGCTGGGCCAGATAGGGGCATCCCTGCCCCATGTAATGCTCGGTCGGCTCCCAATCAGAAAGCACAATCTCGTGGATTTCATCGCACCAGCTATCGCCCTCGCCAATGTACTGGCAATGCGGGCAGCCGTCAGGGTTGCAGTGCATCATGGCTCAATCCTCCTCATCCAACTGTTTTCTGAGCATCCGAGCAAACTCGTTGTACGCCCGGATGCTTTCTAAGCTGTTCCAATCGACCTGCTTATGGCGCTCGGCCAAAGCCTTGTAATATTCCTCACGTGTCACTGGGAAGCCGCCTCCTTTTCAAACATCCCGTAATAATCCTCTCCGAACTCAGACTGGCACAGCATGGAGATGCCGGCGTCACCCATCTCCTCGCGTATGGCGTCCAATTCGGCAGGACTGTAGAAGTCCAGCAGGGCGAAATATTCATCACGGATGTCCTCGGGGATGTCCCCGACATCCCCGTAATCGAAGTCATCCTCATCTGCGGGGGCCTTTGCGCTTCCAAGCCCTCTGTAATCCCAATCGTCCCAATACCGGTAGCCACCGAAACCGCTGCCTCCGCGGTAAAACTTTCGCTCGACATATTCGTACTTCGGAAAACCGGGCAGCGCGGCCTCAGCCACGATTTCGAGAACCTTCTTCACCGTCGCGTTCAGGTGCTTGCGATTGATGTATTCGTGCTGCGTGTGCGCGTTGTAGTAGCCGGACGAGAGGTTAACCGCCGCCACGCCCAACTCCGGTGCGACGTAAGAAATATCGCTGAACGAACCCCACTCGGTCTCGAAACCTTTTCCAGTTATGTACTTCTCAAACTCCGGGTTGTCGCAGTCATAGAACACCGCGTCATTCCGGCCCTTCCGGTCGATTTCGATGAGCAGCTTCATCTCATCCAGCTCCTTCGGGGTCTTGCCCGCTTTGTGCTTGGCGCAGAACGCCTCCGCACCGACTCCGCCGATTTCCTCATCGCAGGTGAACAGGAGCCACGGCTTGACCTGCGACTGCTCGTAAACGGCAGTCAGCGCATAAACGCCGCACCGGTCATCGCCGCCGATGCCCTGCGGGGACATCAGAATGTTTCCGTTCTCGGTCCGGCAGATGTGCTTCACTGGCTCTTTGTGAACCGTGTCAAGGTGAGCCAGCAGCATAACCGGGGCCTCGCCCCGGACAAGGATGTACTTGCTCTTGCAAACAACCGTGCGGCCGCGATACATCGCAACCAACTTGGCAAACAGCTCTTTCTGGGTGGGCTTCAGGTATTCTTCCAAAGGTTTCATACAGCTTCGTCCTCCTGTTCTTCAATGACCGCCCCACAATGCGGGCAGGTTCCATCACTGCGCATCTCAATCAGCTCATCGCAATGCGGGCAGGTATCGAAATGGTCAGCGCAATCCTCGCAAATGTAGTCTTCGCACCCATCTGCGCGATAAACCATCTGCATATCATCTCGGTGATGCAGGTCTCCGCAGCGGTCGCAGCAATAATAAAGCTCATCTCGGCAATCCGAGCAGATGCGAACCTCCTCACCGTCCCGATATGCGTCATACATCCGACGATCCAAATGCCACTCGCCGCACTCATCACACTCGCTGCAATATTCTTCACGGCAACTGACGCAGACATTTTCTCTGTCAATGTAGCTGACCATATCCTCCGGCCAATATTCCTCGCACTCGTCGCAGTAGGTGTAGTGCTCATCGCGGCAATCCTCGCAGACCTGAATCCAGTCTCCCTGTTCGTTACGAACATCGAACAGCTCGCTGCAACGACCCCCACAATGGTCGCAAGTGTAATTTCCGTGGCGGCAATCGTCACAATAAACTCCGTCGTTGGTTTCCTCTCCGCAGACGATGCACAGACCCCAGGTGCCGACTTCCAAAGGATTCTCGCACTCCAAATCACAATCCGCGCGGACGCTGACGTGACCGTCGAAATCGCTGTAAGTCCAATCCGTATAACCGCCGAAGCCTTCCCCAACCACTACGAGGTCGGACCTGTCGCCGACAGTCGGGTAGGTCTTCCAGAGATTCGGAACATTTTCCAGCATCGAAATTTCGCGCTGGACCAAATCGCGGTAGAGCTTGGAATCCTCGGCGGCCCCATAAACTCCTCCGGCGGTGTTGTACATCCGGCTCTGCATCAGCAGCCCGCTGCCTGGGCGGTAAGCGAAAATCTGGCGCGTGGTCTTCCGGTTATTCAGCGTCTCCGCATCCATCGGGTCATTTACCGTGAAAACGATGAAACTGACCTCATCCCGGGCATATCCGGTACAGCCATTGTTGTAGCTGTACTCGGTCGAGTTGAACGAATGGCAGCTCGTGAGGGTCGCGCCCCGGCGGTCGCATTTGGGATTGCTCATCGTGATGAAGTGCGCCGGGTTGATGCTGACGAACAGCTTGAACCCAATTTTCTTGGCGCTCAACTCGTCCGCAAACTGAGCGTACAGCCGCTGGAACTCGCTGCCGGCGGTCTCATCCGCAACGCCCAGCGCCACGCAGAGCGATTTGAACACACGGCTCAGTTTTCGCGTCGGGGTATAGGCTTTCGGAGCCAACTGCTTGATGGCCGCAATGAATTTCTCACGATGGGTCTCACTGGCTTCCGGGTTCGAGAAGAAGCTGATTGCGTTCATCACCGTATCAAAATCATAATCGCCCGACCGCAGCGGCTTTTCGAGGATCTGCGTAGCCAACTGGTAAACCCGGTCGTAATCGGGATTGTGCGTCCGGGTCCCGTTGATAACCAGCGCATCCAGCTTCGCGTCCCAAACCGGGGACTTGCTGAACAGTTCCCGAAGGTTCTGCTTGGCGTAGCTGCTGTCCTTTGCGAGCCGCTTGATGAACGTGTCGGTGACGTCATCCAAAACGTCGGTCTGGCGGGTGTGCGCGCCGTAATCGTTCAGGGCCTGACGGATATTCGCCTCAGCCCGCTCGATGATTTCCTGCATTTCCATTTTTGTTTACCTCCTCAACATTCCATCGTTGATGTAATTTGCGAAGATCCAGTTGCGGCAGGTTCTCTGCCGGCGGGTGTAGAACCCCGGCGGGTTCGGCTTGTAATCCGCGAACTCGATGCGCCGCGCATCCGTAATCGTGACCCGGATGTTGTGGTTGTCCACAAAAACCGTCTCACCCGGAGCGGGAACGAACGCGATGTGCGTGTTCTGCCAGTAATTGAAACCGGCGCTCAATCCGCAGAGATAATAGGCAACCGCCTTCGGATGCTCGATGACGTCGATGTCGATGAGCGCGGTCGGTTTGTGCAGCGTCCCGTAATAAACGCGATTGTCCTTGCCGCCGAGGAAACATTCGGCGCAGCATTTGGAAATGTCCACGCCCCGAATGTCCCGCAGCCAGAAGAATTCGTGATACCGTTTTACTTCCAGCGTTAAGTGCATTTACTTCACCTCCTCCGTCTGATTGGCAGGGGCTTTCTTTTTGCGCCCGCGCTTCTTTGCAGCCGACTTCTTGGCCGCTGCCTTCTTCGTGACCGGCTCGCTGACCGCCCAGCTCATCAGGACTTTGAAACTGCCGTCGCCCATCTTTTCGATTTCGCAGGTCCAGCCCTCGCCATTCACCGAAACCGAATCGTCCTCACGGTTCGCACTATCCGCAGCGGACTGAATCTTGCCCATCGCCTCGTCGGCGACAATTTGGAGCGCCTCGGCAGCTTTGAGATACTCGGCCAGCCAATAGGCCGCCTTCTTGTAGCTGCGGACCGTGTAGGTCGCGTTGGCCTGACACCGGCCCGTGCCAATCACGATGTCCATGACGTTCTCGTTCTCCACGAAATTCGCCTGTCCCGGCTCGTGGACCTTGACCCAGCGGCCCTGTTTCAGTTCTGCCATTTGTTTGTCCTCCTTGGCTTTATGTATTTGCCCTGTCATCATCAGGCCGGGTGGGGCAGTTCCCGGCGACGCCCGTTCGGGCGTTTCGACTTAAATCGCTTTCAGGCTCGCTATGTATTTCCGTTCCGCTTCGATATAGGCGATGTCATCTTCACTCGGGCCGTTCTCAGACTGAATCAAGTCCTCGATGAACCCGCGCAACGCGCTTTCCATAATGCTGATGATTTTTGCATCCATCTGAAATTCTCCTTTCCTGACTGGAAGTGTTTTTGCTCAAACCCGGCAAATTATTGAAATGGCTAAGGTTTCAAAAAGTGCGCTCGCTTTGGCGATGGCACTTTTTCTTTCATCTTGCAGCTCTCCTGCGGCTGTTACCAGTCTCCCGGAGCCGGTTGTAGAGGAAACGCCAATTTCTACTTCTGCACCGACGGCGACGCCAGCAGTTGAGGTTGTCGTAAAACCTTGGTCAGATGAGGATGTCGAGGCAATGGTCCTGACCCTCGCTGGTGAGTGCTACGAGGATAAAGAGCAGGATAAGCGCTTAGTCTGCGAAGTCATCCTGAATCGGGTAAGCGCCGGAAATTTCGGCGGTGATACGGTTCTCGAAGTTGTTTCGGCCCCAAATCAGTTTGATGGGTACTGGCGGCAGTCCAGACCTGTCAGCGAGAACGATTACGAAATCGCTGAACAGGCGCTCTCAGACTGGTACGCCATAGGCTGTCAGCCACTCTCGGGCTATCTGTTTTTTGAAGCCGGTGAAAACCGCGAAAACATCTTTCGATGCGAATACTGATGAGTTTCTAAGGAGGACAAAAAATGTTTGAAGTGCGAATTACCATCGAAGCCCCGCAACTCGCGGGGGCAATCAACAATCTTGCCGCGGCGATGGACGGTGCCAAACTCGTTCCCCAGCAGACCGCAACTCCTGCGGGGCAGCAGCCTATGACGAACCCCCAGACCAATGCCCCTGCTCCGACGTCTGCTCCCGTTCCGCCCACCCCGCTGCCCAGCCCTGGTCCAGCGGCTCAGGCTATGCCGAGCTATCCGGCACCCAATGTTCCTCTGGCCCAGCCCCCCAAGTACACGGTTGACCAAATCATGGCTGCCGGTGCCTCGCTCATGGACGCCGGCAAGGTGAATGAGCTGATGAATCTGCTTCACTCCTTCGGCGTTCAGGCCGTCATGGATCTGAAGCCCGAACAGCTCGGCGCGTTCGCCACCGGCCTGAGAGAGCTGGGGGCGAAGATATGAGTAGCCACGCACTGCTTTCCCCGTCCAGCGCCCACCGCTGGCTGAACTGCCCCCTTGCGCCCCGGCTGGAAGCCACCCTTCCCGAGAAGCCCAGCGAGTACGCTCGTGAAGGGACGGTGGCCCACAGCGTCTGCGAGATTACGGCCAAGAAGAAGTTCAAAAAGGTCAAGGCTGCCGAGTACAACCGCGTCATCAAAAAGCTGAAAACAGATGCGGTGTGGGATGATGAAATGCTCCACACGGCTGAAACTTATGTGGAGCACTTGACTGAACTGGCGATGGAGTTCGCCAACGAGCCGTACATCGCCTTCGAGGTTAAGGTGGACATCTCCGATTACGTCCCAGAGGCTTTTGGCCGCTGCGACTGTGTGATGTTTGGCGGCGATACGCTTATCATCACAGATTACAAGCACGGGAAGGGCGTTCCAGTCAGCCCGGACGAGAACCCTCAACTCATGCTATACGCCCTCGGTGCGCTGAAGCTCTACAAGCCCTTGTTCGGTGTTGCACTGAAAAAGGTTGCAGTCTACATCGACCAGCCTCGAATCGGTGCTTACGACGGATGGACCTGCACCGTGGACGAGCTGCTGGCATGGGGCGAGAGCGTGAAGCCCAAAGCTCAGATGGCCTTTATGGGCTTCGGTGAATATCACGCCGGTGACTGGTGCCGCTTCTGTCGAGCCAATGGCATCTGCAAAGCCCAAGCTGAACAACAGATTGGGGCGTTCGATGACTTTAGCGCAGCCGTCGGAAACCCCACTGCCTTACTCAGTCCTTCTGAGATGGGCGAGGTGTTGAAGCGCGGCGAGACCCTCGTCTCGTGGTATGAGACCGTCAGAGAAAAGGCGCTCGAATCCTTGCTCAACGGCGAGAAGATTCCGGGCTACAAGGTAGTGGAGGGCCGCAGCAGCCGTTGCTGGACCGACCAAGACGCAGCCCTCGACAAGCTCCAGGAAAGTGGCGTAGACCGCGCGTTGATTTACGACAGTGTGCCGAAGACCCTTGCACAGCTTGAAAAGATGCTCGGCACTGTGAAGTTCAAGGAGCTGGTCGGAGAGTTCGTAACCAAGCCGCAGGGCAAACCTACCATCGCCCCTGAGAGTGATTCCAGACAGCCATTCAGCAGCGCCGCTGCTGATTTCGCTGGCGTCGTCGCGCAGAGTTAAAGAGCAATGAGTTTATTCGACAAAGGTGAATTTGACGCAGAGCAAATGGTTCAATACGAAAGGAGAAAAATCATGTACAACAACATTCCGACCAAGGTCCTGACAGGCGAAGTCCGGCTGTCCTACGTGAACCTCGTGGCCCCTCGTGTGAACAACAATGACCCCACCGCGACCCCGAAGTATTCCGTCACGCTGCTCATCCCGAAGACTGACACGGCGGTGAAGGCGAACATCGACGCCAGCATCGAGGCTGCTGCCAAGGACGCACAGGCGAAGATTTGGGGCGGCGTCCGTCCTCCGGTCCTGCCTATCCCCATCCACGATGGCGATGGCGTCCGTGAGAACGGCACTCCCTACGGCCCTGAGTGCAAGGGTTGCTGGGTCATCACTGCCAGCACGAAGAACAAGCCGCAGGTGGTGTCCCAGAGCGACATCAACACGGAGCTGCTGCCGCAGGACATCTACAGCGGTATGTACGCCCGCGTGACCATCAATTTCTTCGGCTACAATACCGCCGGCAAGCGCGGCGTGGGCTGTGGTCTGGGCAACGTGATGAAGACCCGCGATGGTGAGCCTCTGGCTGGTGGAGCGTCTGCCGCCGCAGACTTCGCCGGCGTAGGCCAGACGGTTGCTGCTCCCGCTACTCCCGCCTACGGCGGCGCGATGCCGGCCACCCCGGGCCAGATGAGCTACCCCAACACCGGGTATGCCGCTCCCGCACCTGCGCCCGTTGCTGCTGCTGCTGACGGTGTGGCTCCGTGGGGTGCTGCTGACGGTCCTTATGGCGGCCAGCCTCAGCAGGGTAATCCGATGGGCGTACAGCCCGGTGCTATCAACCCCCTCACCGGCCAGCCGTATTTCGGTTAAGTAAGCGAAAGACACGCGGCCGCAGAATAAGCGGTCGCGTGTCTTTTTTCTAAGGAGGACAAGTCTATGTTTGATTTTGATACCCCTCGGGAGGCGAAGCGGTTCCGCGTCAATCATCCGAACGGGTACATTGAGATAAACGTGGGGACGTTCTTTGGCACCTCCCCGCAGAAAAAAGTGAACAAGCTGCTGCGCCTCGCCCGGAAGTATTGCACGGAGGAACAGCGCAGGGAGCTGCTCTGCAATATCGTGGAGGAGGCCAAGTATCGCTCGGACATCCTCGATGAGCTGGACAGCTTGATTTCCAAAGGCCGGATGCTGTTTCACGCAATTTTCGGCAAGCAGTGGCCTACCGACATCATCTCAGCCAGCGGGTATAACGCCATCGACAAGCAGCGCAAGCAGTTGAGCGCCTACGCGGAGGTTATCGCGGGAGAGAGGTGGGAAGGATGAAGCACCATCTCAGCATTGACCTTGAAACCTTCAGCAGTGTTCCCATTGGCAAGGCCGGAGCCTACAAGTATGTGCAAAGCCCGGACTTCGAGATCCTGCTGTTCGCATACAGCCTGAACGACAGCCCCGTGGTGGTTGTGGATTTGGCGCAAGGTGAGGTTCTCCCGGACTGGCTCTATAAAGCCGTGGAAAGCCCGGATTACATCAAGCACGCCTACAACGCTGCATTCGAGTGGTACTGCCTCTCAAAGTTCTACGGCCACCTGCTGCCGGTGGACCAGTGGCGGGACACGATGCTGCATGGCCTCTACTGCGGCTACACGGCGGGCTTGGACGCCACCGGCAAGGCACTGGGTCTGCCAGCCGAAAAGCAGAAGCTCTCGGTAGGCAAGGCGCTCATCCGGTACTTCTGTGTACCTTGCACCCCCACACAATCAAACGGTGGACGGCACCGCAACCTGCCGAAGCACGACCCGGATAAGTGGGATTTGTTCAAGACCTACTGCCTGGGCGACGTCACCACCGAGAAGGAGATCGAGCGCCGGCTGTCGGCCTTTCCAGTGCCGGATGACATCGAGAAGCAGTGGCAGACCGACCTGCTCATCAACGCCAGAGGCGTGGCGGTGGACATGGGCATGGTGCGCGGCGCTCTGGAAATCGGGGCGCAGTCCCGTGACCGGCTCATGCAGGAGGCAATCTCCATCACCGGGCTGGAAAACCCGAACAGCATCGCCCAGCTCTCGACGTGGCTGGAAAAGGCCACTGACACGCCCGTCACTGATCTGCGGAAAGACACGGTTGCCGCTATGCTGGAAAGCAACGCTGTGACCGGCTCGGCTAACCGGATGCTTGAAATCCGGCAGGAGCTGGGTAAGACCAGCACCAAGAAGTACGACGCTATCGAGGCCGCTGTGTGCGGCGATGGCCGGGTACGAGGGCTGCTTCAGTTCTACGGAGCCAACCGCACAGGCCGCTGGGCGGGCCGTCTCGTGCAGGTCCAGAATCTCCCGCGCACCTACATCGGGCAGCTCCCGCTGGCTCGTGAGGCCGTCAGGAACAAGCAGGAGGACAAGCTGCGGTTCCTCTACGGCTCCGTGCCTGATACCCTGTCCCAGCTCATCCGAACGTCGTTCGTGGCGTCTGAAGGCAACAAGCTGGTGGACGCCGACTTCAGCGCCATCGAAGCCCGCGTCATCTCATGGCTGGCGGGAGAGCAATGGCGGTTGGAAGTGTTCAGGACCCACGGCAAAATCTACGAGGCGTCGGCGAGCCAGATGTTCGGCGTCCCGCTGGAAAAAATTAAGAAGGGCAACCCCGAATACGCCCTGCGGCAAAAGGGCAAGGTCGCTGAACTGGCGCTGGGTTATCAGGGCAGCTCCGGTGCGCTCATCGCAATGGGCGCTCTGAAAATGGGCATCCCAGAAGACGACCTGCCGGACATCGTTTCCCGCTGGCGGGATTCCAATAAGCGCATTGTGGACCTCTGGTATTCGCTCGAATCGGCGGCGGTGTCTGTCATCCAGACCGGCCATCCGGCGGGCGTCCGAGGGCTGATGCTGGCCCGTGAGATGGACATTGAGAACGGGCTGGACTTCCTCACCATCACCCTGCCGAGCCGCCGCAAGCTCTACTATGCGAAGCCCTCGCTCGGCGAGAACTCTTGGGGCCGTCCCTCCATCCTCTACTATGGTGTCAACCAGACCACGAAGCAGTGGACGCAGCTTGAAACCTACGGCGGCAAGCTCGTGGAGAACTGTGTTCAGGCCATCGCCCGTGACTGCCTTGCAATCGCCATCGAGCGGTTGGAGGCCGCCGGGTTCCCGGTGGTGTTCCACATCCACGACGAAGTGGTGGTGGACTGTCCTGCGGAGAAGGCCGACCTCGATGAAGTCGTGCGGCTGATGTCGCTACCGATTCCGTGGGCGCCTGACCTTCCCCTCAACGCTGATGGCTGGGTTGGCGATTTCTTCAGAAAGGACTAACGCCATGTTTGTACACAAAAATGCTGAGGGCTATCCTGACCCCACAGTAGGCGAAGCGATGAGCAACATCGCGCAAGAGGAACGCCGCAAGGAGGCTGACCGGCTTGCCGCAATCAGCGCCCTTATCCCCGTGATGAAGGGCTGCGCGGAGTTGGTAGGCTTTGAGGTCGTGGGCCGGATCGTCCTCATGGACAAGGAAACTGGCAAGAAATACAGGTAGACGGAAGGAGGTCGGAGCCAATGGTCAATGACCGCCAAATTACAATCTCTGTCGGCAATAACCGAAAGAGCGTGAACTGGCAGCCGCAGACCCTGATGCTGTCGGAGTTCTATGAAAAGCTCCGAATCCCCAGCCGCTCAACGGAGACGATGCAGGAGTACCTCTCCCTGCGGAAATCTGAACAGGATGACAAGAAAGACATCGGCGGGTTCGTCGCTGGCACCCTGTCCGGCCCGCGCCGCAAGGCCGGGGCCGTGACAGGCCGCGAAATTATCACCCTCGACTTTGACACCATCCCGCCCGGTGGCACCGAAGAAATCCTGAAGCGCGTAGACGCGCTCGGCTGCGGCTACTGCATCTATTCAACTCGCAAACACTCACCGGCAAGCCCCCGGCTGCGTATTCTGCTGCCCCTCGACCGCACGGTCACGGCAGACGAATACGAGCCGCTGGCCCGGTATATGGCCGTCTGCATCGGCATTGAGTTCGCTGACCCGACCACGTTCGAGGCCACGCGGCTGATGTACTGGCCGAGCTGCTGCAAGGACAGCGAGTACATCTTCACGTTCGGCGATAAGCCCATGCTCTCCGCAGACGGTCTGCTGAATGCGATGAACGAAAAGTTCGGGGATTGGCGCGACGTCTCGAAGTGGCCGCAGGTCCCCGGTGCAGACAACGCCTATAAGAAACTGGCAATGAAGCAGAGCGACCCACTCAGTAAGGCTGGCGTGGTGGGCGCGTTCTGCCGGACATACGACATCTACGGCGCGATGGACACCTATCTCGACGGCATCTATGCGCCGGTGGATGATTCAAGAGGAAGATATACCTACCTTGGCGGCAGCACGACCGGTGGAGCAGTGGTGTACGACAACGGAATGTTTCTGTACAGCCACCACTCCACCGACCCCTGCTGCGGCAGGTTAGTCAACGCCTTCGACTTGGTGCGCCTGCACAAGTTTGGCGACCTCGATGATGGCGCTGACCCAAACACGCCCACGAACAGGCTCCCATCCTACACGGCGATGTGCAACCTCGCTGTGGAGGACGCGCGGGTCTCCCGGCAGCTTGCAAAGGAACGGGCCGATTCTGCTGTCAGCGATTTCAGCGGCCTGACCGAATCAGCGTCGGCCAGCGAGGGCGATAACCTCGACTGGACAATGGACTTGGAGCTGAACCGGCAGACCGGCACGATTAAGGCTACCATCGACAACATCTGGCTCATCCTTGAAAATGACCCGAACCTCCGGGGCAAATTCGCGCTGAACGAGTTCGCCGGACGCGGCGAAGTGCTGGGAGACCTGCCGTGGAGCGCGTTTGACAAAAGAAGGGGGTGGACAGATAACGACAATCAGGGCCTCTACTGGTACTTCGAGAAGGTCTACAAGATTACCGGCAACGGCAAAATCGACGGCGCTCTGTCCCTGCACAGCGAAAAGCACAAGTTCAACGATGTGCAGAACTATCTCACCTCGCTCACGTGGGACGGCTATCCGAGGCTCGATACGCTGCTTGTGGAGTATCTGGGGGCTGAGGACCGGCCTTACACCCGTGCCGTCACCCGAAAAGCGTTTACGGCGGCGGTAGCGCGGGCTATGGAACCGGGGTGTAAATATGACACCATGCTCATTCTCGTAGGGCCGCAGGGCATCGGAAAGTCTACGCTCCTCGACAAGATGAGCAAGGGATGGTTCAACGACGGCATCCGCACCTTTGAGGGCAAGGAGGCCAGCGAGCTGCTGCAAGGCGTGTGGTTGGTCGAGATCGGTGAGCTGGACGCCTTCAGGCAATCAGATACCGCCCGCATCAAGCAGTTCCTGTCCCTGCGGGCAGACCGATTCAGAGCGGCCTACGGGCGTCATGTCAAGGAGCTGCCGCGCTGCTGCGTGTTCTTCGGCACCACCAACACGGCTACGTTCCTGCGGGACCGCACAGGCAACCGCCGGTTCTGGCCGGTGGACGTGGGCGTTCAACCGCGGCTGAAGCTCGTGTGGGAAGACCTCGAAAACGAAGTTGACCAGATTTGGGCCGAGGCCATGATGCGGTGGAGAATGGGCGAGAGCCTTATCCTGTCTGGCGATTTGGAGAAAGATGCAATGCTGGAACAGGAATCCCACCGGGAAGTCAGCAGCAAAGAGGGCATCATCCTCGATTTCGTGGACCAGCCTGTGCCGGAGGATTGGCAGAAGTGGCCGCTGGACAAGCGCCGGCTGTTCCTTAATGGCACAGTGGAGGGCAACGTGACCCTCGTACCGCGAGACAGGATATGTGCCTTGGAGATTTGGTGCGAAGCCTTCGGGGGGCAGCCAAAAGATTTCCGGTACTCGGAATCCGCTGAAATCAACGACATCTTGCGGGCCATGCCCGGATGGGAGAAAACGCCGAATGGCTTGCGTTTCGGGTACTGCGGGTATCAGCGCGGATTCCTGCGCAGCAGAGGGAGGTAACGCCAAATGAGTAAGAGAAGCGACTTGGAGATCGTCAAGGACTGGCAAACCGTCCAAACTGAGTTCGAGGCGATGGAGCGGATGTCCTGCGTCCCTGCGGGCATCCGCAAGGTCCGGGCTGACCACATCTTCGATGAGGAGAGGTCTGTCCGCTGGAACCGCAAAATGGTGGAGAAGAACAACGCCGAGTATCAGGCAGAGGTGGCGCGGCTCAATACCGCGAAGAACAAGCGCCGCGACGCCATCCTCGAAGACATCTACCGGCTGATTCAGGAGGACGTGGGCCGCGACCTATCACGGGTCAAGGCCCAGCGCCTCTGGGCGTATGCGTGGGAGCAGGGCCATGCCAACGGGTTCCATGACGTCTACTGCCACCTTCAGGATATGGTCGAGTTGGCACGAATGCTCTTAGAGTGAGCGCGGAGGTAATCAGCATGGTGGTGAAAAAGGCTGGCGGCAAAATCTATGGCGCGGTTCTCACGTCTGCGGAGAAGAAGGCCATGAACATGGAGATCGAGAGGCAGCTTGCGGAGTACACGCGGAAGCACGAGGTCGAGCTGAACGCGATGATTCTGTATGTGCTCCACGAGCAGCTTGGCTTCGGTGAACAGCGGCTGCGGAAGTTCTTCGACCGGTTCTCGGTGGAGATTGACGCGCTGGTCAAATACTACGAGATGGACGATGAGGACGCCGAGTGGCTCTGCACCAGAAAGCTACTTGATATGGGCATCGACGTGGCGAAGTGGGTCGCCGACGCTGAAACATTGGGCTGAAACATCTTGTGTCGATTTTACCGCAAGTCTAATTTCGGGAAAAATTAGAGAAGTTCAGGGCGGAAAGTCGTTCACAGTTTGTTCAATGTTTCAGGCGTCGAATGTTTCAATGTTTCGCCGATGTTTCAGCAATGTTTCAGCGGAAATCCGCATGATTACTGGCTTTTCTCCGTTTTGAAACATTGAAACATTCATTCCTATAAAAGATTAAAAATAGAGAGATTAGGGAGATTAGGGGATTACCCGTATATCTCTAATACGCCTAATTCGCCTAATTCGCGCTAAGTTACGCGCGCGCGAATGTTTCAGGAGGTTCATATGAAAGAAAGCTATATTGAGGGGCGTCTTGTTGAAGGCGTGAAAAGGCTCGGCGGTATGTGCTTGAAGTTCGTCAGCCCCGGTACTTTAGGGGTGCCTGACCGAATTGTCATTACGGCAAAAGGCCGAATCATCTTCGTCGAGCTGAAAACTGAAACGGGTCGCCTTGCGAAAATCCAGAGGTACACGATTGGCGAGATGCAGAAGCGCGGTGCAGATGTCCGCGTGGTCAAAGGCATCGACGAGGTGAAGGAGCTGCTTGCCGAGATCGGAGGGATGCAGGGATGATATTCAATCCGTACCCGTATCAGCAGTATTGCATTGACAGCATCATTTACAATCGGGCAATCGGCCTGTTCCTCGATATGGGGTTGGGCAAGACGGTCATCACTCTGTCAGCCATAAAGGACCTTCGGTACAATCGGTGGGAGGTTGCAAAGCCTCTCATCATCGCACCGAAGAAGGTGGCCGAGGCCACGTGGACTACAGAGGCCGCAAAGTGGGACCACCTGAAGATGATGCGGGTCGTGCCTATTCTCGGAACGGGCCAGCAGCGGCTTCGGGCGTTGGCTACGCCGGCAGACGCTTACGTGATAAATCGTGAGAACGTGACATGGCTGGTCGAACATTTCAAAAATGCGTGGCCGTTCGATATGGTAGTGTTGGATGAGAGTTCGAGTTTCAAAAACTCCCAAAGCAAGCGGTTCAAGGCGCTGCGGTTGGTTCGCAGCAGAATCCATAGAATCGTGGAGCTGACCGGCACTCCATCCAGCAACGGCCTCGAAGATCTGTGGGCGCAGATTTATCTGCTGGACGGCGGAGCGCGGCTGGGCAAAACATTGGGCGCATATCGTGACCGGTATTTCGTCCCCGGAAAGCGTAACCGCACGACCATTTTCAGTTACGACCCGAAGGAAGGCAGCTTCGAGATGATTAAGCGGGCCATCAGCGACATCTGCATCAGCATGAAGGCCAGCGACTACCTTACCTTGCCGGATGTCATACATAACGACATTCCGGTGGCTCTCGACGCTGCGGCTAAGAAAGCCTACGCCCAGTTGGAGACCGACCTACTGTTGCAGGTGGATGAAAACACCATCACGGCCCAGAGCGCCGGCGTCCTGACAGGAAAGCTCCTTCAGCTTTGCAACGGGGCGATTTACGACGAGAATCGGAATGCTGTGGCCGTCCACAACTGCAAAATCGACGCTTTTATGGAGCTGATTGAGCAGCTAAACGGGCAACACGCTTTGGTGTTCTATAATTTCCAGCATGACCGCGACCGGCTTGTGGAGGCTTTGGCGAGTACGAAGTTGCGGGTGCGCGTTTATTCTCGGGCGCAGGATGAGATTGATTGGAACAACGGTGAAATTGACGTCCTGCTTGCCCACCCAGCGAGCTGTGGCTACGGGCTGAATCTTCAGCGCGGCGGGCATCACGCCATCTGGTTTGGGCTGACGTGGAGCTTGGAGCAGTACGAGCAAGCCAATAAGCGACTGCACCGGCAGGGGCAGGAGCATCCGGTGGTCATCCACCACCTGATTGTGCAAGGCGGCATGGATGAGGCCGTCTTGGAAGCCCTTCACGATAAGGGCGATATGCAGAACGCGCTGCTGAACGCGCTGCGCGTCCGCATCAGCAAAATTCGCAGTTAAAAAAGAAGGAGGCAGATGACCATGATTGGAACAGAAGAAATCGCCGAAATCGTGAAGGTAGCGGCTGCCGAGGTGCTTGCCCGGAAGGACGAGATTCTCGATGAGGAGTATGACGCCCGGTATCACGACGTCAACCTGCTGATGAAGAACTACCGGAAGCTGAAGGCCCACTACTCGAACGTGTCGCCGGAGACCTTGGAGGTCAGCGCCATCTGCTCGATGCGCCGGAAGACCGGCTTGATGATGAGCCACGTCGATAAGATGCTGGCCGCGTATGAGGCCATGTGCAAAGGCTCCATCAACCCGGACGAGGGTCGTCGGTGGGAGGCCCTCTACCTTCGCTATATCGACAGCAAGCGCATGAGCGTGGATGACATCGCCAGCCAGTTGAACATTGACAAGCGGACCTTCTACCGCGACATCAGCAAGGCGATGGAAGATATGGCTGTGCTGCTGTTCGGCATCGAGGCCATCGGCTCGTGGAAGCATAAGCGTGGCTCAGACGGAAAAAGGTAATAAAATCAGGAGGTTTTCGCCAGTCGGAGACCTCCTATTTTGTTACGTGAAATCGTCTTTTGCGAAAATTTTTTCGGAAAAAATTTTAGAAATTCATTGACATTCACGACTTAAAGTGCTATAATAAGAGTGTAAAGAAAAAGAAGGAACCCGACGAGAGAACGGAGGTTGAGAAAAATGACAGCAGCAGTTCGAGACTGCATCAAAGCAGAATGTGAATACCGAGAATGGCGCGAATGCCCGCTTTGGTATTGCGTCAAGACCAAGCTCAGAGCCGACGGAAAAGTCGAGAGCGAGATCATTTCGGACGAGAAAACCAAGATTGCGATTGCAATTCAGAGCGCGGACAAGCCGCTCGATGGGGTTTTCGAGGATGCAAGCGGAGTTACATATTACACCTATCACGCAGGTTATGCGGAGGCCGCCAAGCAGGTTGCGTTGGCAAAAGCAATGTAGGCAAATGCAGCAGACCATTTCAGTCATTTACATCACCTTCTTTCACACCACCTGTGCGGTGGCTTTTTCTTTGCCTGAAATCGTACTGATAGGTGAAAATAACGCCGTCAAGCGCAGTTTCTCGGTAATACATTCCGTCCGCATACCACTCGCGCCGAATCTCCTCACCATCATTCAATCCCGGCAGGTTTGCCTTTGCCATGTTTGCAAGTTCTGCCGCAACCGCAAGCAGAACCGAAGGGAGGGCGCTCACTTCCCCTGATTTACGTCATCAGCGAGAAGCTCCTCGATGGTGCAACCATAGAGCTTCGCAAGCTGGGGCAGCTTGTCGGCCCTCGGCTTTGCAAGTCCGCGCTCCCATTTACTGACTGCGGATTCCTTTACCCCCACGGCCTTGGCGACCTCACGCTGGGTGGGGATGGCTCCGCGAAGTCTCCGCTCTCTCATTACGTTCATCTTTTCACCTCCTGAACGGTTCCATGCGGTGGGTTTCTGTACTTACATTCTCATTATAGCACTGCATTTCCTGAATGTCAACTCCTATTCTCAAATTTTCCGAAAAATTTTCCCCTGTTGACAATGTGAATTAAAAGACATATAATAGACTTTAAGGAAAGGTGGTGTCCTTATGGACGGATTCGGAGAACGACTGAGACGCCTGCGAAAAGAGCGCGATATTACCCAAGGCCAGCTTGCTGAAGTTATCGGCGTGGTCCCCTCGGCAGTAGGAAAATACGAGCGCATCCCGCAATCATACCCCAGCGTAGAGGCTCTTATGAAGATTGCGGACTACTTCGACGTCAGCATAGACTACCTGCTTCGGGGCGTACAGGCTGCACCCTCGGTGGAGAATAACCTGAATGGGCAGATGCTGAACAGCTCCTTTGTTCAGGCAAACCACGGGGGCGTTGTCTTCAACGGTGATTCGCAGAAGGCGATTTCCCCAGAGGCGATAGAGCTGCTTCGCATTTATGAAACCCTGAGTGGCCGTGACCGTTTGAAGCTGCTGAACATCGCAGTGGAGTTGGAAGGAGGCTCGAAATGAGAGTAATGCTCGACATCAAGCAGAAGTGCTCATTCTTCTGGCTGCGGGGCATCCGACGCGCCCGCATTGATAAGTGCTGCGCGAAATGCTTTATCGGCGAAGTTTACCACGAAGTTTATGACGGAACACGCTTTAAGGAAAAAGCCCACGTGGATCTGGAACTCCCGCCGGACAGCAGCATAAAAGCCTACTATCTCTGCGGCCTCAGCCGCGGGTTCAAGTACGAAGACAATACCCACGTTGCCTTCGTCCCTTGCGCTGGTCAGAATATCGAGATTGAGAATGACCGGATTCGCCTTGTGATTACTGATGCTCGCCAAATTGATTTCCAGAGCTACAAGCCGAATCCTGCGGGCGAATACACAGATGAGCAACGCACCTGCCGCAACTGGATATTCGCCAACTACTTATTAGACGGGATGCCGCTTTGAACCGCGCAGCCCTCTACATCCGTGTTTCCACACTGGAACAGGCGCAGGAGGGCTATTCCGTCGGCGAGCAGAAGGAACGCCTGATTGCGTACTGCAAGGCCAAAGACTGGATTATCGCGGACATCTATGTGGATGGCGGGTACACCGGCAGCAACCTGAACCGGCCCGGCATCCAGAAGCTCATCTCCGAGACGGACAAGTTCGACCTCGTGCTGGTCTACAAGTTGGACCGTCTCTCCCGCTCCCAGCGGGACACGCTCTACCTCATCGAAGAAGTCTTCCGGCCAAAGGGCGTGGACTTCATCTCCATGCAGGAGAGCTTCGACACATCGACCCCATTCGGCAAGGCCATGATTGGCCTCCTCGCTGTGTTCGCCCAGCTCGAACGTGAGCAGATAAAGGAGCGCACGTGGATGGGCCGCGTAGCCCGCGCCAAGACCGGCCTCCACCACGGCGGGGGCCATATCCCCATCGGCTATGAGTACGAGGACGGGCATCTCGTCATCAACCCGTATGAGGCCGAGCAGGTGCGGAAGATATACGAGTGGTATCTTGCTGGTGATTCCCTAAAGACCATCACCGACAAACTTCAGGAGGTGGGGTACACGAACAAGTACAGCAGCTACAACTCATGGACCAGCGTCCGAAACATCCTCGGCAATGAGACCTACACCGGACGGCTGCATTTTGGAGATGTCATAGTGGATAACGCACACGAACCTATCATCAGCAAAGAACAGTTCGACGCGGCGCAGGTTCTCCGTGGCAAGCGGCAGGAACAGTATGGCGGTCAGGCGTTCCAGTCCAAGCATCTGCTTGCCGGCCTCATCTACTGCGGCCACTGCGGAGGCAGATACTACCTACGGAACACCGGCAAGTATTCCTACTACGCCTGTTACTCCCGCACCAAACAGATGAAAAGCATGGTGAAGGACCCGAACTGCATGAACAAGATTTGGAAGGGTGCGGAGCTGGAAGCCATTGTGGACGCCCGGATTCGGGAGCTTCTCAGCTCACCGGAGATGGCCGCAGAGATCGCTACCAGCCGCTCCAAGCCCGCCCCAGTCAGCAAGAACGCAGACATCGAAAAGAGGCTCCGGGAAATCGACAAGCAAATCGGCAAGCTCATGGAGCTGTACCAGCACGACGATATACCGCCCGAGCTTCTGGGCGAGCGTATCAACAAGCTCTACAACGAGCGCACCGCTCTGGAATCCACCCTTGCCCCGGTGGTCGAGGATGAGGCCATGCCGTTCGATTTGGTGGAGGCCCTCATCTCGGATGCCGCGCAGGTCTGGGACTTCGCGGACGAGAGCCAGAAACGCCGCATCCTGCAAAGCCTTGTGTCCCGCATTGTGCTCACCGACGATGACGTCAAGATTGAGTGGGCCTTCTGACAGCAACGAAAAAAGCCCTACCGCTGCGTGAGCGGTAGGGCTTTCCTGTTACTTCTCTGAAGACTGCGCGATTGCGTTCTGCACAACGGCGGCTGCGGTCGCAGCAGCAGTGCTGGCGGCAACCGATGTAGCATTCGCAGAGCTGGCGCTTTCCAGTGCCGCAGTAGCGGCGGGCAGCGCCTTCTGCTTGCGTACCTCGGCCTCAATGTAGGTGGTGAGGTACTCGGTCAGATCGCCATAGGTTTCCTCGATAAAGGCTTTGGTTGCGGGGCTGATCGCCTTGATACAGGCGGCAAGCGCCATAGCAAGGGCCTGCTTCTGAGCCTCCGCGTCAAAGCTGCCGGCCTTCTTCAGTTCATCGACATAGGTCTGCGAAACGGCAGACACAGCGATACTGACGATGCCGGTAACTTCCTCGATGACGTCTTTCAACAGGGTGCTGTTGGTCTCTGCTGCGGCCTGTTCGCCCTTCTTCTTGACGAAGGCGGCGACGAAAGCGGACAGCGCGGTCACTGCGGCGGTAACAACCGCCATCAGCAGGTTAAAGACAGCTTCATTCATCAGTCGTACTCCTTACATTTTGGTGCAGTAGTCAAGGCTGACCCAGCCAGCGCCGGATTTCAGCTTGCCCCACTTGCTTGCGCCGGCCCCTGTGGATTCCTCCACAATCGTGTAGACACCGGGTTTGATGAATCCCTTGCGGGCGTAGCCGGTGCCGGGGCCAGACCGGATGTTGAGGTCGGTAGCGGTGATTCTCACCAGATAGTTCACGTCTGCGGAGCCGCCCTCCACCGAGATGGTGTTGGCGTCTACCCAGCCGTACACGTTGCTGGTGGCGTCCGTGTGGATGACGTGGTACGGATGCTTGGCGTTGGCAGAGATAGCCGTAATCTTGGCCGGCCCAGCCTTGGCCGCAGAGCCGCTGGCGGCGTTGGCGCTGGTGTAGTGCTTGCCACCGGCGAAGTTGACCACCGTGCCGATGTCCAGCCCCGCAGCAGGGGTGCTGGGGGTCGAGGGCGCGGAAGGCTGCGCGGTGGAGCCACCGAGCTGCGCCGTGACCTTGCTTGCGAGGTCGCCCATACGGGCGTACATCCAGTCGCCGGGGCAGCTCTTGTTGGCGAACCATCGGTGGACGGTCAAGACCATCTCGTCAGACTTGGGGGAGTAGTTGAGGGTCTTGTTCTTGTCGCCCAGCCAGAGCAGCTTCTTCTTGCCGTTGCGCTTGCAGATGTCCACGCAGAGCGTGATGAGCTTCTGGTACACGACATCCTTGAAGGCATACGGCGCGGTGGTGTCGGACGCGCACTCGATGGTCACGGCTCGCTGGTCGTTGGCGTTGGAGGACGTACACCAAGAACGATTGCCCTCATCCACGCACAGCAGCACCCGGCCATCCACGCCGATACCGTAGTTGCAGGACGCCTGACGGGACGTAGGCGCGAACACGTTGCCCAGCGTTTCCACAGAGCACTGGCCTACTACGCAGTGCGGGGTGATGCGGTCGATGGCGTGGGTACGCGCCCCAGAATGATTCGGACTGAGTTTCGTATAGTTTACGAGCGAACTGTTGCTCATGCTATTACCTCCATTCGCGGGCGTTGCGTACTTGTCGTAGTAGGACTGACCGTACCCTGCCCGCTTGATTTTGACTGCCTCACCCTGATTGGCAGGGCGCTCAAAGTTCAGCAGGACACTGTCGCTGGCAGTCCGAACGGCAGTCGCGGTTTTCAGGGTGGACAACACAGACTTGTAGCCAGTGGAAAGCTCCTCAAACAAAAAATCGAGCTGCATATCCAAGTCCCCGATGGACTTGCCGGCAGCCCGAGCGAAATTCAGCAGATTCTGTTTTCGGCTCCAAAACGTCCACTGGGCAAGGCCGTAGCCCGCGCTGTCGTGGATGAAGTTCTGATACTTCCCGCTGTCTACGGCGGCAGTGTACGCCGCATCCGTGTAGCCCAGCTTCTTCTCATACGTGTTCTGTAAATTCTGCGGATTCAGGCCGCTCTCGGCATAGAGGTTTCCCATCAGGCCGGCAGCACCGGCAGCAGACAGGCCCTTAGCCAAGAGGTAGTCCCAAATCCTTTTTTCGTTGGTGCTCATCGCGCCTCAGTCCTTTCGCTGTGGGTCAGCCCACGCCCGCAGAACCGTCACTTGTGGTATCCGAGGAGGTGTCCACGGTGCCGCCGCTTCGGTACACGGGCCTGTCGGGCCAGTGGTTGTTCTTGCTCAGGTTTTCGACGGCAGACTTGATGGCGTAGGCAAGAACCACGCCGATAATCTCCGTCACTGCGACCTGAGACAAGCTCTCAGCAATCTGCATCTTATCGAGGGCTGCGAGGATGTAGCTGCACCACACCCACGCGAACCCGTTGGCGAGACAGATCCACACGACCATCTTCATGGTCTCCCGCTTCTTCCTGCCCGCAGAGCCAGTCTTCGACTTCTTGCTTTTGTGCAGCCCGGAGACTGCGCTGCGAACAATCAGAGCGCCGAGGAAAACGAACGAAACGACGCCTACGCCGGCGAGGACGGCGATGAGGATATTCCAGCCAGCTCCCATAAATCACACCTCCTTCGCATTGACTGGCGATGCCGTCAGCTTTCGCCGTGCTTGCTGCCGGGATATTTCCGTCCTGGGATTTGCTCACCGATGTCCACGATTTTCAGCAAGTTCATCGCCGGCTGAACAACAGAGTGGATGTACCCATCCCCGCCTACATCCTCGTAGTCACTGAACATCTCCCAAAACGCCTCGGCCTCCATCGAGTTCCACGCGCCGGCAGGATTGCAAGCAGGGTCGGTGTAATACCGGTAGCTCTGAAGCAGACGGTCTCTAAGGCGATTCCGCTCTCTGCGGGTCGTATCGTCCTCCATCTTCTTCAGCCGCTCGATCTGCTCGCTCTGCGCGGAACGCAAGGCGTCGATTTCTGTCTGCAACTCCTTTTGGACCCGCAGACTTTGTGCGCGGTACTCAGGGTACTTGCTTACGGCGTCAAGGGCGGTTTTGAGCTGCTCGTCCTTCTTCTTACCTGCCTCATACCTGCCTATCAGGTACTTTGACAGCTTCCTGTAAATCAGGTAGCAGAACAGGACAGCAAGCAGCAGTTCGACAACACTGAGTACCGTGATGCTGCCGAACACCTCCTTGAACTCATCAAATCCAGTCAATGGCATTACCTCCCACCCGTAGTCTGAAAAAGCCGGCGGCCCTACACGGACCGCCGGTATTCAGCCATATTTACGTCGCCGACGAGCGCCTGCAAACGGGCGGCAAGTGCCTCATCTTCCAGAGCCTGCGCCCCGAGCTGCTCTAACACCTCGGCCTGAGCCTTGATGATGCCAGCTTGCCGGAGGCAGATGTCGGCCAATTCTTCGATGACGCTCATTCGGCGACAACGTACTGCTCGCCGGTGATTTCCGCATAGCGGTCGGCGGTAATCTCGCCGTCCTCCACGCGGGACGCCAGCTCAGTCTTGACGCCGCTCTTGCGGTAGTCGGGAACGGAATCCCAAACCTGCGTACCGGCAATCAGCCGGTTGGCCCAAATCTTATTCATCAGTTTGTACCTCCTTCAGAAATGGCGAATGTGCTGACGAGAGAATCCAGCTCGCATACGGCGTCCTCAATGGCGCTCATACGCTCGTCGTTCATTTCGTCCTGCTCACACATGGCGGCCTCGATCTCGCTCATCCGGGTGCCGGTCAGCTCGTCCTGCTCGCACAGGGCGTCTTCCAGCGCGGCGGTGCTCTCCACGACCTGCTGCACGACCGGCCCGGTCTTATCAACGACCCGGTAGTGCTTGTCGATTTCGTACCAGTCGTAACAGTTGCCCTCCACGTCCTCGGCGCTCTCGATTTTCCGCACGATGCGGAAGTTATCGGTGATGGTCTGGTCAGGGAAGGTCTGCTCAATCTGGTGGAACCCGGTCAGGTCGGTGTGGGAATCGCCTTTAGTTTTGAGGACTTCGATTTCGCCCTGCGTTCCAAATACGTATTCCAAGTGAGTTCCTCCTTTCGCTGCTTCTGCCGGATGATGCGCTTCAGCTCACGCATGAGGCGTTCACCTCGGAACAGCATCCGATACAGGTTGTGGTTGTTGCAGTGTTTCAACTGCCCAAGGCGGGACAGCAGACTTGCCGCCGCTCCTGCCAAGATGCGCTTTTTCAAGCGCCTCCGCTTGCGGTAACGGGCGATGGCCCGCTTGATGCGGAGAAGGTTGTGCTTGCGCGGGATGGTGTAGCCACGCCCATAACGATAGCCCACCGCATCGGGCATACGCTCTTTCGGCCTCTCATACCCGCGCCGTGGAGGGTCCAGCGGGATGCGCGGATGCCTCCTCACCGTCGGGAATATCTGCCAATCGTCTTTGAGCCGGAGCTGATGGGCGTTCAGCCAAGTCTCCACGAGCACACGCAGCTTTTTGAGCTTGCGCTTGCTCGACCCAAAGATAGTCAGGTTGTCCATGTAGCGGACATAGTGCTTGCACAGCCCGCTCTCACGGATGAGCCTGCCCATCGGCTGCAAGACCGTGTTGGCAAACCACTGAGAGGTGTAGGCCCCAATCTGTACGCCGTCCTTTACGACGCGCCAGATGAGGTCAAGAACGCGGCGGTCTTTGATAAGCTGGCGCATACGGTCCATCACGACCTCCGGCTGCAAGCTGTCGTAGAAATGCCGGATGTCTCCGCAGAACTCATACTTCGTCCCGCGAGGGTCTTTGTCCATCCAGATCTCGATGGCTTTCCGGGCGTGATGCGGACCACGGTCGCGGATGCTCCCGCAGCAGTAGTAATCCATGCCGCGCATGAACACAGGCTGCAAGACCTGAATCAGCGCGTGGTGGACGTACTGGTCCGGCCACTGGGCCGGCTCGCTGACCGTGCGCCACTTCCGGGCGCTGGCGTCCCACCGCTGGGACACGTGAGGTTTCTTCTGCTCGAAACCGTCGATGATGATTTGCCGCAGCTCCACGACGCGCTCCTCCTTCGTCTCCTCCACCCATGCGGTGATGGAGTTCGGGCGGTGGTGCGTTCGCCAGTGGTGGGTGCGGTTCACCTCGTCGATGGCAAGCAGCAGGTTGTCAGCAGATACGAGCTTCTCAAAGAGATTCTTTGCTCGCTTCACAGGGATATTTCCTCCTTTTAGCTGTACGGGCTTTCCAGCGCCTCCGCAGAGGTGTACTAACCCGCTCCCCAAATTTGCTTATCTTCACCAAGGGGTGCGCGACTACCTGTGCCGTGAATGGAGGATTAGCAAAGCACAAAAAGGATGCGGCAGCCGATGTTCGCGTTCGAGTTCGAGACGTCGTTGTAGTTGACGTAGAACAGGCCGTGGTTGGTGTTCTGGTTGTAGTTGCCACCAACGTAGAGGCACGGGTTCGACGAGTTGAAGTTCCAGTTATCGCACGTAACCCAGAACGATGACATCGGCACTGCACAGGTAGCCCCGGTTGGTCCCCGCGCCTACGGCGCGGGTCCCTTATGAGGGGGCTTCGCCCCCTCAAACTCCCCCATTAGGGGAGTTCTTGGAGGCGGCAGCCGATGTTCGCGCTCGAGCTCGAGACGCCGCCGTAGCCGACGCAGAACAGGCCGTGGACGGTGCCCTGGCTGTAGTCGCCACCAACGCAGAGGCACGGGTACGACGAGACGAAGTACCAGCCATCGCACGAGTACGTAGAATCGCTGCCGTTCGCCGCAGTGGGAATGAACAACGGGAACCCGCCATTCGTCTTCACTGTAAACTTGGAGGGGTAGCCGTTCGACGGGGTGCCGACACTCACGCCGTTGGCGCTGTCGCTGAACTGGTTGGGATTCTTGATGACGTTCAGGCCGCTGCCGTTGTAATAGCAACCGTCCATCCAGTCGTACACGTTATCCCACAAGCCCTCGATGTTGCGGTACTGGCAGCAACTATACGAGGTGCGGGAGTTCTGCGTGGTGCCGGTGTGGTACGGCATACTGTCCGTCGCGCCCATGTTGAACTTGCTGCCACTTGGAGAACAGCCGTACCCGATTTTCGCCTGAGAGTTCCAGTCGGCGAACTCTACGATGTAGAGCAGCCAGATGGTAAAGCGCATGGCGAAGTCCATCTGCCAGATGTTCGAGCCGAGATTATGGATGCTGGACCGAGCAGACGAACGGGTGATGTCGGCTTTGGGCTGACCACCGGACTGGCTTTTCCAGTTGCTCGTGTGGCAGTGATAGCGACCGATGTACACGACATCGCGCTCGCCCTTGCCATCGCCCCTGTCCATGTGGGCGGGGGAAACAGAAAAGCCGCTCTGCGCTCTGTCGGCGATCTGGATTTTCAGGCCGTTGCCGTTCTGGGTCAGCTTGTACCAGAACTTCGGGATGGCGACCATCGTACCGCCGGTGCGCTCGCTCTTGACCATGCCCGCCCACGGCTGCAAATCGTCGAAGGGAGAGCTGTACTTACTTGCGCCCTTCACATACGGCACGGGGTCAGTGAAGCCCGCCGCCTCATCGGTGCGGGTCCACTTGGTCGTGCTGCTGCCATCCCAGCTCGCGCCGTAGATGTGGACCATGTTGGTCACATTGACCGTAAAGGTCTTGTTGGCGGGAGCGTTGTGGTTCGTGCCAGCCGCGACCTTTACGGTTACAGTCACGTTGCCCTCATCGAGCGCGGTGACGTTTACCTTGTTGCCGCTGACCGACACGCTGACGACATCGGGGTCGCCGGACGTGGCGGTAATCACACCGTCACCGACACGGGTCACGGTGACAGCGCCAGTGGGCGTATCTCCGTCCAGCGACAGCGAAGTCGGATTGAGGCTCAGAGAGCCAGCAGCCTTGGCAATGCTCCACGCCACGGTCTTGGCTGTGGTGGTGCCGTCGCTCCACTGGTAGCCGGGCTTCGGAGTGAAGCTGGCGTTGTAGCTGCCCGCGTTGGTGCCGCTGGTCGTGCCGCCCAGTGTCAGCTCGGCGCTGTTGTAATCGTCGAACGTGGGGGTCTGCGCCTGACCGGTGTAGATCAAGCTCTCGCCCTGAGACGGGATGGCCGCAATGGGGATTTTGACGGTGGCGGTGTAGTTCTCGCCGGCCTCCGTCACGTTGACCTCTACGGACGCAGAGGTCTTGCCGGAAATTGTGGCGCTTACCGTGTATTTGCCGGCCTTCTTGACCGAAATCGCGGCAACGCCGCTGCCGTTTGCGGTGGCACTGTAGATACTGCCGCCGAGGACAGCCTTTGCCTCCGCACCGGGGGCGGTCGTGACCGTGATGGTCGCGGTGAACACGGCCAGCGTGACTTCATACTGGCCAAAGTACGCGCCGGTGGTCACGGTTGCGGAATACTGCTCGCCAGACGCGGTGCTCGCGCTGACGGTGTACTCCGTGTTGCAGTTCTTGACGCTGACGGAATCCACAAGACCCTCCGGCACGGTGCCGGTTTTGGTGTCTCCCGCGCCGTCAGTGACCGTGTACTCCTGACCGGCGAACTCAGCGTCGAACGTGATTTTCAGAACACACCCGGAGCCGCCGCCCCCTTCAAGCGCTTCGTTTGCCTTCTCCAACGCGCTGTTGGCGATGGCGCGAACCGCTTCAAGCTCAGGGCCGCTGACGCCGGGTACGTTCACACTTCCATAGTTGCCCATAGGCTTACTCCTTTCCTTGCTGAATCCGATACCTCACAGAGATGGCACTGGCCGGGACCTGCAAGGCACGGAATCGGATTTTCCCGTCCAGCATCTCGCAGGTCGGGCAAAAGCCGCAGGCCACCATAACAGCGACGGATGCGGGGTCAGGATTGACCCTCGCTTCGTCATGTTCGGTCACGCCGGCAGCAGTGAGGTCATAGTAGTTCGGATAGGCGTTGGTGTCCGCTGACCATCCCGTTACCGGAATCGTCGCCGACACCTCCTGCGCCTTATCGGGCTTTTGCGCTTCGAGTTCCTCCAAGGCGTCCGCAGCCGCGTTAGCGACTTCGGCGATCTCGGCCTTTACCTTCAGCGCCAGAGATTTCAGATGGTTAAAGGCTACAACTGCCAATGTGTATCACCTCCTAAATATGGCTGAGGGACAGGCAACCCTCCACGACCCACCCGTCTGCCCGTCCTTCAGGCTTTACTGCTTAGGTGGTGGGGAAAACCTCGGCCAGCATCTCAGCGACCTCACCGTCGGTGGCGATAGTCACCACGGGGGTCTCAGTGCCGTTAATCTTGATGTTGCCAACGGTAGTGCTGGCCTCGACCTTGGTCGCACCAGCGGCGACGCCCTCGACCTTGGAGAAGTGCTCCTTGGACATCAGGCCATCAGCCTCGGCAGTAGCCTTCTGGTAGGTGGTGTCCTGTCCGGGGATGCCCAGACCAGTGATGTCCTCCTTGGTGACGGCAGTCACAGCGGTCACGTGGCCCAGCTCATCCACAGTCACCTTGTAGAAGCCGCTCGCAGCGGCGGTGTGAGAGGGGTGGGTGTAGTTATTCGCGCCCTCTGCGATGCCGTCCAGCTTGGTCTTATCGGCATCGGAGAAGTTGTTGTCCGACAGCACCTTGTCGCCGTCCTTCTGGACGTAGTTGGACAGGTCAACAGTGGTATCGTCCAGCAGAACGACCTCGCCCTCAACCTTGGCATAGATGTCGTAGTGCTGGGTCTCCTCGTTCAGCACGAGGTACAGCACGTTGTCCTGTGCGGAGGCAGCCTCGGGAACGGCGTCCACCTTCTCGAAGTGGGCATGGCCGGTGGCAGCGATAGCGGTCTGGATGGCCTGAGCTACCTGCGCGTTGGTCTGATACTGGGCGTCATTAGTGAGCTGGCTGACCTTGGTAGGGATAGCAGCCTTCAGGTTCGTAGCCAGAGACTTCAGATGGCCGAGCTTGGTGAGCTTGTTGACATCGTAACTCATGATAAAATCCTCCTAATAAGTTTTGGTATTATCTCAGGCTTCGGGGTCTTCCGAGCCAAAGATTTCGGAAATCATCTCAGCGACTTCGCCGTCAGTGGCGATGCGGTCATCCACGATGGCGTCTACGTCGCCTTCGAGGTCTCCGGTGCCGAGAGCTTCCAGCTCGCCGGCGGCGTTCTTAATCTGATAGACGGTGGAGACGCCTTCCTCCACCACAGCGATGACCTGACCGACATAGGCGGTCGGGTTGGTCTGTGCGTAGGTTTGCGCGTCGGACATAGAGTAGAACACCGAGTTTTTGTCCAGCGGGAAAGCATCCTGCCGGGACATACTCAGCGGGAACTCCATAAAGGCAAAACTCTTGTCAGAACCGTTGATAGCCATACTTCATTCCCTCCTCTCAGCCCAGCGTGACCTTCAGGGTCGCGGCATTCTCGTAAGGCACAGCAGGCTCAAACACCCACACGTTGTACGCAACGGCGGTGTAGCCCTCAGCGCCCTCTACATTGACGGAAGACTGCGTAAAGGTGCTGGTCACGTCGGCGTTCATCGCGGTCTCGTTGATGACCTTGGTCACGCCGGTCTTGCCAGCGATGCAGGCGATGACCACACGCTGCGCCCCGGCAGGGACGTTGATGGTCAGCGTACCGGCGGCATACGCTTTGTTGCTCTTGGTCAGGCCCCGGATGTAGGCACTGTCAACGGTGGGCTTCTCTGTGGTGGCCCCGTAGAAGTAGTTCCGGTAAGGCGTGTAGGCCCCGGTGGTCTTCTCCTTCGTACCGGAAGCGATGTTCACGGCAGGGTCAGAGGCGCTGCCGAGGTTGTCGTTGGCAGTCACACCAGCGCCGTGAGTGGCGATGGCCTTGTACTTCAGGGACGCCACGACGTTCTCGCCGCCCTGGTCTCCGATGATAAAGCCATTGCCGCCATTGTTATCGGAACCGGCGCTCAGGCTGGCAGCGTCCACGCTGGCGATCTGCTCAGTGCCGCCGTCAGTGATACGCTGCACCACCCAGTTGGAGGCGGTGACACCGGTCTCCGGGCCGTACTTGTAGCTGCCGGGGTTCAGATTGCCTGCCGTGTACGCAGCAGACGCCAGAGAGGTGCCGGCCTCCACAGCCTTCGCACCGGACAGGTTGAACCCGCTGATGCTGGGCTGGGCGGTGATAGTGGGCTGAAGGCGTTTGCTCAGGATTTCGGTGAACACGTCCAGCACACTCTTGCCCTTAGAGCTGAGAGTGGCGGTGCCGTCCGCGTTCTTGGTCAGGTTGCCGAACTGGGTGTAGTTGCCGGCCAGCGTGATGTCCTCCGGCATAATCACCTTGTCGGCATCCACATTACCGGTGATGCTCACCCAGTCCTCACCGTCGAAACGGTAGGCAGTCATCTCATAGGTGATGCTGTCCACCACAGTGACCACAGCAAACATATCTCCGGCCTTCGGGGTAATGCCGCTGTGCTCAGTGAAGTACGCCTCGATGACCGAAGCGTCGGTCGCTTTGAGGTCAGTCTTGGTGCCGGTGTAGACCGCACCACCACCCACACCGTTGAGCGCCTCAGCCAGATCGTCGTCGGTGACGTAGCCGTCCAGACTGACGGTGGTATCGTCGAGCAGCTCGACCACGCCGTCAATCAGGGCGTACACGTCATAATGGCCGGTCTCATCGTTGTGGACGAGGTACAGCACGTTTTCCTCAGCCGCGCCAGCGTCAGGCACGGTATCGGACTTCTGGAAGCGGGCGTGGCCCGCTTTGGAAATCGCGGCGAGATATTCCGTCTTGATGCGGGTCGCCGTGTCCTTCAGGGCTTTTACGTTTACGACCTTGGTCTCGTCATAAGCCATATTTTGGTCTCCTCCTGTTTCTTAGTTTTGCGGTTCGTCTTCCTTGGGCGGGAACACCTCGTCAAGCATCTGCTCCGTGTCGCCGGTTGTCACGATGGCCTCGTCGGGAAGGCCGGAGCCTTCATACGAGAGTGTGCCATCGGGCGTGGTGGAGAATCCGTCGCCGAGTTTTACGCCGCCCAAGCGGTCCTTAGTTGCTACTGGCAATACATAGGTGCCACCCCCTCCACTGATGCCGCCGTCGGCAGACAGCAACACGAGGGTAGCCGCCATGTCCTCCGTCGGCGCTTGCTGCGTCCAGAACCGCACCGCGCCGTCGAGCACACGGGAAGACGTGCTCATGCCGGCTGCTTTTGCGATGTTCTGAGCGACTTTATGCAACATGACCTGCGGAATCAGACCTTCTACGGCCTCATCAACGGGGAGGTCCAGATAAAGCTCTCCTTCCACAATGTCTTCTGCATCTTCCAAATCCTCGCTACTGGCCCAGCCAGTAGCAGGAATCGTGATTTCGACCTCGGCAACGTCGCCACCGCCGCCCAGACTGCCGCCATGAGCGTTGGGGTCGGTATTGTGGTCAGCAATCATCTGCTGCACCTGCGAGACCGTGGCGATGGCCTCCGGGTCGATAACGGCGGTCACGGCGTCAACATCGCCAACCGCCGCGATGAGGTCGAACGTGGCGAGCTTGCCCACGATAGAACTCGCGGGGCGAATCCACTCCGGCTCATTTTCAAGGGACAGGTAGGTAAACGGCACCTCACCATCGTCCGGGTCCTCGGCAAAGAGCACAATGTTCGTCAGGTAAAAGCCTGTCTCCACATTGTCGCTCTTAATCTGGACCGTGACTTGGCACTCACCGTCCACGGGGTTCGTGACTGCGGCAATCATCGCATCCATGACATATCCCGCAGGGCCGGTCATGGTCTTCGGCGTCATGCCTTCGGGAATCTGGCCGCTGCCCGCCGCCGCCCTCGTGTACTTCATCGAGCATCTACCCGCGAGGACTTTGCCAATCAGACTTACGCCGGTGAGGGAACCGTAGCTCCCGTCTTCAAACTTGGACATAATCGCTCCTCCTTCTTAGTCAATTCTCTTGGATTTGATGTGCGTGTGATAGACAACCCCTCCTGCACCGTCCTGACGGCCTCTGTGCACCCTTTTTACGTCGGGCGGGGTAGATGTCAGGGTAGGCGTCTGAACGGCTCCACGCGAGAGCTGGACGGGCATCTGGGCGGTCCTATCAGCACTGTACGGAGGAGGCGCGAACTTTGCCCCCAAAAACCCGCCAAAGTTGACGCCCAGCACTTCTGTGCTTTCTCTGTCTTGGCTCACCGGCACAACGGACACGTCCGTGTCCACGAACGCGCAGTGCAGCAAAGTCAGGTCGTAGCGGTAGGTGCGGTAGGTGCGGAGGTAGAGCCGCATCCCGACGCCAGCCACCAGAATCCGCTTGATAGCATAGGCAATAGGCTCAATCAGCTCCTCCCGGTCGGGAGAGAGCAGCGCGGTGTCCACGTACAGGGCGATTTTGGCCGGGAAGACGTCTTCCAGCAGCACATCGCTCTGCTCTACATCCAGCAGCATCGCCGCCGCCCGGATAACCGTGTCCGTGTCGCCGCCCGAAAGCTGGGCCATGATTTTTACCTTGATGGCGAGCCGGTAGAACCTATCGTCAGAGCTGACCCGCTTGACGCCGAAGTTCGCGCCGTAGCGGTCAAGCACAGAGCCGCTTGCATAGTCGAGGTCATCCCACAGCCGCACCAGCTCGGCCTGTTCCTCTACGGTTTCGAGGCCCCATGCGAGGATGGAGAACAGCTTGCCGATGTTGGTTTCCAGCGGGAGGCCCAACTGCACGTTGTCGTAGTCTTTCCGGCTGTATGCGCTGGTCAGCGCATACAGCATCTTGTTGAGGAACTTGCTGCTCATTCGACCATCACCATATCCTCATTTGTGACCGCCTTCTCGCGGGCCGCGATGGTGATATTCTGCCAACTGTAAGCCTCTCCGTCGGGGCTGATTTGCAGGTCGAAGTCTACGACGCCTTGGACCTTGAAAACCTCCGTCGGGAGAGCAACGCAGATGACGTTCTGGCCGATGTTCAGGCCGCCGCGTGTGTCGGAGCCGATGTACTCGGTGAGCCGCTGCTTGATTTGTTCGATGCCGTCCAGCGGGAAGGTGTTGTCGGTTTGGAGGTTGAACACCCTCACCCAGACATTCACCGGAGCTGGCCGGCTGAAGCTGATGTTCTTGATATTGCCGGCGGCGTCCACCACCGGCACGGTCACGTTTCCGAAGGTCTGGATGCCCGCGCCCTTCCTGCGGTGGATGGCCTTGGCAATCTCCTCGTCCAGCCCTCCGTACACCACCAGCTCGATGGAGTGAGGTGGCAGACCGCTGGCGTTGGTCTCGTCGGTGTCGTTCTCCTCGCCGGTCACGGCGATGACGGCCTCGACGTTCTCGTAGATCGCGGCGATGATGGCGTCGAGGTTGACGCCGCCAGCAAAGTCCGTGGAGACGTAGTACCGGGCGCGGAACTCATCGTCCGTCTCGGTGTTGCGCCCGCCCTCGAACGACGCGGCGTTCGTAACCGACGTGACGCCGGTCTTCGGGTTGGTGATAATGGTAATCATGCCGGCGTCCGTGTTCCCGTCAGGTCCGGCCACCACAGCGGAGGCCGGGAGCGTGATGCTGCCATCAAGGATGACGCCAGACTGAAGTGTGATGTACTGCTGCCCCGCGATGGTCTCCGCAAGGTAGCCCTCCGGGACCTCCGTGCCTACCTCGCCGGTGAAGGTGAGGTAGCCAACGGCTTTCTGCGCCCCGAGCAGCCGTAGGCCGATTGCCCGTCCAAGGTTGTACAAGCTGTGGCCTACCGCCGTGTCTACGAACCGGCTGTTGTAGACATCTTCGAGGGTGGAGAACAGGAGGTTGAGCATCCAAGCGTAAATCCGCAGGAAGATACCCAGCGGAGAGCGCACGGTCAGGTTGGCTTTGGAGCCGAACAGCTCACGCGCCTTGTATTCAAGCGCGTCCAGCAGCTCTGCGTAGGTGGGGCGTCTGAAACCGGCGTCAGTCAGGCCCCAGTCTGTGGTTTTCGCCATTATGCTGTCACCTCCAATGTTATGGTCTCTTTCGTTACGAGCGTCGCAGTGAAGGCCACGGAGACGCTCCTGCCGTCATAGGAGACGGTCATTGAATCAATCCGGGAGACGTCCGGTTCCTGAAAGATGGCCTCCCGCATGATTTCCTTGATTTCTTCCTCGTCCACGTCATTCTGGTTGACACCGAGAATCCGTTCATAGTCGGTGCCGTGAACGGAATCTGCGAAGAACTCAGCCTTCCACGTCAGCAGGGCGTGTCGGACGTTCTGGACCGTGGTGTCACGGTCAAAAATCTTCGTGAAGTGGCCTTCCTCGTCCAGCACCAAGTCGCGGGTCTCAGGGTCAATCAGCAGGGTCATATTTTCCATGCGCCGCCACCTCCTATACAGGCTGCCCGGTCATGCCGCCGGAATCGCCCGGATGGGTGTGGTGCGCCCCGCTGACGCTCTCCTCAGCCACGATGTCCTGTGAGGCCGTGATTTTACCCTCCACGTGGACGTCGCCCTTGATTTGCACCTCGCCCTTCGTGACGGCGACGTAGACGCTGCCGTCATCCGTTGCGAGGACAAGTGCTTCGCTGGGGAGGCCCTGCACCGTGTAGCCGCCCGCCACGATGCCACCGACAAACACCGCGTCGGTTGTGGCGTGGTTGCGTTCGGTGAGCGGCTGGGCCTCCTTCGCGCCACTCACAGTGCTGTCCATGTCGTGGTCGAGGTAGAGCACCACGCCCACATCGCCCGCCTTAATCCACGGGCGAATGATGAACCCGCCGCTGCGGGTGCAAGCGACGGGGATGCTCAGGATGGGCGGCTGGCTCTCATACTTGCCGTTCTGCAAGTGCTTGGACAGGGGCTGGACGTCAACCGTCATCTTGGCGGGGTCGAACGCCGTGACCGACACGACTGCCGCCACGCAGATGGATTCAGCCAGCCGCCGGTCGTGGATTTGCTGGTAGTTATAGGGCTTTACATTCGGCATCGGCTCACCTCCTAATACGGCCTCAGCTCCATCGAGGTCTCCCAGTCGCTGGTCCTGCCGCCGCTGTGCTTGCCTTCCACGACAATAAAGCGGCCATTCAGGTCAGCCGACTGGATTTTGATGACCTCTGCGGTAGCCACCCGGTAATTGAGCAGACAGGAACGGGAGATGGTGTCCTCATCCCGGTCCTCGCCTGTGGTCTGAGAGTTCAGGTCGGTCTCCACGGGAATCTGCACTTTCTCCTCATCGGCCCGGAGCAGCCCGTTGGCCGGTGTGAGCGTCAGGCCGTTGTCGATGCCATCATCGGCCTTGGTAATGTAGATTTGCCCGGTAGTCCGTATGATAAAGCGGCTCTTGCACTCGTTCACTACGATCTCCGTCAGCACCTGCTTCAGATTGCCCCGGCAGACCCGCCCGCGCGGGTAACTCACGTCGGTAGTCAGCTCACATTTCGAGACCTCAACGCCGAAGATGTTCAGCAGGTCTTTCACGATGGCTGACGCCTTGGAGTTCTGCACGTAGGTCTTGTTGATGAGCTTGCCGAGAATCTCGTCAGCACAGGGCTGGACGGTCAGCGTGGAGGTCCAGTCTACATTGGACTGCTTGTGCTTCAATCCGACTACTTTTCCAATCAAAATGCAGCCAACATCACCCTCGTACCCGGCGTTCAGGATAACCGGGTCATTTTTCTTGATGTTGGCGCGGGTATTCGCGGAGAGGTTCGTCACCGTCACCGTCGCCACCGGCGGCTCATCACTGTCATCAAACGGAATGCTGAACTTGAAGTCCAGCTCACCGAGCGTGTACTTCTTGTTTCCGATGACCAGCGTGGCCTCCCGAATCCAGAACGCCATCTCAATCCACCTTCCTCTCGTAGAGGTAGAGCTTGACTTCCTTGCCGAAGTTCTCAGGCGTCACCTCGGAAATCTCCTCGCCGGTGATGCAGACGGGGATGATGACCGGCAGCGGGAACCGCTCGTCTTCCACGACGTTGAACAGCGCCCTGCCATACCGGATGATTTCTCCGAACACAAGCACGTCACCGTTGAGGTCGAGAAGGTCTACGGTGAAGAACTTCCCGACCTCGTTGTACTTGATGGTGAACGTGTAGGTCTTGTCCGTCAGCTTGATGGAGAAAGAGTACGGCACCTTCGACACGTCAATGTCGATGTACTCAACGTCTTCGTTCAGGTCAATCAGTTGCAGCGCCATACTCTATCACCTCCTGTCAAACTGCCAGACCGTCGTAGCCGCCCGTGCTCCGCGTCAGCGGGGCAGAGCTGCTCGGCGTATCGTATGCCTCCCTGTAACGCTCTGCGCTGGCAGAGCTGACCGATTGCAGGGAGGCGGTGGTCATTCCCATGCTGGCGGTTTTCGCCAGCTGCTGGTTGTCCGTCTTGCCGGCATCCTGACTGGACATCAGGACTTCGGAATCCATCGGCACGAACTCGGACGAGACCAGCTTTACCTGCTTCAGCGTGGCTGAGAAGGACGCGCCGTTCCGGTTTTTGTAACTGCGGTCAAACTTCAGACTGGTGAACACGAGGTTCGTCATGCGGGTCACGCCGGTGTACGTGATGATGTCACGGGATTCCCGCATGGCCTTCAGTGCGTTGATGGCGCTGTCACCGCCCACGATGGTGCCTGAAATCGTAAGTTGGCCCGCAGCGTTGTTCACGTGGTCGTTGATGTCAGCCCCATCCTCCACCGGGTTGGAGGTCACGGAGCTGCTGTAGCTCTCGCTCTCTTTCTCGACCACGCCGTTTTCAAAAGGCACGAAACGGACCGTCCCGCCCTTTCGCCCGGTGAGCGTATAAGCCATTTCGACACCTCCAATCAGAAGGAATACTGGTTCTTCAGGGACATCTGCTGCAACTCCTCCTCACGGAACTCGTCATACAGCTCGCGGACAGTATCTCGCAGGGAATCGCGCATATTGTCCACGGTCTCCTCGGAGACCTCACCATACACGTTGACCGTGATTTGCGGAGAGAACGGCGTCACAGGGGAACCGCTGTCCGTGGGGAAGTCCGGGTCGCCGGTGTCGATGTCAACCGGCTGCGGTCTGTCACCAGAGCCGCCCTCGTCGCCCGCAGGGGCGGGCTGCTCAGGGCCGGTGACTTGGGTGACACCCACGCCGCTGGACAGCAGCCGCAACAGCTCCGGGCTTATCATGACGATCTGCGAGACCTGCCCGGTCACAGAGGCCGGGTCGAAGCCGCTGACCACAGGGTTGACGCCATAGGTGACGTCCTCCACCGCCGGCGCGTTTACGGACGGCAGGTTGAACTCGGTGGGGATAGCGCCCTCGATGTCCTTTCGGACGCCGCCCATCGTCTTCTCGAAGCCTTCGCCCACGCCGAGGGCCATGTTCGTACCAACTTGGTCGGAGAACACTTTCGACGGAGAGTTGATGCCCAGCAAGCCCTTCACGCCGTTGACGATGCCGCTGAAGAAGCCTGTCACCTTGTCGGTAATCCAGCCAATCATGGACGAAATACCGCTCCAAATGCCCTCGACGATGCTCTTGCCAATGTTGACGATACCGCTCATCAGCGCCCCGATGCCACTCACGATTGCCGAGATGATTTGCGGCAACTGCGCTACGAGCTGCGGGATTGCTTGAATGATACCACTTGCGAGCTGAAGCAGTAGCTGCATACCGGTTTCAAGAATCATCGGCATATTCGCCACCAGCGTGTCAGCAATCGACGTGATGATGGCCGGCAGCTGTTCCAGCAGAGCCGGAATAGCCTGAACAATGCCCATCGCCAAGTTCGTCAGGATCTGGATGCCCTGCTCCAAGATGAGCGGCATATTCTCCGTGAAGAACGTGATGAGCGATTCGATGATGACCGGGAGCTGTTCGAGCAGCAGCGGCACCGTGTCTACGATGCCTTGCACGAGGTTCATAATGATGGTCGCGCCCTGTTCCAAGATGAGCGGTAGGCTCTCTGTCAGAGCTGCGATGATGCCGTCGATGATGAGGGGCAGCTGCTCGATGAGCTGCGGCAGGGCGGTCATAATGCCCTCTGCCAGCCCGCTCAGGAGCTGCATACCTGCATCAATCAGCATCGGGATGTTGTCGATGAGCGAAGTCGCCACCGACACGATGGCGTTCACAAACTCCGGGATGAGCGTCGGGAGCATCTGGCCCACCGAGGTAATCAGGCCGTTCACCAACTGGATGGCTGCGTCTGCAATCACCGGCACGTTCTCGACAAGGGTCTGCGCGATCATCAGCACAGCGTCCACAGTCACCGGAGCCAGCTCCGGCAGCAGCCCTATGATGGAACTAAGTACCTCATCAAAAATGCCCGCCGCTGCTTCGACAAGGGGCGGTAACAGCTCACCAATAGCCGGGATGGCCTGTCCCAACGCCTCCGGCAAAGCGGCTGCGAGGTTTTCAACAATCGGGGTGACGTTCTTCACCACGTTGCTGAAGTTGCTCGTGACGTCGTTCACCAGCTTGCCGATGTCTGCGTTCTCGTTGCCGAGACCGGCAAACAAGTTCTGCATGGCAGCTTTGGTGCTGCCCCACGAACCACTGATGGTCTCAGCGGCCTCTTTCGCGGTAGTGCCGGTAATGCCCATCTCAGTTTGGATGACGTGGATAGCTTCGGTAATATCCGAGAAAGAGGTTATGTCAAATGTTTTCCCGGCGAGCTTTCCCGCGTCATCGAGCAGACGCTGCATTTCTTCCTGCGTACCACTGTAGCCGAGCTTCAGGTTGTCCAGCATTGTGAAGTTCTGCATAGAGAACCCGCGATAGGCGTTCTGAATGAGTTCCATGTCAGTGCCCATCTTGTTGGCGTTGTCGGACATATCCGTAATCGCCAAGTCAACCTGCTCCGCTGCTGCTGCGGTGTCCCCGCCGAGGGAGCTAATCATACTCGCAGAAAAGCTCGTGGCGAGGTTCATGTAGTTGTTCGCAGACATACCTGCCGTCTGGAAGGCGTTTGAGGCGTATTCCTGAACCTTTCCAGACGCGCTGCCGAACAGAGTGTCAACGCCACCGATGAGCTGCTCATACTCGGCATAAGCCGACACGACCTGCTTACCAATGGCGACAGCCCCCGCCACAGCAGCGGCGCTCACTGCTGCAACGGAGGCACCTACGCCTTTAAGGACACCACCAAGGCGTCCGAACTTCTCACTGGATTCATCCGCTGCGTCTCCCAAACCGTCCACATTCCCGCGAGCGCCACCTGCGGCATTTCCGAGTGCAGTTGTTTGGGTAGATGCCTGCTGAGCACTTCGAGCCATATCAATGAGGCGGTCTTTCGCCCCTTGGACGGCGTTTCCGAAGCCGTTACGGATGGTGTTAATCGGATGAGCAAATTTCGACCCGATGCTTGAAATGTTGGAAGTTACGTTATCCGCAAACTCCCTCGCTCTACCCGTGACGTAAGTGAACGCGCCTCCTACGCCGGACCGGATGGACGATGAAAAACTATCCCCGCTGTCGATTCCGTCAAGGAACGAGCTGCGGAAGGCTGAACCGACGGACCGGGCCTGCGTATGAACACCGCCGAGGCTGCTTGTCACGTTTCGGATATTGGCCTCTGCCTGAGAAGTGTCGGCATCAATATTTATCCGACTGCTCCCGAGGCCGCCGATGCTACTCGTGATATTGCGAATATTCGCCTCAGCTTGGGAGGTATTCGCTTCGACGTTAATGCTATACGTCAGTCTGCGGGCCTCATCCACGGTTCATCCCTCCCTTCGGTCAGTCTCTTTTATTCCACTCGGTCTGCCAGAGGATGCGAGCCTGTTCAGCTTCTGCGAAGTCGTACAGGTCCATAGCCTTCAGCTCTGAGTAGCTGATGCCGCTCATACAGAAGACCATCCTCCACAGACGTTCGTTGTTACGCGCACGGCGTTCTGCGGTCTTAGGATTTATTTCGCTCCGCAAGAAAGGTTTCGATTTCGCGCACCAGCTCGCTCGGGGTGGCGATGTCATCTTGCTCGTCGAAGTATTTCAGGCCGCCTTTGGCGACTTCAGCCGGGGCCACAACGCAGCCCTTGATGAGAGCGTCCGCATACTTCGCGGTGTTCTTCCGGCCACTGGAAGGGTTGATGTACAGGTCGGTCAGGTTGGTGTACCAAGAGAAGGTCACGCTCTGAAGCTGGTAATCGGTGCCGCCAACGGTAACGGTTTTTGTACGGGCCATAGGTCTTATCCTCCTTTGAAACATTCGTGCGCGCATAATATACGCGAATTAGGCGATTTAGGTGTATTAGGGATATACGGGTAATGCCCTAACCCCTCTAATTGCTCTATTTCTGCTTAGTATTAGAAATAGATGTTTCAATGTTTCATAACGGGTAAAAGCCAGTATTCATGCGGGTTTACGCTGAAACATTGATGAAACATTGGCCGAAACTTTGAAACATTTACGGCTGAAACATTGGGTTGAATTTCCCGCCTAAACTTCGACTTTCGTGTCTAATGTTTGACTTACAGGAAGGTGTTTCACCCAATGTTTCAGCCAATGTTTCAGTTATTCAGCTTCAAATCCGGGATGATGAAGATGACGGTGACGTCCGCGGATTCCTTGGCTCTCGACCGGTCAGGCAGCTTGGAAACCATAACGTCCTGGGCGAAAATCACGGTGCCGTTGTCATTCGCGTCCGTGACGGCGAGGTTTGCCTTCACGTTGCGTTCCGCACACTGCTCAATGAAAGAGACATCCGGGGAATCCTGCTGAAGCGTGATGGTCAGCTTGGCAGCCTTGTTCGCATTCAGGATGTAAGTGCTGTCGCCCTTAACACCCTTCTTCAGCGTGACATTATCCTCGTCACGTGCGAGGGTGAACATACTCTCACCGAACATCCGAAGCTGCCGGTTGTTGAACGTGATGTTCACTTTCATGGGGTCGTAAGTTACCAACATGGATTATCCCTCCCTTCTTACAGCGAGACACGGAGAACGCCCTTGGTCTTGACCTGATGAATCGCACCAGACAGAAGGGCCTCCCACGTAATATCGGGCATCACGCGATTGCGGCGCTGTTCCTCGGTGCTGTCAGCGTACTTTGGAACATTCACGGTGTAAACGCCGGCCTTGCTCTCCTGATCCACCGCAATGATGTTCAGGTCAACCGCCTCAGCGAGAGCCTGAAGAGCCGCGGTAGAAATGAAGCCGAACCCGTCATCGCCGTAGTTGATGTTGGCGTTTTCGAGCAGCATATCATAGAGCAGGTCACGCATCCGCTTGGCAATCCAGTCACCGCCGAGCACGATGTCGATGTATTCGCCATCGAGGCAGGTGCCATCCTTCACGTACTGCCGCTTGTACTCCTCCGTCAAGAAGTTGACGTGGTTTTCCAGCAGGACGCTCCGCTCACTCTCGGTCAATTTGGGCAGGGAGATGAGCTTCTCTCCCTCGCTGGTGCTGGCGTTGCCGTCCTGCGGGCGTTTGAACTTCCACGTCACGGACTGCGGGTAGAACGGGCCGACGTTGCCAGTGTAGGAGGCGTCAGGCTCCTCGCTCAGATACTGCTCATCAGTGTAGATGACAGCAGCACGAGAGGTCACGCTGGCGAACTTCTTGTTGCTGGTCTGGCCCATGAAGAACTTCCGGTGGTCCTCAACACCTGCGCCCAGCTCCGCCTCGGTAGGCTCGCTGGCCTCCGCGAACTTGGCAAGGGCGATGACGTATTCGTCCTCGTCCCGGTCAGTCAGCAGGTAGTACCAGTCATTATCTACGTCGGACTGGAACTGCTTGATGGCATTGATGAGGTTGTCTGCGGCGCTCACGGTATCAGTGCCGTTGACAAATTCGGCGGTGGCCTCAACAGCCACAGGAAGGCTCAGAAGCTCATCCTCAAAGACGTCTACCATCTCAGGGATGGTGTCGGCCTCGCCGCCTTCAGTGGCGGTGTAGAGCACCGTAGCGTCGATAACGGCGGCGGCATACGTCTTGCCGCCTTTGGTGAACGTGGTGTCCGCGAACAGGGCAGCGAGCTGCGCTGCGGTGGTGATTTCGGCGTCAGTGGTAATCTCTACCACGGCCTTGTCATCCCCGCCGATTCTGACCCACAGGTCTTTGCCGGTGGCGATGGAAGGCTCACCGGTGAACGTGATTGCGAAAGTCGCAGTCGTCGCGGGAGACGCGCTGGGCGGCTCGAAGCCTACAATCTTGAACTTATCCACAAGGGATTCCGCAAGAGTGGTTTTTCCCTGATTGAGCAGGGTGGTCGCCTTGCGAACGACCTTAGCGTTGGGGCAGGGACCGTCCGGCCCGAAGACAGCCTTAACACTTTCCGCATCCCGATACGTGTCTACCGGATAGGCCCCGGTGGTGGACACGAGAAGGATGTCGAGGCTCTCTTTCTCGGTGGGCAGAGCGTCCCGCTGCACCACGACAATTACATCTTTTGCCATAAGGCGTTCCTCCTTCTTATGAATGTGCGTTTCCCGCCGGGTTGCCCGGATGCAGCACGGTAGTAGTTGGCTTTTCATCCGTTCTCACATAGGAAAAGCGGACATCGAAACCGTAGCGGCGAATAGAATCCTCCACAAAGAATCCGGTCCGATTTGTTACTGAGCCGACTGTGTTGACCACGATGTCGCCATGCACCGTGCGAAGATTGTGGCCGTTGAGCAAGAAAAAGCCATGGGCTTTCTCACACAGCGACAGCGCCTCGTCTTCTCCGAAGACGTACCCGTCATCAGTTTCACGGTTCATACTGCAAAAGGTGAAGGACAGCGTGGCCGATACCGGCTCAGAACGAACCAGCTTGAACTCCTCGCCTTCGCTCACCACCTCACGCAGTCCGAACCAATGGTCGGAAATGCGCGGAGCCAAAACGCTGTAGTAGCAGTACGGGAACTCCGGGATGTCAGAAATCTGCTCCGACAGCGTTACTGGCCGTCCAATGTGGGCTTCCAGTTCAGCAATGACGGCGTTACGCATTTGCTCAAAGGTCACTTTTTCACCCCCTCCACGAGATAGCGGTTCATAGGGTGGATGGAGTTGTGCGACAGCTTTTGCGTGACGGTGTATTGCTGCCCATCATAGGTGTCTCGGATGATCTGACCGGTTTCAATCTCGATAGCCTCATCCGTGTAGAGCTTCTGGGTGTTGTGCGTGTACGAGCCTTCCGGCAGCAGCTTCCAGTCCAGATTGGACAGGGGTAGTACCACACCCCAGAATGATTTCACCGGTTCTTCAACCGGCATAGATTGCCCTCCCGGGGCTTTCACAAAGGTACGGTTTGTAACCGTGAGGATGTGCAGCAGCGCCCGAGGGAGCCTCGGCGTGTTGTAAAACACAGCTTATTCCTCCTCCACTTTGAACGCGATGCGGTCCCGGATATGGGTGCCGGTTTCATACAGCGTTGTGTGCTGGGTTTTCTTGGAGAAGTCCGATGGCGGCTTTACCCGGTTTTCGTCAATGAAGTTTTGAACTAACTGCGCCGCCTGAGCGCCAATGGCGTTTGCGGCTGCGTCTGCTGAAATCTGTCCCGACAATACTTTGTTGACTTGTCCCGACATGATGCTGCCCAGCTTATCTTTGTCAGCATCGAAACTGGCTCGAATGAACGAGCGTTCAGGCAACTTATCGGTTCCATATTCATGCGCGGCAGCGATTTTCAAAACTTCTGAATCGACGCCATCGCCGACAATTCCGACAATGATTTTCTTGCCATCCATACTTTGGCAAGCCGATTTCAGCCGTTCAAACTCTACAAGGATTTCATTGACGTTTGACATATCAATACCTCCTGTACAGGTTGATGAGCTGTTGCCATGATTCCGGGGTGGACTTGTCGAAGTTCCACGTGACATCGGAAATGGAGAACGAAGATAGGCCCTGCGAGCCGTTTTGCAAGCTGGTGTAGGCTTGCGAAACCATATCCCACAGCAGCCCTTCGAGGTCAGCAGGCAGGGTTTGAGGGTCATCGTCTGTAGCGTCTTTCGGCAGGACATATCCAGCCGTGTAGCTCACTTCGATGACCCTCTTGGTCGCAACGACGTCGTATGCAAGACCTCTGCGATACCCCGCTTTTAGCCAGCCCTCGTCACGATAGATGACCCCGATTTCGGCAGTCTGAGCATAGTCATAGCTTTTCGGGTCAACTTCCTTGCCGTCTTCCTTGACATACTCAACACTGACGATGGGGTATTCCAGCGTGACGAGTTCCTGCTGGCCGTCCGCATCGTAAAACTGACGATACGAACGCTTGCCCAAATGCCTGCCGATTTGCCGCTCAATCCACGATGAAGCCCTGTTAATAAGCAGCGTGACTATCTCGTTCGTTCTCTCGTCCTCGATGTCCGACAGGCCCAGCATCAGCTTCATCCGGTCAAGGGTTGTCAGCGCATTATCTGCAAGCATAAGGACCTCCTATGCGGACAGGCGGCGATTACTTTTCGCCGCCCGTTTCCGTCTTCTTCACTTCCGGTTTCTTGACCTCCGGCGCAGCCGGGGTCTTGGTTTCGCTGGGGCCGGCAGCCTTATTGCTGGTCGGACCCACAGGCTTGTAAATCCTCGGCATAGCGCGACCCTCCTTACACGGGCTGGACGTGCTTATCGCCCAGCGCAACGGCCAGCGTGGTGCTGGTGGCAGCAGCGCCGGACGCGGTGATTTTCACGAAGTTCTTCAGGCCGAGCAGGTCAATGTCGATATTCACAATATCGTCCTTCGCCAGCTCCTCAGTAGTGAAAGTACCGCCCTCAGTCTGCTTCTCAGGAAAGACCATCTTGTCGGTGACGGCCTCATAGGAGCTGTTGTCATCGCTGTGGGTGATGGTCAGGGTCAGAGCACCGGCGGTGCCGATGACTGCGCCGATGACGCCAGACAGGAAACCGGTCCGGTCAATGGCGTTACCGGAAATGTAGGGCAGAACCTTGACGTTCTGAATCAGTTCTCTTTTCATCTTGGGCTACCTCCCGTTGATTAGACAGGGACAGCGACCTTGGTAGCCACAGCGAAGCTCTCGTCGTGGCGGAGGCCGGTGTCCACATTGTTGATGGCACGAATCAGGGTCTGGTCGTTCTCAAACGCGGAAATCAGGTTGCCGGCATCGTCAGTCCAAGAACCCTCGCGGCTGGTCTCGATTTCGAGAGCGCCCTGCTCGCCGATTACGAGGTCGTTCCAGTTGCCGAAGATGATGGAGGACTTGCCACCGGTGGTTTCCAGCAGGTTGGTGGTGCGGTAAGGATAGCCAACCAGAGTGCCGTTGTCGTTCATCTCCTTGGCGAAGATGAAGCTGCCCACATTGTCACGCAGGGACTTGAAGAACTGCTCCACGCTGGTGTTAAACACAAAGCCCAGCCCGTCAGCATAGACGTTGTTCTTCAGGACAGAGGCGACGAGGTAGTTGGGGAAAGCAGCGGTCAGGACACCGGCAGAACTGGCATACTCAGCATCCAGCCCGGTCACGTCGATATTCAGCACACTTTTGTTTTTGGTAATGCCCAAAGGCTGGAACTCGCCGCCGGTGCCGTTCAGAGCGCCCCAGTCAACGCCCAGAGCCATCTGCTTGGTCACGTCCTGACCAACGATGACGTCATTGTCAAAGTTGGTGGAGCGCAGCAGGTCGTTGCTCATGGGGATGAGAGCGGTCAGCTTCTTCGCGGACAGCTTCAGGTTGCCGAACCGAGGAGCGGTCTTGGGGATGGAGCGGTTCTCACCGGTGAACAGAGCGCGAGAGCCGGTCTTGATTTTGGGGATGTTCAGGTTGCCGTTCGCCATACCGAGCCGACGAGCGCCGAGGCTGTAGATAACAGTCGCGGGGTACAGCAGCTCGATAATCTCGTTGGCGTACACCTCGGGGACCAGATAGCCGCCTTCGGCGGGAGAAGTGGCAGACAGGGCCTTGAACTCACGAGCCATCTCAGCGTCGCCAAACTTGCGCTCGGCAGTGAAGGCAGCCCGCTCGACATCGCCGCCAGAGGCATGGATACATTTCACAGCGCGGCCAAACATACCGTATGCGGCCTTGCGGCGCTCGGGTGCGGACATGGCAGCCATGCGGGCCTTGAATCCGCTAACCTGACCACCATCACGGGAAGCACCCGTAGAGAGGAACAGGTTGGCGTACTTGCGCTGGGCAGCGGGAGCAGTCTTCTGTTCACCGGACCGAGCGGGAGCAGCCTTCTGCTCGGTAGCAGGAGCGGCGGCAGGGGCATTGTTCTCGCCGGCGCCCTCGGCGGTCTTCACGCCGTTCAGGGCGGCGATGACCTTGGCGATGAACTCAGGGGAAACGGGGCTACCGCCCTCGCCTTCGCCCTTCAGGTCGCCCTCACCCTCGCCGACAGGCTCATTCATAGGCTCGCCAACAGGCGGCTCGGAACCCTCCATGCCTTCGAGGATAGCGGAAATCTCGGACAGAATCTCGTCAGTGCCAAAGCTGATAGGGGAGCTTTCGCCGCCCTCGCTGATGGCCTTGCGCTTCTCGTCGAGGTTTGCGAACACCTTCGCAATCAGTTCGGCGAGCTGTTCCTGAGTAAGTTTCATTTGAATTACCTCCTGTTTTGCGCGGGGACGATTTCAAACACAATCCCCGATGTTTTGGTTTGTGCGGGACCTTTGCCCGCTTTCTGGATGTTGTTCTGTACAGTGGGGTCCTCCGGCGCGGCAGGTTCCAAGAACGGGCCGAGAATTTCGGCCAGCTCGCGGACAACCGCAATGAAGGGCTTCAGTGCGTCGAGCCTCGCTCGGGTGATTCTTCCGGCCTTGATTTCGGAACGGAGATCCTCGGCGAGAGATTTGACCTCCTCAACTTTAGCTTGGTCATTCATAGCCCAAGTAACGATGGAGACCTCCCACAACCGAATCTCTTTCAGGTGCCGGACACCGGTATCACTGTCAAAGTCGAAAGCAACCGCGTCGTAGCCGATGGACAGTTCAGTCAGAACGCCATCTCTCAAAAGCGTCCGAATATCGCGGCCCATTGATGTGTCGCTGATTTTGCCCCGGATGAAAAGACCTTTTCCGTCCTCGCGCAGTTCAAGCGGCTTGCCAACAGGGAGCCAGCAATCGTTGTGCAGCGCGAGGATTTTGATGCGGTCAAAATCCTCTCTGATGGTCTTGGAGAACGCGCCTTTCTCGATGATGTCATCACCGCTGTCCCTGTTTCCAAAGACTGCGGCATACCCAGAGAACTCGCCACTCTCATCAGAGCTTTCCAGTTCAAACTTGAACGCTTTGTACTCACGTGTAGAGGCTTTCGGCTCCGGCGTTACACCGGCAGCTCGTTTTCCCTTAATTGCCATACGGGTTTCCTCCTTTCCTCAGAGATTAGGGCATCTTAAAAACCGCCGTATGTCAGATAACACCGGCAGTTGATAAGCTCCTCAGGGCGAGGGTCCTGCGGGTCTCTCGGGAATCGGAGACCATTAGAGAACTTGGCGTCAATCGCCACTGTCTCGCCGTCAAGTATGACGTGGTTTGGGCCACGAGAACCATCGCGTGGATTTTTCTGCGGCCTGTGGTGCCACGTCTTTGTTTTAGCGCCCGCCGACTTCATCATGTCGAATTGGCCGGCAGCAAGCGCGGTCATGGTTTCTTGCCGTGCGATGATTTTCACACGCGCAGCGGATGCGTCTTTCATCTCGTCTTGGATGGCTTTCCGCAGCGTGTGCTGGCTGACGCCATCCGACACACAGCGGACCACAATATCCGAGATTTTGCGCTGGGTAGTTTGCTCAATGCCAACAATGCGTCGAGCGCCATTCACTTTGGCCGATGACACGAATTCCGGCCTCTCCTCAACAGACAGGCCGTAAATGCTCTCACTGATGTCAGCGCCTTCATCATAAGTCCGCTTCCACAGCGGGTTAAACAGGTTCGCCAACTTTTCAGCCTCAGCGTTCCAGTCAAGCAGCCCTGACGCGATGGCATCGGCAAGCCGCTGCTGCTCGATCTCCGGCAGCATCTCCCAAAGCTCAGGGTCGAAAGTGCCATCAGGAAGCAGATAATCCGCCAAAGACGATAGCGCATCAGGAACATCTGCCTTTTCAGTCAACCCGAGAGCGGCAGAGATGGCAGCTTCCTGCCCAGCAAAATGCTTGGTAATAGCCGCCTCGAACAGTCTGGAATTCTCTCGGACTGCCGCAGCCTCACGCCTGAGAAGGGCAGTGGGGTTCATACGGCGGTCTTTTTTCTCTCCGTGCTCGGGAATGTCCACGGCAGCCATGTCTTCCTGCAACAGCGTTTGTGAGACCTCTGCGGGGTCATCCGTTTCGCTCAGAAACAGGTCGTTGATGGAAACCTTGAACACGTTTCCACCCTCGGTATCAGGAAGATCGAGCAATCCTCGGGCCTCATTCTTGGTGAGCAGTCCCGCATTGTAGGCTTCAAGGGCTTTCGCTTTATTGAAGTCTTGGTCGTAAGGAACAACGGGGTCATAGCGCCACACCAGTCCGTCTCCGAACAGTGGGAGGAGCTGCTTGTTGATGGCCTCCTCACGCGCCCGGATGCGCGGCATGAGCACGTTTTTGGCGTAGATGTATTGCGCAGCGTCAGCCGTAGAACGGTTACTGTTTTCGGTGATACCCATGATTTCTCTCGGCACCCCGAAATGTTCCAGCACGGCATCACGCATGGCGGTGCGGCTCTCAATAAAGCCAAGGTTTTTACCATCGCTGCTCCCCAGCTCCTTGACATCTACGTTCCCTGACAAAGCTGCTGCGCGGTGGCTGTTCTCAACGCCTTTATGCTTCTGATTCCAGCGGGCCAGAAATGCGTCCCGCTGGTCAGGTGTAGCGTCCGGCATAAGAAACACTACCGGAGGCGTGGCGTCATTGTAGAAAAACCGCTTTTGGAACTGAGCGGCGTACTCGTCAATTTCCACCTCGTCCGCGATGCTTTCAGCGATACCGAGACCCCGCATGAACGGGTCGAGCGGATTTAGCTGCTTCATCACGAACATATCGTCCACCGGAACGGTCATGGTCAGGCCGCCGGGAGACGTAATCATATAGCTGGGATTACCCAGATACGGCGTCATCTTGACCCAGTGCGGAGGGACGTTCCACAGCTCGATGGGGCGGTTAAGTTCGTCCCGCTCGATGAGGAAGAAGCTCTCGCCGACGAGCATCAGGTAGATTTCGTGAAGCCGCCATACAGCGGAACTTGTCATCTCATAGAGCGGGTTGGGCTGCTCCATGAAGTCGAGGAACCGATGCTTCGTGATTTCAGTCTCTGAGCCGTCCGGGTTCACACGCAGCAGCTTACCGCCAACATTGGCGATGTCGCTTGCGATGCGGTCCACGACCGCAAGCCGGGGGCTTTTCGAGAACATATCCAGCCATTCGGCTGTGTTCATAGAGGGCGGTCGCGCCCAACGGGAGACGAAACTGTCGCGGGCAGAACTCATGTACTCGTCCCGCACTTTTCGTCTCGTGATTTCGATGTTAAAGATTCTCATATTTCACCTCAACTGAAGGAGAAGCCGAACTCCGGCTTAGAGTTTTCCAGCTCTAAATAGGCGTTGGCCGAGGCGTCCACCATATCTTTGAGCTTACCGACCGGGAAGTTTTCAAGCTGCCGAAAGTAATCGTCGTTCCACTCGGCTATCTTGACGTCCACGTTGCCGGCCAGCCATTGAGAGGAGAACGGTTCTGCCCGCGTTACCTTATCTCCGCTTTCGAGCGAAGTGGTTACAGTAAAACCGCCAAGCATCCGCACAAAGCTCTGGGCCTGGTCCTTACCGGCCTGCCCGGGGTCCTGCGGCAACCTGACGGTCACGTTTCCATATAAGGCGTTATCGCTTTGAGCGGTGTTAAGGATGAGCTTACGCACATCTGCGCCATTTTCTCGGACGTTTATCACATCCGCAACAAAGATACGGCCATTTCGCCGCTTCCCGAGAAGAACGCCGGCGGTGTACGCGCTGCTGTCGCTGCGGCTGTTCTTGCGAAGTGCTTGTGGCAAGCCATCCAGCTCGTCGGCTTCTTCAGGGGATGTTGCCGCCAAATCCCATGCACGAACCCAACGAACAACGTCAGTCGGGGTGGCGTGGAACATCTGACCAATCTTAGATCGCTTGAAGTAGTGGCCCGCGGACCTGCGGATTTTCCAGTTGCCGTTCAAGAGCTGCTCTTGGTCAAACTCAGACATAGCTCTCAGAGCACCCATGTAACCGGGGTCGTGTTTCATCATGGCTTTATTGTCAGACAGCTTGGCGCTGATGAAGGAAACGGATTTTACATCCTCTTGGTCCTCCGGGGTGTAGAGGTTAAACGTCTCATACAACTCCTGCGGGGTGTCGGCCCAGTGGAGGATATTGTTTCGCCGCACGAAGTACCGCAGCTTTCCGCACCGGCTCTCGTCAGCATAACCCGTTTCGGGGTCAATCCACCAGTCGATGAACTTCGCTACCCAGCTTTCCCCATCGGGGTTGCAGGTAGCGCGAATGTAGGGCTTAACCCCGCAGGTAGAACGGTTTCGGGAGAACATATAGAAAAACTGGCTCTCTGTGAAGTGGACGAGTTCGTCAAACATCAAGAGCGGGATCTGAGAACCCTGCCAGTTGTATTTCTCCTTCTCGTAGAACATATGGGCGAACGTGACCTTCGCGCCGGATTGAAACCTCCATTGCACATTCGGGGTCAAAACGCTCGTCGCTCCGAGGTAAGGGTAAATCTCTTGGCTTGTGGCGTACAAGCCACCGGCGATCATAATCTGAGGCCGGGATTGCCGGAATATAACGGCCTCGAACAGCTTGTTGTCGATGTGCCGCAGGCATTCCAGCAAAAGCGCGTATGTCTTGCCGCCGCCCGCAGCCCCGCCGTAAATGCAGATGTCGGCGGGAGACCGCAAGAAAAGCTCCTGCTTGCCCTGCTGTGGACGAATGATGATGGGCTTGTTTTCAGGCTCACTCTTTCTTCTTGCCATTCTCACCAACCTCCGAATCTCTTTCAGGCAGATAGATTTGGACCTGCGGCTGAACAGAAATCGGCCCGCCGGTGATTTTAGCCTCGACAGCTTTCCTGTCATTGAAGAAGTCGCCGCCGTAAACCTTCAGGGCATAAATGATGGCGGTGGTGTCACCATTTACAACCCGCTCCATCAGCTTGTTCTGACACATCGCTACAACAGAAAGGCGGCCTGAATCGATGGCCTTCTTCAGAGCGGGGTGCTCCTTTTGGAGCTTTTGCAGGGTGCGTCGCGTGATGTCAAACGCACTTGCGATTTCTTCCATCGACTTACCCTGCATTGACAGGGATTGTACGATGGCGAGGTTGTTTTCAACATCGCCCGATTCTATCCACTGCTCGAACAAGTCCTTTCTTTTTTTCTCATTAGCCATACCTCTCCGCTACCTTTTCAATCAGGGCGGTCATCAGACCCACGTGCTTGTTGTGCTTAAAACCGCCGGGGTACTCGATGTTCAACTCTTTTTCAAGGTATTCCTCGTAGACTTCACGCGGGAGCTGCTTCGGTCTCGTACAAGCGCAGTAGATGTAACCTGCGTTGCAAGCGAGGACGCCAACCTCCTCAAAATAGTTTTCGAGGAGAGAAACGTAGCTCTCTCGTGTATGGAACTTCTGCTTGAATACGATGCCGTTCGTCACACCCAGCGTGTAGTTCTTATCATCCAGATACCAGAGGCAGTACCCCGCGCCGGCAGACAGCTTTGTCTTGTCGTAAGCCTTCTCCACATAGGCGAGGTTACGAGTGCAAGTAACCAACGTGCCATCGGCCTTCAGAACGGCGTTACAAGCCGTGAGAACGGCTTTCTCGAACTCATCATCCACAACGGAATTGATGACGGCCTCCAAGACGCAGTAGTCAAACAAGCCATGCGCTTTGACCGCCCGCTCTGCATCAAGAATGTTGGCGATGATGCCCTTCATGTCCAGCTTGTTCGCGCCCTTCACCATCAAAGAAGGCTCATAGGCGTGAATGTCGTAGCCCTTGGACTTCAGCAGCTTAACGTAGGCCATTCGGCCAGCCCCGATGTCGATAATGCTGTCAGATTTCTGCAAGCGGGGAATCAGGTATTTCTCGTACAGGACGGAAGAGTTGGACTGACGGCCATCCGTACTCAGGCGCTTCGGCTGCGCAAGGAACTGGTGGTAGGTCTGAACACCGAGGTTGTCGAAGTTATACTTGCCGTACTCAACACCCATGCACTCCAAAAACTCCGGCACGTCCTCGTTGCGAATGGCATAGCACAGAACACCGTAACCCAGCTTCTTGGAGCAGTAGGCGTACTCAGAATTAAGGATGACGTTGCCATCGCCGTCGGTAACGATGCTACCCCACTCACCATAGCGCGACATCAGCTTGGTGATTTCGGAACAGATGAGCACGTTCTTCGGCTCGCTCTCGATTTTGATTTTGTCAGACGGGCAGTAGTGATAACCACCCACGGTGAACTCCTCAACGCGGACAGTGGTCTTGCTCGTCTCAATCGAGTTGTGCATGAGGTTGAACAGAATCTCGTCCTGCAAATTTGGGCTGTTGATTCTGATACAGGGCAGATATTCCAGCCCGATTGCGGTCGCCGCCTTTTTACGCTGGTGGCCGGCGGTAATGACGTTATTCGAGGCGTTGACAATCAGAGGCTTCACCATGCCGAACCGACGGATGCTGTGCTGCAACGCCTCTAACGCCTCCGGCGTAATGGAGCGCGGGTTGTACTCAGACCCCGTAACCTCGTCGATGGGTACTTTTTCTACGAAGTCAATCACGATTCTCAACTCCTTTCAGCAGGTAATCAGCGAAGCTGCCGGACAAGATAGCGCCGGAATCAATGTACTCCTGATACTTCTCGTTCAGCCGGTCCAGCTCTACCTGCGAAATAAAGAAAGACACGTCACCGAATCGGAATTGGCAGAACGGCAGGACCGCTCTCGATTCCTTTTTCTTCGGCTCCACGCTTTCTGTCTCTTGCGGAATTTCGATGTTTGTCCCCTCCGGGGTAACATCTGCGGTGAAATTGTGTACCGGGGCGGTATCATCCCGTGCCGCTCCTGGCGCTTCGGGAATACTCGGTTCAACTTCAACATCATCGCCTCCAACTACATCGGGGCTGTGGATGGTGCTCACCTGCGGCTTTTTCTGCTTAGGCTTATCATTCACGCCCATGAAATTGAAAGCGGGGATCTTAATTTCGGCCTGCTCAGGCTCGATGTCAAAGACCTCCGCGCTCAACTCGAAACGGTCGAGCAGGAGCTGGTTCTTTTCCAGCGTGAGGTCAACTCGGGACAGCTCGGATTTCAGCTTCTCGAAGTCCCAATCGCTGTATTCGCTGGTCTTGTTGTCCACCAGCCGGAACAGGTTGATTTGCTCCTCGGTCAGTTCGTCCGCGATGATACACGGGACCGTCTGAATCCCCATCTCCCGGCAAGCCCGCACACGGGTGTGGCCGCATACGATGGTGTAGTTCATGTCCACAACGACGGGGAACAGGAAGCCGAAACGCTCAATGCTGTATTTTACCTTCTCGACGGCGAGGTCATTGTTGCGCGGGTTGTTCTCATATTCCCGCAGCCGAGAAGTAGAAATCTCTCTGATATTCATTCCTCTTTACCTCCCGTCAGGAACAGAACAAACCCCAGATAGGTTTTGTTTCTGCTGATGTAGTTATCGTAGACCGCTTTCAACCGGTTGTACTCATCCTCCGTAAGCGGCAGCTCGTTGTTGCCGAAGATGAGGCACTTGTGTTCGGTGAAGAATTTGCGGTCGAGGTTGGGGGTAAAGAACGTGGTTTTGAAGTTCGAGCCGATACCACTCAGCTCCTGATGGAGCTTGCCGACGTCCCACGTAGAATACTCGTGGCTCTTGTTATCCACAATACGGGCCAGCTTTGCATCTTCCTCGGACAGATTTTGGACGATACAGGGAACTTCCTCCATGCCGAGCCGCTTTGCGGCTTTCAGGCGGGTGTGGCCCGAAATGATGACGTTGTTGGCGTCTATAGTGATTGGGTTAAGAAACCCGAATTCTTGGATGCTGTCGGCGACTTTCGCCACGCCGGCATCGTTTCGACGGGCGTTTCCCTCATACTCGATGAGTTCATCTACCCGTTTGTAGACTATCTCCATGTCTTGTCCTCCTTGTTCTGAGCATAAAAAAGGGAGCCTCCACGCAAAAACGGAAGGCTCCCTGATTTCACCTATTCAATTTCCGTTAATACAGCCCCCACTCCGCGAAAGCCTCGAAGCCTCCGACGGACTGGATGTGATGACGAGCGATCTCCACGATTTCCTCGTAGGGCTTGCCATCAATGGTGTCATCCCCGATGGCACAGCACAACTCGACAGGCTTACCGGTCTCCTGCGCCTTCAGGAAAGCGTAGATATTGACGGACACGTCCGCTTTAGACAGGTCCTTGCCGTGCAGCCCGCCGCCGGTGACAGAATCGGCCATATCGGAGCCGAGTTTGCGGTTGGTCGCGCCGGTGTCCACATCGGTGCCACCAGTCCAGTCGCCCAGCGGATTGATTTCCGCTGTCGGGTACAATTTCTCGATGTCAGCCCATGTAGCATTGCTTTGGCAGATGATGAGCCGGCTATCGTCGAGGATGTACTTCCCGTCAAACGGGTGGGCGGCGTAGATGTCGCGGGCAATCGCGGCGAGCGTCTTCTGCTCATCCGTGAGTGGTATCCCTTTGAAGATGCCGTTGTCGCCGCAGCGGAAGCCCTCGCTCTGATTATCGGCGAGATGAGCGTCCTGCGGAACAATGGTCAGGTCAATCTGGATAAGACCGGCGATGCGGCGAATGGCATTGTGGATGGCCCTGACCGCCTCCGGCATGAGCAGCGGAGCGGAAGTCTCAACGATGACGTGGCACACGCCATGCCCGATGAGGACCTCCACAGCGATCTTCGGGTCAGGCTGGACCTGATAGGCCAGGTCTACAATCGCGCCGGCGATGCGGTCAGCAATCTTGTCCGGGTGGGACGGGTTTACTTTCTCAATCATCGTATCAGTTCCTTTGCTTTATTTTTTCGTTCCCGTTCAGGGGAGGCCCCAAGAGGTCGCAATCCACGCTGGGCGGGGCTTGAACATAGCCGTAATGATTTGCGTAGCAGTAAGCGCAGCCGTTGCTGCAAGTGCTGTATGCGCCGATGTCAACGCTCTCAACGCATTGGCACAGACCCCGTTGGTTGCGGTCCTTCGGCTTTTTAACTCCAAACATCGCCCCGTCCACGCAGCAGGAATGGGGGATTCCCAAATCTTCCGCGCAGGAAGAAAGGACGATGCCGTGTTGGGCTGCAATCTCAAAGAGCTGCTGCGCGAATTCGCGCTGCTGCTCCGGCGTGAGCGGCTGAATATTCAGCGGCCTCAGATCTACTGACCGGTAGGAATCCACAAAGCTCATCACAGCCTTGTGCGTGTGGCCCTCTAAGGTTTCGGCCATCTTTGTGAACGCCCGGATGTGGTAGTCCCACGTGTAGCGGTCGTTTATGAAAACGGGGTCGTACCGCCAAATAGCTTTGTCGGCCCCGATTTTCTTGAAAGCGGGTATTACAACTTCGTGCTTGTCCGGGATATTTTTCTCAACATCCCGCCCATACGGAGTGATGGTGTACTGGAAATAATACTTGAACGCATCCAGCTCATGGATTCTCCCGAGCATGGGTGCTGCGTTTTTGGTCCAAAAAACAAACCCATCTACTTTGTCGGGCGTGAGTGCGACACGCCCGACTTGTAGAGGGTTATATGGGTTTCTAAGGAGGACAAATCCCTTACCCACACGGTTGTAAAACCACTCGGAAAACAGTGCGGGAATGTCCGTCCGTCTACTCGCGCTCACAATCATAATGGCATCCCATCCTTCAAGTAATTTGCGAATATCCAGTTTCGGCAGGTCCGCTGCTGCTTTGTGTAGATTCCGGGTGGATTCGGCACATAGTCCCAAAAATGGATGCGCCGAGCGTTCGTGATGTCCAGCTTGATTCGGTCATTGTCGATGTGAATTTCCGAATTGCTGTCGGGTACAAACGCCACGTGCGTGTTCAGCTCCCACACAAATCCCTCGCTCAAACCGCAAAGGTAATACGCCTTCGCTCTCGGGCTTTGCTTAACGATGATGTCCACAACGGCACTGGACTTTTGCAGCGTTCCGTAATAAACGCGGTTGTCCTTCTCGCCGATGAAGCACTTCGCGCAGCACTGCGAGATGTCCACATCTCGAATATCTCGCAGCCAGAAGAAGTTGCACTTCTTCCTGATTTCCAAGCGCAGGTGCATGGGTGCGTGGGTAACTATGAAATCCGACGGTATCATTGTAGCACCTCCTATACTGACAGGTCAATGACAGGTTTGTGACACGACGGAGACCCCTACGATTTCGGGGTTGCTCGCCATGAACCACTCGCCAAGGGCTTCCAAAATGGTTTCACTGGGGCAGGAAACCGTGGGGTGGAATTCAACCCCGGTCTCACTCATGGCGCTCCTGACCGCCATGAACTCCCGGTCAAATCCGCTCACACGGGTCCGAGCAACCTTGGCCCGCTCTCCGTGGTCTGTGTAGCTCTCGAACAGAGCATGGGCGAGAGGGTTGCCGGCGCTCACGGAATCACCCACAGTCAGCTTCGCCAGCGTGATTTTGTAGCCGCCGGGAACATCCCCTATAAGCACATACTCGCTTCGATTGCCCACGTAGTCCGGGAGCGGGTTGCCGCCCTCATAAGGCTGCGGAGTGAAATTCTTAATCATTGGTGAGTTCTCCTTTCTGCTCGAATGTGTCGAGCTTCTTTGCCTCGATAATCGCCTCAATGTCAGCGAGAGAGGCGTTCTCAATTTCAACGGTGTGATACCCGTTCTCGAAGTTGTAAATCTTCACCTTGCGCCCCCGGCAGACGGCTTCAATGGCGTCCACCAAATACTTCAGCACAACAGCTACCAGTGTGCTGAACCCGAGCCAAATCCAGAAGCTCGAAAAGATAAACTGTAAAATCTCAAACATTCTGTACCTCCCAAATCTGATTCAGGTAATTTTCGAGTGCATCAAGACAGCTCTCTGCTGCACCGTCGAGCGTGTTGTGGTATTCCTCCGCGCCACCGGTCACACCGTCCGAAACGGCCTTAATCAGCAGCGCCGGAATGCTGGACATATTCGCCGTGAGCAGGATACCCGCCGCCTCCATATCGCAAATCTGCGCGGTCTCGAAGCGGTGATGGAGGCTGCGCTTGTCACCCGCGCTGTCAAGGAACTTATCGCCGGACGCGCAAGTCACTCGGAGAATGCCCGGATTCGCCCCTGATGCTGTGTAAACAATATCGAGGTCTGCGGGAATATGAACGCTTGGGTACTGTTCATACTTCGCCGGCTCGCAGCCATCTACGCCGGAGATGTCAAAGTCGTAGTGGATGACGTTGCTCACAATGAGCGGCTGCGCCAGTGGAATCCTCTCGTCCAGCCCGCCGCAAACCCCGAAATTCAGGATCGCATCAATGCTGAACTCAGAAAGAAGGGCTTGCGTTGCGGCGGCTGCTCGGATTTCCCCGGCTCCGCTTTGCACTGCCCAAACTTCCTGACCTAAAATCTTGTATCGGAGGGCGGTGAAGCCTTTCAGCCTCATCAGCCCTGTGTTTGACACACGGTAGCGCCGGTGGAACACCTCCATCTCGCTCTCGGTGGCAATTACCAATCCGTATCGCATAAAATTCCTCCTTACAGCTCGTATTCTTTGTGCTGGGCGGTCTTGCCCTTATACCGAACCGAGGGCTTGACCCAGACTGTCTTGCCGGACTTGTACCGGCGCAGGTGGCCTCTGACGTTGACCTCGTGCTCGGGCTTGGTGTACTTCCATTTGGCCTGTTCAGGCTTCGGCAGGGCGTCAGCATCGAACTCAGCCAGCGTGTAGAATCGCCGGATGAGCGGCTGCACCCGCCGCGCCTTTCGGCCTTTCTTCTTGGCCTTGGCTGGCCGGTGCTCAACTCGCTGCTCGACCTCAACTACCTCGCGGTAATAAGTCATGAACAACATCAGCGCATGGTACTTCAGCGCCTCTTTCTCCGGTGTCCGGTCATAACGAAGCACGAGGTCAAGCGCCAACCGTTTTGGCTCCGTCAGCTCCGGGGCTACTCGACGGTTGGCAATATCCATCTGCTCCGGGATGTAGTCAAAGATGATGGACGCCGGAATGTTCGGCTGGACCGTGGGATAAATCGCAATCTCCACCACATCGCGAGTATTCTCAAACGTGAACTCAATCTGCTCCTCACGCAGCTCCACCACACCAAATTCCATCGGGGCAAGGAACGGCTCGCGGTCAAGCCAATGTTTGTTCTCGTAGTACCAGTCGAGAACCATCTTCATGCGAGCGTTGCTCTTAACGATGATGCGGTCAGCGGTCTTGCGATTCATAGCTCAGTCCTCCTTTCTCAAAGGTTCACCGCAAGCAGGGCAGTAGTTCGGGTAATCCGAGGCGTCGCGGTCTTCCAACCACTCATGCTGACAGTGCAGGCAGGTGTGCCGCCGATATTCAGCCGAACAATCCTTGATTCGCCCCACAATACCGTTTACCACCACACGGACTTCGTCACGGTATGCTTCATTCCACCGAACAAAGGCTATGTCTTTGAACTTCTGAAGGTGCTCAATAACGGAGTTTACATCGGCTACGCGCGCATCACCTTTCTTCGCATCGAGCTTAGGCTTCGGCACATAGTCGCTCGCCAGACTTCCGGGTTTGCAGTGCCAGTGCTTTTCACAGCACCACGGGACAGTCCCAATAACCGACGTGTAGTTGCGAATGCCAAACCTACACGTCGAGCAGATGTCGATTTGCTTCTGCATCTCACTTCACCTCCGCTACGAAGTCGTTGTTCTCATCGACCCAAATGCGCTTGCGCCCGAGCTTGGCGATACGTACCGCACCCGCCGGCGGCTGCACCGGCACAGGCGGCTCTGGCATCGGCATCCAATAGGCGACGTCCCGGTTGCCTTGCCACTCTGCCGGCCTAATCGCGCAGGGTGAGTAATACCGAGCGGTGGTCACTGCGCCGTTCTTCGTGCAGACGAGGTACGAACCCTCCTCCGTGGGCGGTTGCTTCTCGGCATCTACCCAGTCACAACGGAGGGCAGCGAGCGCAACGTCCAGTGCGTCATGCAACGGATTTATGTCCGCGTCAGACATATCGTCCGGCAGGTAATCCCACCATGCTCCACATTCGAGAACGTGCGCTGCCTCTTTCCGCGTCATACTCATGGTTCACACCTCGTAGACCTGCGGGTCCTCAGTGGCATCAACGCGGCGCACAATCACGGACGAGATGCCAAACGCTGCGCGGGCTTTCTCGGTCGCCTCCTCGATGCTGTCTGCGAGAATAACCAGCGTTTTGCCGCCCGTGTACATCCTGTGAGCGCGGTAGAGGTGCTTGGCGATAATCTTATAGGCACCCTCGTTACTCAGCTTAGGAGCGGGGGTTTTCCAGTTGGCGTACAGGGTATTCAGCGAGGTGTACGGGCAGACCTTCATGCGGTCTTCACTGTCATTCCAGCTCACCCAGATGTGGCCCTCCGCGCAGAACATCAACACGCGGTAGGTCTTGCCGTGGCGCAGCCCCATCGAGCCGTCCTTCCCGATGAACGTCATCTCCATCGGATTCACATACTGCCGTTCAACAATCATCTTCTCCGACCTCCTCATCAAGTGCATGGTGTGCTGCCATCTGCGACGGATAGCAGTCATCGAGATACACCACCGGCAAATCAGCGTCATAGTCCATGCAGGTGTCCCGGCGGTGGTAGTCAAGCAGATATTCCAAATCGCCGTGGTCGTTCACATACGGGGACAGAATTGCGTAGCCCGCAACTTCCGCGAGGAACACATACCCGCCGACCTCATGCGCTTCGCCATCTTCATCACGCTCGACAATCCAGACTTCCTGCCCCGGCTCAAAGTGCTTCTCTGACGCGAACGCCGTGGTCAAAATGCGGTTTACGGCGCTGCGGGAGAATCCACTCTCCATCCCGTAGTCAGGCCCGTAATCGGCCAGCACATCAGGGTCAGCGTTATCGAACGCGGCTTGCACCGCGTCTTTGGAAATCAGGCTCATAACTCAGTCCCTCCTGTTCGCATAGCGGATGACGATTCGAGCAGCTTGCCGCAGGGCGCGGGCCTGAACAGTCAACCAGTCCTCGCCCATCAGTGGCAGCTCGCCGCCGTGGGTTTTCTTCTTCTCGGATTCGGTGCAGAGCCGCTCGCAGATGTCGCCGTCATAGACCTCCGCGCAGCCGCCGTAGCTGTACTGCTCCCAGTTCTGAGCGCCGTTCAGCAGGTCGGCCTCTGCGACCTTTCCGATGCGGACCGAATCATCGGTGATGTGCAATCGGTCCAAATAATCATCGAACAGCTCTACCGCATAGCCCTTGACGCCCTTGTCCCAAGCGGACCGGGCAGAGTGCGCGGAGATGTCCTTCTTGATGTCAGCAATACGCCTCTGCATAACTCACAGCCTCCTCTTTGCAGTCTTTGAAGTAGTCATCGGCGAAGTCGTGCAAGCAGTCTTCGTGGATGAGCTGCCCGTCGATGTTGTACACGGTCTCGCCCTCGTAAATCTCGCCGCCGCAGTAATCGCAGTAGGCGATGGGCTTTCCCTCGGGCGGTTCAAGCGGACGTTCCGGCAGATACTCAAACATTATCGCAGCCCTCCTCCAATCTGGTGCTCCACCGAGCAGCTTTCTCCCGAATGATACGCGCGATCTCCTCGCGGTCAAACCCGAGTACCGCCGCGCAGAGCAGGACATCGGCGAACTCCTCATTCAGATTGCGGGACGCATCGCCGGTGGTCATCGGCGTCGGGTTGCTCTTGTCGAGCGTCCGGCGCATCTTCAGCGCAGCCTGCGCCAGCTCTGTGGCTTCTTCAGCCAGCCCCGCCAGCAGTTCACAGCAGCCGAGCAGGGTGTTGATGCCGGTGATTTCTGCGCCCCAATCTTCGAGCGCCTTTTCGATGGGCTTGTCGTACTCAATCGTTTCCATAGCCAAACTCCTTTGCAAAATTAAAAGACCCGCATTTCTGCGGGCCTTTCGGCGTATAGGCAAATTCAGCTAACTATCTTGATTATCTGCTATAATATTTATACCTATGGCGTTATTTTCGGTCTGTAAGCGTTTGTGCGATGAAGATGGAGGGGTGGCTATGACTGTTATTGTTTGCTTAGATAATGCGAATGGGATGATGTTTAACCATCGTCGGCAAAGTCGAGATGCTAATGTTGTCAAGGATATTTTGAAAACTATCAATGGGGCTTCTTTATTGATTGCACCTTACTCTGAGTCATTATTTTCTCAAGCAGAATGTAGCGTTTCCATCAGCGAAAGCTTTTTAGCTGACGCCGATGCCAAAGACTATTGTTTTGTTGAAAACACATCGGTTGCTGAGTTCAAAGAAAAGATTTCAAGGTTGGTCATTTATAAATGGAACCGAGATTACCCGGCAGATTTCTATTTTGACATTGACTACGCAAGCGATTACAAGCTCGAAACTACGCTTGACTTTGGTGGCACCTCTCACGAAAAGATCACGAAAGAGGTGTATGTCAGATGAGCCTCTTTTCTAAAAAGCCGAAAAGCATAGCGGACTTTGAGAAAGAGATTGAGAAGCTCCGCCAAAAGAAGAAACTCTCTGCCCGCAATTCCGAGCGTTTAGAAGAATACGAAAAGCAATTATCTACTCTAAAAACTGCGGAAGAAGCAGCGCAGAAAAAGAAAGCACGGCAAAAGAAAATTGCCATTGGCTCTATCGCAGCTTCGTTAGCCCTCGTCACTTGTATTATCATAGCCGGATGTATCTCCGAAAGCGGAACGGTTGAGTCGCCAGCGGTATCGCCGGGATATACCATTTCGGATTCCGCTAACGGAACGACAACACCATCCGACACAGGCTCAGACAACTCATCCTCCTCAGAAGCATCTGCATCGCCGACAACAAGCAATGCAACCACTCCCGCTAAAGAAAGCAATTCTTCTTTTTCCATTAGCGAGATACCTGCTTATTCCGGTTCGCCCTATGTTGTAATCAATAACAACATTCCGTATTTTACCGAGAGTGACTATACAACCAACTCATACGAGTATTACAGTGATCTTGACTCGTTGGGGCGATGTGGCGTTTGTGTAGCTTCAATCGGAAAAGATTTAATGCCGACCGAAGAACGAGGCTCTATCGGAAGTGTTAAACCAACAGGTTGGCATACTGTAAAATACGATAATGTAGATGGAAAATACCTCTATAATCGTTGCCACTTGATCGGCTATCAGCTTTCCGGTGAAAATGCCAACACGAAAAATCTCATAACCGGAACTCGCTATCTAAACATTCAGGGAATGCTGCCATTCGAGAATATGGTTGCAGACTATGTGAAAGAAACCGGAAATCATATCCTTTATCGTTCGACGCCAGTTTTTGAAGGCAACAATCTCCTTGCAAGCGGTGTTTTGCTGGAAGCATACTCTGTTGAGGACAATGGAGATGGCATTTGCTTTAATGTATATTGCTACAATGTCCAGCCAGATATTTCGATAAACTACGCAACTGGGGATAGTTCTTTTGCTGGTACTCAACAAACAGAACCCCCGAAGCAAACCGAACAATCTAATCCTCCAGCCCAAAAAGTTGAAAGCACCTACATTCTGAATGTCAATACGAAAAAGTTTCACTATCCTTCTTGCTCGTCAGTCAAACAAATGAGTGATAAGAACAAGCAGACTTATACCGGAAGCAGAGATGATCTGATTTCCCAAGGATATGACCCCTGCAAGAAATGCAACCCGTAAACAAAAAAAGCGCCACCGACCCACATCAAAAGTGAGTCGGTGGCTTTTTTGTTAGTAGTTCGGTACTCCGTATCCGAGGATTTCGTAGTGACCTATGCTGTACTGATTTACTCGGCAGCTATCACCTGAGTTGCCCTCAACGGTATAAACGATACCGTTTTCAACTTTTTGAACAATACCGGTGTGGTCGGATTGTCCGTCCTGCGGACCCGATGAACCCTTGTTATCCCAATCAAAGAAAATAATCATTCCGGGGACAGGCTCGGCTGCACCGTCGATCCACTGTCCTCGATCTTTGAACCACTGGACGCCGTTCACGCAGCCTGCATATTTGGGTACAACCCCGGTGTCGATATAGCCGCACTGATCGGCGCACCAGCTTACAAAACAAGCACACCATTCCACACGGCTTCCGAAGCCGTACCAAGACCAGTACGGTTCGCCGCCTACATTGCCGACCTGTGAAAGCGCCACGGTGACGATCTGATCGTCACTGTATCGGATACCGTAAAGTACCGCCGCCCAAAGGGAATTGTTTTTGTCCTTGAGAAGCTCGGCAAGATACTCCCGCTGTTCTGCGTCAAAGCCGTACAAGTCAGCCATCTCATCCACCGTCAAATGAGAAACGGTGATATAAAGCGTTGTTTTTGTGACTGTCGTTTCCGTCTGAACAATGTTGCCGTTTCCGTCGTCCGTTTCGGTGATCTCCGTTTCCGAGTGGCTTTCACTGCGGGAAGATATGGAGTTCATCTCCCAAAAGATGTCCGAGAGGATCTGCTTCTTGCTCTCATCCATCGTGGCAACCTCCTGCGGGTTGTCCTTGTCTGTATTCGTTTTGACTGCATAGACCGCAAGCACATCCTTCCACACGGCTCGACCGCCGCTGATCTCCATATTATCATAAGCCACCGAGTTTTTCTCCGCTTCCATCTTGGCATCGTAATCGGCGTTGATTTCCTGCACGGCTGTCTGCATCGACATTCCCGTGCCGGAATCCTCACCGGAAAAGAATATCCCGAAAACCGAGCCGCAGATCAGTGCAATCAGGCAAATTACGACAATGACCGCAACGGCAACCCAGCCGCCTGCGGCGATAGCGGCAACCAGTGCTTTTGTCGCCGCTATGATTGCTTTGACTGCGGCAATCGTTGCTTTAACGGCAGCTTTTACACCGGCAACTGTTGCCTTGGCTGCGGCTTTGGCGGCTTGTGCCGCTTTCTGCGATGCTTTCACCGTAGCCTGTGCGGTTTTCTGCGCCGCCTTTGCCGCCTGCTGTGTGGTCTTGATTGCCGTTTTCGTGGTCTTGACCGACCTCTGTGCGGCTTTGGCTGTACCTTTCCCGGCAGTCTTGATGGTTTTCTTACCGGCAGACCTGGCAGACTGTTTGATCGTCTTTTCCGTTTGCTCGACCGCCTTGATGGTCTTATTCCCGGAGGTGCGGACAGTCTGCCTTTTCATCGACTCAGCCGCCCGCTTTTCCCGGAACCTCTGAACACCGTCCTTTGCTTTGGACACATTCCGTTTCGTTTCTTCCAGTCCCTTGCGCCCCTGCTTATCAAACTGGTACGCCGCTTCGTGCGTGATACGGTCAACGCCGCCTTCCACTCGGTCGGAGGCATACTCCTCGGCATTATGCTCATCCGGGTGCGTTGTGTGTGCTGCCTTTTCCTTCGTCTGCACATAGGCGGAGCGCATACGGTCTGCGGCGATTGCCGCTTTGTCGATCTTCTTGATCGTACCTTTTACGACATCTCTTGTTTTTATATCAGCCATTGAACCCTCCTTTCCGGGGCGTACCAAAACACCCCTAAATTAAAAATGAGGGGTAAAGGTATAAACACCTTACCCCTCAAAGTGCGGGAGCTGAAAAGCCTTGATATTGCTGGCTTTTTCAGCTTCTATTTTTCGACTCTGCCCGTTTTCTTCTTGCGTACTCTGCCTGCTGAGCTTTGTAAGCTCTTTGAGCGCACTTCTCGCAATATTTCTTTCGGTTGCCCTTCTTGATAATCGGCGCACCGCAGGACACGCACTTTTCAAAGCGTGTGCCAAGAATATCCGCTTCCAGCAAAGGCTCTGCCGGCAAAACAGCTTTGCGGAAATACTTGCAGAGAAGTGAGTATGAGATACTCTGCACACAGGCGCAGGGTTCTCCGTCATCCAGCGCAAGGCAGTTGCCGTTGTCATAATTGGCACAAAGGCGCTTAATTAGGGCTTTCGCCCTCTGCCGTTGCTTCGGCGTGAGTCTTGGCAGCATCCGCACCACCGTCCTCCGTTATGCGCTTCGCCACGACCACAAGACGGCTGTTGTTGCGGCTGTACTCACAGGTAGACAGCGTAATGAGCTTATCACCGTATTCGGCGGTCACGCCGGTATCATAGAAAGACAGTTCCTTGCACTTGGCAATGAAGTCGTCAAACGCATTGGCGCTCTCTGCGTCTATAAAGCGATAAAACTTGAATGCTTCGGGACTGTCGGTGTAGACCACCGTGCGGAATACGGCAACGATCTCATACTCCTGCTTATCCGTCAATGTGTTGAAGGTGATCATCCGATGCTCGCTCCAAAAGTCTTTGCTCTTGAACTTTTCAAGGTGGGCAAACATCGAACCGTTGGACATATGGTGTCCATAGATGACAAGATTGTCGGACGGCTCCTGCACATCGCAATCCTCCTGCACATAGGGACAGCCATAGTCGGAATAGTCCTTATCAAAGCCGTGCTTTAGATAGAAATTCGGCTCATTCACCGACTGCATCACGGGATAATTGATGTTGGTATCTGCAATACTGATCCAGCCCACCAAATCGCCGTTCTGCTGATAAAGCTCTGCAAGCTCCGGCAGAAGCATCTTTTCCTCGGAGTATGGAATCTGCTCCGCCGGTTCCGTTGCAGCATCCGTCTGTGCCGCAGCATTCACAAGGTCAGCCAGCTCGCTATAAAGCTCAGCTTGCTTATTCGACTCCTTGTAGTGATCGATAATAAAATAGGTGCTTGCGCCGAGGACGGCTACAAACACCGCAATAAGAATCATACAGATTTTCTTTTTCATTGAATTTCCTTTCTTGACGCCAACGGCGAGGGTTAAGCACCCTCGCCCGGTTTGGTGGTCATCAGCTTATAGAGCTTCGTGTTCTTGGGGAACTTATTGGCAAACGGTACAAGGCTGGAGCCGACCTTGATCAGTCCGTGACCGGCATCCACATTGGTGATATAGGAAAGTTGGGTGTCCGAGATGTTCAGCAGCTTCGCAAGCTCCAATCTGTCCGTGGAAGCCTGATTGAGCATAACAATGAACTCGGAGTTTGCCAGCATCGTTCTTGCCGTGTGGGACTGAAGCAGGTCGTCCACATTCTGCGTGATGCCCGTGGCATAAGCGCCGTACTTTCGCACACGCTTCCAAAGGGTGAACAGGAAGTTTGCACTGTACTCGTGCTGGAACAGAAGGTAGATCTCATCAATGAAGATAAAGGTGTTCTTACCCTTTGCTCGGTTCTGCGTAATACGGTTCAGGATAGAGTCGAGGACGACCAGCATACCGATGGGCATAAGCTGCTTGCCGAGGTCAAGGATGTCATAGCAGATAAGGCGGTTATCCGTGTCCACATTGGTTTTCTTGGCGAAGGTGTTCAGAGAACCGTTGGTAAACAGCTCGATGGCAAGAGCAATCTCCTGCGCTTCGGGTTCAGATTGCTTCAAAAGCTCTGCTCTGAAATCCTGCAAGGTCGGCACTTCGCCGGTATAGTTGTTCTGCTGATAGGTGCGGTAGACGCTTGCCGTACAGCGGTCAATGATGGACTTCTGCACTGCGCCGAGGTTGTTGCCGCCGATAAGCTGTTCGCACAAGGACATAATGAACTCGGATTTCAGGATAACGGGATTTGCGCCGTCACCGTATTCCCGGTTCATATCCATCGCATTGATATGGGTGGGAGAAGTGGCAGAGATGTTGATGATCTCGCCGCCAAGTGCTCGAACAAGGGGCGAATATTCTCGCTCCGGGTCAATGATAATGATGTCTGCGTTGCCGGCAAGCACCTGATTGATGACCTCGCCTTTTGCGGTAAAGGATTTACCACCGCCCGAAACACCGAGAATGAACTCGTTGCCGTTGAGGAGCTGTCTGCGGTCTGCGATAATCATATTTTTGGAAATGACATTCTGACCGTAGTAAACGCCGTTAGTGTGGCAAATGTCCTGCACACGGAACGGAATAAAGACCGCAAGGCTCTCTGTGGTCAGAGTACGGAACGACTCAATCTTGCGGACACCGAAGGGCATCGCCGTATTCAGTCCGTCAAGCTGCTGGAACTTGAGAATACCGAACTGACAAAGGTGCTTTCTTGCCGTAGTAAGCAGAGCTTCGGTGTCGTTATCGAGTTGCTCCTTAGTGTCCGCCGTGTGAACCATCGTCAGAACAGCAAACATCATTCGCTGGTCACGGGTCGTCAGATCATCGAGGAACTCCTTCATCTCCTTGCGTTGCTGTTCAATGTCGTAGGGAAGCTGTGCAGAAAAGTTGTTGTTGGCGTTCTGCCGACGCTGCCAGTTGGTCGCATTGGTTTCAACACCAAGCAGACGGCTTTCGGCTTCTCGCACGGCTTCATCCGTGGGTACGGGGATAACATCAATGGACATCATCAGATTACGGTTGAGATCGGTCATTTCCGCAACCATACTGTCCTTGATATAGGAAGCGTACTCCCGCAGGAACAGCACTCTGCCGTAACGCTCTCCGATCTTGAAATAGTCGCCCGTAAACTCCATCGAATCAGGGCAGATGAAATCCTTGAAGTCGTGACCCTTTCTGCGGGTTTCCTTGATGTCGAAGCGAAACTCCGTTTCTTCACCGGCACGGTAAAAGTCGTGGAAAATGCGGAGCCGTTCATCCGGCTCCAACTCCACGCACTTACTGCCGAGTCGCCCGAAGTGGGCAATCAGGTCAGCACCCACACGGGCAAAGTAGTTTCTCGCTTCCTCCACATTCTTCTTGCACACCGAAATGGTGATGTACTTCTCCTGAATGATAGCGTTTGCACCGGTTGCTTTATCAAGGAGCATCCGATTGTACTCCTCACGGTACTCGTCAAGAGCATCGCCCTTCAGGGGGAGAAGAATGGTTTTCTCAAAGTTTGCACGGTTCAAACGGCGGTTGTTAATGGTGATCTTGGTGGTTGCGCCGCTGTCAAGGCTGTTGAGCAGTTCCGAATATTCAAGGAACATAGCTTCCTTATCCTCACGGCTGGCGACAGCATAGTTGATGTCGCTGAACTTATAGGTCTTGGAGAACTTATCTCTGCCCACCTGAAAAATACCGTCGTCGTAAATCGCCTTGATGGGGATCACATCCTGGACGCCCCTCGGCACAACAAATCGTTCTTTATCCTGTTTGAGCAGGTTGCGAAGCGTTTTAATCATTGGCTTTCAATACCTCCTTTTGCTTGTGTTCCATTTCAGGCTTCATCATTTCGTAGTAGGTGTTGGTGGAACGGAAGGTCAGTTTCTTTGGCATCAGAAACTCGGATTTGAACCAAGCCCATACGAACTTTTCCGCCGTCATTCCGTTGTATTTGATAAAGCCGAGAGCCGCAAAGGGTGCGGCTCCCAAAATGCACATCCACGATACGGTTTCCGTGCCGACATATGGCTTGAGCAGGAAATAGAGTCCCACTGCCACCACGCAGGCGCAGGCAGAAAAAATGAACTGTCGCATAGACAGTCCAAAGAACATTGCCTCCGTATAGTTGCGGATTTCTCGGTTGATCTTAACTTCCATTGAAGCTCCTTTCTCTGCGATAGCTTTCCTTTGCCTGACGGATTTCCTCGGCACAGACGCATTCATCCGCAAGGCAGTTCACCTTGCCTTTGCGTCTGCCACCATAGTACAGACAATATCGACAATCGCAGTCCTCAAGGGTGAACCCCTTGAAGCGGTTATAGATTTTGGTGTTGTTTTTCATAGTGCGCTCCTTACAGTCCCATCATCTCTCGGATAATGCGGTCACTCATCTTGACCGATCCAACGAGAACGAGCATATTAAAGAGCAGTTCGCCTATATAACTCCATACCTGCGTGACCGCTGCCGCATTGGGGTTTACTACGGGCGGTGAGGACGCAAAGAGCGAGAAGATGATGCAGGACAGCACGATCACTGCCCCCTCCAAGCAAACGGCGCAGTAGCTTTTGATGAAGGACTTGCCCACATTCTGACTCGGTTCACCGGCGAAGGTGGAAAGCGGAATGGGCGCAAGTGCTGTATACATATAGAGCTTAAAAAATCTCCCGTACACGGTCATTATCAGGATGAAAGACATTACGGTGATGAACAGCCCTCCGATGAGCGTGACCGCCCACAACGGGATGGACTCAAAGAAGCCGCAGTCCTCGATGGTCGTTATCATTTCAGCCGGTAGAACCGTCTGTTGCGGTGAACCGAAGCCTGCCGAACTCATAATTGTCGAAATCGTTCCCTGCACAATATTGAACAGGGCAAGCATCAGCTCCATACCATAAGTGATAGCACCCTTGGCGATGGCAAAACGAACGAACAGCTTCAGAGCGTGTTCCGGTTTCTTGACTTCTGTGAACGAGCCACAGGTTTTGACCATACCGGCGACGAAGAACAGCACAAGGAGTGCAAGTCCGATAGACTGCACTGCGCCGTTGATGTTGACGATCACGCCCCATATTCCACCGCCTTTGAAGTCCTGCGGCGTTGTCGTGATAAGCTGCCAAATCTCAGCCAGCTTCTCGTTCCAAGTTTCCAGTGCGTTTTGAAGATTTTGTACGACCCAGTTGTCGCTCACGAAAAGCACCTCCTTTCAAAGAATAAGGGGTGCTCCCGATTTTTCGGGAACACCCCTTGGTGTGAAATTTTTAGCCGACAATCAGGTCAAGGATTTCCTTTGCAAAGGTGATGATGACGCCGCCTGCAAGGGTCAGGAAACCGTTCGCTCTCTGAGAGGGGTCGTGGGACTTCAGGGACAGACCGACCTGCACAACGCCAAAGCCCAGCAGGATAAGACCAATGGCACGGATCAGTCCGAAGATAAAGGTAGACAGGTTGTTGATAACGGTAATGGGGTCGTTGGCGGCAAACGCCGTAACCGAAGTGCCGAGGACGAGTGCTGCACCCATAATGGCGGTGCAGTAAATGCGGAAGCCCTTCTTAACCTTGCCGGTCATAGGCAGCTTTTCGGTATGCTTCTCGGTGTTCTTCTTAAAAATGTTCATATTAGTTACCTCCGTAATTTTGTTGTTGTATTGTTGTTGGTTTCCGAGTTGAAATCCTCATCGGACAGCAGCTCATAGGTGGTTTCCGATACCTCTGTATCCGGCAGAGTATCGGGGTCGAGGTGCTGCACCTCAATGGTCGCAATATTACTTGTGACCTTGCCGTGCTGATAGACGCCGCCTTTTCCGTCAGCAGTCAGGTCAACGGCGGGGTGCTTGAGAATGTCGTATTTTAAGTCCATCACGGGGAGTTCCCCTCGGATGAACAGAATGGCGTAGCGGTTATCAAGCATACGAACCTCATCGGGAGTCAGAAGCTCTCGACCGCTGATCTGATAGTTGGTGGAATAGTTTCCGCTCCGCCCGGAACTCTTTCCGTAAGTGTTCGTGTCGATGGTTTCCTTGCCCAGCAATTCGCTTACATACTTGTGGGTAGATTGCTCATTGCCGCCCAAGTAGAGGAACTCATCGCAGTTGCCGACGATGGATTCCCACTGCTTTTCAAACAGTGCCTTGAGCTGTGCCAAGTTCTGAAGAATAATGGATACAAACACACCACGGGAACGCATAACGGAAAGGATCTTATCGAAGTCGTCCGGCAGGCTGACATTGGCGAACTCGTCCATCAGGAAGTGAACGGGAATTGGCAATGCGCCGCCGTGAATATGGTCAGCGGAAAAGAAAAGCTGCTGAAATAACTGGGTATAAAGGATGCTGACCAAGAAATTGAAGCTGGAATCGTTGTCCGGGATAATAGCGAATAGTGCCACTTTCTTTTCGCCCATAGAAGCAAGGTCAAGCTCATCGGTACAGGTCAGTGCAGCCAAGCTCTCCAAGTTGAACTTTTCAAGCCTTGCGGCAAGTGTGATCTGAATGGATTTCAGAGTCTTTGCCGAACCGGTGTGATAAGAGCGATAGTATTTCAGAGCGATATGGTCGGGTCTGTCCAACTCCAAATCGGCAAACAGACAGTCCAGCGGAGAAGGTCGTGGATCTTCCTCATTGTCGATGGCAGCCGCTTGCAGCATCTCCATAACCATTGCAAAGTTCTGCTCATCCTCCGGTGCTTCGTAGTGAAGATAGTAGACGAGAGCAGACAACAGCATTGAAGCTGAGGTATCCCAAAACGGGTCGTTGCTTTGTGACCCCTTTGGCGTTGTGCTCTTGAACAGATTTGTCACAAGCCGTTGCACATCGTTGTCCGAATGGAGATAGACAAACGGGTTGTAGCAGTGGCTCTTTTCCATTGAGATCAGATCGAGAACTCTGATCTCATAGCCCTTTTTCTCCAACAGATTTCCCACATCCCGGACGATCTCGCCCTTTGGGTCAAGAATCACGAAGCTGGTATTTGCCTGCATCAGATTCGGCTTACAGTAAAAGCGTGTCTTACCGGCACCGGAACCGCCGCAGACAAGGGTGTTCAGATTGCGGCGGTGTTTCTTGCCGTTGAGTCCGATACGGACTGTCTGTGTCATCAGCTTGTTTTCGGGCGGTGGGTTCTGCCGGTATTTCTTGTCCACGGCTTTGGCATTGCCCCATTTTGCGCTACCGTGTTCCTCCCGGCGTCGGTAGTTCCTGCGTGTAGAGAAGTAGATACCGATGCCCATTCCATAGCAGAGAAGCAAAACGAGGACAGTTTTTACACTGTCCTCGCAAAGCACTATATGAAACGGGTCGCTCATCACATTCATCAAGCTCGGCAGTATCTCCGGCAAGCCACCCTTAACGGATGGTGCAATGAGAAGTCCGAGCCACACAATCGGCAGGATGCCGAGTACGGCGAGAATGATGGAGGTCTGTCTGTCGTTATCTCGATTCACGACAGGAGCAGTCCTTTCTTTCCACTACCTTGAACTTTTTCTTTGGGGCATACCCGACCTTGATGATAAGATCGTCCACGGCATCGGTGGATTTACCCTCATTCATCAGTTCGGTTTTGGTATCGTTCAAAGCTCGAATCACTACGCCGTGTTCATAATCGTCCAAGGCGATGTGATAGCGTTCCTCTTTCATCGCTCACACCTCATCTTTCCTGATCTTTGCTTCGGTCTGCTCGACGACGGTAGATTTCCTCCGACACACGAGAGCCGATCTCGCTCATCGCAGAACGGGTCTTGGAAAGCTCCGCACGAATTTCCTTTGGGGACTTGCCCGCCAGCTCCTCCGGGATACGGTCAATGGCGAAGTTCTTCACATCCACGCCGAACTTACGGCAGAGCATATAACCGACGCAGACAGCAGAGAAGCCCATATCCCTGCGGCTGTATGCTTCGCAGTTCATTGCAAGCTGAGCGTGACCAAGCTCCTGTGCCACGCACTGGCATAGCGCAACGCTGTTCCCAATGTCCCTCTTGATATAGAGGGTCTGATCCTCGTTCTTATAGAACGCCCCCATATTGGGAGAAGGCAGCTCCTCCACAGTGCTCACATCAATGGGAGCCGTGTCGAGCATAATGGCAACGAGCTTTCGGGGGTCACGATCAAGGGTAGGTGCAGCAGGCTTCTTGCCGCTGGTCTGCGCCACATCGAATACCTTCTTGACATTGTAGGCAATGCCGGTAGAGCCGTCATTCTTGGTGTATTCAACAGGTTCAAGAATGGACAGGCTCTTAGCACCCTTGTTGACCTTCACGCCGTCCTCCTGCCAATCACGAAAATCCTTGAGCTGCGTCGCCTGCGGCTGCTGCTTATAAATGAGCAGGGCGTTGGCGGCAGAGTAGCGATCCATTCGTGCCTGCGTATCGAGATATGCCCTGAACTTGTCGGGGTCACGGACGATCTCAGTAGCGGTATCGTCGATCATCTGATACACGGCATCCTTCTCCGCCTTTTTCTTGGCGGCGTATTCCTCCGGGGAGAGCTGCGGACGAGCCGCAGTCCCGGACTTCTTGGGAGTGAAATTGTTAGTCATAGCTGATTACCTCTCTTTCGATTTCTTATGCTTTTTCGGCTGGGTGTGAACCGTCTGACGGTTCGGTTCGGGAGTCTTGCTTTTCTCCTTGGAAAGCGCAGACTCGGCACGGTCTGCTTCTTTGTCAGCTTTTGCAGCAACCTTGTAGCGCTCCAGCTTTTCTCTCACGGAAGGCTTCTTGTCTGCCTGCTTTGCTGTACCCCGGTCAGTAACCGTACCGCTGATCTCGGAGCTTCGCTCGGACGGAGGGCTTTTTTCCGTCTTTGCGACCGTAGGGTTTTCGTGGGACTGACCTTCTTTCTGCAAAGGCTTTCCCATTGCTTCCTCCACGATGATCTCGCCCTTGGTTTTGGTCGGCACTTCCCGTGCCACCGCTTCACGGTCAGCCTTGTCCTGCTCCGCCTGCGTGATAACGCCTGCCTTATCGACCTTACCGATCTCGAAGCGTTCCACAATGCGCTGAATTTTGGAAGCGTCCTCTGCACGGGCGATAATATCCACGGGTACATCATCTCCCTTGGCGCTCTTATCTCTCAGGACACAGTAGAGAACGCCATAGCGCTTCGCCTGTTTGGTGAACTGTGCCAAGTCCTTGTTCGGGATAGAAAAGACCTTCAGTTCCTTGCCTGACTTGATCATATTGGTGAGCCGTGCCTTGCCTTTGGTCTGTTGTTCCTGCTTCAGCACGGACACGAGAAGCAGGGCGACATTCTTTGCCGCCGAGCCTGTAAGTTTTGCGGCAACTTCAAAGCCTTCAAGCGAGAGCCTGACGACCTGCTCAGCCGCATCACCGCCGTTGTTCATAGTTGCGGTTCTCCTTTCGTTTTGATTTTTCTTCCTCTGCTCGGACTGCATCCACCTTTTCCTCGATAACCTTGGAACGGGCGGCGATGTCCTGACAGAGTTTGACCTCCTTGCGGAGTTCCTTTAACTTCTCGCCGAGAAGTGAGATACTTGCCTTTGCCTGTGACAGCTCTGCATCTGTGATGTTCACTTTTCGTATTTCATTTCGGAGGTGCGTTCTGTCGGCAGTTAAGGTCTTGATCTGCTCCTCGACCGAGTGCTGATATGAAAAAAGCTGCTCGTCTGTACCGATGTGGTGCTTGCCGAGCAGCGTGACTTGTTTGGTGAGTTCATCTATCTTCATCAGATCTTCTTTGAAAAGGTAGTGGACTCGTGCGTGATTCTGTTGTCCTGCCTTGTACTTCGGCAGATAGCCGAGCCGGTAGCAGTAGTAAAGGTACAACCCATACAGACCGCCGACTTTTCCAATTCTGTCGCTCCGTGTTCTGAGCCGGTATTGCTTCGGTCGGTAGGTTTTAGGCTGAAACGGCTCGAAGTCGATGTTATCACGGTTTTCAATGAGCCGCTGTGTAATGCGCTCTTTGGTGTATTCCTCACCGAGCCTGTGCAATCGGATCGGGCGTTCATCTCCCTTGCCCCTAATTGTCCAATACTTTCGCTTGGGATTGGAACCAAGGGCGTATCCCATCTCAGACAGATGATATTCAAGCTGTCGAAGATTGTGGCTCATTGCAATAGCTTCATCCAAGGCGTCACGGGCGAGGTTGTAGCGTGTAGGCATCCCGGCTTTGTCCTTTTGCGTCAGGATGCGGGGCGATTGATAGGCTTCCGGGTTCTGTACCACGGACAGTCCGTGTTCCAAGCAGACCTCATCGGCAATATGGCGGAAGTACCACCACGCTTTCTCTTTGTTTTGCAATCGCTTGCCGTCCCTGAACGAAACGGAGTTCACAACGAAGTGGCAGTGAAGATGCTCCGTATTCAGGTGAGTGGTCACAAGGACTTGAAAACGGTCGCCCCACATTCTTTCTGCGAACGCCATACCGACCTGCTGTGCAAGCTCCGGTGTGATGTCGGTTTCCTCAAAGCTGAGATAACCGTGATAGGCTTGGATGCCATCCGGCTTGTCGAATTGCTCTTTCACCGTGATGAACTGCTCACGGGCAGTTTGCGGGTTACAGTGGATGCCCTCACAGAACAACTCCCGTTCTGTTTTCTCTCCGTCTTTTGCATAAGCGACTACATCACGGAGTGCCTGATAATCGGCGTCGCTGTATTTCGACTTTGACTTTGTGGTTTTCTCAGGATTGGAAGCGTAGTCGAGAACGGTCGCAAGGCGAACCGTGACCGGCCACAGCTTACTTACTGCCATTTCAGGTTGCTCTCATCGGGTCGAAGAAACTGACGCTCCATATCTGCCTGAAACTTGTGCAGGCGATCCAACTCACTGTTCAGCTTCTGCGTGTCGATAAAGCCGAGTGCGTTTGCCTTAACGGAGATCTGATGGATGTTATTGCCGATGGCGGAGAACTCCCGCATCGCATCGTAGAAACGGTCATCGGGCTTCTCCTTCGGTTCATAACCACGGAGCAACAGACGGACGAGCGCCGCTTCAGACAGGCAGGTTTTCTTTGCTTTCTTCTGCAAGTCCTGCGCTTCGTCACGAGAAAACCAAAACTGCTTCTTGATCGTTCTTTTCATAAATGGATTTCATCCTTTCTTTTGAAATGTGTGGTGCTTCTTGCACGGGGTATTAGGGGGTTCCCCTAACGAGCGATTTACTGTTTTTGACCGGTAGGAGTAAAAACAGTCTGCTCGTTAAGATAATACAGAGCGTTCGGGGGAACCCCGTTCTCATTGAGATCAGCGTTCTTTGTCCGCCCTGACGGGCTTAAAAGGCACAGCTACGATCTCATTGTTGACTCTCATAAAGCGTTCGGGGTATTTGAATTTCTCACGGTATTTCTCCGCAAGGTCAGGCGGGAGGGACTGAAACCTCTCTGCTTCAAAGGGAGCATAGACAATGAAAAACTTCCCGCAGATAATGTCCAGCATCTCACGGGAGTTCTCCTCATAAACGGCACGATTAGGTGCCATACCTGTGATTTTTCCTTCCTCATTGCAGATGATGGCGACCTCATCTTCAAAAGGCATATATTCCTCAATATCGCCGCCGACCACCTCCTGCATCGCTTCCAAGGTGTCGTCGATCTTGATCATCTTGGGGTACTTGTTCGGCTCCACAAGCAGAACGGAAATCTTTCCGTCGCTTGCTTTCACCGGCTCCTTGCAGAGCGATTTGTCGAAAGAAATCGACTTGAACCCGATACTGTCCACGAAGTAGAAGCCGGGATTCAGGGTGTCACTCTCCCTAATTTCGACTACATCCGATACGGAAAGAGAGCGTCCCTTGTAGTCGGCAGGATGGTCAACATTGAACTTCTGATAGATGTTTTCGAGGGAGATACAGTCCATTTTGCCGTCATAAACTCTGTCGTAAGCGGCTGCGTTGACTTCCTTAGTGCCTTTGATTTTTTCGAGGGATTCCATTCCGATGAAGCACACATTGGCGGTATCCCTGTCCACATTGATCTGATAAATGCTAAACTCAGTCATCGTTCATTCGTCCTTTCTTTGGTTTTGTTGCGGTGGATACCGAGCTGGAAACAAAGAAAGTCATTGTAGTCCTTGCCGCAGGGCGGAGGGCTGTCAATGACTTCATACTTGCTCGGCAATATGGTTTTCAGCGCAAGGCTGGCTTTTCTCCCGGCATTATCGTTATCGAAGTGCAGGAAGATTTTCATTATCTGCGTCTTCTCATCGAGGTACTTCACAAGAGCCGCAGGAGTAGTGCTGTCCTCGATTCTCTCCTTGGGCAGATACACACCGGCGAGGGAAACAAGGTTGTCTGTACGCCACTCTCTGCCCGCCATCTTTTCAAGTGTCGCATAGGAAAGCAGGTCAATGGCACACTCAAAGAGATGCACCGTACTGCTGTCGCTGTCTGCGATCCGAAAAGAATAGTGCTTGTCACTGCCGGAGCAGTCACCCAAAACACGGCGGTCATTGGTCGCTCGGTAGGACGCATAGCGAGGGATATTCTTCTCATCAAAGCCCACGCACACAAGGTTGTGATACGGCAGGCTCTCGAAAATCAGCCCCTTGTCAATGCAGTATTGGATGATGGCATAGTCGATGCCTCTGCCGAAAAGATACTCTGTAATTCTTTCTGTGGAAGCACTTTTATCCGGCAGAAGCAAGATCTTCGGTTCTGTTTTCTGCTTGGGCTTGACCGTCACCGTCGGCATCACCGCCGCCTTTCCCATCAGTGTTTCGACCGCCTCTACAAAAGAACAGCCCTTGACTTTCACAAGATAGTCAAGGGCATTGTAGCCGCCGATGCGCTGTGACCACCACATCCACTTGCCGTTAGAAATCTTCAAGCTGTCGTGGGTGCGGGTGGTATAGTTGTTGCCGGAAATTCGGACAAGCTCCTGCGGCTCACAGCTTTGCAGATAGGTAAGCAGGTCGATTTGCCGTGCCTGTTCCACCACCTCTGGGGGGATATACGGCATAAAATCACCTGCTTTCCCGGTGCTGTTTCTTCTCCTGCCGTTGCAGGCTCTTATCCGCTTCCGTTTCGATGGAGTCCCGGATGGTATCCATATGCTCGGTTTCTCTGTCCCGGAACTCCTTATACACATCACTCAGAGGACAAGGGGAACGAAGCAAAGCCCTTGCCTTTTCCGGCTCAAGCTCCAGCTCCTCCATACACATCACGATGTCCTCCCGCATCGTGTATTCGTAGGTATGATTGAGAATTTCGCACGGCTCCTGACGCACAAGCCAGTCCCGGTATTTGTCCTGTTCGGCTTTCATTTTCTCGTAAAGTCGAGCGTTGTAATCTGTTTCGTTCATAACGAACACCTCCTTCAAAATAGAAATAGCCGCCTGATTTCTTTTGAAAACCAAGCGGCTATGTGTCGGCAGTATGAGATCATTCCCATACCGCATTAGTCAGCGTTCCAAGTCCTTCGGTTTCTTTTCGGGCAGTTCTTCACCCTCATCGGGTTCACCGCCGACGATCTCGTTCTCACGCTTATCCACATTGAGCAGGGCGTTGAGTTCATTCAGCCGGTCGGTCTTGGCTTTCAATTCTTCCTCCTGCGGGAACGGTCTTTCCACATCGACCTTCGCAGTTTCAAACTGCTTTTTGATGTTGTCAAGCTCCATTTCGTTCATCTCCAAACGCTTTGGAAGCCCCTCCAGCGCATTATCCAAGCGGGTGATATTACCGAAGGTGTCCGTGCCGAGGGTTACGGGATAACCAAGCTCACCCTTGAGCCGCACTTTGTATTCTCTTGCTTCAAAGTACAGCTCCATCGTAAAACCACGGTACTCACCGAGGGGAATGGGTTCGGGATTCGTCATTGCCTTACACGCCTCCAAGATGGCGTTGCCGGCATCCGCTTTCTCTGAATAGAAAGCACCCTTGACCGTCATACCCACAAAGGTTTCATCAGACGGCTTCGGGTGCTCTGCCACTCTTTCAATATCGGATTTTAATCCCGCAATTACATCAGCCCGCCGTGCGATCTCCTGCGGATAGAACTTGATGATCTTATCCTCCAAAGCATATTTTTCGGAAAGGAAACTGGACTTTAAGAGCCGCAATTTCTGAACCTGAATGTCCAAGTCCATCTTCTCTTTGATGTGGGGATTGCCGGTCGCCAGCATTTTGATTTCAGCATAGGACAGTGCGGTTTCGTCAATATCTTCGCAGGAGCGTACCGGCGATTTGCTGGTCATTATCTGCGAAGCGAACTTCTGCTTGCCTTCCACGAGCTGATATAAGTAGGCATCAAAGGTTTCTTCCGTTACAAAACGGTAGATGTGAACCTCTGCATTTTCGTTGCCTTGCCGGATGCTTCTGCCGAGCCGCTGTTCCAAGTCAGACGGTCGCCACGGGCAATCGAGATCGGAGGATGCGGCAAGTTTGTTCTGCACATTCGTACCGGCTCCCATCTTCTGCGTACTGCCCATCAGGATGCGGACATCCCCTCGGCGTACCTTCTTGAACAGCTCCAGCTTCTTTGCTTCGGTATCTGCTTCGTGGATGAACTTTATCTCATCGGCGGGTACGCCACGGGCAATCAGCTTCTGTCGAATGTCGTCATAGACATTGAAGGAGCCATCGTTTTTCGGCGTAGACAGGTCGCAGAAGAATAGCTGGGTCAACCGTTTCTCACTGCCACGCTCCCAAGTTTCAAACATAGCGTCCACGCAGGCGTTGAGCTTGCTGTCCTCAAAATCAGGGAGCAATGGATTGATAAGCCGCTGGTCAAGTGCCAGCTTTCTGCCGTCGTTTGTGATCTTGAGCATATTATCCACTCTTGCATCAACCATACCGTTCCGCACCCTTTCGGCTCTTTCCGCAAGCCCCGCAACCATATCCCTTTGGATTTCAGAGGGCTTCACCGAGATGTTGTGAAAGACCGCTTTCGGCACTGGCAGGTCAAGCATATCCGCTGTTTTGATGTCTGCGATTTCCTTAAACATCGCCATCAGCTCCGGTAAATTGTAGAAGCGGGCAAAGCGTGTTTTGGCTCGGTATCCCGTTCCTTCGGGTGTTAGTTCTACTGCCGTAATGGTTTCTCCGAAAGTGGAAGCCCAGGCATCGAAGTGCTGCAAGTTGTTCTGAACAAGGGTGTTGTACTGCAAGTACCGCTGAATGGTGTAAAGCTCGACCATTGAATTGGAGATCGGCGTTCCTGTCGCAAACACTACCCCACGCCCTCCGGTCAACTCGTCCAAGTACCTGCATTTCATAAAGAGGTCGCTGGATTTCATCGCTTCGGTTTGGGCGATGCCGCCTACATTCCGCATCTTAGTAAAGAGGAACAGATTCTTATAGTAGTGGCTCTCATCAATGAAAAGTCTGTCCACACCCAACTCCTCAAAGGTCACTGTATCATCCTTTTTGGATTGGTCGTTGAGCTTATCGAGCTTCTGCTTGACAGATTTCTTTGTGCGCTCCAGTTGTTTTACGGAGAAGTTATCTCCACGGTTCTTTTTCAATTCCGCAATGCCCTCCGTTACCTCATCAAGCTGCTGTTCGAGGATCGCCCGCTGCCGTTCAATGGACATCGGTATTTTCTCGAACTGCGAATGCCCGATAATGATGGCATCGTAATCGCCGGTGGCAATTCTGCCGCAGAACTTTTTGCGGTTCTTGGTTTCAAAGTCTTTCTTCGTTGCCACCAAAATGTTGGCTGAGGGATAGAGCTGTAAAAACTCCGATGCCCACTGCTCAGTGAGGTGGTTGGGTACGACAAACAGGGATTTACTGCACAATCCGAGCCGTTTGGACTCCATCGCCGCCGAAACCATCTCGAAGGTTTTCCCCGCGCCTACGGCGTGTGCAAGCAGCGTATTGCCGCCGTATAGGATGTGCGCCACCGCATTTCTTTGGTGTTCCCGAAGCTCGATTTCCGGGTTCATACCACTGAAAACGATGTGGCTTCCATCGTACTCACGGGGACGCAGGCTGTTGAATTTATCGTTGTAAAGGCGGCAGAGCCGTTCTCTGCGCTCAGGGTCAGACCAGACCCAATCCTGAAAGCCCTGCTTGATAAGCTCCTGCTTTGCCTGTGCGATTGCCGTTTCCTTTTTGTTCAGGACGGCTTTCTTTTTGCCGTCTGCGTCCTCTACATAGTCGAAGATGCGGACATCTTTAAGGTTCAGCGTTTCCTCGATGATCTTATAGGCGTTGATGCGCCCCGTACCGTAGGTACTGTATGCCTTCACATTGCTGCGGTCATAGGACTTACCCTCAATATTCCACTCACCGGTATAGGCAGAGAAATGAACCTTGATGTTCCACTGTGCGTACCTCGGTGTTCCCAAGAACTCAAACATAAACTGTTCGACAATTTCGGTCGGCAGCCAAGTAGCACCAAGCCGAACGGCGATCTCGCTGGCGGTCAGGTCTTTCGGCTGTACCCGTTCCAGTGCTTCCACATTGACGGTGTAATCTTCGGGGTAAAGCTCCGCCGACTTTCGGGCGAGTACCAGCTTTTCCCGGACATTGCCGGAGAGGTATTCGTCTGCCATCAGATACTTTGCCTGCGTGGAATTGCCGTACCCGTGCATTGGGTTCAGAAAGATAACGCCCTTTAAGTCTGCAAAGATTTCTTCCTCGGTCTTGCCGGTCAGATCGCACATATAGTCCATATCCACACGGGCTTTTTCGCCCATAGAAACAGCAAGTGCTTCGCTGGCGGTATCTACGGAAGTGACCGGGGTGTGTGGTTTGATGGTTCGCTTGTAGAATATATCCGCCTTGCGTTCAAGCTGCCCCTCATCGCCCAAGACCTCAAGAGCCGAGAGCAGAGAAAAGGAGCTGTCCTGCGAAAATGCGGAGATGTTGGCACGGCTGTTGATAAGTCCGTACTGCTTGGAAAAGGTATCATAAAGAGCGTTTAATCGCTCCTGCTCCGCTTTAATTTCCGAGTCGGGGTAGTCCTCCGTCTGCAATTCGATCAGCTTTCTGACCGAATCACGGATGCGGATCATACCCTTTATGCGGTTCTCTGCAGTAGCCGATACCTCCACCGGAGCCATACGGCTGTTTTCTCGGAAGTAGATTTTATCGTCCAGCACCGTATAGGAGAAGTTGCGAACGGTGGGATCTGCGGGAATGGAATTGTCCTCCTCTGCAAGCTCATCCTCCACCTCATATGCGGTCAGCTCACCGTGAATATTGGAAACGGCTTCGCTGAGCTGTTCGGCAAGGTCTGCCCCCTCGTAAGGGACGCAGGTGGCTTCGGGACCGAAACGCCCCGACACCATTTTCATCTCTCCGAGTATCATTTCGGGATGCTCAACAAAGTAGCTGTTCATCAGGATACCGTTTTCATCCGTGCCGAGCTGTACCCAATCCGGCTCTATATCCACAATGCGGTCACGCTTTTGCAGAATAAGAATGTCCGAAACGACTTCCGTCCCGGCATTTCCCTTAAAGGTGTTGTTCGGCAAACGGATAGCACCAAGCAGGTCAGCTCGCTGAGCAATATACTTGCGGACAGCGGAGTTTTCCTTGTCCATTGTGCCTTTGCTCGTAATGAGCGCCATTACGCCGCCCGGACGGAGCTTGTCCAAGGATTTGGCGAAGAAGTAGTCGTGGATGAGGAACTTGTGCTTGTCGTAACGCTTGTCAGGGACTTTGAAATCCCCGAAGGGTACATTCCCCACAACGGCATCAAAAAAGCTGTCGGGGAGGTTGGTTTCCTCAAAGCCCTGTGCGGCGATAGAGGACTTTTGATATAACTGCTGTGCGATGCCGGCAGAAATTGTGTCCAGTTCTACACCGTAAATCTTGCTTTCCTTCATTTCTTCGGGAAGCATACCGATAAAATGCCCGATGCCGCAGGACGGTTCCAAGATGTTGCCCTCACGGAAGCCAAGCTGTTTCATCACCTTATACACGGCATTGATAACCGTTGGCGGCGTGTAGAAAGCGGTCAGAGTGCTTTCCCTTGCGGAAGCGTATTCCTCCGGTGTCAGGATGTTTTTCAGCATCCCGAACTCTGTCTGCCAAGAACCGGCTCGCTCATCAAAGGCTTCGGGAATACCGCCCCAGCCAACATACTTGGAAAGAATGATCTGCTCGTCCGGTGTGGCGAAGCGGTTTTCTTCCTGACACCTTTTCAGAACGGTGATCGCCGCATAGTTGCGGTGGAAGCGTTCTTTCTTGTTGACCTCCTCGACCTCGTGAGAAGCAAGGTCAAAGGTATGACGGTCTGCCATTGGGATTTCGGGATGAATGTCAAAGGACTGCACCCGGCTTTTCTTCGGATGCTCCCAAACAGGGGTAAGGGGTGCTTCCACCTGTGCAAGTTCTTCCTCGGAGAGATAAACAAGGTCATCAAAGGACAGTGCTTGCAGTCCTTTTTCGGTCAGTTCTTCAATGGACGAATACTGCTCACTGCGGACGACTTTGCCGTCTGCAAGAGTTTCGATGCGGAAATCCACAAGGTTGACCCTTGCCTGTATTTCGTGCTTGTCGTCCTCAGTCGTGGTGTAGGCAACGCCGACATCAGCAAGGTCGGTATAGTCCGCACCGTCCTCACGCTGATACTCCTCACGGCAAAAATCATCAATGAGATGCTTCGCTTTATCCAGAGCATTTTCCGGCAAATACGGGCTGTCGATGATCTCAAAGTCCTTGGGAGGTGGGTCAAGTCGAGTAACAAAGTCATAGGGAATCGTGTTGCCGTCCTTGTCCTTATACAGAACAATGCTCATCGGCACACCGTAGTAGTTTTCCTCCTTGATGTCCTTCTCGAACTGATAAGGACTGGTGTACTCGATGCTTTCACCGACCTTGCCGTCCGTGCCGAGATAGTCGATCCTACCGATAGGTTTGGACTCGATGGGTGCTTCCTTCGTGGTGGAAACCACGGTGCGGGTAATGCGTTTACCGTCCTCCAAAGCGTTGACCTCTACATCGTACCCTCTGTCGGTCAGCATTGTAAGGTAGGTTTCCAAGCGGTGCTGCGGAAATCCCACCATAGGGACACGGGTGTTGTGATCGACGGCACGGGTCGTCTGCGTCAAATCAAGGGCTGTCCCGACGACCTCTGCGTCATCAGCATAGGCTTCAAAGAAATCTCCCATCTGATACAGTACAAGGCTACTCGGATTGTCTGCTTTGGTTTTAAGATACGCCTGATAGAACTCCGGCAAAGCAGTATCCTTTGGCTTTTCTCTTTCTGCCGTCTGTCTGATACGCTCCACAACGCTCTGCGGCAAGTCCTGCACATAGAAAGTGATCTCACCTTCGGGGGAGATGTGGGCAATGTTCTGATAGTCCCCATTGACCTCCACGGCACGGTTCCAAACGGTCAGTCCGTTGCCGAGATAGCCCATCCCGATGTCATACTCGACCTCTTTTTCTTCGGGCTGTTTTTTAGCGACCTTCAAATGGTCATTCAGCGGGTTCTCCTGCACCTTGCTGTCGAACTCAGTTCTCGTCATTTCCTTGTTGAAAAGCGGAAACTGCGTATCATAGAGCATTACACGCTCATCATCAAAGGACAGGATTTCATACTCGTTTGCACCGAGATAGACGGTGCTGCCGAGGTGGTACTCATATCGCTCATTTTTCGGCTCTGCCTTTTCGGAAGGTGCGGTAGACAAGATTTCTCTCTTCCTGCGTTCCTCGGCAAGCTCTGCTCGGCGTTCCTCCTGCCTTTGCAACCATTCAGGATACTGTGCCTTTTCCTTGGGGTTCAGGTAACGGTCGAGTTTTATCAGCTCGGCAATGCGCTTCTCTACCTGACTCCATTTCAGGTCGATATGAGGTTTATCGCTTCCGATGCCTTTAGAAATACGGATACCTTTGCCGTCGTGCTGCTCATCAATATTGGCTCCGACAATAGCCGGATAGACTCCGCCCCAGCCGTATTCATTTTTCAGAAAATCTGCGTTTTCCTTTGCAGACAGGCTCTTTTGGAACTGCTCATAGATTCGCATTTTCCCCTCAGAAATGCCGCTGCCACGGGTGAGGACAGCATCGATGATCTCCTGAGAGAAAGTAAAAGCAGAGGGCTTTCGTTCCTCTGCTCCTGCTGTCATCAAGCTCAACTGCCCGTCAATGGACGGCAGCGGCTTCATCGTGTCCTGCAACTCCCCAAGCAGCCGCATCGCTTCAAAGTGCTGAGCAATTACGCCCCAATCATAGAAGCTCTGCGCCGTGCGGGAGAGATAACTGCCCTCCCAAAGCTGCAACACATTCTGATAGGTCTTGTAGCCCACACGCCGTCCATCGCTCAGAATGACCTCGGTATAGTCGTTGTTGAAAATGCGCTTGATATAAGAAATGCGGGCGTTCTCATCAGCGGTAGCTTCAAAGAATGCCCGTATCTCGTCCTTGCTTGCCTTTAGGTGCGGCGTGGTGCCGAGGATTTCACGAATTGTATCATCGCCGCCAAAGAACGGCAGGCTTTTATCCTCGTGGCTTCGGTCGTAATAGTCTAAGCGAAGATTACCTCCGACATCACGATCTCCTGAACCCGGCTCCGGATACTGTTCATCTTCCGAACCCAGCTCATCATATCCGTCGCTTTCAGGCTCTCCGTTACGCCCTCCGACGCTGCCATCTGCTCCGTCAGCATCTGTTCCATCTCGTTCGCTCTGCGCTCCGTGTCGTTCAGATGCTCGTTCAGGGTGCAGCTCGTCAGCAGGTTGTAGTAGCGTACCTTGTGATGCTCCTTCAGGAACTTCTTCCGCATCCGGGCGTACCTGCCCATCGACAGCTCCGGCTGCTCTGGCATTGCCAGATCGGGGAGCAGATAATCCCCCTGCCTCGTGTAAGTGATCTCGTTCATCGTCAGGACTCCTTTCGGTTTTTTCTTTGCCTACATTGTAATCGGCTTTGGTTTTCTCTGCAATTATGCGATTTTGACGGTCGAGGGCAAGAATGGTGCGGGAAATCTCCGCAAGTCCCATCTCCGCAATATCGCTGGTGGCATAGCCGAGGGCGTTCAGCGTGGCAGGGGTCGTAAAATTCACCACATCCCGAAGGTCATCGGGTTCAAAGTATTCTCCGGCTTCAATGCCCAGGCGGGTCATCGTCATATAGGCGACGCTGTTTCTCACCGCTTTTTTGAAAATGTGGGTGATTTCTTCTTCGGATACGCCGTCCAGGAAGCTGTCTTTCACGCTGTAGATCAGATCGGAGAGATAGTCGGGGATGTTGTCCTCTACGGCGTTTCTTGCCGCCGACTCGATGGCAACGGCAAGGGTTTCCTTGTCGTTCAACTCTCCGAAGGTGCTTTCCAGCGTGTCGATCACTTCTGCCGTGTATTCGTCCTGCATTTGCCAAATGGGAACTCTGCGGGAAAAGCGGCTGGGATGCGTGTCGGAAATATCGAAGTAGTGGACAAGCCGCTGGCGGCGTTGGTCGGCATCCTCAAAGACGGCAATGCCGTGCGCCCCACGGTTGACCCATCGCCCGAACTTTTGGTTCCAGTCGTCAATCTGAAGAACGGCGGTGGCGTCCGGTCTCTGTGCGTGAACCAAAAGCTGTTCATCAAAGCGCAGACGGTAGTTGTAGCAGGCAGAGCGCAGAAATGCCTCCCAGCTTGCGGGGCTTGCAACGACCGTTTTGCAGGTTCGGTTATACAGCTCCGAAATGAAGTCGTATTTTCGTGCCATCGGCGGACACCTCCTTATCGTTCATAGTCTTTTGGCTTGATGGCTTTGCCGTTCTCATCATAGCTCTTGGGTTTGGCGGCAATGGAGTCCCACCGGATCATAGAACCGGCGAGCATCGCCTGCTCCTGTGCCTTAGTCACGCCCAGCTTCTCATTGAACTTATCCTTAATCGCTTCGTTCTCCGCACGGTTCCCGTCGTTAAACCTTGTAGCGGTGTAGCCCTTTTGCCAGCGGTCGATTTGAATGACTTCGCCGGTTGACGGGAGTATGGAATAGCACATCGGAGGCAAGGGCGGCTCCATTGGAGCGTAGGTGCAACCGCCTTGCTCCATACGCTCGGCAAACTCGCAAATGTGAAAGAGATTGCGTCCGACCTCTGTGTGATAATTGTCAATATAGCGGCAGGGATAGCTTTCCGTCTTACCGTCACGGTCGGTCACAATGATGCGCTCTCCGTCCGGGATACGGAACAGCTCTTTATAGTGGCTGTCAATAAAGCGAATGTCCCGGTTGGCTTCTTCGATGTGCTTGTCCAGCCATTCCTTTACATAGCAGAGGCAGTAGAAGTTATAGTCGCCCCTCGTTGGATTACAGCGAAGCACGAACGCATATTTCTCGGTATCTGCTCGGAAGCCGAACTCAGTGGTATAAGCACCCTGCATTTCGCTTTCCTTGTTCTCACGCCCATAACGCACCATCTGAGAACGGCTTTGAAGCAGTCCGTACTCCTCGGAGCGCAGGGCGTTGATTACATCATCCAAGTCCCGCTTGAACTCATCGCTTTTCCATTGCGGTCGGGTATCAAACCAAGTGGTATAAAACTGATCGCCGCTTGAGCCGAAGTCCCCACGCAGATAACCGATATTGCCTGTCTGCCCTTGAAGCTGCGAGCTTTGAGCATAGGTGTATTTGCGTTCGGGAACGGTCAGCGGTCGCAGTGTGAAATCTGTCATTATCTTGCGCCCCTTTCTTGCGGTGTTCGTTGTTTCGGGATGTCAAAGCCGTAAACGGCGGCGATCTCATCCCCAAGTCGCCGGGTCAGCCGGGTAATATCGGCTCGTGTGGCTTTGCCGTGATAGATTTTATCTCTCAGGTTCTCCATCTGTGTTTCGGAAACACCGTCTTTGAACACACGGTAGAGATAGTGATTTGTGCCGTCGTGATGAGTAGCATCGGCACGAAGATCGCCGTACTTATCTACATACCATTCGGTATAGTCGGTATCGGCATACAGGCAATCTCGGATGTTGCCGGAGGGGATGTCCTTGTAGCCCATCACTCTGCCGTTCCATCTGCCGATGTCGCCAATGACAATGATCGGCTGGGAAAGCTGAACATTCAGGTTGACTCGCTCATCGGAGAGGTAGTCGTAATTGGTTTCCTCCATCCACTCATAGAGTGCCTGCTCATCATTCGGGTCGTCGTCCAGTTCATTCGCTTCAAGGAACTCCTTGTAGTCCTCTCGCCAGTCGTCCACATCAAGGTTTTGGTTGCTCCAAATGATGTGGCGGTCATTCGGTCGTGTCGCTTGGCTCATCTCTTCCACCTCCCAAGTATGAGAAAAGGCGGTTCTTTGCAACCTGCTCCTGAAGCTCGGTGATGACCGTCATATCCGGCACGGTCACATCGGGGATTTTCAGGATCGTCGGTAAGGTCAGCGCCTTCAAATCCTTTTCGGTTTTACAGCCTGCGTCAAAGAGCTTTGCCAGCACCTTCATTTTCTGCTGCAAGCCCTGTTCGCCTGCGGTTTTCTTTGTTGCCATAGAAATCTGCCTCCTTATCGCTCGTGGTCTTTTCCTTGAATTGTGCGGCTAAAAGCAGCCGCTTTTTCTTTTGCCCAATCAGGCATACGCTCCGGCTTTATTTCACCCAGCACATCCATACGCTCAAAACGGGTATTCTTGCCGTCATAGAGGTTTTTGCAAAATACGGCGCTGCCACGGGCATTTGCTGAAGCTCCAAAGCCACCGGTCACATAATAGAGTTGCCGGTCAGCTCGTTGGTACTCCGGCTTGAGAACAGCCGGATTGATGGCAATGATTTTGCCGTTTATGTCGTTCTTGTAGTGGTCGGGGATACAGTCTACCTGAGTGATAACCGTAACGGGAATATCCAGTTTTTCAACCTCTGCCCGAAACTGCTCGGCATCTTTCTTGATGCGCTCTGCAAAGAACAGTGCCGCATCAATATAGTCGTCACCAACGGCGCACTCGCTAAACTTCTCAAATATGTCGTTTCGCTCTCCGTAGCAGCAGAGGAAGCGTTCTCCGTTGGCACTCTGCTCATTCTCAGCAAGGATGATTTCACGGGAGCCGATGTTCACGGCGCAGAGGACGGTGTAATCACCGACCTTTCTCTTTTCATTTTCCATAGAAATCACCGTCCTTAGTTCATAACATAGTTGGAATAAAGATGCTGCATCCTCTTTCGTGCTTTTCGGCATTCGGGAGAACAAGCCAATTCTGGGTGTTCAGACTGGATTTTTGCTCTCGTCCTACGGACACTTTCAAAATGGGGTAGTTCGAGTTCCTTGTAGTTCTTCATCACGACCTCAAAAGGCATTTTTCCAACCGAGTTTTCATTGCTGTAAAAGCTGTTACACACGAGAAGATACAACATCATATCGTCGCTTCGTGCGTCAACATTGGTTTTGAGAATGGAAATAACCCTATCCTCAATCTTTTTGAGATGGTTCATTGCGTACCTCCTTGTGATATAGAAAAGGGGCGGAGTTTTTGCTCCGCCCCTTGGATAATCAGCTCACTTCTTGTTTTTCGATCTAATCTGCAAGAAGATAAAGCCGCCGATGATAAAGGCTACCAGTACGATAGCCACGATGGTTTTAGGTTCCATTAGTTACGATCCTCCTTCTTCTTTTTCTTGAAGCCGATAACGCCGCACACAGCGATGCCCACTGCGGACAGACCTGCAAGGGCATAGAGCAGCGGCAGATTGGTGGTATCGCCGGTCTTGGGCGTATCACGCAGAACATTGTGCATCTCCACAATGGTAGTGGAGCCGAGCTTGACCGTTGCCTTCTTATCAGCAGGGATGACATACATCGAAGAAGCCGAGTTGTTTACCTCAGAAATGGTGTAGTCCCCGATGCGAAGCCCGTCAATGAAGATCTCACCCTTATCGTTGGTTTCAAGGATAATGTCATATCCATTTGCTCCGGTAATGCGGAAAGCAAAGCCCTTGACCTTGCCGTCAGAGGAGGTCTTAACAATCTTCAGGTTGCCACGCATCGCATCATTGATGAAGCCGACGCCTGCCTTGTTCTCCACCTCGTAGGTCTTGCCGTTGGTGTCGATCATCACTTCATACACGCCGGTATCGAGGACAAAACCCTCCGGGGCTTTGGTTTCCTTGACGAAGTAGCGACCATAGAACAGGTCATTCATACCGTATTCACCGATTTCCTTTTCGGTCAGTGTGCCGAGCAGTTCATCGCCATCGTCCAGCTTGCCGTTTGCGTTACTGTCCTTATAGACCTCAAAGGTTGCTCCGGTCAGCTTATTGTCAGGATATTCGGAATCCACCTTGGTCAGATGGATGTTGCCACGGACATACCTGTTGACGATTTTGATCTCCACGACCTGACCGTCTGCGCCGATGGTCACGGGATAGATGGTGTCATCCAGCACGAAGCCGGCGGGCTGTTCGATTTCACGGACATACCAAGTGCCGTAAGGGATGTTCTCAAAAGAAAAACTACCATCTTCAGCAGAAGTGGCAGTCAGCAGAGCGTTTTCCTTTGTAAAATCGCCGTCATCCGTGCGGAACAGTCCAATCAGCGCACCGCCGAGAGCACTGCCGTTTTCATCGACCTTCTTGCCGGAAACAGAACCGTAGATCAGCTTGTTTTCAACAGCATTCCCATCATTGACAGCGATTTTCACCACCGCTGTATCCTGACCTGCATACCCAAAGGTAACGGGATACTTGGTATCGGAGAGCTTGTAGTGACTGTCGGTGGCAAGCTCCTGCACATAGTAGCTTCCAAAAGGAAGGTCAGTCTTGATTTTCGCCGTTCCGTCCTCATTCAGAGAGATGATCTCAACAAGACCATTTGCGGGAATGGAAGTGCCGCTGGCAGATACGATCTCCTCGGCGGCGAACAGCCCAAAGGAAATGTTCTTCATTTTACCGTTATTGCCAATGCCGAAGCGCTCATTCTGCTCGATGGACTTTACAAGGCTGATCTCCACCTTCTGACGCTCGTTCTCGAACGAAGTCGCCGTTTCCGTTACGGCAACATTCTGACCGGCGTAAACAAGCTCGACGCAGTGAGGTTCCGGGTTTAGCACCATCCCGTGGGGTGCTGTGATCTCACGAACCTCATATTTGCCGAGATAGAGTTCACGGCTCACCGCTGTGCCGGTTTCATCGGTTGTAACGGTGTCTACAACCTCGCCCTTCTGATTTCGGACAGTGCCGTCCTGCGTGATAATATCCTCTGCGGCGATGATCTCATAGACCGCACCGGGAAGTCCACGCTTTTCATACTGCGGCTGATAGATGGTGGGCAGTTCGTTTCCGCTTTCATCAACGCCGCCGATGACGGAAACGCCGAAGAACACCTCGCCGGTTTTTTCCACGGTGATGGTGCCTTTCTGTGCCATATTGGGCTTATCCACTTTTACTACCGTAACCCCGCTTTCTTCTGTGGAATTATCCTCCGTGACATCGAAGTACACAGGCGTTTCATCGAGGACATAGCCGTAGGGAGCCTGTACCTCGACAATAGAGTACCCCTTTCCAAAGGACAGCTTTTCCGGCGTAACAAGAGAACCTTCTGCATTGGTGTAGAACACATCAATGGTGGTGGGCGTCGGGTAAGTGAAGGTCATTGTTACGGGGTTGCCGTCCGGGTCATAAATCTTGAAGCCTGCACCGGCATAAGGGATGGTCTTGCCGGTTTCTGCGTCCTGCTTCACGATCTTGATGAAGCTGTTAAAGGGTGCATTGTTGATAAGGTAGCGATAAGTCGCCCCATTCTGAGAAATGAACACATCAAAGTCGGGCATCAGCTCGCTGCCTTCCCAGCCAGAAACCTGATGGACGGTGTAGATGCCGTAAGGCATATCCTTGGTCTGAGCAAAGCCGTTTTCATCACAGGTGAGATAATCACGCTCGGTGTCCTCGGCAACCTCGTAGCTGCCTGCGGCTTTCAGGTACACAACAAACTCTGCGCCGCTTTCGGGTGTTTCAATCTGCGTATCACCGTTATCGGTGTGCTTGATGATGGCGATATTACCCTTTACGACCTGCTCGGTCACATCATTTGCCGTCTGATTATGCTCCACGGTATAAAGCTGCGGCTCTGCACCGACCTTATGAACGGTGGAATCAAGCAGATAGCCCTCGGAGGGTGTGATCTCTCGCACCGTCCAGTCGTTATCGCAGATATACTCCTTGGTAACGAACTGCCCGTTTTTGTCGGTGGTGTAGGTATCAACAAGGGTTTCACCCTTATAGATGCCGTAAACAGCACCGGCAAGAGAAGCATCACCCTGCACCGTGCCGGTTTCAGCGTCGCTCTTGGTAACGGTCACGGAAAACTTCTTCAAAATATTGAGGAAGCTGCGGTTCGTGACCTCGTTCCAGTTGATAGGTGCAGACTGCGCTTTGGGAACAATATAGCGAACAGCAGTGTCCACTTCCTCCACGGTATAAGGTGTGGAACCGGAGATAAGGACATCTTCAAAGGTCGCCACGCCGTTTGCATCGGTTGCGGCATACTCGTCCACGGCAATGCCGGAAAGTGAAGTGCCGTAAAGGTGGAAGGTCACGCCCTCGTTGAGATTGTCCTCCGAGGACTTCACGATCTGCAAATCTCCTCGCTTGAGTTTGTTGTTGAAGTTTACGGTAGAAACCTGACCGGAAACTACCGTCACACGGCGGGACTCCTGCGGCTCATACTTGTCGTAATCCATCTCGGTCACGGTGTAAACGCCGGGCATCAGGTTGTCGATCTGAATCTCGCCCTTGGAGTTGGTCTTGACGGTCTGATTGACGCCGTTGCCGGTAACGGTAAAGGTGAGGTTATCCACCTTGCCGTCCTCCGAGGTCTTGACGATCTTGGCAGAGCCGTAGGACACCTTCAGATTGAGGAATGCCTGCACCGGGTCATTAACCTCTTGAGCGTAGCTGACTACATCCTGAATACCGCCTCCGGGAGCGTATCTCCCGTCCGTCCAAGTAATGATACCTCGGCGGGTTGAACCGACCTTATTGGCGGTAATTCTTACGCTGTCAGAAGGAGCATCCGTTGCTGTGATAATGAGCTGGTTTCCGTTGACGCTGAAAGAAATGCCATCCTCATTAGCGGAAAAGCTGTAATCGGAAAGCACACGGTTGTGGTCTGTCAGGGTAGCGGTGTAACCGCTACCGTCCCACTCCAGTTCCACGCTCTGCGCTCTGTTTGGGTTTTTGGACATAAAGCTGGGGATGGCAGAGTGACGCTGGACGCTTGCTTCAATGCTGTCATAGTAATCGCAAAACAGGTCATACAGCGGGTGGGCGGTGCTGATAACGCCCTTAACTGCATCGTAGCTACCGGGGCTTACATAATCGAAGTCCTCGTCACGCTCACCGACAACAGTTTCCCAAATGAGAACCTGTGTTGCCATAGCTTCCGCCAGCGTTGCGGCATCAGCGGGGTTCTGTGAACGCCACGAGGTGCTGATGGGTCCCGTGTAACCGTACTGCATAATACGCCCGATGAACAGCTTCATATCATAGGGGGAAATGGTGCTGTTGATGTCTGAGGGCAGGTTGTCCCAAAAGGTTTCGTCCTTACTGGTATAAGTGTCGCCGGTATCCTGCTGCACTCCCGGCTCAATGCAGTAACAGATGTTACCGTCATACGAGTGCATTGCTCGAATGGTAGTGTACTTGGACTCACCGGAATGCCAGCCGTTCATATACCGGAGATTGGGATGCCCCCAAGTACCGCTGTAATCAATATTAGCATCGCCGCTTCTCGGAAAAGAAACAAGGTAGACCTCGGCTCTTTCTCCTGCGGCATAGGCAGTAGTTGTGCCGATCCCCACAAGGGCTGTCAGGCACATCACGAGGGAAAGCAGTCCCGCCATCCCTCGCTTGAAAAGGTTCTTTTTCATTGTGTTTTTTACCTCCTTGGAAATAAAAAACGCACCGTGCAATGACGATGCGTTTCGGGTGAAATGTGTTTTGTTGTTATGCGTAGCCGATATAGATTTCATAAGAGCCGATCCCGGTCTGCTCATACCAAATCCACACATCGGTGATGTCGCCGTCCTTGGCATATCGGTCGAGATAGCCACGAATATCCCGTTCGGTGTATTTGCATTTTACGCCTGCGGCGATGGGGTTATCCCAGCAATACACGGCTCCGCTGTCGAGCGTAAGTCCGATGCTCTCGGCGTAACTCTTGGCAAAGCTGATCCAGTAGTCGATGTCAAAGACCGGCTCAGTAGGTTCTTCTTTCGGCGGTTCCGATGGCGTAGATTCCTCAGTTGCCGGAGGTGTTGCCTGTTCTTTTTCAGTCGGGGCAGCGGTTTCCGGTCGGCGTTCGGACTCGTCTGTTTTCTTTTCAGGTTCGCTTGGCTGTGGCAACACTGCCGTGCTGTGGTCAGCCTGTTCGGGAACCTCTGTTGGTTGGGCGGCACTTTCCGATACGCTTGCCGGGTTCTCTGCGGAGCGGCTATCCGTTTGCGATTCTGTGCTTTGGGGACGGTCAACCTCCGTTTTCTTTTCTGCCTGAGCCGTTTCCGCTTCACTGGGGACGATGTTTCTGTCCGAAGAAGAAATAGGATCAGGCGTTTCTGCAATATGCGAGGCATTGTTGCATCCCGTGGTCAGACACAGAAGCACAGCGAGTAAAAGAACTGCGATTTTTGGTTTCATACGCTTCACTCCCTTCGACTACATTCTACCCGATGAGAACTGCTCCGACAAAGGTGCGTTTTGAAGCGCAACTTTTCATCATACCGCCAAAACGCAGTTTTTCGAATTGTGCGAACTCCGTTTGCTCTTAGATAGATTTAGCTTAGAGAGATAGAGATAAATCAGGAGATAGTTTATTTCGGATAGTCAGGTAGTTCTCAGGGGTTGGAGTGTGAGGAAGGGGACAGTAGGAAACATACTCCGTGTTCCTATCGGCTGTCACGCTCTGCCCGCTGACGAAGAAAGCGGCTGTAATGCTCCAGTGCTTTGATCACATAATCCTCCGTTTGGCTTACGGGGATATTTTTCGGGATCAGACTTCGCACCTTGTCCCCACGCAGGACGATCTTCTCACGCTGATTTGGTTTTTCCTCGCCCATAATGGCGGACACCACCTCTGGCGTGAGTTTTCCATCTGTGAAGAACTTCCGCATACGAATGGTCTGATCGTGGGACGGGGTGCATTGGTTCAGGTCGATTTCATCAACCACCGCCCGTTGACTGTCCTCGTCCAAATAGGAAAGCTCCACCGCAGGACGCATTTTAATTTTTCCCTCGTCTACAAGTTCGAGTAGTTCAGGCACAAGGTTTGTCAAGCGGATGTAGCGACGGACTTGGTCTTTACTTTCACCGACTTGCTCTCCAAGTTCTGTATCGGAACGACCTTGTGGAAAATTAGTCGCCAGTGGCGACGCATTTTCTTTTGCCGGTCTGCCTGCTTGCCGCTTCATCGCTTCCAGCCGCATTTTATAGGCAAACGCCTTTTCTGATGGAAGTATCTGCGACCGTTGGTAGTTGCTCTCCACCATAAGGACGGTGGCGGCGTCACGGTCAAGGTCTACGACCTCGCAACGGAGTGCTTCAAACCCGGCAAGCTCGCAAGCCCGTTTTCGCCTGTGACCGGAAATCAGCTCATATCTGCCGTCCTCTTTCTGACGGACGGTAGCCGGAGTAATGACCCCTCGCTCTTTGACACTCTCCACAAGCTGTATCATATCTTCATCGTCCCGCACCTTAAATGGGTGGTCGGGAAAATCGTCGATTAGCTCAAGGGGAATATCTCGGATTTTACTGAGCTTGGCATCGTCCCGAAGCTCCTGTGTAGAAAACAGGTCATCGAGCGTCGGCAGAGTGAAGTCGCTCTTTCTTCCTGCCATCGGCAGACACCTCCTTTGCGAACTCTGCATAAGCCCTTGCAACAGGACTGCTCGGCTCATACTTGTAGATGCTTACGCCTTTGGAAGCAACCTCTGCGGCTTTCACTGCCATAGGAATGGAGGAACGGTATATCTTAATAACGCTCCCAAAGTTCTTTCGCAGTGCGTCGGCAGTGCTTTTTGCGAGGTTGGTGCGGTTATCTACGATATTCAATAGGATACCGTCGATTCGCAGGCTCGGATTAATGTACTGCCTGACCTTTCCAATGGTCTGCATCAGTTGGGTCATTCCCTTTGCCGGAAGATATTGCGCCTGCACGGGAATGATTACGCTATCTGCCGCCGCCAGCGCATTCAGAGTGACCATACCGAGCGAAGGCATACAATCAATCAGTACATAGTCATAATTGTCTTTGACCTTGCTCAAATAGCTTCTCAGAATGGTTTCACGGCTCATTGCGGTGACAAGCATCATTTCCATAGCGGACAGCTCGATGTTGGCAGGAAGCAAATCGACATTTTCCTCGTGATGCAGAATACCGCTTTGCGGGTCTGTATGATCCTCACGGATAACCCCGGAGAGCTTGTCGGTAATGGTCGTCGTAAGACTGTCATTATCTCGCCATCCGAGGCAAGTCGTGAGGTCGCCCTGTGGGTCGGCATCTACAAGGAGTACCTTCTTGCCGAGTCGTGCAAGTCCAACACCCAAATTGACCGTTGTGGTCGTTTTGCCTGTGCCGCCTTTCTGATTGCAGATAGCAATGGTTTTACAGTTTGGCATTTCGCTTTTCCTCCTTCTTATTAGATTTGGATCGCTTGATCCACCAAAACACAGGAAGCGTTTCCTGTGCTTTGGTGGTCGCATTTAACTCGATCTCATCCCCCAAATGCGTAAAAGGAAATCAACAGGCGTTCGGTTGCTGACCGAACTCATAGGAATCTCACCTCTGCCGGGTACTCCGCCAGCCCCATAGGGAAGTATCATTGTCCCTGATTCGTTTCATCGCCTTATCCGTAGCAAACGGATATTTCAGAATGGTTCGGAATCGCTACCAACCTTGCTTTCCGTGATAACCCCTGTGGGCAGGAAGTTCGTGGCGCACCTTCATTCGGCTGGGGCTTTCGCCCCCGATCAGGAATGTACCTGTTGAATGTCTATTCGATTTTCAAGGTTCGTGAGGTTTTTGCCCTCACTAACCAACTGGGAAATTTTTTTCGATTTGTACGAAGTTTTTTTTAGATTTTTCAAAAAAATTTTTTCGACCACCTTTCAGGAACAAAAAAAGCCCCTATCACATCACAAAGATGTAATAGGGGCAGAAATAGAAAAAGCCCGCTGATCGAAATCAGCGGGCTTAAATCATATGAAATTATCGTATGCTATCGGAACTTGTCTGCAATCGCAAAATTCCAAACGCATTTTTGGCGTAAGCTCGGAGTAAATTGGCGTAAGTTGTGGCGTAAGCACCGACAATTTAGGGTCAATCAATAGAGCTTTGCGCCTGCCGGAATGTGAGGATCGACCATCAGCAAATGCAACTTTTCTTCACCGTTTTCGTGATGCACGGCTGAGATCAACATACCGCAGGAGTCGATACCCATCATCGCTCTTGGAGGCAGATTGGTGATTGCAATGCAGGTCTTACCAACCAGTTCTTCCGGCTCATAATATTCGTGAATTCCACTCAAAATGACCCTATCTACGCCGGTTCCGTCGTCCAAAACGAACTTTAAGAGCTTTTTGGACTTCTTCACGGCTTCGCATTCCTTGACCTTCACGGCACGGAAATCGCTCTTGGAGAAGGTGTCAAAATCGACCTGATCTTGGAACAGAGGCTCGATCTGAACATTGGAAAAATCAATTTTTTCCTCCACAACGGGAGCAGTCTGAGTAGCCTCCGCAGGAGCCGAAACTTCCTTGGAAACCTTCTTGTCAGAGTCCAACGGCTTCATTGTCGGGAAGAGAATGACTTCCCGAATGGTGTCGGAGTTGGTCAGCAGCATGACGCAGCGGTCGATGCCGATTCCAAGGCCGCCGGTGGGGGGCAGGCCGTACTCCAGGGCGTTGATATAGTCCTCGTCCATCATGCCAGCCTCGCTGTCGCCCTTGGCCCGCAGCTCCACCTGCTTCTGGAACCGCTGCTTCTGGTCGATAGGGTCATTCAGCTCGGAGAAGGCGTTGCCCATCTCGCTGCGGCAGATGAACAGCTCGAACCGCTCCGTCAGCCGGGGATCCTGCGGGGAACGCTTGGCCAGAGGGCTCACATCCACTGGGTGCATAGTGATGAAGGTGGGCTGTACCAGCTTCTCCTCCACCTTCTGATCGAAGGTCTCATACAGGGCATTGCCCCAGGTGGGGTCCGCCGTCTCCGGCAGCTCCACGCCGATGGCCTTGGCAGCGGCCACCGCCTCCTCATCAGATGAGATAGCCATGAAGTCGATGCCGGTGTACTGTTTCACGGCCTCATGCATGGTCAGCCGGGGCCAGCCGGGGGTCAGGTCGATCTGCTCGCCCTGCCACTCCACCTGATAGGTGCCCAGGATCTTCTGGGCGGCAGAGGACAGCAGGTCCTCAAACAGATCCATCATGCCGTTGAAGTCCGTGTAGGCCTGATACAGCTCCACAGTGGTAAACTCCGGGTTGTGCTTGGGGTCCATACCCTCGTTGCGGAAGATGCGGCCGATCTCATACACCCGGTCCAGGCCGCCCACAATCAGCCGCTTCAGGGGCAGCTCTGTGGCGATACGCATATACATATCGATGTCCAGAGTGTTGTGGTGGGTGATGAAGGGCCGGGCAGTGGCGCCGCCGGAAATGGTGTTCAGCACCGGCGTCTCTACCTCCATATAGCCCCGTTCATCCAGGAAGTCCCGGACGTGCTTGATGAACTTGGACCGGATGACGAAGTTTCGCTTCACCTCCGGGTTCACGATCAAATCCACATACCGCTGGCGGTACCGGAGCTCCAGATCTGTCAGGCCGTGGAACTTCTCCGGCAGGGGCAGCAGCGCCTTGCTCAACAGCGTGATGTTCTTGGCCCGGACACTCATCTCGCCCCGCTGGGTGCGGAACACCTCACCCTCGACGCCCACGATGTCACCGATGTCGAACTTCTTGAACTTCTTATAGACCGCCTCATCCATCTCGTCCTGGCGGGCGTACAGCTGGATGCGGCCGTCCCGGTCCTGCAGGTCACAGAAGCTGACCTTGCCCATGCCCCGCTTGCTCATCAGGCGGCCGGCCACCTTCACGGCCCTGCCCTCCATCTGGTCAAAGTGCTCCTTGATCTGTGCAGAGGTGGCGTCCCAGTCGAACCGGGTCTGCTGGAAGGGATCCTCGCCTGCGGCCTGAAGGGCCGCCAGCTTCTCCCGCCGGACGCGGCGCTGCTCACTCAGCTCCTGCTCCGGCTGCTGGGTTGTCTTCTGTTCAGACATGTCCGCTCTCCTTTACCGCTCGATCTTCTGCACCGTGTAGACGATGGCGCCGCTGGGGGCCTCCACCGTAACGGTGTCCCCCTCCTTGGCTCCGACCAGGGCCTTGCCGAAGGGAGACTCCTCGGAAATGATGCCGTTCATGGGGTCGGACTCCTGAGAGCCCACGATGCGGTAGGCGGGCATGGTGTTGCCGTTCTTGTCCGCCACCGTCACCTTGCAGCCGATGGTCACCACGTTGGTGGGGGCGTTGCTCTCGTCCACGATCACCACGTGCTGCAGGATCTCCTCCAGCTCTGCGATGCGGGAATACAGCTTGCCCTGCTCGTTCTTTGCCTCGTCGTACTCGCTGTTCTCGCTCAAATCGCCGAAGCCCCGGGCCACCTTGATCTGCTCCGCCACCTCGTCAGACCGGGTGGTCTTCAAATAGTTCAGCTCTTCCTGCAGTTCCTGGGCGCGGGCCGCGCTCATCTTGTACTCTCTTTCCATGTGGACCGTATCTCTCCTATCCTTTGGCAGGGCGGCCGATGCGGCCGCCCCTGCACATAATGATGCTATATTATCATAGAGTAGTATTATAGTGTGTGGATTTGAGAATGTCAAGCGATGCCGCCTGCGGTTTTGCAAAATTCTCTGCGGTGTCAGCTCTCCGCCGTGCCCACGGTGATCTGCCCCGGCCGCAGGACGCCGCTCTCCACCAGTACGGCCAGCAGCTGAGGGCGGCAGAGGCCCGGGGGCATCTGGCCCTCCAGCACCGGCGGCAGCAGCAGCGGCGGCAGAGGCGCCGCCTCATCATACAGCCGCAGCACTGCCGGGTCCCGCCGTCGCAGGTCCGTCCGGGCCGCGAACAGCACCAGCACATCCGCCTCTTCCATCTGCTGCCGGGTGGGGGACAGCAGCAGGGAAACGCCGTACTCCCGCCGCAGCTGATTGGCCAGGGTGTCGCCGCCGTAGGGCACATCCAGCAGCACGTAACGGTTTCCCAGCGCCAGCTCCGTCACGGTCCGCACCAGCTCGCCGGAGAGCTGGTCTCCCGCCACCGCCAGCCGTGCGCTGCCGCCGGAGAGGTTCCGCCCTGCCATGACCGCCCGTGCCAGATCCGCCGCCAGCGCCCGCCGCAGAGGCAGCGTGGACACCGGCGCCACACCGACCTTCTCCAGCTGTTCCCCATAGGCAAACGCCTCCGGCACCACCAGACGGGTGACACCGGCCTTCCGCAGCCGCTTGGCGGCCGTCAGCACCCGCCGCCGCACCAGGGCCTCCGGTGTCCGGGGGCCCCTGGCCACCGACGCCCAGGCCACCCGCAGGTGGAGCAGGGCCCGCGTCTCCAGAACCACGCTCTTTTGCCGGACGCCGCCCGCAGGGGGCGTCCAAGTCATCATACCGATCATAAAATCACTCCCGCCCCATCCTACGGGGCGGGAGCGGTGTTTATGCACTTTTTGAAAGGGTATAGCCGGTGAGATATCCCATCTTGGGCTCTGCGCCGTCGTTCAGTGGATTCACCCGGACGCCGTTCTCCGTCACCTCAAAGTGCAGGTGCGGTCCGGTGGAGTTGCCGGTGGAGCCGGTGATGCCGATCACGTCTCCCTGGTTCACATACTGGCCCACAGACACCTTCCGGCTGGACATGTGGGCATACAGTGTGGTATTGCCGCTGCCGTGGGAGATGACCACATAGTTGCCGTAGGAGCTGCTGTACTGGGACACGATGACCGTGCCGGACTTGGCTGCGTAGATGGAGCTGGTGTAACCCACCCGGCCGATGTCCGTACCCTTGTGGTTGGTGGAGCCGATACCGCCGGGAGAGTTCCGTCCGCCCATGGTGGAGGTGATGTACCGGCTGTTCACCGGCCAGATGTAGCCGCCTGGATTGGACTCTGTGGACTGGCCGTTGGCGGCCTGCTGGGCCACCAGCTGGTCGCTGAGGCGCTGGGCCTCCGCCCACAGGGCGTCCTGCTCCGCCTCCAGATCTGCCAGTGCGGCCTCCGTCTCGTTCTCGTTGGCGGACAGCTGCTGGATGACGGCGTTGGCCTGGCTGCGCTGGGTGTTCAGCTCATTCTCCTTGCTGACCAGCTCCGCCTTGGCGGCCTCGGTCTCAGCCTTGCTGCTCTCCAGCGTGGCCTTCTTCTCCTCGATCTCCGCCTGAAGGGCCTTGAGGTCGTCGATGACGCCCTGGTCGTACTTCATGATCTCGTTGATGGCGTCCAGCCGGCCCAACAGGTCGGTAAAGCTGCTGGCCCGGAACAGCACCGCCCAGTAGCTGACCTCGTCCTGCTTCTCCATCTCTCGGACCCGGCTGCAGAACAGCTCGTACTGGGCCGCCTCTTTTTCCTCAGCCTCTACCAGCTCCGCCTCCGTCTGGGTGATGAGGGCGGCATACCGGTCGATCTGGGCCTGCGTATTGGCGATCTGTGCCTCCGTATTGGCGATCTGCTGGTCCAGCAGCTCTTTCCGGGCCACAGCCTGGCTCTTGTCGTCCGCCAGGGCATCCAGCTTGGCCTGGAGCTCCTTTTTCTCCGCGTCCAGGCCGTTGGCCTCATCCTTCAATTCATTCACGTCCGCCCAGGTGACGGCCGCCGCCGGAGCCAGATTGGCGCCGGTGATAGCCAAGGCCAGCGCCGCTGCGAACACGGCGCGGAAGATGCGGTGGAATCGCCTGCCAGCTTTCTTCATGCCCGTCACCTCACACCTGCAAAAATTTCCGGATGGCGGAGAGGCTGCCTCCCACGCCGATCACAATGCCCGCCAGAGCGAACACCGCCGCCACTGGCGCCCAGAGCTCCGAGAAGGGCATCACCTGGATCAGCTGCAGCGTGTCGTTGCTGTCCACACCCCGGGCCACTGCCGCATACAGCGCCCACTGGAGGAAGAAGGCGATCACCGCGCCCAGCAGGCCCAGCATGAAGCCCTCATACACAAAGGGCCAGCGGATGAAGCCGTTGGTGGCGCCCACCATCCGCATGATGGCGATCTCCTCCCGCCGGTCAAAGGTGGTGAGCTTGATGGTGTTGGAGATGATGAACACCGACACTACGAACAAGATGGCGATCAGTGCCACGCATACCACCGTGGCTACGTTCCGCACAGTGACAAAACCGCCGGCGATCTCCTCGTAGTGGCTGACATCGGAGATGCCGGTGAGGGCCTGCACCGCCTCCACGGTCTCGCTCTGCGCCTCCAGATCCACCAGCTTGATGGCGTAGCGGTCCTCCAGAATCTCCGGGTCCAGGTCCTGGAACAGCTCCTCATCCGGGTACTGGGCCTTGAAGTCCTCCATGGCCTCATCCCTGGAAATGAAGGTGACGGAGGCCACATTGGGAATGGCCTCCAGCCGGGACTTGAGGGCCCGGGCCTGGGTCTCGGTGTAGCTGTCATCCACATAGGCCAGGATCTCATTCTCCTGTTCCAGGGTGGTCAGCAGCTCATTGGCGTTTACCGCCACCAGGGTAAAGGTACCCATAATCAGCAGGCAGGCCACCGTGATGCCGATGGCGGCAAAGGACATGAAGCCGTGGCTGAACATATTGCTCAGTCCCTCGTGGAAAAAATAGCTGAAATCGTGACGTTTAGCCATGGATATGCCCCCCCACATAGCCGCCCACGCTGTCGTTGACGACATGGCCGGAATCGATGGTGACCACCCGCTTGCCGAAGCGGTCCACCAGGTCCTTCTCGTGGGTCACCACCACCACGGTGGTGCCCAGCTCGTTGATCTTCACCAGCAGGCTCATCAGCTCCAGGGACCGCTCCGGGTCCAGGTTTCCGGTGGGCTCGTCGGCGATGATGGTGTTGGGGTTGTTCACCAGGGCCCGGGCAATGGCTACCCGCTGCTGCTCGCCGCCGGAGAGCTCCGTGGGATAGCTGTCCGCCTTTTTCCCCAGGCCCACCAGCTCCAGCACATAGGGGATGCGCTTGCGGATCTCCTTGGGGCTGGCGCCCACTGCCCGCATGACAAAGGCCAGGTTGTCATAGACAGTCTTCTTCTCGATCAGCCGGAAATCCTGAAAAATCACTCCCAGAGTGCGGCGCATCAGGGGGATCTGCTTTTCTGAGATGTTGCTGACGGAAAAACCGTTGATCATAATGCGTCCGGCGCAGGGTTCCACCTCGCCGGTCAGCAGCTTGATGATGGTGGACTTGCCGGACCCCGAAGGGCCCACCAGAAACACGAATTCCCCGTCCTCGATCGTCAGGGTAATGCCCTTGATGGCCCGGGTGCCGTTGTCGTACTCCATCTCCACGTCTTTTAATCGAATCATGTCTGTACCTCGTGTTCCCTATTTTATACACGCCGGGCGCGGCCGAAAGGTTCCCCGCCAGTCGACATAATGTAAGAGCTTTTTTCATTATATCTGGTTTTCCGCCGCAATGCAACCGCCTTTTTCAAATCTTCCGATTCCGTTTTCCTCCCCGGCGGTCCGTCTCCGCCGGGCGCGAAAAAACCCGGCCGGAATTCCGGCCGGGGCGCTTGTGTGATCCATCCAGGCTCAGGAGTCGATGCCCCGGGAGGTCAGATATTTCTTGACCATCAGAGCCACCTTGAAGGTAATGGCGTCGTCGAACTCCCGCAGGTCCAGGCCCGTCAGCTTCTTGATCTTCTCCAGCCGGTACACCAGAGTGTTCCGGTGGACGAACAGCTTCCGGGCGGTCTCGGACACGTTCAGGTTGTTCTCAAAGAACTTGTGGATGGTGAAGAGCGTCTCCTTGTCCAGTGCGTCGATGGGGTTCTTTTTGAACACCTCCTGGAGGAACATCTCGCACAGGGTGGTGGGCAGCTGATAAATCAACCGGCCGATGCCCAAATTCTCATAGTTGATGACGTACTTCTCCGTGTCAAAGACCTTGCCCACCTCAATGGCGATCTGTGCCTCCTTATAGCTCTTGGCCAAGTCCCGCAGGTGGGTGGCCACGGTGCCGATGCCCACCACCACCGTGGGCTCCCCGTCGGCACGGAGGGCCTCCTCAATAGAGGAGGCGATCTTGTTCAGCTCCTTGATGCCGGAGCCCTCCGGCATCTGGCGGATGAGGACCACGTCGCCCTCGCCGATGCTGAGGACGAAATCGTTTTGCCGGTCCGGGAACAGGGACTGGATCACGTCCGTGGGGACAGACTCCCCCTTCTTCAGGGTGCGGACCACGAATACGCCCCGGGGCACGTCCGCCGTGACCCGCAGCTCCTTGGCCCGCACATAGATATCCCCCAGCATGATGTTATCGGAGATGATGTCCTTGATGAAGGACCCCCGGTCATGTTTCTCCTCGTAGTAGGATTTGGCTGCATTCAGCGCCACCGTGGCCATGGCGCAAACGGTCTTGCTGATCTCGTTGTCGCCAAAGGCGAAGGCTGCATAGTCAAACTGGGTTCCCCAGCCGTTCAGGGCCTTGAATGTCTTTCCCTCCGACGTGACGATGGCGCCGCCGGCAGCATTGATGGCAGGCACATGCTCCGCCCACCGCTGGCCGATCATCGCCAGTTCGCTGCAGGCGATGACGATGCCCTCACCGTCAATGACGCCAACCGTCCGGTCCGTATTTTCCTTCAGCTGCAGCACCACATTTTGAAAAATTCTTCCAGACATGGTCGTCCTCCTCCTCTAAAATCACACGTGGGGGCGTTGTGCAAATTGTCAATGGATATATTATATCGTTGAATTTGTCAAAATGCAAGATATATTTTCTTTTTTCAACAAAAAAACGGCTTCTTTTTTGGGCAAGATTTGAATTTTCTGATGTGGCCGTTAGAAATTTCGCAGGCTCTCTACCTCATCCTCCGTCAAATATCGGTATGTGCCCGGTTCCAGGGCCGGATCTAGTGGCAAATTGCCCATGCGGACCCGCTTCAGATAGAGGACCGGCTTTCCCCGAGCCGCCAGCATCCGCTTCACCTGATGGAACTTCCCCTCCCGCAGGGTGACCAGCCCCTCGCTGCCCTCCGGCCCGGCGGAGAGGATCTCCAGCCCCGCCGGCAGGCATTCCAGGCCGCCTCCCAGGGTCATGCCTGCCGCAAACGCCCTGCAGTCCTCCTCCGTCAGACAGCCGGCAGTGCGGGCATAGTAGACCTTGTCCACATGATGCTTGGGAGAGAGGATGTCGTGGGCCAGTCCTCCTTCGTTGGTCAGCAGCAGCAATCCCTCCGTATCCTTGTCCAGCCGCCCCACCGGAAACAGTCCCCGCCGCCGGAGCTCCGGCGGCAGCAAGTCCAGCACTGTGGCCCCCCGGCCGTCCTCCGTGGCGGAGAGGACCCCCGCAGGCTTATGAAGCATGATCCAGGTGTAGCGGCGGCAGTGCAGCACGGTCCCGTCCACCATAATCTCCACTGCCTCCGGCACCACCTTGTCCTCCGGAGACCGGGCAGGCACACCGTCCACCAGCACCCGGCCCTGGCGGACCAGGAGCCTCACTTCCCGCCGGGAGTATGTCCCCTCCCCGGCGATGATCTTGTCCAGACGCGCTTTCTCCATGCCGGCCTCCTCCTTGCTGACCTCTGCCTCTTTTTACCGCTTCTCTTCCGACGGCTTGTTCTGCTTCATCTTATCATAAATCCGGAAAAAAATGAATAGGAAGATGCAGGAGGGATCGATATGCTGATTTGGACCGCGCGGGTTTCCAAGAAGACAAAGGCCGTTGTGGCTGTGATCCTGGCCGGCATCCTGGCGGCCGCCGTCCTGCTGCTGGTGGGCCGCTCCGGTGGCGGTCAGGACGCGGCAGCTTGGCAGCTGACCGGCAATGCCGACCGCATCGCCTATCTGGAGTCCATGGGCTGGCAGGTGGAGGAGGAACCGGTGGAGACGCTGCAGTTTCTGCTGCCGGAGAAACTGGAGGAGCCCTACCTCACCTACAACGAGCTGCAGGATTCCCAGGGCTTCGACCTTTCTGCGTGCTGCGGCAAGCAAGTGGCCCGGTACACCTACACCGTCACCAACTATCCCGGACGGCCGGAGGGTGTCCAGGCCAACCTCTATGTCTGCGAGGGGCAGCCGGTGGCCGGGGATATCCTCTGCGCCGGGGCAGACGGATTCCAGGACACACTGGTCTATCCGGAGCAGGACTGAGCCCGTTCGGAATGGCCTGCGGGCAAAAAAAGAACTGCCGCATTGCGGCAGTTCTTTTTCTTGGCTGAAAAATCAGGCCTCGGTGATCTCGGTAACAGCGCCGGAACCCACAGTGCGGCCACCCTCACGGATAGCGAAACGCAGGCCCTTCTCAATGGCGATGGGGGTAATCAGCTCCACGCTCATCTCGACGTTATCGCCGGGCATGCACATCTCAGTGCCCTCGGGCAGGGTGATGACGCCGGTCACGTCGGTGGTGCGGAAGTAGAACTGAGGACGATAGTTGTTGAAGAAGGGGGTGTGACGGCCGCCCTCGTCCTTGGTCAGGACGTAAACCTGGCCCTTGAACTTGGTGTGGGGATGAATGGAACCGGGCTTCGCCAGAACCTGGCCGCGCTCGATGCCGTTGCGGTCCACGCCACGCAGCAGGGCGCCGATGTTGTCGCCGGCCTCAGCGTAGTCCAGCAGCTTGTGGAACATCTCGATGCCGGTGACGACGGTCTTCTTCTTCTCGTCGGTCAGGCCAACAATCTCGACTTCCTCGCTCAGCTTCAGGACACCACGCTCCACACGGCCGGTAGCCACGGTGCCGCGGCCGGAGATGGTGAACACGTCCTCGACGGGCATCAGGAAAGGCATATCCTCCTTGCGGTCGGGGGTGGGGATATAGTCGTCAACAGCATCCATCAGCTCCTTGATGCAGGCATACTCGGGAGCGGCGGGATCGCTGGACTCGGAAATCAGAGCGTTCAGAGCGGAACCCTTGATGATGGGGATGTCGTCGCCGGGGAACTCATACTTGGAGAGCAGCTCACGGACCTCCATCTCCACCAGCTCCAGCAGCTCGGGGTCGTCGACCTGATCGCACTTGTTCAGGAACACGACGATGGCGGGCACGCCCACCTGACGGGCCAGCAGGATGTGCTCACGAGTCTGAGCCATGGGGCCGTCGGAAGCGGCGATAACCAGGATAGCACCGTCCATCTGGGCAGCGCCGGTAATCATGTTCTTGATATAGTCGGCGTGGCCCGGGCAGTCCACGTGGGCATAGTGACGCTTCTCGGTCTCATACTCCACGTGAGCGGTGTTGATGGTAATGCCGCGCTCCTTCTCCTCGGGGGCCTTGTCGATGGAGTCATAAGCCTCGAACTGAGCCTTGCCCTGCAGAGACAGCCACTTGGTAATGGCGGCGGTCAGCGTGGTCTTGCCATGGTCGACGTGACCAATGGTGCCGATGTTAACATGGGGCTTGGTTCTTTCAAATTTCTGCTTAGCCATTTGAAAATCCTCCTGTCAATTTTCAAAATCTGTTGGGTGCAATGCGGTTTTTCTCAGCATTGCTTATTTTACCGTATAATGGAGGGAAAATCAATCCCTTTTTCCTTACGCCTGGGGCTTATTGCGGGTCTCCACGATCTTATCCCGGATATTCTTCGGGATCTCCACGTAGTGGCTGGGCTCCATGGTGTACTGGCCGCGGCCCTGGGTGCGGGACCGCAGGTCGGTGGCATAGCCGAACATCTCGGCCAGGGGCACGTAGGCGTCGATCTGCTGGGCGCCGGGACGGGCCTCCAGCTGGATGATCTGGCCGCGGCGGCTGTTCAGGTCGCCGATGACATCGCCCATATACTCATCGGGCACGATGACACTGACCTTCATGATGGGCTCCAGCAGCGTGGGATCGGCCTTGCGGCAGGCCTCCTTGAAGGCCATGGAGCCGGCGATCTTGAACGCCATTTCAGAGGAGTCCACCTCATGATAGGAGCCGTCGTACAGAGTGACCTTCACATCCACCACGGGGAAGCCGGCCACCACGCCGGCGTTCATGGCGCCCTGGATACCGGCGTCGACAGCCGGGATATACTCCTTGGGAACGGCGCCGCCCACGATGGCGTTGACAAACTCGTAGCCCTTGCCGGACTCGTTGGGCTCCACGTGGATCTTGACATGGCCGTACTGGCCCTTGCCGCCGGACTGACGGGCATACTTGGTGTCCTGGTCCACGGCCTTCTTGATGGTCTCCTTGTAGGCGACCTGAGGTGCGCCCACGTTGGCCTCCACCTTGAACTCGCGCAGCAGGCGGTCCACGATGATCTCCAGGTGCAGCTCGCCCATGCCGGCGATGATGGTCTGGCCGGTCTCCTCATCCGTGTAGGTCTTGAAGGTGGGATCCTCCTCGGCCAGCTTGATGAGGCCCATGGTCATCTTCTCCTGGCCGGCCTTGGTCTTGGGCTCGATGGCCACGCGGATGACGGGCTCGGGGAACTCCATGGACTCCAGGATGATGGGTGCCTTTTCATCGCACAGGGTGTCGCCGGTGGTGGTGTTCTTCAGACCCACGGCAGCCTCGATATCGCCGGAGAAGACCTCCTCGATATCCTCCCGGTGGTTGGCGTGCATCTGCAGAATCCGGCCGATACGCTCCTTGACGTTCTTGGTGCTGTTCAGCACGGAGGAACCGGTGGTCAGATGGCCGGAATAGACGCGGAAGAAGCTCAGGCGGCCCACATAGGGGTCGGTCATGATCTTGAACGCCAGGGCGGAGAAGGGGGCGTTGTCGTCCGCAGGACGCTCGTCCTCCTCGTCAGTCTTGGGGTTCACGCCCTTGATGGGCGGAATGTCCAGGGGAGAGGGCATATAGTCCACGATGGCATCCAGCAGCTTCTGCACGCCCTTGTTGCGGTAAGACGTGCCGCAGGTGACGGGCACCATCTCATTGGCGATCGTGGCCTTGCGGATGGCCGCACGGATCTTGGCCGTGGGAACTTCCTCGCCAGCCAGATATGCCTCCATGATAGACTCGTCCACCATGGACACGGCGTCCATCAGCTTCTCCCGGTACTCGTTTGCCAGGTCCACCATGTCCGCGGGGATGGGCTCCACGCGCATATCCTTGCCCAGATCGTCATAGTAGATGTCCGCGTCCATCTCGATCAGGTCGATGATGCCTTTAAAGGTATCCTCGCTGCCGATGGGGAGCTGGATGGGCACGGCATTGCACTTCAGGCGCTCCTCAATCATGCGGAGCACGTTGTAGAAGTCGGCGCCCATGATGTCCATCTTGTTGACATAGATCATCCGGGGGACCTTGTAGTTATCGGCCTGGCGCCACACAGTCTCAGACTGGGGCTCCACGCCGCCCTTGGCGCACAGCACGGTGACAGAGCCGTCCAGCACGCGCAGGGAGCGCTCCACCTCCACGGTGAAGTCCACGTGGCCCGGAGTGTCGATGATGTTAATCCGGGTGGGCTTGAACTGGTTCTTGGAACCGGACCAGTAGCAGGTGGTGGCGGCGGACGTGATGGTGATGCCGCGCTCCTGCTCCTGGGCCATCCAGTCCATGGTGGCGGTGCCATCATGGGTCTCACCGATCTTATAGTTCACGCCGGTGTAGAACAGGATACGCTCGGTAGTCGTCGTCTTGCCTGCATCGATGTGAGCCATAATGCCGATATTACGGGTATTTTCAAGAGGTGTTTTTCTCGGCATACTGTTTCTCCTAACTTACCAGCGGAAATGGGCGAACGCCTTGTTGGCCTCGGCTGCCTTGTGGACTTCCTCGCGCTTCTTCACGGCGCTGCCGGTGTTGTTGGCGGCGTCCATGAGTTCGCCGGCCAGGCGCTCAGCCATGGTGCGCTCGCTGCGGGAACGGGCGTAGGCCGTCAGCCAGCGCAGACCCAGGGTCGTGCGGCGGGCGGGACGGACCTCCATGGGGACCTGATAGGTGGCGCCGCCCACACGGCGGGCCTTGACTTCCAGGCTGGGCATGATATTCTCCATGGCCTGGTTGAACACTTCGATGGGGTCTTTCTCGGTCTTCTCCTTGATCTGGTCGAAGGCACCGTAGACCACCTTCTGGGCCACGCCCTTCTTGCCATCCAGCATGACACTATTGATCAGCCGGGTGACCAGGACGGAGCCGTAAACGGGATCCGGCAGGATCTCTCTCTTGGGAACATTACCTCTTCTGGGCACTATGCTTCCCTCCTTCATAATAATTCTATGATCTCATAGGTACTCAAAAGGCGTATTGCAGCCTTCCGTGGATGCCTGCCAAAGAGGTCGTCCCGGCGGCCCGGAGGCCGCCATCTATATAAACCTATTCGGCAAAGCTCTCAGTTCGCAGACTTACTTCTGCTTGGGCCGCTTGGCACCGTATTTGGAACGAGCCTGCATACGGCCGGAGACGCCCTGGGTATCCAGCGTACCGCGGATGATGTGGTAACGGACACCGGGGAGATCCTTGACACGGCCACCGCGGATCATCACGACGGAGTGCTCCTGCAGGGAGTGGCCCACGCCGGGAATGTAAGCGGTGACTTCGTAGCCGTTGGTCAGACGCACACGGGCGATCTTACGCAGGGCGGAGTTGGGCTTCTTGGGGGTCGCGGTTCTCACGGCGGTGCACACGCCTCTCTTCTGGGGAGAAGGCAGATCGGTGGTCTTGTTCTTCAGGGTGTTCAGACCAAACTGCAGAGCGGGAGAAGTGGACTTGTAGGTAGCCTGTTCTCTTCCTTTACGGACCAGCTGGTTAAAAGTAGGCATTCGGTGTATTTCTCCTTTCTTTCATAATTTCGCTGCCGTGTAACCACGACAGCCCTTATTTTTTACGGAACGCGGTGAAGCTATTCCGAAAAAAACCATTTCTTTATGCGGAGAGGACGGCCACCACGGACGCGCCCACGCTGATCCGGCACGCCTGGCCCAGCTGGGACAGTGTGTAGTCCGTCTCTACGGGGATTCCGGCCTCCGCACAGCTGGCGGCCACCGGCTCGGTGATGGCGGGATCGGCGTCACAGGCGAGATAGACCCGCTTGGCCCGGCCTTCCCGGATCGCCTTGCGGGACTGCTTCACGCCGATGACCTTCTCCTGGGAAGCAAGCTCCGAGATCACGGGAAATTCCTCCTGAAACGCATGGCAAAATCCGCAGAATCCTAATATCCGCGCATTTTTGGATTATACCATGGGGAAACATATCCGTCAAGACATTTTTCGGTAAAAATTTTCCATGGCAAGATAGTAGATTAAGTGCAGAAGAAGTCAGACGACTTTCTTCTGCATATTTTTTATGCCGGAGGCGGAACGAGGTGAACGAAATGGAGGCTACGGCACAGAGGAAAACCCTGACCATGGAGGACCGAAAGGTCCTTGCGGAAATGTGGGCGGCCGGAGAGCGGGCTGCCGTGATCGCCGTAAAACTGGGCGTGTGCCCAGATACCGTGTACAAGGAATTGAAGCGCGGATACACCGGGACGCTGAACGAGTTAAGCCGGCCGGCCTATGACCCGGCACGGGGGCAGGCAGAGTATCAGCGGCGGCTTAGAAACCGCGGCCGCTGGCGGCGGGACAAGGAGGAGCACCATGGAGCAGAAGCAGAGACCTGATGAAACCGGGAAGAGAGAGCGAAAGCCCATCTCCGTGGAGGAAGCGAACAGCCGGGCATATCAAATCGGGCTGCAATCTGATTGCATCATCAAACTGGAAAAACGGGCCGGGGAAAACCGGTATCAGCGGCATTTTAAGGCATCCAGCGCGTCGGCACTGTTGAACGGGATGGCCGTCCTGATACGGGATTACGCAGAAACACTGAACCTGTCGGTTGTGGAGGTCTTGTCAGTCCTTGCTGTTGTGCTGACCATGCCGACAATCCAGGAAAAAAACAGAGAATCGGAGGACCAGTGATATGGAGCAGCAGTTTTTCACGATCCAGATCGAGCGGCGGGAGACCCGCATGGAGCGCCTGGAGCGGCGGAAGAGAGAGACCCGGAAAAGTATTTTCGCCGCCGTGCTTGCCGTCCTCGCGGCGGCAGCCCTGTTCGCCGCGCTGGCGGCCACAGAGCCGGTGATTGTCGTGACGAAAGAGGCGGAGCAGGGTCTCCAGCCGGTGGTGCTGATCGTGCCGGAGGCAGAGGTATGAGTGATAAGGAAGCTCGTCTGTTTGAGGTGCAGCACCCGGAGCGCCCCGCCGTACAGGTACAGGCGGTGGACCGGCTGCGGGCCGTCGCGGCGGCGGCGCGCGAATGGGGAGACCGGTGGACGGAGATCGCCAGAGACTGTGAGGTCACCGACCTGGGCCCGGCGCCGGAGCAGAAGCGGAAAAGCAGGAGGACGACATGATTCATGAAAAGGGACTTTGCAAGGTGCTTTCGGCCGCCTACAAGGGCGGCGGATATTCCGTGATCCCAGTCCGGCGGCAGGTGGAGACCGTCGCCAGGTCCTGGCGGCGGAACGAGATCATCCTGAACGGCGCCACCTGGGCGGTGCGCTGCCTGACGGAGGACCTGCCGAAAGAGGCGGCTGTCCAGATCGTCAAGGACGTGGGGTATATGCCGATGGAGCCGGTGAGCGTCCAGAAGAGCCAGCTGAATCAGACCATGCTGGAAGATGTGGCCGACATACGGGAGAGCCAGCTTGAAGAGCTGCGGGACGGATCATCCGTCATGGTGAAGATCCCCGTGATTTTCCGGGACCGCTGGCAGTTGTACCAGACGACAACTGGCGCGGTCTATGCCTTCGACACGGAGCTGCTGAAGCTGATCGACTTCAAGGAAGTATCGCCGGAGTGCCGGATTACGCCGCATGGCAACATGGCTATGTTCTTATGGGGAGACGAGATGGTATTTCTGGCGCCGGGGCGGTTCTCCCGGGAGAACGAGGAAAAGATCCTCTACATAGCAGGGATGGACTGGGAGAATCAGGTGGAGGCCGACGATCCCGTGGTGAACCTGAACCTGTTCAACGCGGACCAGGACGAGCCCCTTCTGACGCCGGAGGAATGATGTGGAAATGGAGAATCAGGAATACTACTTCGACGTGTCATATCAGCGCAGCAAGGACGGGCCTGTGGGCATGATCTATCTGCCTGATATCGGCAGCGTAATGGAGTGGATGCAGAGGAATGGCGAGAGCATCCACTTCGCCCTCCTGCTGAAAATGCCGGGAAACGCGGACGGCCTCGTGGATCGGGAGGTATGAGATGGAAAGCAGATTTGAGAGGATTACAGAATCTCCGGACGCCCTGGCTGCTGTGCTGGCCTCTATCCCAACGGCGGACGCACCGTGGGATATAGCATTCGAGCGGGCCTTCTGCGCGGGCTGCGCCCTGGAAAACTGCGATGGCTGCCAACACAAAAACCTGGATCGGATTAAGTGGTGGCTGGAGCAGCAGACGGCGAAAGCCTTTTTGACCAGGAAGGGTAAGCGATCCGGGTGGTTTTCCATGTCCAAGAAGCAGGAATTGGTGGACAAGCTGGGTCCTATTGAGCACCAGACGGAAGAACTGCTTGAGGAGCTATGCGGCAACTACTGCAGATACACCAGCGCCGCCAACGGAAAGACCAGGGATGAACTGTTGGATATTTGCGAGGACTGCCCGTTGTCCAGATTGAGAGATTTGATCGGAGTATAGGCAATGGGAAAAATCAGGTGCCCGGAGTGCAGATACCGGGCAGCAAAGTTTTCGGACTACACCTGTGACTATGCGGGGATCACGGGCCATACGAGGCGGGCCGTCCCGCCGGAGCGGTGCAGGCATTTTGAGCCGGAGCAGCCGCCGGAGGCCGCAAAGCGTGCGAAGCCGAAAGGGCCCGCCATCGCCATCAACCCAAGCCGCCGGCGGACCCGGTACGACTGGGAGAAGGCTAAAATGCTTTACGACCAGAAGTGGAGCGATTCAAAGATCGCGGCCGCCATGGGATGTGATGTCAACAGCGTTTTCGCCTGGCGGAAGCGGGAGAAGCTGCCGCCATGGCCGCGCTCGGAGCAGATTGTGGCGCGGAAGGAAGTGGTGGTGTGAAAATACCGGACGATGTGTTTATGACCCGTTGCCGCTACTGCGGGCATGGGCAGACGGGAGCGGAAAATAAAGAAATCCCGGATGATAAACTGTTTATTCACTTTTGGGCAAAGCAATCGCCGTGCGGGATCATCGGGATTGCACAATGTGATAAGGTCCAAGGCGAGTGTCTGGACTTCAAGCCTAACCCGATGTTTGGAATTTGCGAATACTGCACTTTCACAAACAGTTTTCATCCCGGATTTTGTACAGCACCCAGCGGGCCGGTGAACAAGCGGCGGGTATTCCTGGGGTGGAGCGGAATCGGGGATTACTACTCTGTCCACGCGCTTTTCACCTGTGATCGCTATCGAGTGAGTGAACGGTGGAAGGACCTGATCCTAAAAAATGCCGTAGAGGGCCATGCTCCGGCTAATTTTGACCCGGATACCTGGGAGGCGTTGGAGCACATCGACGGGACGCCGACGGCAAAACAGTGGGCGGACCTGCAAGCCAAACGAAAGGCAGAACTGGAGGCAGAGGCAGAAAAAGAGGCGGGAAAAAGGACAGAGCTGGAGCAAAAACAAATTTCCATGTTTGAAGATTACTAAATTGAAAACGGAATAAGGTGCGTGTATGAGAATCGAAGACCTTCCGCCGTGGGCGCAGGCTCAGGCGGCGAACCAGATCATGGCGCGGCAGAGGAGGGGAAGCGGCAGGAGCCGGGCCCCCTCCCCTGCCCTGTCGGACGATGAAGAAGAGATGCCGCGGCGGGCGGCATCCAAGTACCACAACCGGAAGGCCGCCCGGATCACGGCGGCGGGAAATATTCTGGAATTTGACAGCCAGAAGGAGGCGCGGCGGTATGACGAGCTGGCGCTGCTGCTGGCGGCCGAGAAGATTCGGGACTTGAAGCTCCAGCCGGAGTACACCCTGCAGGAGGCATACACCACCCTGGAGGGCGTGCGGGTCCGGGCTATCCGGTACAGGGCAGACTTTTCCTACGAGCGGGCCACGGAGCCGGACTGCTGCGGAGAGGTCCACTGGCTGCGTGTGGTAGAGGATGTAAAGAGCGAAGCCACCAAAACCAGGGTATACGCCATCAAGCGGAAGCTGATGCGCGAGCGGCTGGGTATTGATGTGCGGGAAGTGTGACATGTGCAGGCTGATTTGTGGGGACTGCATGGAACTGTTGCCAGAAATCCAGGACGGGAGCGTCGACATGGTACTTTGCGACATGCCATACGGCTCTACGCAGAATACCTGGGACCAGAAGCTGCCGCTAGACAAGCTCTGGGAGCAGTACAGCAGGATTGTCAAGGAGCACGGCGCCATCTGCCTGTTCGCGGACGGAATGTTTCTGGCGGACCTGATGAAAAGCAACCGAAAAATGTGGCGGTATAACCTGATTTGGGACAAAGTGATCCCTACGGGGTTTCTAAACGCCAACCGGATGCCATTGCGGCGGACGGAGGAGATTGCGGTGTTCTACCGAAAGCAGCCGCTCTACCATCCCCAAAAGGTGCCGGGGAAGCCGAACCACAGCAAGGGGCGGGCCGTCGGGAACCGGGCGGGCCAACGCTTTCAGAACCGGGACTATGGGGACTACGCCGTGGTGGACAACAGCAAAGACTTGGGCACATGGAAGCATCCGACATCCTTGATCTCTATCCCGAAGCCACACGCCTCTAAGTGCCTTCACCCGACGGAGAAACCGGTGGCGCTGTGTGAGTGGCTGATCCGTACGTACACAGACCCCGGGGAGACTGTGCTGGACAACTGCATGGGAAGCGGCTCCACCGGCGTGGCCTGCATAAGAACCGGGCGGAATTTTATAGGGATAGAAAAGAACCCGGGGGATTTCGCCGCGGCGGAGAAACGGATCGCGCAGGCGAAAGTGGATATGGGAGGCATCACATAAATGGAACATCTCCGTTTTTGCGGTTCCCTCAACATTGCTTGCGGCTATGCCGGTGAGCAGGGATTCTGCACGCTGACCAGATGCCCCGTGGTTCTGGACGAGTTCCAGGCCATGCGGAGGCACCAGGGGCCAACAGGGCCGAAGGGCCGGCCGGACGGATACGGCAATGCGGGAGGCAACATGATGAAGTCAACGTGCAGGGGCTGCGGAGCGCCCATTGTGTGGATCAGAACGGCGGCCGGGAAATCCATGCCCTGCGATGCGGAGCCGGCGCTGTACAAGGCCCGGGAGGGCGCGGCGGGTAAGATCATAACCGGGAACGGGACGGTGCTGTCTGCGGACATCGGCGGACTGGCCGCATTTGAGCCTGACGGCGTGGGGCATGTGAGCCATTTTGCCACATGTCCGGCGGCGGAACAATTTCGGAGAAAGGGAGCCGGAAGGAGGGGTGAGGATGGACAGGAAAATGGAGTGCCCGATTTGCAAGAAGAAAGCAGTGTTTGTAGGCGTCCATGATGATGAAGGCAATTATCACGGACTGATGGGATGCGAATATGAAAACGCTCCATGGAGCGGACTGTCGTATGCCTTACATCACGAAGGATGGGGAGACTGCCCACTATGCACTGATGGCGCAGAAAGCACAATGGGCGGGATGCTATTTGATACAGCCGAAGAAGCAATCTCCGCCCTGTCCCCGCCGAACGAGCCGCTGACCATTGAGCAGTTGCGGGAGATGGATGGGGAGCCGGTGTGGATTGTGGAGCAACCTGACTGGGGGCACTGGGAGCTATCAGCAGATGCGGAGGATTATCTGGCAAACCGTGACCAAGATTTTTACGGGTTGAAACACGATGACCCTGCGGGACGCTACGGGCTGCATGTGCTGGGGTGGCTCGCCTACCGCCGCCCGCCGGAGGGAGAGGAGGAGCGTCATGGCGATTAAGAACTACACGACCGAGGTAGAGGTCTATAAGAGTTTAGGAGAAATTCAAGGGGCGCTCGCCGGCCATGGCGCCAGAAAGGTCATGGTGGACTATAATGCCGCCGGCCAGCCCACCGGCATCATGTTTGCCATCGAAACTCCGGCCGGGCCTCGTGGCTTCTGCCTCCCTGCCAATATTGACGGGGTACGGACAGTATTTACCCAGCAGAAGGTGAAAGCCAAGCCGGGTCAAGCCGAGCGCACCGCATGGCGCAACGTCCGGGACTGGGTCATGGCGCAGATGGCGATTATTGAAGCCGGGCAAGTGCAAATGGAAGAGGTATTTCTGCCCTATCTGACTGACAGTAGCGGTCAAACGCTATATCAGCTATACCAGAGAGGCCGGTTGTCCCTCGGCCCTGGGGAGGGGTGACCATGGAACGGTTGACTTACTGGAACGAGGAATATGGTTGCTGGTCATATCATGGGCCAAGCGGTGAAGCAGCAAAGCGCCTCGCAGCCTACGAGGACACGGGGCTGGAGCCGGAGGAAATCTTTTCTGCCGTGGATATGGCAAAAATCGCCTGTGCGCTGCGTGAGCTTAATGTCTACAAGGAGCTCGGCTCCATTGACTGTCTCCGCAAGCTGGCTGGTGGCCCGGGAGAGACATCAACCATCACCAATGGGGGTAAAATCCGGGCCATGGACGATGACAGACTGGCGCAAGAGATTCTGCGCCGCTGGCGGGCAGAAATGGAGGCGGGAAAGTTTGAGGATATTTCCACTCGGTGGTGTGACATGAAGGGTGGATGCGTCAGCAGTAAGGGATACCCACGCCCCTGCACGGAAGATCGTCTGCTGGCCTGCATCAAACGATGGCTCCAGCAGCCAGCGGAGGGGTAGGGATTGAGGTGTGAAGATCTTATCATGCGGCGCCGGGATGCAGTCATCGGCCCTGCATCTGATGAGCTGCGAAAACGCCCTGGCAAAGATACGGGGAGAACCGCCTGTATGGCCCCAGGTGCCGATTTACGACATATCCATATTCTGCGATTTGGGATTCGAGCCGCCTTGGGTGAAAAAGCAGGTCGAATTCCTGGCAAACGCCGGTCATTCTTGCGGGGTGCCACTTGTGATTCTGGATTCTCCGCTCTACACCGACTTTATGGAGAATTTCGGGGAAAGGCGGACGATCAGCATCCCGTGGTGGACCATCAAGGAGGACGGCCACAAAAGCAAGATGCCTCGCAACTGCACCATCGACTACAAGGTAGAGCTGATCTCCAAGTACGTCCGGTGGGAGCTGCTTGGCTACAAAAAGGGGCAGCGGCTCCGGGAGGAAGACAAGAAGGCCCACGAGATGCACATGGGCTTCAGCGCGGAGGAGTCACGCCGGTGTAAGGAGAGCCCCAACCCCATGTTCGTCAACAAGTTCCCCTTGGTGGAGATGGGTCTGACCCGGGCGGATAACTTTGCCTACATCAAGGATGTATGGGGCTTGGAGACCAAGGCTTCGGCCTGCTCGTTCTGCCCGTTCCACAAGAATTACTTCTTCAAATTCCTGCGGGAGAATGAGCCGGAGCAATACGCCCAGGTTGTGGGCGTCGATGAACTGCTGCGGGACAAAAATCCGAAGCCGCCTATGGATTCCGACTTGTTCATATCGAGAAGTCGAAAGCGGCTCATGGATCTGACCGACGAGGATTGCAACGACGCTGAGTGCTTTGAATACTGCGGAATGCAGATTTGGAATGGATTTTGATTTGAGAAGATTCGATACTATGGAGCTTTGGAGGAGGAGAAAGATATGGACGAGCTGATTCGGAGGGTTGACGTGGCGCGGCCGCTCCTGGAGAAATACCGGGAAGTGAAGCGGCAAGCGGAGAGGGCTCGGAATCTGAGGAACCTGGGCTCTTGTCTTGCATTCCGGTCAGATATGGAGACTTTGAGAGCGTGCATCCAGATTGCCGTTGAAGCCCCGGCCATGGGAGAGGCCGGCGGAATGATCCAAGAGGCCGCTGTCCGGCGGCCAGTCCTGCAGGATGCCCTGGTGATGTATGGGCAGCAGGCGCAGATTGACATGATGCTGGAAGAGATGGCGGAGCTCTCCAAAGCACTGTTGAAACTGCGGAGAGCAAAGAAACACGAGATCACGGAGCCTCTGTTTCTCGTAAAGAACGTGGAGGAAGAGATAGCAGATGTGCAGATCGTCTTGAACCAAATGAAGCTGCTGTTTCCGGGTTGGGGGATCTGGATGCAGGCAAAGTTACAGAGGCTGGAGGAGCGGATCGAGAAAGAGAGGTGGGCGGATGCAGACGAAGGAAGAACTGCTGGAGATCGAGCAGCGGCTGCTGGTGGAGATGGGCCGGCGGTACGGCGCCCACCTGGAGAAGGCGGCTGCGGCGCGGCGGGCCCGGTCCAGGGAGAGAGCGAGGCGGGCACGTGAAGCGGCGATCCAGGGAATACGAACGGCTGGCGGCGATGGCGGCGGAGGCCAAGCGCCGCGGGCTCTCCTACGGCCAGCTGATGGCCGGCACAACGGAGTATGAGCGAAACCAGATCGTGCAGAAAAGGCGGAAAACATAAACGAAAGGAGGTGCCGCGGGTGTTTCGGTACAAGAAGTCCATTCCGGTGAGCTATGAGTGGCAGGGATACATATACTTCACTTCCCTGCTTTACTGGGAGTTACCGAAGCGGACACAGGAGAAGATCCTGAATTTGTGTATCGCCGCCGGGAAAGAAAACTACCAGGCGCTGTTCGAGTTTGTGACAACGGACGCGGGCGCACAGGCGGTCTGCCTGCGGCACCACCTCTCCCCCTCTACGTTGGAACGAGCCGTGCGGAGATACTACGAGGCGTTCCCACGGAAGATTTGACATGCAGGCAACCGGGTCACTCCCGGCGGCCTGCGTCTTCCCCTTATCTATGACCACATCCCGGTAAGGGTCACGCCCGCGAAAGCGGGTGCTCCGAAGATCAAGGGGACCCCGCTGCGCCCCGCGCAGTGGGGAGAGGAGACGCAAGGGAGCGGGCATTGTTTTCGCATTGGGGTCCCCGCCACGCCTGCGTGGTGGGGAGAGCCGGAGCAGCGAAGTGAGCGAGTTCTGACCAGAATGGCCGGAACGAGGGATGCGGAGCTTGTGACGGCGAGGGAAACGGAGCCGAGCGGACTTTGCGGCGACGAGGTGAGCCGGGCCCCTCCCCTGCCGTCCGTGTTGACGGCTGCGTTCCTACGTGGAGAGAGCGGCGGTGGGGGATTCTATGCCGCGCTGCGGGCGCATGAGCCGGGCGGGGCCTGCAAAACGAGATTCCGGTTTAAGTCACATCAAAAAGCCACCAACGCCCTGGCCGCCAGTACACGAGCACTGAGGTCCTCCGAAGTGGAGGGGAGCCAAAATGTGCCGCCGTCAATGCTGGGGACGGCACCAACGAGGGGCCCTGCGTAGACGATCAGACGAAAAGGCTTTCCGGATCATATACATATTAACATTCGCGCGCACGCGCGAATGTGGGCTTGGTAAGGGCCTAAGTTTTCACCAATAAAGCAGATAAAAGCAGAAAGAGGCAATGGGGGACCCCGCCACGCCCCGCGTGGTGGGGAGAGGACGAGCCCCGGAATGAGTGAGACCTGCCGCGGGCGGCAGGGTGAGCGATATGGAGGAGGCGAGGACGACATGGATGGGTACTGGATCGTCCGGACGTATGAGGCGGGCAACGTGGGAGAAAAAACAAAATTTTTCGTCCCAGGTGCCCGCCCCACGAGATCACAGCGCCGCCTGCGGGACGCCGCCCGGAAGCAGGCACAGAACGAGTACAGCGCGGAGAAGGCGCTGGCCCGCCTGCTCAACGCGAACTTCACAGAGGGCGACCTGCTGGTGGGCCTGGACTATTCGGACGAGGGACTGGCGCGGCTGGAGGCCTGGGCTCTCCGGCAGGGCCTGCCCATGGAGACCGAGGAAGAGCGGCTGGACACCATGCGGGCGGCGGCAGAGCACGAGCTGCAGCTGATGATCCGGCGGGTGAAGCGGGAACTGGACAAGCTGGGACTCCCGCTGCGGTACGTGGCCGTCACCTCCGACATGGACGGAGACACCGGGGAGACGGTACGGGTGCATCATCACTTGGTGGTAGACCAGGCGGTGCGGGACGTGTTCGTGGAAAAGTGGGCGGGCCTGGGCGGCGTGGACTGGAAGCCACTCTCCCCGCAGATGGACTACACGCCCCTGGCCTCCTACCTGATCCGGCAGGTGCGGCGGGTGCCGGATCACAAGAAGTACATCTCCAGCCGGAATCTGCTCCGGGTGGAGCCGAAGGACCGGATCGCCATGAGCGAGGCGGAGGTGCGCGTGCCGAAGGGCGGCGTGCTACTGTTTCGGGAGGCGTACCACCCCGGCCTGTCCCAGTACATTCGGTACATCCTGCCGGAGAACCGCAGAAGGGTTCCCGCCGGAGCCCAGCGGAGCGGGTCCGGCGGGAAGAGGACGAGCGCCCAAGCCCCGAATAGGGGCGCGGAAGTGCCCTTGGGGTGCAAGGAAGCGGGCGGAGTTTTACCCGCAAGGGGTATGCGGCATCCGTATGGAAGCAAAGCTCCCGACGGCTGCCCAATCTCCACAGGAGGAAACGGAGCTAAGCGGACTTTGCGAGGACGACGGCCGCCTGGAAGGACGGGAAAAACGGAATAGGCGGTGGAGGCCCGGGAATTTTCCTCGGGCCTGAAAGCCGTGGAATTTTTCGACACGACAACGCGCGCACGGGGGCGGGTATGCCCTCGCACGCGCGTACACGCGCGCACCTGCGCGCGCGAGGGGACAATGCGCCTGTATCCTTTGCAGGACAAGGGATACAGGCGTTTTTTTGCGCTCAAAAAGTTGACGGTTCGACGCATGGTCACCCTGTTATACTGGTATTAGAGACCGGGGCGGGAGATGCGGAGGTGACGAGGACGTGGGAAGGCCCAGAAAGTACACGCCGCGGACGCTTAAAAGGGATGTAGAGCGGTATTTTGCTTCCATCACCCGGAAGGTGCGCATCACAGAGCCAGTGCCCACCGGCCGGTACGACGACAAAGGGCACATGATTTTTGAACAGGTGCCGGTGAAGAACTCCCTGGAAGAGGAAGTCTGGGTCACAGAGTACATCGTGCCGCCGGAGATCGCGGCGCTGTGCGAGTTCCTGGAGATCGACCGGAGCACCTGGGCCAACTACCGGGACCCGGACAAAAACCCGGAGTTCGTGGAGATCACCCAGCAGGTCTACGAGCGGATGAAGGCGTGGAACGAGCGGGAGCTGCTGACGCGGCCCGGCAAAGACATCAAGGGAATTGTCTTCAACCTGGAAAACAACTACGGATACCGGGAGCGGCACGACCTGGACTTCTCCAGCAAGGGGATCGAGGAATACCTGCAGAAGCTGGAAGAGGCCGGCGGGGGTGGCAGTTTATGAACATCCTGAACGTGCGGGAGTATATCGAGACGTTCCTGAAAATCCGCACGAAGGACGGAACCCTGATGCCGCTGCGGCTCAATCAGCCGCAGGATCGGATGTACCAGGCGGTCAAATCCCAGTGGGACGCCGGAAAGCCGGTGCGGATCATCGTCCTCAAAGCCCGGCAGATGGGGTTTTCCACCCTGACGGAGGCCATCATTTTCGCTATTACGGCCACCCGGTTCTATACCGACTGCATGATCGTCGCACACAAAGACGAGGCCACCGCCAACCTGTTCCGAATGTCCCTGCGTTACTACGAGAATCTGCCGGAGCCGATGAAACCCATGCGGAAGGCAAGCAACGCCCACGAGCTGGTCTTTGATAAGCCGGCCCACTACAAGGGCCGCCGGCCGGGCCTGGGGAGCTCCATCAAGTGCGCCACGGCAGGCGGCAGCGGTGTCGGCCGATCTGCCACGCTCCGGTGCCTCCACCTGTCCGAGTTCGCCTTCTGGCCGGGAGACAAGCGGGAGACGCTGGCGGGTTTGTCCCAGGCGGTGCCGGACAAGCCGGGGACCATGATTATCATCGAATCCACCGCCAACGGATACGACGAGTTCAAAAATCGGTGGGACGCGGCGGTGGAAGCCCAGCGGCGGGGCGAGGACGGCTACCTGCCCATCTTCTTTGCCTGGTACGAGATGGAGGAATACCGCCGGACCCCTCCCCCGGGATTTGAACGGACGCCGGAGGAGCAGGAACTGGCCGAAACCTTCCATCTGGACGACGAGCAGCTGGCCTGGCGGCGGTGGTGCATCGCCGCTAACTGCGGCGGAGACCTGGATCTGTTTCATCAGGAGTACCCGTCCACACCGGACGAGGCGTTTATTTCCACCGGCCGCTGCGTCTTCGACAAGGCGGAGATCGTGCTGCGGCGGGAGCAGGTGCGGGAGCTCCCCTGGGAACGGGGCGAGTTCCGTGCCAGGAAAGACGCAGCTGGAAAAATCGTCGGCTGGGATTGGGTACGGGACCCAAGAGGCGCTGTCCGCATCCTGAAAAAGCCGGAGAACGGCGTGCCCTATGTGATCGGCGGGGACACTGCCGGCACCGGAAGCGACTGGTTTGTGGGCCAGGTGCTGGACAACCGGACGGGAGAGCAGGTGGCGGTGCTCCACCACCAGTTTGGGGAGCGGATGTACGCCGAGCAGATGTACTGCCTGGGGATGTACTACAACACCGCCCTGATCGGTGTGGAGACCAACTACTCCACGTACCCGGAGATGAAACTGGAGGATTTGGGATACCCGAACCTGTACGTGCGGGAGCGCCTGGACAACTACACCGGAAAGATGGTGCCGGCCTTTGGCTTTGAGACCACGACCGTCACCAGGCCGGTGATTGTGGATGGGCTGAAAGACGCGGCCAGGGAGCACCTGGAGACCATCAATGACTACGAGACGTTGGGCGAGATGCTGACGTTCATTTATGACGAAAACTGGAAACCACAGGCGGAAGAGGGCGCTCACGACGATCTGGTGATGGCGCTGGCCATTGCCCACAAGATCAGGGTTCAGCAGCGGACCAGCGTGGAGCGGACCGCGGCGGCGGGGACTGCCGTGTGGACGCAGGATATGTGGGATGACTTTGACCGGGCGGACCCCCAGGGGCGGGAGCTCCTGCTGAAACTCTGGGGTACCCCGCGGAGATAGGAGAGCACGATGAAAACGAGAAAAGCGGCAGTCAGGCCGGCAAAACTGGATATTTGGCAGCGGAGGCTGGCGGACAGCGACGCAGCCTGGAAGCCGGAGATGGAGCGCATGGACCGGCGGGAGCACCTGTACAGCGGGGACCGGGAGCTCCGCGCCCTGACAAAGGGGGATGAGGGGCAGAAGGCTCCCCATATCCGGAATATCGTCTTTGAGAACATTGAGAGTCAGGTTTCCTCCGCCATTCCCTCCCCCAAGGTGACGCCGCGGCGGAAGGAGGACGAGGGGCTGGCAGACAAGATCGAGCACTGGCTGCGCTGCGAGCTGGACCGCCTGCCCTTCGAGACCATCAACGACCAGGCGGAGCGGACAGTCCCCATCCAGGGCGGCGTAGGCTTCCTGGTGGCCTGGGACAACCGGAAGCGGACCCACGACACGGTAGGCGAAGAGGAAGTGGCGATGCTGCATCCGAAGCAGTTCGCCCCGCAGCCCGGCATCTACACCGGCATCCAGGACATGGATTGGTTCATCGTCCGCCAGGCCGCCACGAAGGAGAGCATCCGGCGCCGGTACGGCGTGAATGTGGAAAACGAGGGCGAGCAGGAGCCCCAGGTGCGGGGCACCGGCGATGAAGACACGGCGGACGACGCTGTGACGATGTACATCGGCTACGCCAAAAACGACCAGGGCGGGATCGACCGCTATGTGTGGGTCAACGACATCGAGCTGGAGGACCTGGAGAACTACCAGGCGCGGCGTGTGCCGGTCTGTGCCCACTGCGGCCGGGTACGCCCCCTCCCCGGGCAGATCATCCAGAACCGGCAGGCCGTGGCGGAGACAGCGGAGACCAGGAAGCAGATCGCGGGCCGGGCCCTGGCCCTGCAGCTGGCGCAGGAGGTGGCGGCCGGTATCGGCGGAGGCCTGGAAGCCATGGCGGCGGAGGTGGCAGCAGAGCCGCCGGAGGCTGAGGCAGAACGGTACGACGGCGGACCATGCCCATGGTGCGGGAGCACGAACTGGACCACCAAAGAGCAGGAGTACGAAGAAGTGATCCTGCCCATCACCAACAGTTCCGGCCTGACGATTCCGGGCCAGCATCCGGAGATCGACGAGAACGGCCGGTCGGTCATGCGGCCTACCCGGATCCCTTTCTACCGGCCGGACGTGTTCCCGGTGGTGCTGCAGAAGAGCGTGAGCGTCTATGGCCAACTGCTGGGAAACAGCGACGTGGACGTGATTGAGGACCAGCAGAACACCACCAACCGCATGGAAAAAAAGATCATCGACCGTCTGGTGAAGGCAGGGACCCGGATTACGCTGCCGGCCAAAGCGACGCTGCGGACGGACCCGGTGGACGGAGAGCGATGGTTCCTGGATTCCCCGGCCGACAAGGCCATGATCGACGTGTACCAGTTTTCCGGAGACCTGCAGTACGAGCTGACGTACCTGGCGACGGTCTATGAAGAGGCCCGGCAGGTCCTGGGCATCACAGACAGCTTCCAGGGCCGGACGGACCCAACGGCCACCAGCGGAAAGGCCAAGGAGTTTTCCGCCGCACAGGCGGCGGGGCGCTTGGAGAGCAAGCGGACCATGAAGCAGGCGGCATACGCCCAGCTGTTCGAGCTGATGTTCAAGTTCTGGCTGGCGTACTCGGACGAGCCCCGGCCCATCAGCTACAAGGACAACGAGGGGAACACGGTCTTTGAGGAGATCAGCCGGTACGACTTCTTGAAGCAGGACGAGGATGGGCAGTTCTACTGGGACGACCAGTTCCTGTTCAGCTGTGACACCTCTGCCCCGCTGGCTTCCAACCGGGAGGCCATGTGGCAGGAGACTCGGATGAACCTGCAGACCGGGGCATTCGGCGATCCCAGCAGCACGGAGACGCTGATCCTGTTTTGGAGCAAGATGGAGGAGCTGCACTACCCCGGGGCCGGGTCCACCAAGAAATACCTGGAAGAGCGGTTGCGGCGGGAACAGCAGCAGGCCGCCCAGGCCCAGCAGATACAGCTCCAGATACTGGCCATGCAGGCCCAGCAGCGAGGGCGGCGGGACGCCGCATCCACAGTCAACCAAGGCAATCAGACGCCGACGGGTAGGTAAAAGGGCCCCCACCACGCGGGGCGTGGTGGGAAGAGGACGAACGACGGAGTGAGCGATATTCCCCGTGCACGGGGAATTGAGCGATATGGAGTCCGTGAGGACGAACGCATGAGAACGCGGGAAAATCTCAATCTGCAAGAAAGGAGGCGGCACCTGCATGAAGAACGGCGGCAAGCGCGGCGGCTTCGGCTACGTGGGCCGGATCAAGAACTCCGGGCCCCAGGTGGTACAGGCCCCCATCCAGACCACTGTGTCCAAGAAGGGCACAGTGAAGACGGGCAACGACCTCCGGAGCGGCAAGAAGTAACGGAGATCGAATAATCCGGGGCCGGGAGTGGCCCACCATTACGCAAGCCAACAGCGGGAAAATGGCAGCCGGCCAGAGGCCGGAACGGAGGCATTATGGCCGGATTTGAAGAGAGCGATCTGTATGCTGCGTTCGGGCTGGAGCAGCCCGCAGGCGGGAACGAACCGGGAGCCGCCGAACCGGGAGCGCAGGAAGGACAGGCACGGGGCACGGAGCCCGGAACGGGCGAAGCCCAGGAGCCGGCGCAGACCCAGGAGCAGGACCCCTCCCGGGATCAGGGAGACGGTGGGGCCCAGGGCGGCGCCGGCGGTGCCAGGGACGTTTCCGGAGCGTCCCAGGCAGAGGGCGGGCAGGAAGGAGAGCCCGCCCAGCAGACCAAGGAGCAGCCCCCGCAAGGGGGACGCGGCATCCGTAATGAGGCAGAGCCTCAAACGGCTGCCCAGCGGGCGGAGAATGCAGCCCGCCGGCGGCGGGAAGAGCAGCAGGCCGCCATTGACGCCGCCGTGAAAATGGCGGTGGAGGACGAGAGGGCCAGAACCAAAGGGCAGATGGAGGCCTTCTTTGCCAAGGCGGGGATGAAAAACACCGTCACCGGCAAGCCCATCACCACCCTGGAGGAGTTTGACGCCTGGCAGGCGGACTATGAAGCCGCCAGACTACAGAAGGACCTGAAGGCCGGGAAGCTGACACCGGAGGCCCTGCGGTCCGCGGTGGAACAGACGCCGGCGATCCAGGCGCTGAAAAAGCAGCAGGAGCAGCGGGCGGCGGAGGACGAGCAGCGCAGACAGGCTGAGGCCAAGGCCCGGGTGGACGCGGAGCTCGCGGAAATCCACAAGCTGGACCCCGCTATCAACACGGTGGAGGACCTGTTGTCCATGCCCGACGCCAAGGCGTTCTACGACCTGGTGCGCAAGGGCAACAGCTTCCTGGACGCCTACCGGCTGGCCAACTTTGACCGGCTGCAGGCGGCCCGGGCGGAAGCGGCCCGGCAGCAGGCCATGAACAACGCCAGGGGCAAGGACCACCTGACCGGCACCGGGACCCCCCAGGGGACCGGGGCGGCCACGGTGCCGCCGGACGAGATGCAGGCATTCAAGCTCTTCAATCCGACGGCCACGGAGGCGGAGATCACCGCCTGGTACAACAAGCACAAGAAATGAGCGGCGCCCCGGGAGACCGAGGCAGCGTGAAAAGGAGGAAACCATGTTTCAGCCCTGGAAAAGCGACAACGGGGCTGTGCTCCCCTGGGAGTATCTGCCGGCGGAGGCCGGCACCTACCACGTGGGGCAGGCCCTGAACCTGGACGCCACCACCGGCCATCTGGAGGCCGTGGCGGCGGACCTGGATACCACTCCCCCCTACATCTGCAACGCGGAGGTAAAGGTGGAGACCGCGGGGACCCCCATCCCCGTGTCCCGGACGAGCCGGGACGTGATCTATGAGACCACCCTGCAGGCGGCGGCCGCGGGCACCGTGGCGGGCAGTCGGCTGGTGGTCAAGAGCGGCGGCACGCAGGTGGGCGCCGGGGACGGCACCTTTGAGGTGGTCAGCCTGGACGGCACCACGGCAGGCAGCATCGTTCGCGGCCGATTCGTGGACCCGAAGCCCGCGGCGGGCGGCGGTGGCTAATCACCGACCTGCCGAGAAAGGAGAAACAAGACAATGCCTATTAGACTTACATTTTCCGAGGGGTCTGGCCTGAATGACAGCGTGTACGGCAAGTGCCAGGCCCCCATCCGGATGTTCCTGGAGAAGCGGGGCGAGGCCTTCGAGCAGGAGAGCGTCGTGGAGCGGCTGTTCCTGATGGGTACATCCGAGAACTACGGCGACCTGCTGACCAGCATGACCGCCATGGCGGGCTTTGAGCCCGTGGGTGAGAACGGCGCCTATCCCGAGGACTCCATGCAGGAGGGCTATCAGAAGCTGCTGGTGTATGAGACCTGGAAGGATTCCTTCTCCATCTCCAAGGAGATGATCGAGGACTCCAAGCTGATGGACCTGCGCAAGCAGCCGGGGGCCTTTATGACCAGCTATCACCGGACCCGGGAACTGTTCGGCGCGGCCCTGTACGGCGGCGCCATCAAGGCGGCCACTACGGCGCAGTTCAAGGGCAAGACCTTTGACATCACCACGGCGGACGGCCAGCCGCTGTTCTCCGCGGCACACCCCGCCAAGGTGTCCGGCCCCGCCCAGTGCAACCTGTTCAAGGACGCCTTCTCCGTGGATGCCCTGGGCCAGATGGAGACGGCCATGCAGATTTTCTGCGGCGACACGGAGGAGATTCTGGACGTGTCCCCGGACACCATCCTGATCCCCGATCTGGCCAGCCTGAAGAAGGATGTGTTCGCGGCCATCGGCGCCGACAAGGACCCGGCCACCAGCAACAACGCCTTCAACTATCAGTTCGGCCGCTGGACCGTGATCTGCTGGCCCTATCTGAACAAGTTCATCACGGCCGGCACCGCGCCCTGGATCCTGCTGGACAGCAAGTACAACGAGCAGTACGGCGGCGCTGTGTGGAACGACCGGATTCCGCTGGCGGTGCGGAGCACCATCGACGAGAACACCGACGCCAACGTGTGGCGGGGCCGTTCCCGCTGGAACGCCACGTTCAACGACTGGCGGTTCGCCGCCATCGGCGGCATCTCCACGGGAGAAGAGCTCCCCGACTAAGCAACACCCGAAGCGGGCGAAGGTACGCCTCCGCCCGCTTTTCCACAAGGAGGCAACCATGAAAATCTGCGTGTACGCCATCGCCAAAAACGAAGAGCAGTTCGTGGACCGCTGGATGGACTCCATGCGGGAGGCGGACTGGGTGTGCGTGCTGGACACCGGGAGCACGGACCGGACCGTGGAAAAGCTGGCGGACCGGGGCGCCGTGGTGCGGCAGGAGGCTGTCAGCCCCTGGCGGTTTGATGCGGCCCGCAACCGCTCCATGGAGCTGATCCCGCCGGACACGGACATCTGCGTGTGCACGGACCTGGACGAGGTGTTTCGGCCCGGCTGGCGGAAGCTGCTGGAGAATGCCTGGGAGCCGGGAGCAGAACAGCTCCGGTACACCTATATCTGGAGCTTCGGCCCCCGCGGAACGCCGGGCACTACGTTCCTGCAGGAGAAAATCCACGCCCCCGGCGTGTTCCGCTGGCATCATCCGGTACATGAAGTGCTGCGGAGGACAGACGGGCAGCGCACCTGGAAGACAGCGGTATGTCCGGAGATCGTGCTGGAGCACTATCCGGACCCGAAGAAAAGCCGGGCGGAGTATCTGCCGCTGCTGGAACTGTCCGTCCGGGAGGATCCGGAGGACGACCGGAACGCCCACTATCTGGGGCGGGAGTATATGTTCCACGGACTGTACGCGGAGGCCATCCCGGTGCTGAAGCGCCACCTGGAAATGCCCGGAGCCGTGTGGCAGCCGGAGCGGTGCGCCTCCATGCGCTTTCTCTCCCGGTGCTATCTGTCTATGGGCGACAGGCGGCAGGGCATGGTGTGGGCGCTGCGGGCCATCGCAGAGGCACCGGAGCTGCGGGAGCCCTGGGTACAGGCGCAGGAGGCAGCCTACGCGGCGGAGGACTGGGAGGGCGTGGTCTACTACGGCCGGCGGGCCGTGGACATCACCGAACGGTCCGGCTTCTATATCAACGAGGACAGGGCCTGGGGCGCCTATCCCTGGGACGCCATGGCGTATGCCTGCTACCGGATCGGGGATCTGCGGGCGGCAGGAGCATACGGAGAGCAGGCGCTGCTGGAGGAACCGGACAACCCGCGGCTGCTGGAGAACATGCGCTTCTATGTGGGAAACAAGGGAGGCGGATACGAATGAAGGTCAAGGATGCCATCGCGGCGGCGGATGCCGTGAAACCCAACGCTTTCAGCGAGGAGGCAAAGTTCCAGTGGCTGCGCCGCCTGGAAGGACGCCTGCAGGCGGAGGTCTTTTTGATGGCCCCGGCGCAGATCCGGGAGCTGGATTTGCAGTATCCGGCGGATATGGACCGGGAGCTGTTGGTGGATCCCCCCTACGATGATCTGTATCCGCTGTATCTGGAGGCCAGGATCGACGCGGAGAACGGAGAGTATAACAAGTACGCGGACTCCATGACCATCTACAACAGCGCGTACACGGCGTTTGTGTGCTGGTTCTGCCAGCTATACGATCCCGCGGAGGGATATTTCAGCGAGGAGGCGAGACGGCATGAGGTGGAGTGACTGCGGCGGACCGCCGTACAACAATCCCCCCTACTATCTTTCGGCCTACGGCCTTGCGGTGAAGCACGGCTTCAAGGGAACGGAGGAGGAATACCTGGCATCCCTGAAGGGAGAGACCGGGGAGACAGGTCCCACCGGACCCACGGGAACACAGGGGCCGACAGGTCCCATTGGAGAAACCGGACCAACTGGGCCGGTTGGACCGACAGGCGCGGCCGGAGCGGCGGGTCCCACCGGCCCCACAGGAGCCCAGGGGCAGACAGGCCCTGCCGGAGAAGCCGGGCCAACGGGACCGACAGGCCCGACAGGAGAAACCGGAGCCACAGGTCCCGCGGGGCCAATGGGGCCCACGGGACCGGCGGGCGGCCCCACCGGCCCGACAGGACCCACGGGGCCCAGCGGACAGGCCGGTGCGGCCGGCCCGACAGGACCTACGGGGCCCAGCGGAGCGGCTGGTCCCACAGGCCCCACCGGTCCGGCGGGAGAAAACGGCGTGGCCTCCTTCAATGGCCGGACCGGGGCGGTGTTGCCCCAGTCCGGGGACTACAACGCCACACAGATCCCGGTGAGCGGAGAGCCGGAGGCGGAGACCGTTGCGGCGGCTTTGTCTAATAAGGCGCCTGCGGGGT
>CDZP01050273.1_pt1 | contig 126508 bp, 106 predicted proteins | sample 554941 | NCBI WGS metagenome assembly CDZP01 (sample SAMEA3182064, study PRJEB8094) | gut metagenome | biome: human; feature: gut; material: Stool; isolation source: human stools | place: Canada | collected 2013-01-28
GCAGCAGCCTGGGCGGCCTGGGCCTTCACCATGGCCTCAGCAGCCTGGGCGGCGCTCTGCGCAGCGGCGGCGGCGGAAGCGGCGGACTTGGCGGCTTCCTCAGCGGACTTCCGGGCTTCTTCTGCAGCGGCCAGCTGGAACTGCTCGGCAGCAGCGGAGGCGGCCTCAGCGGCGGTCTTGGCGGTTTCAGCGGCAGCCTGGGCAGCCTCCGCCTGAGCCTGTGCTTCCTCGGCCTTCACACGGGCAGCCTCGGCAGCGGTCTTGTCTTCGGCAGCAGAAGCGGCAGCCTCTTCGGCGGCCTTCTGTGCCTCTTCGGCTTTGGCCTGGGCCTCCTCGGCCTTGGCCTGGGCGGCCTGGGCGGCTCTCTGGGCCTCGGCGGCAGCTTCGGCGGACCGGGCGGCGTTGCTGGCCTCCTGGGCGGCCTTCAGAGCCTCCTCGGCAGCCTTGGCAGCCTCTTGGGCAGCGGCCAGGTTGGAGGCTTCCGCAGCCTGGGCCGCGGTTTCTGCGGCGGTCTGGGCGACTTCAGCGGCAGCCTTGGCGGCCTCGGCCTTGGCCTGGGCAGCTTCGGCAGCGGCCTTGGCAGCCTCGGCGGCAGCCTTGTCTTCGGCAGTGGAAGCAGCAGCTTCCTCGGCGGCCTTCTGGGCGGCTTCGGCAGCCTTCTGGGCCTCCTCCGCCTTCTTCTGGGCCTCTTCCGCAGCCTTCTGGGCGGCCTCAGCGGCAGCCTTCACTGCATGAAGCTCTTCTTCGTAGGTCGGCACAGCGTCCAATACGGCTTTTGCCTCTTCCAATGCAACGGACAGATCCTCCTCTGTCGTGCAGGCTTCCAGAACAGTCATTCCTGCGGACAGCGTCTCCTGCAGCTGGGCTGTTCCTTCGCCGCTGTACCGGTTGCCCGCAACCAGGGCATCATAATATGCCTGCAGCTCTGCCTTGGCAGCTGCAATTTTCTCCGGCATCTGATCGCCCTTCTGCAGCGTCACACGGACCTCATAGGTCCAGTTCTCAATCCGCAAAATCCGCATCTCCGTGACTGAATTTTGCAGGTATCCGGCAGGTACTGCCTCACATTTCAGCGTATAGGTACCCAGGGGCAATGTGGCCTTGCCACCGGAATCGGAGGTCGTACCAAGCTCTGTCACCTTGTTCCCATCTTCGCCATACACGCCGTAACGCACGCCGGTAAGGCTTTCCCCAGATTCATTGGTTGCATACAGGACCACAACGGCTGTAGGCTCCGCAAACTGAGGTGTATTCACGGTATAGACATCGGAAATGGTCTTCCCGGCCCGCTTTACCTGAAGCGCCAGGCTGCCCCCAGCACGGGCCACCCGGACGCCATTCACTACAATTTCCGTCGCACCCTGGGAGACCGGCAGAGACGCCTTGGTATATCCCGCAGCCGTACCGTTTTCATAAACGTACACCACGTCGCCAGGCGCCAGATCTCTCACCGTCAGGGTGGTGTAAATGTCATCTCCATTGGAAGACGTGGTGGAGGCGGGATGAGAATACTTCTGGAAGGACACATTCTCCGCAGGTGTGGACTTCTCTGCATGCTCCGCCTCAAAGGGAACACTCAGTTTCGCGCTCTCAGCAGCGCCGCTGGAGGTAATGGTGTAGTACACGCGGCCAGCTTCTGTGGTACCAAAATCCAGACCGGTGATTTGAACCGTGGCAGAGGCTGCCACCGTTTCTCCAATCAACGTATACGTATCGTCAGACTTCAAATAAATTTTCACTGTATTCCCAACAGGCACATGCTGTAACGTCACCGTGTCCGTTGCTCCCGCCCCGTTAGAAGCCGAAACAAAGTGCATGGGAACCGGTACCGTCTGGGGGAACTCTGCCGTTTCAAACATCTGCCACTCGTAGATGTTGACCGCCGTCCAGAGAGAGGGACCGCACTTGTAAATATACAGTCTCCACTCCTGGGCTGTCACAGGCTCGTCCAGAAGCACGTCGGTAATCGCATCGGTATTGCCAGTGATACGCTTTGCCTCAACCCAGGAGCCGGAAGCATTCTTATACTCCAGTGCAAAGGTGTCGGTATTGAGCTTTTTGTCTTCGCCGCCAGCTTCTGCATGCTCCACACGCCAACGCCGGATGGTGCAGGGCCGTCCCAGATCAATGGACATCCAGTCGTGTGCGCCGCTGGCCCACCACTTGGAGTTATTGGCGGAGGTGCCATCCAGCGCCTTGCTGCACTCTGCACCATCGCCCTGCTCGGTAAAGCCAGTCACTTCTGCATTCAGGCAGACATTTTCAAAATCGGCTGTGACAACCTTCTCCGAATCTGCATTGCCATAGGCCCAGTCGATGACCAGAGTCCCAGCCTTGCCCCGCACGCCGTTGCGGTTGATGGGCACAACCTCCAGGGTCACGTCCTCTTCTGCCTCATCCCGGTTCAGAGTGGGAATATAATACGCCGTGTTGGGAGTCTCCATCACAAGGGCTCTGGAGCCATCGGGATTGACTTGATAAATCTCATAGGAGGCTGCACCTGTCACCGGGGTCCAGTATACTCTCGCCTCGGCAGTATAGGCATCCCGGTACAGAATTTCATCCAAGGTCACCTGTGCAGGACCGTTCAGGGCCGCCCGGGTTTTCTCCGTGAGGGTCAATTGACCCAGGTTCACCTGATAGTCGGTCACATCATCAGCGGACTCAACCTGAAGGCCGATGGCGTACAGCGTCTTGCCCGCCAAGTTAGACAGGTCCACATGCTCAGTGGTCCAGACGCCGTCTGCTCCCCGGGTCAAGGGGAACACCGTCTTTTCGCACGCCTCATAGCTGTCAGTCCCGGCGTCTCCAGTATAGGCAACCAAGCTCACAAAGCCCTGGTCTCCTTTATAGGTGAGACCCAGCTTCATACCGCTTTCGACTGTCACTTTGGTGCTATACAACATGATCTGATTGGCCTGACCGGCAGTCAGATTGCCATAGAACCGGATGGAGTTACCGCCGTGATAGGCATCGTCAAAATCATAGCCGCCAGTGAGCTTCTCGCCCTGGGAGTCAATGATCCAGGTCCAAGTGGGCAGCACATCCTGGTTGGACTGATAACTCCATTCCCCATCCCGGGAAAGCTGACCATCCACATAGTAGCCCTTGCCGTGACCCGTGTTAAAGTTGGTCACAAAGGGAACCTTCACAACCGGGGACTTGTCGGCAAAGAAGCGAGAAAGACCGGCCCACTGCGTAACCGTAGAATCAGACACATTGACCGAGGTATCTCTGGGATCCCCCTTGGCATTGACATAGTAGCCCTTTTCCGTCTCATGGAATTCCTCGCCATCGGTGGCCAGGCTCATGGACATATTGGCACAAAAGAGCGCCAGGGACAGGCGGGCCAATCCGTCCTCATCCACCAGCAGATGGTCTGCCAGCCGGTCGCCATAGACATTTGCCTGAACATTGAAGCCTGCAAATGCGTCAAACTGGCTGCGGCCAATGGACTTCATGGTGGAAATGGTGGTATCGATTTTGCTGGGGTTCCAGTTGTAGTTCATGAAGAACTCGTCAATTGCCCGGGTGCCATCCTCAGAATCCGTCAGGAACTGCTTGTTGCTGTTGTTCACAGCGTCCTGATAAGACACACCGCCAGACGGCAGCATGGAATCGTACCAGCTGATCAGCATATCCGGACGCTTCTTATGCATATAACGCATCATCTCATCAATCAGCGCGCCCTCGGTGGCAGAGCAGCCATAGGATTCCTGGTTAAAGAAATAGCCGTCGAAGCCATAGTAGTCCATGACCTCAATCAGCTTGTCCGCCACCGGGAACGAGCCATCGGCAGCCTTCTGAACAAACTTCCGAACCTGCTCCACATAGGTGGAACCGTAGCCCCAGGGGAAGCCCAGGGTTGCCACCACAGGGACGCCGTTGGTGTGGGCCGCATCGGTAAATTCCCCGGTGGGGCAGCAGACCAGACCCTCTTCCGAGCCAGACCAATACACAAAGGAATCGGCATACTGCCAATAGTTGAAGGCGTAGGTGAAAAAGCTTTCGCTTCCCTGCGCGTTGGTATTGTCATGATCGGAATTGGCCATAGAGCAAAGCATCAGCTTTGCCTCCGGATTGGCCAGGGGGTTGACCACAAAGCCGCCTACCCGATCAGCCAGCGCAATGCTGGCCCGGCTGTAGGCTGCATCGGGGTCAGACTCCGGGGTCCACTCCAGCAGAGTGTCCACATTAAAAGATGGACCGATGGGCATCAGCGACTCATGGGCCGCATAGGCCTCATTCATCTCCACAGATCCATCGTCGCCGGCGGATCTGGCCGTTGCGGTCACAGGCAAAGCGCCAAAGACCATTACAACCGCCAGAAGCACGGCAAGCATACGGTAGGTTTTCTTGGTTTTCATGGATTGGTTTCCCTCCTTGTTAAGATCCGCATGTCTGCGGACCACGCCGCTTTTTAAGTCCATTTGTACAAATACATTTGTCAAATATGTACAAAATCTCTCAAGAAACCGGCGCTGTTTGATATATTCTACCATTCCTTCCCGGAAACTGGAAGTGCGCAAAGGGTATACAGCAGTCCCATTTAAGCACTTTTCTTTCCAAGTTTCCTTTACCAAAACCTACGATTCCCTCCCAAGCGCAAGGAGATGGGGCGCCTCTTGCCCCTTCGTAAAAAAGCACCAAACTGCAGCATTTGCATACAGTTTGGTGCCTTTTTTAAATCTAAGTGGCTTTTATGCTGCTTTCCCCGATTTTAGGGTACACTTTGGAATTCAGCTTTCAGACTGCGCCTTAAAATCGCAGCAGCCTAAACGGGGGCAGTCACGCCCAGAGGTACCAAAATCTCTTTTCCAAGCCTGAGTCTCCTTGGTACTGACAACGGCTCCGATTTCATTGGCAGATTTCCAATCCATCCACCAGTCGTTTGCTGCGTTTCGGAATCCAAGCGACTCCACATGGGGCAGGTACCCCGGGGGCCGGACAGAGGGCACAGAAAAATCAGGTGCTTTTCGCCTGATAGGCCTCTCCCCAACTGGACATAGCATCCAAGATCGGTTTCAAACTATACCCCAGATCCGTCAGCGTATACTCCACACGGGGCGGCACTTCGGGATACACCTCCCGAACCAGGAGGCCGCTGGCTTCCATTTGGCGAAGTTGCGCCGTCAGCACCTTCTGACTGACATTGCCAACAGACCGTTTCAATTCCCCGAACCGCTTCGTCCCCGGAAGCAGATCACGTAAAATCAGAACCTTCCACTTATCACTGATCAGCATCAGCGTAGTCTCCACCGGGCACGCTGGCAAAGTTTTCGTCTCCACGTTGTTACCTCCAGTCACAGTGGTTTCTCATAAACCAGTACCTCCCTATTGTACGGTGAGATCTGCACGCTGTCAAGAGAGACCTGGAAGCGGCCAATTGTTACCTGCAGGTTCCTATCCCACAATATTGTGCGTACTTGTGGAATTGCAGATCCTGTATTACAATGCAGACATCAGGAGGAAACACCCTGTGAAACCAATGTGAACCTGATTTAGGAGGAATCAATCATGAATAAGAATACTTTTACGACCGTGGCACTGGAACAAGGCGAAATGCACATTTACGATTTCGGCCATTTGAAGCTGCATGCGTATCAAACTTGCGATCCACTGAGCGATGAAACCTTCCTGGTAGAAAAGGACGGGAACATCGTCATTCTGGAGCCCCCCTGCTTCTTTGGCAACATCGCCGCCCTGACCAAATACCTGGAGAACAAGCATGTGGTCGGCATGCTGGTGGCTTACCACGGCGCAGGCGCCACATTCCTGCCGGAGGTTCCCAAGTATGCCACAGCCAATGCAGCGGACTATGCCGCACACGGCGGTGGGAAGGCCCTGGTAGACCAGTTCGCCGCTGCCTTTGGAGCAAGCTTTGATGCCTCCATTCACCCGATTACCCATGTGATGGAAGAAGGCGCTCTGCGCATCGGCGGCATCGACTTCGTCATCCATCAGACCCAGGAGGCCTTTGATGTGGAGATTCCGGAGATCAACGCAGTTTACACCCATATGCTGGGACATGACTGCCATTCCATTGTAGCCGGCGCAGCCCACGCCGATGGGATCATCGCTCAACTTCAGAACTATATCAAAACAGGTTATGATCTAATCCTGACCTCTCACTACACACCAGAAGACCTGAAAGACGCCCAAACCAAAATCGCCTACCTGGAGCAGCTCAAAGATATGGCAGCTTCCAGCGTCAATAAAGACGCATTCCGGGCAGCGGTCAAAGAGCGCTATCCTGCCTACAGTGGTGAGAATTATCTGGATATGACAGCCGGATTCTTCTTCGCCTGAGCCCAAGGCCGTGCAGGAGACCCCAGAACAGGAGGACGAGATGGAACACACAGACGCGCTTCGATTTCTAAACCGCGCCCTGCTGGAGGAAATGCCGGAGCTCCGGACCCAAGCCGCGGAGTATTCCCATGGGGCGCTGGCGCAGCGAAAGCTGCTTCGCAGTCTGATGAATCTCCGCCCTCCCATGCCCCTGTCTTCGGATTTTTTGACGGTGCAGGATTTGTGGCTGTCTCGGGAGCGGGACAGGCGGGGAATCGTGGAAGCGACGCTCCTGCCCGTCATCGCCTCCAATCCCAAGCTGGCACTGTGGCAGGGGGATATCACACGCCTGGGAGCCGATGCCATTGTGAATGCCGCAAACAGCTCCTTACTGGGCTGCTTCCATCCCTGTCACGGCTGCATTGACAATGCCATCCACTCAGCAGCTGGCCTTCAGCTGCGGGATGCTTGCTATCACCTCATAACCGCACAGGGACATCCAGAACCAACGGGAGGGGCCAAGCTCACACCTGGCTACAATCTCCCAGCCAGGTACGTCCTCCACACCGTGGGTCCCATCATCCAGGACCATGTGACAGAACGGGACCGGGAAGCACTGGCCTCCTGTTACCGCTCTTGCCTCGAACTGGCGTCCCGCCATGGACTTGCAACCGTCGCGTTCTGCTGCATCTCCACAGGAGAATTTCACTTTCCAAATCAAGAGGCAGCCGAAATCGCCGTGAAAACCGTCACGGACGTTTTGCCAACGCATACCTCCATTCAAAGGGTGATTTTCAATGTTTTCACAGATTTGGACGCACAAATCTACCGGTATCTCCTCGGCCCTGATTCCACAGCTTCTGCAGGCGCTTGATCAGTCGGACGCTGTCGTCATCGGCGCCGGAGCCGGCCTGTCCTCCTCTGCCGGGTTGACATACTCTGGGGAGCGATTCCTGCGGTATTTCAAAGACTTTCAAGACCGGTATGGCATCCGGGATATGTACACCGGGGGATTTTATCCTTACGAAACGCAGGAAGAATATTGGGCGTGGTGGAGCCGGCACATCCTTCTCAACCGCTACCAGTGCGCGCCCAAACCGGTTTATACAGAATTGCTGGAGCTTGTCAGAAATCGAAACTATTTTATCCTCACCACAAATGTGGACCACCAGTTCCAGCTTGCAGGCTTCGACCCGGACCGGCTGTTTCAGACCCAGGGAGATTACGGCCTTTGGCAGTGTGCCACACCATGTCACGCCCAAACCTATGCCAACGAACGTGCCGTACGACAGATGGTTGCAGAGCAAACCAACATGCGGATTCCCACTGCGCTCATTCCCCACTGCCCTGTCTGCGGCGGGCCCATGACGATGAATCTGCGCTGCGATGACACCTTTGTACAAGATGACGGATGGGATCAGGCTCATTCCCGCTACGAAACGTTCCTAAGCCAGTACGAAGGGAAACGGGTCTTGTACCTGGAGCTTGGTGTGGGGGACAACACACCCGCCATTATCAAGTATCCCTTCTGGAAGTACACCTTCCAAAATCCAAACGCCCGTTACGTCAGCATCAACCTGCAAAAGACGCCGGTCCCCCATATCATTGCAGACCGCACCCTCTGCATTCATGGCGATATTGGAGCGGTCATCGCCCGGATGGTGTAATGCAGGCCAATTCCCTCTCTCCCTTTTCCAAAGGAATTCCCCCATAAGAGCCTGACTTTCCAGTCTCTTATGGGGGAATTTGATGCTGCGGCATTTGTGAATTTCAGTTCTATCGCCCGGAAGCCACACCCTGGCGGACCAGGGCCCGTTTGAGCCGGGCTTCGGCCAGCTTCAGCTCCACTTGGCTGGCATCCTTGTTGTGCAGAACCTTCTGCGCTCGCTCGTAGGAAGCCTGGGCTCTGGCACTGTCAATGTCCTCAGCCCACTCAAAGGTCGTGGCAACCAGCGTCACCAAGTCCTTCTGCACCGATAGCATCCCCCCAATGCAGGCGGCATATCGGGTCCCCTGCTCCGTCACCACCGTAGCCCGACCCATGCCCAGGGCCGAAACCAGGTCCAGGTGACCAGCCAGAATGCCCACGTCCCCGGAAACCGTGCGGACCGTGAGGGAGCAGGCGTCACCGTCAAAGGAGAGACCGTCGGGGGTGACGATCTTTAGATGAAAGGGCGTCATGGCGCTCACCCCTTGCCGGCCTTGGCCACCACATCGTCGATGGTCCCGGCAAAGAGGAAGGCCGATTCGGGCAGGCTGTCGTGCTTGCCTTCGATGATCTCCCGGAAACCGCGGATGGTCTCCTTCAGGGGGACATATTTACCGGTCATCCCGGTAAACTCCTCCGCCACAGTAAAAGGCTGAGACAGGAAGCGTTGGACCTTCCGGGCCCGGTTGACCGTGAGCTTATCCTCATCAGACAGCTCATCCATACCCATAATGGCGATGATGTCCTGGAGCTCCTTGTACCTCTGGAGGATCCGCTGCACATCCCGGGCCACCTCATAGTGCTCCCGGCCCAGAATTTCCGGATTCAGGATCCGGGAGGTAGAGGCCAGGGGATCCACCGCCGGGTAAATGCCCAAAGAGGAAATGCCCCGGTCCAGAACGGTGGTTGCATCCAGGTGGGCAAAGGTGGTGGCGGGAGCCGGATCCGTCAAATCGTCGGCAGGCACATAGACCGCCTGAACCGAGGTGATGGATCCCTCCTTGGTGGAAGTGATCCGCTCCTGCAGGGCGCCCATTTCTGTCGCCAGCGTAGGCTGATAACCCACGGCAGACGGCATCCGGCCCAGCAGCGCCGACACCTCAGAGCCGGCCTGGGTAAAGCGGAAAATGTTGTCAATAAACAGCAGCACATCCTGGTGCTTGACGTCCCGGAAGTACTCGGCCATGGTGAGGCCCGACAGGCCCACCCGCATTCTGGCTCCGGGTGGCTCATTCATCTGGCCATAGACCAGGGCGGTCTTGGCCAGAACGCCGGACTGTTTCATTTCGTTGTACAGGTCATTGCCCTCCCGGGTGCGCTCGCCCACACCGGTGAAGACAGAAATACCGCCATGCTCTTTGGCGATGTTGTTGATGAGCTCCATGATGAGCACCGTTTTGCCCACTCCCGCGCCGCCAAAGAGGCCGATTTTGCCGCCCTTGGCGTAGGGGCAAATCAGGTCCACCACCTTGATGCCGGTCTCCAGAATCTCCGTGGTACTGGCCTGGGCCTCATAAGAGGGGGCCGGGCGATGAATGGGCCAGCGTTCAGCTACCTTGGGAGCAGGCTGCTCATCGATGGGCTGGCCCAGCAGGTTGAACATCCGGCCCAAGCACCGATCTCCCACAGGGACGGAAATGGGCGCGCCGGTGTCTGTCGCGGGGACGCCCCGCTGAAGGCCGTCAGTCGAGCTCATGGCGACGGCCCGCACCACGTTGTCACCCAGATGCTGGGCAACTTCCGCCACAATGGTGGCCTCGCCATTGGGCACTTCAATGGCGTTCAGCAGCTCCGGCAGGCATCCCTCAGGGAATCGGATGTCCAGCACGGGGCCGATCACTTGAATCACAGTACCGATATTTTTGGCCATAGGGGTCAACTCCTTGCGTCCGGACCGGTCAGGCTTCTGCACCTGCCACGATCTCGGTGATCTCCTGGGTAATGGCGCCCTGGCGGGCGCGGTTGAATTGCAGATTCAGGTTCCCGATCATCTCATCGGCGTTCTTGGTGGCGGCATCCATAGCAGTCCGCCGCGCAGCCAGCTCACTGGCCACAGACTCACACAGCGCGCCATAGACCACGCCGCCCAAATACTCCGGGATGATGGCGTCAAACACCGTCTGGGGGTCTGGCTCGTACAGCGCAGCCGCCTCCGGCTGGGGCCGGGAAGAGGCCGTAAGAGACAGGGGCAGCAACGGCAGCACCGCCGGAGTCTGGGTCAACACAGAGACAAAGTTGGTAAATGCCACGCAGATTTCATCCAGCTCCCCGGCCAGATAGGCTTTCGCCAGCTGCTTGGACAGGGAAAAGCAATCGCCGATGGAGACATCGGCCGCTTCACCGTAAGCCTCCGTAAAAATGGGCACGCCCCGGCTGCGGAAATGCTCCACCGCCCGCTTGCCCATGGGCAAAACAGACAGTTCCTTTCCCTCCATCTCCTGCTGCACCAGTTTAAAGACGTTGTTGTTATAGCCGCCCGCCAGCCCCCGATCGCCGGCAATCACAATGCAGCAGACCCGCTTTCCCTCCCGCCGGGTGAGATAGGGGGAAGAAAAATCCGGCCGGGTGCAGGCGATGTGGGCAATGGTGCCATAGAGGATCTCGAAATAAGGGCGGCTGTCCCGGATCCGATCCTGGGCGCGGCGAAGCTTGGAGGCAGCAACCATCTCCATAGCCCGGGTGATTTGCCGAGTGCTCTCCATACTCCGGATACGCTGTTTGATGTCTTTGGTGGAAACGCCCGCCATGGGTCAGCCTCCTAACTGTGGGAAGATTGGAACTCGGCGGTGAATTCTGTGAGGAATTCTTTCAGGGCCGCCTCATTCTCCGGGGTCAGCATTTTGGTGTCCCGAATGGACTTCAGGATCTCCGGGCGCCGGGTATCCAGCAGCCGGTGGAGCTCCTCCTCATAAGCAGAGACCTGCTCCACCTCAATCTGCTCCAAGTAACCTTTGGTGACCGCGTAGAGAATCGCCACCTGATGGGCCACCTCCACAGGCGCGCCGTTTTTCTGCTTCAGGACCTCCACAATCCGCTGGCCCTGGGCCAGACGAGACTTGGTGTCGGCATCCAGGTCAGAGCCAAACTGGGCAAAGCTCTGGAGTTCCCGATACTGGGAGTACAGCAGCTTTAGAGAACCAGCCACCTGCTTCATGGCCTTGATCTGGGCCGAGCCGCCTACCCGGGACACGGAAATACCAGGGTTCACGGCTGGCATTACACCGGCGTTATACAGCTCCGTCTCCAGGAAAATCTGGCCGTCGGTGATGGAGATCACGTTGGTGGGGATATACGCAGAGACATCGCCGGCCTGGGTCTCAATGATGGGCAGGGCCGTGAGACTGCCGCCGCCATACTCCGGAGCCATGCGGGCGGCGCGCTCCAACAGCCGGGAGTGGAGGTAAAATACATCGCCGGGGTAAGCCTCCCGTCCGGGCGGGCGGCGAATCAGCAGAGAAATGGCCCGATAGGCCACAGCATGTTTGCTCAGGTCGTCATAGACGATGAGCACATCTTTGCCCCCGTCCATAAAGTACTCGCCCATGGTGCAGCCGGAATAGGGGGCGATGTATTGCATCGGCGCCTGCTCCGAGGCTGTGGCGGAGACCACAATGGTGTATTCCATGGCGCCGTTCATCTCGAAATCATGGACGATCTGGGCCACCGTTGACCGCTTCTGGCCAATGGCCACATAAATGCAGATGACATTCTTCCCCTTCTGGTTCAGAATGGTATCTGTGGCGATGGTGGTCTTACCCGTCTGACGGTCGCCAATGATGAGCTCCCGCTGTCCTCTGCCAATGGGAATCATGGAGTCAATGGCCTTAATGCCCGTCTGGAGGGGGACCGTCACAGATTTTCTCTTGATAATGCCCGGCGCCTGGTGCTCAATGGGGCGGGTCTCACGGCAGTCGATGGGGCCCTTGCCATCAATGGGACTGCCCAGCGCATCCACCACCCGGCCAATCAGTTTCTCACCCACAGGGACCGAGAGCACCTCTCCGGTGCGCCGCACCAGACTGCCCTCTTCCACTCCGACGTCGGAACCCAGCATGACCACGCTGACGCAGTCCTCCTCCAGGTTCAGGGCCATGCCCACAGCGCCCCCGTCAAAACGGAGCAGCTCATTGGCCCGGCAGCGGTCCAGACCATGGACCTTGGCAATGCCGTCGCCCACCTGGATCACATAGCCGATCTCGTCCTGCTTGGTTTTGACGCCATAGCTTTTAATTTGATCTTGAATGACCTTGGTAATTTGGTCGGTTTTCAGGTTCATGTGTTCACCTACTTTACACAGTCGCGGCGGCCAGACTCTGGCGCAGCGCATCCAGCCGGGCCTGCAAACTGCCATCCAGCTGCACCCCGCCAAAGCGCAATGTCACGCCGCCCAAGACCCGGGAATCCACCACGTTGGAGAGCTTCACCGTCTTCCCCGTCATAGCCGTCAGCTTCTTCACCAGAGCGTCCTGTTGCGCTTTGGTCATACCCACAGCCGTAATGGCGGTGGCTCTCAGAATCTGGTGAGCCTGGTCATACAGCTGCCCATATACCTGGGCGCAGGCGGCATATTGATGCACCGCGTGCTTTTCGCAGAGAATTTTCAGAAAATTCAAATGATAGGGGCTCAGGCTGGAAAACGCCTGCTCCAGCAACAAAAGCCGCTGCTCTCTGGGCAACGCCGGGGAATCCAGCAGGCGGCAATACCCAGGCTGCCCCTCCAAAATGGTCCGGACCCGAGCCATTTCCTCGCCGATCTCCCCATCCTTCTGCTCCTGCCAGGCCAGCTCAAACAGCGCCCGGCCATAATCAGCGGCGCGGATCATGGGGCATCCCCCAAATTCTGGATAAAGGAATCAATGAGCTTGGCGTGTTTCCGCTTGTCCACATCTTCCTCCAGCACCGCAGAGGCAATCCCCAGGGCCATACCGGAGACCTGGTCCTTCAGGTCGTTCATAGCCTGCTTCTTCTCCTGCTCCATCTGGGCATGGGCCCGCTCCATGGTGCGGGCGGCTTTCTCCTGGGCCTCGTGCACAATGGCCTCCTCCCGCTCCTGGGCCTGACGGGTGGCCTTTTGAATGATCCGGTCCCCTTCGGCATTGGCCGCTTTGAGCCGGGCGTCATACTGGGCCTGCAGGGCCTCTGCCTGCGCCTTGGCATTGCCGGCGTCGGCATAGAGGCCGTCAATCTCTTGCTGACGGTCATCGATCATCTTTTTCACCGGCTGAAAGAGGAATTTCTTCAGCACGAGGAAGGTGATGATCATATTGCACAGGGTCAAAAGCGCCGTCCAGAAATTCACGCCAACAAAGCTCTCAAAACCCTCCATGCGGCATCACTCCTTTCGTTTTGTCTGCCGGAAGATGCGCTTACAGAGCAAAGAGAATCAAAAACGCGATGAGCAGAGCGTAGATGCCCGTGGTTTCCGTAATGGCGCAGCCAATGATCATATTGGTCCGCAAGGTACTGGCAGCCTCAGGCTGCCGGGCCATGCCCTCCAGGGCTTTCCCCACGGCGTTGCCTTCACCCATAGCCGGGCCAATGGCGCCAATGCCCATGCACAGACCGGCGCCGATGGCGCAGGCGGCTTTGATAATTGCTTGTTCCATAGTAAAGATCCTCCTAAGATTGTGGTATATAAAAAATAGGGATGACAGTTATGGGGCTGCCTCTTCTCCCTCTCCCGCAGGAGGGGGACAGGCAGAGCTGATATAGACCATGCTCAGCAGGCAGAAAACAAATGCCTGGATAAAGCCAGAAAAAATATCAAAATACAGGGACAAAATGGCGGGCAAACCCAATCCCAAAATCGGGACGCCCTCCACCACACCCAGCAGCTGCAGCAGAGCAAGGGTGGCAATCGCCGTCAGAGCAATGCCCAGAATTTTCCACACCAGCTTCTTTTTCCGGAAGCCCCAGAGGGTCAGACCCACACCGGCTGCCATCAGGACCACACAAACCGCAAGACCGCTGGAAGCCAGCAAATTGAGCAAGGCGGCAGAAGCGCCAGACAGGGCCGTATACAACATGGTCGTAATCACCGTGCCGCCCACCACATTGCCAAAATGACGGAAGGCCATGGATATGGGCTGAGCAATCTCCGAAACCAGGTTCATGGGTGTCATCACAACAATTGGCTCCGTAAAACCCTTGAGCCAGCCTAAAAAGCCATGATTCTTGATGCTATGATACCAGATCAGGGCGCTGGTCATGAGCGCCCAAGTCAATGTGGTGCTCAGATCCGCAGTGGTGGACCGGAGGAACCCAGTCATACCAATGAGGGAACCAAACAGAGACGAGAGAAACAAGGCCCCAATGTAAGGCGTCCAGTGGGCATTGTGCGCACCCATGGTGTCGCTGACCAGGTTATACAGGCTGGAGACTGCCTTCTCCGTGAGGACCTGGACAGATCCCGGCCGCTTCTTCAGGTTCCGGCCCAGCCGGTACCCGGCAATGCACAGAAGGAGCATCACCAGGAAAGAAGACAGCATCGTCTGCGTCACAGGGATCCCACCCAAAACGGGAAGGACAAAGTAGATTTTTGCACCATCAACACTCATGACTTCTTTTCACCCGACTTTCGGAAAAACTCGCCCAGCATCAGAATGGGACGGACAAACACCAGCGGCAAAACCAAAGCCAACACCTGGAATCGCCCGCTTTTCGCTGCAGCAAACAAAATCAGGAACAGCACCAGATACCGCAGCAGGAAGGACATCCGCACCAGGGCCGTCCCACCCTTCACATTCTGCTGCTCTGCCCGGTCTGCCGCCAGGCTGGCGCCCACCGCCATGAAGAAGAAATTGCAGATGGCAAGCACACCACCCAACACACCGCCCAACACAGCAGCCCGGTCCAGCTGCCCAGCCAAGGCATAGACTCCTAGCATCAGACCCACGCAGAGGACTTCTCCCACGGCAATGGCAGCCGTCTCCCGATACACCGGGTTTCGAATGGACATACAAACGCACCTCCAAAAGGGTTAGTCATGCTCGTTAAAGGATATGGGAGGTTTCTTTTGACGAGTACGCTTCCCCCGGCCAGGGCGGTTTAAAAATCTGACATCCCGTGCAAAAGCGGCGCCGGCGGAAAACGCACCGCCCAATCCCAGGGCAATGCCTAAAAAAAGAACCCAGTTCCCCAGGCCGAACCGGTCCCGCAGCCAAATGGCGCCAAACAAGCAAAGAACCAAAGGGCAGACGATGGAAAACCCCAATTGGGTCAACCAAACCAGCTCGCGCACAGTCCGCATTCCAGCGCCCCCTTCCCCCTTGTATTTTCTTCCAAGAAACGCTAATTATTCTACCATGCCCCCTTGGAAAAAACAAGGGACAAGAATGTAAATTTGGCCGGGAATTGCAATTCGGTATCTCCGGCCGGATATTTCCCGGCTATGTTGTAAACGCCGGTAAAAAACCTGCCCGCAAAGAAGCGGTCTGGTCCGCTTCCTTGGGGCAGGCGCAGGATTCAATTAAAACACCGGAATCAACAGGAGCCCCTCTGGCGCCGGGCCCTCCTGAGGCAGGTGGTTTGCACCGCGAATGGCTTCCACCGTTGAGCCGCATGCCTTGGCCAGCTCCCACAGGCTCTGCCCGGCAAGGGGTGCGCGAACAATGAGCGAGGGCCGATCGGGATCCGGCTTTCCGGGCTCCGACAGCTCCGCACCGGCAATCATTTCCAGGTCACCGCTGCCGAAGCTATCCACGGTTACCTCCATGGGCGCACGAATCGTCGCAGAGCCACCGCCGGAAGACCACTGCAAGGGACCGGAGATCTGACTGGAGGCCTCACAGGTGCACCCATCGGCCAGACGGATCCGGGACAGGGCCGACGTGTGGGCGGACCGCCCCTGAAGCTCTCCGGACTCGTCGTAATACAGCACGCTACACCAGACGGGAGACTCAATCTCCATCTCCTCCCCTTCCCGGCGGATCTTCGGCAAATCCGGGGAGACGGTGCTGTCAATGAGCGTCCCACCCTCCAGGGGGAAGCTGCTCTCTGCCTGTTCCCGGAGCTGCTGCCGGTCCAGACGGCTCTTCATGGGAAGCCTCTGCAACTGCGGCGTCACCCCACAGCGCAGGCTGTAAAGATCCTGGACCAGGTCCACCGTCTGTTTGGCCAGCACCAGGCATTGGGCGGCCACACTGCACTTCAGCCGCAGGCGCCGGCCCTCTTCATCGGCTGTGACTTCCACACCGGTGAGTACCGGCTCAATCTGGAGTTCCTCTTCCTGGTCATAAACCCGGGACAGCTCTGTGTACTGGGAAAAGGGCAACTCAAAATCCCAGACCGCCAACCGGTCCTCCGGGGTCATGTACAAAAAGTGCAGGCCGCAGGTTCCCTTGAAGACTGCTTTCTCCCCCAGCACCTTGGCGTCTGTTACCATCGGCCGAACCTGATACGAGACCATCTCCCGGACGGCGGGAGCGCCACCCGGCAGCTCCAGCTCCTCATCCAACAGGAAGCTCTTTTCCGTGAGTTCCGTGGGCAGCTGCAGGGGCAGGCGCTGCCGCAGCACCTCCAGCTCTTTGGGAGGGGCGGGCAGGGTGTAAAACACTGCCTGACCGGGACAGTATGCCTCCCCTTGGCAGGCCAGGGACGCCCGGACCAAAATCTTTCGGGAATTGACCATGCGCGCATCGATGCTCCTCAGGCGGCAGGACACCCGCATCTGCCCCTCCTGCTCTGTAGGCGGAAACTCCCACTTCACAGTAAAGGGCAGATACACCGACACCTGCCGGGCCGGACCCCCCTCCTCCGGTACGTACAGGACCCAGGCGCTGATGCCGCCTGAGGCCCCCATGCCATTCTGCCGCCACTCTTTGCTGCGAATGACCGGAACGCCCCAACAGCCCACAATCCGGCCTACATCCGGCAGGCTGTCCGGCACAACAGTTTCTGCGGTCTCCTCTTGACTCGCCACCTGACAGACCAGCTTCTGGAGATGGTCTACGGCGTTTTTTTCAAAGGCCAGTTCCATATTGTTCACTCCTTACACGTTCTGGTGATATATACGCAGGCGTGGACAAGGTTATGCCTTATTTTTTCCGAATCAAAAAGCATCCACCGCAGAGACAGGAAAATCCCAGCAAAACGATCACAATGGTGGCTCCGCAGGCGCAGCCAATGAGCAGGCCCAGCCCCAGAGTCAGCAGGGCTATGGCACAAACATGATGCTGTCTACACATAAAAAAACGCCCCCTGCATTCACCATATGCAGGGGGCAGCGAATTTGTGTCTGATTTCAGCCGGAGATTCCATCTTCCATGCAGGCCGAGAGCACCTGGGAGATGATGGGCACGCAGACGCTTCTGCCATAGCCGCCGTTCTCCACAACGACGACAAAGGCCAGGGGATAGTCCTCGTCCATGGTAAATCCGGCAAAGGTGGCATTGGGCTCCAGCCCGCCGCCCACCTCCGCCGTACCGGTCTTGGCGCAGACGTAGAGGTCCGGGAAGCTCTCCTCCCCGTAGTTATAGACCACGTTATAATGCATCATCTCCTGGAGCGTCGCCGCCACAGCCGTGGACATCACCCGGTCTGTCTGGCGGGTCCTGGCCGTGTACCGGCTGAGCATTCCCGAGGAGGCAGACGCAACCAGGTAGGGCTCTGCCGCCGTGCCGCCGCCGGCAATCTGACCCATGAAGGTCATAAAGCGGCAGGGATTCACCGTATCGGTGTACTGGCCAATGCCGCCCCAGGCCACATTCACATCTGCCACATCTGTGAGGTCCAAATGGCCCGCCGCCGTGGTGATGCCGTCAAAGGAGAGCGGCTCCGTAATCTGGAACTGCTCCGCATATTTCATCAGAGTTTCCGGTCCCAGCTCCAGGGCAATTTGCGCAAAGGCGCTGTTGCAGGAGTGCATCAGGGCCTGGCGTATGGTGACCTCTCCGTGAGTGCCTTCGCACACCACCTCGTCGCCTCCAACCCAGTAGGATCCCTCACAGAGGAAGGTCTGGGACTCAATGTCATCAATTTCTGACAGAGCTGCCGCCGTGGTGACCACTTTGAAAATGGAGCCGGGGACATATGCGGACTGGGTCATCCGGTTCACATAGACGCCGTCATACTCCCCAGTGCTGTCGTCCTCCAGATCCGGCACATCATCGGGATCGTAGGTGGGAGAGGAGACCGCGCAGAGGATCTCCCCTGTCTTGTAATTATAGACCGCCACGACCCCCTTGCGGCCATCCAGGGCCTCCAGCGCGGCCTCCTGGGCCTTGGCGCTGATGGTGAGCACAGCCGTGCCGCCGGTTCCGGAGGTGGAGTAAACCCCATTCAGCAGGTCAAAGCCCACCATCTGGCTGCTGTATTCGGACACGGCCGGGGCGCTGATGTACCCCTCCCGATCCCCCAGCAGGTGGAGGGTGGCCATTCGCAAAGTCCGGTCAGCGCTGTAGACCCGGCCGTCCGTGGCATCCAGAAGGACGGTACCGGTCCGGTCTGTGACCACGCCGCAGTTCAGATTGCTTCCCCGGTACACATGGGGACTGCCGGGAAAGACCACCCAATCCCTGGCCTGAAACAGATACTCGCCCGAGAACACCACGAGACCCAGAACCAAAACGGCAGCCAAGATCAACACAAATTTGGAGCGGCCTGCAATTCTATTCATACTTCATGGCCTCCTTCTTCCGGGACGGCAGACGGATGGCAAAGCTGGCATTCTGCCGGGTATCCGCCGCCTTGATAAAGGCCAGCAGCCCCCAGGCAGAGATCATGCTGGAACCGCCGTTGGAGACAAAGGGGAATGTCACGCCAGTCAGAGGCAGCAGATCCACCGTTCCCATCACATTGAGAATGGTCTGAACCATGAGAATGCTGATGGCCGCGCAAGCGCCAATGGTGTAAAAGCTGCTGCGCCCCACGGCAGCCGAGCGAACCACAAAGGCCCCCAGGCAGACCACGGCCAATACCATCATGAGAGCAATGAGCAGTCCCCACTCTTCAGAAACCGTGGCAAACACCAGGTCCGTATCGCTGGCGGCCACATATTTGAGCCACCCATTTCCGCCTCCCAAACCCAGGAGTCCTCCGGAGGCGATGCACATCATGGCCCGGGTCTGCTGATAGCCCCCCTCCAGGGGAACCTGCCACACGTGACGCCAGGAGGCAAAGCGGCTCAGCACATGGGGCTTCAGGAAGCGCAGCGCCATAATCCCGCCGAAACCGGTGCCCGTACAGATCAGGGCTATGGTGGCAAAGTTGCCGGAACGCAGATAGGCAATCACCAAAAACGCCGCAAAGAAAATGAGCGCCGTCCCAAAATCGTTCATCAACGCCAAACAGCCACAAATGACGCCGGAATACGCGATGAACAGAAACAGATTTCGTTTGGTCACAATCCGCTCCATCGTGGAAGCACCGGCAAATACGAAGCAGATTTTCACCAGCTCCGACGGCTGGAAGGACATGGGCCCGATTTGAATCCAGTTCTTCGCGCCAAATTTCTCCACGCCAAATACCAGATTCACCGCCAGGAGAAGAAGGCCAAAGCCTGCGGCCAGATACCGCACCTTCTTGGCCCGCTCCAGATCCCGCAGGGACCAGCCAATGAACAGGAAGAGGATCAGCCCCAGAACCATGGCCGCAATCTGCTTCCCCGCTTCCCCCGGGTCCGCCGTGGCAATGATGGCCATTCCCAATGTACTGAGGAAAAACGCAATGGTCTCCACTTCATAGCCCTTCCGGCGGATGGCGCAGTAAAAGGCAAACAGCAGCCACTGGACGGCAAAGATGGCCCCAAAGCCAAGGACCATGTGCCCCATATCTTCCGGCTCCGCCCCAAAGAGCAGCTGGAGATTCATGAGAATTTGAAACAAGCTCAGCAGTACCAAGGTCACGCTGGGATGAAAATCCTTACCGGCCTTGGTCCGCAGGGTGGTCTGGTAGGCCTCCTGATTCTCTGTAATGGGTTCCAGGGTCATCTCCAGGCCATTCAAGGAAATCACATCGCCTGGCTCCAGCGCACACAGAGCCGTATCCTGGCCATTGACCTGAACGCCGCCCTTGGAGCCAATGTCGCTGATGGTCCAGCTGCCGTCGTCGTACCGGGTGAGGACCGCATGACTCCGGGAGATGGTGGGCAAGTCAATGATAATGTCACTGCGCTTGTGCCGGCCAATCACATTCTCCCAGTGGGTAATGGGCAGCTGGTTCCCATCCGGCAGGCACAGCCAAGCCCAGATCTCCGGCTCCTTCCGAAAGGTGAGCAAGCTCTTGGCACAGCGCAGGAGAATCAGCAGCGCCAAAACCGGCAGAAGGATCCGCACAACCGTACAATATAAATTGGAAAATTGGGTGCTGCCCATGGGAAGGCTGCCCAGGCTTTTCACAGCTTCAAAAAAGCTCTGCAATGGAAATCACTTCCTTTCCCGGTGGGTCCTTCTTAAGGTGCCATTTCCTCTGGCATGATGACTGCGGCCACAAAATAGGCCACCAGGCCCAGACCAACGCTACACAGCGTGCCAATGGCCCAGATCAGGCGAATGAGCGTGGCGTCTATACCAAAAAACGCGGCCAATCCGCCGCAAACTCCCAGCAGCTTCCGGTCATACTGGGAACGGGTGAGCTTTTGCTGCATCCAAATCCACTCCTCTTGTTGAGACTTAGGTACAGAATACTATTCTTTCGCGAATTTGTCAAATTAAGATTCCATGAATGGACAAGGTACAAAACCGGGAGCCTGGGCAAAGCGGCGGAACAGAACCACTCTTTGGGGTTCCATCCCGCCGTTTTATCCATATAGAAGCAAACATCAGGCCTGCCGGAGGATCCCGATTTCCCTGGCATAGCCCGGTAAATCGTTGGGCGTCTCCAGAATCATGGGAAGATGGCCCAGAGCCGGGTGGGTTGCCACTCGCGTCAAGGCTTCGAGGCCCATGCAGCCCTCCCCCAGGCAGGCGTGGCGATCTTTATGAGCGCCCAAGGGGTTCTTGGAGTCGTTTAAATGAATGGCCCGGAGATGGTCCAGGCCCAATACCTGGTCAAATTCCTCCAGCACACCATCCAGGCAGCCGGCAATGTCATAGCCCCCGTCCCAGACATGGCAGGTGTCCAGGCAGACGTGGAGCTGCGGGCTCTGCACCGCATCCAGGATCATCCGCAGCTCCTGAAACCGGCCGCCGATTTCCGTTCCTTTGCCCGCCATGGTCTCCAGCAGGACACAAGCCGTGGGCTCTGTGGCCAGGGCCCCCTCCAAAGCCGCCGCAATCTGGCGGACTCCCTCCTGCAGCCCCTGGCCCACATGACTGCCCGGGTGGAAATTGTACAGGCATCCGGGCAACAGGGTGGTCCGCTCCAGATCCTCCGTCAGGACCTGGGCGGCAAAGGCCCGGGCCTCCGGGTCCCGGGTGCATAGGTTCATGGTATAAGCCCCATGGGCCACAATGGGACCAAAGCCCCGCTCCCCCATGAGCGCCCCAGCCTGGGCTGCATCTTCCAAATCCGGGGCTTTGGCCCGGCTGCCCCGGGGATTTCGGGTAAAAAATTGCACCGTATCCGCTCCCAGGGACACCGCTGTGCACACCATGGCGGCATAGCCCCCAGAGGGGGAGAGATGACAGCCGAAATATGGCATTTTCATCACACTCCGTCGTTTGTCATTGGCCGCAGGCTCCCTCACGCCCGGTAATCCGGTCTTACAAAGGGCTCTTGGATGTCTGTGTCCACCAGAAGCCCATATTTTTTGGGGTGCCGGTAGGCATTTCCAAAGGTTTCCTGCTGGCGGTAGCGACGAAGCTGGGTGAGGTTGAGCTCCGCCATGTAAATGCCTTCCGCACCGCCTGCCTGGAGGATGCACATGTCCCGGGAGCCCTCCAGCTCCGGGAGGTAGGCCACACCGTCAAACACGCTGGAGCCGCCGTTGCAATCAGGCGCCGTCTCCGGGTAATTGCAGGTGGCAATCGCCACCATATTTTCGAAGGCTCTGGCACGCAGCTGGGAAAGGCGGTTGAGCTCCATGGGACAGGCATTGGGAACCAGGATCAGCTCCGCACCCTTCAGCATCAGAATTCTCGCACTCTCTGGAAACTCTCTGTCATAGCAAATCATTCCCCCCACCTGCACCTGGCCCAAGGCTGTATCCAGAGCGGTCACGTAAAAATCCTCCCCGGGACACAGGTTGCGTTCCACGTCAAAATCACAGGTATGCACCTTAGCATAGGTCCATTTCTGTTCTCCAAACCGGTCAAACAGGACCAGGGTGTTGCGGGGACCGCCGGCAGTTTCCTCCAACAGGGTCAGCCCAATGGCCATGCGAAGCTCCTTCGCCAGGCTGGCAAAGGCTTTTACAAAGTCGCTGTCGATTCGGATTGCCTCTTTTGTCCATGCCTCAACCGGGCGGTTGTAAATGTCATATCCATTGCTCCACATCTCCGGAAACAGGGCAATTTCCGCCCCCGCCTCCTTGGCTCGCCTACAATACTCCATTCCCTTGTTCAGGTTTCCCTCCAGGCTGCCACATGGCGCAATTTGAAGCAGTGCAATTTTTAAAGTCATCATAATCTCTCTCCTCTATGGTCTCCATCAGGGCCTTTTCCGCCCTCTATTCCTCTTCCAAAACCAGGTGATCCACGCCGGAAACCTCGAATTCATCCATATAGCTGTCCATTCGCTGGACGATTTCGTCATAATTTTCGTCTGTGATGTCGGCATAGTCCATGTCCCGGCGGCTCAGCTCCTCGGCCAAAATTTCATAGAAAATATTGTCCTCGTAATAGGAAATGGCCTCGTGAATGCCGCCCTCGGTATAGGCCTGAGACGGAACCGGAACTCCCTCCCAATCCTCCACCAGGACTCCCATACCATTGTGCCGGGACAGACCGAAGAGCTTGCTCTCCAAATCATCATAGTCCTGGAACCGGTCCTCTCCGCGGGTGGAGTTCAAAACCCAGTTTCCCATATACACCAGGTCCAACAGCCGGCGGAACTCCTTGTTGCTCAATTCAATCTGCATATCACAGCCTCCTTCGTCCGGTTTCTTCCTCGGCGGCAGAGCGATGGCACCGCAATTTCGATTCGGTCAAAACGGCAGTGAGGTACCTCCCTGCATTTCCCGTTGCACACAACCCATGCAAACCAGGCGGATTCCAACCATAAAAGCCGCTCCGCCGATATTATAACATGACAGCGGCAGAATTCCATAGGAAAAACGGGCCGCTGGAAAATTTACTCTTGTTTTCTGCGGTGTCCTAGCGTATAGTATATAGGTAAAAATTTGCGCAAAAAGAAATGAGGGTTTGCAGTGCGAAAATTAAGCGTTTGCGTCCTGTTTGGCGGCATCTCTCCGGAACACGAGGTGTCATTGCGCTCGGCAGAATCCGTGCTGAACAACATAGATCACACCAAATATCACGTATTTCCCGTCGGTATCACCAAGGGGGGCGACTGGATTCACTTCACCAGCCGGGACTACAGCCTCCTTCCCTCCGGCCAGTGGGAGCAGAACCCGGGCAATCGCCGGGCAGCCATCTCCCCGGTGCGGGGCCAGGGGCTTCTCACCTTTGAGGGGGACTGTGTGGTCCGGGAGCGGATCGATGTCGTTTTCCCCGTCCTCCATGGGGCCAACGGCGAGGACGGCGCCATGCAGGGGCTTTTGCAGTTGGCCGGCATCCCCTATGTGGGGAGCCACGTGGCCGCCTCTGCCGTTGCCATGGACAAAACTCTGACCAAGTTGGTGGCCGATCAGGTCGGCGTCCGGCAGGCCGCCTGGCGCTTGGTGTGGGCCGGTGAATCAGCTCACCAAAAAGAGCGGACCCTGGCTTCCCTGGAAGAGCGGTTTCGCTACCCTATGTTCGTCAAACCCGCCGGTACCGGATCCTCTGTCGGCGTGTCCAAGGTCACATGCCGGGAGGAGTTGTCTGCCGCTCTGGACAGGGCAGCTCAGTATGACCGGAAAATCCTGGTGGAAGAGTTCATCCGGGGCCGGGAAATTGAAGTGGCCGTCATGGGAAATGACAGTCCCGTTGCCTCCATCTGTGGTGAAATTGATTCCGGCGCAGAGTTTTACGATTACGAAGCCAAATACGTCACCGACACCTCCCAGGCCTACATCCCCGCCCGCATCTCAGAAGAGACGGAAGAGGCCGTCCGGGATGCCGCTGTCCGGATCTACCAGGCCATTGGCTGCCAGGGGCTCTCCCGGGTGGATTTCTTCGTCACATACGAAGGAGAAGATGTGATCTTCAACGAAATCAACACCCTGCCCGGCTTCACCTCCATCTCCATGTATCCCAAGCTGTTTGCCGCCAGCGGCATCCCCTACCCGGAGCTCATTGACCAGCTGATTGCTCTGGCCTGTGAGGTGCGGCCGTCATGAATCAAATACCAGTTATGTTGACCATCCGCGGTGAGCAGCACTATCACGGTCAGGAGGCGGACGCTGTGGAGCTGATCACAGAAGGCTCCCTGGAGCAGACCCCAGAGGGCTGGCGCATCTGCTACCAAGAGAGCGACCTCACCGGTCTTCAGGGGGCAATCACCACCTTTGACATTCGCCCTGGCCATGTGACCTTATCCCGCACCGGGGCGGTCCAGTCTCAGATGATATTTCAGGAAGGCGTCCGTCATGAATCCCTGTACCAGCTGGATGTGGGGGCCCTCATGGTCTGTGTCTGTGCCCGGAAAATTCACATAGACCTGAGCAGTCTGGGCGGAGAGCTGGACGTATCCTACTCCATCGAGGTCGAGCAGGCCATGACGGGGACCGTTTGGTACCACATTGGGGTCAAACCCGTATAAACAACAGGGCTGTCTCAGAGGATTCTTTGGGACAGCCCCCCTTTTTCACCCGATCCAGAAAAATCCCAAATTGTACTTGTAAATTGCCACAATTTGGCGTATACTTTCTTGTATTAGCCGCACAAGTTCAAGCAAAGAGAGGTTGTATGCATATGGAATCTGTCAGCATCCGGGAGCTGTTTCGAAACACGGCGCTCTACGCGGGAAAGACCGTCTCCGTAGGCGGCTGGGTGCGCTCCGTCCGGGCCAGCAAGGCCTTCGGCTTCATTGTCCTTCACGATGGCACATTTTTCACCCCCCTGCAGGTGGTGTATCACGATAATCTGGATAATTTCCAGGAAATTTCCAAAACGAATGTGGGCGCGGCCCTGGTGGTAACCGGCACTCTGGTGGAGACGCCGGACGCCAAGCAACCCTTTGAGCTCCAGGCGGAGTCCGTGGTGGTGGAGGGCTCTTCCGCGCCGGACTACCCCCTGCAAAAAAAGCGGCACAGCCTGGAATTCCTGCGGACCATGACCCATCTGCGCCCCCGAACCAACACCTTCCAGGCCGTGTTCCGGGTGCGGAGCCTCATTGCCTACGCCATTCACCGGTTCTTCCAGGAGCGGGATTTCGTCTATGTCCACACCCCTCTCATCACCGGCTCCGACTGTGAGGGCGCAGGCGAGATGTTCCAAGTCACCACCCTGGACCTCCAAAACCTGCCCCTGACCGAAGACGGCAAAGTGGATTTTACCCAGGACTTCTTCAACAAGCCCACCAACCTCACCGTCTCCGGCCAGCTCAATGGCGAGACCTACGCCATGGCCTTTAAAAACATCTACACCTTCGGCCCCACCTTCCGGGCGGAAAACTCCAACACCACCCGCCATGCCGCTGAATTCTGGATGATCGAGCCGGAGATTGCCTTTGCCGACCTGGGCGATGACATGCGACTGGCAGAGGATATGATCAAATATATCATCGCCTATGTGCTGGAGCACGCGCCAGAGGAAATGGCCTTCTTCAACCAGTTTGTAGACAAGGGCCTGCTGGACCGGCTGAATCACGTGCTGAACTCTGATTTTGGCCACGTCACCTATACCGAAGCCGTGGAGCTGCTGGAAAAGCACAACGACAAGTTTGAATACCCCGTTCACTGGGGCAGCGACCTGCAGACCGAGCACGAGCGCTACCTCACCGAGGAGATTTTCCAGCGTCCCGTGTTCGTCACCGACTACCCCAAGGAGATCAAGGCCTTCTATATGAAGCTGAACCCCGACGGCAAGACGGTGGCCGCCATGGACTGCCTGGTGCCCGGTATTGGCGAAATCATCGGCGGGAGCCAGCGGGAAGACAACTATGACGTCCTCCTGAGCCGCATCCAGGAGCTGGGGCTCCGGGAGGAAGATTACGGCTTCTACCTGGACCTGCGGAAATACGGCTCCGCCCGTCACGCCGGCTTCGGCCTGGGCTTCGAGCGGTGCGTCATGTACCTCACGGGTATGGGCAACATCCGGGATGTGGTCCCCTTCCCCAGAACCGTCAACAACTGCGATCTGTAAACAAAAGCTCGGACCGGTTGCATGGCGGAGTGGCCAACGCCGCTCCGCCATGCGGCAGGTCTTTTTTCTGATTTCACAGCCAGGAGGTTTTCATGATTCACTTTGCCATCTGTGACGACGAGCCCGCTCAGGTCCAGTTCCTTTCTCAGCTGGTGACCAACTGGTGTGCAGGACGAGGCGAAGTCTGTCAGATCACTTGCTATTCCTCGGCGGAGGCGCTGCTCTTTGCCTGGGAAGAGGCGCCTCTGGCAGACATTCTCCTGCTGGACATCCTCATGGGGCAGATGAATGGCATGGAGCTGGCCCGGAAGCTTCGGCAGAAGCAGGCTAGGCTGCAAATTCTCTTCATTACCGGCACCCCGGATTTTGTCTTTTCCGGGTACGACGTGGAGGCGGTGTCCTATCTCATGAAACCGGTGCGCCCAGAAGCGCTGGATCGCTGCCTGGCCCTTGCTTGCGCCCGCCTGTCCCGGCAGAGTCCGGAAGTCCTGGTGGAAGTCGGAGACCTCTGCCGCCGGGTACCTCTGGCAGAGATTCTCTATCTGGAGAGCTTTGGTCACACCACCGTGCTCCACACCGCCCAGGGAGACTTGGAGAGCCGGAAGGGCATCCAGTCCTGGGAGGACTGTCTTCCAGACAGCTTCTTCCGTCTCCATCGCTCCTATCTCATCTCCCTGGACCACGTGGCCGCAATCACCAAAACCGCGGTGGAGCTGGATTCCGGCATCCGCCTCCCCATTCCCCGGGGGAAATGGGAGGCTGTCAACCGTGCCTGCCTGGACCGATTCCGGAGTACCCAGCTGGGCGGCCCACCTCTGTTTCGGTAGGGAGGTCTCATCCAATGGAATCCCTGTTTTGCTCGTTTCTCTGCCTGGGCCTGTATGGCTACGGCATTCATACCATGGGGAAGCTGGTCAAAGGGGTGGCGAAAGATCTGACCACGGCGCTTCTGGGCCTGCTGTTCCTGACCGCTTCTGCCTTTTTGGGTCTGCCCGCCCTGGGCTGGGGCCTTGTGACCCTGCTGCTTTTGGCCTATACCTGCTTCTATGACCAGGAACTATTCCCCCTGCAATGGAAGCAGACCCTCTTGCCCGGCCTGATCCTGACTGCGCTCACCGCCCTGGGGCAGGTGGTAACCGGGCTCCATCCCCACAGCCTTCTGTCCCTGAAATTGTCCACCCTGCCCCTGCCATGGGCCGTCAGCCTGACTCTGATCCTGTGCCTGACGCTCCAGTGCCAGCTAGCCTGGAAGCGGCGACAGCTGTCCCCCCTCGCCGGAGCCACCTGGGGAATTCTGTATCTGGCCCTCTCTCTGCTGCCCCACCTCCATCCCCTGCCGTACCTGTATCTTGGCTTGGGCGTGGGCCTGTTTTCTGTATTGGAGTACACCCTGCGCCATTACCAAACCGGTTACGAGCGCAGCACCCGGGACTTCCAAACCTCGGTCCTCTCCCAGCAATATGAAGAGATCAAAACCATCTATCTGAACATGCGGGGCTGGCGCCATGACTACCACAATCACATTCAGGTCATGAAAGCCCACATGGCCATGAACCAGCTGGAGGCCCTGGCCAGCTACCTGGACGCCCTGGAGCAGGATTTGAGCCAGGTGGACACCTTCGTCAAATCCGGCAATCTGATGGTGGACGCCGTCCTCAACAGCAAGCTCTCCCTGGCCCGTCAAAAGGACATCGCCCTGGACTGTGCAGCAGATCTGCCGGAGCAGCTGTCTGTCAGCGATGTGGACCTGTGCGTCATCTTGGGGAACCTGCTGGACAACGCCGTGGAGGCCTGTGAGAAAATTCCGCCTGAGGCACGGTTTCTCCGGGTCTATTGCGCTGTGATTAAAAATCAGCTGTATCTCTCCGTGCAAAACTCTGCCAAGGAGGAGCTGGACTTTGACGAGCGCAACTATATCTCCAAAAAGCGGGGCAACCACGGCTTAGGGCTGAAGCGCGTGCAGGTATTGGCCGACCGGTACGGCGGTTTTCTGAATCTGCAGAACCAGCCTGGCATTTTTGCCGCCGAGGTACTCCTGCCCCTGGTCACTTAAAACATGCATTTCGTGCGCCCCTGCTGACATTTGGTGCAAAAACCAACCCAGCCGGGGCGCTTTCTGATAGAATGGAGCCATCTCAGACAAGGAGTTGATCCCATGGATTCCACCCATGCGCCCAAACCACCGAAAATCTCCGTTCTGCGCAACCTTCCATACGCCTGGCGGAAGCTGCTGCAGTTGGAGGGACCGTCTTATTTCTTCCTGTTGTTTTTCTCCGTCATCTGCCAGGTGGCGGCTCCCCTGCTGGCTATCATTCTGCCCAGTACGGTCATTCGGCTGTACCAGTCGGGAGCGGCCTGGCAAGAAATGGTCCTCACCATATCCTGCCAGGCCCTTGCCCTCTCCCTGTTCCAGCTGGGCAAAACCTACTGTCAAAACCGGGTGGAGCACATTCCCTTCCTCTTTCGCCTGGACCTGCTCCCAGAGTACTTAGTCCGCAACGTCACCCGGGATTACCAGCTGGCAGAGAGTCCCGCCGGGCAAGCCGGTATGGCTATGGCGGAACGGACGATCCTGTGGGGCAACGACTACGGCATTGAAGCCTTCTTGATTGCCGCCGGGACGGCCATGTATCAGCTCTGCGGCTTTCTTGTCTATTTGCTGATCTCTGCCCAGCTGAACATCGGGATCCTCCTGGTGCTTTTGACCTCCACCGTAGGTATCGCCCTGCTCAATGGTTGGAAACGAAAGGCCAGCACCGCTTATGTTGCGGACGTGATTCCACTGGATGACCAGCGGAGCCGGTTGGAAAAACAAATTCTGGACGGCAAATATGCCAAGGATATCCATCTGTACCAGATGAAAACCTGGCTCCTGGGCACAATAGACGGCATTCGAGGATTGCGTGCAGCCAGAAGTCACAAATACGCTCAGAAGCTGTTTGCCGCTTTCCTGGGCCAACAGCTGCTGGTTTTGGTGCGCGACGGGCTGGTCTATGGCTATCTGCTGCACCAAATGGTCCTGGGCGTCATGCCAGTGGCGGATTTTATTCTCTTTACGGGCGTCGCCTCCGGCATCAGCAGTTGGCTGTCCGGCTTCACCGAGCAGCTCTTGGAACTGCAAAGCAATGGAGATCTCCTCAGTCATTATCGGCTCTATATGGATGAGCTGCCTAGAAAATCCAAAGCCGGCAGCACCGCAAACACTCCCATCCCCAATCCCGGAACCGTCCATACCCTCCAGCTGGAGCATGTCTCCTTCCAGTATCCAGAGTCTCAAGATTACGCCCTGAAAGATATCAGTCTGACCCTAAAACCCGGAGAAAAGCTGGCCCTGGTGGGAGCCAACGGCGCCGGAAAATCCACCCTGGTGAAGCTCCTGTGCGGCCTGTACCACCCCACCCAAGGCCGCATTCTTCTGGACGGTGTGGATATCTCCACCATGGACCCGAACGCCTACTTCCGGGAATTCTCCGTGGTGTTTCAGGACGTGTTCGCCTTCGCCTTCCCCCTGTCGTCCAACGTAGCCTGTCAACCCCAGGCGGAAATCCGGCAAGACCGCCTGACCCAAAGCCTGAAGCTGGCAGGCCTGGAACCCACGGTGGCCAACTTGCCCAAGGGGGCCGACACCACCCTGCTGCGCACCCTGGATCCAGAGGGGGTGGAGCTGTCCGGCGGCCAGATGCAAAAGCTGATGTTGGCCAGAGCCCTGTATAAGGACGCTCCCATGGTCATCCTGGACGAACCCACCGCCGCCCTGGATCCCCTGGCCGAGGGGGAGATGTACAGCCAGTACAACCGCCTCACCCAGGGAAAAACCAGCGTCTTCATCTCTCATCGCCTCAGCTCCACCCGCTTCTGCGACCGGGTCATCTTCCTGGAGGATGGAGCCATCACCGAAACCGGAACTCACGACTCTCTCCTAGCCCAGGGCGGCGGGTACGCCCGTATGTTTGAGGTGCAGTCCCACTACTACCAAAAGGGGGAATCCTCTCATGACTGAAAAAACCTCACTTCGTCAGGACTATCGGGCAGCGTTTCGTCTTCTCGGTCTCGTCCGTCGCATGAACGCCTCGATCCTGCCTCAGCGGCTTCTGCACGCCATGCTGGGGGCCTGGATCCCCTACATCAGTCTGTTTTTTACGGCGCAGCTCATCAACAACCTGACATCCGGCGCCTATCGGGAGGCCCTTCTGGCAACCGGTTGGCTGCTGGGGTCGAACCTGATTCTGGGCAGCGTCAAAGATTATCTGGCCTCCCGTTGGAAGCAATCAGCCGGTCTCCTCCTCACCAGCATGCCCCGGCTTCTGCGGGAAAAAGCCATGGAGCTGGATTACGCCAGCCTCAGCGATCCCCAGGTGATCGGTCCGGTCAAGCAGGCGGAGCAGTTGTGTAATTACACCGGAAATCTTGGAACTCTGGTCTCCCGATTCCAGGAAATCGTACAAGCCTTCCTCTCTGCCGGAACCGGCCTTTGCATGGTGATCTACCTCTGCTTTGCCCGGGGAACGGCGCAAGGTGTCCTCGGGACACTGTGCAGCCCGGTTGTAGGCCTTGGCAGCCTGGTTCTGATCGTCGGCGGCTCCTGTTTTCTGGCAAGCCGCTTCACCCGGCAGCACCAGACCAATGACCAAGCCGCTGATTCCGAGCATGCCCAAGCAGAAAACGGAATTAGCTATCTGTCCTCCAAAGTATTTTGCAGCATAGACGCCGGGAAGGTCATTCGCCTATACCACATGAAAGATATGCTGATGGAAAATTATCAGGGTTTCCTCCGCATTGCTCGTCCGGTATATGTGAACATGTGCCGGTCCGAGCTGAACCTGTCCATCATTTCCACCGCCCTGTCTGGTCTTACCTCCATCTACGCCTATATTTTGGTCCTGCTCAAGGTCTTGGTGGGGGCCATCTCCATCGGTTCCTTTGCCCAATATGCCGGCGCACTGGCTACGTTCCAGGGCAACATTATGAGCATCCTCCGGCAGAACCGCCAGCTCCGCCGCCAGGTGTCCTACCTGAAAGACTTTCTGAGTTTCCTGGACCAAACCAGCAGTCACACCGGCACCATTCCCACAGAAAAACGCCAGGACCACGTATACGAAATTGCCTTCCACGACGTCTCCTTCACCTACCCCGGAAGCAGCACCCCGGTCTTGAAGCATCTGTCCTGCAAGCTGTCTCTGAAGCACAAAATGGCTGTGGTCGGTCTCAATGGCGCTGGCAAAACCACCTTCATCAAGCTTCTGTGCCGTCTTTATGACCCCACAGAAGGATACATCACCCTCAATGGCGTAGACATTCGGAAATACGACTACCAGCAATACCAGAGCCTGTTCAGCGTCGTTTTTCAGGATTTCCAGCTCTTCCCCTTCCCGGTGGGCCAAAACGTGGGCGCCTGCCTGGATCCGGATCCGGAGCGGGTGTGGCAATGCCTGGAGCTGGCCGGTGTAGCGGACCGAATCCGGGACATGCACCAGGGGCTGGAGACGCCGGTCACACCGCTGGAAGAAGCCGGAGAAAACCTGAGCGGCGGTGAGATGCAGAAAGTCGCCATTGCACGGGCCCTGTATAAGGATGCGCCCTTCGTCATCCTGGACGAACCCACCGCCGCCCTGGACCCATTCAGCGAGTATGAAATCTACTCCCGTTTCGACGAACTGGTCCGGGACAAAACCAGCATCTACATCTCCCACCGTATGAGCAGCTGCCGGTTCTGCCAGGACATCCTGGTCTTCCAGGACGGTACCATCGCGGAGCGGGGCAGTCACGAAACACTGCTCCATGCAAATGGCCTCTACGCCTCCCTGTGGAATGCCCAGGCCCAATATTACGTCAAATAAACAACTGGCCAGTCCCATTTCCGGGCTGGCCAGTTGGCTTTGGACTTTCGTTATGAAACTGCATCACTCTGATGATTCTGCAGAATTTCCCGCAGGCTGATCTCCGGGTGGGCCTCTAGGCGCATCCAGCTGGCGTCGCCCTCCCGCATATAGGACTCTCCTGCCATATAATAAACCTTATTTGCACCATTGGCGTAGTGCAGCGTAATTTTACAGGTGGCTTCCTCTTCCTCCGCCTGCTCACCCGTTTCTTCCGGCACCGTATGCAACGCCTGGATATACTCCAGAACCCGCTTAATCTTCACGGGCTCCGTATACACCCGATCCCATGCCCCGCCAGTGGGCATGGATTCCACAGAAACCTGGAGGACCATTCCCCCCGTGCTTCCTTCCGGCTGACCTTCCGGCGGCGGCAGCAGCCCGCAGCCCTGGAGCAAACCGCACAGCAGCAGCAACGCTACCACACGCCACTTCCCTTTCAAGGCAACCGCCTCCTTCACTGAAACCGGAATCCTTCTGTCAGAAGGATCCGAATGTTGGCCTGCCAGTTCTCTTCCGTCCCGAAGGGCAGGCGGTCAAAGCCAGGCACCTCGTGGAAGGACACAATCTGGTCCTCCCAGTTGATCCACATCATATAAATCTCTCTGGTTTCCATCTCACCTTCGCCTCCTTCACAAGCTTGTCCGAACAGAGTGATGCACTTTCTCCTTTATAAACATAGACGCAAATTGCATCCAAGTTGTTACAAAGTTCTGCAAAAAACTTCTTAATTTTTCTTAAGTTACCACAGAAGTCCATCAAAAGTTCTGGCGCATCTGGGACGGTTCTCTGAACACCATATGCAAAACGGGCAGGAATATACGTCGGTGCAGCTCCCGCTTCTTCTTTACAGAACCAAGTTCCCAGCTGAATCCATTGGTTTCCCGCGCTCGCGGATCCTGACAAACACACACCACAAAAAGCAGACCTGCCCGCTTCCGATTGTGTGTTCATCCGCTTTCACACAACCAGAAACGGGCAGGTATCCAATAACAGTTTAAATTCCAGCCAACCGGAGCAGCTCCTGGGCCCGATCTGTCTTCTCCCAGGACCGGTCTTTTTCCATGCCGAAGTGGCCCCGCGCGGCAGTCTCTGCAAACATGGGCCGGCGCAAATTCAGCATTTTGATGATCCCGGCAGGAGTGAGGTCAAAGGTCCGGCGCAGAAGCTCTGTGAGGGCGTCATCGCCAATCCGCCCGGTGCCGTAAGTGTCCACCAGAATGGAGACCGGCTGAGCCACGCCAATGGCATAGGCCAGCTCCACCTGCACCCGCTCTGCCAGCCCGGCGGCAACCACATTCTTGGCCATATACCGGGCCATATAAGCGGCGCTCCGGTCCACCTTCGTGGGATCCTTCCCGGAAAACGCGCCGCCGCCATGGCAGAAATAGCCGCCATAGGTGTCCACAATGATCTTCCGGCCTGTGAGGCCCGTATCACCGGCAGGACCGCCCACCACAAACTTGCCTGTAGGATTGATGTAAATGTGGCCCACATCCCGGATGTCAAAGCCATATGCAGCCAGCACCGGAGCGATGACCATCTCCTTCACATATTGCCGCAGGTTCTCAATGGAAAAATCCGGGCGATGCATAATGGACACCACCACAGTCTCCACGCCCACCGGCCGTCCTGCATCGTCAAACTCCACCGTCACCTGGGCCTTCCCATCGGGCCGCAGGTAGGGGTTCTCCGCCACCATTTGCGTCAGGCGGTTGGTCAGGGCACGCGCGACCGCACCGGCCAGAGGCATCAGCTCCGGGGTCTGGTTGCAGGCGCCACCAAACATCATCCCCTGATCGCCAGCGCCGCCCACCTGATCGTTGGTCCCCAGGGCGATGTCCGGCGACTGGGTGTGAATCCGGCACTGAATCTCCGCCGTGTCGGCACAGAAGCCCTCATCCGGCCGGGTATAGCCAATGTCCCGGATCACCTGACGGGCAATGGCCTCGTAGTCCACCAGAGCATTGGTGGTGATCTCCCCGGAGATGCAGCAGAAATCTGTGGTTACCAGCGTCTCACAAGCCACCCGGGAGTTGGGATCCTGCGCCAGGCAGGCGTCCAGAATGCTGTCCGAAATCCGATCGGCCACCTTGTCCGGGTGGCCGGTGGTGACGCACTCCGAAGTAAAAAGTCTTTTTTCCATAGTTCCATTCCTTTCTTTTCACGCTCGTTCCTTCCAAAAGCTCCGGGTGCAGGACGTTTTTTGCAAAAAAAGACGTTCCGAAGATTCGGAACGTGTTGTGATACGAACCCTCATCTTTCGTCTGACGCCGGATTTGGCACCTTGAATCAACAGGTTGCCGGGCTTCATCGGGCCGTTCCCTCCGCCACTCTTGATAAGGCATATTCAATTTCCTCCATCATTATATGCCTGTAGCCGCAAATGTCAAGAGAATTTTCAGTTTTTTTCAGAGAAACCGGCGGATCCCGTAGCCTGTCTGAAACCCTGCCGGTTTGGTTAGGATGTTACTGGAAAATTCACAGAAAAACTATGGACTTTTCTCACCGGACCCGGTAAAATAGTCTACGAATTACAAAGGAGTGAGGACCGTTGAAAAAATTGCGCAGCAAATTTGAACGCTTCTGTTATCGCAACCAAAAAAAGGGCATCCCCAACCTGATGCTTTGGATCATCGGCATCAATATCGTCACCTACATCTTTGCCATGATCGACCCCAGCAACACCTTATACCGGCTGCTCTGTTTTGACCGGAATGCCATTCTTCACGGCCAGGTTTGGCGGCTTGTCAGCTTTGCCGCCCTGAGTCTTCAGTCCTATGATTATCTCTGGGCAATTGTCGCCGTCATTTTCTACGTCCAGCTGGGAAAGGCCTTGGAAAACGCCTGGGGTCGACTCCGGTTTAACCTGTACTACCTCACCGGCATTCTTTTCATGGACATTGCCGGATTCCTGCTGGATTTTCCCGTCTCTGCCAGTTCCCTGCACCTGTCCCTGTTCCTGGCCTTCGCCACCCTGTATCCGGAGACCACCTTCCTGATCTTTTTCATCATTCCCATCAAGGCCCGTTGGCTGGGCATTTTCAACCTGGCCCTTTACCTGGTGCAGCTGCTGCGCTTCTCTGTATTCCCTCTGAATCTGCTGCCGCTGTTTGCACTGGCCAACTATTTCCTGTACTTTGGCAAAGACTTCCTGAACATTCTCCCCATATCCTGGCAGGTGAATGCCAACCGGGTGAAGCGGAAAATGGCATCTAAGAAAACCGGAAAACAGGTCCCCTTCCCTGGCTCCGGCTCTTACGCCGCCTCCACCGCCCAGCCGGAGGCCCCTTATACCCACAAATGCACCGTCTGCGGCCGCACCGATGTCACCAATCCGGAGCTGGAATTCCGCTACTGTTCCAAGTGCAAGGGCTATTACTGCTACTGTGCAGACCACATTAACAACCACAGTCACATTCAATAAATACAGATAGAACGAGCGGCATTCTCCCCCCGAAATCTCAGGGAAGAATGCCGCTCGATGTTATTGTGCTGACAGCTCCACCGCTTTGCGCAGCAGAGAATAGGGCGGAACCGGCTGGGGAAGCTGCATGCGGAAAACCATCTGTGGGACTCTGGGCTCCCGCAGGTCCTCCCCCTGCTCACTTTGCATCACCGGCGCCTGGAAGGAGAACGGGCGAGTATGGGGCCCTACCAGCTCCAGAGCATCTCCCGCGGCAAACTTATTCCGCAGGCTCATGGTGGCCATGCCGTTGCGGTCGCAGTCCAGCACGATGGCACAGACCTGCCACTGGCGAATGTACCGGGAGCTCTCCGTATACTGCCCAGGGAAGCCGAAGTAAAAGCCGGTAGAATAAATCCGGTGGGACACATGCTCCACCTCATCCCGCCACACCGGGTCCAGGGGCTGGCCATGGGCAGCCGCATCGATCCCGTGCCGGTAAGCGCCTGTGACAATGGCGGCGTAGTAGGCGGACTTGGCCCGCCCCTCCAGCTTGATGCAGTCCACCCCTGCCTCCATCAGCTCCGGCAAGTGGTCGATCATACACATATCCCTGGAATTCAGGATGTACGTTCCCTTCTCATCCTCAAAAACAGGGAAGTACTCCCCCGGCCGCTTCTCCTCCATGAGGGCATATTGATAGCGGCAGGGCTGGGCGCAGGCCCCCCGGTTGGAGTCCCGGCCCGTCATGTAATTGGACAGGAGACACCGCCCGGAATAGGAGACGCACATCGCCCCGTGACCAAAGGTCTCCAGCTCCAGCTCCCTGGGAGTCTCCTGCCGGATGCGGCGGATCTCCTCCAGGCTCAACTCCCGGGCCAGAACCACCCGGCTGGCCCCCAGATCATACCAGGCCCGGGCGCAAACGCTGTTGGCAATCGACTGCTGGGTAGAAATGTGCCGCTCACAGTGGGGCGCATACTGCCCGGCCAACATAAATGCGCCCAGATCCGCCAGAATCAGCGCATCCACCCCCGCCGCATCCAGCTCCTCCAGATAGCCCGGCAGCAGAGGCGCCTCGTCCCCCCGGGGCATGGTGTTGACCGTCACATGGACCCGGACGCCATGGGCATGGGCAAAAGCCACCGCACGGGGCAGCTCCTCCGGGGTAAAATTCCCGGCGAAGGATCGCATCCCGAAGCTGGTGCCCGCCAGGTACACCGCATCGGCGCCGTACAGCACCGCCATGGTCAGCCGCTCCATATCTCCGGCGGGGGCCAGGAGCTCAAGGCTCCTGGGTCTCGTCATCGTCGTCTCTTCCATTTCGTAAATTCTCCAGAAATTGCTCGTGCTCCTCCGCCGTTTCAGAGAAGTGGTGGGTGCCATCCTCATCCAGCGCATAGAAATAGTAGCTGGTATCCGCCGGATGCAGGGCCGCCTTCAAACTGTTGAGACCGGGGTTGGCAATGGGCCCGGCTGGCAGACCGGGATTGGTATAAGTGTTATAGGGGCTGTCAATCTGGAGATCGGCGTAGCTCAGATTGGCCTTTCTCTCCCCCAGGGCATATTGGATGGTTGCATCGATGTTCAGATACGGATAGGCCGGATCACACAGCCGGTTGTAGATGACAGAAGCAATTTTCCCGCTCTCCCCAGAGCCAGCCGTCTCCCGCTCGATCATGGAGGCGATGGTCACCAAGTCCCGAATGGACAGATACCGGGTCCGAATCTCTTCTTCCGAATACCCGAAGGAAGACAGCCGCTCCTTCAACCAGCCATTGAGCGCCGTCAGGTCCCCTTCCATATCCTCGTTAAAGCGGTAGCCAAAATTCCGCAGCAACTTCCGCAGGACCCGCTCCGGATCGTCGGAAGTATAAAATTCATAGGTATCTGGGAAGAGGAACCCCTCCAGGCAGTTGGGACTATCCCGTTTTACATCCCTCAGGAACCAGAACTCCCCCAAATCTCCATGCTGAGCCGCTTCCTGCAGCTCTTCCGCCGTACAAACCGCGTTTTTCTCCAGCAGTGCAAAAATCTGCCTGCATTCATATCCCTCGGGGATGGTCACCGTCACAACCTTTCGGTCCGACGAGGAGCGGCCCAGGGCGTCTACCATGGCGTGGTAGTCATACATACAGTTCAGCTGGAAGGTGCCCGCGCTGATCTTCTCCCGCGCGCCGGTCAAATCGCTGTAGAAGTTGAACAGCCGGGGATAGCGGACCAACCCCGCATCCGCCAGCTTCTGGGTGATCTGCTCCATGGTGTCCGTATCCGCAATGGTCACCGTGACCACCTTTTCCTCTTTGGTCAGGGCCAACACGTCGTCCGCCCAGAGCCATACCACCCGGGACAGGGTCACACATACCGCCAATATGATGCCGCACAAAATCAAAGAGCTGAGAAAATGGGGAATCCCCAAAAACCCCGTTCCCTTTTTCTTCATGGCCGGTCTGCCGGATTTTCTCCGCCGCCGCCGGGCTCCGCCGGAAGCAGGCAGCGTCTCCGGTGGCTCTTGGCCGGGTTCCTCCTGAAATGCCCGTTCGAAGCCCTCATCGAACGCATCCCGGTACTCCTGATCCCGGAACTCTGCCCCGGCAGAGGGGTCGTCCAGGTCGTTCATTTCCTGGGGTACCTCCCGCCCTGCGTCCAGCTCTCGCCGGGCATCCTGCAGGATCCGGTCCACATCTCCCATGGCCGGGTCTGTCATTCCATCATAATCCATGGCGGCCGGATCCGGCCCCAGCTCTTCATAGCCTTCGATTTCCGACAGGATCTGGGTGATATCCAGTTCCGCTGGATCCCACCCTTCCTCCTGGTTTTTGTCAAATTGATCATGCTTTGGCATGGGTAATCCTCCTGTTTTCACCGGTTTTTACCGGATGACAATCTGGTTGGCCACTGCCTGGGCGACTTCTACGCCCTTCAACGCCTGCACCAGCGCCAGAGCTAATGGGATGGCGCAGCCAGCCGAAGCGCCGGTAATCACCGTTCCATCCTGCACCACCGCCGCCTCTGGCCGGAACCGGGAGGCCTGCATCTGCCCGGCCAGGTCCGGGTCGGGGTAGCAGACCGCCTCCCGCCCATCTGTGATGTGGAGCTCTGCCAAAATTGTGGGAGCGGCGCAGAGGGCGGCCACATATTTGCCGTTGTCATAGGCAAACCGGACGGCGTCCATCACCTGCCGGCAGCCGCGAATGGACGCCACACCGCCCAACCCGCCGGGCAACACAATCATATCCAGCCGGGTCAAATCCATCTGCTCTGGGGTAAGATCGGCCCGCACCCCAATGCCATGGGCGCCGGTCACCTCCAGGCCGTCGATGCCCACATAGGCAGTCTCTATCCCGGCCCGCCGGAGCAGGTCCCCGGGAGTGACCGCCTCCACTTCCTCAAAGCCTTTGCCCAATACAATATACACCATATCCGTCACTCCTCCAAACATATCCGAACCAATCGGTCAATTTCCTGATGGATCTCCTGGGCCGGACGCATGGCGCCGTCCCGGGCACAGGAAATGACCTGCCAGCCAAAGAAATCCGCCGCCGCCTGTCCCGTCTCCCGGCACAGGCGCAGATAAGCCAGATCCTGCTCGTGAATGTCTCCCTGGGTGTGGGTGTCCTGCTCCCGCTTGCGGAGCATCATCTCGGTCAAGTCTGTAGGTACATCCAAATAAATGACCAAATCCGGCCTGGGCAGTCCCAGGCGGCCATATTCGAACTCCTCCAGCCATTGGAAATACGCCCTTTGCTCCGCACCCGTCAATTTGGAGCCCTGGTGCACCGCATTGGAGGTGGTGTACCGGTCAGAGAGAATGAGACCTCCAGCCTCGTACTCCCTCCGCCACACCTTCTGGAAGGAGGCATACCGGTCCACGGCATAGAATGCTGTGGCGGCATAAGCGTTCACATCTCCCGGGTGCTGGCCAAACTCCCCATTCAGGTACATGCGGATGAGGGCGGATGAGGGCTCGGCATATTGGGGAAACACCAGCTTCCGAAAGGCCATCCCCTCTGCCTCCAGTCCCTGGGTCAGGAGGCCAAACTGGGTGGACTTTCCGGATCCGTCCGTTCCCTCCAGTACAATCAGTTTACCCATGTCGTCCGCCTTCCTGTTCCTCCAGACGCCGCTGCTGTTTGCAGGCGCGTATGAACTTGGGCAGGCGCATCATCCGGCCAAGGCGGGACGGGTCTTTGAGCAGCCGGTACAGCCACTCCAGATTGCACCGGATCATCCACTGGGGCGCCCGCTTGACCACTCCGGCAAAGCCATCCAGGCTCCCACCCAGGCCAATCATCAGGCCGCAGGTAAGCTCCTGCTGGTGCGCCGCCATAAACCGCTCCTGCTTCGGCGCGCCCAAGCACACAAACACCACATCCGGTCTGGCCTTGTGCACACGCTCCACCACAGCGGCCTCATCCTGAAAGTAGCCGTCCGCCGTGCCGCAGATGACGAGGCCAGGATACTTGGCCGTGAGATGTTCCGCCGCCTTCTCCGCGATGCCAGGTTTCCCACCCAGCAAATACAGCCGTCCGCCCTTGGCCGCCAGGCGCTGTGCCAGGGCCTCGGCAAAGGCAATCCCCGCCACCTTTTCCTGCAACGGGCGCTCCAGAATCCGGGACCCCATCACCACGCCAGCCCCGTCCGGCAGGACCAGATCCGCCCCATTTAAAATATCCAAAAACGCACCGTCGTGCATGGCTTCCCAGACGATTTCCCCATTGGGCGTCACGCAATAGGCGCTTGCCTTGGCTTCCATCAGGATCTCCGCCCGGTCCAGCGCCTGCTCCATGGTGACATTGTCAAACTGAACGCCCATCACATCTATTTTCAAAAAAGCACACCTGCTCTTTCCTCTCCGCCGGTAGGACGGGTATCTTCGTTAAAGATTACCATATTTTTTCCCATTTGTCCACTGGATCCCATGGATTTTCAGAACTTCTCAATCAAATCAAAGCAAAGATGGGAAAAGTGTCCATGACGAACTCCTTTTTCCCGCTTCCCCTGCACAGCCGGGCTGCAGCAGCATAAAATGATTTGAAAGCAAGACCTTGCTTTTGCCGGGAATCCCCCGGCCATGACAGAACAGGAGGTTTTCGTATGTCTGAGCAATCGACCTGCCGGCCCGAGGACCTGCGGGAGGCCGTCAGCATTCATACCCGAAAAGTGACGGACAGCTGCAGAGACAAGGACTGCATTGAGGACCTGCGGGTTTACCTGACCCGGGAATCCCAGGCGCTTCTGGATGCCTCTGCAGGGGCCAAGGCCCGCTGTGCGGAGCTGGTATACGCTTACATTGATGTTGAGCCTGTAGCGTTCAACCGCAACCATTACTGCATTGACATCACATTCTACTATCGGATTCTGGCGGACGCCATTGTGGGCGGAACCAAACCCGCCACCCTCTGCGGCCTGGCGGTCTTCTCCAAGCGGGCCGTCCTCTGCGGAGAAGACAGCTGTGCCAAGATCTTCACCAGCGATACCGTCCTTGGCGACATGGACGGCCGGACCCGCCGCTCCTTCAACCATCCCACCGCCGTGGTGGAGGTTCTGGATCCCATGATTCTCTCTGCCCGCATCCGGGAAGTATGCGACTGCCCCTGCGGCGAGCCGTGCCTCAACCAGCTTCCCGCCGGCATCCGGAATCTCTTTGACGATGAGCTGGTTCTCTCTGGGGAGAGCCGCCGGCTGTACGTCACCCTGGGCCAGTTCTCCATCATCCGGCTGGAGCGGGACGTCCAGCTGTTGGTCCCCACCTTTGATTATTCCGTCCCCACCAAGGAATGCTGCGACAACCTGGGCTGTGCGGAGGATCCCTGCGAGATGTTCTCCCGCATCGCCTTCCCGGTGCAGCAGTTCTTCCCTCGCGGCTGCGACGGCTCCTGCTCCCAGGACGCCCCCTGCAGCTGCTCCACAGGCAACTGTTCCACAGAAAGCGGCTATAAAACCTGCCCCACCACCTGACAGTCGGGGCCTGTTGCAATAGCGGGCGAGTTTTGACTCGCCCCTGCGGGATATGGCGTCATATCCCGCAGGCGGCAGTCTCTCAACGCTCCCGCCCTGCAACAGGCCCCTCATAGTTTCTCTTTACGAAAGCCCCTGCTCCGGTGCTTCTTGCAAAAACCGCCAGGCGAAATCCCCGTTCTGTTTTGCCAGATCCCGCAGGCGGCCGACTGTCTCCGCCTCTGCCAAGCCGCTGGTGGCCGCACGGTCCATACACTGACACAAGGCGCTGCCAGTCACTTCTTCCACACTGACATAATTCGCCTGCCCCAAATAGTCCATAAAGCCGCTGACTTTGGGATCATAGGAAACTCCCACCACAGGAACCCCCTGCCCGGCGGCGAAAATCAGGGCGTGCAGACGCATGGAAACCACCATACGCATATCCCGCATCAGCGCACAGATCACACCCCCGTCAGCCACAGGCGGCAAAAGCAGCTTGGGGCAGGAAATCCGCTCTGCCACTGCCTGAGTGATCTCCCGGTCTTTGTCCGGCTCCAGCAGGAAAAAGACCGGCGTCATCCCATAGGTGTTCCATCCGTACTCTGCGGCAGCGGCAAAGGCCTCCAGGCGGTGTTTCACCGGCCCCCAGGGCCGCAGGGCGAACAGGCAGTATGTGCCTCCCTCTGTCAGGCCCGCTTCCTTGCGGTAGCGGGCATAGTGCTCTTCCGCAGCTGCCGTCACCGTCTGAAGGAGGGCCGGGTCTGCCGTCACGTGGCACTCCGGCCGGGTCACCCCCAGCTTTTCCAGCTCTGTTTTGGAGTCCGGGTCACGCAGGGCAATGAGATCGACGCAGGCGTTCAGCGCTTTTGCCGCCAATTTCCGGTTCAGCCCTCGTTTCACCGGCCCAATGCCGCACCCGTACATCATCACCTGACATCCCGCCCTGTGGGCCGCCCAGATGCAGTAGAGATAGAACCACAGGGACCGGTTGCTGGTGGCATTCTGAATCAGGCTGCCGCCGCCACCAATGAACAGCTTCGCCTGTTTTAATTGACGGCGAACCTGAAACAGCCGAAACGTATAGACGCTGGCCGCCTGCACCTGGCGGGCCGTCCGACGGGGCGTCTTGGACATCACGCAGACCGGGACATCCCCATCATGATCCCGCAGCTGCTGCAGAATGGCCTCCAAAATGGTCTCGTCTCCCACGTTGCCATTGCCATACGCCCCGCAGATGAGGACGCCGTGTTTCTTCCCGGCCTCCTGCCGGAGACGGCGCAAAATGGTCTCATAGATCTCCACCTGGGTTCGGACGGTGGCATCAATGGAGAACTCCCGCTTGACCTTTTCAAAAATGGCCTGCCCCAGCTTCTTCCGCAGAGCGCTGTCCCGGACGAGGCGGAGCATCCGCTCCGTCAGAGCTTCCACATCCCCAGGCTGCACCAAAAATCCCGTCTCCCCATCGATCACAATGCGGGAAACCGCACCCACGCAGGTGGCAATGGTGGCGCAGTGCATCCGGGCGCCCTCTGGGATGGCATAGGGCAAGCCCTCTGACAGGGAGGTCAGCATATTCACATCCAGCGCATTGTAAAAGCTGTCCGTGTCACTGAGCCAGCCCAAAAACGCCACGGTTCCCGCCGGGCAGAGCTTTCCGGCCAGCTGCTCCAGCTCTTTGCGCTGCTCTCCATCGCCTGCAATGGCCAGGCGGATGCTCGGCGCCTGGGCCACTGCCCCGGCAAAGGCGCGAATGAGGGAAGCAATGTCCTTCACCGGCGAAATCCGGGCCGCAATCCCAAAGACCACAGAATCCGGCTCCACAGCCAGACCATGGGTCTTCCAAAACGCCTCTCTCGTGAGCGGCGCATGAATATGGGAAAAATCCACGCCGTTGTTGATGACAAAGGTGGCTCTGGGGTCCACGCCGCCATCTATTAGCATATCCCGCAGCTGGCCTGAGACGCAAACCCAGTTGTCCAGCCGCCGCAGCGCCGCCCGGTTGGCGGCTCCGTAGGTGAGGTTGCTCAGAGGGCGGCCCAAATAGTCCAGCTTGGGGTCGCTGTGGACCGTCGTGATCACCGGCACATGGAGCCGCCGCTTCAGCAGATACCCCATCAGATTGGCGCGGGAGCCGTGACAGTGGATGAGTTGGAACTGCTGCTGCTGAATCACCGCTTCCAGGCAGCGCATCACCCGGGGAATGTTCCAGCCAGACAACACCTGGGTGGGAATTCCCATCTCCCGAGCCTCTTGGGCAAACGGACCTTCTATAAAGCACACCAACAACACCTGGTGCTCCTGGCACAGGCCTTGCAGCAAAGACAGCACGTGCGTCTTTGCGCCACCCACATCACCGCCGGATATCAAATGTATGACTTTCATAAATATTCCTCTGCCCCGTGTGGGCTTGATCTCATAAACGTATCTCCAATGTCCCCGTCCAATCTCAGTCTTTCATCAGCCGGCGACGAGCCAGGTGGATGGGCCCCTCCTGCATGTGATTGATCCAGGACAGGCTTTTGCCGCAGCCATAGGCCACGCAAGAGTCTGCATCATCCGCCACCGTGCAGGGAAGCTCTGTCCGCTCCCGAATCAGCTGATCCATGCCCCAGATCAAGCTGCCGCCCCCTGTGAGTACAATTCCGTTCTGGGCCAAATCCGCCACCAGCTCTGGGGGCGTCTGCTCCAGCACCGCAAAAATTTCATCCAAAATCTGCCGGACAGGCCGTTTTAGCGCCTCCAGGATCTCCTCTGCCTGAAGCGTAAACTCCTTGGGCAGCCCAGTGCGCAGGTCCCGACCCTTCACCAGCATACTGGCGTTCTCTGGCCGGGGGTAGACGCAGCCGATGGACAGCTTCACCTCTTCCGCCGCATTTTCCCCCAAAATGATGCCGTGTTTGCGCCGGGCATAGCGAATGATTGCCTGGTCGAACGCATCGCCTGCCGTCTTGGTGGACGACGACACGGCCACCGCATTCATGGACAGCACCGCCACATCGGTGGTGCCGCCGCCAATGTCCACCACCATGTGGCCGCCGGGACCGGCAATGTCCAGATTGGCCCCCAAGGCGGCGGCCAAAGGCTCCTCAATGAGGTAGACCCGGCGGGCCCCGGCTTCCATGGCGGCGCCAATCACCGCCCGCTCTTCCACCTCGGTGATGCTGCTGGGTACGCTGACGATGACCCGGGGCTTAAACAACCCGTGGCGGGAAGCCTTCCGGAAAAACTGGGCCAACATCCGCTGGGTCATCTCATAGTCGGAAATCACACCGCCCAGAAGGGGCCGCATGGCCACCACATTACCCGGCGTCCGCCCCAACATATTCCGGGCAGCCGCGCCAACCTGCAAAATCTTACCGGTATTCTTGTCCACCGCCACCACAGAGGGCTCCCGCAGGACCACCCCCTTGCCGTCGGCATAGACCAAAATATTGGCCGTCCCCAAATCCACACCCAAATCTCTGGAAAGTATTTTCATGGTGTATCTCCCATATTGTCAAGTTCCTTTGGCCCACCTTTGCGGGCCGCCACCGCCGCGCACAGAACTTTGGCTGCGCCAGCGGTCTGCAACACTCTGGCGCACTCGGAAACGGTGGCGCCGGTGGTGATGATATCGTCCAAAATCAAAATCCGCTTGCCCGCCCATGCATCGGGCCCCACCGCTTGGTAGGCCCCCAGCACATTGGCGCGCCGCTGCTCCCGCCCCGAAAGGGAGGATTGGGCAGAATTGTGACGGCGCTTCCTGAGGGTCCGGACTGGCTTTTGACCCAACTCCCGGCCCACCGCTCCGGCCAACAGCCGGACCTGGTCATAGCCCCGGTGGAACCGGCGGCGGGCGCTCACCGGAACGTAGGTCAGAAGGTCAAACTCGCCCTCCAGTTCCTCCTGAATCCGGGCTGCCAAGGCCCTGCCATAGGCCGCCGCATAGCTCTCACGGCCCCCAAACTTAAACCGCAGAAGAGAATCGCGGACCAGGCCTTCATAGCAATAAGCAGCCGTCCAGGCGCTCACAAAGGGAATGGACCGACGCCCCGGGGAAAACACCGGTACATCCCGGCGGCAGCCACGGCACAGGTCCGTCTCCTCCCTGTCCAAGAGCCTGCCGCAGAAGACGCACTTGCGGGGAAAGAGCAACTCCAAAAGTCCCTGCACCGCCCTCATTCCCGATCCTCCTGCTGCAACCGCAGCTTGAGGCCGCTGTACCGGCGGCTCCGGCGGTGATTTTCCGTCATGGCCTGGAGGATATCCTCCCGGCCTACCACCACCAGGAGCTTTCTCGCCCGGGTGATGGCCGTGTATAGGACGCTTCGGGTCCGCAGGTTGGGCGCGCAGGACCAGGCGGCCAAAACCACCGCCTGATATTCGCTGCCCTGGCTCTTGTGCACCGTCATGGCATAGGCCAGCTCCAGCTCCCGCAGCATATCGAAGTCATACTCCGCCTGCCGGTCGTCGAAGACCACCGTGAGGAGCTCAGCATTCAGGTCAATCTCCGTAATGATGCCAATGTCTCCGTTGAATATCCCGGTCCCCACCTGGGTCCCGTCGGTCTTCTTCCATAGTATATCATAATTATTCCGGATTTGCATCACACGGTCTCCCTCACGGAAGGAAAAATCCCCCCATTTTTTCTCCTTCTTCTCTGGAGAGGGCGGATTCAGCTGAGCCTGCAGCAGCAGGTTCAGGCTGGCCGTACCGGTGGGGCCCTTCCGCGTGGGGGAGAGAACCTGGATTTCCTCCGGCGGGATGCCCATCCGGTCCGGCAGTCGGGTTCTGCACAGGTCTCCAATGGTGGCAGCCACCGCCTCCTCGGCGCGCCGCCGGAGGAAGAAGAAATCGCTGGTGGTGGTTTTCAAGTCTGGCAAAATGCCTCCATTGACCCGGTGGGCGTTCATGACAATGAGGCTCTCCTGGGCCTGGCGGAAAATCTCCGTGAGACGCACCGCCGGCACCACGCCGCTGCGAAGCATATCGGACAGGGGGCAGCCCGGTCCCACCGGGGGCAGCTGGTCCGGATCCCCCACCAGAATCAGCCTGCACCCGGGGGGCAGCGCCCGAAGGAGACTGGCCAGGAGAGAAATGTCCACCATGGAAGTCTCGTCCACAATGACGGCGTGGGCTTTCAGAGGGTTGTCCTCATCTCTTGTAAAAATCAACCGCCCGGTGGCGGGATCCGGCTGAGATTCCAGCAGGCGGTGGATGGTGCAGGCCTCCTGCCCGGTTACCTCCTGGAGCCGCTTGGCCGCCCGGCCCGTGGGAGCCGCCAGAAGCGCCGTCAGTTCCATCCGGCCATAAAGCTCCAGAATCCCCCGCAGAATCGTGGTTTTACCAGTACCGGGACCGCCGGTGACAATCAGCAACCGGCTCACAGCCGCCGCCCGAACCGCTTCGGCCTGCTGGGGCGAGTAGGCCACAGATCCCGCCTGCTGGGCCTGACCCACCAGGCTCTCCAGGTTCGGCGGCTCCGGCAGGCGGTCCGCCGCCATGGCCCCGAGCCGCCGGGCCACATACTGCTCCGCCTCGTACAGCTCCGGCAGATATGCGATGTCAATCCCCGCCAGGTGATCCTGAACTGCGTGCTCCGCCTCCTCCAGCCGCCGCAGTCCTGCCTGGACCGTTGCGGCATCCACAGACAGGAGGGTGGCCGTAGCCTGGATCAGCTTCTCCTCCGGAAGAAACACGTGACCGGCCGTCTGGTTATAGCTCAGCTCAAACACCAGCCCCGCCTCCACCCGCCTGGGGTCGTCTGCAGCAATTCCCAGAGAAATGGCAAATCGGTCCACCAGACCAAAATCCGCATCCAGGCCGGGCTCCGTCAGGCTGTAGGGATCGGAGGTGAGAAGATCCATGGCCTCCTCCCCCCACAGGCGGTAAAGTCGGACCGCCAGTTCCGCCGGAAGATGGTGCAGGCTCAGAAATTCAATGAGTCTGCGCATCCCTGTCTGCTGCCGGAATACCCGGCCAATTTCCCGGGCCTTGGCCGGCGTAATGCCGGTCACCTCTGCCAGGCGCTGGGGCTCCCGCTCCATCACCGCCAGAGTCTCCGCCCCAAAGCGCTCCACAATTCGGGCCGCCAGCTTGGGGCCGATTCCCTTTACGGTGCGGGAGGAGAGGTAGCTCAAAATCTCCGGCGTGGTTTCCGGCATCAGCCGCTCCAAAAACTCCGCCTCAAACTGCTTGCCGTAATTGGCATTGTTGGTCCACCGGCCGGTGACCATCAGCCGCTCTCCCGGCACAGGCAGGGGGATGGTCCCCACGACGCTCACCGCCTGGCCGGCGCAGTTCAGCCGCAGGACAGCATATCCATTTTCAGCATTCTGATATACCACCGCCGCCACAGTCCCCTGCAGCAGTTCCAAATCCTCCAAATTTCTCTGCCTCCATTTTCAGCCGCGCCGGAAGCTCCGCCTCCGTACAGCAGCATACATCCACCCGGTCCCGACTTAAGCGGTCCATCTGCGCCCGCTCCTTCGGATCCAGTCCGCAATCCACGAGGAACACCGGCATCTGCAAAATCCCGGTCCCTCGCAGCCACAGGCAGCACCGCACAAACGGCTCCACCCGGTCCATATGTCCCGGCAGACAGGCAAACACTGCCGCACCGCCCCGATCCCGGCCCAGAACCAGCCAGCCCACCAGCGTCCACAGCAAAAGCAGCACACCTGCCGCCTGCAAAAAGATTGAAATGACTTGCCACATCAGGTTACACCCCCGAAGCATCCTATGCCGGCAGCTTGCCCAATGTCCCTGAGAGCTCCACGGTCCCTCGTCACCTCAAACGTAATCTTTCCCCATTTTCCCTGCCATTGTAATCCACCCGGCGCCGCTTTGTCAAGGCTTCGGCGGCCCGGTGGATACCGCAGCATCTACTTTTTCCCTCAGAAATCCCCGAAAAAGCACCGTAGAATCAAGAGAGAAAGCACTGAATATTGTATGCAAACGAATGAAACATCTGGCAACTCAGCCCTTCTCCGTTGCATCCAACATGCTGTACCCTGCCAGATAATACAAAACATGCGGCTGCATCCTTCTGGCAGCAGCCGCATGTTTACGTTTTCTCCAGACGTTTCTTACCGTTGGGCCTTTTTCCCTCTCCAAACGGAAATGCCCACATAAATCGCCACCAAAACCAGCACTGACCCCGAGACAATCAGGTACATGGCGTCCGGCCCCACACGATGGCCAAAGAAATACAAATTACAGTCCAAGGTGTCCCGGATGGTGGCGGTGACTTCGGCCGGGACGCCCTGGGTTTCCATTTCCACCAGCGCGCCATTCAGGGCGTGATTGCGGAGCAGCCCCGTTCCATAGGTGCCGGGCAGGAAAGCAAGCACCCGCTGGAGTCCCTCTCCAAATTGAGAAACCGGCATGTACGCGCCGCACAGGAAGCCATAACCGGCACTGACCACAGTGCCCACTGCGGAAATCTGGCCCTCTGTGGAGAGAAAACAGTTGACAATGGAAGACAGGGCCGTCCCAAACATGGCCAATAGGAACACATCCAACAGCAACTGGAGCACATCCCCCACGCTGAGGTACCAACCCACCAGGGACAGGTAACACAACGAGGCTCCCACTGCAACCAGACAGACAATCAAAGTCGTCAGAAGCGACGCAGCATAGTAACCAATCGCCAGATGGGACCGCTTGACGGGCGTAACCATCAAGTCCCGCCTGGCGCCCGTGACCTTGTCCTGTACCATCAGCATATTGGAGCAAAAGGCCACCGTCACACAGCTCACGGCCAGAATGGAGGAGATCAGCTGTCCACCCACCAAACCGTCAATCAGAGACTCCGGCAGCTGAAAGCCCGCAGGCATGGACGACAGGAAATTCTCCCGGTAGACTCTCCCCAGGAAGGTTCCATACAACACCAGCAAAATGACCGGTGTGATGAGGGAAGAAAAGAACATCCCCTTGTCCTTAAAGAAAAGCTTCACATTGCGCCGGATCAGCGTCAGCAAGCTGTTCATTGCGCCATCCCTCCCAACAGGTTTTTTCCGGTCACGGCCAGGAAGACGTCGTCCATCCTGCCCTTGGTGATCTCATAATCCTGAAACAGCTCCGGATTCCTGACGATGAGGTCTGTGGCCGCCCGGGTATTGGGCACCGCAATGCGAAATGCATCGCGCACAGCCGTGTAGGGCAGACCCAGGGAACGAATCTGCTGCTCAGGGGCTCCGTAGATTGTGAGGAAATCCCCGGTGTATGTGTTTTTCAGCTGCAGGGGAGTCCCCTCTGCGGCAATTTTGCCGCTGTCCAGAATGACGACATAGTCTGCATCCGCCGCTTCCTCCATGTAATGGGTGGTGAGGAAAACGGTCATGCCCTCCTCCTGCCGCAGCCTTGCCACCACCTGCCACAGCAGGCTCCTGGTCTGGGGGTCCAGGCCTGTGGTGGGCTCGTCCAGGATCAAAATGTGGGGGCGGTGCAGCAGCGCCCGGGCAATGTCAATGCGCCGCCGCTGGCCGCCAGACAGCTGCTTCACCGTGCGGCCAAGCAGCTCCTGCAGCTCCAGCAGCTCCGCCAGTTCTCCCAGCCGCTGGCGGAAGGCCTTCCCCGTCACGCCATACAGGGCAGCCCGGCTTTGCAGGTTGTCCCGCACCGTCAGGACTCCATCCAGGACTGAGTTCTGGAACACCACACCCAGCTCCCTGGTAATCGCCCGCATGTGTCCCTCCGGCTCCAGGCCGCAGATCTCCACCCGACCGCTGTCTTTGGCAAGCTGCCCGCACATAATCGATATGGTGGTGGATTTTCCGGCGCCGTTCACCCCCAAAAAGGCAAACAGCTCCCCCTTCTTTACCCGGAAGCTCAAATCCGCCACTGCATGTACCTCTCGGAAGCTTTTATTGAGATGAGAAATTTCAATAACATTCTCCATGATCTGTTCCTTCCCAATCTGAAAGTTCGGTATCCCAGAGAAACAGCGAAAGCGGACAGGCCAAGACTCGTCCGCTTTTGCTGCACATACAACCTGCTTTACAGCGGTTCTCCATCAATCCGTATAGCCCACCAGGTCTGCCAAAGGCCGGTCAATGATCACGGTCACATCCGGGTGCATCTTCAGCATGGTGGAGGGATTGTTGACATCCACGTCTTCGTTCATGATGAGGCCCCGGATGGCATCCGCCTTTTTGGGGCCGGTGGCAATGAGGATGATCTTGGAGGCCCGCATAATGTCGCCCATGCCCATGGAGATGGCCTTCTTGGGCACGTCGTCCTCATTGGCAAAAAAGCGGGCGTTGGCCGCAATGGTGCTCTCGGTCAGGGACTCAATGTGGGCGTTGTTGTGAAGCACCTTGCCAGGCTCATTGAAGGCAATGTGGCCATCCTCGCCAATTCCCAGGAGCTGAATGTCCACATGGGTCCGGTTCAGGATGGAGCGAAACTCTTTCACGCACTCCGTCTCATTTCCCACACCAGAGGCCACAAAGGTGTTCTCCTTGGGCACATTGATGTGATCAAACAGCTTGGTATCCATAAAATACCGGTAGCTCTGGGGATGGTCCGGAGCCAGGCCCAGGTACTCATCCAGATTCACCGTGTGCACCTTGGAAAAGTCCACTTCCCCCGCCTCATAGGCGCGAATCAGGTTGGCGTACACCACCTCGGGGCTGCTCCCGGTGGCAAGGCCCAGGGTGGCAGTGGGCTTGTCCTGCACCACCTTGGCAATCATACCGCCGGCGACTTCGCCGGTCTCGCTGTAGTTACTGGTCACAATCACACGCATGGCTCTTTCCTCCTCACAGGGCCGCCGCCATGGCGTCCCACTGGTTCTCCATATCCTGCACCAGGCCCATCTGGGTCCGGCAGCGGTCCAAATTCTGGCCGGGCCGGGCCGTTGCGAAATAGGGATCCCCCTGGAGATAATCCGTCAGGAACCGCAGGCCGCACTCCAGGGTCATCAGCCGGGCGCCGTCAGGCAGGCGCTTCAGCTCCTGGGCGGTGAGGCTGGGGCAGGTCTCCAGATAGCCCCGCAGGTAAGCCTGATACATCCCCAGATCCAAACCGGCCTTGGAGGCATCCACCTCATCCTCCGCCGCCAGGTTGGCGCCAAAGCGAATGGAGTCGCCAAAGTCGTAGGCCGACAGACCCGGCATCACCGTGTCCAGATCCACCACGCACACCGCCTTCCGGGAGGTGCGGTCGAAGAGCACGTTATTGAGCATGGTGTCGTTGTGGGTCACCAGCAGGGGGAGCTTCCCCTCCGCCAGCAGGTCCACCAGAAGCCCGGCGCCGGATTCTCTGGTCAGGAAGAAGTCGATTTCCTTCTGCACCCCCTGGGCCCGGCCCAGCTTGTCCTCTTCCAGCGCCTTGTGGAACTGGCGGTAGCGGGCAGGGGTGTTGTGGAAATCGGGAATGGTCTCATGGAGCTTCTCCGCCGGAAAACCGGCCATCATCTCCTGGAAACTGCCAAAGGCTTTGGCGCTCTCGTAAAAATCCGTGGTGGACGCGGGACGCTGGAAGCAGATGCTGTTCTCAATGTGGTGGTACATCCGCCAGCAATTGCCGTCTGCATCCTCGTACCAATCCTTTCCGTCCACCGTGGGGACCAGGCACAGCGCCTCCATGGGATGGCGCACCCGCTGGGCCGCATACCGGGTCACATTCCCAATGTTTTCCATCAGATTTGGTATATTAGTAAATACATGCCGGTTGATTCTTTGCAGCTCATACATGTTGCCCCAGCTGGTGACAATGCGATAGGTCTTGTTAATATGCCCAAAGCCGTAACGCTCACAGGTCACAGGCTTGCCTTCCACGCGAAATGCGTATACTGCTTGTTCCATGTTGTATCCTCCCAAACATCCGCCTACTGGCGGCGTAAGATGGATATATCATAGCAACTTCGCCTAAGGCTGACAACGGAAAATTTCGCTCTCCGGAATTTCGGTACAAAGTCAATTGAAAATGGCACCCATCTTTATCCCTGATTCTGCAAATAGCCCAACATCCGCTCCATCATATTCCGAACCACCGGTAGATTGGTACGGTAGCAATTTCGGCCTCCGGAGGACTCCATCAAAAGCAGCCGAGCATTATACAGGCTGTTCAAATCCCGGAACACCGAGCCGGAGTTGAGGTTCAGCTTCTGGGCCAGCTCCTGACCGCTCATGGGGCGCTCCGCCATGGCGCGAAGCATCTCCATGCGGGAAACATTGGCCATGAGCCGCAGGGCGGTAAGCTCCCACTCCTCCGGCGCTTGGGCCTGACCGGCATTCCCCAGCCCGGGCTCCATGTTAACCCCCATGTGGAACAGCAGCCGCCTCTCCTCACCGAGAAATTTCCCCGGCGAGCCATAGGGAGAAAAGAACCGGAAGGCCAATTTCAGCTCCAGGAACTCACAGTTCTGGATTTGGGCCCGCCGGAGGAAGAATTCCTTGGCGGAGTTTCCCTGAAAATAGGCGTTCCACTGCTCCGCCAGATCCGGGATCTGCCGGGTCCACGGCGCCAGATAGTGCGGCAGCATGGATGCCACCGGGCGCAACACCTCCACAACCTGCTCCACATGCCGGTTGAAATTGGAAAACACCTCCAAAAGCTGCATCCGATACAGAGATGGAATCCGCAGGTCTTCCATCTCCCGGGCCAGGGAAAATAATTTTCCGGCAGGCGCTGGATCGAAGCTCAGAGAAAATCCGTTAATTCCCTCCACATGAAAACCATATTGACACAAAGAGTGCCAATCCGCCTCCAAAGCATGCACATACTCCTCTGGCTGCGGATGATCAATTTCCAAAAAGCTGTACAACAGCGTGCACCCCAGGCAAGAGAGCCTGTCGGGAACCCCCTCCAAGGGGACTCCCCGGAAATAAAACTGGATCACTTCATCCAAAGGGTTCAGACCGGCGCAGACCTCCGCCTGGATGCGGCGCACCTGGTCCGGGGGGATGCAGTACGGTCCGCTCCCCGCCAATTTCTCCACCGGAATTTGGTTGACTAAGCCATACACCAACTCCGCCGCCTCCAGGAGCCAACAGGGCTCCTGATAAATCGTCACCTTCACAGGCACGCCTCCCCGGATTGGATTCGTGTACATTATACCAATTTTTCCGTACAGACGCAACACCTCCTTTTGCTCTATGATAACAGTAGCATTTGCTTTGTATCGGACCTAATATCAGACCAAACTTCCCACCGCCACGGTGCGCCCCTATAGGGTGGACCGTAGCTCCCGTCTGCCCCCCAGGCGGTAGGGTGCGGCCTCCTGGACGCACCGGCGGTAGAATGTTCCGTATCCCGTCACATTTGGGCAAATCCGGACCGGCTCTCAGGCCGGTACGAATTCGCCCGGGACGGGAGCCACGGTCAGCCCCTTCTGCCGGTGCGTCCGGGAGGCCGCACCCTACGGCGCTTCCCACAGCATGCTTCTGTATTTTATGAGGGGCTGCCTCTCATGATTTCGAAAAATCATTTTGAGACAGCCCCAAACCTTGCTGCCGCCGTAGCGCAGCGCTTATTTCAGGAACAGGCTGTTGACTACCAGTCCTGTGCCGATCTCGCAGACCGGCGTGGCGCAGGCAGTGCCCAAACCGATGGTGCACAGCACCGACTCATGCCGGGCCCCGTCGTAGTACTGGGTACGCAGGTCACGAATTGCATACACCGTACCCGTGAGCGTATCCTTCACAAAGCTGCGACCGCCAACGAAATCGCCCCAGTATTTGGCGAAAATCGCCTGCTGCACAGGAGATCTCTTCCCTTCCAAATCAATGCTGGTGAGCATACCTGCGGTAAAGCCATCCACGAAGTACAACTTCCCATCATGGAACAGGAGGTTCGAGGGACGGGCCACCGAGTCCTTCATGATCTGCTCCTTGATCGCACCTGTGGCAGGGTCCACCTCGGCAATGATAGCTTTGAAGGAGTCCACAATCGGGGAGATGTTGTAGGCCTCCATCGCGGCGTACAGCTTGCCCGTTTCCGGATCATAGGTCATATCCACCACGCTGTACGGCGCGTCCACATAGTAGACCAGGCCTGCTCCCAGTTTATCCTGGGCCTCCAGGCTCTCGGTGAGGCCGTGGATGCCGCTGCCCACCTGGGTCCGCTGGAAGGTCTCCGTATCCACGGTGTAGAAGTACCCTTCTGCGTCGTAGGAGTACAGGGTCTCACCGGCCAGGACCGAAGCCGTGATCTTAGCCTCGCCCTCTGCGTCCTCCCGCAGGGTGGTCACCTCCCCTGTGGTTTCGTCAAAGCTGATCCACCGGGTATTCAGCTCGTCGTAGCCGTAGAACTTCCGCTCATGGTCCAAAACCATGACGGTGCAGGAGTCAGAAGCCCCCTCAGCCGTGCTTGCGGTGATGGTCACTGTGCCGGTGGCCACCGGCGTCACCACACCGCCGGACACTGTGGCGACAGTTTCATCGCTGGAGGTCCAGGTGAGGCTCCCTTCCACCTGGGCCACGCTCACCGGCAGAAGGGTGGCGGGCAGCGTCAAGGGCGTGCCCACTGCCGCAACCATCGTCTCCGGCAGCCGGACGCCTGTGGCCTGCAGGGTGGCAGGTGTTGCCGGCTCCTCCTCCGGGATGCTGAAGAGAGAGGTTACCTCAATGCCCAGGCTCTTTTGCTTGCCGCTGGCGGCGTCAATGACGCCCAGGGAGACGGCATATCCGGTCTCCCGGTCCAGGCGCATCAGTTTGCTGCCAAAGCCGCTGGTTTGCGCCCAGTAAATGGTGTCGTTGTTGTAATCATAGTGCATACTCTGATACATGGAGCCGGACATGCTGGTGCTGCTCCGATATGTGGCCTCTGCCGTGTCCTTATTGAGCTGATACAGATAGCCGGCGGCATTCACCGCGTACAGAGCGCCCTCGTTGTCACAGGCCAGGGCGACCATCTCATAGCCGGTATCGCCTACCACAGTAAAGAGGCCGGTCTTCAGATCCATCTGCGCCAGGGCGCCGGTGTTCCGGTCATCCGACAGCACAGCAAACATGGTACCGGTGGTATAATCGAAGGCCATGTCCCGCACGAAGCAGTCCACCTGGGCCAGCACCTCATAGGAGAAGTTGGCAGGGTCTATCTTCAGGGTGTAGTAGAGATAATCCTTATTGCTCTGGCCGCTGGCGTAGATACTTCCGTTATAGTACGCGCCGGCGTAAATCGCAATGTCGCTGGCCGCGGACAGGAGCTTCCCTTCACTGGGACGCAGAATGGGAATTTCGCCCCAGCGTTCAACGGAGAGGCCATTGAGGCCATCGCCAAAGTCGTACAGCAAAAAGCCATACAGACTGCCCAGATCCGGATTTACCACCACCTGGGCCGTCAAAGGCTCCAGGCCCTCCACGGTGACCGTGAGGACCGTCTCGCCGGCACAGACGCCGGTAATCAGGCCGTTTTCATCTACTGTGGCAACCGTCTCATCCGCCATGGTATAGGTGGGGCGACAGGTGGCATTCCAGGGCTCCAGCGTCAGCTGGACCTGCACCGTCTCATGCTCCGTCAGTTCAACCCACTCCGGGATGGAAACCCGGCTAGGCGCCACCACAGGAGTCTCCGGCTCCGGATTCAAAAGGATCAGAAGGCCGGTATTCTCCGCTGTCCGGTTCTGGCCGCCCACAGCGCCAGTGGCGATGATCCGCAGATCCTCCCAGGTGCTGAGGTCAATCCAGTGAATGAGATTCTTCTCATCGGCCCACAGCAGGCCGTTGTTTTCCTGAGAGTACACCAGCGATCCGGACCCAGTCCGGTCTGCCAGCCTCTCGCCCAAGGACGTTTCACTCACAAAGGCCAGACTATCTCCAGTCAGCTGGCCCTTCACCAGGGCCGCCTCGTAGGTCTCCTGGCTTTCGGTGACAAAGTAGAAGTTCCCTCCATAGTCGATGGCCATGCCGCCCTTGGGAGCGCCGAACTCGCCGCTCAGCTTCTGGACCTTGGCGGTCTCGCCGCTGGCAGGGTTCACCCGAAGGAGGAAATACTCCGTTTCCCAGGTGGAGGCGTTTTCCTCTTCAGTCAGACCATACAGGAAGCCATCGGCATAGTTTACAGCCATAGCCAGGATTTTGCCCTGGGTCTCGCCCACTGCCGTTCCGGTAAAATCTGTGGGGTTCAGGCGGTAAAGGGTGCTGTTGTAAATGGTGTTATAGTCCTCGTCATAGCTCTCCTCACAGTCGAAGGCATAGACAAAGCCCTTCATGTAAGCGGCAGCCGTGATGGGGCCGGTCTCCGCCGTACCGGACAGCGCCAGGCCGTTCTGAGGCTGGCCCGCCGCCAGGTGGACCCACTGGCTTCCCTTGCTGTTGTACAGGTATGCCTCTCCTGTGACGGCGTTGACCTGCACCTGGCAGGAAACCGTCAGGCCGCCAGCCTGGGCAGTGACCGTGGCAGTCCCCACGCCGGTCGCCTTCACAATGCCATCGGATACTGTGGCAACCTCCGGATTGTCCGAGGTCCAGGTCACGTTCTCCATGCCTGCATAGTAAGGCTTCGGCAGGCAGGTGAGGACGGCGGTCTGATTCATGGTCAAATACAGTTCCGTCTTGGACAGGAGCAGCGCCGTAGCCGCTTCATTCTCAGGCAGCAGGGCCCGGCCGCAGTCATAGGGCTTGAACAGGCCGCTGAGCTCCGCGTTGTCCGCAGTCTTCACCATAGACAGCAGGCTGCCGTCTTCTTTGTTGACTTCGAAGAAATAACCCCTGCCAGTCTTGCCCTGGTAACCGGCCCAATAGAGCTTGTCGGTCTCATGGTCCACCGTCATGCTCTGGGCATAGGCGGGGTAGTAGCTGCTCTTTTGGGCCATGCCAGTGGCTGTGACGGTCTCCGCATCCACAGTATAGAGGCGGCCCTCACTGACATCCACCGCAAACAGCTGGCCCTCGTTGTCGCAGGCCAAGGTCAGCAGCTGGGTATCTTCATAGTCTACCCCCTCAATTATGCCCAGATCCGTCACCTTACCAGTGAGGTAGTCCACCGTCATCAGGTGGCCCCCCTCGTTCTCCTTCAGCTCGTCTGTAAGAACATAGAGGGTATCCGTGCTGTAGTCAAAGGCCATATCCAGAGCGGAATAGGTCTTGCCAAAGAAGCCGCTGCCGATTTTCAGATCACCCAGCTTCGTTCTGACCCAGGAGCCGGCCTTCATGGTGAAAATCTGGCTGTTGACATCAATGCCGATGATGTAGCCGTCCACATACTCCGCAGCCGCCACAACCGGATCGCCGCTGTCGTACTGGGAGGTGTGCTGGAGCATTTCACTGGCATCTTCAAAGGAGTACCAACCATTGAGTCCATCCGTTGCGTACAGGTACCCGCCAATCACAGGGGAGCTGTACCGCCGGTAGGCATAGAAGGAATCGAAGCTTACGTTGTTTGCGCCTGCAAAGGAGATCTCATAGTAGGACTCGTTGCAGCCATAGTCGCAAACCGCAATGCGGAAGGTGGCGTCGTACTTGCTCACATCGATGGACACCAAGGTCTTCTCGCCGGGCTTCACATCCACCGGGATGTATTCGTAAGCCACGCCAGCCTCTGTCATGGGCACCACGGCGGCAATGTCGTAGTTGTCGGAGACGTAGAACTCCAACCGGCGTCCGTCGGTATAGGGATTGTACAGATAGGCAATCTCATCGGTATAGAGCTTGGGGGCTTCCGTGTCAATGATCACCGGAACCACCACACGATCGTCCAGATCCGCCTCATCGGCAAACCCGTCATCCAGCTCGCCATCATCCAGGAAGGCGTCGATGGTGAGCGTCACCCGGTCGTTGTTTGCCACTGCGTAGCTGCCATCAGGATTTTTGAAGTCGTAAGGAGCGCAGGCATTGCTGTAGACCAAGGGCATGCAGATGCCGTACCCATTCATGTAGAAGCTCTTGCGGGCATAGGCGTACCACTCATAGAACAGCTGATTTCCCGCTTCATCGGTCCAGGTGAAGTCCACCAGCTCCGCTGCCCGCATCATACCCAGATAGATTTCATCGATCATATCCAGATACCCATCGCCGTTGGGGGACAGAACATTGTGGGCCGGATCATAGGCCTCCGCCACATAGGGATTCAGTCCCAGATTGGAATGGCTGGAACCATAGTTGGTAAAAAGCACATTGGGATACCGGTTGCACAGCACATCCTGGCCCTCATAGTACCAGCCGATGTCAAAGACCTTGGCATCGCTCCAGTTGCCGTAGAAGCCCATGAAGGGAAGGCTCAGGTCCACCGCGTCCTCGCTCTGGGCATACAGGCGGACAAAGCCGTCTACGTAAATGCCATTTTCGTAATACTCGTCCATGTAGGCCTTGTCCGCATCGGTCAAGGTCACCGTAACATGTACCGTAGCCGTGCCGTTGGCAGGCACCTTCACCACATCCAGGGCGGTAAAGCCAGCAGAGACCTTCTCAAAGAGGATCTGCACATCTGCCGTGTCCAGAATGCCGTCGCCATTCAGGTCCAAGTCCTGGCGTACCGTCTCGCTCAGCGCTTCCAGGCCGTTGACGCCGTCCAGAAGGACCTGAACATCGGTCATATCCACTGCGCCGTCGCCGTTCACATCATAGAGCTTCGGCAGCTGTCCGTTTTCTGCGCAGAAGACCACCGAGGCGTCCAAGGCTCTGGAGGTCTCGCCCATAAAGGTATAACCGGGGTAATCCAGATTCACCTGATCCGTCAAAGCGACGCCGTCCAGGGTATACACCTGCTCCCGGTCCGACAGGTTATTCACCTGGAAGGAGAAGCGGTACACACCGGTCCGGTTGTCGTCGTCACCCATGGAGATCTTGGGTGTCTGCTCCGCGCCGTTACCGGCAGTGAGATAAGCGGGGCTGATGATGGCGTTGTACACGTTGGCAGAGCCTGCACCCTGCTTCCGGGGGGAGTACAGAACGCCAGAGGGCTCTTCCACCGGCACAGCAGTGCTCATGATCAGGGCCTCGGCAACCGTATGAGTTTGGCTATCTGTGAGATCATACGTATCCCGCAGGTACTCCAGCACCAGGGCGCTCATACCGGCAATGTGGGGAGACGCCATCGAGGTACCGCTGAGGGTACCATACGTGCCATCAGTCAACGTAGAATAGATGTTTCCGCCAGGCGCAGTCACATCGGGGGAAAGCTGCAAGTCCGGGGTGACGCCCCAGGAGGAGAAATCGCTCATGGTGCCGCCCAGGGGATTGGGGGTCTCCGTCATAACATCGGCGGGCATGACCTCCAGGGTCCCCACGCCGTCTGTGGCCTTGGCCGCCAGGAGTTCTCCGCTGGCCTTGGTGATAAACGCATTGGGCACCACACCGGCGTCCACCATGTTAACCAGGCTGCCGTCTACATTGTCATAAACCAAGCATGCAACCGCGCCGGCATTGGCGGCGTTCTGCTGCTTCATCGTAAAGTCCAGGGAACCGCGGGATACCACCGCCACCCGTCCGGCAACATCCAGGCCCTGATAATCCTCCGCCGCACCGTAGCCCGGAACCATCACATACTCCAGAGAGTTTCCGGACAGGGAGGTAAAGGGAATCTGGCCGGCATCGGAGAAGACGACTTTCTCTTCCCCAACCACCAGGTAGTTGAGCATCAGCCGGGTGTTCTCCAGACTGGCCACGCAGGTGGCGCCGATGTAGGTACCGGGAGAGGAGACGATCCCATTGTCCGGGTCCTCGGTCAGGTTCAGGTTGGTGCCGAAGCCGTTGTAGGCGGCGGCAGAGGCGCTGTTGCCGGCGGCAATGGCCACCACCATATCGCTCTCCAGAATCTTTCCGTAAATTTTATTGACCGTATCCGACTCGTCCGTGAAGCCGCTGGGAGAGCCCAGGGACAGGTTGACCACATCCGCATTCAGCCGGATGGCATCCTCCACAGCTGCCAGAACATCGTCGTTATAAGCGCCGCCGTTCACGCCAAAGACCTTCAACACCAGGATCTGCGCATCGGGAGCCACACCAACCACAGGCGTGCCCTCGATGGCATTGGCGGCGGCAATGCCCGCCACGTGGGTGCCGTGGTCGCCCTGGTTGTCATGGTCATGGGTCACATCCAAGCCAGAATCCACGTAGTTAAAGGCATAGGGAATCTTCTCGCTGCGGTACAGCTTGTCCGCCGTCAGCTTCACGGCGCTGGTGGAAGCATAGCGGGTATAGGCGTTCAGGGATTCCAGCACCCCGCCGATTTCCTCCTTGGTCAGGGAATCCTCTGTGAGCTCCGGAGCTGCCGCAAAGGAGGGATGGTCCAGATCCAGGCCCGTATCAATGACGGCAATCCGCATCCCCTGGCCGGTATAGCCCAGCGTCTCCCAAGTCATAGCGGAGCCAAAGGTTTCCTTGGTGGCGTACATGCTGGGGTCACTCACGGCGGCTCCGGCGGCGGTCATGTCTGCGGGCACATCATACTTCTGCGCCACGAAGGCATCGTACACCCCGTCCAGCTTCCGGATACTTTCCAGAGCGCCGTAGGGGACTTCCAAGGCCAGACCGCTGAAGGCCACATTGTAGTGATAGCGCACAGCAAGGGGCGCATCCGGCTCCGAAGCAGTGGCCGCCTTTGCAGCCAGCCCCGTCATTTCACTCTGGACGCGCTCCACCGCCTGGCTGATTTTCTCAACCATGGCATCCTGGGTCGCCGTCATCGCTTCTACCTGGCGGGCCACCCTGGCCCCATTGGCGGCAATCTGGTCTGTGGTAAAGCCCTGATCCAGCAGCGCCTCTTCCTCCAGAACCACAATCACCCGGACCGTCTCGTCCTCGTCATAAAGCGCTTCCTGCACCTGCTGGCCAGCCTGGTCCCGCTTCAGGTCCACGCCGGGATTTTCAATTTCCTTTGCCGTCACCTCAGGCGTAGCTGCCTGCTCCGCCTGTGCTTCCTGAGGAAGTGCTTCCGGCAAAGCCTCCGCCTGCAGCCGGTCTTCTCCCGTGATGGGAGTTGCGGCTGCCTGCTCGTCGTCTGCCGCCAAAACTTGCGCTGGAAGCAGGGTGGCAATCATGCACAAAACCAACAGGAGGGAAAGTACACGGTTCATTCGTTTCATATCCGGCTCCTCCTTCTTTTACAGCTGCCCATAGCGGCAGAAGATTGCAGCCGCCTGAGCGCGGGTGGCGCTGCCTCTGGGAAGCAGATAGCTCCCGGGGTAGCCCTCTAATATTTCCTCTTTCACGGCCCAGGCCACAGCGGCTTCCGCCCAGTTTGCCACCTTCCCGGCATCCACAAACTGACCGAGGTCCGCCTGCCCGGTCACATCCTGTCCCGTTGCCTTTGCATACCGGTACAGCATGGTCACCAGCTCCTGGCGGCTGATGGCTTGGTGCGGCGCAAATTGGGTCTGGCTCACACCATTGGTCACGCCGTGCTCCACAGCCCATGCCACAGCCGCTCCATAGTACTGGGCCGTGTCCACGTCCGTAAACGCCGTCTCCAGACTCTCCACCGCCGGGCTTCCCGCCAAGCGGTACAGCACTGTCACAAACATAGCCCGGTCCATCTTACCCTCAGGGATGAATTTCGTCTCGGTGACGCCCTGGAATAAGCCCTCGTGGTAGGCCTTCAGAATTTCCTCTTTGGCCCAGTGGTTTTCGATGTCCTGGAAGGGGTTGTATGCCAGAGACACGGCATCCCCTTCTACCGTCCGTTTCTCCTCCCCGGCATAAACCTCACTGGCCTCTGCTGTGAAGGTCCCATCCTGGGTCACCTGGAAAGTCAACTCCACCATGGGGGTCTTCTCTGCCGTGAGGTTGCTGCCGACCCAAGCCAGGCAGACCTCCCCTGCCGTCTCCCCGTTTACGCTGGAGGCTCCGAAGCTCCCCAGAACCCGGGAACCGGTCAAGGTGGATACCTTGGGATCATAGGTGGCAGTGAGGCGGCCGTTGGTCACCCCTTCGCCGCCTTCTAGGTAGACTGTCACAACCGCATTCCCTGCACGGTACTCTGCGGTCATAGTCAACCGGGCCTCGGCTGTTCTTTCGCTTCCGGTCCCTGCCGCCCATGCGCCAGTGGTCATGGTAAGCACTAGGACCAGGGCCAGAAGCAGTGCTCTGATTCTTGTTTTCACATTGCTCTTCCTTTCTATTTTGATTTTGGGTACATGTAAGCCAGCGCCGCTTGCTGCTAATGCGGTAAAGTACATGGGTACAGCAAGCTCCTCCCGCCGGGGCAAGATGAGATGCGGCGCTTTCTTCTGTTTCAGTATATCATAGACCGCAGCTGAAAGAAAGTCGACTGCTTTGAGAAAATTATCCCACAAAGCAGCCAACTTCCCCTCTTAAGCAAGGTTATCTTAGGAAAACTTGCGCACCAACTCATATGCCTGACGGTACTGCCGGTTCGCAGCGTACCACTCCTCCAGCCAAGGCACATGAAACCGGACAAACCCGATGGAAAACTGCTGCTCCATGCTTCGCACGCAGCTGTGGAGCGCTTTTCCATACTCCGGCTCTTGGAGATAGCCCTTGTGGTCCAGCCGGAACCGGACGAGGCCGCACATCTGCTCAAAAATCTCCCGCGCCTGAGGCGGATCGCAGGGCAGCTCCCCCAGAGGCGCCTCCAGGGCCCGGTCCAAAGCCACCCGGGCCAGCTTCTCCTGCCCCAGGCGCTCGTAGCAGATGGCCAGCTTGTGAAAATACAGAGCCTCATTCCAGGGGTGCTCCAGCAAATGGCGCAGGGCCTCTTGGGTGAGCCCCATTTGCAGCTCTGTGGTGGCTTGATTATAGGCAATCTCCACCAGGGTCACCCGTCTGCCCAGGCTGCGCGCCATCCGTCTGGCCGCCTCATAATGCTCCAGGGTCTGATCCAACTGGTTCAGAGTGCTGTAGCAGTTCCCCAGGAATAGGTGGCACAGCATCATCACAGGCAGGCTGCCCTCCCTGGCCGCCCGCTCCGCCCCCTGGAAAAAGCAGGCCACCGCATAGCTATAATCTCCCCGCCAGTACGCATGCTTTCCCGCCTGCAGGAAGAAATAACTCCGCTCTGCGATCCGCAGCAGATCCTGAAACTGCCCCTTCAGGCACAGATGCAAGTTCTGCTGCCTGGCATCCATAGCAGAGACAAACACCTCCACCTCCTCCTGTACCTGCCCGGTAGCCGCCCAGGACAGGAGCAGCCAATCCAGAAAGAAGGGACTGTTCCGGTATGCGGTTTCCCGCCGAAGCAGCTCCTGGGTCATATCCTGCAAATCCTCGCCGGAGAAAAGTCTGTCATAATATTCCTCGAACCAGGCTGCAGCCTCCCGGCAAAAGGCCGGGTCCTCCTGCCACTGGATGCCCAGACGGCGGAACAGCAAATTCAAAACCTCCGGGCTGCTCTCTACCTTCCCTTGCTCAATTTTCGACAGATAGGACACAGCGCATATCCCATTACACAGCGCCGCCTGAGACCATTCCCGCTCCTGCCTCCGCTTCCGAATGAGCAGCCCCTGCAACTTTTGCCCCAATAAAACCGCCCTCCCTTTTCGTTTTTTCTATGGTAGCACAAAAAAACGGAAATTTCTACAGGTTTTTAGAGGTATCAGCCACACAGGTATGGGTGTACACCCGGAAATCGGGAAATTTCCAGGCGTGAAGGCCGGGAGTCATGGCCAGCCCCTTCTGCCGGTGCGTCCAGGAGGCCGCACCCTACGCCCCCCAGCAGTCAGGTACCATCCCGGTGGTAGGGCGCGGCATCCTTGACGCGCCGCTGGCAGGCATTAATTGTCTCGGAAGGTGTTCAGAAAAACGCACCCAGGTAAAACCCGCAGATTTTCTGAAATTTCCGGCGCAGTCCGTATCTCCCACCCCCGTAGGAGCGCACAGAGTGCACCCCCACGGCAGTTGAGGGGGCATAAGCAGAGCGGTGCCTACTTTCCGACCGGTACGCATTCGCCCGGGCCGGGAGCCACGGCCGGTCTCTTCTGCCGGTGCGTCCAGGAGGCCGCACCCTACGCCCCGGGGCAGGCGGGAGCTACGGTCCACCCGCTGTAGGGGCGCACAGTGTGCGCCCGGCAGTAAAATGTTCCGTTTTTTCTAAATTTCTGGCAAATTCGTACACATTTCCCGGCGGGCGCACGCTGTGCGCCCCTACAGCCCTGGCAAACTCCTATGGGTTCCACATGCACACTAGAGAGTTGACCCGCCCCCGGCAAAGCCGGGAGCGGGTCCAGAAAGGATGAAACTTAAAAAACGCTTATTGTGCCAGAAATCTGGTGATGATGGTAGCCAGCTGGGCCCGGGTAGCGATATTCTTTGGCAAAAGCTTGCCAAAATCGTCTCCCCGAAGTAAACCCGCTCCCACTGCCCAAGCCGTAGCCTCCCAGGCATAGGCAGAGACAGCACTGCCGTCTTCAAAAGTCTTTAGACTTCCCTTTACAGAGACATCCTCGCCCTTATAATTCTTGCTATAACGGTAGAGCATTGTAGCCAGCTGTTCCCGGGTCGCCGGGCTGTTGGGAGCAAAACGCTCCGTAGTCACACCCTTGACAATCCCGTTTTCATAGGCCCAAGTCACCGCTTTTGCATAGTAGCTGCCAGCTTTCACGTCGGCAAAGGGCGCAGCTTTCTGAATCTCTGGCTCTTCCGCCATCCGGTAAAGAACGGTGACAAGCATACCCCGGGTTACGTTGGCGTTGGGTGCAAACACACCGCCGCCCATGCCATTCATCAGTTTCTGTTTCAGAACGTAGTCCACGCCCTCATGATACCATTTGTCGGTATCCAGATCCGTAAAGGCTTTGGAGGGACAATCCTGGTGATCATCGCCAACACACACCACCACAGGATCCGTCTCCGGGTTCTTGCCGCCGCGCTCCGTCTCCGCTACAGTGACCGTGCCGCTGGTCGGGACCTTCACCGTCAGGACAGCAGTTATGCCTCCCTCGGCGATATCCTCCGTGCTGGCGTAGCCGAAGACCACCTCTCCGGTCTCCTCCCTGTACTGATAGCTGTTGAGATCGGCATAGCCGGTCAGGTTCATAAACTCCACACCCTCACCCAAGGCCAGGGTCGCCATGCCGGAAGCGGCGTTTTCCTCATTCCGAAGGGTGATGGTGTAAACGTCCTCTTCCGCCGCCTTCACCGGTTCATCAGCAGCCATATTCAGAGAGCCGCGAATTGTCTTACTGGAAAGCATAACAGGCTCGGTCACACCGGAGGCAATCTCATTAACGTCGCCCCAGATGCCGCGCGCATCTTCGCGCTCCCCGGTGCGGGACACCTCATGCCCCGTAATGGGTTCCCAGTCACTCTGGCTCTGGGTTTGCTCACCACCGGTGGGATTATAAGTGCAGGCATATACCGCAACATCGGTGAATCCCGTGAGGGTGGTCAGCAGCTCCAGGTCGTAGCAATACTGCTCAGCGTCATACTTCATGAGATAAACCTCAGTCCCACTGGTCGTGTAATGGAACAAGAGCAGCGTATCGGTGACGGCGTCATAGGCCAGACTCTCCTGATAGCGGCCATTGGCGTCGGTCACATAGGTCAGCTTCTGGTTGATGGGCATATCGCCGCGTACAAAGCCGTCCCAGCCGTTGTTCCAACTAGTGCCCACTCTGAGCCAGAGCAGTGCATGATTCTTGATGTCCAGTGTATACACATCGGTGTAAACATGGACCCCACCGACAAACGTCTCCTCCTCTTCCCATGTTTTTCCCGTGGCCACGGCTCCCATGTGGAAAGAATTGTAGAACATGAGTTTATTCGTGCCTATATCATTTTTGTTCCTAAGCGAACCAGTACTTATATAATAATTATCGTCTCCCAGCACGCCTACAGCCAAGTTCTCCCGGACATAGGCAAGAGAATTGTAAAGGAAGCAGTCATCTTGGTAGTTGGCATTGATACTCTCGTTTGGCCCGGAGTCATAGCCGGACTTGCCAGTGGCCAGATCGATCTCATGGACCTTGTAACCCTCGGCCCGATCCTGCACCCAGATCTTGCTGCTGCCGTCCACGCTGGCGGTGGCGGATTCCACAGAGAGCTTTTCCCCGTTCGTATCCACAACAGTTTCCCCTTCGGTCAAACCATCCTGGTCGTTGCAGGCAAACAATACGCTGGTACCATCGGCCTTTGTGCCCACGCCGGAGAAGGTGTAGCGATAGTCACTGCCGACTCCCGTTACGGTGACGGTGGCTACACCACCCATGTTTCCTGCCACAGTGGTGGCGGTAATGGTAGCAGTGCCCGGCGCCACTGCGGTCACCATGCCGTTTTCGTTCACGGTGGCCACTTCTTCATCGGAGCTAGACCAGGTTACACTCTTATTCGGCACGCACCAAGGCTTCACTTCAGCTGTGAGCGCCTCGGTTTTGGTGACGAGCAGTTCCACAGTCGTGGGGGTAACGGTAACAGAGGTGGGGGTGTCAACGGTGAGCCTTTCTTCCCCCTGCTTGGGCAGGCAGACTGCATAAAATGCCTCAGTCCGGCCTGTCGGGGTCAGCGTCTTCGCGTCAAAGTCATAGGTCAGAATGTCGGCTGCGGGTGTACTGGTCACCTGATCGGCATCCACAGGGTCAGCCCGCAGGATGTAGGCCACGTTCCGACTGTTGGTGGAATTATATTTGTCCTGATCCAACACCAGCTTGCTGTCCATGGTGGACCAGCTTCCCAAGTTGGCGGCTACTTCGCAGCTCTCAGCAGAATCATCGCCATAGACGTAGCCATTGAATTTAAGCAGCACGGTAGTATAGCTCTCACCGTCGGGGTTCGCCTGATATCCCAAAGCATAGAAGCAGTGGTCATCTTCGCTGTATGCCAAGCTAGTAATCGTGTAGCCATTGGTGCTCAGGTCACACACCTTCTCAGAGGCGGCGTCAAGCAAGTTCATCTTATACAGGGCGCTGCCTTGGACATAGTACAGAGCGCCATAGTCCTCAAGCATATCGCTCTGATAAGTCAGGTTGAAAACAGGGTGGCTAAGATCAGTCTTGCCCACCAAGAGCGGCTCATAGTATTGCTTCTCAAAGTCCACAGCATACAGATAGAAGCCGTCTGCGCCGTTGGTCTGGGAGCTGGGCTCGCCGTCAGCCAGGAAGAACACATAGCCCTCGGCATAGGCAGCGGCGTAGATGTTCTGCTTGCTGTCACACAGATGGTCTTTGTCATAGCTGGTGTCGGTCTCAAAGCGATACCAAGTGGCGTTATGGAGCTCAGCGGTGGCGCCATAGAGGGTATTGGTGGGGCCTTCGTAGGCTTCGCCCACCTGCACATCGTAATAGGTCACATTGCCCGCATAATCGACGGCAGCCAGCTTAAACGCATTGCCGAATACGCCGGAGAGGTCCACGTGGACCGTCATCTCAGCGCCCAGCTCCTCCTGGTTTACCGCCTGACGGGACACGACCACCTTGCCGCTGGAATTCAGCGTCAGAATGGCGGCGGTGTAACGGTTGTCCTTCACCACCACATCCACATAGTTGCCGCCGTTTTCGCTAGTTCCAGTACTGACCTTCTCAATGACAGGCGCGGTGTTGTCCACGGTGGCGGACAGAGACAGCATGTTGCCGCCCAGATCGTTCACCTGGCTCCAATTCACCGTACCGTTGTTGTTCATATAGTGGCTGTATTCCGGCACGGCCTGGAGCGTAAAGGTGACCTCCGTATCCTCGGCCAGCTTGCTGCCGTCCTTACCGATCACAGGCCATTTGGCGTCTTGGTCATCCTCCCGAGCGCCGGGCACCACGGAGTGGCCCACGCCGTACCAGCCACCATCGTTCACGCAGTAGATACAGGAGATGACCCGGTCGTACTCCTGCTCCGCCACAATCTCTCCGCCAGCAATAATGGCACCCCGCATTTTCGCGGCATTGCGGATCAGGTTGAAGGCCAGGGCAGAAATTGCCGCATTCCCCTCAGAACTGATGGCGTTGCGCTCCGGCATATACTTTTCTTCGTTGACAAAGGCGTTGCCGCCCAGGTAATAAGGGTTTCCATCCTTATCGTTGGCCACTACATAGGTCAGAGCCTGATCCACGGGGACATAGGAGGTGTACTCCTTCTTACCAGAGATCTTTGCGGTGTAAGTTGTCCGGTCAAACATATTGGGGTCGTCCCAGCTGCCGTAGAAGCCCAGCACAGGAATGGAGTGAGCGGATGCCTGAAGCCCCTCGTCCGTAGCCTTGGGAGTGGCAGTAACATAGCCTTCCACATATGCACCGTTGGGGAAAGCCTGCTTCAGCAGGGATTTGGCATCCTCGGTCAGAGTGATGCCCACGCTAACAGTAACATCTCCGTTGGCGGGCAATGTCACAACGGCCTCGGTCATGCGCTTCAGGTACAGCTCTGCATCATGGGCAGTGACCTTGCCGTCGCCGTTCAGGTCCGCCTCGTCCGTGTTGGTGATAGAGGTTCGCTTGCCCACAGCATAGTCCAGCAGCGCCTGGGCATCATCCTTATCGGCATCCCCATCGCCGTCGTGGTCACAGAGGTCAGCAGCGTCAGCCTTGATTTCCTTGCCGTTCACAGTGAAGGTAATGTTGGCAGCCAGCTTCATCAGCTGCAAAGCGGTATAGGTCTTGCCATCCTTACCGGTAAAGTAGCTTTGGGTGTACATATCACCGCCCAAGACATACTGCTGCTCCTGATCAGTCAGGTTGTGCAGGGTGTAGTCGAAGGCATACACACCGTCGGCGTTGTCCTTCACCTCCGCCTTCACCTTACCGTCACTCTGGCCGCTCACTGTCACATAAGAGGCAGCTGCCATAACATCGGCCACGTTGGCAAGTCCGGCACCCTGCTGAATCACGGGATAGGGCAGGTTGTTGTTGGTGCTGTCCTTCACGGGAGTCGCGGTGGACATCAGCAAACTCTGAACCAGCACGCGGGGAGAGACATCCAACTGACGCATCGTCTCATCCTCCCGGATGTACTGCGCCAAAAGAGCCACCAGACCTGCGGTATGAGGCGCAGCCATGGAGGTGCCGCTCATCTGCACATACTGGTCGGTCTCTCTGGTAGCGCCATCAATAGAGTAGATGTTGCCGCCGGGGGCAGCAGTCTCCGGCTTCAGGGTCAGCGCACCGGTAACGCCCCAGGAGCTGAAGGCACTCATGCTAAGATTCTCCGCGTCGATCACACTAGAGGCAATATCGTGGGTAATGGTCAAGGTCCCAGTGTAAATACCCTCGCCCACTGCAGTGCTTCGTTCGCGAATGGCATCCGCGTCCCCTTGGGTGATGGACACACAGGGAATGGTGGCGGAGCTGTCGGTCAGGTCCATGCCGAAGGTCCCGGAGGTGTTATTGTAGACTATGCAGGCGGCAGCGTTGGCATTAGCCGCATTATCCAGCTTGACCGAGAAGTTGATCTCGCCTCGGGACACAAAAATCACCTTGCCAGCCACATTCAGGCCATCATATTCCCCAGCAGTTCCAATGCCGTCTAGGAAAACGTATTCATAGTCCGTGCCCTCGCCTGTGCGATCCAGGGTAATTAGGGGCTTGACAGCGCCACTGTTGCTCTCGGTGTAAACCACGCTCCGGTCCTCAACTTGGAAGCTCACACCAGTGGCGCCATAGTTGTTCACAGAGGCAACGGTAAAAGCGTTGTCATAGGTGCCGGGAGAACCCAGGGTGGCAAAGCTCACATCGTCGGAATACAGGTAGCTGTTGGTGGTATTCTCCGGCCAAGCATAGCTGTTGCCGGCGGAAATGGTCACCACCGCATCCGACTGGGTCAACTTATTAAAGATCTCCTGGTAGAGATCATTGGTGGTAAATCCAACTGTGACTGAGCCAAGAGACAGGTTGATGCTGTCACAGTTCAGAAGGACGGCATCCTCAATGGCAGCCATATAATCAGAGTCAAATGCGCCGCCGTTCTGGCCGAACACCTTCATGATAATCAGCTGCGCGTCCGGGGCCACGCCGGTCATATGTACCGTCTCCAGAGCATCGGCATATCCATCACCATCAGGTACATAGCGGTTGGCTGCGGCAATGCCGACCACATGGGAGCCATGGCCGCCCATCGCATCGTTGTCATGGGTAATATTCAGATTCTTGTCCACATAATTGTAGGCAAATGGGACCTTCTTGTTCACGTAGAGCTGGTCCGCCGTCAGGTTTTGGTCATAGTTCTTATATGCATTGAGCTGCGCAAGAACAGCAGAGATCTCGTCCTCATCCATCAAGTCAATGCTGCCCTTATACTCCTCCAGAGCGTGCTCAAATGCGCCGGCATCCACAGACTGATGGTCAATATCCACGCCAGTATCGATGACCGCAATGCGGGTACCCACGCCGGTATAACCGCTGGCCCAGGCAGCATTGGCACCAGTCATGCTGGAGGCAGTAGCCATATTGGGTTGGGCAGAGCTCTCTTCAGTCTCACATGGCTCGTACCGGGTCTCCAGCACCACTCGGGATACGCCCTGCATATCCTCAATGGTTTTTATGTCGCCACAGCGCACATTGGCGGAGATGATGTTGCCCGCCAGAGTCAGGTTCCAGGCCACATCCAGCTCCTGGCCGGTGGCCTCGGAAATCCGGGCCGTCATTGCCAGCTGGTCGGCCAGTAGCTCCTGCCGGTAGGCAACAGCTTGCTGGTTGGAGGCGAAGCCCATGGTGGAGTAGCCCTTATCCAGCACAGGCGCTTTCTCCAGCACAATGGATACACGGGCCATCTCGTCCGGGGAATGGGAGTCTGCTTCCTCAGCGCCAGGCGTTTGCAAGCCCTCCAGCTTCAGATCTGCCGTCACGCTGTCTGAGGAAGCCTCCTCAAAAGTGACGGTTCTCTCCCCGCCCCCACTGGCATATACAGCCGGCGCCAGGCCCAAAAGCAGGCTCAGCACCAGCAGCAACGACAGCGCTCTGTTCGTAAGTCCTCGTTTCATATGATGTACTCCTTCCGTGTTGTTTGGCAAGCTTGCACAACAAAGTAACAGTGCAGCTCCCCTTAGCTAGAGTATATCACAGTTTCTACAATTTTGCAAGTGCTATCCTCAATATTGCAGATACATTTCTGCACTTTCGCGGTGCCAGAGTCTTTGAGGACCCGTTGGAGGGGTGGACCTGAGACGGTAGGGTGCGGCCTCCCGGACGCACCGGCGGCACGGTGCTCCGTAATCCGTAGCACTTAGGCAAATCCGGCCCTTCCTCACAGGCAGGTGCGAATTCGCCCAGGCCCACGCCAGCCAGTCAGCCCCTTCTGCCGGTGCGTCCAGGAGGCCGCACCCTACGCCGCCAGCATTTTTCTTTTGGATTGACGAATCCTCCCCTTTCCGGTACAATAGAGGCGAAAAAGAAAGGAGTTTTGCCTGTGGATAAAAAAGCACTGCGCGCCGAAATTCGGCGTCAAAAGGCGGCCATGACTCCGGCTCAGATTCAGGGCTGCAGCCGGGAGCTGACCCGGATGGCTCTGGCCAGTCCCCTTTACGAGGCCGCCCGGTCCATTTATGGCTATCTGCCTTATAATCAGGAAGTGCATACCCTGGAGCTCCTTCAGGCGGCGCTGAACAGCGGAAAGCGGGTTGCCGTACCCAAAGTGTTTGGAGACACCATGCGTTTTATCTGGCTCACCAATCTGCAAGACGTCGCCCCCGGGTACTGCGGCATTCCGGAACCTCTGGCAGACGGTCCGGAGGCGGACGATCCCCACGCCCTGGTCCTGATGCCCGGGCTGGCCTTTGACCCGGCGGGCCACCGCGTTGGCTACGGCGGCGGCTTCTACGACAAATTCCTGGCGCAGGAGCCGGAGCATCCCACATTGGCCCTGTGCTACGGCTTTCAACTCTTCCCCTGCCTGGAGACCGATCCCCACGACGTCCCTGTGGATCAGGTCCTGTGGGCCCAGGTGCCGGAGGAATTGGTATGAAATACGTTTGGCTTGTCTTATTTTTGGCCGCCGTGTTTGGCCTGTGCTTTTTGGCAGACCGATGCATTGGCAAAGTGCAGGCGCGGGCGCAACGGCGGCCGGCTGTGCGGCTCCCTCTGCGCTATCCCCTGCTCAGTGTTCTCCTCCTGCTGGTCGCTCCGGTTTCCGCCTGGTATGGCATCACACACGCAGCGCCTCTGTTTGTCGCCGGGGCCGTCCTGCTGGCAGGAATTTCCCTTTACGCTGCCTGGACCTACCATCGAACTGGAATTGATTACACCAGCGACTGCTTCACTTTTCGCGCAGGCAGCCAGAAGAGGACCTTCCGGTTCAGCCAAATCCAGGGGCAGCGGGTGGCCATCTCCCGCCGGACCGTCTGCCTGGTTCTGTGCACGGAGGAAGGAAATGTGGTCCTCTACAACAACATGCAGGGCTTTTCAGCTTTCCTGGAAACCGCTTACACCAATTGGTGCCGTCAAAGGGGTCTGGATCCCCAGGCCCAGGACTGGCACAATCCCGCAGACCACCGCTGGTTTCCCGACCAGCCCGATGAAACACATTAGGAGGCCTTTATGCAACATATTCCTCAGGGAGAAACCCGGGAGCTGGAGCTGCTCCCTTTTGACGACGCCCTCCGCCTGGCACAGGAGCCAGCGCCGGACTATGACGTGAGCCGCTGGCTCTATGTTCCCAAGGTCTACAGCGAATACCGGTACATATTGGGGACCCGGGGGAAAAAGCCCCTCATTTGCATGGGCATCAACCCCTCTACTGCCATCCCGGACCGGCTGGACAATACGCTCAAATCCGTAGAGCGCATCGCCCTGGCAAACGGTTATGACAGTTTCCTGATGTTCAACGTCTATGCCCAACGGGCCACCGATCCAGACGCCATGGAGCGCCGCTGCAATGACATCCTGCACCAAGAGAACCTGAAGGCGTTTCAGTATCTCCTGTCCCTCAGTCCCCAGCCTGCCATCTGGGCCGCCTGGGGCGCCATCATTGAGAAACGGGATTACCTGGCCACATGCCTGTCCGATCAGATCGCCCTGGGCCAGGCAGCAGACGCCCAGTGGTTTACCGCCGGTCCCATCTCCAAAAGGGGCCATCCACATCATCCGCTCTATCTCCGGAAGGATGCGGCTTTGGATCCCTTCGATCCGGAACTCTACTGCCGGAACATCCTCCGGGTGCCCGTCACAGCAAAATAGCATATCACAGCAAAAACAACCACGCCGGGAAAGGAGGCGTTCCTTCCCTGACGTGGTTATTTTCATGTTATGAAATCCCAGCCACTGGGGACTTGGCATGCACTTCGTCACGCTTTGTATGCTGCGGCTTCTTTGGCTCCCGCTCCGGCGCGAGACAAATGCCGCCCCGTCCCAGCCAAGGGCAGGCACCTTCCCGCCCTCGGCGGCAGTCATAGCACCGCATCATTTAGCCCCGGCGGTGGCACTCACCCCGGCTACCGGGAACCGCGCTGTGGATGACCGGAGGCTTGGGATCCTTTGCCTCCCAGGCAATGGTCTCTCGTTTTTCTTCGTCCTTCATCATGCACCCTCCTCAGAAAGATACTACCTATAGGTTGCAGAAAACGGCGAAATTTATGCACCACTTTGCAGTTCTTCCATTTCATTCCCCGGGAAAACGTGACTGCACCGTATAGAATCCTCCAATTTGTTCCATACTAAAGGACAGAACGCCGCCAGTGCGGCATGGGAGGTACAGCATATGAAAGTCAAGGACGTCATGACTCCCCGAGTCATCCGGGTGGGCCCCGAAGAACCAGCTGCCGTAGCCGCCAGAATGTTGGCCCGCTATAACGTAGGCGCATTGCCAGTCTGCGATGAAAATGGAAAAATCTGTGGAATGATCACAGACCGGGACATCGTCCTGCGGTGCGTCGCCGCAGACCGCAATCCGGAAAAGGTCCCTGTGCGTCATATTATGACGGGACGCGTGGTGACGGTCGGCGCAGACATGAGCCTGGCCGCTGCCGCAGAAAAAATGGCCAGAGAGCAGATCCGGCGGCTCCCAGTGGAAGAGCAGGGCAAGTTATGCGGCATGGTCACCTTAGGCGACCTGGCCAACGCCCCGGAATACGCCATGGAGGCCGCAGAAGCCTTCGGCCAAATCTGCTCCGGCGTCAGCAACCGCTGATCGCCCAGTAAAAGCAGACACCATTCTTCATAAAACACCCATACAGTTTCCCCACCCTTCGGCCACTCCACCCCAAAATCGAACCCCCTCGCCGGACCACTTTGCAAAAAAAGGAAAAACTCGCTTTTTCCCTCTTGACAAATGGTCCGGCGCCTATTATAATGTCTACTGTTGTGAGATGGACGATTAGCTCAGCTGGTAGAGCATTCGCTTGACGTGCGAAGGGTCAGCGGTTCGAGTCCGTTATCGTCCACCAACAAAGCACCACCTGCAAAGGTGGTGCTTTTTCTGTGTTTTCCTGCTTTTCTTCTGTGTTCTTTGCCAGAAATGTTCCCTTTTTCACCCTTGTGCATTTCGACGGTGGTTTTTGGCTGCCTTTATCATTTTCGACTGTAATAAATCCCCTAGAGCTGGCCTCTTGAACATGCTCCAGGGGGGATTTTTATTCGTCCAATTGCAGTTAGAAACGTCTCACAGTGGGGTTGTCTTCACTATTTGCTGTCAATTGCTCCTCCGTAGGGTTGGTTTCGCCAGCAGGCAGGGCGTATAGGAAAGCTCCCGTCCCGCATCCCCGCCTCCGCATGGCGGCGATACCCTCCACATAAATCTGTATGTTGGCCAGTAGCTTGACAAATCAGCAGGTCAATTATTTCGTCACTCAAATGCATGCCTGCAAGATTGGTATTTTGGCGATCTTTCATTTCAGACGGTACCAGTCGATAGTCAGTGGTCACGTTGAGTTATATGTTAAAATGTCCTCGCTGAAAGGGAAAAAATTTAAGAACTCCTGCGTCAAACCTTCCTGCTTGCTGAAAAATAAAGTTAATGTACTATCCCAAGCAACAATCTCAATGGTCGCCAATGGGTGCTGAATAGAAACGGGATTTATCCAAAATCCCCTGTATCCATCTGCATATGGTTGAGGATATTTTAGAACTTCTGACAAAGCAATCCCTTTCTCAAAACCAGATAGAACGGCCCAAGCCCACTGCTGGTCGTCTTCTCGAACAATCTGGCTCAATTCTTCGCCTGTCAGCCAGCAATAGCCCTTGTCACTGCAATATTCCTCAATCTTTCGTGGCACGTAGTATATATCAGTAATTAGCCAATTATATCTAACTTGTTTATTATTTATTGCTTCAAATACTTTTCCAATTTTTGTGTAGCCCTTTTCGTCTTTTTCGTCAATCGCGCCATATACCATCTCTGCCATCATCCTTACTTAAATAAAACATATTGTTATATTAATTTAAAACCTTATATAAGTTTTATATTATTTTTTTAAATCTATTTGAATTTTATAAGTACTTAATATATTATCTTTAGTAGCACTTTTCATAGTTGAAAAAACCTCTTCTCATTCTTTAGTATATTATTTCCGCTAGTTCTGTCAAGATTATAAAAGCGCCTTCATCCACTCTATCTCCTTCCCCAGTAGTTCACAATTGCCTGCTGTTGACCGCTGTGCTGTCCACCCAGATTACCAAAGCCATCCTGGAATTCTTGTGCATTACGGATTGTCATCGTCAACTCCTCTCAATCGCATATCTTCCAGTCCCGAGACCGCAAACTCTTCCGTATGAACTGGGATCAACACATCTATAGCTGCCACCTATTTCATTGCGTTTCCGTGCTGCTCAATCAACCAGAGTAGGCCACTCGCCCACTCGTTCGCAATACACAACATACCGGTATCGCCCACCGGAGCCATAGGGATGACAGGTGAGCAGCGTCACCAAATCCCGGCCTGGCTGTACAAGAATTTCTTCAACTTCGTTGGGTTCTATGACCTTGATTTCCACCACCTGATAAGTAAGCGTCTCCCACAGGTTGCAGATTGTCATCTCATCTCCCACTTCCAACTGCTCTATGTGCCGGAAAAACAGCGCTCCATACCAGCCCCGATGCCCGGCCAGGACGCAATTGGTGTTGCTCCCGCCAATGGGCATGGAGGTTTGGGACAGCTGAGCTGCTCCGGAAGCCAGGTGCTCCGCCGTTGCTCCCAGATAAATGGGCAGCTCCAAATCCATCTTCGGTATGGTTAAAATACCCACCATGCCGTCCGGAACCCCGTATTCCGCCAGGTCAAACACCGGCGCTTGATAGGACCAGGGATCACACAAACCGGACTGTCCGTCTACCCAAATGTCCTGATTGTAGGCCCTCATGGCCTCCAGCAGCTCCGGATATGGTGTGGTAGTTTCTGTGACCTCCGTCGATTCTGATGCGAGCTGGGGCTTCTGCGGCGCAGATTCCTGGGTCCTGTTCCGGAAGCTCTGGACAATTTGGTGGATTTTCTGCTCCTCCTGCCAAGCGTGCCAGGTGGGATACAGCAGCACCCCAATGCCCGTCAGTAGAAACATGAAACACAGCAGAAGCAGTACCGCTTGTCGTTTCCTCATGCCGGATCCCCCCGATTCTTTCTGGAGATCCGCTTTATCACCCATCTGGTCAGAACGAATATCCACACTGCGCCCAGGAAGATTCCCAGACCAACCAGAATGCCTTGCCAGTATTTTTCCTGCCAAGTGGACTTCGCCACAACTTCTTTTTGGGAAGGATGTGCCTCCGTGGAGAGGCTATGTTCCACCTCCACTCTGTGCCCGCGAACCAGTAGCCGGTGGGTATTCACTCCATAGGGCACACAGGTCAGTAAGGTCACGTAATCCCCTTCCGGTTCGATTTTCAGATACTCAATTTCCGAGGGCAATACCGTCACAATCCGGTCCACCTCATAGTCCAGAACTTCATCCAGCACATGGATGGAAAACCGGTCTCCCGCTTTCAGTTGGTCCAAATCCGTGAACATCCTGGCAGTGGCCATGGCGCTGTGGGCGGAGATCACAGCATGGGTTCCCTCCCCGCCAATGGGAAATGAGGAATTGGGCATGTGCCCCGCCCCCTGGGAGAGAGAATCCTCCCCCGTCCCGTGGTAGATGGGCAGCATCACGTCAATGCTGGGAATCTCCACATATCCCATCATCCCCGTTCCGGTAACGTCCAGGATCTCTTCGTAAAGAATGCCATCCTCGGTTGTGCCACCCAGGAGCGTTCCCTCCGCCAGCTCCCGGTTATACCGTTCTGCAACCGCCCGGTCCGCCTCCAGATCTTCCTTTGGGGTTTCATTCAGGATCTCCTGGAACTGGGTCCGAACCTCCGATTGGTGGCGTTCCATGTAGGAACTGCTCAGCATGGGATAAATCACTAGGCCAACTCCCACCAGCAAAATTAGCAGCAGCGCCACCATCAGCAGCACAAACAATCCCTTCTTTTTCAAACACACCTGCCCCCTTTGCATCACATGTGGTACTGGGCAAAGCGCCCGGAGATGGCTCTCCGGGCGCTTTGTCAGTTTGTTTTGAAATCCGCAGTTTCGGAATCCAGAACTTACTGAGCGCGCTTTTTCCGTCTGGAGGCAATTGCCAGCACAATGCAAACAGCTGCCAGGCAGATCAGCACAGAACCGCAGATCGCAAACATCCAAGTGCCATGATCACCGGTCTTGGGCAGGTCAAAACCTTTGGTGTTCACCACAGTCAGGGGGACTATGGCGCTGAAGGAACCGTTGTCCTCCGTCATGGTCACAGCATCGCCGTTGACCGTGGCCACAGCCGTCACGCCTTCCTTGCCGCAGACAGGGCAGATTTTCCCGTCTCCCTTCGTCGTGATCACCACCTTCACGGAATCCTTCAGGAGGGTGTACCCTGCATCCGTGGCAACCTCTGTGATGGTGTAAGCGTCATCTTCCAGGCCCTTGACAATGACCTTGCCAGGCTGGCCACCTGCCGAAACAGGCACAAACTTGGTGGCGTCCGCTTCCTCCGCCACATGATCCGTCACGTAGTAGACCCCTTCTGCCTCGTTCAGCTGAGCCTGGACCCAGTAGTTGTCGGTATCGTTGTGTAGAACGAACTGCACCTTGCCAAAGTTTCCATTGCTGTCGCTGAACTTCTTGGTCAGGTCCAGACCATAGGTGTAGAAGTGGCAATCGTCTTCCAGCGTATCATAGTAGTCGGTGTTGGTGCGCTTCCAAGTCAGCTGCACCTCGTTGGGGTTGCCGTCATCGCCATACACCACTTGGGCGCTGGAGTTGACCGTACCAGTGTAAGTAATCCGCACCGTGCATGCGCTGTAACCCCGGAAGAGGCTGGTAGAATCATAAACTGTAGTGGCGTTATTGATCTCGTCCAGGCCGGAAGCGGTCATGGAGATGGTCATAGTGCTGGCGTCCTCGTCCGCCGTGCCATACGCCACGGAGAACTTCCCGGAAGCCTCATCCCACTCAGTGACCTTCTGGGTGCAGGCAGCATCCTGGAACCACTCCAGTTTGACGTCCTGTTTGTTGTACACAAGGCCTTTGCTGAGTGTATCGACAAAGGTGTATGTAGTGAGGGCCGTGGCATTGGAGGTGATGGTGGGCAGGGTGGAGATGATCTGATAGTCCACCACATCCCCGTCAGAGCCGGTGCCGGTGTGGGCGTAGCCATCTGTGATATCGTCTGTAGCGCCGTTATGCTTGCCAGTGTCAGGTTTGGATTCCCGCAAGGTCTTCTCCAGGGTGGGCATATCCGTCTCATTCTTGGGGTAGACTGTGACGTCGTAGTTCCAATCCTGGCCGTCGATGGTCGTCATCGGCAGGGATACGAAGAAGGGGGCTGTGGTTTGAAACACATTCTCGGGAACGTAAGTTTCCACCACCAAATACAGGCCCAGATCCAGGCCGGTAGCGCCGGAATGACCGGCTTCATCGGTCTCGGGTAGCGCTACACCACCTTGATCGGCCACAAACTGTTCCAAAGCGTTCTTTAGGTTGGAAGAATTTTCCTGCAGCTTCGTCGCCAGAGCATTCACAAGCACATCGGAGACGAAGTATAAGGTCTGATTCTCCACACGGTAGGCATTCTCCTCTGTCAGGCCCAGAGCTGCGAGCAGTTGCGAAGTGGCGGCATGGTCATCCATGGCATAAAGCACCATATCCTTGTAGCCGTCTTCCTCCAGGGCAGAATAAGTGGTGATATCCGCAACCTTCACATAGGTAAAGACCACACCCTGCAGGGCGTAAGGCGCCAGGGCTTCCTCTACAGCTTGATCCGGCCGCCCAGTGGACACATAGGTGTCCCACTCCAGAAGCCCAGCCTCATTGGCGGCGGTGAAATCATACTTATATAGATCCAGACTGGCCGTTCGGCTTGTGTCAATGGCGGCAGCAGAGGCGGCGGCGGCAAAGGCCACAGAAGCCAAGCTCAGGCACAGGGCCAGAACCAGGCATAAAGAGAAGAGCTTTTTCAAATATTTCATGGTTTTTATCCTTTCTTACTGAATTTTTGAGCTCAGAATCACAGAGGTCCGAGGCACCCGGGGGAGAGTCCCGACCTTGGTAATCGTGACAGGTCACAGGTCAGATCTCCCGCTTTCTTTTTCGGCTAAGAAACACAACTGCACACAGAGCAAGCAGTACAAACACCGTCCCAAGTGCGACAGCCGGAAATCCGACGGAGCCGGCGAAGGGCATGGTAAACGCGCTGGTGTTGACAGCGGTGATGGTCACATCCCGGGTACCTTCATCGGGAAGCTCTCCCGTAAAGACCGGCTCCGCCAGCAGTGTATCGCCTTCCAGAGTAGCCGTCTCTGTCAGGCGGTACTGGATATGCCGCTGGCCTATGGTAATCGCCAGGCCACAAAATACTGCCATTCCATCCTCCCCCGTGATCAGGGCGCCGTCCTTCAGGCCCTGACTGGTGCAGCCGCCAGGCACGATGGTGGAATGCTCCTCCCGAAAGACGACCGGATTCCAATTTTCTCCATCCTCGCTGTACTCCAACAAAAACGTGACGCCAGAAAGAGGCCGGTTCTCAAAATCCACCTTGTGCACGGTAAGGGAACCAACCTGCTGCCGGTTCGGGATGCCCTCGAAGCCGTCGGCGTGAACCACATAAGTCTTTTCCTCTGTGATATTTACCTCAAAAATGGCCTGATTGAGCTCGTATCCCTCCGGCGCTTTGGTTTCCTGTACGGTGTACCGGCCATAGGGCAGGCCCTCCAGCCGATACACGCCTGTGCCCTTCCCCGCCCGGTCCAGGACCTCCTCCATGCGAACCTTTGCACCATTTGGTTTGGTAACGGTGAACTCCGCCCCGGATAGCTTCACCGTCGGATCACTTTCATCCACCTTGGACAACTCCAAGTTCCCAAGCACAAGCCGGTTTTGAAAGGTCACTGTATTGGTTCCCGCCTGGATGGTGATTTCCTGGCTTTCCTGTTCCGCTTCGTAGCCCTCCGGCACGGTCTCTATGACCCGGTACTTGGTGCCAACGACTAGATTGGGAATTTGAATTTTCCCGGTACTGTCTGTGGTGTGCTTACCAATGCTACAATATCCAATGCCAGGCACCCACTCCTCCAGGGTAAAAGTGATGCCGGATACCTTGCCGTCATCGGAAGTCTTTCGGATCTCCAGGGTTGCTGTGTTTGGCGCATTCTCAACCGTCATGGTGAGCTTGCCGCCCCCGGTGAGACCCGTCAGCTGAATGCGCGGCGTAATAAAGTCTCCGCCATCTGCCGTAATCTCACTTTCCGTTAGGGTCCTGTCCACAGTCACCTTGCCATTTCGATCTGTGACCACAAACCGCCAGGATACCGGATGGCTGCTCTGGTGGTCACTGACAGAAAGGGCCTCCCGAAAAGAAAATTCCCCGTCCAGAAGACCTGAGAAGGTGTAGCTTCGCGTTCCGGTGGCGGCGTAGCTGCTGTTGGTCACATAGATATTGCCGTCGCTGTCGGATTTCCCGTAATACGTCCGATTGCCATTGGCTTGCCACATTTTAAAGCAATACCCTTCCACGAGACCGGAATCAGAGGTCTTCCGCATAGAGGCCGTCCCCGGCGTCACGCCCTCCTTCACTTTGAAATAGGCAGGGACTGGGTCGCTGGGGATACTGGCCTTGTCCGGAGGAGAGGCCAGTGTCTGATTGTGGGCATCCAGATAGAAGATTCGGAACAAGCAGGCGGGATTCTCCGGATTGGGCATGTTCCGGGAGGCACTGAAGGTCATCTCACTCCAGGAGGCCCCGGAAGGGGCAGTGGCTGTCAGCGTGTTACCGCTTTGGCTCAGGGTCAATGGGGATTGGGAGGAGAATTGATAGTGGCTTAGTACTCCGTTGGCATCTGTGAGGGTGAGGGTATAACTGCCGTTGGCTTGACGCTGCATGGTATACATGGGAGCAGTACTTGCCCGGTCTGCTGTAAAGCTGGGAATGACGCGGTAAGCAGCTATTTCTGAGCTGAGCGTGTTGTATTTGGCCCGGATACCCTTTAGGTAGTAATTGCTCCCATCGTTGTATCGAACGCCTTGGGCACTGTCAAATTGGGCAATCAAGCTGGAATCTGTACAGGCATAGGGAGATGTAGCGCCTCTCATACCCATAACAATCTCCCAGATGATAATCTGTGTGGCAGCCTCCCATTCTACACTTTCGGTGGAAGACAGCGTATCCGGATGATGCTGACTGCTGTAAAGCATAACTAAGCCAATGGCAGTCTGCTGATTCTGCGTTAAATTGACCTTCCAGTCACCGCTCACATCAGTGTTAGAACCATCTCCATAGTCAACACCGGAGTGGGTCGCTGTGTCTGGCTCCAGACAGTATGCCACCTTTCAGCTGCCATTCACCTTTAGCCGCATCACATACAAGTGATCCAAGTCAATGGTATGCGTTCCATCTTTTAGGGTATAAGTACGCTTGTAGTTCGGAGCATTCTCATCCACTCGGTATACATAGCCCTGAAACCAAATGTAATTGCCTGCAGTCAAAGGCATCATGTCATTTTCTGGCACTGGGCCATCTATCTTCGGCTCTGTCTGAAGCTCCCCCTCCGTTGACTTAGCAGCTTCCGCAAGTGGCTCCGTGGAGATCTGAGTTGGACCCACTAGAGCTTCTGCCTTTTCTGTGGGCTCCATCTGTGCAGATATGCCGTTGCTTCCTACCAGTGCAGATACCGGGGAAACACTACACAACAGAATGGCCATCAGCAACAACACAAGAACACGTAGCTTCACTCTTTTCACATACATCTACCATCCTTCTGTTATTTTGCAATAAAAATACACTCCATCAGGAGTTTTGAAAACCGCCATCTATGTATACACCAAATTAGGTGAAATTTTAACTACCTACAGCTGTACATATGTACCAGTTTTGTCTCAGCAGGTTTTGTTTCAACCACGCTTGTTTTTGCCAGTAAATTGTTCAAGGGGTTGCTGTCAGATGGGTTTGTACTGATCTGAGTCCTGCTGGTCTGACCCTGCTGGATCGACTGCCGCTGGCAAGCGGCCAAGGATACCAACATTCCTATCGTTGTACATAGGCCTACCTGCCAATCCACTCGATTAGTAGTTTTTATAATTTGGTCTCCGATTCGTTACATTATTTTTTCACGCTTTTGTATTAAGTTTTGTATTTCGAATTGTAGGACCCTCCCTTCAAAACCCCTCCCTATTTTATCACCTGGCATAAATAATTGTCAACCTCCAAAGCAGAGAAATAGCGGCTCCTGTCGGAGCCGCTAAATGAGAGCGAGAACAAGCAGATCTGTTTACTGTGGTAAGGACAAAAGCTCCAAATACTTCGGACGCTCATCCGTTGGAATTTTCAACGCATCCATGGTTCTCTCTGCAGGCCAACCGGTCGTTTCCATTAAGCTACGAATGTTTTGCAGCCGTTCCCGGTCTGTGCCCTGCTCAATGCCTTGTGCAAAGCCCTGCTTACGGCCTTCCTCAATAAATCCTTGACTCAGATTACACACTTCAGACACCGTCCTTTCCATGCTGTGTATATCAGAAAATTCATACTCGTCTTCTAAAATCCGGACTACCTCTTTCGGGGTGCATCTGCCGCCGAACAGCACCTCCAGCATCCGCAGAAGTCCTCCGTAGTTTTCGCCCTCCGGCTTCCACAGACAAATTAGGTTTCTATTCATAAAACACAACGGCCCCATGAGGAGCCGTTGGTTTACAAGGATTCTTTGAAGTACTCTTGTTTACTGTGGCAAGGACAAGAGCCTCAGATACTTAGGTTGTTCTTCAGCCGGAATCTCTATAATATCCATCGCCTCGCTGGCGGTCACCTTGAGCTTCTTCATCATGCTGCGAATATTTTGCAAGCGCTCCCGGTCAGTGCCTTCTTCAATGCCTTGCGCAAGTCCCTGCTTACGGCCTTCCTCAATAAATCCTTGGCTCAGATTACACATTTCAGACACCGTCCTTTCTATGCTGTGTATATCAGAAAATTCATACTCGTCTTCTAAAATCTGAATGACCTGTCTCGGCGTGCATCTGCCTCCAAACAGTACCTCCAGCATCCGCAGAAGCCCTCCGTAGTTTTCTCCCTCCGGCTTCCCCAGACAGATCATGGTCACATTCATCAGATCATAGTTCTTCACCGGTTCCGTCACATGGCCCACCAGGTGCCGCTCCTGGAGGGTGTAGCTGGTAATCGTATTTTCCCTCTCCTTAGGTGGGTGGGAACAGATCCAAATGGAGTATACTTTCTGGATTTTTCCGTAGTGAGATTGGGTGAAGACGGACCCATATTGGGCCGACAACATTCGTCCGCAGTAGTAAATTGCCCGTTTCACCAGAGGATATCCAGGATGGTATTTGCTTTGCGCTTCAATGTTGATGATCAGGCCGATTTTTCCGTCCTCCCCTGGAGCTACAGCCGAAAACCGCACATCGTAGACCACTCGCTCTTCTGTGGTGCTGCTACTCTCGGTGGACATGCCCTGAATCTTCGGAGGGTTCGTCTCATCTGGGTGGACGCCCACCTGGCCCACCTCTGGGTCGTGCTCGATATAGCCTATGATCTCCGGAATGGTACAGTCCTTGTATTCCGGTACACAGGTCTTCATAATGTGCGCCAGCACTTCTTTATAGGCCAGCATATCCTTAAACACTGCATCCTGGCTGGTACTCCCGTCGATCCGGCCAATGCTTCCGGCCATTTGCGTTTCCATGGACCTCACCTTCCTCTGTGGAGGCATCATCCTCTTCTCCTCCTTTAGTATATAATTTCCCGCTGGTTCTGTCAAGATTACAAAACTACTTTCATCTAATCTATCTCCTTCCCCAGAAGTTCACAATCGCCTGCTGTTGACCGCTGTGTTTCAGGGTAAGCCTCCACAATTCCCATGTCCATTTGTTCTGCAGAAATCCCCCTGAAGCTGGCCTTTCATACCTGCCTCAGGGGGATTCTTTTTTATTCAGTGTGTTTTTCCGCTGCTGTATGATAAATACATCGACGTTCGTTTGCTGCATTTCCTATTCCATGTTCCAAACGTGGCGCTTTGCTGCCGTCTGTCTACAGCCTGTCCATGTTCAGTCCATACTGCTAGGTTGGTGGCCTAAAAGCCCCTGCTCCAGCTGTACCAGGAAACGGCGGATTGCCGCTTCATCCGTCTGATAATATACCCGGTTGTTAACACGCTGTAAATTTAGCAAGCCATAAGAATACAAGGTATTCAGGTGTTTAGAGATGGTGCCGGAAGTAAGCTGCATTTCATTCGCCAGCTCCAGGCCATAATACTGGTGGTCGGAAAGGCGATGGATGATCTCAAACTTGCTCTTGTCGCTGAGAAATTTCAAGATATTGATCACATTCTCCTGGACATAGCCGGCCAGCTTCGGCGTAATGCCTGCCCGAACCAAAATGCCAATATTCAAGGACTCTTGATCCTCATTTTGATAAAAGTGGATCTGACTGCAACCCATCCACCAGAACCAAACAACCCGTTCGCCGCCTGCTCCCTCCGGCTCATCTGTCTCTACACCCATCATGCTGGTCTTGAAATCCTGGAAACTGTGTCCGGCAAAATAGCCCTGCCAGTAATGGACTGTCTGCTGGAGGAGGGCATCATACCGGCCCAAAATGGTCTCCATTCGGTTGGCAATGGGGCGAATCAGCACCTCCAGCTCTCTCAGGAGCTCCTCATACTCCACCATGGCCTTGTAAATTTCCCATTTGCAGTTCCCGGGAATGTCAAAGCTCTCCAATTGACGGAACAGAGAAACCGGCTCGTCCCCCGCCACCGGCACATAATTGAGGCCAGCGCGGTCAATTTCAATCAGCTTATAGTGAGAAAAGTCATCCGCAGCAAAATCCTGATACTGCTGGCGGCATTCCTGGATACTCTCATCAAAGGAAAATGCTTTTCCATCATAAAAAGAGTAAAGGATCACCTTTGCCATACAGACCCACTCCCGGCACCCCTCCGGCTGCAGATCTTTGAAATAATATTGCAGCCTGGAATCATTCCGGTCCAGATCCTGGGTTCCCTCTTTGATGATGGAATCCAAGGACTGAAAAAGGGTATCATAATACGCCCGGTCCTCCGCACTCAGCTGCTCCCCATATTTCAGCAGAAAATCCCGCTTGATGTTGTCCAGGCTTAGATTGTTTACATACTTATACAGCATTTCCACGGTTTCCATCAAAATGGACAGCCGCGATATGATTCGTATCTTCATCACATTCCCCGCCCTCTCTTGTCAGTATTATACATCACCTGCCGCGTTTTGACAATGCAGGATATGAGGGCCGCGGCAATTGCCGCGGCCCCACAAAAGGACTGTGGAATGCTTAACGAATAAAGAGGCTGTGGATCACGACATCCTTACCCAAGTCACAGACCTGCGACAAAGCCGCATTGCCCATCACGAAGGTATACAGAGTGACACTTCCACGATGTTCGCCCAAGTCATGGAGCACATAGTAGGTATCATACACCGGATCATAAATGAAGCTGCGGCTGTCATAATACATACCCCACTCCGCGAGAGAGACATGCGCCATCTGCTCCGGCCGACCCGCCCTGTACATTTTGTCCGATTCATTCCAAATCAGAGGCAACCGGTTCAGAATGCCAGACCACCAGGTATCCACATAATACGCTACGCCGTTCTGTACCAGCAAGTTGCCGGGACGGTATCCATCATCCTCCACAATGATCAGATAGCCACCGACCGGAATCACATCGCCAGTATATGGGTTCTCCCGGCCTTCTTCCAGGTTTACCTCCACCGTAGCGGTGTAAATACGCCAAATTCCTTCGCTGTCATCCTGGTACAGGCCATTCATAATACCAAAGAGTCGACCGGTACTGGGATCATAGGACAGATCTGTAATCTCCACAGGTACGTCATAGTAATCCCCTTCAATGAACAGCTCTCGGGTCAAGCCGTGGATCCCATCACTTAGCTTGGTGCGCTCAAAGGTACTGGGATTGATTTCATAGAAATAACCATCCCGGTCATAACCGTACATCGTCTCACCAGTATAAGCCGCCGCCGTGATGGGAGACAGGCCGGTCTCCTGCTTCACCGTGGTCATCTCACCTGTCTCAGTATTCAGCTGGACCCAACTGCGTGCAGTTTCGTTGTAGGCGAAGAACTTCTGGGCCTCCTTCAGCACTGTGACCTCGCAGGTATCAGAATACTGCCCCGCTGTTGCGGTAATCCGGACCGTTCCAGGAGCCACGCCAGTCACGTTACCAGCCTCATCCACGGTAGCTACAGTGGAGTCGCTACTGCTCCAGGTAACGGTCTGATCCACCTGGCTGACGCTGACGGGCAACACCGTTGCCTGGAATTGGGAAGTCTCTCCAGCGACCACCGCTGCCCGGTTAGGCAAGCTCACACCAGTCACCGCAGTGGTTTCCGGAACCTTGGGCTCCACCTCCTGGCTGGGCTGGGTGAGTACGCAGCCCACCTGCATATACGTGCCGCCGATATAGCCCAGATTGGTCACATCGCCTGTCTCCAGATTTACCAAGGACAGTCCAGTGCTGCCCCAATAGGTATTGCCCGTCGTAGGATCGTAGTGCATGCTCTGATAGCCAGACAGGCCGGAGGAAACGTGCTTGATCAGGGTAAATTCTGAGGTATACTTGTCAATCTTGCAGAGATCGCCGCCGCTGGTGATGGTGTACAGCTGGCCCTGTGCATCGCAGGTCAGCGTGGCCATACCCCGTCCGGTATCTCCCAGCAGCGTCACGTCGCCAGTGGTCAAATTGATCTGGCACAGGCTGCCTTTTACGTTACCACCTTCCGCAATGCCGTACATGGTGCCGGTGGTGTAATCAAAGGCCAAATCCCGGATGTCGTAGTCAATCCGCACCGGCAGAGTCTCCACAATCTGGAACGTGCTGCTGTCGATCAGCATCAGATGGTTCTTCCAACCATCTTCAGCCGCAGGACCAACTGCATAAACGTTGCCATTGTAATAGGTAGCGGCGTAAATCGACTCATCATAATTCGCCTCTACCGCAACTTCCGCAGGCCGTGCGCCATTGACCCGAAGCCAGCAGTCGCCGCCTGCCATGAAATCTGTAAACATGTAGCAGAATACGTCCACAATGGAATTTACGGCCTCTACCTGGCTTGTCAGGGTCTTGTAGACGCTGCCGTCCGCCGTATAAATTGTGGCGGTGATAGACGTTTTGCCTATGCTGATGCCGGCTACAACGCCATACTCGTTTACGGTGGCAATTGACGGGTCAGCGGAAGCGTATTCCACCGTATAGGTAGCGTTCCAAGGCTCTACCTCCACATTTACCTGCATCGTGCCCTCAACAGGTACTGTCAGAGTCTTGGGTATGGAGGCGCTGGTAATCTCCACACGAGGAAGCTCCGGCTCGTTGGCCACCTGCTCCAGCAGACCCATATTCATGGACTGGCCGGTAGTGGCAGACAGCGTATTGCCCAAGTCTCCCAAAAGCACCGGGCTGACCTCCATGGTGGCGTCGCCCCACTCATCGGTTCCAGTTTGCAGACCCAACCAATACAGCTGGCCCAGCTCATTGGCCCAGAAGATGCCATCATTGGCCGCAGAATAGACCATAGAGCCAAAGCTGTTGCAGCTCAGGCTGGGCAGACTGACCGTCACAGGATCTGCGCCAAAGTAGTAGTCGTCGTATCCCATGTCCCCCAGCTTGAAGGAAGCCAAGCTCGCTGTGCCTCTGGCGTCTGTACCCATCAGATAGAACCGGCCTGTGTAATCAATGGCCATGCCGCCCAGGGGCGTGTTGTAGGCCATCTCCAGAGAGTCCATCACCGGGCGCAACGCACCAGTGTGCAGGTTCACCCGGCACAAGCTGAAGGAGTTCTGCAGATCAAACAGCAAGGCATACATGTAGCCGTCGGCATAGTTGTAAGCCATGGCCGTGATTGCAGTCTTGCTATCGCCAGGCTTCAGGATAACGCCCTGCATCGTCTGGGGATCCAGCTTGTAGAAGCTGCCCAGGTTATCAAAGGCATAGACGGACCCACCTACATAGGCTGCCGCCGTAATGCCGCCGCCCTGGGTGCCGGGCATGGACACTGCACCCTTCGGATTGTTGACATCCAGAGACAGCCAGCTGTTGGATGCCTTCGCATCCGTACCAAAATCAAACGCGTACAGCGTTCCCTCCAGGGAAATCACCGTCACCTCACAGGTCGCAGTCAGGTCGCCACAGGTTGCCGTAATGGTGGCAGCGCCGGAACCTGTAGCTGTAATGGTTCCGTCCTGTACAGTGGCGATGGAGGAATCGCTGGAGCTCCAGGTAACCTCCGCCGTATCCAGCTTGGCGTAGTAGGGCTGCGGCATGCACCGCAGGCTACCGGTATCGCCAGCCTTCAGCGTCACACGATTCGGTGTCAGGGAGAGCCCCGTGGGCGCCACATCATCCGGCACCAACGTGCTGTCCGCTTCATAGGGCTTATACAGGGAAGAAAGCTGGCTGTTGTACTCCATCTTCGTAGAGCTTACCACTTCACCGGTTTGCTTATTCAGCTCCAGGAAGCGGTTGTCACCATCATAGCCCTGATAGGCCGCCCAGTACAGCTTGTCTGTCTCATGATCCACTGCCATGGTCTGCTGGAGCCGCGGCTCAAAGCCGGTCTCACCCACAAAGGATGCAACCGCAGTGGCTTTGTCCAGGGTGTAGAGGTCGCCGGTGGTAGCATCCACGGTGTAGAGGATGCCCCCATTGTCACATGCCAGGGTCAGCGCCTGGTGACTGTCTGTGAGGCCCGTCACCTTGCCCAGATCCGTACATGTTCCGGTAAGCCAATCCAGAGTCAACAGATGTCCGCCAGAGTTCGGGCCGTTCATCATAGATTCATCGGTCAGAACATACAGGGTTTTGGTGGTATAGTCCATCGCCATATCCAAAGCGGGATACTCGATGGTCTGCATCATATAATCCCCTGCCTCATAGCCGCCGGGGTAGAATTCAAAGATGCTCTCCACCGCCAGCTTCCCAAGGATCGTTCGGTTCCAGTCGCCGGCCTTCATGGTAAAGATATCGTTGTTGGCATCTACGCCAATGATGTAACCGTCCACATACTCAGCCGCATACACATAAGTCTCTTTGTCATCGTACATGGAGGTATGCATCAGCAGCTTATCCGCAGACTCAAAGGAATGCCAGCCGTTGTACGCCGCGGTGATGATGATGTTCTGTCCGTTGGGAACCGCACTGAACATCCGGAAGGCGTAGAAGGCATCCTCATTGTAGTTGTTGATGCCAGAGAAGGAGATCTCATAGTAGCTCTCGTTGCAGCCATAGTCGCAGACTGCAATCTGGAACGTGGAATCAAACTTGGACACATCCAGCGTAATGGTAGCGGTTTCGCCGTCCACGCCAGGCTCCTTGGTCGTCACCGGAATGTACTCATAGCCACTGCCGGCCTTGGTCAGAGCCACAACCGCAGCGATATCATAGTTGTCAGAAACCGTAAACCGCAGCAAGCGGGAATCGGTCTTCTCGCTGTAGAAGTAGTCCAGGCTGGCCAGATCCAAGGTGGGGGCCTGGGTATCAATGATCACTTCTGTCTCAATGACATCGTCCACCTGATCGTCCCCATCGTCCAGGTAGGCGCTGATGTTCAGCTTCACCCGATCCAGATCTTCCACCGCATAGGATCCATCCGCATTCTTAAAGTCATACTTTTCGCAGACCTCAGTGTAAATCAGGGGCGGAACCAGATCGTATGCCGCATAATAATAGTTCTTCAGGGCGTAGTCATAAGGCGCATGGAAGAGAGAATTGCCCTCTGCATCCTGCCATGTAAAATCGACCAGCTTGGCATTGCGCATCATGCCCAGGTAGATCTCGCTGAGCTGATCCAGATAACCGTCGCCGTTGGGGCTCAGCACATTGTGCTCCGGGTCATAGGGCTCCAGAATGTAGGGGTTCAGGCCCAAATTGTAATCCGTGGTGCCAAAGTCTGTAAAGAGGACGTTGACATACCGGTTGGGCAGCGGATCGACCTCATAATACCATGCGCTGTCAAAGACCGGTGGCTGGCTCCAGTCGCCGTAGAAGCCCAGGAACGGCAAGCTCAGATCCACAGCGCCCTCTGTCAAGGCGTAGGCCCGGACAAAGCCGTCCACATAAATGCCGTTGGGGTAGTTCTCATCCATGTACGCCTTGTCTTCGCTGGTGAGGGTCACTGTAGCATAAACCGTAACCGAGCCGTTTGCCGGAACCTCTACCACAGACAGGGCAGCAAAGCCGTCGGAAATCAGCTCATACAGCTTCTGCACATCGGCGGTATCCACAACGCCGTCGGCTGTCAGGTCATAGCCCTCTTTCACAGCGGCCAGACCGTTGACCCCATCCAGGAAAGCCTGCACATCGTCCAGATCCGTGACGCCGTCGCCGTTGTAATCATACTGCATGGGAAGCTGGCCGTTGGCCATGCTGAAGGTCACCGATGCATCCAGCATCCGAGACGTTTCGCTCATAAACTTGAGCCCATCGATCATCACAAATTGGTCTGTGAGAACCTGGCCATCCAAGGTGTAAGTCTGGGGCCGATCCGTCAGGTTATTCATCTGGAAGGAGAAGCGGTACACACCGGTCCGCTCATCGTCATCGCCGAAGGAAACCTTGGGAGTTTGCTCCTGGGCACCCTCCACCGTCAGATAAACCGGGCTGGTGACTGCATTCAGCACATTGGCAGAGCCTGCTCCCTGCTTTCTGGGAGAATAAGGCACATTGCCCTCTTCCAAAACCGGCACTGCGGTGCTCATCAGGAGGGATTCAGCCACAGTATGCATCTGGTCGGGCTTCATATCGCCGTAGGTCTTATGCAGATACTGCAGAACCAGGGCGCTCATGCCAGCCACCTGGGGAGAGGCCATGGAGGTGCCGCTCATGGTACCATAATGGCCGTTGGTCAGGGTAGAATAGATGTTGCCGCCGGGGGCCGTAATCTCCGGGTTCAGCTGCAGATCCGGCGAAACGCCCCAGGAGGAGAAGCCGCTCATCTGGCCAGCCACACCGCTCGCCACAGTTTGGGTCTCGTCCGTATCCTTCAGATACAGAATGCCCCGGCCATTTTCGTCTGCCGCAGCCTTCAGCGCTTCGCCACCGGCCTTGGTCAGAAATGCGTTGGGGAGGAAGCCGCCATCGACCATGTTCACGAAATCGCCTTCCACATTGTCATAGACAAAGCAGGCGTCAAAACCAGCCTGCTTCGCATTGGACTGCTTGGCAGTGAAGTCAATGGAGCCACGCTGAATGACTGCAATGCTGGTGAAGCGCTTGTTCCCATCCTCCGTCATGGAAGGGCCAAACCCTTCAAAGTCCGCCTCGGTACCTGCGCCAGGAATCATCACATATTCCGCCAGGTGCTGAGGGTCGGCCCAATACAAGCTGGTAATAGACGTGGCGGCCACATCGTTGTAAGGCACCTTTTCTCCATTTTCCAGCTCTACATATTGGAAGCGGATGGTGGCGTTCTCCACGCTGGCCACAGATGTGGAGCCCACATAAGTAGCGGGCGAGGAAACAATGCCGTTATCCGGGTCAGTGGTCAGGTTCCGGTCGGTACCGTAACCGTTCATGCTGGCCGCGGAAGCGCTGTTGCCAGCAGCAACGGCCACCACCATGTCACTGTCCAAAATCCGGGAGAAGATTCCGTCAATGTACGAAGATACGCTGGAGAATCCAGCCGGTGTGCCCAGAGACATATTCACCACATCGGCATCGAGTACATAGCAGTCCTCTAGGGCAGCCAGAATATCGTCAAAATACGCACCGCCATTGGAGCCGAACACCTTCATGATGAGTAGCTGCGCATCCGGCGCCACACCCACCACTTCAGTGGTCTCTACATGGTTGGCGGCAGCGATACCGGCCACGTGGGTGCCATGGTCACCCTGGTTGTCATTGTCATGGGTCACATCCAGCGTCTCATCCACATAGTTGAAGGCATAGGGCACCTTCTCGCTGCGATACACCCGCTGGGCAGTGAGTCCCCGGTACAACTTGGAGGCGTTCAGGGACGTAATGACCTCCTCGACTTCTTCCACTGTAAGAGAGGGATTCTCCGGAGCCTCTGCAAAGGAAGGGTGGTCCAGATCCAGGCCGGTATCAATGACCGCGATCCGCATGCCTGCACCCGTGTAGCCCACATCCCAAGTCTGCACTGCGCCCACTGCTGTGGAGGTTGCATAGGTATAGGGATCCGCACTGGTCTCTCCGGACATATCCTGGGGTACATCATACCGGGGCGCCACAAAGGCGGCTTCCACACCGTCCAACGCCTGAATTTCTTCCAGAGCGCCATAGGGCAGTTCCACTGCCATTCCATTTACAGCAATGGTATAATGGTACCGAACCTCCAGCTCTGCTTCGGGCTCGTCCATCTGGTCTACCACAGCCTGCATGGCCTGCAGAACCGTCTCCTGACGGTTCAACATGGTTTCCTGGCTTCTGGCGACCTGCGCCGTGGCCTCTGCAATGGCGGCGGTGCTGAAGCCCTGCTCCAGCAGGCCCTTGTCCTTCAGGACCACAATGGCCCGGACCGTCTCCTGCGGTGCATACAGGTCTTGCTCCTGCTTCACCACCTGCTCCTGCTGCGTCAAACTGCCCACATCACTGGGCTTCTCAATTTTCTGACCGGTCACCTGCAGCTCGCCAGCCTTCTGGGGCGCGTTGGCCTCCAGGACCTCCTGCTGCCCGGCCAGGGGCGAAACCAGCTTACCAGCCTGATCCGGCTGGGTCTCACCCAGAGCCAGGTTTTCCCCGGCGACGGGAGATGCTGTAACCTGCTCACCGTCTGCCGCCAAAATCTGAGCTGGAAGCAGCGTCGCAATCATACACAGTGCCAACAGGAGGGAAAGTACGCGATTCATTCGTTTCATATCCAGCTCCTCCTTTTACAGCTTTTCATAGCGGCAGAAAATAGCTGCCGCCTGCGCCCGGGTGGCGTTGCCTCTGGGAAGCAGATATCCCTCAGGATAGCCCTGGAGAATCTCCCCATCCACTGCCCAAGCCATGGCCTCTTTCGCCCAGTCAGCCACCTTTCCGGCATCCTGGAATCCATCCAGATCTGCGCGGCCAGCCACATCCCGGCCACTCACTTTGGCATACCGGTACAGCATCGTCACCAGCTCCTGGCGGCTGATGGACTGATGGGGCGCAAACCGGGTCTCACTCACACCTGTGGTCACACCGGTCTCTGCCGCCCAGGCCACAGCCGTGCCATAGTACTGGGTCATGTCCACATCGGTAAACGCCGTCTCCAGATTCTCCACGGCCGGGCTTCCTGCCAGGCGGTACAACACGGTCACAAACATGGCCCGCTCCATCTTCCCCTCCGGGGCAAACTGCGTCTCACTGACGCCCCGGAACAGGCCCGCATGATAGGCTTTCAGAATCTCTTTTTTTGCCCAGTGCTTCTCAATATCCAGGAAGGGGTTGTATGCCAGAGTGACGGCAGCCTCTTCCACAGTCTGCTTCGCTTCCCCGGCGTAGACCTCCTGGCCCTTTGCCGCAAAGGTCACATCCCGGTTTGCCCGGAAGGTCAACTCGACCATGGCGGTGTTCTCCGCCGTCAGGTTGCTGCCAACCCAGGCCAGGGAAACCTCTCCATCCGTCTCCCCGTTGACGCTGGAGGCGCCGAAGCTCCCCAGCACCCGGGCGCTGGTCCATGTGGCCGCCGCGTGATCATAGGCCACAGTCAGACGGCCATTGGTCACACCCTCGCCGCCTTCCAGATACACCGTCACAACCGCATAACCTGCGCGGTACTCTGCGGTCATGTGCAGCCGGGCCCCGGCTGCCTGTTCGCTTCCGGTGCCTGCCGCCCATGCGCCGGTGGCCATGGTAAGCGTCAGAACTAGGACCAGAAGCAGTGCTCTGATTTTTGTTTTCACATTGCTCTTCCTTTCTGTTTTGGTATTTGAGCACCTCAATCATCTGAGATGCACCAAGAAACTCCGCAACTTCTCAGAGATAACATTGCACAAGCGTCAAATCCGCTTCCATTTCTTACCAGCTGTGAAGTGCTTTTGTTTCTTGTACATGAATATACCAGATTTTTTGACGAAATGCAATAGCTCTTTTTCAAAATTCCTGGCAAAAGCGCCGAAAAATTCCTTCCCCTTGCAGACGCAGCTTCCGGCCAGCAATCCCGGCGTCTAGCATCTACATGCCGATTTGCCAGTATTTTGCCACAGGCCCAACGGAGGCGTAGATGCCAAAATGGCATGTTGCAAAATTCCTCATTTCGCAACACGCCATTTTGATTCGGTCTCCGCTATGATTTTTCAAAGAGCTTTGCAGCCTGCTTCATATTCTCGATCACAGGAACCCCGAAGGGGCACCGGGATTCGCAGGCGCCGCAGGCAATGCACTCGCTTGCAGTGTGGGGTAAAGCGGCGTAGTGCTCTCGCACCGTCTCCGGAACCGCTCCCTGGGCCACAGCCAGACGCCAGAACTTGGTGACGGAGGCCACGTCAATTCCCATGGGGCAGGGGGCGCAGTGGCCGCAGTACATGCAGTGCCCCTGCCAGCTGATTTTCGGCATGGCGGCAAAGGCGGCGGCATAGTCCCGGTCCTCTGGACTGGCTGTCTCATAGGCCAGGCTGGTCTCCAGCTCCTCCATGGTCCGGGCTCCGGCCAGAACGGAGGCCACAGCCGGCCGGGTCAAAGCATAGTGAATGCACTGGTTAGGCGTCAGGGCCACCCCAGCTGGGGAGAGATCCGCCTGCAGCAGGTCGCCCCCGCCGAAGGCTTTCATCACCGTGATGCCCACTGCCTGGCTCTGGCAGGTCTCATACAGGCGCTGACGCTCCGGGTCCATGTTCACAAGGGGCTTTTCGTAGCTTTTTTCAGCCCAGAGCGCCTCCACATCCTCTCCGGCAGGCTGCAGGTCATAGCAAGGGTTGACACTGAACATCAAAACATCCACAAGCCCCGTATGTACCGCCGCCAGGGCAACCTCTGGGTTGTGACTGGACAGGCCGATGGCCCTGATGATTCCCTTCTCCTTCAACTCCCGCGCATACGCCATCACAGGGCCGCTACAGACCGATTCCCAGTCCTCCATCCCGTCGACATAGTGGATCATCCCGATCTCCACATGGTCCGTCTGCAGGCGCTCCAGCTGGTCCTGGAAGCCCGCCCGGACCTCCCCGATCTCCCGGGTGCGCTGGTACTGCCCATTCTTCCAGACGGTACACAGGTGGGCCTGGAGAACAAATTTTTCCCGGCGTCCCCGCAGCGCCTCGCCGAGGTAGGAGCGAAACTCCGGATTGGGGGAATAGAGGTCGATGCAGTTGATTCCGGCGGCTTCCATCCGGTCCACAAACGCCTGCACCATCTCTTTGGACTTCCCTACCAGGCCCTCACAACCCATGCCAATCTCGCTGACCAGGAGGCCGGTCCGGCCCAAGGTCCGATATTTCATCTCTACATGCCTCCTCACAGTGTAATCAATTCATACTCCCGGCTGCCCAGGCCCAGGGCCGCTGCCGTCTCCACCGTGTGGATGCCATTCCGGGACTCCATCCGCTCAATAAGCGCTGCCTTGCCGGGATCTGGAGACCGGTAGACTGCGTCTACACAGGCCTGGTCCAGAGCCACCGGATCCAGGGATGCAAAAATGCCCAAATCCGCCATCTCCGGGTCTTTCGGATGGCTGTCGCAATCGCAGTCCACAGACAAGCGGTTTGCCACATTGATATACAGCAGGTTCTTCCGGCCCATATAATCCATCACCGCCTTGTCCGCCTCGGCCATACACTCCAGGAACGAGTCGTGATCAGCAGTCCAGAGATTCTCAGGAACCCCCACGCCGTGGATGTGCGCCTTGCCGTGGGCCGAGGCGACGCCAATGGACAGATTCTTCAGCGCACCGCCAAAGCCACCCATGGCATGACCCTTGAAGTGGGACAGCAGCAGCATGGAATCGTAACGCTGCAAATGTGCGCCTACAAAGTTCTCCGTCAGGTGGGTTCCCCCGGTCACAGGCAGGGATAGCTCTCCCTCCTCATCCAGAATGTCGCAGGGTGCAATGTCCAGGAAGCCATGCTCTGCAATGGCTTTCCAATGCGCCTGGGCGGTGTTCCGCCGCCCCTCGTAGGCGGTGTTGCATTCCACAATGGTGCCCTGGAGCTTCTCCACCAGCCCCCGGATCAGAGCAGGCTGGAGAAAATTGTGGCCGCCCGGCTCACCGGTCGAAATTTTCACCGCCACCTTCCCGCGGAGGGGGTGACCCAACGCTTGATAGATCCGTAGCAGAGCTTCTGAGGAAACTTCTGTTGTAAAATAGACTTTTGCCCGATCCATAACGATACCGCCTTTCTTCATCCAGAGGTCCGGCGCCCCAGGCCAAACCTCTTCTTTTTATCATCATACACCTTAAAGTTCACTTTCAGTCAAGTCTTTTTTCCCATTTCTCACAAGAAGCCCAAGTCCCGTTCCTGCGAATCCCGGCGTTTCCTATCGGCCCGGTACACAGGATATTTACTGTACAGAGATTCAGCAATTTATTTCATAGCGTGCCAAAAACAGAAAAAATCCTCTTGACTTTCCGGGCATAATAGGGCATGATAATATGTAGAAAAGGAGGATGAGGCATGAAAGAACTTCAAATTGAAAAAGACGATGCAGGAATGCGACTGGACCGGTATCTGGCCAAAGCTCTACCCCTCCTTCCGGCCTCTCTGGCTCAGAAATACATTCGCACGAAACGCATTAAGCGCAATGGCGCCCGGGTCCAGCGGGACGACCGGCTGGAAGAGGGCGATGTGCTGCAATTATACATCAGCGACGAATTTTTTAACCATCCCCAGCCAGAAAACGCCTATCTCACCATCACGTCTCCCAAACTGCATATTGTTTATGAGGACGACAACATTCTTTTGGTGGACAAGCAACCCGGTCTGGCGGTACACCCGTATGATGGGGCAGAATACGGCAAAACTCTCATTGATCACATCAAGGCATACCTCTATGCCAAGGGGGAATGGAAGCCCCGGCAGTCCACCTTTGTCCCAGCCCTGTGCAACCGGATCGACCGGAATACGGGCGGCATCGTCGTTGCTGCCAAAAATGCCGAAGCGCTGCGGATTCTTAACCAGAAAGTGGAATACCGCGAAGTGGATAAACGATACCTGGCCGTCATTCAGGGGACCATGACGCCGCCGCAGGGGACGCTGATTGGGCAGATCTTCAAAGACGCCATCAGAAATCGGGTCTACGTCACAAAGTGGCCCCAACGGGGTTCCAAAACCGCTGTGACCTGCTACGAGACCCTCCAGACCAAAAATGGGCTCTCCCTGGTGGAGTGCAGACTGGTCACCGGCCGGACCCATCAGATCCGGGCCCAGTTCGCCTATGCGGGCCATCCCCTCCTGGGAGATGGAAAATATGGCAAGAAAATCAAAGAGCAGGACCGGCGCTATCAGGCCCTGTACGCTTACAAGCTGACCTTCCGGTTCCTCACCGACGCCGGGCTCCTTTCCTACCTAAATAATCAAACGTTTCAGGTAGAAGAGGTCCCGTTTGTCCGGGAATATTTTGCCTAACACGGTTCCCCCGTTGTTTCGGAAAATTGTGACAAAAATTGTTGCGTTTTTTGTTGACAAACGGGGGGATTTCATATATACATATATCTGTTTGTACCCAAATGCGCGGGGTGCGGCAGATTTTCAAAAAAGGAATGGGGGAGGATAAATGTCCAAAGAACTCATCCGTCTTAGGAACCTGGTCATGGAATTTGACGGTGAACGAATTTTAGACAACATCAATCTCTATATCAACGACCACGAATTTCTGACCCTTTTGGGCCCATCCGGCTGCGGGAAAACCACAACTCTCCGAATCATCGGCGGGTTTCTGACGCCTACCTCCGGCGATGTGCTTTTCGACGGTGCGCGCATGAATGACGTCCCCGCTTACAAACGGCAGATCAATACGGTTTTCCAGAGATATGCCTTGTTTCCCCATCTGGATGTGTATGACAACATCGCCTTTGGCTTGCGAATTGCCAAGCAATCCAAAGACGAAATCGACCGGCGTGTCACGGAAATGCTGGAGGTTGTCAGTCTCAAGGGTTACGAAACCAGAAAAATTACCTCCCTGTCCGGCGGGCAGCAGCAGCGGGTCGCCATTGCCCGCGCCCTGGTCAACAGACCCAAGGTGCTGCTTCTGGACGAGCCCCTGGGTGCGTTGGATCTGCGACTGCGGAAAGACATGCAGAACGAACTCAAACGCATTCAACAGGCCATGGGGATTACTTTTATATACGTGACCCACGACCAAGAGGAAGCCCTGGCCATGTCCGACACCATTGTGGTCATGGACAAAGGCCGCATCCAGCAGATTGGCCGGCCCGAGGATATTTACAACGAACCGAAAAACGCGTTTGTCGCGGATTTCATCGGTGAGAGTAACATCCTGGACGGTGTGATGTTGGACGACTGCCTGGTCAAGTTCTTCGGCCGCACCTTTACCTGCGTAGACAAAGGCTTCAACAAAAACGAGCCTGTTGACGTAGTCATCCGGCCGGAAGACATCGACATTGTGGCCCCTGACGGCGGCCACCTCACTGGCACGGTCACCTCCGTCACCTTCAAGGGGCTGAACTACGACATCATTGTGGACTTCAAAGGCTTCAAGTGGCTCATCCAGACCACGGACTATCAGCCTGTGGGGGCCGTCATTGGCATCCGCCTGAACCCGGAGGACATCCATGTCATGCACAAGAGCGAATACTCCGGCCAGTTCGGCGACTACAGCTCCTACTCCGCAGAATACGACGAACTGACGGAGGACGCCGAAGATGCAGAAGAATAACGCCAGGCCCCGGCAGCGGTCCGGTGGCAGCTTTCTCCTAACCGCCCCCTATATCATCTGGATGACTGTGTTCATCCTGATTCCCCTGGGCGTTGTGGTTTTCTACGCCCTGACCGATCCTGTAACAGGGCTCTTTTCCCTGGGCAACCTATCCAAGATTTTCACCGGCGCTTTTCCCCGGATCTTCCTGCGCTCGGTGTGGTACTCCCTGGTTGCCTCTCTCATCTGCCTGGTCATTGGCTACCCCGTGGCCTACTTCATCGCCCGGCAGCGTCCTGGTGTTCAGCGGTTTTTATACTTGCTGGTGATGCTGCCCATGTGCATGAGCTTCCTGCTCCGGACCTTGGCATGGGTGGGCCTTCTCCGGGACACCGGTATCATCAACCAGTTTCTGGGCCTCTTTGGCATCGGTCCCCTGCCCCTCATCCGCACCACCGGAGCGGTCATTCTGGGTATGGTCTACAACTACCTGCCCTATATGATCCTGCCCCTGTATACCATCATTATGAAAATCGATCCGCTGCTTATTGAGGCAGCGGAGGACTTGGGGTGCAGCGGCCGACACGTGTTTTCCCGGGTGATCCTCCCCTTGTCCATGCCCGGCATCATCTCCGGGGTCACCATGGTCTTCGTTCCGGCGGTATCCACCTTCTACATCTCCCAGAAGCTGGGCTCCACCGGTACCACCATGATTGGCGACGTGATTGAAAGCCAATTCAAAAGCGCCAACAACCCCAATCTGGGCGCAGCCCTGTCCCTGGTGCTGATGCTTCTCATTTTCCTGTGTGTGTGGCTCATGAACCGCTTCGCCGGCAGCGATAACGAAGGGAGGGTCATGGTGTGAAAAAGCTGAACAAATTCTACACCGTCTTGATTTTCCTCTTTTTGTACCTGCCCATGTTCGTCCTCATTGTGGCCTCTTTCAACACAGGCAAGGACATCACAGACTTCGAGGGCTTCACCCTAGCGCGGTATGCAGAGCTGTTCCGGGACAATAAGCTCCTGCCCCTTTTGGGGAATTCTCTGAAAATGGCTCTGTTGTCCAGCCTCCTTGCCACAATCATGGGCACAGCCGCTGCCCTGGGCATCCACCGGATGGGGCCCCGGCTCCGCTCCCTCATCCTGTCTGTCACCAACATTCCCATGACCAACCCGGACATTGTCACCGGCGTATCCCTGTCCCTTCTGTTTGTATTCATGGGAACCCTCATGCGGAACAACACCATTTTGGGATTCTGGACCTTGCTGATCGCCCATGTGACCTTCAATCTCCCCTACGTGATCCTCAACGTCATGCCAAAGCTGACGCAAATGGACCCGGCTTTGCAGGAGGCGGCTCTGGATCTGGGATGTACTCCCCTCCAAGCCTTCCGGAAGGTCACCATCCATGAGATCATGCCTGGCATCGTCTCCGGCGCCATCATGGCCTTTACCATGAGCTTGGACGACTTTGTAATCAGCTACTTTGTCTACGGTCCGTCCTATGTAACCCTGCCGGTGGAAATCTACAACTACACCAAAAAGCCTTTGCAACCAAAAATCTACGCGCTCTTTACCCTGCTGTTCGCCCTGATTCTTCTCCTGATGATTCTCATGAATGTCCTTCAGGCCCGGGCTGAGCACAAGAAAAATCTGCAACACGCAGGTCACAAAAAACAGTAACACAACGGAGGTACACACTATGAAAAAAAGATTCTCTCTGTTCCTGGCAGCCGCTCTCACCCTGGGCTGCCTGACGGGATGCAGCCGCTTTGCCACCTCGAACCCCACCACCGGAGGCGATACCCCCTCCGAAACCACCGGCGGTCAGGACGTAACCATCAATGTGTACAACTGGGGCCAGTACATCGCTGAGGGGGATGAAGGCTCCATGGACATTATTGCAGAGTTCGAGAAGGCCTACCCCAACATCCACGTCAATTACACCACCTACGACTCCAACGAAACCATGTATTCCAAGCTGAAGACCGGTGGCATCTCTGTGGATGTGATCATTCCCTCAGACTATATGATCGCCCGCCTTGCCGACGAAAACATGCTCCTGCCTCTGAACTTCGACAACATCCCCAACTACCAGTATATTGACGAGGCCTACAAAAACACCGTTTATGACCCGGAGAATCAGTACTCCGTCCCCTACACCTGGGGCACTGTGGGCATCATCTACAACACCAAATACGTGGACGAAGCAGACGTCACTGGCTGGGAGCTGCTGTGGAATGAGAAGTATGCCAACAAAATCCTGATGTTTGGCAACTCCCGGGATGCATTCGGCATTGCCGAATATCTCCTGGGCTACGATGTAAACACCACAGAAGACGACGCCCTCCAGGCATGCGCCCAGAAGCTGAAGGAGCAAAAGCCCCTGGTTCAGCAATATGTCATGGACGAAATCTTCGACCTGATGGAAAACGAAGAAGCCTGGATTGCTCCCTACTACGCCGGCGACTTCCTGACCATGTCCGCAGAAAACGAAAACCTGGCTTTCTATCATCCGGCCCAGGGCTTCAATCTATTCATTGACGCCATGTGCATCCCCTCCTGCTGCCAGAACAAGGAGGCCGCCGAGACCTTCATCAACTTCCTGTGCAAGCCGGAAATTGCCGGTGCCAATATGGATTGGCTGGGTTACGGCACGCCGGAGACTGCCGCTAAGGAATTCATGGACCCGGAAGCCGTGGCCAGTCCGGTCGCCTATCCCGATGAAGAAACCCTGGCGAAAGGCACCGCTTTCTGCTTCCTGCCCACCGCCACCAATCAGCGCATGGAAGAGCTGTGGCTCTGGGCCAAAACTGAGTAAATCACATCGCCTTCGGGGCAGACCAGTGGTCTGCCCCGAAGCCATATCAGAAAGTGCTGAACAACATGAAACATTCGACAAACAGAAGGAAATTACTGGCGGGAATCCTCACCCTGGCCTGGTTGGGTTTGATTTGGGGCAACTCCTTTCTGCCCGGGGAGAATTCCGCCGCAGTCAGCGGCTTCGTCGGGGAGCTGCTCTCCAAAGTCTTCGGTCCCAAGGTGCTGGAAGCGACCTTTCTTCTCCGGAAGCTGGCCCATTTTACGGAATTTGCCATTCTAGGCGGACTTCTGGCCTGGAATGCGAAACTGTGGCGCCGTTCCCGCTCCCTTCCAGCCCTGGCCGGTCTTTTGGCTGCCATGACAGACGAGACCATCCAGCTGTTCTCCCCTGGCAGAGCGTCCAGGGTAGCAGACGTCTGGATCGACTTTGCTGGTTTACTCACAGGACTGCTCCTCTTCCATTGGTTCCACCGCCAGAAAAAGAACGAGACGGAGCGTAGTCGCCGCTCCGATGTTTAAGTATTTTTAAGGTTTCTAGATTATACTGGTGTGGAAAGGATTCCATCTTGACTGTTTCTGCCGCTGCTTTTTGGCGGGAGATCTGGCAGGATGAGTGTCTCCCTTTCCTTTCCATCATTTTCTTTCTTTCGTCCGGAAGTCCCGTCCCTGACTTCCGGACACCCCTATGCACCGAAGATGGGTCTGTCACAGAGCAGAACGAGTTTGCTCCCTCCGTTCTGTGACAGGCCCATCTTTTTACCTTTCTCCCTCAAAAAACGATGGATTGTTCAGAACCAGTCGTGATACGATGAGGCAATCTGAACCGTCCACCAGTCCGCCTGGCTGGAAACGGTCCCATGGAAGGGAGCACACATCATGAGATTTCAAGGTAAAGTCGCCATTGTCACTGGCGGCAGCCGCGGCATTGGCTATGCCACCGCTGCGGGCTTTCTAAACGAGGGGGCAACCGTGGTACTTTGTGCCAGCCGTCAGGAAACTGCAGAGCAAGCAGCAAAGCAGCTCCGGCAGGCAACTCCCACTGCTCAAGTAGAAGGCATCTGGCCCGACCTGAGCAGCTTCTCAGAGGTCCAATCTGCCTTTGACGCCGTAGCAGAGCGATATGGACGGATTGACATCCTGGTCAACAACGCCGGTGTCTCCGAAAGTACCCCCTTCTCCGCTTATACCGAAGAGACCTTCCGGCGAGTGATGGAGCTGAACGTCATGGGGATCTACCACTGCTCCCGGGCTGTCTGCCCTCATATGGAGCGGCAGGGCAGTGGTGTGATTTTGAATACTTCCTCCATGGTCAGCCGCTATGGCCAACCCAGCGGCATCGCTTACCCCACCTCCAAGTTTGCCGTCAACGGCTTCACCCTCTCCCTGGCCAGAGAACTGGCGCCCAAGGGAATTCGGGTCAATGCTGTAGCTCCCGGCATCACACAGACTGACATGCTCCGCGCCGTCCCCAAGGAAGTCATCGATCCCCTCATCGCCCAAATTCCTCTGGGCCGCCTGGGTCAACCAGAGGACATTGCCAATGCCTTCCTTTTCCTGGCCTCGGAGGAAGCATCGTATCTCACCGGCGTAGTGCTGCCTGTAGACGGATTGGCCAGATGTTGATTCTCCGCTCAGACCAGCAGCATCGGATCCCGCAGGTAGACTACAGCCCCACGGCAAAGCCGTGGGGCTGCTTTTTATGTCCTTGGGCCCAGATGGTTTTGCCCTGCTTCGTCATCTCATCAACAGGGCGGGTAATCTTCGAGAAATCTCTATCCCAGCACAGGAAGGTATGGAAAGGACGGTTGGGCGCTTCCGGCGCTTCAGCCGCTTCTCCATAGGGCACATCCTGGGTCCCGTCCCAATTCAGGAACCGCACCGGGAAGGTCTCCAGGGTAAACCGTGCGTGAATGGTGCGCTGGTGTAGCCTGGCTCATTGTTGGTGAAGGTATATCGCTCCACAGGTCCCACAGACACCCCATCTACCAGCACATCCGCAATGGTGTAGGGCCAATCCGCTTCGATCCGATGGGTATCACTTCCCCCATGGGAATCCTCCCGTCTTTGCGGCACCACAGGGACCTTTCTCCCTCCATTGTAGCTGTAATGGTAGCATGATTGCAATTCTCCGGGTCCACCGTCACCGTGGCCACCTCCGGGCTGGAGGAAACCCAGGACAGGGGATCGCGAATCTCCACTTCCCTTTCCCACCGTACTCCCAAAAAACGCCGCCTGATTTTCGCAGGCGGCGTTTTTTGGGGTACCATTTATTTTGCCTTGGTCTCGCAGTACAGGCATCGATAGGTCCTGGTCTTGGGATCTGCCAGGCGGAACACATGGGGCAGCTCCTGCTCTGTGGAGGAGATGCACCGGGGGTTCTTACAGTGGATCACATTGGTCAGCCGCTCCGGTAGGGTCAGCTGCAGCTTCTTCACCGTCTCGCCGTCCCGGATGATGGCCACCGTAACGCCGGGATCCACGTAGCCCAGAATGTCCATATCCACGTGAAAATCGGTGTCGATTTTGATGATGTCTTTCTTGCCCATTTTCTGACTGACGGCGTTTTTGATCAGGGCCACAGAGCAGTCCAGCCGGTCCAGCTTCAGGAGCTGATACAGCTCCATGCCCTTTCCGGCAGTGATGTGATCGATGACAATGCCATTCTTAATGGAATCAATGTTCATTTATTGCACCTCCAGCAGCTTCAGAATCAAGGCCATCCGCATAAATTTGCCGTTGAGCACCTGCTTGAAGTAGCAGGCCCGGGGATCGGCGTCAATGGCCACAGCAATCTCATTCACACGGGGCAGGGGGTGGAGAATGGCCAGATCCTGCTTGGCCCCCGCCAGCTTCTCTGGGGTCAGAATGTAGCTGTCCTTCAGGCGGAGGTAATCCTCCTCATTGAAGAACCGCTCCCGCTGGACCCGGGTCATATACAGGATGTCCAGCTCCGGCATCACAGCCTCCAGATCTGTCGTCTGGATATAGGGAATGCCCTGATCCCTCATCTTCTGCTTCACATAGCTGGGGACCTTCAGCTCATCCGGAGAGATGAGGACAAACTTCACCCCCAGATACCGGCTCATGGCGTCGATGAGCGAGTGGACCGTCCGGCCAAACTTCAGGTCGCCGCACAGACCCACCGTCAGATTCTCAAAGCTGCCCTTCTCCCGATAAATGGTCAGCAAATCGGCCAGGGTCTGGGTGGGATGATTGTGGCCGCCATCTCCCGCGTTGATCACAGGGACCGAGGCATTCATGGCCGCCACCAGGGGCGCACCCTCCTTGGGGTGGCGCATGGCAATGATGTCGGCGTAGCAAGAGACGGTCTTTGCAGTATCGGCGACGCTCTCGCCCTTGGCGGCAGAGCTGCTCTGGGCTTCCGAGAAGCCCAACACATTGCCGCCCAGCTCATACATCGCCGCCTCAAAGCTGAGCCGGGTCCGGGTGGAGGGCTCGAAGAACAGGGTGGCCAGTTTCAGCCCCCGGCACTTTTCGCTGTACTTTTTGGGATTTGCAATGATGTCATTGGCTGTGGCAATGAGCTCGTCCAGCTCCTCCACAGACAGATCCAGAATGTTGATGACACTTCTTTTCATTTTGTACCTCCAATCCAGCTTTCGTCCGAGGGGTTGTCCCGGAAGGCAAGGAGCCGGGCAACGTCCTGGGGACGGATATAGTGTTCCTCTGCGGCCACCTGAGCAATGATGTCAAAATTGGTCAGGCTCACGTTTTTCACCTGGGCCTCCGCCAGACGCTGCAGGCCCTTGGCCATGCCATAGGTGAAGATGCTCACCACACCCAACACCTGGGCGCCGGCCTCCCGGAGAACCTGCACCACCTCCAGAACGCTGCCGCCGGTGGAGATGAGGTCCTCCACCACCACCACCTTCTGACCGGGCAGGAGCTTGCCCTCAATCTGGTTCTGCCGGCCGTGGTCTTTGGCCCCGCTACGCACATAACCCATGGGCAAGCCCATCAGGTGGCCCGTAATGGCGGCGTGGGCAATGCCCGCCGTGGAGGTACCCATCAGGACCTCCACCTCCGGGTAGTGCTCCCGAATGAGGGAGGCCAGCCCCTGCTCCACGTCAGTGCGGACCTCCACATCGGTCAGAGTCAGCCGGTTGTCACAATATACCGGGCTCTGGATGCCCGAGGCCCAGGTAAAGGGCTGGTCCGGCCGAAAAAAGACCGCCTGAATCTTCAACAAATCCCTGGCAATTTGAATCGAAAGTTCCATGATTTCCTCCTGTGATACATGAATTTTCAGTCTTGGATTATGCACCCACAAACTCTGACACGCAGCGCTCATAGGCAGCCACAGGGTCAGGCGCCTGGGTGATGGGGCGGCCCACAACGATATAGTCCGAGCCAATCTCTCTGGCCTGCGCCGGGGTCATCACCCGGACCTGGTCTCCCACTTCCCCGTCGGCAAAGCGGACCCCCGGCGTGACCGTCAGAAAGTCCTGGCCACAGGCCTGGTGCACCGTTCCAGCCTCCAGGGGGGAGCACACCACACCGTCCAGACCCGCCGCACGGGCTGTCTGGGCATAGTGCATCACCACCTGTTCCAGAGGCTTCTCAATGAGCAGATCCCGTTCCATCCGCTCCTGGCTGGTGGAAGTGAGCTGGGTCACCGCAATGAGCAGCGGACGGCTGCCATCAGGCCGGGTGAGCCCCTCCAGAGCCGCCTCCATCATGGCCTTGGTCCCGGCCGCATGGAGATTCACCAAATCCACATCCAGGCGGCTCAAAACCGCCATGGCCTTCTTCACCGTGTTGGGAATGTCGTGCAGCTTCAGATCCAGGAAAATTTTATGTCCCCGCTCCTTGATCTCCCGGACCATCTGGGGGCCCTCGGCGTAGTATAGCTCCATGCCGATTTTTACAAAGGGCTTCTTCCCGGTAAACCGGTCCAGGAAGGCCAGCGTCTCGTCCCTGCTCCCGAAGTCGCAGGCAATGATCACATCTTTACCCATGGTGTGCGCCTCCTATGATTTCTTCTAAGCGTTCTATGTGATACTGCTTCATCACCTGGGGCAGCTCCCGGATGATGGTTTGGCAGATCAGAGGATCCGTCAAGTTGGCGGCTCCCACCTCCACTGCCGTGGCGCCTGCCAACATCAGTTCCATGACGTCCCGGGCGGAAGTCACGCCGCCCATACCCACAATGGGGATGGATACGGCTTCATACACCTGGTACACCATCCGCACCGCCAGGGGGAAGATGGCAGGGCCGGACAGACCTCCCGTGGTATTGGCCAGCAGCGGCTTCCGCCTGGCCAGGTCCAGCCGCATGCCCAGAACCGTATTAATGAGGCTGATGCCGTCGGCCCCCGCCTCTTCACAGGCCCTGGCAATGGCGGCAATGTCCGTCACATTGGGCGAGAGCTTGACAAGAACCGGCTTGTGGGTGACTGCTTTCACTGCCCGTGTCACCTCTGCCGCAGAGGCTGGATCCGTTCCAAAGCTCATGCCGCCGCCGTGGACATTGGGGCAGCTGATGTTGACCTCCAGCCATCCCACCTGCTCCTCTCCGTCCAGCTTCCGGCACACCTCCACATAGTCCTCCACGGAAAAGCCGGAGACATTGGCCATCACCGGCTTGTGGAAATATGCCTTCATCTGGGGCAATTCATAAGCCAGCACATGGTCGATTCCCGGATTTTGCAGACCCACTGCATTGAGCATCCCAGAGGGGCACTCGGCAATCCGGGGCGTGGGGTTGCCAAACCGGGGCTGTCGGGTGGTGCCCTTAAAAGAAAAGGTGCCCAAAATATTGATATCATAAAAAGCGGCAAACTCTGCCCCATAGCCGAAGGTCCCGGAAGCCGGGATGACCGGGTTATCCAGGGGCAGGCCGCACAGGGTTACGTTCAGACTCACAGAATCACCTCCCCCCGGCAAAATACCGGGCCGTCCTTGCACACCCGGCGGGGCCCGTTTTGGGTCTGGATGGTGCAACCCATGCAGGCCCCAAAGCCGCAGCCCATCCGCTCTTCCATGCTGTATTGGCCCGGAGTCTGGGCCGCCTGCTCAATGGCCCGGAGCATGGGCAGGGGGCCGCAGGCGTAAAAGTAAGAATAGGGCCTGTCCATGGCGTCGATGACAAATCCGGTGCGGCCATAGCTGCCGTCTGCTGTGGTCACAGTGACAGCCGCTCCCAGCTCCCGGAACCGGTCTTCATAGAATACCTCGCTTCCGGTATTGAAGCCCAACACCACCGACGGCTGCTTGCCCTGGGCCACCAGCGCCCGGCACAGGCCGTACAGCGGCGGCACTCCCACGCCGCCACCCAAAAGCAGCGGCTGCCCGCCGGATGGCGCCAGGTCATAGCCATTGCCCAGACCGGTGAGCAGATTCAGTACCGTTCCGGCAGGCAGCTCCGCCATGTCGCCGGTGCCTCTGCCCACCACCTTGTAGACCAGCGCCAGACGTCTTGCCCCCCACCAGCAGACGGATATGGGCCGCCGCAAAAACAGGCCAGGAAGCTGAATCTCCACAAACTGACCTGGACTTTTGATTTCAGAAGTATCCCCCTCCAAAATCATTTCATAAACTACGTCCGTAAGCGCATAGTTCTCCACCACTTGAAATTCCCCTGGTTTCATACCATTCTCCCTCCTATCTCCCCAGAACCCGGATTGCATCCAAACTTGGTTCCTTGTTCCAGCCATGCCAGCACGCCTCCTACGATGGTGGCTTTGCAGCGGCCAAAGACCGTCTCACCCGCAAAGGGCGTGGCCCGGCCCATGGTTTGAAATTCTGCCGGATCAATGGAGTAAGAGGCGTCCAGGTCCCAAATGCTGTAATCCGCTCCCTGGGGCAGGCCAAACCGGGCCCGAGGGGCAACGCTCATCCGCTGCACCAGGGTCTCCAGGGGCAGGATCCCAGTCTTCACCAATCCGGTGTACAAGACCGGAAAGGCCGTCTCCAGTCCCACCACCCCCATCAGGCTCTTCTCCAGTCCCCTGCCCTTTTCCTCGGCGCTGTGGGGCGCGTGGTCCGTGGCAATCATATCCACGGTACCGTCCAAGAGACCCTCCAGCAGCGCCTGCCGGTCCTCCTCCCCCCGGATGGGCGGATTCATTTTAAACCGGCCGTCCTCCTGGAGCATTTCATCGTTTTTCAGTAGATAATGGGGGCCGGTCTCACAGGTGACATTCAGTCCCTCCGCCTTGGCCTGGCGGATGAGGGCCACGGTCTCCTTTGCCGAGACGTGGCACACGTGGTAGGCGCAGCCGGTCTCTCTGACCAGGCGCAAGTCCCGGGCCACAGGCCCCCACTCACTTTCGGAGCAGATCCCCCGGTGACCATGGCGCCGGGCGTAGACGCCGTCATGAATGTACCCTCCCCGCAGCAAGCGGTTGTCTTCGCAGTGCGCCGCCACCACCTTGCCCAGGCGCTTGGCCTCCAGCATGGCCTGCCGCATCATCGACTCCGACTGCACACCCCGGCCGTCGTCGGAAAAGGCCACCACATGGGGGGCCAAACCCGCCAGGTCCGCCAAAACTTCCCCCTGCTCCCCCACTGTGAGGGCGCCATAGGGATGGACCCGAACCACGGCGTCTCGCTTTATGGCCTCCAGCTCCGGCGCCAAATGCGCCGGGCAATCCGGCACGGGATTCAGATTCGGCATGGCGCACACATCGCTGTACCCACCCCGGGCAGCCGCCCGGGTGCCTGTAAATATGGTTTCTTTATAAAAAAAACCCGGCTCCCGAAGATGTACATGCACATCCACAAGACCCGGCAACAAAAAACAATTCTGCAGCTCCAAAACAGAAACACTACCGCCACAGTGGGAACGAGGCTCCATGCAGGGAATCTCCAAATCCTGAATCAAACACTTCTCCCCATCCATCACGTGTGCGTTTTTCAAACGAATCACCATGGGAATTCCCTCCTGACACTCAAAATTTCCATTAGGCGAATTGTACCATATTCCGGCATCCTCTGTCAAGAGAGAACTAAGAAATTTTTCACAGCAAAGGGAACCGCCCCGGATTGAACCATCCAACCGGTTCCACGTGTCCTTCCTTCAAAAACACCGTACGCTTCCCAGGCATTTTCTGTAAATTTGTAATGCCTACCACGGGCGGACACATAGGTCCGCCCCTACGATGAAATACCAACACAGTGCATAAACAGATTCCTCAGCATTACTGCAAAACACACCCATTTTCTGCCTAATGGTGGGCATTAAAATGACAAAATACGTCAGATAACCTCTGCCCATCTTCCCCATTCTCCGTAGGGGCGGACCCATGTGTCCGCCCAGCAGTAACATTATACGTCTTCCGCCCCTTTTCGGCAAATTCGTAATGCCTACTACGGGCGGACACATAGGTCCGCCCCTACGGCGAATAACGAAGATGAGCGGAAATCGTCCCACACATTTTGTCATTTAATGCCCCCTGTTGGTTGGAAAAGGGGCGCATTCTACGGCAACGTATGAATGTGATAGGAACCTGAGGGCTGGCATCGTCAGCAGCTTCAGCCAAATTCCCAGTTGGCGTCTTCCATCTCCGCCCGCTTTTCCCGGCACAGGAGCTGGCTCACCGTCCGTTCCACATCTGCTCCTTTATACAGAACCTGATAGGCTGCGGCCGTAATGGGCAATTCCGCCCCCAAGCGGCTGGCCAGCAGGTGGGCCGAGCGGGCGGCATAATAGCCCTCCACCACAGCTCCCACTTCGGACATCGCCTCCTCCGGGGTCCTGCCCTGGCCAATGAGGATACCGGCCCGGCGGTTTCTGGAGTGCATCGAGGTGCAGGTGACAATCAGATCCCCCACCCCGGCAAGGCCGGTAAAGGTCTCCCGCCGGGCCCCCAAGGCCAGGCCCAGACGGGCCGTTTCTGTGAGGCCCCGGGTCATCAGCATGGCTTTGGTATTGTCCCCAAAGCCCAAACCGTCGGAAATTCCGGCGCACAGGGCGATGACGTTCTTGAGAGCGCCTCCCAGCTCCACACCCACTACGTCTGGATTGACATACACCCGGAACCGGTCAGACATAAACGCATCCTGAACCAACTCCGCAGCCGCCCGGTCTCCACAAGCGGCTACACAGCCGGTGGGAATCCCCCGGGCCACTTCCTCGGCATGGCTGGGACCGGACAGGACCGCCACAACGTGACCCGTGACCTCCTCGGCCACCTGGGACATCCGCAAAAGAGTCTCCGGTTCAATGCCCTTGGTGACAGACACCAAGAGACTCTGCCGGTCCAGATATGGCGCCACCGTCTGGCACACCGTCCGGAAGGGAAAGGAAGGAGATGCCAAAACCACCAGCGCCTGTCCCTGGACACACGCCGGGTCCCCGGAACAAGTCATCTCTGGCGGCAGGACCGTCCCAGGGAGCGTGGGATTCATCCGGCTGCTGGTCATCGCCGCCGCCTTCTCTGGATTATGGGACCAAAGTGTGACCTCGTGACCGTTTTTACACAGATGGACCGCCAGGGCTGTCCCCCAGGCGCCGCTTCCCACAACTGCAATTTTCATGTACGTTCCCCTTTCCGGCGAAAGGAAACCTTCCGCTCTGTCCCATGGCACAGTCGCTGGAGATTTCCCCGGTGCATAAACACAGCCAGAAGTCCAATCACCACCGCTGCCGCCACCACCCAGGGTCGCTCCCCGTGGAGCACCCAGAAGCTGACACCCAAAGCCACCGCCGCCAGACAGGAACCCAAGGACACATACCGCGACAGCAGCACCGTAATACCAAACACACCCAAAATCAACAGCGCAATCCGCCAGTCCGCCACAAATGCCACCCCTAGGCCGCAGAGGATTCCCTTCCCCCCCCGGAAGCCCAGGGTCACCGGATAATCATGACCCAGAGAGACAAACACACCGGCCAGCATCGCGCCCTCCATCCAGTATCCATAGGGTTCCAGCAGCAACGCGCCCAAATAGGATGCCAAAAGCGCCTTCCCCAGATCCAGGAGAATCACCAGCCCGGTTTTACTCAGTCCGTAGTTCCGGATATAATTGGTCATACCGGCATTTCCACTGCCGTGTGTACGGACGTCGTCCCGGTCCAGCAAACTGGATACCGTCACCGCGCCGTTTAGATTCCCCAGGAGATACGCTGCCAACGCCGCAGTCAGAATGCGTGAAAGTAATCCCTCCATGGCCTACTCCTCCTTATCACCTTTCTGACGAATGGTCATGCGGACAGGCGTCCCGACCAAGCCAAACACGCCCCGAATCTGGTTCTCCAAATACCGCTGATAAGAAAAATGGAACAGCCGGGCATCGTTGCAGAAGATCACGAAATGGGGCGGCTTCACCCCGGCCTGGGTCATATAGTAGATCTTTAAGCGGCGGCCTTTGTCCGAGGGCGGCTGCACCCGGGCGGTGGCATCCGCCAGGACGCTATTGAGCGCGCCGGTGGTCACCCGCATGGCATTGCTCTGGGCCACCTGGTTGATCACCTCGTAGAGCTTGTCCACCCGCTGTCCTGTAAGCGCAGAGAGAAATACCACCGGCGCATAGGGCATGAAGCTGAGATCCTGTCGGACCTGGACCTCCATGTCCCGCATGGTATTGGTCTCCTTCTCCACCAGATCCCACTTGTTGACGGCAATGAGCACCGCCTTACCGGCCTCATGGACCAGACCGGCAATCTTGGTGTCCTGCTCCGTGACGCCCTGGGTGGCGTCAATCATCACAATGCACACGTCCGCCCGCTCAATGGCGCTGACGGAGCGCAGATTGCTATAGCGTTCAATGGCGTCATCCACCCGGGATTTCCGGCGCATGCCGGCGGTATCAATGAAGCAGTATTTTCCGAAGTCGTTTTCAAAATAGCTGTCAATGGCGTCCCGGGTGGTGCCGGCCACGTCGGAGACAATGACCCGTTCCTCTCCCAGGATCCGGTTCAGGAGGCTGGATTTGCCCACATTGGGACGGCCGACTATGGCCACCCGGGTGAGCGTCTCGTCTTCCTCCTGGGGCGCTGCCTCCGGGAAATGATCGACACACCAGTCCAGCAGGTCGCCGGTCCCGTGGCCGTGGACGGCAGAGACTTCCAGGGGATCTCCCAGACCCAAGGCATAAAATTCATAAACATCCGGGTTGACGCCACCCACGGCGTCGCATTTGTTGACCGCCAGAATCACCGGCTTCCGGGACCGCTGCAAAATCGTCGCCACAGCGGCATCCGCAGCCGTCAGGCCCACTTTGACGTCGGTGACCATGATAATGGCGTCGGCCAGTTCAATGCCAATTTCCGCCTGACGGCGCATGAACTGGAGAATCTCACTGTCGGTCCCCGGCTCAATGCCGCCGGTGTCCATCAGGTCAAAGGTGCGGCCCCGCCACTCGCAGGAACCGTAGATCCGGTCCCGGGTCACCCCCGGGGTATCCTCCACGATGGCGGCCCGCTGGCCGGTCAGTTTATTAAAGAGCATGGATTTGCCCACATTGGGGCGGCCCACTATGGCCACCAAAGGTTTCGGCATACGGAATTCCTCCTATATCCATCGTTGGCCTTGTAAATTCTACCACATATTATGACACACAGACAGGAATTGGTCAAGGGAAAAGCACCACGCAGTCAGGGAATCCAACTGCCTCCTATCTCAACTTCTTGGAGAGATACAGCGCCAGAGAGTCGTCATTGCAGTACACTCCATTTTGCTCACATACCTCATCGCCATACCAGACGCCAGTGCCGTCGGGAAGATAGCCCCGCTTCACATACATCCGCTGGGCGCTGCCGTAGCCCCTGTGCAGGCCCACGCCAAGGTAAACCACCTCCGCATACTGCGCCGCAATCTCCTCGGCAAGATCCATGAGCTTACTGCCCACCCCCTGTCGCCGGTATGGTTCCAGCACACCAAAGTCGACAATTTCGGGATATCCCCGGTTTGCAAACGCTCCCCACTGGGAATCCGGATAGACGTTCACATAGCCTGCAACCTGGCCCTGATACTCCGCCACCAGAGAAATGGACCGGCCCTCTACCTGATGCTGCAATCTCATCCGGTACTTTTCCCCGTCGGCGTCCCACCCCTGGTCTCTTTCTCCCTGGGTAATCACCGGCACGTCGCTCTGCTGCATATTTCGTATTAATATTTTGCCATCATCATAGTAAACCATACAGAACCTCCCTGGGCGTCAAATGAAAAGCAGAAGGCAAAGAAAAAGAGGAAGGCGGAAATGTGCCTTCCTCTTGCTTTCTTCGCCTCTTACTTGGACTCCACAGCAACAACCTGACGGCCATTGTAGTAGCCGCAGGCCTTGCAAGCTCTGTGGGGCAGGCAGAACTCGCCGCACTTGGGGCAAGCAACCACGCCGGGGGCGGCCAGCTTCCAGTTGGAGCCGCGGCGCTTGTCGCGTCTTGCCTTGGAAACTTTACACTTTGGAACAGCCATGCGTGACACCTCCTTAGTTCGAACTGCTTTTCACAGCGTCAAAATTTACATATCTTTGAGAAGCTGCTTTAAAGCAGCAAAACGGGGGTCCGGTTCCGGCTCACAGCCACAGGGGCCGTCGTTCAGGTTCGCGCCGCACCGGCAGCACAGGCCTTTGCAATCCGGTTTGCACAGAAGCTTGGAATCCATGTTCAGGACAAACGCCGTGGTCACAATGTCATCCAGATCTGCGCTGTCGCCTTCCAGCTGGAAAACCCACTCATCTTCGTTCTCTTCATCGGCCAGCTCCGTCACCAGGACGGCAGAGATGGGGAACTCCACCTCCCGCTGAAACTCCTTGGCACAGCGGTCACAGACGCCATGGAGCCGCGTTGTCAGCTTTCCCTCCAGCACCAGGACTCCGGCGGTGTTGCGCACCACACCGGAAGCCAAGACCGGCTCTTGCACCGGATAAGAGGAGCCGAAGCAAAGATCACGAAAATCCAGACTGGTAGAAAAAGAAACCGAAGCGCCGGGACAATCAATGATGTTAGACAGACCGAGCAGCATAGTAACCCCTTCCTTGCAGTCATGCAGGAGATATTATAGAAGATTTGGGGGCGTTTGTCAAACATTATTTTTGCAGATTTGGGGCTTTTTGTGAAAATTCCGCCTCGGTAGCCTCCTTTAGGAAATGAAGCAGGTAGCACAGGGCCAGCAAATCTGCGCTGCCCCCGGGAGAGAGATGTCGCGCAATGAGCGCCCGGTCCAGCTGGTTCACTCCCTCCCAATCCGGGAACCTCCGAAACAGCGCTTCCGCCTCCGCAGCCGTTTGTTTTTGGGCGTCTATGCCTCCCCGGGCCATCAAATTGGTATCCTCCGTGGTTCCCATCAGGGCCAAGAGGGTCCGGCAGCCGGCGTCGTTCCAGGACAGGCCCTGACGCAAGCTCTCCTCCAGCACCGGCAGCCCCACCTCCCGGACGGCGGGAAAGCCCGCCTCCGCCTGCCCACGGACCCCGGTGACGCCATGGCGCAGGTATAGGACCTCTCCGGCGGTACGGGCCGTCTCCGGCGTCAAATGCTGGTAATCCCGGCGCACCAGCCCCCTTGCCAGGGCCGCGCACTGGTCCAGAACCGCCTCCGGGTCTCCCCAGGTCTCCCGGGGCAGCTGGCCTAAGGCGGCACAGCACAGACCCATGGAAAAGATGGCGCCCTTGTGGGTATTGACTCCTCCGGTAGCCGCCAGCATGGCCTGTTCCGCCAGCTTCCCCTCCCACCGCAGGGAGGAAAAGAGCGCCTCCGGCTCCGTCTCTCCTTCCATCCCCTGCCGGACGCATCGCTCAAAATAGGGAAACAGAGCCGGCGCGCTGTTCAGGAAGGTGAAAAGATCCATATCCCGGTGGCTGCCGCTGTTTTGCCGGTCCACCAGCCCCGGCTTTGGGGTGACACAGACCTCATACAGCAGACTCCGGCAGGCCAGCTGCGCCACAGTCTGCCCATCTTGCCGGGCAAAGGCCTCCCGCAGGATGGCTTCTGTGCGTTGCCACAGCTCCGGAATCCCATGTCTCCGGCTCCGGGCGCAGGCCCACGCCGGGTCGCCGCAGACCAGGCAGCGCCTGGCAGAAAGTCCCATGGCCTGCCGCTCCGCCTTTTCACCCCTGGAATCCAGCACATCCAGATCCAGCAGACGGCCAATTTTGCAGCGATCCTCCAGCTCCACCGTCAGCTTTTTGAGAGCAGAGGCCACCCCCTCCACCACATAAAAGCCTTCGTTGCCGGTGACCTCCATGTGCCGCTCCTGGTGCAGGCACCGGAAACCGCCGCTTGCCAGCTGCCCCAGCAGCCGCCGCTCCCCCTCCAAAAAGCCTCGCCGGATGAGCCGGTTGTTCTTCACCGGACCGGCAATGTTCATGGTCAGGCACACCAAGCTCTGCCCGTACTGCTCCAGCAGCGCCCGCTGCCGCAAAACCCGGCGCTCTTTGGCGGCCAGCATCTGTTCCAAAGTCACATGCTTTTCCCCCATCGCTCTCTCCTCCTGCGCACTTTTCATCTGAACCATACAGAAATGATGTTCACAAAATACAATAGGCCGCTATATCGTACCAAAAATTTCAACATTTTGCAACACATCTGGACAAAGGACCATGAGAAAGGTTCAAACCCTTGACAGGGGGTCCCCGGTACAGTATGATGTTCTCAAATCCGCACTTTAAGACCCAAAATACCCCAAAATCCACAAAATTCGGAGGATACGATGCAGTACACAGTCGGAGAAATGGCCAAGCGGCTTCATGTCGCGCCCTCAACCTTGCGGTATTATGACAAAGAAGGGCTGCTCCCCTTTCTGGAGCGCTCCAGTGGCGGAATTCGGATTTTTCAGGATTCCGATTTTGAATGGCTGTCCATCATCTCCTGTCTGAAGCAAACGGGCATGCCCATCAAAGACATCAAAGCCTTCATCGACTGGTGCATCGAAGGCGACGCCACCATTCCCCAACGTCTGGGGCTCATCGATCAGCAGCGCCAGCGTGTGTTGGAGCAGATTGAGCAGCTCCAGGCAACCCTCCACATTCTGGATTACAAGCACTGGTATTACGAAACCGCTCAAAAAGCCGGTACCTGCGCCATTCACGAAACTCTGACAGAAGCAGACATCCCCCCAGCGCTTCAAGACGCCTGCCGCTGCATCAAAGGGGCTGCCGACTAACGCCTATGTGACCCCAGCTTGGAGGCAACACCCCCTCTGGGTCATTTCGCCGGCAATCACCGTATCAAAATGGACTTGATGTGCTTGCTCAGCCCATTTTTCGGCCAAACTTGACATTGGCAGCAGGCAGAAGTATAATAAACTCAATTTTTCAGATCGGAGTGTCTGTATGAAACGGGCGTTAAAATGGATTCTTTCCCTCTTCCTTGTGCTGGTCCTGCTGTTGGGCGCAGCCTGGTTTTTCCTTCGCTATCAACCTGAGATCACCACCGGCTGGCTCACCAGCTGGGCCGATCACGCACTGGAGTCCGGCCGCTATTCCAGCGCCATTCGGTACTATACTTGGGCCTACCGCCTCTCGGATCGGGACCCGGCGCTTGCCGTCACTCTGGCCGATGCTTACAAAGCAAGCGGGAACTATACCAAAGCGGAGTACACCCTGGCCAACGCCATTGCCGCCGGTGGCCAGCTGCCTGTATACGAAGCCCTGTGCCAGACTTATGTAGAGCAGGACAAGCTCCTGGACGCCGTGTCGATGCTGGATCAGGTGGCCGATCCCGCCATCAAGGCGCAGCTGGACGCCCAGCGTCCCGCCGTTCCCACCTCCAGCGTAGAACCCGGCTTTTACAGCCAATATATGAACGTCACCTTATCCGGTCAGGGGAGCCTCTATGTGAGCATCGGAGATGGGTTCCCCTCCACTGCCTCCCCCTATCAGGATCCCATTCCCCTGGAGCTGGGCGAAACCTCCATTCGGGCTGTGGCCGTGGGGGAAAACGGCTTGGTCAGCCCCCTGGCCATTTTTGGCTATACCATTTCCGGCGTGGTGGAGCCGGTGGAGCTGACTGATCCTGCACTGGACGCCTGCGTTCGTGAAATTCTCGGCCGGGGCGCCGACAGTCCCCTCACCACAGCCGACTTGTGGGGTGTGGAAACGCTGACCGTCCCCTCGGAGGCCTCCAATCTGGAGGATCTGCAGCATTTCACCGGTCTCACCACCCTGGTCATCCAGGGCCAGGCCAGTTTGAATCTCAGCTTCCTCTCCCAGATGACAGAGCTCACAACGCTGGACCTGTCCGGCAGCACCGTCTCGGCCCAGGACCTGCCTCTCATTGGGGGACTCGGGAAGCTCACTTCCCTGAACCTGTCGGGATGCAGCCTGTCCACCCTGTCTGGCTTGGAGTCTCTCACCACCCTCACCAGCCTGGACCTGTCCAATAACAGCGTCTCAGACCTGTCTCCCCTGGCCGGCTGCAAGGGACTCACCACCCTGAACCTTCAGCGCAATGCCATCGCCAGCTTTGCCCCCCTGGCCAATCTGGCAGACCTCACCAACCTGGACCTATCTTATAACGCACTGGCAGACTTCACCCCGGTTGCCACCTGTGTCGCTCTGCAATCTCTGAATGTTTCCAACAACGTCCTGCCCAACCTCTCCGGCATCGGCAGTCTGATCGCTTTAGCGGAGCTGGACGCCTCCTACAACCAGCTGACTGAAGTCACCGGATTGGGCAGCTGCACCACGCTCAAAAAGCTAAGCCTGGCCAACAACGCCCTCACCGCCATGGATGAGCTGGCCACTTTGGTTCATGTCACCGACATGAACGTCTCCTATAATGACATCCTCACCATTCCAGACTTCCCTGCAGACGCTGACCTCGTGATATTCAACGGCTGCCACAATTACTTTGAAGATGTCAGCGGCCTGGCCGGTCTCAACACTTTGAATTATGTCTACCTGGATTACAACAACATCTCAGATATCAATGTCCTGTCCAGCTGCATCAATCTCATCCAAGTGGGCGTCTTCCAGACCAATGTCTCCGACGCCTCCGCCCTGCTGGATATGAACGTCATTGTGAGCTATAACCCAACTTAACAGTTTCACCAACGGGGCCTGTTGTAAGAAGAAACTTCTCACAACAGGCCCCGCTTTCCCGGTCACACCCCAGCTCTTGTAGGGGCGCACAGCGTGCGCCCGCCAGCAGGCACTGCAAATTTGCCGAGGACTTTCATCCAAGGTCGCCGTGATTTACCCCTGGAGTCCCTCCAACAGCAGCTCCAGGGCCCGGCAGCAGGCTGCCTCCCGGATCTCGTCCCGGTTTCCCTGGAACCGGCACAGGACGCTCTTCACCCCGCCGGGCCAGGCGCAGCCGATCCAAACCGTCCCCACCGGGTTGCCAAATTCATCCCCGCCGGGGCCGGCGAGGCCAGTGGTAGACACTGCCACATCCGCTGAAACCGCCTCCCGGGCTCCCCGGGCCATGGCCTCCGCCACCGGCCCCGAGACGGCGCCCAACTCCCGGAGCAGGGTCTCTGGGACCCCCAGAAGCCTGGATTTCACCGAATTCGTATAGCTGATGATTCCACCCCGATAAGTTTTAGAACTGCCTGGCACCGCTGTGAGAGCCTGTCCCACGCCGCCACCGGTGCAGCTCTCCGCCGTGGCCAGGCTCCAGTTCCGCGCTTCCAGGGCCGCCAGGACCTCAGAAGCCAGGGTCTGTTTCCGATTCGTCATAACGCACCATCACCTTCTCCGTCCGTTCCAGCGCCCGGGCAATGAGGGCCTCGATATCCAGCCCTGCCTCCGCCTGCTCCACCTGGGCCAAGGTCGGTTTTGTCTTAGGATGCTTGGGCGTAAAAACGGTGCAGCAATCCTCATAGGGCAAAATGGAGGTCTCCAGCGTGCCAATCCGGCGGGCAATGGTGACAATCTCCTCCTTGTCCATCCCGATCAGGGGCGTAAAGAGGGGCAGGCTTACCACCGCACCGGTGACCCCCATGGCCTCCATGGTCTGGGAAGCCACCTGCCCCAGATTCTCACCGGTGACCAGGCTCTTGCAGCCGTGGTCCAGAGCAATCCGCTGGGCAATTCGCATCATAAACCGGCGCATAATCAGAGTGAAGTACTCCTCCGGGCAGTGGTCCCGAATGGCCTCCTGAATCTCCGTAAAGCCCACCACATCCACCGTCATCCGGCCGCAGTACCGGGTCACCAGCCGGGCCAGCTCCAGCACCTTCTCTCTCGCCTGCTCCGAGGTGTAGGGGTAGGAGAAGAAATGGACGCACTCAATTTCTACCCCCCGCTTGGCGATCATATACGCCGCCACCGGAGAGTCAATGCCGCCGGACAGGAGCACCGCCGCCCGGCCCCCCACGCCGGTGGGAAGCCCCCCGGCTCCCGGCTCCGCCGGTCCATGGACATAGGCCGCCAGGTCCCGGACCTCCACATACACCGTATATTGGGGATGATGCACATCCACCTGCAAGTGGGGATGGGCCTCCGCCAGGCGGCCTCCAATCTCCTGGGAGATGCCAATGGAGGTCAGAGGGAAGGCCTTATCCGAGCGCTTGGACTCCACCTTAAACGATGTTGCCGACTCCAGGTCCTCCCCCAGATACGCCTCGATTGCGTCAAACATCCGGTCCAAATTCTTCTCACAGGGGCGGCAGCGGCACAGCGACACCGCACCGAAGATAAAATGACACGCCTCCCATGCCCCCTCCAGGTCACAGTCTGGCGACTTTGGTTCCACATAGACAGTAGACTGGATGATATACACGTCAAATTCGCCATAGGGCTTCATCCGGCGGCGCACATTTTGTCGGAGCTTATTCTCAAACTGCTTGCGGTTCTGTCCTTTTAGGACAATCTCCCCCAGCTTCAACAAAAAAATCTCATTCATGAGGCAATTCCTCCGTTGTCATTCATATCCAAATTATTGTACCACGTTCCCCGGAAATTGCCTAGCATTTTTTGAAAAAAGCGGTTCCCTTTCCCGTCAGGTCACATATACCTGCCAATTGGGCGAGTACGAATTCGCCCCACACAAATCAAACCAGCAATTGTCCCCGCCTGGCGGACACATGGGTCCGCCCCTACGATGAGATCCCAACGCGGTGTATCAGCCAATTCTTCCGTATTTCCGTAAAAATGCCCATTTTTCTACAAGATATGGAGCATTCAAATAACAAAATGCGTTGAACATCTCCACCCATTCCCGAGATTTGCCGTAGGGGCGGACCCATGTGTCCGCCCGTGGTGGGCACTTCAAATTTGTCCTGTGTGAAAACAACGAAACCCTTCCCCGTCAGCTTGCACATACCTTCCAATCATATGCAAAAGTGCCATCCTGAGCGCAGCGAAGGGTCTGTGCATTCCGGTACGATTCACAGAAAAAGCTTCTGCGAATGCACACCGTCTGCACAGATTCTCCACCTGCGGCCCAGAATGACACCGATTGCTGACGCAAAATAGCTGGATCTAAGGAACAAAACCCTTTAAAAATTCTAACAGCGCCCCGCTGGCCAGGCCGGAAAAGGTGCCAGTCAGGAAACTCGCTGCGTTGTCCTGAAGCAACTGCCGAATTCTCCCCGGGCTCTTCTCCCGCACTCTTTTCTCTAGCTCTGTCACAGATTGCTTCAGCGTCTCCATCTCTCCCAATTGATCTCTCAGATGTTTCAGCTCATCTGCATACTTCTCATAGTCTGATGCCTCGTAGTTAATCATTCGGGATTGATCATAAAAATTCGCGATTCCAATTTTCATGCCAGATTCCCTCCCTCAGCTGTGCGCTCCCTCAAAATTCTGGAGAGTCGCATAGTCCTTGAATTCAACCTTTTTTACCTCTATTTTTTGTGAGGTTATATTAATATTTGCATCATTTTCTTTTTCAGGATTTGCAATTATCTCAATAAGAACATCGTATACCTTGCGCAAAAAATAGTCACTTTCAAATACGATCGAAAAATTTCCGCCGGCATTGGTCGAGATGGATAGGATATATTCCACATTATTTTCCAGTAGTGCAAAAAGCACGAAAACTCCCGCTAAAATAAAAACCCCACCAAGCAGCCAGTGGACAAACAACAACGCAAAGCCAATAAGTAAAATAATCACCCCCCCTAACAGACTCGTTTTCACCTCCGACGTACTGAGAGAAGAAATATTACTTAGCTGGACTGCAGTGTTGCCAAATTCCATGCAGTTCCCGTGAACTCTCACCGATCCCACATTGATTTCTCTCTTCAGCTTCAGATTCGCCATCATTGTTCCTCCCCACTTTTCACATGTAACAGATAGTTTTACTTTATCAGTCACTATGGAAGCCGTCAATCTAAGTTCTTCTTTTTTTCGCGATACACCGCGTAAAAACAACATTCTCACTCTTAAAAACGCCAAAAAGCTTCCCCTTCAGCCACTCGGCCAAACGGGAAGCTTTGTTTTTTCTACAGCTTATTTCGTCTTATCTGTAACATGTTCAAACAAGGTATCAATTGATTTACCATCTAGCCGCATGCGGTAAGTATGGTCCAGCGGCCCCGACCCCCGGCCCAAGTCCAATCCAGCGGATAAGGCGCCGGTGAGGTACGCTTTGGCACGCCGGACGCTCTCCTCCAGCTGGTAACCCGCCGCCAGGCCGCAGGCAATGGCGGAAGACAGGGTGCAGCCGGTTCCGTGGGTGTTGGGATTGGAAATCCGCCGGGTCCGGAACCACACCGCCTTCCCCTCCTGGTACAGAAGATCTGCGGCGTCCCCAGACAAATGTCCGCCCTTGATGAGAACTGCCCCCCGGCAGAGCCGGGAGATCTCCCGGGCAGCCCGGAGCATGTCCCCTTCCGTTTCTACCGGCAGGCCGCTTAGCACTTGGGCTTCCGGGAGATTGGGCGTCATCAGGGCGACCAGAGGCAGCAGCTCCTCCAAAAGGGCCTCGCGTCCTGCCTCCGAAAGGAGCCGGGTTCCACTGGTGGACACCATCACAGGATCCATGACCACGTGTTTGGCCCCATACTGCCGGAGCTTTGCCGCAATTGCCTGGATGGTCTTCTCCCCGGACACCATCCCAATCTTGACGCTGTCCGGCGGAATATCCATAAAAACGCAATCCAGCTGCTTTGCCACAAAATCCGGCGAAACCTCCTCCACGCCATACACCCCGGTGGTATTCTGGGCCGTCAAAGCCGTAATCACGCTCGTAGCATACAGTCCGTGGGCCGCAATGGTCTTAATATCTGCTTGAATGCCGGCCCCGCCGCTGCAGTCAGAGCCGGCGATGGTCAATACCGTTTCCATGCTTCTCTCCTCCAGCCTGGCCCCGGACCATTGCATCAGACAGCGCCCGGAGCTCCCGGCACGCCAGCTCCACGTCTGGTGCGGCAAAAATGGCTGAAACCAGAGCCACTCCATCTACGCCGCTCCCGGCCAGAGCCATGAGGTTGGACCGTTGGATCCCCCCAATGGCGACCACCGGAATGGAGACCGCCTGGCAAATGGCCTGCACCGTCTCAAAGGCCACCGGGCGCGCATCCTGCTTGGTGGAGGTGGAAAAGACCGCCCCCACCCCCAGATAGTCCGCGCCGTCCCGTTCCGCCTGCACCGCCTGCTCCACCGTCCGGGCGGACACGCCCAGAATCCGATCCGGACCCAGAAGGCGGCGGACCTCCCGGGCTGGCCGGTCCTTTTGGCCCACATGTACGCCGTCCGCGCCGCACTGCAACGCAATCTCCACGCTGTCGTTGATGAGGAACGGGACTCCATAAGACCGGCAAAGGGCCCGGATTTCCCCCGCTTCCTCTAAAATCGCGGGAAGCTCCAGGGATTTTTCCCGGAGCTGCACACAGGTCACGCCGCCCCGCAGAGCCTGCTCCACCTGTTCCCGGAGGGTCTTCTCCCCCACCCAAGTCCGGTCTGTCACGGCATATAGCCGCATCGTCGTTTTATCCCAGGTCATATCTGGCTCCTTCCTCCAAAGCCTCCGGCGTCAGGCGGGATATGGCGTCCATGAGAAATACCTGGTAACTGCCTGTCCCCTCCGGCCCGGACAGCCGGGCATAGGCGATTTCTCCGCAAAGCCCCATGGCACAGACGGCCGCCGCCGCCCCCTCCAGCCGTTGCCCCGGATTGGCCGCTACAAAGGCCGCCATGAGGGCCGAGAGCTGGCAGCCCGTCCCGGTGACCCGGCACATCATGGGGTGTCCGTTTTGAATCTGCACGGTTTTCCGCCCATCGGTCACCACATCCACAGCGCCGGTCACTGCCACCACCGCGCCGGTCTTCTCGGCCAGGGTTCGGGCCAGAACAGCTATGGACTCTGGCGTCTCCCCTCGCACCGGATCATCCGCATCTACACCTCTGACCCCACTGGAACCCAAAACCAGCGTTTTGATCTCCGAGGCATTGCCCCGAATCACACCAATGGGAAGCGCATCCAGCAGCGCCCGGGCGGTCTCTCGGCGGAAGCGGGACGCGCCCACACCCACCGGGTCCAGAAGGATGGGGATGCCCAGCTCCCCCGCCCGGCTCCCCGCCGCCCGCATGGCGCTGACGCTGCTATGATGCAGGGTGCCCAGATTGAGATACAAGCCGCTGCTGACTGCGGTAATCTCTTCCACCTCTTCCGGGCTGTCCGCCATCACTGGGGAGGCGCCGCAGGCCAGCAGCAGGTTGGCGCAATCACGGGCCGTCACATAATTGGTGATGCAGTGAATCAGAGGCGCCTGGCTCCGAACTCGGCCCAGCAGCTCCCCCAGCGGCAACGCAAGCCCCTGCCTTTTCTGTGTCACAAATTCCACGATCCATCCTCCCACGGAAGCAGCGTTAGCCCACCTTCTCCTGCATGAGTTTCAGCGCCTTCGCTTTTTGCAGAGAGAACACCAGAATCCCGGACAGAAGCGACCCAGCCACTGTAGAAATCAAGAATGGAATGATGTAAGCATAAAATGCCACGCTCCCCGCCTGCTGGCCCATCAGGAAGATGGCAACGGGATAGGCGCTGAGGCCCCCCAGAATGGCGGTCCCGAAGACCTCCGCCGCCAGGGTCAGGAGAAGGTTCCCCGTTTTCCGATACGCAAGGCCGCACAGCAGCGCGCCGAACATACTGCCCGGAAACGCCATCAGGCTTCCCAAGCCCATGAGATTTCGAAGCAGGCTGGCCGTGAACGCCCCGGTCACACCATACAGGGGGCCAAGGAACACGGCATAGAGAATGTTAACCATGTGCTGCACCGGTGCGCACTTGCTGCCAAAGACTGGGAAGGAAAGGGTGCTGCCTGCCACAGCAACGGCGCACAGGAGGCCTGCAAGCGCCAGTTTTTTTGCTTGATTTTGTTTCATTGTCCAAACTCCTTTGAAATGATACAGAGAATGCGCAGCTGCTGCAGCGTCGCTTCCCTGCCTGGGTATGACAGGCCGCCTGGCCTGCCGGGAAGGTCGGTCGAGACTTGCTGGTCTCCTCTCACGCCGGAACACGGCTTCCCTCGCTGCAACAATTCGGCACAGGGCGCTCCCCCTCTGCCGGCGATCTGGCTGCTTCACCTCTCCCCTTTCAAAAAAGTTCCAAAAAATCGGGGGTATTTCCCAAAAATACCCCCGAAAGAATCAAACTATGACTTCCTACGGCGGCATTATCCGCATCAGGTAAAGGGTCGAAGTTGGATGACTTCCTCTCAGCCTGCTGCACAAGCTCCCCCGATTTTTTCTTATCATACCACAGCCTGCCCATCTTGTCAATTCCAGGCGAATTCCATTCCGGGTGCGTAGGGAACGGTCTTGACCGTTCCGACTGGCAGGGGGGGTGGACCTTTGTAGAAGGCGGAAGATCGTGCGCAGGCGGAGCGGTCAAGACCGCTCCCTACGCATACACAATTTTTCTCCCCCGCATACACCAGAAGTCAAACGGAAGTGGAAACCCGGGCGGCTGAGCGTATCCGTCTTCCGTGCGGCGACAAAACGGATTGAAAATCAGCATGACCTCCCGTTAAGATGGGTGCAAGGCGAATTTCCATTCCGGGTGCGTAGGGAACGGTCTTGACCGTTCCGCCTGGCAGGGGGGTGGACCTTTGTAGAAGGCGGAAGGTCATGCGCAGGCGGAGCGGTCAAGACCGCTCCCTACGCATACACAATTTTTCTCCCCCGCATACACCAGAAGTCAAACGGAAGTGGAAACCCGGGCGGCTGAGCGTATCCGTCTTCCGTGCGGCGACAAAACGGATTGAAAATCAGCATGACCTCCCGTTAAGATGGGTGCAAGGCGAATTTCCATTCCGGGTGCGTAGGGAACGGTCTTGACCGTTCCGCCTGGCAGGGGGGTGGACCTTTGTAGAAGGCGGAAGGTCATGCGCAGGCGGAGCGGTCAAGACCGCTCCCTACG
>CDZP01008996.1_pt1 | contig 122822 bp, 99 predicted proteins | sample 554941 | NCBI WGS metagenome assembly CDZP01 (sample SAMEA3182064, study PRJEB8094) | gut metagenome | biome: human; feature: gut; material: Stool; isolation source: human stools | place: Canada | collected 2013-01-28
AGCCTATATTGAGAAGCAACTGACCTATGCTGGACACCCCAACGCAATCTTCTCTGAGGACGCCATGAAAGCAGTCCACTCTTTCTCATCCGGCATCCCGAGACTGATTAACCGGGCCTGTACCCAGTCTCTTGTCTACGCATACCAAAACCGCCGGGCCATTATTGATGACCGGATGGTACAACTCGTCCTGGAGGGCGAGGTTTCTTGAATACCGGAAAGAAGGGGATGGCTGGAGCCATCCCCTTCTCTTATGCGACAAAACGCACCGGCGCCGGACAATGATGTCCGGCGATGACCGACAAAACAGCCCGTCTATTTCACGACAGAACAGGCCGTCTGCGACAGTTACATTTCATGTTACTGACGACGTAGCGTAGCCCTCAATCAAATCCTGGTTTACGATTGAACCCTATGGGCCGCAGAGTGCTTGCGGCCTCATTCTGTTTAAAACCGGGTATGAAATTGCGGCATTAAAACGCATAGTCCAGCGAATAGAGTATGAAGAAGCCAGGGAACGGTGATCTTTTCAGATTGCTGCACCCTGGCTTTTTGTTGTCAATTGAAATTCAAAACCGGGATTTCAATTTTTGTAATATAGTCCTCGATTCTGTCGATCACCAGTTCATTGATCCCAATCTCATAGGCATAGCCGGAGAACTGTAAATGGTGCTGCTCTGCGTAGCGGAGGATCGCTTCATAGCGGGCAGGCAGCCTGTCCCAATTCCCAATGCAGAATGCCCGCAAATAGACCCCGCCGGGGCGCCTGTGGAGTCCCATCCTGTTCTGCGTGTCCGGCAGTTCGATAAACAGCTTGGAGTAGTCCTCAAACCTCCGGGCCAGGAGGTTTTCCACCGGGAGCATGGAGCCGTAGGGAGTCTGGTACATACGCGGAAGCTGATATTTCTTGGTCTGCTCAAGAATCAGCTCGATCTCCTCCTCCAGGGACTTTTCCGGTGATGTTTGCACCGTCGCCAGATACTGCGGTTCCCGCTCAATGAGGGAGATCTCGGAGAGGTCCAGGTCCAAAAGTTCGGTCATCTCCTGGCGGCGGCTGCACAGTTTTGACCGGACGGCCTTCAGCCCCTGGATCGTCCGGTCCAGTTCTGAGATTTTATCCCGAAGCAGGTCCGCCATGCTCCCAGCGGACCTGTTTTTCATAAATTCCTGAATATCCCGGATGGGCACGTTCATGTCCCGGAGCAGCAGGATCACCTCCAGCTCCGTACTCTGGTAATAGCTGTATAGCCGGTACCCATTTTCTTCGTGGATAAACGCAGGCTTGAACAGCCCGATCTCATCATACCACATGAGTGTCTTTTTGTTGATCCCATGCAGAGCGGCAAACTGGCCGATGGTAAACAGCTTCGGTTTTTCCCGCAGCATTTTCAAAAACCCCCTTGACCGTACAGTAACTGTAGGGATTATGATACTCCATGCCGGTAACTACCACAAGAAGCAGGAGGAATTTCCGTGCAGAATGAAATTGCATACAGCAGACCCGTCACCCTGACAAACATTCTTAAATTTGCAGTCCCCACCATCGCCATGAGCGTATTCATGTCCTTCTATACGATGGTGGACGGGCTGTTCGTCTCAAACCTGATCGGGACCAGTGCCCTGTCTGCCCTCAATCTGGTCTATCCCGTCATCGCGCTGGTGACGGCCATCTCCACCATGCTCGCAACCGGCGGCAGCGCGGCTATCATGAGAAAGATGGGAGAGGGAAAGCCCGATGAAGCAAAGCAGGACTTTACGTTTCTGATCCTGGTCAATGTCCTGACCGGCCTTGTGATGTGCGGGCTGGGCTATCTGTTCATGGGGAAGATCTTCGGCTCCATGTCCCTGTCCCCGGAGGTCTCCGCCTATTGCTGGGAATATCTGAGCCGTTACCTGCTGTTCACCGTCCCTATTCTTCTGATGAATAACTTCACCCTCTATATGATCGCAGCAGGCAAGGCGTCCCTTTCCCTGCTCTGCTCCGTCGCCGGCGGCGTGACCAATATCGTGCTGGACTACCTGTTTATCGCCGTTTTCCGCTGGGGGATCGGCGGGGCGGCGGTTGCCACCGGCCTGGGGTACTCCATCACAGCCATCGTGGGCCTGCTGGTGTTCTCCAACCGGAACAGCCTGCTCCATTTTGTCAGGCCGGTCTGCCGGCCCCAAACGCTCGGGAGAGCCGTCACGAACGGCTGCTCTGAAATGGCCACCGCGCTGGTCAACGGCATCATCACGCTGATGTTCAACTGGACGATGCTCAAATATGTAGGGGAGGACGGCGTTGCCGCAATCACCATCATCTCCTATGTGCTGGCCTTTGCCGGGTCCCTGTATGCCGGTTATGCCTACGGGGTGGCCCCCATGCTCAGCTTTTATTACGGGGAACAGAACCATGAGAAGCTCAGGAAGCTGGTCCGCACCAGCCTGAAAATCATCGGCGTGATCGCGGCGGCCACCGTGCTCGTTTCTCTGGCTGTCACAGAGCCGCTGGTGTCCATCTTCGCCCGGCCCGGAACACCTGTCTATGACCTGGCTGTGGCAGGAAACCGGATCTGTTCCCTGGCCCTGCTCTTTGTGGGCTTCAACATTTTTGCAAGCGGGATGTTCACCGCACTTTCCAATGGGCTCATTTCGGCAGTGCTGGCGTTTTCCCGCACCTTTGTCTTTACACTGATCGCCATGCTGGTCCTCCCGGTCATTCTGGGCGTCACCGGGATCTGGCTGGCGACACCGGCCGCGGAGCTGGCGGCAGTCGTCCTGTCCGCCGTCATGCTCCTGAAATACCGGCGGCGCTACTGCTATTGATTCCAGGGGGGGAGTATTTTGAAGCTGGTGATTTTGCTGGCCGTAATCGCAGGAAAATGGCTTCTGTGCCTGTGGAGCGGCCTGGGCCTGGTTTTCCTGCTCTTTTGGCTGAAAGGGAAGCAGTTCAGGGGTAATAGCGAAAAATGGGACGATTTCTTTCTCACCCTGCCGCCGCAAAAGGTGGAGCAGTACGCGATTGGTATTTATCTGGCCGCCGCGCTGCTCTCGTCCGGCATCAGCTATTGTGTCCTGAAATGGGCGGGCTTCCAGCACAGTCTTTTGATCGCAGGTGCGCTGTTTGTGGTCGGAGCCTTGATTACAGAGTACCGGTGGTTCACAAAAAAGCGGGACTATGTGCTGAAGCGGTATCAGGAGATCCCGCAGACGATTTTGGAAAGAAGAAATGGAGAAAACAAAATGGATGGACAGATCGTATTGAGAGAATACCAGACATCAGACCGCCCGGCTTTGATCGGGATCATCCGGGAGACGTGGCAGTATGACAAGTTTGCCTCCCCCAAGGCGGCGCAGAAGCTGGCGCGGGCCTATCTGGACAGCTGCCTCACCAATCAGACCTTTACCCAGGTCGCGCTGGTGGATGAAGTCCCGGTGGGGATTATCATGGTCAAAGACCGCAGGGAGAAGAGATGCCCGTTCCGCCTCAGACTGCGGATGCTCCTCTCCGTGGCGTCGCTGTTCCTGTCCAAAGAGGGGCGTATGGTCACTAGGTTCTTTTCCGGCGTGGAAGAGATCGACCAGCAGCTCCTCCAGGACACCCAGACCGAGTACCAGGGAGAGATTGCCTTCTTTGCGGTCAATTCCAGATACCGGGGCATCGGCCTGGGGAAGAAGCTGTTTGATGCCGCGCGGGATTACATGAGGAACCGGCGGATCAGCAATTTCTTCCTGTTCACAGACACCACCTGCAATTACCCGTTTTATGAGTGCCGGGGCATGGAGCGCCGCGGGGAGCGCGTCCACACCTTTGCGGCAAAGAGAAAATCCGGGACCCTGACCATGTTTATTTACGATTCCTTCATAGAATGTTAAGACAGTTTCTGTCGTTTTCCCCTTCACGTGTGATAAAATGCCTTTCACGGCTCAACGATAAAGAGGTGTCTTTTACGAAATCCAGACAGCGTATTCTCTTCCTGACCGCAGCGGGGCTTCTGATTGTCGGAGGTGGATGGTTCCTATACTCCACCGGCTTTTTCCAGGCGGCGTCCTCTCAGGAATCCCTGCGGGCCTACATTGACGACTTTGCGCCATACTCCCACCTGTGTTTTTTCCTGCTCCAATTTCTCTCTGTCGTGCTGGCTCCGATCCCCAGCAATATTACCGCTGCCGCGGGCGGTGTTCTCTTTGGAACATGGCCTTCCTTTTTCCTCACCTTCGCCGCAGTAGTCGCCGGTTCCCTGCTGTTGTTCTGGTTGGCCCGGGTGCTGGGCCGGGACTTTGCCGGGCGTTTTGTCAGCCGGAGGCTGTCTGAAAAATATCAGCAGATCCTCCAGACCAAGGCTCCGGTGTTCCTCACTCTGGCGTTCCTTTTCCCCTTTTTCCCAGACGATCTTCTGTGCATCCTGGCCGGCCTGTCCTCGCTCTCATTCCGTTGCTTTGCGGTGATCGTCCTGCTTGCCCGCCCCTGGGGACTGCTCTTTGCCAGCGCCCTGGGCGGCGCCGCCTTTCATGTCTCTCCGTGGGCGATGGTTTTGATCGGTGTAGCGGGGTTAGTCCTGTTTCTTCTGGGGATGAAATATGGGGATCAGATCGAAGCGGCCATCCTGAAGCGCCTGTCCCGGCGGAAAGGCAATGATGCGGCCTGCTGATTGCGGCAGAGGTTCCGGCCTCTTTGGCTCAATGAGAATAGCGACTGTGGACAGCCCCAACAAGGCGGCCGCTTCCGGATTTCTGGCGGCGCTGTCTTGTTGGGGCGTAATCCTGCTTTGAGACAACTGGGATTGTGTTGGGCCATGGGGCGGCTTGTCTTTTATTTGAACTTCCCCTATACTATAACGATGGATATATTTTGTATGAAACGGAGAATTTGGTGATTCTTGATGAATAAAAAAGATTTGAAAATGCGGCCGGTAGGCAATGAGTATCTGGAACAATATAACGCCCTGCTGCGCTATGTATTCCAGGTGACGGATCAGGAACTCAGTTCCGTGGGCTGGCAGGAGAAGGAGATCATCCGGGCGAAATTTTCAACCATGCAGAAAGCGGACGTGATCGGCTGGTTTGACGGCGACACCCTGGTTTCCCAGGTGGCGGTCTATCCGATGCGCGTCAAGGTTTTTGGGAAGACCTATTCCATGGGCGGCCTGACGGGAGTGGGGACCTACCCGGAATACTCCAATATGGGCCTGATGCACAAGCTGCTGGAGCAGGCCCTGAAAAACATGAGGGAGAAAAAGCAGTATATCTGCTATCTCTACCCCTATTCGATCCCCTATTACCGGCGAAAGGGCTGGGAACTGATTTCGGACAAGATTTCGTATGAGATCAAGGACTATCAGCTTCCGAAAAACCACCAGGTCACCGGCAGCGTGCGCCGGGTGAAGGCGGACGGCGAGGAACTGAAGGAGACCTACGCCCGCTTTGCCGAGCATACCCACGGAGCCATCCTCCGGGATGAGCTGGCCTGGAACGAATACTGGCTCTGGGACCGGGACGATATCATGGCGGCAATCTACTATAACGAGAATGAGGAGCCGGACGGGTATATCATCTACTGGATCGAAAATGAAGTCTTCTATATCAAGGACATGGTCTTCAACCATGAGGAGGCCCGCACGGGGCTGTGGAACTTTGTTTCCGCCCACTTCTCCATGATCGACCGGGTGGAGGGCAGCACCTATACGGACGAGCCGCTGGCCTTCCTGCTGGAGGACGCCAGCATCAAGGAGTCCATCTCCCCCTACTATATGGCGAGGATTGTGGATTTCCCCGCGTTCGTCGCGGACTATCCCTTCAAGGCGGACGGTACGGAGCGGGAGTGGCGCTTCTCCATGACGGACCCGATCATGGAGTGCAACCAGGGCTCGTTCCTGCTGAAGATATCAAAGGACGGCAGGGGGACGGCTGTGAAGATCTCCGAGCCGTGCGCCGACAGCATCAGCATCCAGACCATGACGACCATGCTGATGGGCTATAAGCGCCCGGACTACCTCGCCAAAATCGGGAGAATCCACGCCGGCGGGGAGACGATTGACATGCTGGAGGACGCGATTGAGCAGCAGCCACCCTATATATCCGACTATTTCTAAGGGCCGGAATATCATTTTTTCAGACTACTTCCACAAAGGCAGGTGATCCCCCGCTATGCAGAAAGTTGATTTGCTGGAGGGCTCCATTGTTCGGAGCCTGACCAGTTTAGCCCTGCCCATCATGGCCACGTCTTTGATCCAGATGGCCTACAATATGACGGACATGATATGGATCGGCCGCGTATCAGCCAATGCGGTGGCGGCGGTGGGCGCCGCGGGAATGTATCTGTGGCTCGCCAACGGCCTTGCCATGATCCCGCGCCTGGGCGGGCAGGTCAAAGTGGCGCATGAGCTGGGCGCGCAAAATATAGAACGTGCGGCCTCTTATGGGCAGGCGGCATTCCATCTCGGGGCCTTGCTGGTGGTTCTGTTTACAACGCTTTGTATCACACTCAACGGGCCGCTGATCGCATTTTTCAGGCTGAACACGCCCTCTGTGATCGCGGACGCACGCACCTATCTGGTAATTGTGGCGGCCGGATTTTTCTTCTCATTCTTCAATCAGATTTTTACGGGGATGTTCACCGCTATGGGGGGAAGCGTGGTGGTTCTGCGCTCCACGGCCATCGGGCTGGTGGGGAACATCATTCTGGACCCGCTTATGATCTTTGGGATCGGCCCATTCCCGCAGATGGGCGTGGCCGGAGCCGCCACAGCCACCGTTCTGGCCCAGGCCATCGTAACAGCCATGTTCCTTCTGGCAGCCCGCCGCGAGATGACCGTTTTTCCGCAAATCCATATATTCCAGGCCAGTCAGTGGAGGGCCTGGGCGGAGATTTTGAAAATCGGTTTGCCTGTCTCCATCCAGAGCATGTTTTTCTCCGGCCTCTCCATGATCCTCGCCAGGCTCGTCGCGGGCTGGGGGGACGCCGCTATCGCGGCTCAGAAGGTCGGTTCGCAGATCGAGTCCATCTCCTATACCACGGCGGAGGGATTTGCCACGGCGGTCAACGCATTTATCGCACAAAACTTCGGCGCGGGCCGGATGGAGCGCATCCGTAAGGGGTATTGGACAGCCATCGGTATGATCGTTGTCTGGAGCGGCTTCACCACACTTATGCTGGTGGTCTTTCCTGTTCCGCTGTTCCGGATATTCATTCCGGATGACCACGTGCTGCAGACCGGCGTGAGCTATCTGCGGATCATGGGTTACTCCCAGATCTTGATGTGCCTGGAGATCACCTCCTCCGGCGCGTTCCAGGGACTGGGCCGCCCAATGCCGCCCACGCTGGCCGGTATCATCGGGAACGCCGCCCGCATCCCTCTGGCTGTATTCCTCAGCGCTACGGTACTGGGGCTGGATGGGGTCTGGTGGAGCATCAGCATCTCCAGCATTGCAAAAGGCATCGTCGTGTTCACCTGGTTTGTGGTGATCCTGCGCCGTTATACACACCGGCAGGCGCAGGGAGTTGACGGACTGGAGTGACTGTCCGCAGGCTGATTTTCGGTATTGTGCCAGGATACAATGCCTCGAAAATCCACCGGCAGGAGGTTGTACGGTTGCGGCATATTGCATACCAAGCGTTTCAAAAAGGAAATTGACCTTGCGCTGCTGGGGATCGAGAAATGGGCGGATGACCGTGCCTATTTCTGCACACCCAGAAAAGCCGGGATCATAGGCAGGGACGGAGTACCCGGAGCACTGTGCCGCCATGAGTTATACCGTTACGCTGGAACTGCCGGACGGCGCTATGACCCTTGCGGACTGCGGCGACGGGGATCGCCCCAGACAGGCGCCCTGCGCCCCGGATCAGCCGAAGGCTACTTCGTATGTAGCAGGGATCGGGTTTATCGGCGGTGCGGATGGCCCGGCATCCGCTTTTGTTGGAGAGGAGCAGGGAAAACTTCGGATGGCCTGTTCCTTGCTTCGTTTCGGCGGAGAATGTGGAATAGCGGATGATTTTCCACGAAAAGCAGTTTGAGGACATGACCCTGGAGTGGACTCCGTCAAATGAGGCCAAGCGTTCCATATCTGGAAGATAGAATACGGCTGAGGTGCCTGCGCTGTTAGCGCCGACGTGACTTGACCAAAAGAGAGGTGGAAAAAATCCTAGACCAAAATGAGTAACTAAGTATGGGACAGGGCAGGTTTCTATATATTTTCATCCTCTGGTCAACAATTCAAGACAGCCGCTGTGGGGTTCCCACAGCGGCTGTTCGTTATGATTGTCAACTCCGTCCCGTTCTGGCATTGGCAAACCGGTCGACTATAAAGTTATATACATAATAGAAAAGGACGCCGAAACAACACCCGATGATGTTGTTTATAATACGGAGGATAATTGCTGATTTTACCCCAAAGATATTTGTAGCCATAAGAAGCGCGCCAAAACAGTTCAGAAGGGTTTTCCAATGATAGGCGGCGCAGAGGCCGAGCAGCAATCCTGAATAGATTCCCAGATACGAGTGGGCGGAAGCCGGAAGCAGTTGGTATACGATCCCAAATAAAACACTCCCAGCCACGACGCCGCCCAGGCGTTGAAATGCCCGTTTGTTTGGGCGCTCGCCATATTGCGATAGGACCGTCAGGCAGGCACAGCCCACCCACATGATCCGGTCTACCTGAAGTAGTTCTCCGACAAGGATTCCAAGCGATAATCCAAGCGTCACCTGAAACTGCCATTTTCCGAGGGGATCAAAGAGGGAAAAGTCTTTCACGATCTGCGAGAACGTTTTGCCGTAATCTTTCTTCCTGTGATTGATGTAGAAAATGATTCCGCACAGCAGGCATCCCAGCAGCATTTCGAATACCCGGAGCACGAGCAGATGTCCGCCAACCGGATTCCCGTATAGGAACATATAGGCAAACAGGTACAGGCCCGCCCCTCCGTATAACGGCTCGTGGCAGGCGGAGATCACGATAAAGCCGATGCTCAAGAAGTTGATCAGAAACCCCCACGCCGGATTTACGGACTGCGCAATGCAAGGGCTGAAGGTCAGCAGCACAAAGACAATAAAGAAGTTTATCAGGGAGCTTTTGAGGCAGTAGCCGAAGTCGACAAACCGGACCGTCAGCAGAATGCAGAAGATTACCACGGCGGCAGAGCTGTTTTCATCTCCAAACAGAAAGTTTAGAATAGAAATAAAAACGACTGCAAAGAGAACACAGAGGATATCCTTCACAATCAAGGCCGCAATCAATTTGTGCCGTTCAGACGGATTCGCTGCGTTTCTGATTTTCCCCTTACATACAGAGACATCTAATTGCATCGCCTGATAAAAGTTCATCTGGACCTTCCTTTCTCAGAGCATAATCCTATCATATCCGGCGGGGAAATCAAGAACGTAGCCTTTGTAAAAAAACTGTAAACAGTTCCGGACATGGGACTGTTAAAGCCGATCCGAATTGATGAAAACAGGCGGCGCCTTCCCTTAGCCGGAACAAATCAGAAAATTTGGGGAGTCACTGTCAACGGCGTGGGTGCAAGGGAGCGGGACAGGGTACTTACAGCTTCAGCTTCATCCGGTCCGTCTGAATGCCCCTGCCTGATTAGAACAGAGAGTTGTCGTTGTTCTGATCGGCAGGGGCGTTTTGTGTCCGAAGCCATTTCTGCGCAATGGCTTTGGACTTTTCTGAATAGGAGTCCTATGTTGCCTGCTAAATACAAACGGAGCAAAATGAAAGTGCAAAATATGAAACGGATGCGGCGGCCGGACTGTCGCTCCCTCGCACCGGACATCCTTCGCAGCAACGCATCAGCCATGGAGTACAGGCCAGCTCCGGCCCACTCTTTTAAAAAATGTTTGATCTGCCGGGACCTTCCTCTTAAAGCGGTGGGGAACCGACGCTGGCAGGCTGTTTGAAGTTACGACTGCTTTTCAAATAGAGGATAGTTCTGCGCATCTCCTGAAAAACGGCAGGACCTTATTTTCCTGCTGCATGAATACCTGCCGGAGGCCATTTCCACCAGTTGTACATTTCCGGGCGAATGCGGCGCAGGGTCATTCCGGTCACTGCCCCATCGCACATGGGGAAGTTCCTGTATAGAAAGGAGTATCAGCCGCCGCAGGCGGCTGATTACACACGTACAGCGAAACTCACCAAAAGACTCGAATGACGCCGCAGGTCACGGTGGTGGTAATGATTCCGGCGATGAGGACGCCAAGCGCGATGGCGGGGAGGGCTGTCCGGAGCCGGAGGTCCAGCACATCGGCCACCAGGGCGCCGGTCCAGGCCCCGGTCCCCGGCAGCGGGATTGCCACGAGGATGATCAGGCCGATGGTGCGATACTTTTTCACGATTCGGCCCTTGAGGTGTGCCCGGCGCTCCAGCCAGTCGATTTTCGGTCCAACCCAGCTGGATTTGCGCAGCCAGCCAAAAATACGGCGGAGCAAAAGAATGAGAAAGGGGATTGGAACGAGATTGCCGAGGATGGCGGCAGCCGCCGCTGCGGCTGGCGGCAGACCGGCGGCTATACCGGCCGGAATTGCACCGCGCAGTTCCAGCACAGGCACCATGGCAATGAGGAATGTCATGAGGAGCTCACCGAAAAAAGTATCGAATAAATCCATAGAATACACCTTTTTGTATGATAAATGTAACGATTGCATTCTACCATAGAGCGACGGATGCAGCAATGTTTATTTTTATCTGTACAAAATCGAAACATGTATTTGGGCGGTAAGCAATAGAGGGCAGACGGTACAGCCATACCCTAAAAGAAGAACGGCCCAAACCGGGAGGGGGGTCGGGAGGAACATCTGGCAAGCCATACATTATATATATTGGGACAGAGCGTATCAAAGTGCATGGATCGCAGACGATCTGCCGGAATGTTACGGTTATATTACAAGAGCTGCAAATCTATTGCAAACAGAAAATTGATCTGATATGATGCGTCTAGAACAAATGAGGAATCGCTCTTGGCTGCCCGGTACAGATACAGGAATGGCTAGCCACGGTATGTGTACCGTGTAAAAAAGAGGCTTCACTCAGGCGTTCTGAACTTCTAAAGCCGAACGCTCACCGAGGTAGTTTTTGGGGGGCCGCGTTTGCGGAGTGTATCTCTCCAAACGAAAACGGGAGCGGAAGGCGGAAATTTAAAGGAGGTAAACACCCAATGAAGAAGTTCCTTTCTCTGGTACTGGCTCTGGTGATGACCATGTCTCTGGTCACCGTCAGCGCCGGCGCCAAGGACTTCAGTGATGACGGCAGCATCACCTACAAGGAAGCTGTCGACGTCATCAGCGGCATCGGCGTTGTCGACGGTTATTCCGGCGGCGACTTCAAGCCCACTGAAGTCCTGACCCGCGGTGCCGCCGCCAAGATCATCTGCAACCTGATCCTGGGGCCCACCACCGCTTCCTACCTGAGCGCTGACACCGCTCCCTTCAAGGATGTGCCCGTGACTAACGTGTTCGCAGGCTACATCACCTACTGCTCTCAGCAGGGCATCATCAACGGCTACGCCGACGGCACCTTCCGTCCCACCGCCACCCTGAGCGGCAACGCGTTCATGAAGATGCTGCTGGGCGCCCTGGGCTATGACAGCTCCGTCGAGGGCTACACTGGTCCCAACTGGTCCGTGGCCGTCATCAAGCAGGCCGCCGGTATCGGTCTGGACGACGGCAACGACGAGTTCGTCGGCTCCAAGGCCGTGACCCGTGAGGAGGCTGCTCTGTACGCCTTCAACATGCTGCAGGCCACCATGGTCGAGTACGACGCCAAGACCTCTGTTGACATCAACGGCGCTACCGTGACCATCGCCGGCGACAAGGCCAAGGAAGTTGCGCAGGGCTCCTACGACAACAACATGCACAAGCCCAACCTGCAGTTTGCCGAGCGCTACTTCGACAAGCTGGACAAGACCGAGACCACCGACGACTTCGCCCGTCCCGCCACCAAGTGGACTTTCAAGGGCGACAAGATCGGCACCTATGCGGACGCCGCTGATGTGACTTACACCAGCAACGTGAAGCTGGGTGATATCTACAGCGATCTCGACATGAGCGAGAAGGACAAGAACGCCGAGGTCTATTACAACGGCGTCGAGGCCGATGATGTTGCCGTGTCCAAGGGCAACACCGTCAAGGTCTCCAGCTCCAGCGCCAACAACAAGCTGGTGGCTGACGGCAGCACCGTTGAGGTCTTCTACGATGAGGACAACAACGATGTCACCATCTGCATCATCGACACCTATGTGGGCACCATCTCCTCCAAGGAAGAGAAGGTCTCCGATCCCTATGTTGTCGTGAACTCCGAGAGCCTCGTGACCGAGAAGGACGCTTCTACCTCTGTGTCCATCTCCGGCAGCAAGGCCCGCTTTGAGACCAATACCGACAACTTCGAGGAAGACGATGTGGTCCTGTTCACCTACTCCCAGAGCGCGGACGAGATCAAGTCCGTTGTGAAGGCCGAGTCCGTGGAGGGCACCCTCGACAAGTACACCCTGGGCAAGAACCTGACTCTGGCCGATACCGAGTACAAGTACTCCAAGAACATTGCGTTCTCCTTCGGCTCTGAGACCAGCATGACCACCAAGAGCGACTATGTCATCTATCTGGATACCAACGGCATGGTCATCTATGTGGATGAGCAGGAGTTCGACGCCTCTCAGTACGCGTATGTGCTCTACACCCAGAGCAGCAACAGCCGCTTCGGCAAGGATCAGGTTCAGCTGGTCATGTCCGACGGCTCCGTGAAGACGGTGGATACTGACGACGATTACACCTCTCTGGAGGGCACCATCGTCTACTACCGCGCTGACGACAAGGGCGAGTACGCTCTGCGTCAGGCCGCCAATGTTCATAAGAACGGTTCTATCACCACCACTGACGATGCCAGCATTGCTACAAATGGCGTTCTGTCCGGCGGCGCTACCGACTTCGACATGAAGAACACCCGCGCGGCTATCACCACCAAAACCGGCACTACGGTGTATGGCAACAGTGAGACCGTGTTCGTGGTGGCTGAGAGCAATGCCCGCGGCAAGACTGACTATTCCGTCTACAAGGGCATCAAGAACGCTCCCACCATCATGTCTGATGATCCGACCACCTCTCCCGCTGTGGAGACCAAGGCTGTTGAGATGGTCTACACCACCAGCGGCTCCAGCGATGTGGTGACCTTCGCCTTCATCGACGCCACCGGCGCCTATGTCACCAACGGCAAGCGCGATGTGGTGTTCCTGGCTGCTGAGTCCGCCACCAAGATGATCACCGATGGCGACAACAACCAGTACTACCTGTACAACGCGGTTGTGGACGACGAGATCACCACCGTGAAGGTCAAGGCCGCTCAGGATGCTGGCTCTGTGGTTCTGGCTGGCAACGACACGGTCAACCAGGTTGTGACCAATGCTGACTACAACAACAAGGGTCTGCTGACCTCCGCTGATGCGATCTCCACATCTGATTACACCACCCTCACCGGCACCGGCGTGTGGAAGCTCTCCGGCTCCTACAGCATCGGCCTGGGCGGCACGACGGCTTCCGCCAGCGTCCGCTACACGGTTGCCTCTGACGCCAAGATGTACTACATCGATACCGATGGTGTTATCACCAAGATCGACGATGTGAAGAACATCAGCTCCGACTCCACTGCTACCTACATCGGCCTCCTCGATGTGACTGACGGCGACATCGCCTACCTGTTCATCCAGGAAGTTGACAACGGCAAGCAGGAGGGCGCCGGTAGCAGCGGCGTGGTCCTGAGCGGGATCAGCGCAAGCTACAGCAGCGGCACCGTCACTGTCACTCTGACCGGCACGAACGCCGGACAGGTCTACCCCGTGACCATCTCCCTGGTCAACGGCGGCACCCTGGTGAAGCTGACGACCGCCAACGTGACTGGCGCCGCGACAACGACGACCGCCACCATCTCTGCCGCTCTGTCTGTGGGCTCCACCTACATGGTGACCTGCGGCGACCAGAGCTTTGTGTTGGGTGTCTGATTACCCGCCAGAAGGGTGATTGTACCCGCGGTTGAAAATTCCCCCGGACTTCGGTCCGGGGGAATTTTTTGTTGCACGAAATTCTGCAATTTCTTCCGGTCAGGGGGGATTGGATAGCGGGAGTTTTCCCGCCACGATTTTCGGGAAAGGGTGAAGAATTTGCAGCAGACCAGTCAATTTCATCTCAACCAGTGGGAGCTGACGGACCGCATCCGGATGGAGGATTTCAACGGGGACAATCAGAAGCTGGAGACAGCTCTGGCCTCCCTGGCAGCCGCGGACGCGGCGGAGCAGCAGGCGAGAACGGCTCAGGATGCCGCCATCCGCCGGGAGGCAGCCGCAGCCGCCGAGGCCGTCCCACTGGTAAAACTTCTGGAAGTGCCTGTCACGCAGGAAGCGGCGCAGGTGGATGTGGATGTATCACAGATCGACTTCACGCAGTACACGGAGGTGTGGATCGTCCCCATCCTCTCCACAGCCTATCACTATATCTATCTGCGCTGCAACAATATTGCGACAGACAGCTATTTCCATCCGGGCACGCACCAAAACTATCTGTGCCGCCTGGAGGCGAACGGCCGTCTGGGTCAAAGCAAAGCAAAAATCCGTCTGGCGGCTTATCTCTCCCCCGTTGCCTGTATCTGTGAGCATATCTATGATACATCGAACCCGCCCTATTACAGCACCATCCCCTCCATCGCGCCGAAGGACCTGAAGACGCTGAACTTTATGACGGACGCCGGAACCATCAACGGGGAAGGGAAAATCATCCTCTGGGGCTGGAAACTGTAACCCAAAGGAACGCCCCCGGACAAAAGTCCGGGGGACCTTCGACTCTTCCGGTGCTGGCGGCGAAGGAACGGCTCATTCACCAGTTCGTTTCCTCTGCCAACTGGGCCAAAGCCTGTGCAAATCCTCGCAAGCCGTGTGTCCGTGCAGGGAGAAGCTATCAGAGGGTGTGCCGACCGGCTTTGACTATGCCTGACACATAAAAAGGATTCCCGGACAGAAGTCCGGGAATCCTTTTTGTCTTAGTGCATCAGCACGTTGACACAGTTCCTTAGGCAGTGAACGTTGCGTTCTGACCGCCGCAGGAGACCATGTAGATACCGCCGCTGGCAGCGATGCTGGCCAGAGTGCCCACGGACAGGACAGCGGTGGTGCTGGTAGCGCCGGTGGCGCCGGTGACCGTGTAGGTGCCCAGCTCAGTGGTCACACCGGCAACGATCATCTTCAGGGTGACCTTGTAGTTCTGGCCGGCGTTGGTGCCGTTCAGAGTCAGGGTCAGGTTGGGAGCAGAATAGGTCACACCAGTGATGCTGGTCAGCTCCTGTCTGCCGCCGGAAGAGGACTGGTCGTTATCCTCGAAGTACTGCTGGATGAACAGATAGCTGATCTGGCCATCCTCCAGGACGTAGGTCACGACATCCTCGTCGGAGCGGCGGATGTTGCTCACCGCACCCTCGGTAATGGTGCCGTCATCGTCGATGAAGAAGATCTTCGCATCGTCGGCGACCACATAGGTGGACTCAGAGCCGTTGCCGTAGCCAAGCACGACGTTCTCATTGTTCACCTTGTTGATGCCGGTGAAGGTGCCGGAGTTGCCCAGTTTGTCCAGGCCGGTGATCACACCGTCGTCATAATCGGCGCCAGTGAAGACCACGTTGCTGCTGAAGGAGCCGTTGGAGGTGCGGTTGTCGATCTTCACGCTGGCATCGACCTTGACGCCCTCAACGATCTTGCCATCCACAACTGCGTTGTAGGTGTAGTACTCGTTGTCGGAGTCCTCGATCTTCTTGCTGCCGGACTCGAAGGCGAAGAAGATCACGTCGTTGTTGCCGCCGGTGACCTTGTAGTCAGCCTCGTCCACGCTCAGGTACACGATGGTGGCAACGCCCTTGTTGCGGCAGTAGTAGCTCATGCCGATGGCATTGGTAGCCGGGCTGCTGTCGTTGTCGTCCACGATGGTGGGAGCGTTGTTGATGCCGGTGTAGGCGCGATAGGTAGCATCCTTCCAATTCTCGCGAGCACCGCTGTCATAGGTGCCCACCACGAACACCGTCTTGCTGTCGGCATAGATGTAGTCGGTGCCCTGCTTGGCATCGGAGGCGTTGGTCACGCCCTTGTTAGTCAGGTTGATCCGGGCCACGCCGTTCCGCAGCTCGAAGGAGTCCTCGGCCTTAGCAATGCTGGGATTCTTGGTGTCGAGATCCTTCAGGCGATACTCGCCTTTGGAGGTCTCCTTCACCAGGACAATCTCAGATTTGGGATTACCAATCTGCAGCTCAGAACCATAGCCAGCGAAGTCGTTGGTGTAGTCCTCCTTGGTGTCGACGGTCTTCATCTTGCCGTCATAGGTGATCAGAGCGGCCTTGTCAGAGGCGAAAGCAACGCTGGAACCCTGCAGAGCGCGCAGATAGGCGTAGTCAGCGATGTTGTACTCAGTCTCCTCGACGTAGATGGCATAGCCGTTGGCATCCAGGTACACGACATACTCGCTGTCGATGCCCAGGCTGCTCTCGCCGCCGTCCACAGAATACATCTTGGAGAAGTCATACTTGGTCTCACCCAGGTTGATGGACTTGCCGGAAACCTTTCTGGTCAGAGTGCCCTCAGCGGACTCAGCAGCCTTGACAGACTGGATCTCGTTGTTGGCATAGGTGAAGAGGACGATCTGGTCGTTCTCGAAACCAGTGGTCTCGAACTCGTCGTTGGCACGCAGGCCGGAGGTGGCGCCGTTCTCAGCAGCCAGCTCGGACAGGGTGATGTAAGCATCCTTGGAGTTGGTCTCGGCCACAACCTTGTTGACCTCAGCCACGTAGGTGTTGATAGCCACGATGGTGACATCGTTGGTATCCTCATCCAGATAGGCCTCGACCAGAGTGCCGTTGCCGACGTTGCACTTCGCAACGGGAGAGTTGGTGAACTTCAGCTCGCTGACCTTCAGGTCGTTGCCCTTGGAGACCTTGGCGGCCTCGTCAGCCTCAACGCCGTCCACGAAGACGGGAGCGGCCTCATCCTTGTCGGACATGCCCAGGTCAGAGTAGATCTGGCCCAGCTTCACGTCGGCGGTGTAGGTGGCGTCAGCGGTCTTGGCGAAGGTGCCAACCTCAACGCCCTTGAAGCGCCAGGTGTTGGCGGGACGGCCGAAGTCATCGGTGGTGTCGGTGGTCAGGCGCAGGTCGGTGAAGTATCTCTCAGCGAACTGCATCTTGTTGTCGTCGTCGATGTAGCCGTCGGTACGAGAGGTGTTCTCGACTTCCTTGGCCTTGTCGCCGGCGATGGTCACGGTAGCGCCGTTGATGTCGACAGAGGTCTTGGCGTCGTACTCGACCATGGTGGTCTGCAGCATGTTGAAGGCGTACAGGGCGGCCTCCTGACGGGTCACGGCCTTGGAGCCGACGAACTCGTCGTTGCCGTCGTCCAGGCCGATACCGGCGGCCTGCTTGATGACGGCCACGGACCAGTTGGGACCAGTGTAGCCCTCGACAGCGCTGTCATAGCCCAGGGCGCCCAGCAGCATCTTCATGAACGCGTTGCCGCTCAGGGTAGCGGTGGGACGGAAGGTGCCGTCGGAGTAGCCGTTGATGATCTTCTCCTGGGCGCAGTAGGTGATGTAGCCTGCGAAGGTGTTGCTCACGGGCACATCCTTAAAGGGAGCGCTGCTGGCGCTCAGAGCGGAAGCGGTGGTGGGCCCCAGGATCAGGTTGCAGATGATCTTGGCGGCGGCACCGCGGGTCAGGACATCAGTGGGCTTGAAGTCGCCGCCGGTGTAACCGTCGACAACACCAATCTCGGAGATGACGTCAACAGCTTCCTGATAGGTGATGCTGTCGTCATCACTGAAGTCCTTAGCACCGGCGCTGACGGTGACCAGAGACATGGTCATCACCAGAGCCAGTACCAGAGAAAGGAACTTCTTCATTGGGTGTTTACCTCCTTTAAATTTCCGCCGTTCCCTCATTTTGGCAAATTGGAGAGATACACTCCTCGCACAACGGCTTGCGGCCCTTGTGGGCCAGCGGTTTTCCGAACAACTTCGGTAGCATTTTGAGTTTTCATGCTACCAAACGGCTGCAAAGCTTGGAAACCCTGGAAAGTCTGGTAGCAAAATTAAAGATTTGGTAGCAGCCAATTATGGAAATTTTTTGATGCATCAGATCAGCCGAGGATTGTGATGACATCCAATGCGCTTTCCGGTACCGCTCTTTCTCTGAATGATTTGGTCTGAAAGGCGGGCCCGCGCTTTCTTGAAACGGATGTCACATCGTTGAAAAATAAAAATACACAGGCATTCCGCCCCTCGCAGAGGTGGATTCCCTTTGTCCGGACTGCGGACTGAAAAGCGAAGGATGATTAAAAATGAGTGACAAATATAATCTGCTAATTTGATACATAAATGAAACCATTGGAATAGACAATGAACAAGAAATCTGATATAATTTTGCGCGGTAAAAGACTATTCTCGCGAGAGGAGCAATTTCATGAAGCGAAAAAAAACCGTGCCGGCAGAGGTGGTTCCAAAACCGGTGAATGATGCGGCGCCTGTGCCGGAGAAAGACCATCCGCTGTATGACCGCCTGTTTGTTGTGGGATTTGCGGTGCTGCTGTTTTTTGCCATGACGGTGCAGACGGTTCCCATGAGCCTGATTCTGGCGGCTGTGGCATTGGCGCTGTCCTTTGGCAGGGGGGGCTATGCACGGTTTCGCGGCCGCCTGGGAATCCCGGTCCTGGGGTTTCTGGCCTTTTTGATCCTCTGCGGGGCCGCCAGCCTGTATACGAGCTTCGGCGCCTACGCTTACGGAGAATATGCCAAGCTGCTGGCGTCCGGAGCCCTGGGCCTGCTGCTGTTGGCACGCGGACGGGAACAGAACGCCGGCGGACTCCTGTTCAGCTTCTCTGCCGTGTGCGGAGTGATTGGGCTTCTATGTATCGATGCCGGGTGCCGGGGACCGCTCTTTCGCGGCTTTGCCTCTTTTATGGAGGGGCTTGGGGATGCAGCTTATCAGAGCCTGGATCAAGCGACCTATACGGGCGCCCGGTTTGACGGCATCTATAACGACGCAAACCTGACCGGCAGCCTGATGGCGCTGGCGGTCTTGGTGGGACTCTACCTGATCCGTACAGGACGGAAACCGTGGGAGCGATTTGCGGCCTGCTTTCTGACCGGACTGTCCGCAGTGGCCTTTTTTACCGCGATGAGCCGTGGTGCCATTCTCTGCTTTGGCGCGACAGTCCTCTGCTATCTGTTGTTTGTGGGAAAAGGGCAGCGGGGCCAGCTGTTCCTGCTCCTGTTTTTCACGGCGTTATCCATGGGCGCATTCGGTCTGCTGTCTATGACGCTGCTCTCCTCCGGCTCTGTTCTTGGGACATTGGCCGCGTTGCCATGCGGACTTGTGCTCTGGGGCCTGTATGAAGGTTTGGGCCAGAAGGCGGCAGAGGTTCTCAATGGACACCCCCGCCTGATCGCGGGGATTGCTACCGGTCTGGTGGTGCTCTGCGCTGCGGGAACGGTGGCCGCTTTTACGCTGACGGAGCCCTTCGTCTGCACGGAGGAAAATGTTCTTTACCGGGGCGCGGACGTCACCTCCGGGGAGACCTATACCATCACCGGCGACTGGGACAACGGCGATGAGATCACTCTGATGGCCTATGGCTCCACCCAGGCGCAGGAGATGGAAAACCGGACGGAGACTTATTACAGCGGACCGCTGTCCGAGGCCTCCTTTACCGTGCCGGAGGGGATTACCCGGGTACTCTTCCAGTTCCGGGGACCGGAGGGGACTCAGATCCGCTCTCTGTCCCTCTCCGACGGTACGAAGATCCCCACATCCTATACGCTGCTGCCGGAAAACCTGGTGAGCCGGTTCCAGAAGAATCTGTTTCAGGACCGCAGCTTCCTGCTGCGGGTGCAGTATCTCAAGGACGGCTGGACCCTGTTTACGCAATCACCGTTGACGGGGCACGGCCTGGGCGCTACGGAGGGTCTGCTGACCTCGGTGCAGCCCTTCTTCTACCAGTCCCTCTATCTGCATAACCATATCCTGCAGGTGATGGACGAGACGGGTCTGCTGGGTCTTGCGGCGTTCCTGGCGCTGATGCTGGGTGCGGCATGGCTGCTGGTGCGGCGGCTGCGGACACAGCAGGATGGTATGGCTGCGGTATTGCTTGCCTGCTGGGTGATGATGAATCTCCACGGGTTGATGGAGATCTCCTTCTCCGTGCGGATGTTCCAGTGTGCCGCGTTTTTCCTGGTCCTTATGAGTGTTGTCTCCTGTGGGGAGCCCGCGGAGGGGAGAAGCGGCGTGCGGATCCTCCGGGTCGTAGGGACCCTGGCCGCCGCACTCTGGCTGGTCGTTTCCTTTGCGATGCTTTTGGGCAGCCAGATGGCACAGGCGCAATTCAGGGACTTCGATACGACGGATATGACCCGGTCGGAATTCCTGGACAGCATGGAAAAGCTGGATCGGATGGACGCCTATACCGATCAGGATTATAAGGTCAACCGGATGGTCAATGCACTGCAGGAGGGGGGCAGCCTCAATCTGGGTGTGGCGTCCCGCTGTGCCCGGGAACTGCGGGAGACCGGGGACTTTGACGCTTGTTATAAAGTCGCCGCTTACTATTATCTGCCCCTGCAGGATCTCTCCGGCTTCTTTGAGATCATGCAGGAGGGACTGGCTCAGGAGCGGTCTAATGCCGATGCGTGGAACAGTGCCTTTGATCTGTACGGACAGGCCTTTGCGCAACTGGACGAGTCGCAGATGGATGCGTTTGTGGCAGGCGTCTTGGCAACCATGGAACAGATGGAGCAGGCCAACGAGTATTTGCTGGTTCCGGTGGCGCTGGATGAGGCCAATCAGGCTCTCGCGGATAGTGTGACCACCGTGGAGACGGAGGACCTGGATGCCTCTGCCGCGTATGCGCTGCTCTCTGCGGTATTTGCCGGGCAGCAGGAATAAGTGGAAAAGAAAACAGAATGGTCCTGAATCCATCGGAACTATCCTGCTTTTACAGAATTATGGCAAAAAGGAAAAAGAATAAGCCGGAAAACTTATCAAAAGTTACCCAAAAACTTGAGCTGCGTCGAAAAATGTGCTAAAATATAAGCTGATTAACTAGGAAAAATGACGAGAAGATGTTTTCTCATTCAGAAGTTTATCTGTGGGTAGCATCTAGAATCTGGGAAGTACCGCCGGACTGGCGTGCGATACGGACCCAGCCGGTCAAATCAAAAGCAGGATGTGTTGTTTATATGGAAAAGATCCCGTTTTCCCCGCCGGATATTACCCAGGCGGAGATCGATGAAGTGGTGGATACCTTGCGGTCCGGCTGGATCACCACCGGTCCCAAGAGCAAACAGTTTGAGCGGGAGATCGCGGCCTATTGCGGAACGGATACCGCGGTGTGTCTCAACTCCGCTACCGCCAGCCTGGAGCTGACGCTGCGTGTACTGGGGATCGGCCCCGGGGACGAGGTGATCGTACCGGCTTATACGTATACAGCCACAGCCAGCCCGGTATGTCATGTAGGCGCCACGCTGGTGATGGTGGACAGCCAGCCGGACTGTTATGAGATGGATTATGCACAGCTTGAAAAAGCCATTACGCCGCGCACCAAGGCCATCATCCCGGTGGATGTGGGGGGGATCCTGTGTGATTACACCCGTATTTTTTCCATCGTGGAAGATCGCCGGGGAGACTTTTCACCGGCATCTCCTCTGCAGGCGCAGCTGGGGCGGATCGCGGTGATCGCGGATGGCGCGCACAGCTTCGGTGCGGTCCGCGGCGGCATCCGCAGCGGTGCATGGGCGGATTTCACCACCTTTTCTTTCCATGCGGTGAAGAATCTCACCACCGCAGAGGGCGGCGCAGTGACCTGGCGCAGGGATCTGGGTCTGGATGATGCGGCGCTCTATCGTCGCTATATGCTGCTGAGCCTTCACGGCCAGGACAAGGATGCCCTGGCTAAGACCAAGGCCGGCGCGTGGGAATATGACATTGTGGCGCCTCTTTACAAGTGCAACATGACGGACATCATGGCCGCCATTGGCCTGGCCCAGCTGCACCGGTATGAGGAACTGCTGGCCAAGCGGTATGCCCTGGTGGAGCAGTATCATGAGCTGCTGGCGAGTACGGCCATTCGCCCCGCCCGGCACCTGACGGAGGATGGCCGCTCCAGCTGCCACCTGTATCTGACGGAGCTGGAGGGGAAGACCCTTTCCCAGCGCAATGCCGTCATTGATGCTCTGGCCCAGCAGGGAATCGCCTCTAATGTCCACTATAAACCACTGCCTCTGCTGACGGCATACCGGGATCTGGGATTCCGGATGGAGGATTATCCCAACGCCTATGGCTTGTATGAGCGGGAGCTGACGCTGCCGCTGTATTCCACACTGACCCAGGCCCAGGCAGAGCGGATCTGCGGGGCACTGCGGGAGATCCTGTAGGAGGAATCATGGCAAATACCCAAACGTTCCAGCGCCTTGCCCCGCCCGGACGGGGTGCAATGGCCGCCAAGCGGCTCTTTGATATCGTCTGTGCGGCCTGCGGGCTGGTGGTCCTCAGTCCGTTGTTCCTGATCACGGCGTTGGCTGTAGGACTGACGTCTCCGGGCGGTATCCTGTTCTGTCAGGAACGGATCGGGCTGGGAGGCAAACCGTTTATCATCTATAAGTTCCGTACCATGCGGAAGGAAAATTCCGGATTGAAGATCACGGCTTCCGGGGATGACCGGATCACACCGGTGGGCCGAATCCTGCGCAAGACCAAGCTGGACGAGTTGCCCCAGCTGTTCAACGTGCTGCGGGGGGATATGAGTTTTGTAGGCCCCCGGCCGGAGGTACAGGAGTATACCGATTTGTACACAGAGGAGCAGAGGCAGGTGTTTCTGGTCCGTCCGGGGATCACGGGGGTGGCATCCATCCGCTATCGTAATGAAAACGACCTGCTTGCCGCCAGCGACGATCCCAACCGTACGTATATTCAGGAGATCCTGCCGGAAAAGCTGCGTCTGGATCTCTCGTACATCCCTCGGGCCGGTGTTGTTCAGGATATCGCCCTGATTTTTGAAACATTGGCGGTTGTGATCCGGGGATAAGCAAAAGAAAGGACAATCGTTGCTCCATGGATATTTGGCTCATCAACCACTACGCGGTGCCTCCGAAATATTATCCCCTGGCCCGGCAGACCTGCTTTGCCAGGTATCTGATGGCCATGGGCCACACGGTGACGATCTTCGCCGCCAGTACCGTTCACAACTCCAACATGAATCTCATTACCGACGGAGCTCCCTGGCGGGATGAGGTAGTGGACGGCGTGCACTATGTCTACATCCGGTGCATGGATTACCAGGGCAACGGGCTCAAGCGGATTTACAACATCTGCGAGTTCGCCTGGAAGCTGCCCGGTGTGTGCCGGAAGTTCCCCAGACCCGATGCCATTGTGGCCACCTCTATGCCCCCCACGTCCTGTGCCATGGGGATTCATCTGGCCCGGAAATACGGCTGCCGGGGCGTGGCGGAGATCGCAGATCTCTGGCCGGAGTCCATTGTGGCCTATGGGATCGCCGGACCCCGGAATCCCGCGGTGCTGGCCCTTCGGCGGCTGGAGAAGTGGATCTATGAAAAGGCGGATGACGTGGTGTTCACCTGCGAGGGCGGATATGACTATATCGTCGAGCAGGGCTGGGAGGGGAGGATCCCCCGTGCCAAGATCCACTATATCAATAACGGCGTGGATCTGGCAGTCTTTGATGAGAACCGGGCGCGCTATACGGTGCAGGACCCGGACCTGGAGGATCCCTCCGTGTTCAAGGTCGTCTACACCGGCTCCATCCGGAAGGTAAATCATCTGGGTCTGCTGCTGGACGCCGCCAAAGAGGTTACAGACCCCAGGGTAAAATTTTTGATCTGGGGAGACGGAGATCAGCGGGCAGCGCTGGAGCAGCGGGTCCGGGAGGAAGAGATCTCAAATGTGGTGTTCAAGGGAAAGGTGGAGAAGAAGTATATCCCCAGCATCGTCAGCCGGGCCGATATCAACTTGATCCATGGCGGAGATCAGGGAAAGGAATTGTTCCGGTTTGGTATTAGCCCCAACAAGATGTTCGACTGCTTTGCGGCCGGGCGGCCCATCCTGATGGATCTCCCTGCAAAATATAATCCAGTGGAGCAATTTCAAGCCGGGATTTGTCTTTCGAGTGTATCGGAGATTCCTGCCGCCATCCGGCAGATTCAGGTGCTTTCGCCCCAGGCCTATGAGAGCCTTTGCGGCAATGCCAGGAAAGCTGCCGCACGGTTTGATTTCCGAGTTTTAACACAGGAACTGATGGAGATTTTGGAAAAAAGGGGATGAGCCGTGTGGAATTTACCTATTCGGCATACAAAAACCTGATACACCTGCTTCAGACGGGCGGATATCGGGTCTGTTCCTATCACAACTGGCAGGATACAGCTCGCTGTGTGATCCTGCGGCATGATATTGACAGCAGCTTGGGCCAAGCGATGGCACTAGCCCGGGTGGAGCGGGAGCTGGGTGTGAGCAGTACTTATTTCGTGCTGCTTACAAGCGATTTCTATAACCCGGCCTCCAAAGGGAGCGTGGAAAAGCTCCGGTCCATCCAATCCATGGGGCACGAAGTTGGGCTGCACTTTGACGAAAAGGCCTATCTGGAAGGGACACCGGAGGAGACAGTGTCCCGCATCCTCCATGAGCGTGATATCCTGGCTTCCATTCTGGAGACGCCGGTGACTACCGTCTCTATGCACCGGCCTTCCCAAGCCACGCTGGAGTCGGACCTTCAGATTCCCGGCATGATCAATTCCTATGGGCAGACGTTTTTCCATGATTTCAAATACCTCTCGGACAGCCGCCGGAGATGGCGGGAACCAGTGGAGGAAATCATCCGTTCCGGAACATATGACCGCCTGCACATTCTGACCCATGCCTTCTGGTACCACAAAGCAGACGAATCCATCACAGAAACCGTGAGTGCGTTTATCCGTTCCGCAAATGCGGAACGCTATGGACAGATGCAGGAAAATATCACAGACTTGGCGAGCATTGTGATGAGGGATCGGTGTTTATGAAAATTAAGGAAATTCTGGATTTTCTGCAGACGGCCCGGATCCCGTTTTCTTTTACAGGTGACCCGGAGAGGGAAGTGGACCGATTTTCTTCTCTCTCCCACTACCGGGAGGGGTCCTTCACCTGGATCAAAAAGCAGGAGAACATCCCGCTGGGAATGGATCTGACGGGTCTGGCTCTGGTATTCGTTGCGGAGGATGTCGATGGCGGTAACGCTCCCAATGTGATCCGGACACCGGAAAGCAAGCACGCATTTTTTTCTTCGATTGAGCATTTTTATGCCCAACCAGAGGAGCGGCCCGCCGTGGGGCAGTTTACCTATATCGGTCCGCGGGTCAAGCTGGGAAGAAACGTCCGGATCGGCCACAACTGCACGCTGGATGGGGACATCACCATCGGGGATGATACGGTCATCTGGAATAGTGTGGTGCTGTTGAACCGGGTGACGGTGGGAAGCCGGTGTGATATTCACTCCGGTGCTGTGATTGGTCACGATGGATATGCCTATACCGAGGATGCCGGGCATCACAAGGTCATGGTGAAGCATTTTGGCGGCGTCAGTATCGGCAACGATGTTCTGATCGGTGAAAACGTCTGTATCAGCCGTGGAACCATTGATGACACCGTTCTGGAGGACGGAGTCAAGATCGATGCGCTGGGGCATATCGCGCATAATTGCTGGTTTGGAAGAAATGCGGCAATGCCAGTTCCGTGCAGTGTCAGCGGCAGCGTGCATGTGGGAGAGAATGCCTATCTCGCCGGCGATATTATCCGCAATCAGTGCACCATCGGAGAGAATGCGTTTGTAGGCTTGGGTGCCGTTGTTGTGAAAGATGTTGCCCCCGGTCAGACCGTGGTGGGAAACCCTGCAAAGCCCTTTATCAAAAAGAAAGCGTGAAGAATATGCAATTTATTGATCTAAAAGCACAGTATCGTGCACTAAAAGATGAGATTGATGCCAATATCCGGGGCGTGCTGGACTCTGCCCAGTTTATCGGCGGCCCTTATGTGAAGGAGCTGGAGGCGCAGCTGGCGGCCTTCACCGACCGGAAGCACTGCATCACCTGCGCCAACGGTACGGATGCCCTACAGATCGCCTATATGGTGGCAGGTGTGGGTGCCGGGGACGCGGTGTTTTGCCCGGACATGACCTTCATCTCCTCCACGGAGCCGGCCAAAATGTTTGGGGCCACTGCTGTATTCTGTGACATCACGCCGGACACCTACTGCCTGAGCCCGGCGGGCCTGGAGCGGCAGATCCAGGCCGTGCTGACGGAGGGAAAGCTGACCCCCAAGGCTGCGGTGGCAGTGGATATTTTGGGAAATCCCTGTGACTATGATGCCATCGGGGCCATCTGCGAGAAATACGGTCTGTTCCTCATCGAGGACGCGGCCCAGAGTTTCGGCGCCTCCTACCATGGGAAAAAGGCCTGCGCCTTCGGCCATATCGCCACCACGTCCTTCTTCCCGGCAAAGCCTTTGGGCTGCTATGGTGACGGCGGCGCTATCTTTACGGATGACGACGCGGTGGATCAGCTGTGCCGGTCTTTGTGCGTCCACGGCAAGGGCCCCGGCGGCAAGTACGACAATGTGCGGGTAGGCATGAACTCCCGGCTGGATGCTATGCAGGCCGCCGTGCTGCTGCCCAAGCTCAAGGCCCTGGGGGACTATGAGATCGACGCCCGCCAGCAGGTGGTAGAGCGGTATGGCCGGGCCTTTGCTGGAAAGCTCACTACGCCCTTCGTGGCAGAGGGCTGCGTCAGCGCCTGGGCCCAGTATGCACTGCTGGCGGCAGATACCGCGCAGCGGGACAAGATCGTGGCCCATTTGAAAGAGGCCGGCATTCCCAATATGATCTATTATCCCACACCCCAGCATGCCCTGCCGGTGTTCCGGGATGAGCCCCATTACGGGGAGACCTTCCGCAATGCAGATGATTACTGTGCCCGGACCTTCTCCCTGCCTATGCACCCGTATCTGGAGCAGGCGGAGCAGCGGCAGATCATCGACGCGGTATTGGAGGCGCTGTGATGGCAGAGAAAGCGTATTTTGTCCATCCCTCCAGCTATGTGGATGAAGGCTGCGACATCGGCGCGGGAACGAAGATCTGGCATTTTTCCCACATCATGAGCGGCTGTACCATCGGAGAGCGCTGCAACATCGGGCAAAACGTGGTCATCTCTCCGGGCGTCAGGCTGGGGGACGGCTGCAAGATCCAGAACAATGTCTCCGTCTATACCGGTGTGGAGTGTGAGGACGGCGTGTTCCTTGGCCCCTCCTGTGTTTTTACCAACGTCATCAATCCCCGGGCTTTTATCGAGCGCAAGAGCGAATACCGTCGGACGGTGGTGAAAAAAGGCGCCAGCATCGGCGCCAATGCAACCATCGTCTGCGGACATGACATCGGCCGGTATGCCTTCGTGGGGGCCGGATCGGTGGTGACGAAAAACGTCCCGGACTACGCTATGGTCTATGGATCTCCCGCCAAGGTGCAGGGGTATGTGTGCCAGTGTGGGGAAAAGCTGCATTTCGCGGAGGGCAAGGCTTGCTGTACCGCTTGCGGCAAACAGTATCACATGAATGATAAATCCGCAGTAGAGGAGCTCGAGAAAATATGACGATGAAAGAAGAACTGATCGAAAAAATCAAAAACAGGACCCTGACCATGGGGGTGTGTGGCCTGGGCTATGTGGGACTGCCGCTGGCTGTGGATAAGGCCAAGCACGGCTTCCACACCATTGGCTTTGACGTGCAGCAGGAAAAGGTGGACATGGTCAACGCCGGAAAGAATTATATCGGCGATGTGGTCAACTCCGATCTGGAGGAACTAGTGTCCAGCGGAATGCTCAGCGCCACCACAGATTTTTCCAGGGTGTGCGATGTGGATTTCATTGCCATCTGCGTGCCTACTCCGCTGGACAAGCACCAGCAGCCTGACATCAGTTATGTCCGGGATTCCACGATTGCCATTGCCAAGCATCTGACCCGGGGCTCCATCGTGGTGCTGGAGTCCACCACTTATCCCGGCACCACTGAGGAGCTGCTCAAGCCCCTTCTGGAGGAGGGCAGCGGCCTCAAGTGCGGGACGGACTTCTATCTGGGCTTCTCTCCCGAGCGCATCGATCCGGGCAATCTCATCTACAAGACCAGCAATACCCCCAAGGTTGTGGGTGCCATCGGCGCCGACGCCGTGGAGGTCATCGCCATGGTGTACCGCTCCATCCTGGAGGGAGATGTGACCACCGTATCCTCTCCCGCCGTGGCGGAGATGGAGAAGATCCTGGAGAATACCTACCGCAACATCAACATCGGCTTGGTAAATGAGCTGGCCATTTTGTGCAACAAAATGAACATCGACATCTGGGAGGTCATCGACGCCGCCAAGACCAAGCCCTACGGCTTCCAGGCGTTCTATCCCGGTCCGGGCCTGGGCGGGCACTGCATCCCCCTGGATCCCTACTACTTGAGCTGGAAGGCCCGGGAGTACGGCTTCCACACCTCCATGATCGAAGCGTCCATGATGGTCAACGACCGGATGCCTGAGTACACGGTGGAGCGGGCCGGAAAGATCCTCAACCGCTATAAGAAGGCTCTGAACGGCTCCAAGGTCCTGGTGCTGGGCGTGGCCTACAAGCAGGATATCGACGACTACCGGGAGAGCCCCGCCATCCGGGTCATCGAGGAGTTCCATAAAACGGGGGCCATGACGGATTTCTATGATCCCTTTATCCCCAAGTACCGTCATGAAGGCCAGTGGTATCAGGGCCTGGAGGCGCTGACGCCGGAGACCGTCAAAGCCTATGATCTGGTCATCATCACCACGGCCCACACCAAGGTGGACTACCAGATGGTGGCCGAGTGCGGCGTGCCGGTCTTTGACTGCAAGAATGTGACCAAGCACATTCAAAACCGGGAGAACATCGAGGTTCTGTAAAGCCGGCAGCTTCTCTTTTGGGAACGCGTCCGTATGAAGGAGTTTCAGGAATGATCAAAGTATGCCATATGACCAGTGCCCATCAGCCGGGAGACACGCGTATTTTTCAAAAGGAGTGCGTCTCTCTGGCAAAGGCCGGTTACCAGGTTTTTCTGGTGCAGCGGGGAGAGAGCGGGGAGAACTCCGGTGTCCGGATCATCGGTGTGGGACAGCCCTCCGGCGGGCGGCTTACCCGGATGACCTCCTTTGCCCGCAAAGTGTATGAGGCGGCACTGGCCGTAGACGCAGACCTTTATCACCTTCATGATCCGGAGCTGCTTCCCTACGGAATCAAGCTCAAGCGCCGGGGGAAAAAGGTGATTTTCGACAGTCACGAGCTCTATGCCGTGCAGCTGCGGCAAAAACCCTATCTGCCGGGCTGGTGCACGCGGATCATTGCGTTTGGATATGCGCGGTATGAGCGTTACGTCCTCCGGCGCCTGGACGGGGCCATCTTTCCCTGCACCGTGAACGGAGAGGACCCCTTTGCGGGAAGGTGTCCCCACACAGCGCTGGTAGACAACAGCGTCAAGCTGGAGGATTTTTATGAGCGGTATGATCCGGAAGCCGTACGGAACCAGGATCAGATCTGCCTGACAGGTTCTTTGACGGAGGCCCGGGGCATCACCAGTGCGATCCGGGCTGCGGCGTCGGCAAAGTGTACACTTGCGCTGGCTGGCCCGATCTCTCCGGCGGACTATGAGGCCCAGCTCCGGAAGATGCCGGAATTTTCCAGCGTAGATTACCGGGGCGTCCTGGCCAAGGACCAGGTGGCAGCGCTTCTGCAGACCAGCCGGGTGGGCCTTTCTCCGCTTTTGAACCAGGGCCAGTATTGGAAGGCTGAGAATCTGGCCACCAAGATCTGTGAGTATCTGGCCATGGGGCTGCCGGTGGTGATGAACGGGTCTGCCTACAACCGGGCATTCGTAGAGCGCTGGCACTGCGGCATCTGTGTGGACTCGGAGAACGTGGAGGAGATCGCCTCCGCTATCCGGTATCTGCTGGATCATCCGGAGGAGGCCCGGCAGATGGGAGAGAATGGCCGTCAGGCCGTGCGGGAAGAATTCAACTGGGGCGTGGAGGAAAAAAAGCTTCTGGCCCTGTACGAGGAAATTTTCAAGGAATAAAAGGGGACCATCAACATGAAATACGTGCTCATCGGCTGCGGCCGGATCGCCGTCAACCACATCAAAGCCGTGCTGAACAACCACCTGGAACTGGCCGCTGTGTGCGACGTCAAGCCGGAGGCCATGGAGACCCTCCTGGCCAAGCACGGCCTGGAGAAGGACACTTCCATCCGCCGCTATACCGACTATCGGGAGATGATCGAGGCGGAGCAGCCCACTCTGGCGGCCATTGCCACGGAGAGCGGAATCCACGCGGAGATCGCCCTCTACTGCATCGCCCACGGCGTCAACGTCATCATCGAAAAGCCCATGGCCATGTCCATGGCGGATGCCGACGCCATTGTGGAGGCTGCCCAGGCCCACCATGTCAAGGTGTGCGCCTGCCACCAGAACCGGTTCAATCCGGCGGTCCAGGCCACCCGGAAGGCCCTGGAGGAGGGCCGGTTCGGCAAGCTCTCCCACGGCTCCATCCATGTGCGCTGGAACCGGAACAAGGGCTATTACGACCAGGCCCCCTGGCGCGGCACTTGGGCCCAGGACGGAGGCTGCATGATGAACCAGTGCATCCATGGCGTGGATCTTCTGCGCTGGATGATGGGGGATGATGTGGTGGAGGTCTATGCCCAGACGGCTCAGCAGTTCCATCACTATCTGGAATGTGAGGACGTGGGCATGGCGGTGGTGAAATTCGCCAACGGCGCCATCGGCACCATCGAGGGCACCACCAACGTCTACCCCAAAAACCTGGAAGAGACGCTGTATCTCTTCGGTGAGACGGGAACGGTGAAGATCGGCGGTACCTCCACCAATAACATCGACGTCTGGCAGTTTGCCGACCAACGGGAGGAGGACGCAGCCCTGCAGGGGCTTCAGGAGGCCACCAGCAATGTCTACGGCAACGGCCATACCGCCGTTTACGCGGATATGATGGACGCCATCGTCCATGACCGGGCCCCGTATATCGACGCTCAGGCCGGCCGCCGGGCGCTGGAGATGATCCTTGCCATGTATCAGTCCGCGGCCACCGGAATGCCGGTGAAACTGCCGCTCAAGGACGTGGCCTCCCTGGACTTCACAGGCCGGTTTGACAAAAAAGAGGAGACAAACGGGTAAATGAAGCTGCCATCTGTCACAGAAAAACTGCGTGGGAGCCGGGCGGCCCAATCCCTGGAGAAGCTCTCCCGCGTAAGCCGGAGGCATCAGTTTTTGTTCCAGTGCGGACTGATCCTCCTCTACCGGCTGGTGCTGGACTTCATGTACCTTACGCAGCTCTCTCCCATCTACGCCTACAGCGGCTTTACCACGGATCTGGTGTGGATCAAATACGCCCTTTCCTGGCTGCTGGTATTGGTGTGTCTGCCCCTGGTGGTGGGGCTCCAGGGACAGGAGGAACGTCCCTCCTCCATCCTGGTGACGCTGATGAACTATGTTTACTTTCTCCCGATGACGTCCTATCTGGGATGCAAGGGAAGTGATCTGGGCTTCTTCTGCGCAGTGGCGGTGTACTGGCTGGTGCTGCTGGCGGTGCAGCTGCGTATGCCCACCATCTTGGTGCCCAAACTGCCCCACCGGCATACCTCCTTGTTATTTTTTCTCGTGAGTGTGGGGGCGTGCCTGTTCGTTATGGGGATCTCGGGGATCTATACCGGATTCCGGCTGAAGTTGAACCTTTCAGATGTCTATGGGATCCGGGCAGAGGCAGCAGCCTACGATATTCCCGGTCTTTTTGCCTACGTTCTCTCCTGGATGACGGTCATTTTGTCCGTGCTGATCCTGTACTGGCTGCAAAAGCGCCGGTACGTGGCGGTAGGCGTGCTGGTGGTAGTCTATCTGTTCTATTACTCCATCAGCGCACAGAAGTCCGTGTTTTTGTTTCTCTTTTTACTGCTGTTCTGCTACCTGCTGTACCGGAAATGGATGTACCGCTGGTGCGCCGGGCTGTTGTCACTGGGAGTCATGGGCTGCTGGGTGCTGGAGGCCGGGGCCCAGTTTCTCACCCCCATGTCCCTGTTTGTGCGCAGGCTCATGTACGTGCCTGTCCAGCTCAGCGAGGTGTACGCCCAATTTTTCCGGGAGCACCCGCTGAATCTGTTCCGGGACGGGATTTTGGGGAAGCTGTCCTATGACCCGGTCTATTCCATTAAGATCCCCAAGGTGATCGGAGAATATATGGGGACCGGATCCAGCGCCAACAACGGTCTGGTGGGTGATATGTATGCCAATCTGCCGGTCGTGCTGGGGGTTTTCCTGATGCCGCTGATCCTGGTGATCCTGTTCCGGCTGCTGGATGCGGCAGCCAGAGACATCCCCCAAAAGATCTATATCGGGCTGTGTGTGTTTTTTGCTATGAGTTTCTGCAACGGTTCCTGGAGTACCGTCCTGCTGTCCGGAGGATTCCTGATGGCCTGTATCTTCCTGTATCTATTTCCTGTACAAAAAGAGGAGCACGTAAAGAATGAACAATCGTGAACTGCGCGTTCAGGACCTTATTTCCGGGTTCCGGCGCGATTGGAAACTATTTTTGGTCATTGTGGCCGGGTTCCTCCTGCTGGGTCTTGCTGCTGGATTCTTCTTTTCCGGCCGGGCCTCGGCGGAAGGGTCCGGCAGCGCCCAGGCATGGGAGCCGGTGGACTTTGCGGAGGTCCCCATGGGTATCACCTATTATGTGGACTGTTACGACTACATCAAGGAGCAGCGCAAGGTCCTCTGTTCGTACATTGACGGTGTGCGGAACGATTCCTCTATTACGGAATCGCAGCAAGAGCAGCTCCTAGAGATGAAAGAAGAAATCCTGATCTTTGATGAGGACGAGCTTGTTCCTATCTACTGGGATCTGAACGCCCCGGATGCGTTTTACCTGCCCGATGAGCTACGTCAGAGCACTCTGGCTCAGTATCGGCGGGAGCGGGAGACGCTGCTGCAAAATATCAGCAAATCCGAGTATGCCAGATCTCTGCTGGATACCGTGGGCGGCCTGAGTACCAGCGACGCCGCCGTCAATGAGATCTACGCCTCCATTCTTTCCCAGGCAGCGGAATACCGCCAGCTGCAGCTGGATCTGGAACAGCTGGATACCCGGCTGAATCTGCTGGAAAACGAGTATCCCGCGCTGCGCCAGGCCAGTGAAGAAATGGCGCAGCGCCTCGATGACGCCGCCCGGGCGCTGGATGCGCGGGCGGAAGAGGCAGTGGCCCTGCTGGAGGAGATTGCGCAGGAAAACCATCTGAATATCACCTTCTCGGCGGAGCAGGAGGACGTGACGGTCCAGATCGGCCACACTACCCGGCCCGCCACCCGACAGGAGGCATTTACGGCCTTTGTGATCTTCTTTGGACTTGTGGGTATCTGTGCTGGCGGCTTTTTTGTCCTATGCCGGGAGACTTCTTCCTACAAAAAGGAGTCTCTGCAGCAGTGATTTGAAGATTTGAAAGGATACTCTGGGATGCAGTCTCGTTTGCTGAAAAATATTCTCTCTGTCAGTGGCGTGCTGATTTTGGTCAAGGCGCTGGGTTTTTTCAAGCAGATGGTAATCGCCGGCATTTTTGGCGCCAATGCCGAGACTGACCTGATCAATCTGTCCTATGGATTTATCGGCGACATCCAATATCTGCTGGTTCAAGTGATGCTTACCGCAGTGGTATCTGTTTATATTCATGTGAAGGAAGAGACCCAGAATGAAGCCGGGCAGTTTGCCAGCGACACCCTTTGCGCAGGCACCATCGTTGTAGCGGCGATTTCAGCGACCATTTTTATGCTTTCCCCCTGGATCTCAAAATTGCTGGCCCCAAGCTATTCCCAGGAATTGAGTAGCCAGCTCGGGGGCTATATTCGCCTATTTTCCCCGATCCTCATTCCATTGGTTTGGATGGCGGTTTTTCATGCACTTCTCAACTCCAACAAACGCTTTATCCCAGGTCAACTGGAGGGATTGTACCAAAGCGTGATCCTGGTTATCGTGATTATTTTGGGAGCGCCCTATCTGGGCGTGGACTCCCTAGTCATTGGATATTGGTTGTATGCAACCTTCAGCGCCGGGTTTCTGGGTTATCAGGCGCGGACTTATTTGAGGAAGAGCAGTAGAAATCCGTTCCGTAATCCGCAGGTCCGTTCGCTTCTCGCAATGGTTGGACCACTTTCTATCGGCTATGGTGCAGTTTATATCAACCAAATGGTAGACAAAATCCTGGTATCCGGACTGGCGGATGGGACGGTCACTGCCATGAGCTATGCCGCTACACTTTCCAATCTGGTAGGGACACTGATTTGCTCCCTCTGCTCCGTGCTTTATGCCCATGTAACAGAATATATTTCGCAGGAAAAGGAACAGGCTGTGGCCCAACTGACAGAACGGGCGATTTTGGTTCTGGTGATTCTGCTGCTGCCTGTCACTGTGATCGCAGTAAGCCAGGCGGAAGACATAGTCCTGCTCATATATGGCCGCGGCGCATTTGACGCGGAAGCGGCGGCTATGACAGCCCAGGCATTGATGGGCTACAGCCTGAGTTTTATCCCTTTGGCGTTACGTGAGGTATATAGCCGGGTCCAATACGGATATCAGGACTCTAAGCACCCCGCGGTAAACAGTGTCATCGGCATCGCCTGCAATGTTACATTGAGCATTTTGCTTTGTCGAAAGTTCGGTGTATTTGGAGTGACCCTTGCCAGCAGCGTAGCCACCCTAGTAATCGGCATGCTGAATGTGCAGTCTGCTCGCCGGACCGCATCATTCCTGTCGTTGAAATCTCTTTGGAACTTAACACCGAACATATTGATAGGTGGAATCCTGTCCATCCTTTTGACGTGGGGCTGCAAGCAATGGCTTGCAGAACTGCCGCTGCTGATTCGGCTGTGCTTGACCACTTTCTTTGTGTTCTCTGGATATAGTGTTTTGGTCATCCCTGCGGTATGGAAAACCGGGCTTATCAAGCCATGTCATTTTTCGCGCAAACAAAGATGAGCAGGAAAAATATCGCTACTGAAGAGGAGCCTTCTATTAGCGGCTGGTAATTTTTATAGTCCGAGGAAGGACGCTCTGCAGAGATCAGAAAGAAAGCGGCGCGTCCCATATGCAGAGTAGCCTCTTTTTTGAGTGGTCTGCTAGCGCGCTCACGCTATGATTCTTTGCCTGTCCCCACTCAGCTTTTTTGGAGCCGTGCAGGCATTCTGCCTCGAATGCTGGCCTCAATTTGGGGCTATCTTCGCAGAAAGCAGTTGTATCTCTGTGTGCATTGCCACGGGCAACGAATATCAAATGAAGGGAATTATTTTATGTGTGGCATCAGTGGTTATCTGGATCTAGACCGTGGAGTGGATATTGGAATCTTGCGGCGTATGACGGATGTCATCCGTCACCGGGGGCCGGATGACGAGGGATATGCTTTGATTGGCCCCGGTGGGACATCTTTTTTCGGGGGGAACGATACAGTAAAAGGGCTGGAGGTCCCTCCGCTGGAAACTGCCGTGGGGACCGCTTCCTTTTTGGGATTTGGTCATCGCCGCCTGAGCATCTTGGATCTGAGCGTTGGTGGTCATCAGCCGATGTATTTGCCGGAACGGGATATCACCCTCATCTACAATGGGGAGTTATATAACTACATGGAACTTCGCGCCCAACTGGAAGCTCTGGGGTATACCTTCCACACCACCAGCGACACGGAAGTTTTACTGTATGCCTACTGCGAATGGGGTGAAGATTGTCTCACACAGTTCAACGGCATGTGGGGGTTTGCTTTGTGGGATGGACAGGAAAATAAGCTGTTTTGCGCCAGAGATCGGCTGGGAGCCAAACCGTTCCATTACTGGCGCCAGGGAAACCGTATCATGTTTGGATCAGAACTGAAGCAGCTTTGTCAGGATGGTGCCGTACAACGGCGGTTTGACACCTCTTATTTGGCAGCTAACCTGATATATCATATCAGTGATTATAACGATCAGACTCTGATTGAAGGCATGAAGACCCTCCGACCTGGCCATAAGCTTGTTGTGCAGCTGGGGGCCGGTCATAACACCATCGACTCCTTTACCATTTCTTCCTATTGGACGTTGCATGTTCATTATGATAACAGTAAAACCGAGGCGGAGTGGGTGCGGTTGGTGACAGAGGAGTTTTCCAGGTCTTGCCGCTGGCGTATGCGTAGCGACGCCCCCCTGGGGGCGCTTTTGTCCGGAGGGCTGGATTCCTCCTGCATGGTTACTGAGATGTGTTCGCAGATGGAAGACCCCTCACGGTTGCAAACGTTTACTACCAGTTATCCTGGTAACAACTCCTGTGACGAGTGGTTCTTTGCCGATCTTATCAACCGTTCCTGCGGCTGTACAGGTAACCAGATCCTACCGGATGCCGAGGACATTGAAAAGCGTTTTGAGAATTTGGTGTGGCATGTAGAAGGGAGCTGTGGACTCTCTCTTTTAGGCAGCAAATTTTTGTTGGATGAAATCAATCGCCGCGGCTATAAGGTGATTCTCAATGGCCAGTGTGGTGATGAATTGATGCTTGGCTACGAGCGTTATTATGCATTCTTTTTCGCATCCCTGATCAAGAGAAAGCAGTGGAAGACTCTGGTGTCAGAATTTCGTCAGGCCAGTCGCCATTCCAAATTATCTGTGAGAGATCTGGCCGCTTATGCGCTCTACTTTAATCAGCCAGTGGTGCGGGACTCACGGCAGCTTCATCGTGCCGGCCGGTTCATCAACCCCGACCTGTTAGACCAGCGCAATCGTGTGGAGTTGCGGGAGTTGCTGTATCCAAAAATACTGGAAAATCTCCAATACACGGAGTTGACGGCAACCCAGTTGACACATATTGTACGCTATGACGACCGGTTGTATATGTCGGCTTCAATTGAAAGCCGGATTCCTTTTATGGACTATCAGTTCGTGGAACTGTGCTGTCGGATTCCACCTGAGTACAAGATCAAAAATGGTTACACCAAGTATCTGATGCGGCAGGCATTTGACAGAAGAATGCCTCGGGAAGTTACCTGGCGCACGAATAAAATGGGCTTTGGAGCGCCTGTGACACAGTGGGGCAGGAGGTTTTCGCGGGATTATCTGTTGGCGTACATTGAGGATTGCCGTACAGAGAAGTACTTCAAAAAAGAGGCGCTTGCACAGATGGTAACCCGCAATCAAGCGGAACCGTCTATCTATGAATTTCTCGCGGTTGAACTTTTTGCACGGCAGTTTGATGTGTCATAAGTATGGGACATTACAGGGGAAAACTGCTTTGATATAGTTTTTCGGGTGGTGGAGGCTATTTCGCTTTTTGGTGCGAATATTGATATATATTCGCATCCGGACAAACAAGAGGGGAGATCCGCATGACCTGTGTTAAAAGTAAAAATAAGTTACTGACTACAGAAGTGTAGAAACAGAATTACAGGATGTCCTTAGCGGTAAAAAAGCAAAAAATGAGTGGCGCCTAGGAACTTTTGTTAATTGAAAATGGATATGAAAAGTTCCACGCTGGGGCGCTAAACAAACTCACGTCCTCCTGTGCGCACTCCGATAGCAGGAGTTGCTTACACTTGATTTTTTGCGCCATTTTATCCATTTTTCTATGACAAACACAAAATTAAAAAAATCTAGCCGAAAAATGGATTTGAAAAAATAGATGGCAGAAAGATATATTTGCCACTTTAAATTTCGGCCATAACGCTGTATAATTTGTTATATGATCGTAACCTAAATTAAGCGGGGAACGACACATAATGCAATTAGGAGCGTATGGGCAAGATGAATCATCTGCGAAAACAGATTCTCTTTTTGTGTGACAGTCTGATTTTAATTGTTTTTTCGACTTTTTTCTCGTGGTTTTCTCTGCGATATAATCTGACGGATGCAGTTGGACAATCCGTTCAGCTGATTCAAAATTTTGCGTTGCTTTATGCCTGCACAGTGCTTTTCCAACTTTTATTCCGCACGTATGACAGCCTTTGGCGGTACGCTGAGAGTAAGGAATACCTGTCGCTGCTCATGGCTGCATTTTGCGGATTTTTCCTCTACGAGGTCTTGAGCCGCATTTTTCTACAGAGCATAATTTCCTTTATGCTCCTGACTTGTGTGGCCAGCCTCTGGGTCTTGGGAATGCTGTTGCTGCGCTTTGCCTACCGTGTTTACCGCAGTCGGGTACTATTTAGTAAGGGCAGCCATCAAATCCCTGTGGCCATTGTCGGTGCAGGAGCAGCTGGCGTTCAGCTGCTGGATGAGCTCCAGAGCAATCCAGACAGCCGATACAGTGTGCAATGCTTTTTTGATGACGACCTTGGCAAGCTGGGAAAACGAATCCATGGCGTGGAAGTGAAGGGGACGATCAGCCAAGTGCAGGAGCGCCTGCGCGCGATGGATATTCAGGAGATCATTGTGGCGATTCCATCTGCGGGGGAAAACCGCCGCCACGAGATTTTACAGAAACTGTCCGGCCTCGAGCGGATCAAAATTTCTGTTTTGCCCAGTACACTGGACATGATCCGCCAAAAGCCGATGCGCTCTCAACTGCGCGAGGTCCGCATTGAGGACTTATTGGGCCGTGAGCCGGTGTACTTGGACCCAGCGCCTGTGGATGCATATCTCTCTGGAAAAACCGTATTGGTCACTGGAGGCGGCGGCTCTATCGGTTCAGAGCTGTGCCGACAGATTGTCAAGCACGATCCCAAAGAGCTGGTGATCGTGGATATCTATGAGAATAACGCCTATGATATTCAGCAGGAACTGCTGTACCAGTATGGTGGGCGGCTCAATCTGAAAGTGGAGATCGCTTCTATACGGGACAGGAGGCGGATGCGGCAGATCTTCGCTACATACCGGCCGGATGTGGTTTTTCATGCCGCTGCGCACAAACACGTGCCGCTTATGGAAAACAGCCCTCAGGAGGCGATCCGCAACAATGTATTTGGCACACTAAACCTCGTGCGGGCCGCGGATGAGTTCTGTGTTCAGAAGTTCCTGCTGATCTCCACAGACAAAGCGGTCAATCCCACCTCTGTAATGGGCGCCAGCAAACGGCTTTGCGAGATGATTCTTCAGTCCATGAAAGGACACAGCGGCACAGATTTCGTGGCGGTTCGATTCGGAAATGTCCTGGGCTCCAACGGCTCCGTAGTACCGCTGTTCCAGCGGCAGATCGCCGCGGGGGGACCGATCACGGTAACAGACAAGCGCATTATCCGTTATTTTATGACAATTCCGGAAGCTGCGCAGTTGGTGCTGCAGACCGGTGCCATGGCCCGGAAGAACGAGCTGTTTGTTCTGAATATGGGACAACCTGTAAAAATCCTGGATTTGGCGGAAAATATGATCAGACTCTCCGGGTATGTGCCGTATCGGGACATTGACATTGTGGAGACGGGGCTGCGGCCCGGCGAAAAGCTGTACGAGGAGCTGTTGATTGCCAGCCGGGACATTGAGCAGACGGAGAACAGCCAGATTTTTATCGAGCGGCAGCCGGCGATTACTCCCGGTGAGCTGAGAGAGAAGCTGGAGATTCTCCAGGAGGCCCTGGAGAAGGATGATTCCTCCTGCATTCGGGAGGCGCTGCACAGGGTTGTGCCAACTTTCCATGAGCCGGAAGAGGTGAACTGCGGGCAAGGCGCCGAGGTCCGCATTCCGCAACAGGCTGCTTTCAGATAAAGATCAGAATTTTCAAAAAACCGCCATGCGAAATGTCAGCGCATGGCGGTTTTTTCAGGACAGATTTCCTACACGATATAAGGAGAGTTCTATGACCAATCATTTTTCCCTTGCCAGATTCCTGCTCTGGATTCCTCCATTGCTCTGGTATCGAATCATTTGGGGATTTTCCGCCCAGACAGCGTCTGCCTCCGGGAAAGTATCTGATGGACTTCTGCATCGCATCTTAATTGTGCTGTCGCCTGCGTATGCCCGGTCCGAGGCCGATATTCAGGGGGCAGCTGTTGAGGTGCTCTCGTTTTTTGAGAGAAAAGCCGCCCACATGTTTTTGTATTTCCTTTTGGTCATCCTGTTGTTAGCGGCGCTTGCGCCCTTTGTCCGGAACATCCTGCGCCGGTCTGCTGCCGCGGGAGTTTTCTGTGCCGTCCTGGCAGCCCTGGATGAGATTCATCAGACGTTTGTTCCAGGGCGCAGTGGAGCTGCACGAGATGTGGCGGTCGATTTGGCGGGAGCCGCAATCGCGTATGGTATTTGGTTTCTACTGCGATGGGTAGGAGCCGCGCGAAGAGACCGGCGCCGGCTGTCTGCAATCCGAACATGGATGCCCGCAGGGATTGGCCTTCTCAGTGCCTGTATTCTGCCGCACCTTACACAATCCGCCTTCAGCCATCCGGTTTTTGAGCGCCTCTGTCAGCGGTTCCTGGAAAATTGGGAAACGCTTGACGCAGCCGGAAAGATCGCTGTATTAGAGGGGATCTCTCCTGTTATGAAGGAGATGTTATATGCGGGAACAGCGGGGCTGTTGGGGCTGATGACTATCCTGACGCTGGCAATGCGGGGATGGCCGCTGCTGCGCTCGATCACGGTATCGGTGTCAACTGCTGCGCTGGCAGCGGTCTTCTTTGCGGGGCTGCATAGTTGCTGCTTGATCCCGGGACTTTTATCTATAGCCATGAGTGTCCTTCTGGGAAGCATGGTTTGGGCCAGCTGCATTTTAATTGTGAAAAGCAAAGCGCTGCTTCTCCATAAAGAATTCCAGATGTAAGCACGAAGCCCCAACGGGCTTCGTGCTCTTTCAAATAAGCTTATAGTGCGGCCAGGGACCGCCAGATCGGAATCCGATCATATCAAACAGAATCAAGAGCGGGCCGGCCAACAGCAGCCATAAAAGCGCATATCTGAGACAAATCTGCCCCAAAAAATTGCCGAAAAGAGAAGTGTAATCCCAAAGCCCCAAACCAAGCCAGACATTGAAAACCAGCCCGGCGGTCAACTGGGAAACAATCAGCACGATCCCTCCCAAAACTGCCTGGAGCCACAGCGGAAATGTCCAGGGCATTCGTTCGTTGACAGCGTCCAAAGGGATACACAGGAGGGAGAATACGGCAAGATCGGTCCAATGGCAGTTTCCGGTCAAAAGAAGCTGTAAAGCGCAGAAAACGACTCCGCCGCAGAACCATCGGAATATATGCCAAAGCAGCTGCATGATACGTCCCCCTCAAAAAAATTATCCGTTTCCCATCCTCCCTGATTAGGCATGCACAATGCTGAACGCCGGAAACAACAGTTCCCATCCGGTATGCGGATGACGGAGCTCCTTGCCAAGGTATTCGTGAAGAACCTCGTGCGCGTGGCCACAAACTCAAGGCCAGTGGCCAATCGGAACTGCAGTATGGAGGATTTTTCGGGCAGCTCCGTTTGATTTCTCCAGTATGCGGACTGGCAACGTGATGTCGGAAACCTTGCGGGAAAGCGTCTTTAGATGAGCTGCATGGCTATATTTTGGCAGCGGCAAATGACAAGAGGCCATTGTTAGTTTATGCACATTACCGCAAAATAGAAGTCATTTCCGATTTTAGAAAAATTTATTACTCCATAGAGAAAACGTAGATTCTGCTGAACAGAGAAAGGCTCCGGACGGGTGGCCTTCATTCACTGTTTTCCGTGCCTGTCGTACTCTTGGGGACAGCAATCTTTCGGGGGTATGGCGCGAATGTGCCGCCGACTATCGGGTGACATTCCGGTTTTCAGAGTGTCGATTTCGCCGATGCCTTTTTCCGGGAGCGTACAGCCAGCTGCAATTTCTCCATGATGTTTTGGGGGCCGGATTTCCGGCGGACGGAGTCTTTTGTGGACGAAACGAGGGAGAAATCGGGCACATCCGCTGCGGGGGTTGGAGACAGTACGGTTATATCTACGAAAAAGAGAGGAGCCGTTTGGCTAAAATAGAAAAAATGGCGGAGGCCCTGGAAAAGAAGTTGATTTTTCTCCCTAAAAATGATAGTTTGTAAGAGAGCACGCAGAGAGGCGTGTGATTGCTTTCCGTATTTCTGTGAACGAACACAGAATGGAGAGAAGTGTGCAAAACATGCGGCCCCGCTCTTACGGGACCGCTGGAAAAATTCTGAGGCTTCACAAGGGGGAAATTCCAATGTTTGATTCCAACCACGTATTCCTGGGCATTGCACCTATCGGCTGGTGCAACGACGATATGCCGGAGCTGGGCGGGGAGAACACCTTCCAGCAGACCGTCAGCGAGATGGCACTGGCGGGCTTCACCGGCTGCGAGATCGGCAACAAGTATCCCAAGGATCCTGCCGAGCTGAAGAAGGCCCTGGACCTGCGCGGCATGCGCATCGCCAGCCGCTGGTACTCATCCTTCCTCCTGACCCGCCCCTTTGAAGAGGAGGAGAAGGACTTTATCGCCAACCTGGACTTCCTGGCTGCTGTGGGCGCCAACCGCATCAACGTCAGCGAGCAGAGCTACTCCATCCAGGGCAAGATGGACGTACCCGTGCTCACCGGCGGCCACAAGCATGTGATGGACGACGCCGAGTGGAAGCTCCTGTGCGACGGCCTGAACAAGCTGGGCAAGATCGCTGCGGACCGGGGCTTCAAGCTGTGCTTCCACCACCACATGGGCACCGTGGTCCAGACCAGCGAGGAGACGGACCGCATGATGGCCAACACCGATCCCCGGTATGTGTTCCTGTGCTATGACACCGGCCACTTCACCTTCGCCGGCGAGGACCCCCTGGCTATGCTGAAGAAGTACGTGGACCGGGTGGGCCACGTCCACCTGAAGGATATGCGGCTGCCCGTGGTGGAAGAGGCCCGGAAGAATGACTGGTCCTTCCTGCAGGCCGTCCGCAATGGCGCCTTCACCGTCCCCGGTGACGGCGACGTGGACTTCGATCCTGTGTTCAAGGTGCTGGCGGATGCCGGCTACCAGGGCTGGCTGCTGGTGGAGGCGGAACAGGATCCTGCCAAGGCCAATCCGCTGGAGTATGCCATGAAGGCACGGAAGTACATCCGGGAGCATACGGGACTCTAATTCGAAGGGGGACTGCGTCCCCCCTCGACCGCCCCCCTCCCCAGTGACGTCGGTCACTGGGGACGCCGCCCAGGGCGGCTAAGTCAATGTATTTTCGGCAGGCGCATGTCCTGCCGAAAATGGTTGAAATGCATCGCGCCGCTGGCGCGAATGGAATTTGAGCAACAATCTTTATTTAGGAGATGACTCCAATGGCCTATATGAACAAGAACGCCGAGCTGAAGAACGGGTACAATGCCTATATTGACTCCTCTGTGGACGACATGGGCACCCAGATGGACGTGGGCCTGCTGCTGATGGAGGCGGGGGATACCTACGTCTATGAGGATGCCAAAAAAGAGGTGGCAATCCTCCTGTTTTCCGGCTCTGTCACCTATGAGTGGGACGGCAAGAAGGTGGAGGCCGACCGGCCGGACTGCTTCCACCACGATGCCTACTGCCTGCTGGCCGGCTGCGGCACGAAGGTGACCATCACCGCCAAGGCCCACAGTGAGCTGTATATCCAGGCCACTGTCAACGAGACGCCCTATGAGGCCGTCATGTACACCCCGGACAAGGTCCAGGTGGAGCACAAGGGCTTTGGCGGCGAGCTGATGGGCTGCATGTCCCGGGAGATCAAGACCTTCTTCGACCTGGACAACGCCCCCTTCTCCAAGATGGTCCTGGGCGAGGTGCTGAATCTGCCCGGCAAGTGGAGCTCCTATCCGCCCCACCACCATCCCCAGCCGGAGGTGTACTTCTACCGCTTCGACTATCCCGACGGCTTCGGCGCGGGCTTTGCCAACGGCGAGATCTTCAAGACGCAGCACAATGGCTGCGCCGTCATCAACCATGGCTTCCACTCCCAGACCGCCGCGCCGGGCTATGCCATGTGCTACGCCTGGGGCATCCGGCACCTGGAGGGGGATCCCTGGGACAAGACCCGCATCGACGATCCGGAGCACGCTTGGCTGTGGAAGGCCGATGCCAACGACCACATCTATCCCAATCACTGACAGGAGGTAATCACCCCATGAAAACCGTTCGTTTGACCATGGCGCAGGCTTTGGTCCGTTTCCTTGAGAACCAGTATATCGAAGTGGACGGCGAACAGAGCCGCTTCGTCCGCGGTGTATTCATCATCCCCGGCCACGGCAACGTGGTGGGCCTGGGCCAGGCCCTGAGCCAGGAGGCCAAGCACCTGGAGATCTGGCACGGCCAGAATGAGCAGGGCATGGCCCAGGCAGCCGTGGCCTTCGCCAAGCAGATGAAGCGCAAGCAGATTTGCGTGGCCACCTCCTCCGTGGGCCCCGGCGCGGCCAACATGGTCACCGCCTGCGGCACCGCCACCGCCAATAACATCCCCCTGTTGGTGCTGCCCGGCGACGTGTACGCCTGCCGCCAGCCGGACCCCGTGCTCCAGCAGGTGGAGCAGACCAACAACCTCTCCATCTCCACCAACGACGCCTTCAAGGCCGTCTGCCGCTACTGGGACCGCATCGTCCGGCCGGAGCAGCTGATGAGCGCCATGATCTCCGCTTTCCGGGTGCTGACGGACCCCGCCAACACCGGCGCCGTCTGCATCGCCATGCCTCAGGACGTGGAGGGCGAGGCCTATGACTATCCCGAGAGCTTCTTCAAGAAGCGCGTCTGGCGTCTGGAGCGCCGTCCCGCCACCGAGGCCGCTCTGGCCGACGCGGCGGAGGTCATCAAGAAGGCCAAGCGGCCCATTCTGGTCTGCGGTGGCGGCGTCCGTTACTCTGAGGCCCACGAGGAGTTCCGGGCCTTCGCAGAGGCCACCGGCATCCCCTTCGGCGAAACCCAGGCCGGCAAGAGCGCCATCGAGTGGACCCACCCCCTGAACCTGGGCGGCCTGGGCGTCACCGGCTGCTCCGCCGCCAACGATATTGCCAAGAAGGCGGACGTGGTCATCGGCGTGGGCACCCGCTACACCGACTTCACCACCGCCTCCAAGTGGCTGTTCAAGGACACCTGCAAGTTCGTCAACATCAATGTGTCCGAGTTCCAGGCCCTGAAGATGGACGCCGTGCCCGTGGTGGCCGACGCCAAGGATGCCCTGCCCCGCCTGCTGGCGAAGCTGGACGGCTACAAGGCTCCCTACACCACTGAGGTGTCCGCCGCCCGCGAGAAGTGGGCCAAGGAGCTGGAGCGCCTGGATCATATCACCTTTGAGGACAAGAAGAGCTGGAAACCCATCATCAACGACGCCAACGCCGACTCCGCCAAGCGGTTCGCCAAGGACCTGGACGCAGGCCTGTGCCAGACCACCGTGCTGGGCGCCATCAACGCCATGATGAGCGAGGGCGACGTGGCTATCGGCGCCGCCGGCTCCCTGCCCGGCGACATGCAGCGGATGTGGCGGCCCACCGGCATCGACTGCTATAACATGGAGTACGGCTACTCCACCATGGGCTATGAGATCGCCGGTGCCCTGGGCGTGAAGCTGGCCATTGGCGACAAGCGGGAAGTCTACGCCATGTGCGGTGACGGCAGCTTCAACATGCTCCACGGCGAGCTGGTCACCGCTGTTATGGAGCGCAAGAAGATCAACATCTGCCTGTTCGATAACGCCTCCTTCGGCTGCATCAACAACCTGCAGGTGGGCCACGGCAACGTGACGCTCTGCACGGAGCTGCGGTACCGCAGCAAGGACGGCCTGTTCGGTGACTTCCTGAACATCGATTACGCCAAGGTAGCGGAGGGCTACGGCTGCAAGAGCTACTCCATCCGCACCATGGAGGAGCTGGCGGCGGCCTTCGAGGACGCCAAGAAGGTGAAGGACCGCCCGGTGCTGTTCGACATCAAGGTGCTGCCCAAGACCATGACCGACGGCTACGGCTCCTGGTGGCGCGTGGGCGACACGGAGGTGTCCGAGCGGCCGGAGAACCTGGCGGCCTATCAGGATCACCTGGACCACGTGAGGGACGCCCGGAAGTATTGATCCTCTCAAGGGGGAGCTTGCTCCCCCTCGACCTCCCCTACCACCAGTGACATCGGTCACTGGTGAACGGCGCCCCAGGCGCCTGGGGCGGGGAATTTTCGGCAGGCGCATGTCCTGCCGAAAATGATTGAAAGATCTTCTTTCGCCGCTGGCGAAAGAACTGGGAAAACACTTGGTTTCCCCAAGTCCCTTTCCTGCGGGTATCGAAAGAGGAGGAGATTCGTTTGAATTGTCCTTTTTGCGGCGCGGAAATGGGGAGCGGCGCTTTGCAAAGCAACTATGGAATCTATTGGCTGCCAAAGCCTCGGAAAGCCGGACCACCGGACTTGTCTAAGGATGCAGAGCATTTGAGCAGGCAGGATACCCCGCTTATTACGCCACCTTATATCCCAGCCTCCCGCTGTACCAAGTGCCGGAAGATTATTCTTGATTACTGAGCTGCCGCCCCGGTCGGCACGTCTATGACCGTCCGGGCCACGGTGCGGCGGGCGGTTGATAACCGCCCCTACAGGAAGATCTCCGGGCTTTCCCGAACTGCCAGGAGAGCGGCAGCGAAAAGCGGCGCAGGATGTATCCCTGACTTCCCCGGGCTGGTGGTTTCCCCAAGGGTAGCGCGTTTCCGTCCCTGACTGCCGCAAGGGACCGTCAACCATCCCCCGCCGGCGGCAGGAGGTCTGCGCCTGCGCAGACCGACCCGCCGAACATGTTTTCTTTTCCACCGGGCGCGGCGCATTTTCTTTTTGATGTCTCAAAAAGAAAATGGGGGGCGCATCTGCCAGACATCATCATAGCTGCCTTTCCCCGCTGAAACGGGCGGCCTTACAACTGCATATCCTCATTTTCAAATAAAGGAAGGTACACAATCATGGATAAGGTTCTGAAAATCGGCATCATCGGCTGCGGCGCCATCGGCAAGGATCACTGCCGCCGCATTATCGAGACGGTCCCCGGCGCCACGGTCGTGGCCGTCAGCGACTATGTGGCTGCTGCCGCCGACGAGACTGCCGCCAAGTACGGCATCAAGTCCTATGGCAACGACTGCGACGGCATGATCAAGGACCCTGAGGTGGAGGCCGTGGTCATCACCTCCATCGATCCTACCCATCACGACTACGTCATGAAGACTCTGGCAGAGGAGAAGTGGTGCTTCTGTGAGAAGCCCCTGAGCCAGAACGCCAAGGACTGCGAGGAGATCATCCGCCGGGAGCAGGAGATCGGCAAGCGGCTGGTGCAGGTGGGCTTCATGCGCCACTATGATCGGGGCTACGCTGAGATGAAGCGGATCATCGCCTCCGGCGAGCTGGGCAAGCCCCTCATCATCAAGGCCTGCCACCGCAACGTCTCCCAGGGCCCGGGCTTCAAGACCGAGAACGGTGTCACCAACGTCGCCATTCACGAGCTGGACATCTGCCGCTGGCTGCTGGATGACGAGTATGAGGACGTGCAGTGCGTGAAGGTCCGCCAGTCCTCCAACTCCGACAAGGGCTATGATAACCCCCAGGTGATGCTGATGCGCACCAAGAAGGGCTGCTTCATCGATGTGGAGGTCCAGGTGGCCGACGGCTACGGCTATGACATCCAGTGCGAGGTGGTCTGCGAGAACGGCACCGTCAAGCTGCCCGATCCCTACGCCGTGGTGTGCCGCTCCCGTCCCGCCGGCTGGGACAGCGTGAAGCCCGCCGAGTCCATGCCCATCATGACCGACTGGAAGGAGCGCTTCATCGAGGCTTATGACATTGAGTTCTGCAAGTGGGTGGAGTCCGTCCATGCCGGCAAGCTCACCGGCCCCTCCTCCTGGGACGGCTACGTGGCCTGCGTGGCTGGCGACGCTCTGAACGCCTCCCGCGGAACCTCTCAGTTCCTGAAGGTGGAGACCATGGAAAAGCCGGAAATGTACAAGTAATCTGCAAAATCAAGCGCAAAAAGGCCGCCCTCCCGGGCGGCCTTTTTGCGGGGATCCCCTGGGAAGCGTGAAGGGTCGAGAGTTGAGAACGAAGAGCGCTGCTGTTTGGATAGAAGCTGCCTCTTCGTATCTCTGATTTCCACCCCTCACGTTTTGCTCTGTTGGAGGACTTGTTTCTTTTTGTTTCCAATCGTTCACAAAATCTCCCTTGTTTTCGCGGTCGGAAGGCTGTACCATAAAAACAGAACAAAGAAGATCAGACGGCCGTCCGCGGCCGGAAAGGAACGATATGAACATACGAAAGAAAATCCTGACTCGCTGCGGCGCCCTGCTGACGGCGGTTCTGGTGCTGGCCCCAACCGCCCTGGCGGCGGAGGCTGAGATACCGTACATCCCCCAGACTGTCCCGGCGGCCCAGCTTGCTCCGGCAGACCAGAGGGGGCAGGAGGACTGGCAGCTGCTGCTGGTGAACCCTTGGCACACGGTGCCGGAGGGATATGAGATCAAGCTGGCCACGTTATCCAATGGACTCCAGGTGGACGAACGGATCTATGATGATCTGGATGACATGCTCTCCGACTGCCGGGAGGCGGGCCTGAACCCCATCGTCTGCTCCGCTTACCGGACAGAGGCCACCCAGACCCGGCTGTACCGGAACAAGGTGGCGCGGGTCCGGGCCTCCGGTGTGCCGGAGGACCGGGTGGAGGCGGAGGCCGCCCGGTGGGTGGCCAAGCCCGGCACCAGCGAGCACCAGACCGGCCTGGCTCTGGACATTGTAGCCGCCGGCTATCAGATCCTGGACGAGGAACAGGAGGACACGGCGGAGCAGAAGTGGCTGATGGAGAACAGCTGGAAGTACGGCTTCATCCTCCGTTATCCTTCGGAGAAGAGCGACATCACAGGCATCGGGTACGAGCCCTGGCACTACCGTTACGTGGGCAAGGCGGCGGCAGCGGACATCTACCGCACCGGCGTCTGCCTGGAGGAGTATCTGAGCCAGGAGGGGCCGGAGGCGGAGCTGGCGCCTGCGCAGACAATCCGGCAGGCGGCCCCGGCATCCGGCTCTATGGAGACCGCGCCGCAGGGGGCGGCGGCCATCTGAAACTGCATCCACATACACGGCGGGGAAACCCGCCGTGTATATTTTCCCTGAATTCCTACTTGACAAATAGGATTTTTTGTGAGATAACTATACCATAGTAATTAACTGGGAAAAGGAGTGAACCAGATGAAGATTTACGCGGACAACGCGGCCACCACTCGGGTGAGCGACACGGCGCTGGCGGCCATGACGCCCTGCTTTCAGGAGATCTACGGCAATCCTTCCAGCCTTCATACGCCGGGACAGCGGGCGGCGGAGAAGCTGGCGGCCGCCCGGGCGATCTTTGCACGGAACCTGCATGCGGATCCCCGGGAGATCACCTTCACCTCCGGCGGCAGCGAGGCGGACAACCAGGCCCTCCGTACCGCGGCGGCCTTGGGGGAGAAGCGGGGCAAACGTCATATCGTCTCAACGAAATTCGAGCACCATGCCGTGCTCCATACCCTCCAGGCCCTGGAGCGGGAGGGCTTTGAAGTAACCCTGCTGGACATTCCGCCGGACGGCGTGGTGACGGCGGAGCAGGTCCGGGATGCCATCCGGCCGGACACTTGTCTGGTGAGCGTCATGTTTGCCAACAACGAGATCGGCACCATCCAGCCCATTGCTGAGATCGGCGCCGTCTGCCGCCAGGCGGGGGTCCTGTTTCACACGGACGCGGTCCAGGCGGCAGGCCACCTGCCCATCGATGTGGAGGCGATGCAGGTGGACCTGCTGTCCCTCTCCGCCCATAAGTTCCATGGGCCCAAGGGCGTGGGAGTGCTGTACGCCCGGCGCAGTATTCCTCTGGCTACGCTGATCCATGGCGGTGCCCAGGAGCGGGGGAAGCGGGGCGGCACGGAGGACATCCCCGGCATCTGCGGCGCTGCGGCCGCCTTTGACGAGGCCTGTGCCACCATAGAACAGAACGCCGCCTACCTCACGCCTCTGCGGGACAGGCTGATCGCCGGCCTTACCGCCATCCCCCACACCGCGCTGAACGGCGATTCGGCCCGGCGGCTGCCGGGGAATGTGAACGTGTGCTTCGAGGGGATCGAAGGGGAGTCCCTGCTGTTGCTGCTGGATGAAAAGGGCATCGCCGCCTCCTCCGGCAGCGCCTGTACCTCCGGCTCCCTGGACCCCAGCCATGTGCTGCTGGCCCTGGGGCGGCCCCACGAGGTGGCTCACGGCTCCCTCCGGCTGAGCCTGAGCCATGAGAACCGGCCGGAGGAGATCGACTATATCCTGGAGGTCCTGCCGGGGATCGTGTCCTATCTGCGGGGCATGTCCCCTGTGTGGGACGAGCTGGAGACCGGCCTGCGGCCGCATCTGATCTGAAAGGAGACAATGACTATGGCCTTATATAGTGATAAAGTGATGGACCACTTCCAGCATCCCCGGAACGTGGGGAAGCTGCCCGACGCCGACGGCGTGGGCGAGGTGGGCAACGCCAAGTGCGGGGATATCATGCGGATGTATATCCAGGTGGACCCGGAGACCCAAGTGATTACCGATGTAAAGTTCAACACCTTCGGCTGCGGCAGTGCCATCGCCACCAGCTCTATGGCTACGGAGATGATCAAGGGCAAGCCTGTTTCCGAGGCCCTGCAGCTCACCAACCGGGCAGTGGTGGAGGCTCTGGACGGCCTTCCGGCCCATAAGCTCCACTGCTCTGTCCTTGCGGAAGAGGCGGTGCGGGCTGCTATCCGGGATTACTACGACCGGAACAGCATCCCCTACGGAGAGGAACTGCGGGCTTGCGAAGGACATTGCGATACCTGCGGACATTAAGAAAACGCCTCGGAGCAATGCTCCGGGGCGTTGTTTCTCCCAATCAAAAATCATCGTCCCCGTCTAGCTCGTCCTCGTACGGGTAGCAGTCCGCGAACATCTTCTCAAACCGGCGCTGATTCTTCCGGTCGTTGGGCGTCATCCGATTCAGATTCTTCAGAAAGGACAAAATCATACCGAAGAGATATCCAAAGGTGCCGGGGGCGGCGGTGAGCCAGATCATCAGCGCGGAAATCACGGCCACGCCCAGAAAGCCGATCACCGTGCGCCAGGCGATCCGGCGGAGTGCCAGCGCCAGATCAAAGGCCGGGACCTGGTGCTTCCGGCGTCTGGCCAGGGAGATGGAGGAGCAAAGCGCCACCAGGGCCTGAACGCCGAAGATGCTCATGATAAGAAAACCGGCGACAGCCGCGCACAGAAAATGGAGGGCGATTGAGGCGATATCCATGCAGGGTTCTCCTCCCATGTCCAACTGAGTACGATCATTATACAGGAAAACCGCCGGTTTGACAAGGGGTGTTCACGCGAGCCACCATGTCCGGCCGTCCAACTGTCCGTCCTGGATGGTCACTACGCCATAGGAGGGGCGGGTGGGGGCACCGATGCTGCCGGGATTCAGGAACAGTGTCCGGCCCCGCCGGTCCACCAGAGGTCTGTGGGTGTGGCCGAAGAGGAAGAGGTCCAGCTGTTGTTCCTCCGCGGCAAACCCCGCGGTCACCAGGGACTGCTTCACGCCGTAGGTGTGGCCGTGGCACAGGAGAATACGCTTGCCCCGCAGCTCCAGCAGCCGTTCCGCCGGCTCTGTGGGACGGAAGTCACAGTTGCCCGGAACCTGTTCCAGGGGGATGGAGGGAAACCTGTCGTGGAGCCGTTCCCCGTCCCGCCAGCAGTCCCCCAGATGCAGAATCAGGTCCGGGGAGGTCTGCTCCACGGCCTGCTCCATGGGACTGACGGCGCCATGGGAATCCGAGAGTACCAGAATTTTCATAGGCATTTCCTTTCCGGAGAGGTCTTTTGGTTCAGTATAGAGGACGGCGGCAGATTTTGCAAATTTTTTGCGTGGATCCCCGGCGCGCTTTCCCGGATGCGGAAAAATTGAAAAAGGGGCTTGACAGAGCAGAGCGGCTATGGTATATTCTACCTGTGGTTAGTTAAAACTAACTAACGGCGCGGGCCGGGAGCGGCCCATACTTTCAACGCCGGGGTTTGCTAAAACTAACTTCGGCGGCAGGAACGGAGGGCAGTCATGGAACGGAGCTTTGAAGCGGTGCTGGTGGAACAATGTGCCACCACGCTGGCGGGTGTGAAGCCGGCCAGCCTGTTCCGGTATCAGGGCGCTGACAAGCGGCAGCCCCGGGAGGCCGCGGCCCGCTGGGCCAAAGAGCTGGCCCCTTACGGCATCACCATCCGGGTCCTGAAATACTGTCCGCAGACGGGTGCTTGTCTGATCTACCTGTACCGGGCCGGATGGCTTCGGTCGATCCTCTCGGAGCCATCCACCCGCGCCTTTCTGGCGGGGCAGGGGTATGGGGCGGATCAGAGCTGTCAGGAGCTGCTGAGGCAGCTTTCCAGGCGGCTGTGCCTGGAGCGGGAATTCCCCCATGAGATCGGCGTCTTTCTGGGCTACCCCCTGGAGGATGTGGTGGGCTTCATCCGGAACCGGGGCAGGAACTACACCTGCTGCGGATACTGGAAGGCCTACGGCGACCCGGAGGCGGCACAAAAGCGTTTCGATCAATACCGCCGCTGCACTGCCGCCTGCTGTGAGCAGTTCCGGAAGGGCACGGCCATCACGCAGCTGATCGCAGCGTGAGCTCCAACACAAGCTGGAAAGGAAGCAATGCTATGAACAAATTAGCCATCGTATACTGGAGCGGTACCGGCAACACGGAGACCATGGCCAACTGCATCGCAGACGGCGCCAGGGAGTCCGGTGCGGAGGTCGCCATGCTGCCCCCTGGGGAGTTCTCTGCCGCCCGGTTTTCTGAATTTGGTGTCGTGGCCTTCGGCTGCCCCGCCATGGGCGCCGAGCAGCTGGAGGAGGACGAAGTGGAACCCATGTTCGCCGGATTGGAGGACTCTCTGGGCGGAAAGAAGATCGCCCTGTTCGGCTCCTACGGCTGGGGCGACGGCCAATGGATGCGGGAGTGGTGCAGCCGCTGCGAGGCGGCGGGCGCCAACCTGTATGACGAAGCGGGCCTGATCGCCAATGATTCTCCCAATGAAGAGGCCCGAGAGGCCTGCCGGGAGTTGGGCCGCAAGCTGGCGGCCTGGTAACATTTGCTCATCAAAGATCTTTCTTTGATACTTATCTCCTTTTTTCCCCTCAACATGGCCCTCGCGCGGTGTGCCTGCCGCGCGGGGGCCGACTCCTTTTTCACGGCTTTCAAATTTTTCCGAAAAAGGGCTTGACAGCCATGGTTAGCCATGATAAACTACAAAACCGAAAGAAGGTTAGCAAAAGCTAACCACAGAACAGATCCAAGTGGAAGAAGTGTCTTGCAGAGGAGGGAGGTTTTATGATGCCTCTGACAATGGCCCGGCCGGGAGAGACTGTTACGATCCGCAAGATCACCGGCAGGGATGAGGTCCGGCAGCATCTGGCGGAGCTGGGATTCGTGGTGAACAGTGATGTCACGGTGGTCAGCCAGCTGGCCGGCAATCTGATCCTGCAGGTGAAGGACAGCCGGGTGGCATTGGACAAGACCATGGCGAACCGGATCATGATTTGAGAGCAGAGTAGGAGGAAGAATATGAAGAGCCTGAAAGACGTCAAGGTGGGGGAGACCGCCACAGTGGTCAAACTCCACGGAGAGGGCGCTACCAAGCGCCGGATCATGGATATGGGCATTACCAAGGGCGTGGAGATCCACGTCCGCAAGGTTGCGCCTCTGGGCGATCCGATGGAGCTGAATGTGCGGGGCTATGAGCTCAGTGTGCGGAAGGCCGACGCGGAGAAGATCGAGGTCTCTTAAAGAGGGGACTGCGTCCCCCTTTACGCTCCGGCAGACCTGCGGTCTGCCTCCACTATTCCCCCACACCAGTGACGTTGGTCACTGGTGTGTGCGCCCCAGGGACGCACGGGTCGGGGGATTTTCGGCAGGTACACGCCCTGCCGAAAATGATTTCATTTTGTTCTTTCGCCACTGGCGAAAGAACCTGGGAAGCCGGAGGTTTCCCCTGGCCCCCCTTTCCCGGATGATGCGGGGACGGTGGAAATATCAATGGCGGCTGTTGCCGCTGTTTTTCAGGATGAAAGTTAGCCTAAACTAACACTTTGGAAGGAGAGAACGATGGACATGAAGATCGCACTGGCCGGCAATCCGAACTGCGGCAAGACTACGCTGTTCAACGACTTGACCGGCTCCAACCAGTACGTGGGCAACTGGCCCGGCGTCACAGTGGAAAAGAAGGAGGGCCGGCTGAAGGGACGCAAGGATATCGTCATCCAGGACCTGCCCGGCATTTACTCCCTGTCCCCCTATACACTGGAGGAAGTGGTGGCCCGGAACTATCTGGTGAAGGAGAAGCCCGACGCCATTTTGAACATCGTGGACGGCACCAATATCGAGCGGAACCTGTACCTGACCACCCAGCTGATCGAACTGGGCCTGCCCGTGGTGGTGGCGGTGAACATGATGGACCTGGTCCGCAGAAACGGCGACCAGATCGACGCCAGGAAGCTGAGTGACGCCCTGGGCTGCCAGGTGGTGGAGATCAGCGCCCTGAAGGGCGAGGGCGGCGTGGAGGCTGCGGAGCTGGCTGCCAAGATGGCCCAGCAGAAGCGCGCCGCTGAACTGCCCCACGTGTTCACGGGCAGCGTGGAGCACGCCATCGCCCACATCGAGGAGTCCATCCAGGGTATGGTGGACGACCGATATCTCCGCTGGTACGCGGTGAAGGTCTTTGAGCGGGATGAGAAGGTCCTGGCGGACCTGAACCTGAGCACAGACCTCCGGGCCCACCTGGAGGACCACATCGTGGACTGCGAGAAGGAGCTGGATGACGACGCGGAGAGCATCATCACCAACCAGCGGTATGCGTACATCAACGATCTGGTGACGAAGGCCGTCAAGAAGAAGGGCGAGAAACATCGCCTCTCCACCTCCGACAAGATCGACCAGATCGTCACCAACCGGATCCTGGCCCTGCCCATCTTCGCCGTGGTGATGTTCGCGGTGTATTGGATCGCCATGGGTCCCTTCGGCACCTTCCTGACGGACTGGACCAACGATGTGCTGGGCACTGCCTGGCTGGTGGAGATCCCCCGTGCCGCCCTGGAGGGCTGGGGCGTCAACGAAGTGGTCGTGGGCCTGATTTGCGACGGCGCCCTGGCCGGTGTCGGCGCGGTGCTGGGCTTCGTGCCCCAGATGCTGGTGCTGTTCCTGATGCTGGCCATTCTGGAGGACATCGGCTACATGGCGCGAATCGCCTTCATCATGGACCGGATCTTCCGGAAGTTCGGCCTCTCCGGCAAGAGCTTCATCCCCATGCTGGTGGGCACCGGCTGCGGTGTCCCCGGCGTCATGGCCTCTCGGACCATTGAGAACGAGCGGGACCGCCGCATGACGGTCATGACCACCTGCTTCATCCCCTGCGGCGCTAAGATGCCCATCATCGGCCTGATCGCCGGCGCCCTGTTCGGTGGCTCCGGCCTGGTGGCCGCATCCGCTTACTTCATCGGTGTGGCGGCCATCGTCATCTCCGGTATCATCCTGAAAAAGACCAAGATGTTCGCCGGCGACCCGGCGCCCTTCGTCATGGAGCTGCCTGCTTACCACATCCCCTCCGTGGGCAACGTACTGCGGGCCACCTGGGAGCGGGGCTGGTCCTTCATCAAGCGGGCCGGCACGGTGATCCTGGCCTCCTCTATCATCCTGTGGTTCCTCCAGGGCTTCGGCTGGGAGAACGGCGCCTTCGGCCTGGTGGAGGACATGAATAACTCCGTCTTGGCCGCTATCGGCAGTGCCGTGGCCTTCATTTTCGCGCCCCTGGGCTTCGGCAACTGGCGGGCCACTGTGGCCGTGGTCACGGGCCTGATCGCCAAGGAGAACGTAGTGGCCACCTTCGGCGTGCTGTACAACTTCGCTGGGGAGCTCAGTGAGAACGGCGACGAGATTTGGGCTCTGGTGGCACAGGACTACACCGCCATTTCCGCCTACTCCTTTATGATCTTCAACCTGCTGTGCGCCCCCTGTTTCGCGGCCATGGGCGCCATCAAGCGGGAGATGAACAACGCCAAGTGGACCGCCTTTGCCATCGGCTATATGTGCGTGTTCGCCTATGTGGTCTCCCTGATTGTCTATCAGATCGGCGGCCTCATCACCGGCGAGGTCTCCTTCGGCATCGGCACTGTGGTGGCCGTGGTCCTGGTTGTGGGCATTGTGTACCTGCTGTTCCGTAAGAACAAGTACGAGGACGAGCGGCTGACCATCCGCTCGGTGGATGCCGCCGGACGCCGCGCCGCCCTGAAATAAGAAAGGAAGCAGCCAATGAACGCACCCACTATCATCGCGGCCCTCATCGTCCTGGTGGTCTTTGCGGCCATCGTAGGCAAGGGCATCTACAACCGGCGTCACGGAAAGGGCGGCTGCTCCTGCGGCGGCGACTGCGGGGCCTGCGGCGGATGCCACTGCGGAAATACCCGTCATTCCTGACGAGCGGAAGCCCGGCCCCACCGGGCGGAAGGAGGCGTTCCATTTCATGGAACTGAGCCAAGCGCATCTGCGGTATCTGTTGGCCATTGGCGAGCTGTCCCAGGGAAAGGCGGCGGTCAGCTCCACCCAGGTGGCCCGGGTCCTCCAGGTGTCCCGCCCCTCCGTCACCCGGATGCTGGCTGTCCTGGCGGAAAAGGACCTGGTGACCAAGGAACGCTACGGCAAGATCATCCTGACGGAGACAGGGGCGGCCCTGGCCCATCAGCTGCAAGCGGGCCTCCGGGACCTGGAGCGGCGGCTGCCGGCCCTGGGCCTGGACCTGGACCGGGAAGAGACCGCCGCCGTGGCGGGGGCCCTGGCCTCAGTCCTGCCGGAGCACTGTCTCCGAAAGCTCTGCACGACCGAATCCGGCGGGACAATGGGATGTGCCACGCCTTAAAAAAGCAGTCCTGCGGCTTTTGCCGCAGGACTGCCTCTTTTCTTGAGCATAGAACTATAAAAGAGATATGATATATTTTGAGAAGACCCGGGGCCATTGGGCCGCCAGGTCCTTTTGTTTCCGATCCTTTATCTTCACGCTCTATTCCAGTCTCTGTACCGCGGCTCCCAGCACGCCGTCGCCGATGTAGACGCTCAACGTACCATCCAGCTCGCCGCTCCAGATGTGGTCGTAGTTTGGCAGGGCGGTGGTGAGCTTGCCCTGCAGAATCTCCATCTCCGCCGGAGCGCCGCCGTTGGCCACCGCCAGATTGTACCGCGCCACGCCGTTGTGGGACTGCGTCACCAGCTCGATGAGCTTGCGGATCACCAGGTTCCGGCCCCGGACCTTGGCAATGGACTGGAGCTGCCCGTCGGCGGCGAAGGTGATGAGGGGCTTGATCTGGAGCATGGTGCCCGCCATGGCCGTCACCTTGCCGATGCGGCCGCCTTTCTGTAGATATTCCAGCGTGTCCACGGAGAAAAAGGGGAAGGTGTTCTGGATCAACCAAGGCACCCGGCGCTCTGTCAGCGTCTGCCAGTCCATCCCCTGCCGCAGCTCCTCTGCCAGCTGGAGGATCATCATACCGGTGCCCAGAGACCCGCTGACGGAGTCATACACCCGAATGGTCAGGTCCCTCCGCTCCTCCGCCAGCAGCCGCACCATGTTGTAGGTGCCGGATAGGCCGCCGGAGAGCATCAGGGCGATGACCCCGTCATACCCCGCCGCGGCGATGGCGTCAAAGGCGTCCGAAATGTCCTGAGCGGCGGGCAGGGAGGTCTGAGGCAGCTCTCCGGACCGCAGCCGGGCATAGATGTCGGCGGCGTGGATGTCTACGCCGTCCCGGTACTCTCCGTCTTTGCACAGGATCCGCAGGGGCACGACAAAGACCTGGTTTTCCGCCGCCAGTTGAGGGGAGAGGTCCGCGCAGGAATCCGTGAGCAGGGCGATTTTTTGGGGTGTCATGGTCACATCTCCAAACCTTTCTCTCATGCAGGGCCGGCAGACCTGTCCGCCGGATCGGATGATATGGTGTGCCCATTCCGTCACACCATATCAATATAACCTAGTATATGGAATGCTACCGTAAAAATCAAGAGGAAAATCCCCGTAGGGGGAACAGGAAGCCCGTTCCTGTCTACTGGTGAAATTTTGTAGCGAGAGGACTTGCCAAAGGCGGCGGATTTCCGGTATGATAAAACACAGGATCTGAAAGGGAGGAAAGACCGTGCCGCTGGATGTGAAGGCCGCTGTGGCGGATGCACTGCTGGAGCTCATTCGCCGGAAGGATGCAGACAAGATCACCGTGAAGGACCTGGTGGAGGTCTGTGGGATCTCCCGTCAGACGTTTTACTACCACTTCAAGGACATTGTGGATGTGGTGGAGTGGGCGGCTCAGCAGGGAGTCCAGCGACTGGTGCGCGAGAGCCTGAACGCCGCCACCCCCCAGGAGGCCCTGGGCGTCTTCGTGGATTTTGCCGTAGAATCCCAGCCCCTGGTTCAGCGGCTGCTGAACTCTCAGCGGCGGGAGGCCATAGAGCGGATCATGGTGGACGCCACCCGTACATACCTGGCGGACAGCCTGCGGGAGCGGCGGGGAACGCCCGCCCTCCGGGCCGGGGACTGGAAGATTGCCCTGGATTTCTATGCCTATGGGATGACCGGACTGCTGCTGGAGAACTGCCGCCAGCGGGATCTGGACCGGCAGGAGCTGGCGGATCAGCTGTTCCGCCTGCTGTCCGGCGAGATGGTCCGCCCTCCGGAAACCTGACAGATGTGCCCGCGTGTCAAAGAGCTTGACACGCGGGCATTTTTGTCAGGACAGACAGCCTCCTCTGCCAGTGGCGCGCACGGAGCGGACGTGGTATAACCACAGCATGAGAGCGGAGACAGCGCAGTGACCGGAAAGGAGTGCGCGCATGGAATTGAGAGATGGAATGTTTGCCGTGAAGCTCTGCGAGCTGGAGCATCAGTACGGCCTGCTGAGAAGCCGCCTGGAGCTGTGCCAGGGGGCGGACCACGAGAAGATCCGGCACCTGCTGGCGGACGTGCTGGATGACTATCGGGAAAACGCCCTGCTGCTGGAGCAGAGCGCGGAGGGCTGCCGCTCCCCGGCAGTGGCGGAGCTGGCGGGCGTCCAGCGGGACTACTCCAAACGGATGGAGGAGCTGCTGCGGGACAGGCTGCCCCGCCTGATGCACGGGGAAGAGGACCCGCAGGAGGAGCGGGCGGAGGCAGCGGCCCTTTTCGCGGAGTACGCCATCGACTTCGCGGCCCAGGGCGTGCGCAGCGCCCTGCTGGCGGCCCTGGCCGCCATGGACCAACAGATGAACTGTGAGGAACAACAAGGAAAGGAACATCCCGTATGAAAGAAGTCAGACCCCCGAAACGGCCCTTGATTTTTTACTACTGCGTGGCCATGCTGATTCTGCTGCTGTTCAACTTCCTGGCCATGCCCTGGATGGCCCGCCAGCAGATCCAGGAGGTGGATTACGGCACCTTCATGGACATGGCGGAAAACCAGGATCTGGGCCAAGTGGAGATCCAGGAGCAGGAGAACCAGATCGTCTTTACCAACAAGGATGAGACCGCCGTCTACTCCACCGGCATGATCCCGGATCCGGACCTGAAACAGATGCTGAAGGACTCCGGCGCGGAGTTCTCCGGCCAAGTCATCCAGCAGACGGATCCCATCCTCAGCTTTCTGCTGACCTGGATCCTGCCCATCGTCATCTTTGTTGCCCTGGGGCAGTATCTCTCCCGGCGCATGATGAAGAACATGGGCGGCCCCAACGCCATGGCCTTCGGCAAGTCCAACGCCAAGGTGTATGTCAAGTCCTCTGAGGGCATCAAATTCTCCGACGTGGCCGGAGAGGACGAGGCCAAGGACAATCTCAAGGAGATCGTGGAGTACCTCCACGACCCAAAGAAGTATCAGGAGATCGGCGCCACCATGCCCAAGGGCATCCTGCTGGTAGGCCCTCCCGGCACCGGCAAGACCATGCTGGCCAAGGCCGTGGCAGGCGAGGCCAACGTGCCCTTCTTCTCCATCTCCGGCTCCGACTTCGTGGAAATGTTCGTGGGCATGGGCGCCAGCAAGGTGCGGGACCTGTTCAAGCAGGCCAAGGAGAAGGCCCCCTGCATCGTGTTCATCGACGAGATCGACGCCATCGGCCAGAAGCGGAATTCCGGCGCCTATGGCGGAAACGACGAGCGGGAGCAGACCCTGAACCAGCTGCTGACCGAGATGGACGGCTTTGAGGGCAATACCGGCGTCATCATCCTGGCGGCCACCAACCGGCCGGAGTCCCTGGACCCCGCCCTGACCCGGCCCGGCCGGTTTGACCGGCGGGTGCCGGTGGAGCTGCCGGACCTACAGGGCCGGGAGGATATTCTGAAGGTCCACGCCAAGAAGATCAAGGTGGCGGAGGACGTGGATTGGGGCAAGGTGGCCCGAATGGCATCCGGCGCCAGCGGCGCAGAGCTGGCCAACATCGTCAACGAGGCGGCGCTGCGGGCTGTCCGGGACGGCCGCCGCTTTGCTGCCCAGGCAGATCTGGAAGAGAGCATCGAGGTGGTCATCGCAGGCTACCAGAAGAAGAACGCCATCCTGACAGACCAGGAGAAGAAGGTGGTGGCCTACCACGAGATCGGCCACGCTTTGGTCGCGGCCAAGCAGACCAATTCCGCCCCTGTACAGAAGATCACCATCGTGCCCCGGACCTCCGGCGCCCTGGGCTACACCATGCAGGTGGAGGAGGGCAACCACTACCTGATGAGCCAGGAGGAGCTGGAGAACAAGATCGCCACGCTTACCGGCGGCCGGGCGGCGGAAGAGCTGGTCTTCCACTCCGCCTCCACCGGCGCCTCCAATGACATCGAGCAGGCCACCAAGCTGGCCCGGGCCATGATTACCCGGTACGGCATGAGCCCTGACTTTGACATGGTGGCCCTGGAGACAGTGCAAAATCAGTACTTGGGGGGCGACGCCTCCCTGGCCTGCTCCGCCGAGACTGCGGCGGAGATCGACCGGCAGGTGGTGGAGCTGGTGAAGCGCCAGCACGAAAAGGCCAACCGAATCCTCTCGGAGAACCGGGAGAAGCTGGACGAGCTGGCCCGGTATCTGTACGAAAAGGAGACGATTACCGGTGACGAGTTCATGGAGATCCTGAATCAGTGAGCATCCGATCCGTAAATCAGAAAAGAGGAGGCGCCCTTCGGCGCCTCCTCTTTTGCTGCCGTCTCACAGCCCCAGGCCGTAGATGCGGTTGGCGTTGTCAAAGAACACCGGCTCCCAGTGTGTCTCCGGCACCAGCCGGCGGATAAAGCCGATATATTCTCCCAGGTTGACAATGGGCCAGTCGGTCCCGAACATCACCTTGTCCCAGCACTGGATGGCCGTCAGCCAGGTGCGCAGCAGGAACACGTAGCCCGCCTGCTCCCGGAAATAGGCGTCCAGGTCCACCCGCCCCTCCAGAAGGCCGGACAGGTCGGCGGCCACATTGGGATTTTTCTCCACCACTGCCGCCGCGGCCTCCAGAAAGGGGTTGCCGAAGTGGCACATGACGAACTGGGTATCCGGATGGTCTGCCGCCACCTCATCCAGGGCCAGGGGGTGGCAGTATTTCAGATGGGCCCGGGAGAAGGCGGTCAGCCCCATGTGAACGGCCACCGGCTTACCGTAACGGGCTGCCAGGCGGTAGATGGGCTGGTACATGGGGTCCGACAGAGCGATCTTGTTGTACCCGGGGTACAGCTTCACGCCGCAGCAGTTGTCCCGCCGCAGGTGCGCCTCCACCCGGTCCGCCAGGTCCGGGATCACCCGGCTCCCGTCCTCCAGCAGGCTGCTGTCCAGGCCCACGCAGTAGTGGAACAGGTCTGTGGGGTAGTCGTGCCGCCGGAGCTCCAGACTGTGATTTCCCATCACCACGCCGTGGGCAATGTGCAGTTCTCCATAGACCTCCCGCAGATGGTCTACGTTGTTGTGATGGCCCACCTGCCGGGCCATCTCCTCGGCAGAATCTTCCGAAAACAGGTGCAGGTGGGCGTCGATGATCTTCATACCCGCAGTTCTCCTTCCAGTTCGCCCCGGTATCCAGCGGAGCGGCGATTTTTCAACACCGCTATTATAACAGAGTTTGCCGCCTTCGCAACCCCCGTATGAAAACGGTTCCCGAAAAAAGCACAGAGGTCAGTGACCTCTGTGCTTTTCCTTTCGACGCGCCTGCCGCAGCTGGAACTTCCGCGCTTCCTCCGCCTCCCGCTGTTGGCGGGTGCGGGCGAGACGGGCCTGCTTCCCCTGCTCCTGTTGGAGCTTCAGGGCCTGCTGGGCCTTGGTGCCGATCCCTGCGGCCTGGGTCATCCGCCGGGCCTCCCGCTGGCGCCGCTTGGGGCTTTTGGGAGGGGGCAGATGCTCTGTCCCTGGCCGGGGCGGGCTGAATCGCAGCGTCCGCCAGTGTTCCAGAAGATAGGCGTAGACCTCCTGGTCCCGGGGCTCCGCGCCGAAGACGATCCGGCAGACGGAGTACTCCGTGTCGTCCTCCCGCTCGTACAGGCCGATCCAGAAGGGATCGTCGAACAGGATGGTGAGCCTGCTTGTGCCCATGCGTGTGTCCTCCTTTAAAGGTCTCGCACAAAGAACGGACAACCAAGGAGGCAGGTTACTGACGGCACATGGGCCGCTCCCGGACTACCAACCGGGACGTGTTTTTATCTTTGCGCTATCAGCATACCACAGCGGGCGCGGGATGGCAAGGCCGGGAGACAAAGCGTCCCTTTTCCCATCAGCCGCGGCGGTCGTATGATATGATAAAAGGGACCGAAACAAGCTGTAAGATTTGATCGCAAACCTTGTGTATATCAGTGAAGGGGTAAATAAGAAGCGAGGTGAAAGCCGATGGATGACACAACAATCGTCCAGTTATACTGGGATCGAGATGAGCGGGCCATCCCCGCCACATCCGGCAAATATGGAAACTACTGTAACTCGATCGCCTGGAACATCCTGGGCAATCGGGAAGACGCCGAAGAATGCGTCAATGATACCTATCTGTGTGCATGGACCTCTATGCCGCCCCACAGGCCCAGGGTTCTGTCCGCATTCCTGGGGAAGCTCACGAGAAACTTGTCCCTGAACCGATACAAGCATCATATCGCGGAGAAACGAGGCGGCGGAGAGGCCCCGGCTGTGCTGGATGAAATTGCGGAGCTCGTATCCGACACGGACAACGTGGAGCGGGCAGTGGACCGCAGGGAACTTGTAAGGGCGATCGACACTTTTTTGGAGAGGCTTCCAGCGGATAAGAGGCGCATTTTTGTCTGCCGGTACTGGTATTTCGATCCGGTTTCCAAGATCGCGTCCCGGTTTGGAATGACGGAGAACCATGTATCCGTAACACTGAATCGCCTCCGGCTGAAATTACACAACTATCTTCAGGAAAGGGGCTTTGACCTGTGAAAAGAGAGGAATTTTGCGAAGTCCTCGGTGACATCAATGAGAACTATGTGAAAGAGGCCGGAGCAAATCCCAAAGCCGAGAAGCGGAGGCGGTTTAAGTGGAAAGTGATCGCGGCCTGTTTATGCCTGCTGCTTGCGGCGCCGCTGACCGTATTCGCCATGGATACCATTCAGTATCATGCGGCAGTGGATTATCTGCGTTCCCTCGGGATCCCCGTTGAAGATCTGAGCGACTACTCCCGCACGGAAATCAAAGAGGCCGTGAAAACGATGGATGCGGGAGAAAGCAGCCTGCTGACGGAAGAAATTCTGAACCTGCTGCCAGATAGCGGAGAACCGATACAAAGGCCAACACAGGTGACATCAGAACAGGTCAGGGAATTGACACCGACCATGACGCGAGAAGAGGTCCTTTCATTTTTGGGCGATACCCAGGACATCGGTTCCGGCATTTACATATATATTTATAAAGTAGACGGAGAAGCACTGCTGCGGATCCCGTTTGCAAGTGATGAAGCGCAGCTGGGGGTCACAGGAGAAGAACTATTAAAGACCTTATCCCCGTAAGGGCGCAGGAAGGGCTGATGCGGAAACGTCCCGTTATTTCCCTCCCAAAAAGGGCGGCCCCTACGACCGCCAGGGGAGCGCGCAGCGACTGCGCATCCGTTGACGGCTGTGCCGCCTTACGGTTGCGGCGTGCCCGATGCGGGCAAGCGGAGCGCGCAGAAGGAGGGAAACCAGCGGAACACTGGTGTCGCAAATACTGAGAGCGCCGCAGCGCGAGACAGAAAAACAGAGGCAGATCGAAGGCGTCCTTACACCCTGATTTTGGTCGGCACTTCGCCGCGGGAATCAACTGCCAAGTCTCTGCGGCACTCCGCCGCGCCCGCCGGGATGCCATCGTAAACCCGCAGGCACCCTCTCATGCCGCCCCCATACAGCAACTTTGCATGCACGTGCCGGAGCGCGACAAAAGGCGTTCTTTTGGAATGTGCATTGGGACAAGCCGTCATCGCGGCTGAATTCCCCTATGTGGGACCCATAAAAAAGCGGCTGGCCTTCCGTCCAGCCGCCTCGTATTTTCTGGCAGGAAAAATCTCTCAGCTCCGCTGATTCCCCGAATTGGTGGTGTCCTTCAGCAGCACGTCATGGGCTCCGCCCTCCACAATGGAGACGGAGGACACCAGGGTCAACTTGGCCTTCTCCCGCAGTTCCGGGATGGTCAGCGCGCCGCAGTTGCACATGGTGGACCGCACCTTGGAAAGGGTGGTGGCCATGCCGTCCGACAGCTTGCCGGCATAGGGCACGTAGGAGTCCACGCCCTCCTCGAAGGAGAGCTTGGCCGCTCCGCCCAGGTCGTACCGCTGCCAGTTCCTGGCCCGGGCGCTGCCCTCGCCCCAGTACTCCTTCATATAGCTGCCGCCGATCAGCACCTTGCTGGTGGGGGACTCGTCGAACCGGGAGAAATACCGCCCCAGCATACAGAAGTCCGCGCCCATGGCCAGGGCCAGGGTGATGTGGTAGTCCTGGACAATGCCGCCGTCGGCACAGATGGGCACGTAGACGCCGGTCTCGGCAAAATACCGGTCCCGCTCTGCCGCCACATCGATGACCGCCGTGGCCTGGCCCCGGCCGATGCCTTTGGTCTCCCGGGTGATGCAGATGGAGCCGCCGCCGATGCCCACCTTCACGAAGTCGGCACCGCAATCCGCCAGGAAGCGGAAGCCCTCGCCATCCACCACGTTGCCGGCGCCCACCTTCACGGTGTCGCCATAGCGGGAGCGAATCCAGGCCAGGGTCCGCTTCTGCCACTCGGAGTAGCCCTCGGAGGAGTCGATCACCAGCACGTCCGCGCCGGCCTCCACCAGGGCGGGCACCCGTTCCTCATAGTCCCGGGAGTTGATGCCGGCGCCCACCACATACCGCTTCTGACTGTCCAGCAGCTCCAGGGGGTTGCCCTTGTGGGAGTCGTAGTCCTTCCGGAACACGAAGCTCACCAGATGCCCGCCGGCGGAGACGATGGGCAGGGCGTTGAGCTTGTGGTCCCAGATGATATCATTGGCGGCCTTCAGGCTGGTGCCCTCCGGGGCGGAGACGATTTTCTCCGCCGGGGTCATGAATTCGCTGACCGGGGTGGCCGGGTCCATGCGGCTCACCCGGTAGTCCCGGCTGGTGACGAGGCCCAGCAGCTTTCCGGTGCCGGTGCCGTCATCCGTGACCGCCATGGTGGAGTGGCCGGTCCGTTCCTTCAAGGCCAGCACGTCCGCCAGCGTGTCCCCCAGGCGGAGATTGGAGTCGCTGATGACAAAGCCCGCCTTGTAGTTCTTCACCCTCCGTACCATCTCCGCCTGCTGCTCGATGGGCTGGGAGACATAGATGAAGGCGATGCCGCCCTCCTTCGCCAGGGCGATGCCCATCTGCTCTCCGGATACCGCCTGCATGACGGCGGAGACCATGGGCACGTTCATGGTGAGAGCGGGCTCCTCCCCCCGCCGGTACTTCACCACCGGGGTCTTGAGGGAGACGTTTGCGGGAATGCACTCCGCGGAGGAGTAGCCGGGCACCAGCAGGTACTCACTGAAGGTACGGGAGGGCTCGGAGAAAAAATAAGCCATAGGGCCACCTCATTTCATCAGATTTCAAGTGGAAGCTGGATTTACAGGTCCAGCTGGAAAAACAGTGTGGACTCCACAGGACTGTCGTTGTAGCAGGGGATCTCGTAAAATCCCAGCTGCCGGTAGAGGCGGACGGCATCCTCCAGAACCGGCAGGGTGTCCAGCAGCATACAGCGGTAGCCGATCTGCCGCGCGTCCTCTGTGATCCGGCGGATCAGCTGCCGGGCAAGCCCCCGGCCCCGGTACTGCGGCTGGACGTACAGGCGCTTCATTTCGCATCGCTCGCCGTCCAGCCGCCGCAGGGCGATACAGCCCGCCGCCCGCCCGTCCACCCGGGCCAGGTACAGCCGTCCGTCCGGCGGGGCGTACTTGGCGGCGGGGGCGCGCAGCTCGTCCGCATAGTGCTGGATGTCCAGATAGATTTGAAAAGCTGGGTCGTGCGTCACCAGCATGGCGGTGTACGCCTCAAACAGGGCCCGAACGTCTGAGAGGGCATTATAGGCCGGTTCGATCACAACGGTTGAATCCATATTCAAGCACCTCCCGGCGGATGTTTCAGATATGATACCCGGTTCCGGCCGGTCTGTCAACCGTTAGAGAGAAAAATAGTCCTTTGCGGCATCGAACAGGCCAAGATCGTAATTCCCCGGGATATTTCGGTACAGGCAGGGCCCCACCCGCTCGGCGTGCCCCATCTTGCCGAAGACCCGGCCGTCGGGTGAGGTGATGCCCTCTACCGACCAGACGGAGCCGTTGGGGTTGCCGTCGATATCCATGGTGGGATGGCCGTCCAGATCCACGTACTGGGTGGCGATCTGGCCGTTTTCCGCCAACTGTGCCAAGAGATCCGGCGGGCAGAGGAACCGCCCTTCCCCGTGGGAGATGGGGACGCTGACGATGTCCCCCACCTGGACCTTGGTCAGCCAGGGGGACCGGTTGGAGGCCACCCGGGTCCGGACGATCCGGGACTGGTGGCGGCCGATGACATTGTAAGTCAGCGTGGGGCAGGCGGCATCTGTGTCCCGGATTTCTCCGAAGGGGACCAGCCCCAGCTTGATGAGGGCCTGGAAGCCGTTGCAGATGCCCAGGACGAGGCCATCCCGGTTTTGCAGCAGGTCCATCACCGCGTCTGCGGCCTGGGGGGACCGGAGAAAGGCGGTGATGAACTTGCCGGAGCCGTCGGGCTCGTCGCCGCCGGAGAAGCCGCCGGGCAGGAAGAGGATCTGACTGCTCCGGGCTGCCTGGGCAAACCGGGCGGCGGATGCCGCCACATGGTCCGGTGTCTGATTATTCAGCACCAGGATCTGCGGCTCCAGGCCAGCCCGTAGCGCCGCCCGGGCGCTGTCGTACTCGCAGTTGGTGCCGGGAAACACAGGAATCAGCACCTTTGGCTTTGCCGTGCCTGTCCGGGGAGCGGCGCGGGAGAAGGCCGGGGCCTCCAGTACCGGCACCGGCGCAGGATCGGCAGGGACTCGGCTGGGGTATACATCCTCCAGCACGGACTCGTTCAGGGAGAGCAGCTCGTCGATGGAGACGCTGTCAGCGCCGGTGGTGAGGACCGGCTCCGCCGTGGTGGTGCCCAGCCTGACGGCGCAGAGGAGGTCTGTGTCCTCCGTCAGCTCCGCCACAATGGCGCCAGGGCACGGCAGGTCCCAGGCGATCTCACGCCCCTCGGCCTGAAAGCCGATGGAGTTACCGAAGGACATCTGCATAATCCCCTCGGCGATGCCGTGCTCCACCGCCCAGGCGGAGCACACCCTGCCCGCCCGGCAAAGCTGGTGGAAGGTCTCCCAGGCTTCCCTCTGGCTCTGGGCGCCGCCGTTGGCGGGAGCAAAGAGGTACACCGGATGTCCCGCCTCCTTGAACTCGGGGGAGAGCACCTCCCCGGCCCGGATGGGGGCGATGGCAAAGGAGATGAGGGTGGGGGGCACGTCCAGATCGTTGAAGGTGCCGGACATGGAGTCCTTGCCGCCGATGGCCGCCGCGCCGAAGTCCAGCTGGGCGTCCAGAGCCCCCAGCAGGGCGGCGAAGGGCTTGCCCCAGCGTGCGGGGTCCTCCCGGAGCTTTTCAAAGAACTCCTGGAGGGTGAGGTAGGCCCTTCGATAGTCTGCCCCGGCGGCCACCAGCTTGGCAAGGGAGGTGACCACACCGTTATAGGCCCCCCGGTAGGGGTCCGCCGCCATAGCCTCCGGGTCGAAGCCCCAGGCCATAACGCTGGCCTGGTCCGTCTCCTGCCCCGGCAGCACCGGCAGAAGGGCGGCCATCACCTGGGCGGGGGTTCTCTGATTTCTGCCGCCGAAGGGCATCAACACGCTGCCACAGCCGATGGTGGAATCGAACCGCTCCGCCAGCCCTCTGCGGGAGGCGGACGCCAGACTGGAGGCTATGGAGCGGAGGGAGGAGTTTTCGGCATCCTGGGAGACCGGGGACGCGGGAATGGGGGCAGGAACCGCCGCCCGGGCGTGCTTCACGGCGCCGTTGGTGTTCAGGAAGTCCCGGCTCAGGTCCACGATGGTCCTGCCCCGCCAGCGCATCACCATCCGGGGGGACGCCGTCACCACCGCCACGGGGTACGCTTCCAGATTCTCCGCCTCCGCGGCGGCGATGAATCGGTCTGCGTTTGACCGGGCCACCACCACTGCCATTCGCTCCTGGGACTCGGAGATGGCCAGCTCTGTGCCGTCCAGGCCGTCGTACTTCTTCCGCACTGCGTCCAGATCGATATCCAGGCCGTCCGCCAGCTCACCCGCGGCCACGGATACGCCGCCTGCGCCGAAGTCGTTGCACCGCTTGATGAGCCGGGTGACATTCCCATCCCGGAACAGCCGCTGGATCTTCCGCTCCTCCGGGGCGTTGCCCTTCTGGACCTCGCTGGCCATGGTGGTGAGAGACTGCCTGTTGTGGCTCTTGGAGGAGCCGGTGGCGCCGCCGATGCCGTCCCGGCCGGTGCGCCCCCCCAGCAGGATCACCACGTCCCCGGGCTGGGGCCGTTCGCGGACCACATTCTCCGCCGGGGCGGCGGCCACCACCACGCCGCACTCCAAATGCTTGGCGATGTAGCCGGGGTGATATACCTCGCTGACCAGCCCTGTGGCCAGGCCGATCTGGTTGCCGTAGGAGGAGTAGCCCGCCGCGGCGGTCTGGGCGAGCTTGCGCTGGGGCAGCTTGCCGGACAGGGTCTCCGCCACCGGCGTCCGGGGGTCGCCGCAGCCGGTGAGCCGCATGGCCTGGTGGACGTAGGCCCGGCCGGACAGGGGATCCCGGATGCAGCCGCCGATGCAGGTGGCCGCGCCGCCGAAGGGCTCGATCTCCGTGGGGTGGTTGTGGGTTTCGTTCTTGAACATCAGCAGCCAGTCCTGGGGCTTGCCGTTCACCTGGGCGGCGACATGGATGGAGCAGGCGTTGATCTCCTCACTCTCGTCAATTTCCGGCAGAAGCCCCCGTCGCTTCAGCACCTTGGCGCCGATGGTGGCGATATCCATGAGGGTCTGTGGCCGCTGGGCAGCTTTCTCCGGCCCATAGACCTCCTCCCGGGCGGCCAGATACCGGTTATAGGCGGCCTGGACCGCCGGATCGTTGATCTCCACGTGGTCCAGATGGGTGGAGAACGTGGTGTGGCGGCAGTGGTCGGACCAGTAGGTGTCCACCACCCGGATCTCCGTCAGGGTGGGGTCCCGGCGCTCCGTGTCCCGGAAGTATGCCTGGAGGAACGACAGGTCCTCCAGGTCCATGGCGAGACCCAGCCGCGCCAGCAGGGTATCCAGGCCCGCCCGGTCCAGGGCAGTGAAGCCCGTGACCGTTTCCACGTCTGCCGGGACGGCGGTCTCTGCCGCCAGCCGCTCCGGCAGGTCCAAAGACGCCTCCCGGCACTCCACGGGGTTGAGGACATACCGCTTCACCGCGTCCACATCCGCCGCCGTCAGGGGACCGAAGAGCAGATAGATCCTGGCGGTGCGGACCGTGGGCCGCTCCTCCTGAGTCATCAGCTGAATACACTGGGCGGCGGAGTCCGCCCGCTGGTCGAACTGTCCCGGCAGGGGCTCCACGCCGAAGGCGATGCAGTCCCCGGCGGGCAGGGCTGCGGCAGTATCGTCCACCTGAGGCTCAGAGAACACTGTCCCCACCGCCCGGCGGAAGGCGGCCTCGTCCAGGCCCTCCACGTCATAGCGGTTCAGCAGGCGCAGGTCCTCCAAGGCGGAGACGCCCACCACGGTCTGCAGCTCGTGCAGCAGGCCCCGGGCCTCCTGCCGGAGCCCCGGCTTCTTTTCCACATAGATCCGTCTTACCATCGTATGACCTCCCGGCGCCGGTTGGGCGCTCATCAAAATATGCGTTTCAGTCCGCCAGAGCCGCCAGAGCCCGCTGGCCGATGTCATGGCGCAGGTATTTGCCGTCAAAGTCCACCGCCCTGGCGGCGGCGTAGGCGTCGTGCAAAGCCTGCCGCAAAGTGGGACCGGTGGCGGTGACGCCCAGTACCCGGCCGCCGCTGGTGACCAGCTGCCCATTCTCGTCCAGTCTGTCCCCGGCGTGGTAGATGGTCACGTTTCCCGGTGCCGACGCGGGCAGAGAGATGGGCTTACCCTTTTCGTAGTGCCCTGGATACCCGCCGGAGGCCAAGATCACACAGGCGGCGGAGGCGTGCCGCCATTCCACGGTGAGCGATCCCAGGGTCTCGCTTTCCACCGCCTGCATGACCGTCAGCAGGTCTGTTTTCAGCAGGGGCAGCACCACCTGGGTCTCCGGGTCCCCGAAGCGGCAGTTGTACTCGATGACCTTGGGCCCGTCCGGGGTCAGCATCAAACCGAAGTACAGGCAGCCCTTGAAGGGGCAGCTTTCCGCCCGCATGGCGGCCAGAGTGGGCAGGAAGATGGTGTCCATGCACACTCGGGCGATGTCCTCGGTGTAGCAGGGGTTGGGAGCCACGGTGCCCATGCCGCCGGTGTTGGGGCCAGTATCTCCGTCCCCCACCCGCTTGTGGTCCATGGAGGACACCATGGGGGCGATGGCGGTGCCGTCGGTGAAAGCCAGGACGCTGACCTCCGGGCCAGTCAAAAACTCCTCGATCACCACCCGGCTGCCGGAGTCCCCGAAGGCCCGGTCCTCCATCATGGTCCTGACGGCATCCTCTGCCTCTTCATAGGACCGGGAGATCAGCACGCCCTTGCCCAGGGCCAGACCGTCCGCCTTGATGACGATGGGGAAGGAGGCGGTTTTCAAATAGGCGAGCGCCGCAGCGGGCGTATCGAACACCTCATATCGGGCGGTGGGGATGTGATATTTTTTCATCAGGTCCTTGGCAAAGACCTTGCTGGACTCGATCCGGGCGGCTCTGGCGTCCGGCCCGAAGCAGGGGATGCCCGCGGCGTGGAGGGCGTCCACACACCCCAGAGCCAGAGGATCGTCCGGCGCCACCACCGCGAACCCCACGGCGTGGGAGACGGCGAAGTCCACAATAGCGCCGATGTCTGTGGCGCTGATCTGCGGCACACAAACGGCGTCAGCGGCGATGCCGCCGTTGCCCGGCAGGGCGTAAATCGTCTCCACCACCGGATTTTCTTTCAGTTTTTTGATGATGGCGTGCTCCCGGCCGCCGCCGCCTACTACGAGAAGATCCATCGAATCGTCCTCCTTGCTTCGTGTATAAAACAGTGTGAAGAGAGACCGGGGAAAACCGGACAGGCTTTCCCGGTTGATTTGCCATCGCAAATCAGAAAAGGAAACTTCATTGCCCCTATCCGGGCCCAGACTCGGCAGACCCGGCGGCAGGATGCCGGACAGGCCCGCTTCTCTTCAAAGACGCTCAGTGGTGGAACAGCCGCATCCCTGTAAACGCCATCACCATGCCGTATTTGTTGGCTGTTTCAATGACATGGTCATCCCGGATGGAACCGCCGGGCTCAACAATGTACTGGACGCCGGATTTTCTCGCCCGCTCCACATTATCGCCAAAGGGGAAGAAGGCGTCGGAGCCGCATGTGACGCCGGTGAGGGCTGTGATCCAGGTTTTTTTCTCCTCCGCCGTCAGAGGATCGGGGCGCACGGCGAAGGTCTTCTGCCAGATGCCCTCCGCCAGCACGTCCTCATACTCGTCGGAGAGATATACATCGATGGCGTTATCCCGGTCCGGGCGGCGAATGTTCTCCACGAATTGCAGGCCCAGCACCTTGGGATGGTGGCGGAGCCACCAGGTGTCCGCCTTGGTGCCCGCCAGGCGGGTGCAGTGGATGCGGCTCTGCTGGCCCGCTCCCACGCCGATGGCCTGTCCGTCCTTCACGTAGCAGACGGAGTTGGACTGGGTGTATTTCAGGGTGATGAGGGCCACGATCATGTCCCGCTTGGCCGCTTCCGGCAGGTCCTTGTTCTCCGTGACAAGGTTGGTGAGGAGCGCCTCATTGATCTCAAAGTTGTTCCGCCCCTGTTGGAAGGTGACGCCGAACGCGTCCTTGTACTCCTGGGGGGCGGGGACGTAGTCCGGGTCGATCTGCACGACGTTGTAATTGCCCTTCTTCTTGGTTTTCAATATCTCCAGGGCTTCGTCGGTGTAGCCGGGGGCGATGATGCCGTCGGACACCTCATATTTCAGATACCGGGCGGTGGCGGCGTCGCACACGTCGGAGAGGGCCGCCCAGTCCCCGTAGGAGCACAGCCGGTCCGCACCCCGGGCCCGGATGTAGGCACAGGCGATGGGGGAAAGGTCTGCGCCCTCCTCCACAAAGTACATCTGCCGCTCCACATCCCTGAGGGGGTTGCCCACGGCGGCCCCGGCGGGGGACACGTGCTTGAAGGACGCGGCGGCGGGCAGGCCGGTGGCTTCTTTCAGTTCCCGCACCAGCTGCCAGGCGTTCAGCGCGTCCAGAAAGTTGATGTATCCCGGCTTGCCGTTCAGCACCGTGAGGGGCAGGTCGGACCCGTCCCGCATGAAGATGCGGGCGGGCTTCTGGTTGGGATTACAGCCGTATTTCAGTTCCAGTTCGTTCATGCCTGGGTCTCCTTTCCGGAATACTTGTTGACGATGCGCTGCTGGAAGTCCCGGGTCTCCAGGTCTGTGAAGCGGACGAAGAGGGAGATCCTGTTGGCCTCGTCCAGAGCGTCCCAAACGGCGCTGGCGAGGCTGTCAATGTCCCCTTCCACGGCCACCTGCTCCGGCTCTCCGGCAAAGGAGGGCAGGGGATCGCCGTCTCCGGCGTAGGTGTGGAGGAAGTGGCCGGTCCCCGGCTGGCCGGGATACTCGAAGGTCTGCCGCAGGCAGCGTCTGCCGGTCCCGTCGGCGGCTTTCAGGATGGACAGCTTGTAACTGCCGTTGGGCCCCAGCAGCCCGGAAATCCGCGGGGTCCAGTTGGGACCGTCCGGCTCGAATTCCCGCGTGCGGAGGGCCTGCTCCATGGGAAGGCCCTGCTTTAAAAACTCCAGGATGGTGTCCGTCTGGTCCCCGTTGGTGACGATGAGTCCCCGGCCCATCTGCCGTACCGGGTGGTAGATGATGAGGCTGGGGTCCTCCATCCTGGCGGGGTCCGCCGCCTGGGTACGGATGCCGTCCGGCTCCTCCGCGAAGACGCGGTTGCGGCTGTTGGCGCTGCGGCCCATGATGAAATAGACGGCCACGGACGACTTGCCGTCCGGCGTCATGCCCAGCACGATCCCACGGCCGGGATAGGGATTGCCCCGCAGCAGGGCACATAAATCCTGTTTCACAGATGCTCCTCCTTTTCCGTGGCGATGTGGGCGGCCAGCTGTTCTGCGGCCTGGGGCAGCAGCACCCACTCCGCCTGTTCCATGACCCGGCGCTGCAAGGTTTCCGGCGTGTCGCCGGGCAGAATGTCCACCGCTTTCTGCAGCAGGATGCGCCCCCCGTCCGGGATCTCGTTCACCAGATGGACGGTAGCGCCGGTGACCCTGACGCCACGGCGGAGGGCTGCCTCATGGACCTTCAGCCCGTAATACCCCTTCCCACAGAAGGCGGGGATCAGGGAGGGATGGACGTTGACGATCCGGTCCGGCCAGCGACGGACGAAGTCCGCGGACAGGATGGACAGGAACCCGGCCAGCACGACCAGATCCACCCGGTACTGCGTCAGCGCCTCCATCAGCGCCGCCTCAAACGGCTCCTGCCCCAGCTGCTTCCGGGACAGGGGAATGGCAGGCACGCCGCGGCGTTTTGCCCGCTCCAGAGCGTAGGCTTCGGGATTGCTGGAGAGGACCAGCACGATCTCCACGTGGGGCAGGGCGCCTGCTTCCTGAGCGTTCAGCAGCGCCTCCAGGTTGGTGCCGCCGCCGGAGACCAGCACAGCGATACGGGCCTTGTTCAGCATAGGATCACCCGTTCCTCTCCGGAGATCACCTCACCTATCACATAGCCGGGGCAGCCGTGCTGGGCCAGGGCGGAGAGGGCCTGGTCCGCCGTGTCCCGGGAGACGATCACCGCCATGCCGACCCCCATGTTGAAGGTGTTGAACATGTCCCGCTCCGGGATGTGGCCGGTCTCCCGGAGCATTTTGAAGATGGGTGGCGTCCGGACGGCAGCCTTCTCAATTTTCACCGTCATCCCATCCGGCAGGCACCGGGGGATGTTCTCATAAAAGCCCCCGCCGGTGATGTGGCTGATGCCGTGGACCTCTGCCGCGTCGATGGCGGCCAGCACCGGCTTCACATAGATGCGGGTGGGGGTCAGCAGGGCCTCGCCCAGGCTCTCCCCCAGATCTTCACAGTAGACCGTCAGATTGGCATGCTCCACGTGAAAGACCTTCCGCACCAGGGAGAATCCGTTGGAGTGGAGGCCGGAGGAGGGCAGGGCCAGCACCACGTCCCCGGAGCGGACCCGGTCCGGGTCGATGATATCGCCCTTGTCCACGATGCCCACGGAAAAGCCCGCCAGGTCGTATTCCTCCGGCGCCATGATGCCGGGGTGCTCGGCAGTCTCGCCGCCGATGAGGGCGCAGCCCGCCTGGACGCAGCCCTCTGCCACGCCGGAGACAATGGCGGCCACCTTCTCCGGCACATTCTTGCCGATGGCGATGTAGTCCAGAAAGAACAGGGGCTTTGCCCCGCAGCAGATGATGTCGTTGACGCACATGGCCACGCAGTCCACGCCCACGGTGTCGTGCCGGTCCAGCAGCTGGGCGATGCGGATTTTGGTGCCCACCCCATCGGTGCCGGACACCAGCACCGGCTCACGTATGCCGGTCAGGTCCGGGGCGAACAACCCGCCAAAGCCTCCAATGCCGGACACTACCCCGGGGATCCTGGTCCGGGCCACGTGGGGGGCCATCAGCTTCACACCGGCGTAGCCTGCGGTGATGTCCACGCCGGACTTCCGGTAGCTCTCCGAATAACTCTCCATATCAGGTCCTCTCCCTCTCACTGATCTTGCACTCGAATCGGTCTTTGCCGCCGTCCTGGGGCACGGCGGTGGGGTAGCCCCCGCCGAAGCAGGCGGTGCAGAAGCCGCACTGGGTATTGTCCGCCAGCTTCACCACGTCCTGCAGGCTCAGATACCCCAGGGAATCCACACCGATGATCTTTGCGATCTCCTCCACCGAGTGGTTGTTGGCGATGAGCTTGCTGGGGTCATCGATGTCCGTACCGTAGTAGCAGGCGGCCACAAAGGGCGGCGCGCTGACCCGCATGTGGATCTCCTTCGCCCCGGCTTTCCGCAGCAGGTCGATGGTCCGGCGGCAGGTGGTGCCCCGGACGATGGAGTCGTCGATCAGCACCACCCGCTTGCCCTCCACCACGGAGCGGATGGGGTTCAGCTTGATATTGACCTCGTTTTCCCGCATGGCCTGAGTGGGGGAGATGAAGGTGCGGCCGATGTACTTGTTCTTGATGAACCCCATGCCGTAGGGGATACCGCTCTGCCGGGCGTAGCCCAGGGCGGCGTCCAGGCCGGAGTCCGGCACACCGATGACGATGTCCGCCTGGACCGGGTGCTCCAGGGCCAGGAAGGCCCCGGCCCGCTGCCGTGCCACGTGGACGCTGGACCCGTCGATGACGGAGTCCGGCCGGGCGAAGTAGATGAACTCGAACACGCAGAGCCGCTTGGGGACCTTGCCGCAGTGGCGGGTGTCGGACTTGACGCCGGACTTGTCCGCCACCACGATCTCCCCGGGCAGGATGTCCCGCTCGAACCGGGCGCCGATGGCGTCCAGGGCGCAGGACTCGGAGGCGAACACCACGCCCCTGTCCCGCAGTCGTCCCATGCACAGCGGCCGGAAGCCGTGGGGGTCCCGGACGGCGATGAGCTTGGTGGGGGAGGAGATCACCAGGGAGTAGGCCCCCTCGATCCGGTCCATGGCGGCGGAGACCGCCTCCTCGATGGAGGGGGCGCGCAAACGCTCCTGGACGATGATGTAGGCGATGACCTCGGAGTCCGTGGTGGTCTGGAAGATGGAGCCCTGGCTCTCCAGCTCCTGGCGCAATGCGTGGGAGTTGGTGAGGTTGCCGTTGTGGGCCAGGGCCATGCGGCCCTTGTAGTGGTTCACCAGGATGGGCTGGACGTTCCGCTTGTTGTCGGACCCGGTGGTGCCGTAGCGCACGTGGCCTACGGCGATGGTGCCCGTGCCCAGGGAGCGGAGCCGCTCCGCCGGAAACACCTCGTTCACCAGCCCCACATCCCGGTACGCGGTGAACACGCCATCATCGTTCACCGCGATGCCGGCGCTCTCTTGGCCCCGGTGCTGGAGGGCGTACAGGGCGTAATAGGCCAGGGGGGCCACATCCGTCGTCTCCGGCGCGTACACGCCGAACACGCCGCACTCCTCTTGGATGTGGCGGGCCGGGAGCACGGCGCTCAGCTCAGTCGGCATCATGGGCAAGCAGTCTCTGCATGACCTCGGCATAGGCGCCCTCCACGCCGCCCAGGTCCCGGCGGAAGCGGTCCTTGTCCAGCTTCTCATGGGTCTTTTCGTCCCAGAGGCGGCAGGTGTCGGGGCTGATCTCGTCCGCCAGAACGATCGTGCCGCCGGTCAGTCTGCCGAACTCCAGCTTGAAGTCCACCAGCGTGACGCCGCACTCTGCCCAGAAGGCCTTGAGAATGTCGTTGACGGCAAAGGCGTACTTCTTGATGGTCTCGATCTCCTCCGCTGTGGCCAGCTTCAGCGCCAGGGCGTGATAGCTGTTCAGCAGGGGATCTCCCAGTTCGTCGTTCTTGTAGGAGAACTCGATGGTGGGAGCGTCGAATACGATGCCCTCCTCCACACCGTACCGCTTGGCGAAGGACCCGGCAGAGAGGTTGCGGATGATAACCTCCAGCGGCACGATGGAGACCTTCTTCACCAGGGTCTCCCGCTCACTCAGCTCCTGAACGAAGTGGGTGGGAATGCCGGCCTTTTCGATCCGCCGCATCAGATGGTTGGTCATCTGGTTGTTGATGACGCCCTTGCCCGCAATGGTGCCCTTCTTCAGGCCGTTGAAGGCGGTGGCGTCGTCCTTGTAGTCCACGATGTAAAGTTCCGGGTCGTCGGTGCGGAAGACCTTCTTGGCCTTTCCCTCATAGAGCTGTTCCAGCTTCTGCATGGTGCGTTCGTCCTTTCTTTCTGTTGAGAGATTAGATATTTGAATAGGCAATTGATAAACCATTAGAAAAACGGAAGGGAAAGAGAAAATAGAAATGAGAAATCAGAAATCCGGCCGCGGGATGGCGCGGATACGGAACTTTGAGCCGTCCGGTCAGGACGGACTCAAGACTTTCCGATTCCTCATTTCCGATTTCTCACGATTTCAGGAGTTCCTCCTGGAGCTTGGCGTCCTTCTCGGCGATCTGCTCCGCCATCTTCCGCCGCTCCGCTTCCAGGCGCCGGGTCAGGGCCTCGTCCTCCACCGCCAGGATCTGGGCGGCCAGCACAGCAGCATTTTTCGCGCCGTTCAGTGCTACCGTAGCCACCGGGATGCCGCCGGGCATCTGGACTGTGGCCAGCAGGGCATCCAGTCCATCCAGGACGCCCCCCTTCATGGGAATGCCGATGACAGGCAGGGTGGTGTTGGCGGCAAAGGCCCCCGCCAGATGGGCAGCCATGCCGGCGGCGCAGATGACCACGCCGAATCCCCGCTCCCGGGCGGACTTGGCGAACTCAGCCGCCTGGGTCGGCGTCCGGTGGGCGCTGAGGATATGGGCCTCATAGGGGATGTCCAGGGCGTCCAGCTGGGTACAGGCCCCTTTGACCACGGGCCAGTCACTGTCGCTGCCCATGATGACGGCAACTTTTTTCATCGCAAGCGCTCCTTTCTGCGGCTCAGAGTTTTTTCCGCATGACGGTGTGGCGGAAGATGCCGTCCACAAAATACTCGCTGGAGCAGAACACGGGGCGTCCGTCGATGTCATAGTCCACCTCTTCCATGTTCAGCAGCGGCGTGCCCATGGGCACCTGGAAGATCTCCGCCAGGGCGGCATCCGCCGCGGCGGGCCGCACGTCTGTCAGATCCAGATAGGGATAGATGCCGCAGAACCGCTGGAGGAAGTGGAAGATGGGGAGCTTGAAGTCCTGGATGGTGTAATCCCCCTTGGCCAGGGCCTTTTCCACCACGTCCTCGCAGTAGATGGCGGGCCGGCCATCCGCGGTGCACAGCCGGGCGATGCGGATGATGGGGGTGTCCTCCGGAATGCGGAGCTGAGCGGCCACCTGGGCATCGGCAGTCCCATCGGAAACCCGGACAAAGGCCACCGCCGGCTCATGTCCGCTCTGGCGGATCATGTCCAGGAACTCTACCTCAATGTCCATGCGGGTCTGGACGTTCAGCACATGGCGGTTGATGATGGTGCCAACTCCGTGGCGGCGGGTGATGAAGCCCTCCCGCTCCAGAGAGGCCAGAATGTCCCGCAGCTGCGTGCGGCTGATCCCCAGCTTCTCTGCCAGGATACTCTCCCGGGGCAGGCGCTCGCAGCTGGCGTAGGCACCGTCCTTCATGTCGGCAAGCAGCTGAGAGCGGATGGTCTTGGTCTGGGCCGGCTGACCGCTCATAGTCACACCTCTTTCTGATTTCAAAATAGGTAATACCATAAAAGTCATACCTATTGTACCGGATTTTCTCCGGCGCCGCAACTGGCAGATTTGACAGATTCCGCCCTCCTTTTTTGCCCCGGCATATCCAGTCTGCTGTTGACGGCAGGACGCACGGGCCGGAGGCGTTTGTACGGCCGGATTTCGTGGGTTTTCACCGTGGACAACCGCCGGGGGGATGTTATAATGGAGTTGAACGAAAGAGGGAGGCGTTATCCGTGAAGATTGTGATCCTGGGTGCGGAGGCCCGTTACCGGGCCTATCAGCCCGCGATGCCCTTCATCCAGCAGCAGGAGCTGGTATTTCTGGACAAGGACAGCACGGAGGCAGAGATTCTGGCCGCCGGCGCTGATGCGGAGGTGCTGTTCGTGGATGCCATCACGGTGGTGTCCGCTGCTCTGATGGAACACATGCCCTGCCTGCGGCTGATTCACTCGGAGGGGGTGGCGTTTGACCGCATTGACCTCTCCGCCGCCCGGGAGCGGGGCATTTACGTCTGCAACAACAAGGGCTGCAACGCCGGGGCCGTGGCGGAGCAGACGGTCCTGCTGATACTGATGCTCCTGCGCCATGCCCTGGAGGGGGACGAGGCCGTCCGGGCGGGACGGCAGATGGAGATGAAAGAGCGGTGCATGGTGGAGGGGATCACGGAGCTCTCTGCCTGCAAGGTGGGCCTGGTGGGATTTGGAGACATTGCGCGAGCCGCGGCGGAGCGGCTGGTCCCCTTCGGCTGCGAGCTGTACTACTACACCAAGCGCCGCCGCTTGCCGGAAGAGGAGAAAAAATACCACGTCACCTACCTGCCGTTGGAGGAGCTGGCGGAGAAGAGCGACATCGTCAGCCTCCACTGCGCTGTCACGGAGGAGACCCGGAATCTGGTGGATGCCGCTCTGCTGCGGCGGATGAAACCCACAGCGTACCTCATCAACACCGCCCGGGGAGACCTTGTGGACAACGAGGCCCTGCGGCAGGCCCTGCTGGAGGGGCGAATCGCCGGAGCGGGGCTGGACACGCTGTCCCCGGAGCCGGTGCCGGCGGGGCACCCCCTGACGGCGCTGCCGCCGGAGGTCCAGCGGAAAGTGGTCCTGGCACCCCACCTGGGCGGCATTACAGAGGCATCCTTCCGTCGGGCCCATGCCCACATGTGGCGAAATGTGGAGCATTTGGCTGCGGGAGAGCGGCCGGACAACATCGTCAACGGCCTGTGATGCTCGCCGACGGTAAAAAATTCTGCCGGAGATGAAACAAAACCTATGGAAAAATCGTCTAATTCCTATAAAGACCTATGGTAGAAGGACCATGTGCGGTTTGAAAGTCCTGCGCGCGAGCTGTGGGTCTGTATGCGGAAAACCCTCATGCGCCAACCGGCTTGCCTGTTCTCATGGCCCGCACGGCGCATGGAGTCAGGAAAAACAAAGAAGGGGAGCGTGACGCCGAATGAGACGTCGGATCTGGAGAGGTTGGATATTGTGCCTGTGCGCCTGCTTGCTGCTGTGCGGTGCCGCCAGCGGGACTGGAAGCACACCGCCGGACGCGGTGAGCCGCGGGGCCTTTGCAGACGCCCTGTATGACGCCCATGTGGCCCACGGCGGCGCTCCTGTGGTCAGCGAGGGCAGCTCCGCACCCTTCCGGGATGTGGGCTCCTGGTCTCCGTATTTCGAGGCGCTCTGTTGGGCTAAGGCCAGCGGCATCGCAGGGGGCTATGCAGGCGGTGCCTTCCGTCCTGCGGCACCGGTGACCCGCCAGCAGGCGACGGTGATGCTGTACCGCTATGCCAAGACCACGGACCTGCCGCTGGAGAAGGGGAGCGACCGGGATCTGGCCGGATACCGGGACGTGGATACCATCCCAACCTGGAGTCGGGAGGCTGTCCAATGGGCCGTGCGGAACGGCCTGTGGTTCTCCGGCAGCGCCACGGAGTTGCAGGCGGCGGAGAACGTCTCCTGGGAGGAGCTGACCGTTCTGACCCAGCGGCTGTTCCTGGGCGGGATGCCCGCGGCTGCCTTGTCTGCGGCGCCGGAGGGGCTGACGATGGAGCTGCAGCAATGCACTACCACCGGCGCGGTTGTGGTACTGCAAAATGCGGCGGAGGAGACCTTCTCCTATGGGGCGGACTACGGTCTCTATCGGCAGGTGAACGGCGGCTGGTATCAGATGAACAAGGAAATGGACACCATCGCCATTGCCTATGAGCTGGCCCCGGGAGAGAGCCGGAAGCTTACCCTCAGCTGGGGAGAGCTGGACTGGGGCGGCGTCCTGCCCGCCGGGACCTACTGCGTGGCGCAGGGCGGGTTGCTGGGAGAACAGCAGGTCACCGTCTCCGTCACCTTTGCCATCAAATAAACGCCAGGCGGCCGCCGAAAAACCGGCGGCCGCCTTTCCATTGGGTGAACGGTTTCTTGCGATCCCGCCCAGACCGAAAAATCTCCCCCTCTTCTGGAGGAGTGAAGAGAACAGCACAGGCCGCCGGGAACGCCCAGCGGCCTGTACGGATTCTTGAGAAGGTGGCCCGGCGTCAAACACAGAAGCGGCAGGCCGCCAGGGCCGCCACAGCGCCGTCCGCGCAGGCGGTGGTCAGCTGGCGGACCTCCTTGGCGCGGAGATCCCCTGCCGCAAAGATGCCGGGAATCGGCGTCAGGCAGTCCTCCCCGGCGGCGATAAAGCCCGCTTCGTCCACCGGCACCCCCAGAGACCGGGCCAGCCGGCTCTCTGGCAGCAGACCCACCGCCTGGAACAGCGCAGAGACCGGCAGGTGGGAGACTTCTCCCACAGCGGTGTTCCGCAGGGTCAGGCCGGTGAGGCGTTCCGATCCCTCCAGGGCCTCCACCACGGTGGACCGCAGCAGCGTGAGGTTGGCGGTCTTCTCCGCCCGCTCCACCAGAATGGGATCCGCCCGGAAGTCCGACCGCCGGTGGATCACCGTCACATGGCGGCAGATGTCTGCCAGATACAGCGCATCCTGCAGGGCGGTGCTGCCGCCTCCGGCCACTGCCACATCCTGTCCGGCGTAAAAGGCTCCGTCGCACACAGCGCAGAAGGAGATGCCGGCCAGACGATCCTCGCCCGCAAGGCCCAGGGTCCGGCGCCGCATCCCGGCGGCCAGGATTACCGCCCCGGCGGTATAGGCACCGTAGTCGGTGACCACCCGGCTGGGCGTGCCGCTCTGGATCTCCAGCGCCTCCTCCAGTTCGATTCGGGTCTCCAGGGCCTCGGCCTGGCTGTACAGCCGCTCCGCCAGTTCAGCGCCGGACACGGCGGGCAGGCCCGGAAAGTTTTCCACCTTGGGGGAGGAGGCGATCTGCCCGCCGAAGCTCTCCCGCTCCAGCAGCAGAACGGACTTTCCTGCCCGGCGGGCGTAGACGGCGGCGGTGAGCCCGGCCGGGCCGCCGCCCACGATAATGATGTCGAAATACTGGTCCATAGATGTTCCTCTCTGATGACTGACAGAAGATAAGGGAGACTTCGCAGCCCCCCGCATAGTAACCGCTGTACCGCGGGTGCTGCTCCGCAGAGACGGCATTTTGGAGCTCGGAAAAGGAGGGACGAGAGTCCCTCCTTTTTCGTTGTTTACACGCTCTGCGAAGTGGCGAATTTTTTGATGGTGGAGGCGTTCACCAGCTTCTCCACCTGCTCTCCGTGGCGGACGATCAGGGTGGGGGCCTGCTGGATACCGTACCGGGCCACCAGCTCCCGATGCTCGTTCACGTCCATCACCTGATAGGCGATGCCCGCCTTCTCCAGCTCCCGCTTGGCGATGCTGCAGTTGGGGCAGGTCTTGGTGGTGAAGAGGAACAGGCCGTCCTCGCCCCGCTCCGCCGGTGTGCTGGGCGCGGTGCCGGCTGCGGGCTCCGTCGCAGCATCCCGGTCGCAGAGGCGGCGGCCCTCCAGCCGGGAGTTTTCCACCTGGTACTCCTGCCGGTCCTTGAACTCCTGGACCTTGCCGTCGTTCCAGTTCTGGACAGGGCGGTAATAGCCGGTGATGCGGCTCCACACCTCGCAGGTCTTCCCACACTTGGGGCAGGTAAAGTGCTCGCCCGAGAGATAGCCGTGGTCCGGACAGATGGAGTAGGTGGGGGACATGGTGTAGTAGGGGAGCTTGAAATTCTCCGCGATCTTCCGCACCAAATTGGCAGCCGCCTTCCAGTCCGGCAGCTTCTCACCCAAAAAGGCGTGGAACACAGTGCCGGAGGTGTACAGGGTCTGCAGGTCATCCTGGATGGCCAGGGCCTCGAAGATGTCGTTGGTGTAGCCCACCGGCAGGTGGGAGGAGTTGGTGTAATAAGGCGTGTCACCGGGGTTCTTGGCAGCGGTGATGATATCGGGATACAGTGCCACGTCATGCTTGGCCAGCCGGTAGGTGGTGGACTCGGCGGGGGTGGCCTCCAGGTTGTAGAGGTCGCCGTACTGCTCCTGATAGTCCATCAGCCGCTCCCGCATGTGGTTCAGCACGTCCTTGGCAAAGGCCTGGGTCTCCGGATGGGTCAGGTCCTTCCGCAGCCACTTGGCGTTCAGGCCCACCTCGTTCATGCCGATGAGGCCGATGGTGGAGAAGTGGTTGTCAAAGGTGCCCAGGTAGTATTTGGTGTAGGGGTACAATCCCGCATCCATCAGCTTGGTGATGACGGTGCGCTTCACCTTCAGGCTCCGGGCGGCGATGTCCATCATGTGGTCCAGCCGCTCATAGAACTCCTCCGGCGTCTGGGAGAGGTAGGCGATCCGGGGCAGATTGATAGTCACCACGCCCACGGACCCGGTGGACTCGCCGGAGCCGAAGTAGCCGCCGGACTTCTTCCGCAGCTCCCGCAGATCCAGCCGCAGGCGGCAGCACATGCTGCGCACGTCAGAAGGCTCCATGTCAGAGTTGATGTAGTTGGAGAAATAGGGGGTGCCGTACTTGGCGGTCATCTCGAACAGGAGGCGGTTGTTCTCCGTGTCGGACCAGTCAAAGTCGCGCGTGATGGAATAGGTGGGGATGGGATACTGGAAGCCCCGGCCGTCGGCGTCGCCCTCGGTCATGATCTCGATGAACGCCTTGTTCACCATATCCATTTCCTTCTTGCAGTCGCCGTAAGTGAAATCCTGCTCTTTGCCGCCTACGATGGCCGGCAGGTTCTCCAGGTCACGGGGCACGGTCCAGTCCAGGGTGATGTTGGAGAACGGCGCCTGGGTACCCCAGCGGGAGGGAGTGTTCACGCCGAACACAAAGGACTGGATACACTGTTTAACCTCTTTCTGGGAGAGGTTGTCCACTTTCACAAAGGGGGCCAGATAGGTGTCAAAGGAGCTGAACGCCTGGGCACCGGCCCACTCGTTCTGCATGATGCCCAGGAAGTTCACCATCTGGTTGCAGAGAGTGGAGAGGTGGCTGGCCGGGGTGGAGTTGATCTTGCCCGGGATACCCAGGCCCTGCTGGATCAGCTGCTTCAAACTCCAGCCGGCGCAGTAGCCGGTGAGCATGGAGAGGTCGTGGAGGTGGATGGCGCCGCTCTTGTGGGCGTCGGCAATCTCCTGGTCATAGATTTCAGAGAGCCAGTAGTTGGCGGTGATGGCGCCGGAGTTGGAGAGGATCAGGCCGCCCACGGAGTAGGTCACGGTGGAGTTCTCCTTCACCCGCCAGTCGTTGATATGCAGGTAGTTGTCCACCAGCTCCTTGTAGTCCAGCATGGTGGAGTTCAGGTTGCGGATCTTCTCCCGCTGCTTGCGGTAGAGAATGTAGGCCTTGGCCACGTCGGCATAGCCTGCCTTGCTGAGAATGTCCTCCACGCTGTCCTGAATGTCTTCCACGGTGATCTTGCCGTCATGGATCTTATCCTGGTAATCCGCCGTGACCCTCAGGGCCAGGAGATCAATGATGTCCGGATTGTACTCCATGTGGGTGGCCTCAAAGGCCTTGGTGATGGCGGTGCTGATCTTGGAGATGTCGAAAGAGGCGATCTTTCCATCCCGCTTGACGACCTGATACATGAAACCCCTGCTTTCTCTATGATAAATTCAATTCCCTGCTCCTGACAAGTCAATGGGCGCTGACGCGCCCCGTATTTTCCATTCTACCACTTCCTGGGGGCTTGTCAATTAGAAATGCCACTATATCTTGTATGCATTTTCTGTGAAAACGCTGAATTTTTCCATATCTAGTCAATGCCGCGCAGCTCCACAGCTCCAAAGAACGGCCGGACCCGCTCCGCAAAGCCCTGCAGCTGCTCTGCTGTAAAGCCGTGATATCCCCGGCCGATCAGATTGCCGGAGTCCACAAAGTTCTGAAGATAGTACCGGGGCGCCCCTGCCAGCCAGGCGGCGATGGCGTCCAGGTCCTCCGGCCTGTGGAGCTCCCGCACCAGGGTGGTGCGGAACTCATAGTCCACGGTGCTTTTCCGCAGCAGACGGATGCTCTCCTCCACCGGGGCGGGGTTGAAGCCCGGTATGCCGACGGTTTCGGCATACCGCGCCGGAGCGTTTTTCACGTCCATGGCCACATAGTCCACAAGGCCCTGGTTCAGGATCTCCGCCAGCCGGGCAGGATCACAGCCGTTGGTATCCAGCTTCACGGCAAAGCCCAGTTCCCGCACCTTCCGCAGAAAATCCGCTGCGTCCGGCTGGAGCAGCGGCTCCCCGCCGGTGAGGACCACCCCGTCCAAAAGCCCCCGGCGGGAGGCCAGGAAGTCCAGCACCTCCTGCTCCGGGATCTCCGGCGTCTCCGCCAGCCGGGTCACCAGCAATGCGTTGTGGCAGAAGGGGCACCGCAGGTTGCAGCCACCGGTGAACACCGTGGCCGCCAGCTTTCCCGGGTAGTCCACCATGGCCAGTTTCTGAAGTCCGTGAATGTGCATGGCTGGATCCCTCCATAAGCACAAGATGTTGCTATTCTAAACTGATTTTTCCACAAGAACAAGTGGTGGACGCAACAAAGACAAAAAAGTTCCCGGAGGCACAGCCTCCGGGAACGGGAAAGACGGGATTCAATTCTTGCGGAACCGGGAGAGGAAGTCCTGCGTCTCCTGTTTCTGGGGATTGCCGAAAACCTGCTCCGGCGTGCCCTCCTCGCAGATGACGCCCTGGTTCATGTACACCACATGGCTGCTGACGTCCCGGGCAAAGGCCATCTCATGAGTCACCACCAGCATGGTCATGCCCTCCTGGGCCAGGTCCTGCATGACGGAGAGGACTTCTCCCACCATCTCCGGGTCCAGGGCGGAGGTGGGTTCGTCGAACAGCAGCACCTCCGGCTCCATGGCCAGGGCCCGGGCAATGGCCACCCGCTGCTTCTGGCCGCCGGAGATCTGCCGGGGCTTGGCTTGGATGTAAGGCGCCATGCCCACCTTTTCCAGATACTCCATGGCCCGCTTCCGGGCGGTCTCCTTGTCCTTTTTCAGTACCTTGATCTGCCCGACCATGCAATTTTCCAGCACGGTCATGTTGTTGAACAGGTTGAAGGACTGGAACACCATGCCCACATGGGAGCGGTACTGGGGGGCATTGACCTTGGGACCGGTGACGTTCTGGCCGCGGTAGAGGATCTCGCCGCTGGTGGGGGTCTCCAGCAGGTTGATGCACCGCAGCAGGGTGCTCTTGCCGGAGCCGGAGGCACCAATGATGCTGGTGACATCGCCTTTTTTCACGGTGAAATCGATGTCCCGCAGCACTTCGTGGCTGCCGAAGGACTTGCTCAGATGCCGGATCTCTAAAATCATATCGTCCATGTTGTCAGCGATCTCCTCTCGTACGGCCGTGCTGCAATTCCTGACGGACCCGATCCCGGTACTCTTTGCTCCGCTCATCGAAGGGAGTGCCCCGGTCCGGGTGGCTGTATGTGCCGGCGGCCATGGTCAGATGGTCCGTCTGTGCCAGCTTGTAATCGCTGCTGCCGTCCATTCGCTTTTCCAACCAGCGCAGCAGGAAGGAGGCGATCAGCGTCATGGTGAGGTACCCGGCCATCTCCACCACGGCGGAGGGGAAGTACAGGTAGCTGGCGCCCACCGCCGCCCGGTGGGCGGAGAAGAAATCGGGGAAGCCGATGATGAACATGACGGACGTATCCTTCACATTGATGATGAAGTTGTTGCCGATCTGGGGCAGGATATTCCGGATGGCCTGAGGCAGGATCACATGCAGCATGGTCTGCACATGGGTCATGCCGATGGCCTTGGCGCCCTCGGTCTGGCCGGGGTCGATGGAGATAATGCCGCCCCGGACGGACTCGGCCATGTAGGCGCCGGTGTTGATGGACACCACCAGAATGGCGGCCATCCAGATGCTGTCAAACCGCACGGCGTTGTCCGTAAAATAGGGCAGGCCGTAATAGAGGAACACCGCCTGCAGCACCATGGGGGTACCCCGGAAGATCTCCACGTAGATCCGGACCACTGCCCGGATCAGCGCCAGAAAGAACCGCTTGACGGGCGGGGCGTTCTTGCTGTGGGGAATGGTGTTCAGAATGCCGCAGACGAATCCGATCAGGCAGCCGATGGCGGTGGCCACCAGTGCCAGAATCAAGGTATTGCGGATGCCGGGCAGATAGTGGGACACGCCGTAGTTCGACCAGAGCTTGGCAATGTCGGATGCCAGCTGGAACAGTTTCTCCATGGAGGCAGACTCCCTTCGGTAAAGAGTTGATATGCGGGAAGCAGGCGGGAGGACAGACTGTCCTCCCGCCGCGGGTCATTCTGGAAAGTGTTTACTCGCTCAGGGGCTGAATGGCGATGGCCTCGTTCATCAGGGTGTTGAAATCGTCCGCCGTCATAGTGGAGAGCACGCTGTCAATGGCCTCCTTCAGCTCGGTGTTGCCCTTCATCACGGAGATGCCGATGTTGATCTCGCCCTCGTCAACCTCAAAGTTGTCGTCGGAGTCTGTGAAGTCCAGAATCTTCATGTCGGGATAGGCGGCCACGGCACCCATAGCGGTGGGCATATCGGTGCAGATGAAGTCCACGGCGTCGGTCTCCAGGGCCATCAGCATGGCGGGGGCGGTCTCCGCGGCAGTCTGGACCTGGGCGCCCTCGATCTGAGGCAGGCAGGAGTCATACCAGATGGTGGCGATCTGCGCGGTGCAGGTGCCGCCGGAAAGGTCGCTGATGCCGGCGGCGTTGGCATAGGGGCTGTCCGTCTTGGTCACACAGACGATGGAGGCGTAGTAGTAGGGGCCGGCGAAATCCACCTGCTCGCTGCGCTCGGCAGTCATGGACTGGCCGGCAATGACGGCGTCAAAGGTACCGGTCTGCACGCCGGGAACCAGAGAGTCCCAGTCGGACTGAACCACTTCCAGCTTCCAGCCGTTGGCCTCGCAGATCTGCTTGGCGATCATCACGTCGTAGCCGTTGGCATAGGTGCCGGGCACGTTGGAGATGGGCACAGCGCCGTTGGAGTCGTCGCTCTGGCTCCAGTTGTAAGGGGCGTAGGCGCACTCCATGGCGATGGTCAGCACGCCGTCCTCCACGCCGGAGGAGCCGGCGGTCTCCCCGCCTTCAGCGGTGGTGCCGGAATTGCCGGAGTCTGCAGTGTCGCCGGAGCTGCCAGTGCCGCCGCAGGCGGCCAGGGACGCTGTCATGGCCAGAGCCATCAGCAAGGTCAACAATCTCTTCATGTTTCTTCACCTTTCTCATCTCAAAAAAGATTCCGCGGCGGTCACAGACCTCCTCCGCGCCTGCCGCCGGCGGAGAGGAGAAAAAATGGACCGCTTTGTCAAGCGGTCCATGGAAAATACGGAAAGAAGCCCCCGGCAGGGACGATCCCGAACAGCCATTGATAGCGCTTCACAAAGGTTTGTGACAGTCCGGCAGGTATTCCCTGACGGCCCAGCACCAGAAGGACAGGCATCGTCCCGGCACTTCGGCGGCGGACCCTTCCCCGTCCGGCGGCTGCCTGGCCTTGCCGGAGCGGTACTGATGAACGCCGCGCCTCTATCTGAGCGATCCAATTTTGAAGGTATCCTATCACGTTCTCGGGGAGATGTCAACGCCCCTTCCCAGAAAAATGCCAAAAATCCCGCAGATTTGTGCAGATCATAGAAGAAAATGCCAAAACCGTTGCGCACTGTGGGGAAAATGTGGTATGATGCTCCCTGCACACACGGCGCAAGCGCCGGGAGAGGAGTGTGGAAGTATGATGCAGGCGGCGGAACTGGCGGTGCTGGACTGGCTCCAGGCCCATCTGCGCTGCGATTTTCTGGACGCGGTGATGCCGTGGATCAGCCGGATCTGCGACCACGGAGAGATTTGGATCCTGCTGGCGGCGGTGCTGCTGCTTCTGCGGAAGCACCGCTGGACAGGGATGTCCCTGTCCTTTGCGCTGATTCTGGATCTGATCTGCTGCAATATCGTTCTGAAACCCCTGGTCGGCCGGATCCGGCCCTTCTTGGTGAATACCGCGGTGGAGCTGCTGACAGCACCCCCGGCGGACGCATCCTTTCCCTCGGGGCACACGGCGGCGTCCTTTGCGGCGGTGTTCGCCCTCCGGGCCTCCGGCAGCCCTCTGTGGAAGCCTGCCCTGGTACTGGCGGCTGGTATCGCCTTCTCCCGGCTGTACCTGTACGTCCACTGGCCCACCGACGTGCTGGGGGGCATTCTGGTGGGCGCCGCCGCAGGCTGGGCAGGCGCGCGGCTGGCAGACGCCCTCCGCCGCAGGCGGGAGCGGCTGGGCCGCAGGGCATAGCGGAAAAAACGGACCGGACGGCTTGCCGTCCGGTCCGTGCGGCTTCACGCGGCGTTCTCCCTGGCCTGAAGATATTTCTTCACAGCGAAGATGCCCGCCACCGCTGCCACGCCCAGTAGCGTCTCCGCCGCGTCGGTGTGGCTGACGATCATCTGCCGGACGATGGTGAACAGCAGCACGTCCACCACCGCGTCGGCGGTGTGCAGGGCCAGCATCTTCACGAACTCAATTCCCATCACCAGCAGCAGTGTGGCGGAGAGGAAATCCCCCAGGGCGAAGGCCTCTGGGGAGAGGAGCAGGGTCCGGCCAGTCTCCCGGAACAAAAATACCGCCCCGCAGACGATCACCAGCAGGATCACGGCGGCGATGAGCAGCTCCAAAGCACGGGCGGCCTTCAACAACAGGATGTGGGCGGGATGACGATTCATGGTGCCTCCTTGCGCCGCGGGACGGCAGAGTGAAGATAAGAATTAAAAGATAGGGGATAAGAGATGCACCTCTCCGGGAAGTATCTCTTAATCTTTTACCTGGGCCTTGGACTTGCAAAAGCGAAGAACCCGTAAAAATGTAGGGGCGGCAATCTGCCGCCCGGCGGGAATGGTGTGGGGGCGTCGTGTTACCCCTCGTCGATGTCGAGGCTGCCGACGGGAGCCCCGGAGGGCAGAAATTTTTCGCCGTCGGACACTGTCAGGTACATAAAGCCTGTGGAATCCGCTGATTGGTACACCAGCGTACCGTCCTTGACGGCAAAGCGGTTGACGAATTTTTCATCATCTGTGGTGAGGATCACGGTGTCTCCGTCCAGTTTCCAGGTGCCGAGCCCAAAATAGCTGCTCAGGGCTCCTTCGGAACAGCGCATACTTCCGTCACTGTTGAGGGCGATATAGAAATCGCTCCCAAACCCCTCTTTTTCGTAGATGTAGACCTGGTCGGCGAGGTCGTCGGCGGTTACCGCTGCCGGCTGGCCGGAACAGCCCGCCGCCATGAGAGTAAAGAGCAGGAGCAGGGCGGAAAACAGACGGCACTTCATCATGATGTAGCCCTCCTTTCCATGATCCGAAAACAGGACCGCCTCTCCATCAATCTATCACAGACGGCGGCCCATTGCAAGGCAAACCCGCCTTGCGTAAACGCCGGATTTGGGATATACTATATCTCTATGGAAAAATCAGCCTGCGGGCAGGAGGAACTCCCCATGAAGCTCATGGTCATCGACGGCAACAGCATCCTGAATCGGGCCTATTACGGCATCCGTCCTCTCACCACACGGGACGGGCTTTACACCCACGCCATCTTCGGATTTCTCACCACGCTCCTTCGACTGGAGGGGGAGGAGGCACCGGACGCGTTGTGCGTCACCTTCGACGTCCACGCTCCAACCTTCCGCCATCAGGCGTCGGAGGCCTACAAGGCCACCCGCAAGCCCATGCCGGAGGAGCTCCGGGTCCAGGTGCCGGTGCTGAAAGAGGTGCTGGACGCCCTGAACATTCCCCGTTATGAGCAGGAGGGCTGGGAGGCCGACGACCTGATCGGCACCATCTCCCGCAAGTGCGAGGCGGACGGCTGGGACTGCGTGGTGGTCACCGGCGACAAGGACAGCCTGCAGCTCATTACCGACCACACCATGGTGAAGCTGGTGTCCACCCGCATGGGGCAGACCACCACCAAGGATATGACGGAGACCGCCTTCCAAGAGCAGTACGGCTTCGCCCCCATCCACATGATCGACCTGAAGGCCCTGATGGGGGACAGCTCCGACAACATCCCCGGCGTCCCCGGCATCGGGGAGAAGACCGCCATGGCCCTGATCCAGCAGTACGAGAGCATCGACAACCTGTACGCCAAAATGCCGGACATCGAGGCCAAGCCTGCCGCCATCCGCAAGCTGGCGGAGGGGGAGGAGAGCGCCCGAGAGTCTTACTGGCTGGCCACCATCGTTACCGACGCGCCTCTGGACTTCCATCCCGAGGAGAACCTGTGCCGGAAGCCCGGCCCGGACGCCTACCCGCTGTTTTTGAAGCTGGAGTTCACCAAGCTGATCGAGAAGTTCGGCCTGTCCCCGGCGGAGCAGCCAGCGGCGGAAAGGGCGGACTTCACCATGACCGTGGAGCAGGTCACAGAGCCTGCTCAGACGGAGCGGCTGCTGGCCCTCTGGCGAGCGGCGGACCATGTATCGGTGCTGGCCCTGCCGGACCTGACGGGCCTCTCTGTGGTCTGCCGGACCGGGGCGGACACCGGCGTCACGGCGGAGCTGTTCTTCGACAAGTATCAGGGGGACTGGAACGCCCTTTTGAACGCCCTGTTCGCGGCGGACGTCCGCAAGGTCTCCCACAATGTCAAGGACCTGACGCGGACGCTGCTGGAAAACGGCCTGCGGGCGGAGGGCTTCGTCTTCGACACCGCCTTGGCCGCCTACCTGCTGGACGCCACGGCGGGGAGCTATGACCTTGCCCGCCTGTTCGTCGCCTATTTCAACGAGGAGCTGCCAAAGGCCCTCTACCTGGAACCGGACGCCTTCTCCCTGCTGGGGGACGCCGCCGCGGCGGAGGCCAGCTTCGACAGCTACGCCGCCGCCGTGGACGCCCTGTACAGCGCCCTGGCGGAAAGACTGGCGGAGCGGGGCCAGATGGACCTGCTGCATGAGATCGAGATGCCCCTCTGCGCCGTGCTGGCGGAGATGGAGACCGCCGGATGCAGGGTAGACGCCAAGGCCCTCGGTGCTTTCGGGGATCTGCTGGCCCGGCGGAGCGCCGAGCTGGAACAGCAGATCTACGCCATGGCGGGGGAGGAATTCAACATCAACTCCCCCAAGCAGCTGGGGGAGATCCTCTTCGGCAAGCTGGGCCTGCCCCATGGCAAAAAGACCAAGACCGGCTGGTCCACCAACGCCGATGTGCTGGAAAAGCTCCGGTACGAGGCCCCCATCGTGGGGGCGGTGCTGGAGTATCGCCAGTACGCCAAGCTGAAATCCACCTATGCCGACGGCCTTTTGAAGGCCATGGACCCGGACGGCCGGGTGCGGACCAGCTTCCAGATGACGGTGACGGCCACGGGCCGCCTCTCCTCCACAGAGCCTAATCTCCAGAACATCCCCACCCGCACGGACCTGGGCAGCGAGATCCGGCGGATGTTCATCCCGGCGGAGGGCTGCGTCCTAGTGGACGCCGACTACTCCCAGATCGAGCTGCGGCTGCTGGCCCACATGGCTGGGGACGAGGCCATGATCGCCGCCTTCCGCTCCGGCGGGGACTTCCACGCGGAGACGGCGGCCAAGGTGTTCCACGTGGCGCCGGACCAGGTAACTCATGAGATGCGCCGCCAGGCCAAGGCAGTGAACTTCGGCATCGTCTACGGCATCTCCGCCTTCTCTCTGAGCCAGGACATCGGCGTGAGCGTGGCGGAGGCCAAGGCGTATATGGAGGCCTACTTCGCCACCTTCCCAGGCGTCCGGACGTATATGGACGCCATTGTGGAGCGGGCCAGGGAGCAGGGCTATGTGGAGACGCTGTTCCACCGGCGGCGGGACCTGCCGGAGCTGAAGTCCTCCAACTTCAACCTCCGCTCCTTCGGGGAGCGAGTGGCCCTGAACATGCCCATCCAGGGCACCGCGGCGGACATCATGAAGCTGGCTATGGTGGCGGTGCGGAAACGCCTGCGGCAGGAACTGCCGGAGGCCCGTCTGGTGCTGCAAGTCCACGACGAGCTGATCGTGGAGTGCCCGGAGGCCCAGGCGGAGACCGCCGCGGCGCTGCTGAAGGAGGAGATGGAGAACGTGGTGTCCCTCTCCGTCCCCCTAACGGCGGACGCCCACTGGGGCAGAAACTGGCTGGAGGCCAAGGGCTGATGGGATTTCAGAAGATCGACTACGCCGCGTGGCCCCGCCGTCCGTATTTTGAGCATTACCACCGGGACGTGCCCTGTTGGTACAGCATGACGGTGGACGTGGACATCTCCGCCCTACTGCCCCGCCTGCGGGGGTCGGGACTCCGGTTCTATCCGTCGGTGATCCACGGCATCTCCCGGATGGTCAACGCGGACCCGGCCCTCCGCATGGCTATGGACGAGACGGGGGCCATCGGCGTCTACGACCGGGTGGACCCCACTTATACGATTTTTCACAAGGACGATGAGACCTTCTCCGTCCTCTGGACCGCCTACCAGCCGGATCTGCGGGCCTTCTGCCAGGACTGGGAGGCGGACCGGACCCGCTATGGGGACATCCACACCTTTGAAGCCCGCCCGCCGGAGGCGGGACAGGGACTCTTCAACATCTCCGCCGTGCCCTGGGCCTCCTTCCGAAGTCTGCACCTGGAGCTGCCGGAGGCCAACGACTACCTGCTGCCCATCTTCACCCTGGGCCGCTACCGGAAGGAGAACGGCCGCACCCTGCTGCCTCTGGCCATGCAGGTCCACCACGGCGTCACGGACGGCTTTCACGTGGGGCGGTTCTTCAACCGCCTCCAGGCCTGGGCGGACAGTGCGCCGGAGATGGGCGCATGAAGCGCCTGTATATGATCGGCGGTCCTATGGGCGTGGGAAAGACCGCCGCCTGCCGCCAGCTGCAGCAGCTGCTGGACCGGAGCGTGTTCCTGGACGGGGACTGGTGCTGGGATGCCCACCCCTTCCAGGTGACGGAGGAGACCCGGGAGATGGTGTTGGAGAACATCTCTTTTCTCCTGAACAGCTTCCTCCGCTGCTCTGCCTATGACCATGTGATTTTCTGCTGGGTCCTGCACCGGCGGGAAATCTGGGAAGACCTGCTCCGCCGCCTGACGGAGCCGTATGTCCTGCGGGCCGTCTCCCTGGTCTGCACACCGGAGACCCTGCGGTCCCGGCTGGAGGGAGATATCCGCGCCGGAAAGCGAATACCGGATGTGTTGGACCGGAGCCTGGCCTACCTGCCGCTGTATGATGCCCTGGACATCCGGCACCTGGATGTGACGGCTTTGACGCCCCGGGAGACGGCGGAGTGCATCCGAAGGGAGGGCGGCGCATGAAGCGGCTGATCGTCCTGCTGGGCGTGGCTGGGGTGTCCCTGTCGGCGGTGTTTGTCCGGTGGTCCACGGCGCCGTCCCTGATCCTGGCGCTGTACCGGATGGCCTTTTCGGCGGCGCTGATGGCGGTCCCGGTACTGGCGGGACGAAGGCGGGAGCTGAAATCCCTGACCCGGCGGGACGTGCTGCTGTGCCTTGCCAGCGGCTTGTTTCTGGGCATCCACTTCGCGGCGTATTTTGGGGCCCTGCGGGCCACCTCCATCGCCTCGGCGGTGGTGCTGGTGGATACGGAGGTATTCTTTGTGGCAGCGGCCTCGGCGTTGTTTCTGGGGCAGCGGCTGCCCCGCCGGACCTGGCCCGCGGTCCTGCTTGCCTTTGCAGGCAGCGCGGTGGTGGCGCTGGCAGACAGCGCCGCCGGGACGAATGCGCTGCTGGGAGATTTGATTGCCCTGGCCGGCGCCGCCGCCATGGCGGTCTATACCATGATCGGAACGGTCTGCCGGCAGCGGCTCTCCACGTCAGTGTACACCTTTCTGGTGTATACGTCCGCCGCGGCCACGCTGCTGGCTGCGGCCCTGCTGAGCGGAACGCCGCTGGCCGGCTACGGTCCGGTGAACGGGCTGACGGCCCTGGGCATGGCGGTATGCTGCACCCTGCTGGGACACAATGTGTTCAGCTGGGGGCTGAAATATCTGCCGCCGGCTTTCATCGCCACGGTCAAGCTGATGGAGCCGGTGTTCGCCTCTGTCTGGGGACTCCTGCTCTTTGGCGAGCGGCCGGGCTGGCTGACGGTTGCCGGAGGCGCGGCGGTCCTTCTGGGCGTGGGGCTGTATGCCCGTACCATCGGCGGGGATGCCGGAAAACGAGAGGAGAGAGAACCATGAGAGAACAGATGCACGTGCGCATCGTCCCCATGACCGGGGACCATCTGGACGAGGTGGCGGAGCTGGAACGGATCTGCTTCACCACCCCCTGGTCCCGGAACATGCTGGTGGAGGAGCTGCAGAACGACTGCGCCGCCTTCCTGGTGGCCCTGGATGACGAGGACCACGTGGCGGGCTACGCCGGCCTGCTGGTGGTGCTGGACGAGGGGTACATCACCAATGTGGCCGTGCGGCCGGAGTGCCGCCGCAACGGCATCGCCCAGAAGCTGCTGCAAGTGTTCCTGGACTTTGCCCAGGCCCACAAGCTGGCGTTTCTGACGCTGGAGGTCCGGGCCTCCAACTACGGGGCCATCGCCCTGTACGGCAGCCGGGGCTTCCGCAGCGTGGGCAGGCGGAAAAACTATTACGAGCATCCGAAGGAGGATGCCATTATCATGACAAAGGAGTTTACCGATGGAACTGAGGATCCCGACACTGGAGCAGCTGCGGACGGTCTATGACCGGGACCTGCGGACAGCATTTCCCGCAGCGGAGCTGAAGCCCCTGAAGAATATGGAGGAGATGTGGGCCGAGGGGCGGTACCGCCCCTGGTGCCTCTTTGACGGGGACGACATCGCCGGCGAGGCATTTTTATGGCTGGGCCACCCCGGCTGGGCCCTGCTGGACTATCTGTGCGTGGCCGCAGACCGCCGGAACGGCGGCCTGGGCTCCGTGATCCTGGAGAAGCTCCGGGAGGCGGAGCGGGGCAATGTGATCTTCGGAGAGAGTGAGATCCCTTGCTACGCCCCGGACCCGGCCATGGCAGAGCGGCGGCTGGGCTTCTATGCCCGCAACGGCGCCCGGACCGCCGGGTATGACACGGAGATGTTCGGCGTACCCTACAAGACCCTGTACTGGGCGGAGGGGAAAGTGGACGAGTCCGCCCTGATGGAGGAGCACCGCTTTGTCTATGCCAGTACCTTTGCGCCGGATAAATTCCGCAGATATGTCCGCATCCCCTTTGATCCAAATGGGACGCCGGGCGAGAGAGTATCCTGGCAGCAGTGACGGAAAAGAGAGGGACAGATCATGAAAATTTTGGCCTTTGAGTCCTCCTGCGACGAGACAGCGGTGGCCGTGGTGGAGGACGGGCGCACGGTCCTGTCCGATGCCATCGCCTCCCAGGCGGACCTCCACGCCCTGTACGGCGGCGTGGTGCCGGAGATCGCCTCCCGCAAGCATGTGGAGGCCATTGCCGCCCTGACGGACCAGGCTCTGCGGCAGGCGGGCTGTGAGAAGTCCGACATCGACGCGGTGGCAGTGACCTATGCCCCGGGGCTCATCGGCGCGGTGCTGGTGGGCCTCAGCTTCGCCAAGTCGGTGGCCTTTGCCCTGGGGGTGCCCCTGATCCCGGTGCACCACATCCGGGGCCACATCGCCGCCAATTACCTGGCCTTTCCGGAACTGGAGCCGCCCTTCCTGGCCCTGGCCATCTCCGGAGGCAACACAATGATCGTGGACGTCCGGGACTACACGGATATGGAGATTCTGGGCGCCACCCGGGATGACGCAGCAGGGGAGTGCTTCGACAAGGCGGCCCGGGTGCTGGGCCTGCCCTATCCCGGCGGCGCCCCCATGGACGCCCTGGCCCGGCAGTCCCCGGGCGGGGTGTACACCCTGCCTCACGCCCATGTGGACGGGGCAGAGCTGGACATGAGCTTCTCCGGCCTCAAGACGGCGGTGGTGAACCTGGCCCACCATGCTCAGCAGGTGGGGGAGTCTCTGGACCGGGCAGCGCTGGCTCGGGACTTCGCCCAGGCTGTCAGCGATACACTGGTGCCCCGGGCCATGGAGGCGGCAAAGCAGACTGGCCGCACTGTGCTTTGCGCCGCCGGCGGCGTAGCGGCCAACTCCGTCATCCGGGAGGATCTTCGTCGGGCCTGCGAGGCGGCAGACATCCGGTTATACCTGCCGCCGCTGAAACTCTGCGGCGACAACGGTGCCATGATCGGCGCCCAGGGGTATTATGAATATCTGGCAGGGCATACGGCTGGCATGGAGCTGAACGCCTATGCTACACGGGACATTGCAGACTGAATCAGGCGGCCGCGTCAGCGGCCGCCTGATTTATTGGAAAATGCATAACGAGCTTATGCAGGCTGCATCTGTAAAGCCAGATACCTTGCTTTTTGTGAAGGCGCAGCTCGGGTGGTCTTCATTTGCCGTTCACTTTTGGAAAAACAGGCAGGAGAGACGGAGAAGTTTTTGAAGGCAAAACATTATGTAAAGTTTAGACGCTTTTTTGGGCGGTGGAAAAGCGCAAAAAGAGAAGATGGTAAATTTATACAATTTACAAAAAAATATTGAAAATAAATAGAAAATTCGCGTGTGGAAAATCATGTGGAAAATGTGAATAACTCTTTGTAAAAAGAAATTATCAAATAAATTATGTAAATGCTGAAAAGAACGGAAGACTGCAAAAAGAAGGGAGTCAACAGAAAATAATGACAGAATTTGTCGAAGTTTCTTGGGAAAATCACAACAGAATTTCCTGTTGTAATGGGCGGAATTCGGGGGAAAAGCGTAGGAAATAGGCTAATCGCCTGAAAATATTTTGAAGGAATTCCTTCAAAATACAAAATGTAATATACAGGAATTGCCATGCAGAGAGTGTGGCAGGAAATCAAAAGAATCTGTTGACGTCGGTCAAAAAATATGATAAAATATATCCTGTTCTGGATGTGCCTTTCCAAAAACACCATGTCATGAATTGATAAGCTAATGTAGCTCAGTCGGTAGAGCAGCTGATTCGTAATCAGCAGGTCGTGTGTTCGAGTCACATCATTAGCTCCAAAAGAAGCCCTGAGGTCCAACGGCCTTGGGGCTTCTCTTTTTCTGGAAATGTTGTATAACGGTGGTAATGTGGTAGCAACTGTCATTTAGCTTGTGCATCTCCGGCTGGAGGCGGCCCGGATCGTTGTTATTGATGAGCGCAGAACCTGTGCTGCCTAAGGCATCTGCGCGCACTGGCGGCAGGCCGGGGCTGGTGAACGAGAACCCCGACCATGTGCGGCCTGCATACTGCCAGAGGGCCTCTCGGAGGGAGGATGCCCCTGTGAGCGGCTGGAGCAGAGAAATTCAAAACGCAAAGAGGAGACGGAAGACCGTGTGGCTTCCTTCGAGCGAAAGAGGGCCCCGGTGCGGAATCTGCACCGGGGCCCATGAGGTTCTCAATGTCCGTTTCGACCGGAAGCTCCACGGCTTTGCGCGTGCTTCCTGCCGCGCTCCGCCGGGAATCCATGCACCTTACTTATAATAAATTCCCAATAGCGCCTTATGAGGCTCTGTGAATGCCCCCAGCCGGATCTCCATGCTGATCTCGAAGGCCCGGTCCCAGGGGAAGCCGTATCCCGTCAGCTCCACGCCGCCCCAGCCCCGCTCGGCATACTCCCGGGTGGCGGAAAGGGAAGAGATGAAGTTGCTCCGCTCCAGGTTTTCGATCACCGGGGCCACGGCCGCTGCCATGCCGGCCTCCAGCCGCTCCAGGATGGACACCCGGTCGATGTCCGGCATCCAGAAGTTGTCGGCATTGCCCGACAGGTCGTTCCGGACAAAGCTCAGAATGTCGTTGCGCACGATGTTCTTGTAGCAGAAGTCCTTCAGAATGCTGTCCGCCAAGGTCCGGAGAAATGCCTGTTCTGTGGCATCTGTTTGCTCACCGTGCTGGAGGAAGGCATACCGGGCCACACCATGGCTCAGGGCCGTGCCGGTGACGATGGCCATATCCAGAAAACCCGCATAGCTCAAAAGCCAGCCAAGCTCTGCCTGATCTGTCAGCGCCTTATGGAAGGCGGTCCCGTAGGTGCCGTTTCCCGCGTCGATGAGGATGGTAGGCAGCCCGGCAGCCCGGTTGTCGTTCAGACACTGGACCAGTGCGTTGATATACGTCTCCTGGGCTGCCGGGTCTGCCGGCTGGGTCAGCACCAGCATTGCCAGTTCCTCGCCGCCGGGTTCCGCCATCGTCAGGTCGAAAAAGTCGAAGTGCTCTGCCACGATGGCCTCCAGAGGCTGGTAGTCATAGGCGCAGGCAGGCCGGTCCTCAGTACCGCCGAAATACTGGACGGATACCGCGGCACCCTCCCAGCCCCACTCCTCCAGGCAGAGCTTCGTCACCGCCTTAAAGGCCAGGTCGTCCACACCGGAGAGCAGGGCGTCCCCTTGGCGCAGCTGCGCCCGGAGATAGGCGATCTCGTTTTTCTGGATGCTGTCCTCCTCCGAGGAGTCGTCGATGCCGATCAATACCCGGAACTGCCCGTCCGCCGTCTCCTCCAGAGCTTGGAACATGGCGTCGCTAAGCCGCAGCTTCCGCTCCCGGGAGGCCAGATAGTTCTCCACGGCTCCCTCCGGCAGCGGCTCCTCCGCCTCCACCGGGACGGGGGTTCCGTCCGCCCCCAGGGGGTAGTCCGCCACAATGTTCCCGATGGTCAGATCCGTGCCCTCCAGGTGGGGACGGGGTGCCATGCCGTAAGTCCGCAGGGCATTGTACTCGTTGAGGCCGAACCCGCCGTAGCCGGTGGTGGCCGCCAGCCGCATGACTGTGTCCAGCAACCAGATCCGGTTGTTCTCATCCGCTGCCAGCAGGTCGATCACCGCCGTCAGCAGCTCCGCTTCCACCAGTGTCTCTCCGGAGGAAAGCGTCACCGGGTTCTCCCCAGTCATAGCCCGGGAGCTGACCAGCCCGCCGGAGAGCAGCTGATCCAGGGACAGGATGTACCGGTCACACCCGGCGGCCTCCTGCTTAGCCACCCACTCGTACAGTGCTCCCCGGTCCCCGTACTGGGTCCCGTTCTCATTCGGGGGCTGGCCGTCCAGCCGGGTGCGGTACAGGTCCCGCTCCGGCATGGCCAACTCGTAGCCCAAGGATTCCGCCAGGTATACCACCCGCTCGGCGTTGTCTGGCCGGTCATCCAGAGGTACGTAGGCGATCACCGGCGCACCGGCCCGGGGGGTCTCCTGTTCCACAGGCTCCGTCCGCACCGGCCCGCACCCTGCCAGAAGCGTACAGGCCAGCGCCGCTGCCAACATCCGTCTTCTCATGGTATGTTCTCCTGTTTCCAAAAGAGCGGAGCCATCGGCTCCGCTCCATCTGTTCTGTCCTGCCCCACACTCTCGGGACGGGAAAAGGGGCAGGGGAAAACCTTCGGTTTTCCCCAGTTGATCTGCCTCCGGCAGCTCAAGAATCTGAAACCATTTTCGGCAGGATATGCGCCTGCCGAAAATACATGGACTCAGCCGCCTTGGGCGGCGTCTCCAGTGACCGCCGTGGTGGCTCGGAGGGGAGCCTGCTCCCCTCCGAATTCCCTCACAGTCCGAATGCTCCCAGGTCCAACCCACCGGTGGCCTGCTCGATGCTCTTGTCCATGGCCTCCCCGGCCTGGCGCAGGGCCTCATTTACAGCGGATACCACCAGGTCCTGGAGCATCTCCACATCCTCCGGGTCCACGGCCTCCGGTTTGATGGTAACGGCCAGCACTTCCTTTTTGCCGTTGACCTTGGCCTCTACCACGCCGCCTCCCACGCTGGCGGTGAACTCCTGGGCCTCTACGGCCTCCTGGGCCGCATTCACCTGCTCCTGCATCTGCTGGATGCGGGCCTGCATCTCCGCCTGGCGCTGAGCGCCGGTCATCTTCATGCTGCCGTTGGTAAATCCACGGCGTGCGCTGTATCCCATAACTGGTCTCTCCTTTGTATTACTTGATCTCGATATTATCGAACTGACTGCCGAATTTCAGCAGGTTCTGCAGATTTTCCCGGGGCGTGGCCTTGGGGGGCTCTCCCACCTGAAAGACCAGGCGCACCGTCACGCCGCCGCTGGCGGCTTCCTCCATCAGGGCATTTCGCACCCGGTCATTGTCCAGACGTCCCAAGGTAATGTCATCCGGGGCATAAACCGTCAGCAGGCCGCCCTCCAGAACACCTGTGCACATATCCAGAAACACCCGGTACATAGGCGGCAGGCGGCCCTTGCAACCCTCTGCCAGCGCCCGCCACCAACTGCCCCCCACAGCGGATGCCGCAGCAGGGGAGGGGGCGGCGGGCTGCGCCTCCGGTACGTCGAACACCCGCGCTCCGGGCTCCTCCGGCAGAGGCGGCTCCTCGGGAAGCGGAGGGCGCTCCTCCCGTGCCGGCGGTTCTTCCCGAGGCGGGGCATCCTCCGGCGCAGGTGCCGGGGGCGGTACGGGGCCGGAGGACAGCTTCACCGTGCCGCCGCTTTCTGCGGCGGCCGCCCGCAGAAGCTGCCCCCGTTGGGCACTGTCTTCCAGCCGCTGGACCCGGGCCTCCAGGGCCGTCAGGTCCCCAGAGAGGGACTCGTCGCACAGCCGCAGGAGGCAGAGCTCCGCATCCGTGCGGCGGTTGGAGCTGTAATAGAGGTCCGCCGTGGCCCTTTGCAGCGTAGTGGCCAGGTAGATCAGCCGGGTAGCGGGAATCTCCCTGCCCAGCCTGTCCAGCGTGGCGCTGTCATAGCCGCCGGAGAGCAGGGCTGCCCCCCCCTCCGGCGCTGTACGTCGCAGCAGCAGGTCCCGGACCAGCGTGCTGAGCTCACCCAGCACCGCGCCTACATCCTTGCCACCCTGGTACAGCTGGTCCAGCTGCAGCAGGGCGCCCTTGGCGTCCCGGCTCAGAATAAACTCCATCAGCTGGGCCGTCTGCAGGTTTCCCGCCAGGCCCAGCGCCTCCAGCACGGCCCGGCTGTCCACGGTTCCGCCTACGGCGGCACACTGGTCCAAAAGGCTCAGGCCGTCCCGCAGAGCGCCGTCCGCCAGACGGCTCAACAGCTCCGCGCCATCCGCCGTCAGGTCGATCTGCTCCTGTCCGGCCACATACAGCAGCCGCGCCGCGATGTCCTGAGGCGTGATGCGCTTGAAGGAAAACCGCTGGCACCGGGAGAGGATGGTGGCGGGCACCTTGTGGAGCTCCGTAGTGGCCAGAATGAACATCAGGTGCTCCGGCGGCTCCTCCAGAATCTTCAGCAGAGCATTGAAGGCCGGGGTGGAGAGCATGTGGACCTCGTCCACGATGTACACCCGCTTCTTCACATTGGCCGGGGCGTAGATGGCTTCGTCCCGCAAGGCCCGCACCTGGTCGACACCGTTGTTGGAGGCAGCGTCCAGCTCCAGTACATCCAGAAAACTGCCGTTTTCGATGCCCACGCAGGAGGGGCACTGGCAGCAGGGATCGCCGTCCATCGGGTGCTCGCAGTTGACGGCCTTGGCCAAGATTTTGGCACAGGTGGTCTTGCCGGTGCCCCGGGTGCCTGTGAAGAGGTACGCATGGGAGGTGCGGCCCTCCGCCACCTGCTTACGCAGAGTCTGGGTGATGTGGGACTGGCCGATGACATCCGAAAACGTTTTGGGCCGCCATTTGCGGTACAGGGCCTGATACAAGAAATCACCTCCAAGCGAAAAAAGTCCTCCGCATGCAGCTGCGGAACCGGCGCCCTCGCGGCACATGGAACATCCCGCTTAATGCTGCTCGGTTCCCCGCCTGACATGATTCGCGGGCATCCATTGCGCGAGACCGGCTCCGCAGCTGCATGCGGAGGACTGTAACGTTATAGCTTATTTATTTTACTATATCCTCTGCAAATTGGCAACAAAAAATTTTCCGCTTTCTGAAAAAAATAGTCTTTACAACAGAGAAAATTATGGTATAATATTATCTGCCGTTGCATGACAGGAATGATGGACTCATAGTTCAACGGGGAGGGCGCTGCGTTTGCAGCCATATAAAACTACATCCCGCAGCGCTGGTTCTCTTCCCATTCACTAGTCTGGTTTTCCATGATTTTCCCTCAAAATCGAATATCCTGAAAATCCGTTTTTCATAACTTTTTTCGATGGAAAATGGCCAATATGGGCCCATAGCTCAGCTGGGAGGAGAAGCGGTTCGGTTATAGCACCTCTTTTCCGGTAGTCCAACTCAGTTGCGGGCAAACAGTTCACATCACCAAAAACTTCATACACGGGCCCATAGCTCAGCTGGGAGAGCGTTCGGTTCGCATCCGAGAGGTCGAGGGTTCGAATCCCTTTGGGTCCACCAGCAATAAGGCAAGCGTCATGCTTGCCTTATTTTTTTGTTTCCATCGCCAGAATTGTATTTGTTCCGGGTCTTTTTGCCTCTTCCGGCTCCCCCTCCAGATACAATGCTTGAAATTCCTCAAACGACACATTGAACTCTATGTCGATCTCATAATCGCGCCGCACACGGATGGCCTTGACAAACTTGGCCACGATCATTTTCTTTGCCTCAAAGGTGCAGTGGTCATACATCTCGGCCCAGCTTATCAGCTGGTCATATTCCCGCAACACTTGGCTGGCCGTCTGTACGGTTTCTTCCAACTCGGCTGTGGTGGTCTGAATTTGTACTCCCAGCTGTTTGATTTGTTCCGTAGTCTCGCTGACAAGGCTGTTCAGCAGGTCTGCATTCAAGCGGCTGGTGCCTTGGATGACCTTGATCGTCTCAGCGCGCAGGTCTTGATACTCCCGCTGCTTCTGCCGATACTGCTCATTTAAGAGGTTTAGTCTGGACCTGACGAGTTCAACCTCCTTGGCCTGCTGCTTTTCGATCAGTTCTTGAGATGGTGAGTTCTGAATGCGCCCAAGCTGGATACGAATGATTTGGTCTACCAATTTATCCAGCTTTTCTACGCCATATCCAGATTGGCCGTCGCATTCGCCGGGATGCCTGACATTGTAGTGGCATTGATACCTTGCTCTCGTTTCCCGCGTGATAGTCCCATCTTTTCGGACACGCTTTCGCCCGCTGGTAGTCAGCGTCAGACGGCCTCCGCAGTGTCCGCAGTAGACATTGCCTACCAGCAAAGACCGTCCCTTGGTGTTGAGCGGTACATCGCCGTGATGTGTCACACGCTTCTCCATCATTTGCTGCGCCCGTTCATAAGTCTCAGTGTCAATGATCTGAAGTTCTGGCAGCACCTCTGATTGGCTTTCTCCATTTCGGATGACTCCAGTGTAAATGGGATTCTTGATGATGCGGTTGATTGAAGTAGTCGGTATGTTGCGTCCTTTTCGGTTTGTAATACCCTGTTCGGCAAGATACCGGCAAAGGCGCTGCGCTCCATATCCTTCGCAGAGATATTTCTGAAAAATCAGTTTCACGATTTCTGCTTCGTCCGGGTCGATCACAAGATCGCCCACATCCTGATTTCGCTTATTGGTGCGTCCCTTATGTTCCAGACGATAACCAAACGGAATACAGCCGCCGGTAAAATGACCTTCCTGCGTCAGCTGCTCCATTCGGGTCTTGGTGCGGACAGAGGTTTTGATGCTTTCACCGGATGCCTGCCAGTAACGGATGTAATTCAGCAGCTTGTCCACATGGGTATCAAATCGCTGCTGTCCTTCCTTGGCGCTCCACACCTCAATGCCGTTTTTGACAAACCACTCTACAACAAAAGGCGTTTCGTCCTCTCTGCGCCCCAGTCGGTCAAACATGAATACCAGCAGAATATCGAATTTGTTCTGCAAGGCGTCACGCTGAATTTCCTGAATGGCATCCCGGTCTTTCGCTGAGACCTTAAACCCGGAAACACCTTTTTCCGAAAATTCCTTGACGATTTCCCAGCCGGGATGCTGCCCGACGAACTCGCGGCAATACTGTTTCTGCATGGGAATATCATCTTTCTCAACCTGTCCCAGCGTCGAAACACGGTACAGGCAATAAACACGCCGCAAATCAGCCATCAAGTTTTCTAACATATACATCACTCCTGCTGTTCTTAACAATCTTTGGAACGGTGTATATGGCCTTGTTTCAATTTTCAAGGTGCATCTCTACACCATTATTATCTCATATTTCATCAAATAGTGCAAAATTTTACGCTTTTTTCGCAATATTTGTGAGAAGGATTTCCTTGATTCCGCGGATGGCATCGGGGTTTTTATGGCCGGAATACCGGACTGTAACCTTGCAGCCATCTACATAGATCGTCTGCGTTTGCGCCGTTTCGTGCGTCGATACGCATTCTGAACACTGCTTCTGATTCACGATCCATTCCTCCGTATTGTAAAAATTGCAAGACCATACCCTCATGCAGATATGGTCTTGATAAGGAGGCCGTTTTCCCCAAATCCGTTCCTACCCCTGCACAACTTTCAGCGGCGTTTTGATTTTCTTGGCACGCAAATGCACTGCTTCACCGAAAACCATATCCGATTTGGACGGTCATTCACTTCTCAAGGTGCAAACAGTTTACTGCTTATGGACAGTGAACACAGGCTGTCGCCAGCCCGCACAGACACACCCTTTGATGCGCCTGTGCCGAATGGCAACCGTGTCGAAATATGTCTCAAATTGAGCCACATTTCCGCAGGGATAAAAAGAGAAAGGCGGCAGTGCGCCGCCTTTCTCCGCGAAAATCAGTTTCGCAGGTAAGCGGCCATCATGTCGATGAACTGAGAATTGGTCGGCGGCTGGCGCAGCTGCGTACCAGCGATCACATTCAGAAAGTCATGGTCGAGCTGGTTCCAGCAGCTCTGGATCAGCGTGCGGAGATTGCGCTCCACACAACTCGGCGTGGTGTTGAAATGATCCGCCGTCTGCTTGTAAAGGCGCTTCGTAATAAGCAACACATTGTCCGGCTGATCTCGAACCTGTTCAACCATATAGACTGCATAGCGGAAACCGGACAGCTTCCCAGTAACGCCAAGCAGGCGCAGCAAACGCTCGGCGTCCAGCGGGATCTGTTCCGCGTCCCTCTCATATTCAGGCACATAATAAACCAAAGGCATTGTTACCCCTCCTATGTGATATTTGAAGATCAAAACAGAGAAAGGGCAGCATAGGCGGGCCTCTCGGCCAGTGGCAGTTCTTTTTTGCGTAAGACCTATGCTATGTGCTGGATTTAACAGTTTTTCATCCAGCCGTTAGGAATACCCTGATATTCTGTTTCAGCTGCAAAAGCGGGATAGTGGGAGAGTGCCGGGTGTGCGACGGCAAGTTCGAAAATCTTTGTAAACATCCGTATCCTCCGTAACTCAATCATACACGATATGTGCAGTTTTGTGTCATGTAATCGTTCTACAATGGTCTACAAATAAAGCCGTTTAACGTCCGTAAATGTCGGTATTTGCAACTTTATGACCGGTTTGCATATAAGTAGCCCGCAAGAAGACTCCGTGAAGGAGCCGCCTTGCGGGCTCTGTTATAAATTCTTTGATGACGGCCCGTTGCCGCCCTGTTTTTTACTTTCCTTGATAGGTTCGATACAGGAAAGTCACGATCTGCGCTCTTGTGCAGTCGTTGCCGGAACCGAACAGACCGCCGCCGATGCCGCCGGTGATCTCGTTCTTCTCCGCCCATGCGACTGCATCAGCGTAGTAGGCATTTGCCGCCACATCGTTGAACGCGCTGCCTCCGCTGACGGCGGGGCTGCCGGAGGCGCGGTAGAGGAAGGCTACAGCCTGTTCACGGGTGCAAGTAGCGTTCGGGCTGAACTTGCCGTCGCCGGTGCCGCCGGTAATGCCGTTCTCCACGGCCCAGGCCACCGCCTTGGTGTAGTAGCTGTCAGAGGGGACATCCGCGAAGCTGCCGGTGCCCTTCGGCTCGGGAGAACCGGCTGCACGCCACAGGAAGGTCACGATCTGGGCGCGGGTGCAGGCGGCGTTGGGACTGAAGTGTGTGGCGTCCGTGCCAGAGGTGATGCCCTTCTCCGCCGCCCACTTCACCGCGTCGTAGAAGTAATCGCCGGCCTTGACGTCCACGAAGTAGTTCAGCATGGTGTTGTCGTCCATGAAGGTGACCTTGACCTCGACCTTGCCCGCAGGCATGGTGAAGGTGTACTTGCCATTTTTCTCGGTGAGCTTGAGCTCCTTGCCGTTCTTGTCCAGAACGGTCAGAGTTTCCAGCGTGTAGCCCTTGTCGGGAGTGACCGTGACGGTCACGGTGTCGCCCGCCGCCGCGTTCTTGGGACTGACGGAAACGGAGCCGTTGTCCGTCTTTGCCGGGGCGGTGACGGTGAAGGTCGGGACGGACGCCCCGCCGCCGCCACCGCCGCCGCCGGAGGAACGAGGGTTGACGGTCAGGGTACCGCTTTCAGGTGTTCCGACTTCATAATTGGTATCCATGCCGGATTTCAGTGCAGTCGTTCCGCTCACAGTGATGGGGAAAGAGCCGGTGCTTGTGCCGTCCGCCGTGCAGAAAGCAGTTGCTTTCGTTTCGATCACAGTAGCTTCGCTGTCGCCGGAGGCAAAGTTGCCGTAGGTCACGGTGAAGGTGGGGAGTGTTCCGTTCGCGGTCATGCTCTTGTTGTCTGCCTTGACGCTGATCGCGCGCTTTGCGACGGAGACGCTGACGCTGTTCTCCGGTACATCCGCATAGCCATCGTTGCCGATGACCTTGTAGTACACAGTGTAAGTACCGGCGTTCTTGACCTTGGGAAGCTCCGTGCTGTAGCCTCTGCCAGAGGCCAGGCTGTACTGCAAGGTACCACCAGTGGCAGAGCCAGCATCAATCAGCACCTGATCTGCGCCGTTGTAGACCAGTCTGGTCTTGGCCGTAGGAGCGGTGACCACAGGGGTAGTCTTGTCGTTCACGGTAACCGTTACGGTGATTGTATAGCTCTCATAGTTGGTCGCGCCGGTTACAGGAACTGTGATGGTGGCCATTTTATTGGCCTTGCTCGCGTCGTTCACAAAGGTGAACTTCAGGGAATTGCCCTCCATGACGGGATCGCCGCTGAGGACTTTTTCGCTATCTGCTGTGGTGATTGTTCCAAAACTGCCGCCCGCGGCCAGATAGCGGCTCAGATCCACGGAACCGGTCGTGCCGTACTTGGCGGAGCCGAAGGCAGTCTTGTTGCCGTAGTTCGCCTTGTTGATGGTAAAGCTTTTCTGCGTTTCGCCGAAGGTGTAATTGCCAGTTGCCGTTTCCGTAACTGTAATCTTACCGCTGCCCGCATTGACATTATCGGTGATAACGGCAGCGTAGTCGTTTTCCGCCAGTGTAGTGGTGCCATCCTTCACGGTAAAACTCGGCAGGATCATCGCGCCGTTGTTGTAGGCATAGCTGCCCGATACCTCAATGGTCGGGGTAATGCTCTTTTTAGCGATGGTAAACTGCTTCGTCACCTCACCGATATAGTTACTGGCATCCTTTGCCGTAACCTTCAGTGTGTGCTCACCGGCATTGGTCTGTGTATTTTCGCTGATATCGCAAGAAGTAGTGATGTCCTCGCTATTAAGTTCCACCTTGGTAACCGTCTGCGTCTGGGCGGAACCATTGTAGATCAGCGCCGTTCCAAGAGTGACCTCCGCGCCCGTAATGGACTTAGGCGCAATGGTGAAGGAATCGGAAGTGGCCGTATAGATATGGGTGGGTGTCTCGCACTTCACGGTGACGGTGTAAGTACCTGCCTCAGTAGGCTTGGTCGTGCTGCTGTAGGTGCTGCTGTCCTTGCGGAGCGTACCGTTGTAGGTAACGGTAGTGCTGCTGGTGTCGGCGGGTTTGGTGTAGATGGGATTGGTCAAAGACTCGCCATAGGTGCAGCCGTTCTGTGTGACCCCGCCTTCAAGAGGTATGGTAGTCTTGTCAGTCACGGTAACAGTGATCGCATCGGAGCCGGTGTAAGCGTTGTACTCGTTCGTTCCATCGCCGTTCACATCCTTGGCCATGATGTGGACGGTAATGACAACATTGCCGGTCTTGTCAGCGGCAGAGGTCAGTGTGGTACCGCTAAGCGTCGCCGCGTCGCCGGAAGCAATTGTGAATTCGACTGTCCCCTTTGCATTGCTGACCAGCGTGCACAGGTCAAGCGTGTTTCCGCCCTTGGCCAGAGGCGCGGCAGCGGTGATTGTGGGAGTCTGATTCAAGGGAGTGATGCTGAAGGTCTTTTCAGCGGTGCCGGTATAGTTGCCCCGACCGGTGATCTTCACCGTTGCGGTACCCACATAGGTATTAGCTTCGTAGCTGTAAGTAAAGTCGGTATTTTCAGTCAGCGTAGAGCCATCGGTAACCTCGGGCTTAGGCGTGATGGCGCTGCCGGTATAGGGCTGGCTGTCCACAGAGGCAAGCATAGCATCATTGATGCTTTTTTGAAGCAGCTTCCATGTGGTGCTGGCCTCACCGGTGTAGTTGCCGATACCCTTGATTTTCAGAACGGTTTCCGCTACATCGGTGGCCTTGTTGCCACTTTCAATGGTGTAGTCGGTGTCCTGCGGCAGCATCATGGAGCCAACCTCGACCTTATTGATGGTGATAGTCTGCTCCGTGCCGTTGTAGGTCGGTGCAGCGTTCAGCGTGATGTTCGCGCCGGAGATGTCTCTGGCAATCACCGAGACAGAATAGCTGGTCACAAAGTCGCTGTAACTGCTATTGCTGAACTTCACCCACAGCGTTTTGCTGTCGCTCACATTGGTGACCTGCGGCATAGCGTCAGAGTAGGAATCTCTCTCGGAATCCGCATACTGCACAGTCCAGCCAGCGGGCAGGGTACCTACGGTGAAAGCGTCATGTGCCGTGCCGTCATAGGGGGCATTGTAGGCAGCGATTGCGTCTTTCAAGGTGTTCTGGAGGTCGCTGTCCGCAGAGGCTTTATCGGTGGTAAACTCGACTGATTTTGCTTCACTGGCTTCCATGGTATCGGTCGTTGCTACGCGGCTCCACAGCTTATATTCGGTGTTGGGGGTCAGGCCAGAGATGATACCGGTCATAGTCCAACTGGCAGGCTCATTTGTTGCAGATTTCAAGGTGACGCCGTACTCATATCCATCTTCTTTGTCGGCAATCACTTGAGTGTCCGTCGTGCTACCTACGGAGGGAGTATTGACTGCACCGCTGTAATCCGCCTTGGCCACAACATCAGTGGTAGTAGATGTCAAAACTCCAGACTGATTGGTTGCGGAGACTTCAACTTTGATTGTCTTACCCACATCAGCGGCCTCACTGGGCGTATAGCTACTGCCCGTTGCACCGACGGTTTCATCTCCGCGATACCACTTATAGGTCAAGTTATCAGAAATAGTTGATGTAACACCAGCGGTGTCCACCGTCAATATCTGACCAATCTTTGGTGTGCCGCTGATGGCGACAGTCCCCTCCAGCGAGGGCTTCTCGGTAGTCAGCACCATCTTCCCTTCGGAAGTCTTTACCACATAATAATTAGGGTCATCAGAGGTAAAGTGTGCTACATCCGCAGCGGTAAGCGGACGGTTTTGATCGTATTCAATCAACACGACAGGATTTTCTTCTGTAGGCATAATCTCAGTGGAAATGCCAATAGGAGTTTTATTCGATATGGAACCGCTCAGCGCAAAGACTGTATCTTTACCCATGTATATATTCCGACTTTGCGTTCCATTCTGAGAAATATCTATTTCCCCTGAAAGCGAGAAACTTCCTTTACTTACATATATTCCGCTTTCTTTATTTTTACTAATAGTCCCTCCACTTATATCAAATTTGCTACCGTCTCTAAGTATTACAATTCCACCATATCCGCCATTCTCTTCGATTGAGCCACCAGTCATCTTGGATTTAGAGTCAGTGATAACAACACCATTGAGTGAGTTTTTTTCTATTAAACCGGCTGTCATTTTGAAAGTGCAATTTAGATTTCCATTATAACCATATCCTGTATTTCCACAGATTTCTCCACCGTTCATTGTGAGATATCCACATACACCACCATTTGTGTTTTCATCAATATATCCTGCATTCAGCGTGAAAGTGTCATTGCTATATACTCCTCCGCCATCGTTAGTGGCACTATTGGTGCAGATTTTTCCTCCGTCCATGATAAACTTTGACTGAATAGCAGTATATACGCCACCACCTCGACCGTTCAAAATACCCCCACTAACTGCCTTGTTATTGCTTATTGTCCCCTTTTTCAGTGTGAATGTTCCCCCAGCAACATATATACCGCCTCCATCGCCATCAAGTGCAGAATTTTGCGATATATAACCATCGTCCATTGTGAATCCATTTTTGGCATATATACCTCCACCGGACCTACTGGCTGTGTTATTTGAAATATTGCCGCTTGACATAGTTATATTTTTACTTTCGGAATACACGCCTCCGCCATCGTGTGCAGAATTATGCTCAATAGAGGCACCCATTATCGCAAGAGTGCCTCGATTTAGATTTATTCCGCCGCCAAAACAGCTACTTGAATCACCACCATTTCCAACTATTGTTCCACCTTGCAATGTCAAACTTCCCGCATCAATATATATACCGCTATAACCATTGGAATTATTTGTGATAATTCCCCCAGAAATTGTTTTTGCGCCATTGGGATTCAGTGTCCAGCAACCAGTTTTGCTGTTTTCCGAGAATTTATGCTCTGTACTCTTGTTGCAATCAGTAATGGTTAAAGAACAATTATCTCTATTTTCGGTACTGCCGAGGGTGGTTCCCATATAGATAACATTTTTCTTACTTTCCGACTGCACAATTGCGTGCCCATTCAAACACAAAGTTGTTTCTCCCACCGGAGGAACCCATGCAGAGCTAAGTGTGACATCAACGCTCAAATAATAGTTTCCAGAAGTACCTGGCAGCTCGTTCTCATTACTCCATTCAGTCCATGCACTATGGTCATGTTCCAATTCTTCTGCTTCCTCGTTGTTGGCAGCAAAAGCTCCGATTGTGAGCCACGAAAGGCACATTGTTACCGTTAGTAACAACGATAAAATTCGTTTTTTCATTTTCCTATTCTCCCTTTGTTGATTGATGTACTACCGAAATAAATGGCCATACTGCGCCAAAAAGTCTGGCAGTCCGTTTAGTGTAGTGACATACACATTTTCCGTGTTTCTTCCATTGAATTCGACAGATTTAGAAATCCCTTGCCCAGTACAATTCAGAATTGCTTCTGCTGGAGCAGATACAACCCATCTCCGAACGCTTCGTGTTTCATCTGTTGGTTGTAGCACAGTCCAAATCAAGCAAATGTCATATTTCTTGAAATATTTAAGGGCGTATCGAATGGCCTCTTTATTTTTCTTGTTTGAAAAGTCATAGACAAATCGATTTCTTTGTTTGTCGTAATCTTCCCCAATCACGACTGAAAACATGGTTTCATCTAAATTCGAATTACGGATCATACTCATGATTTGTTTTCGAAGTTCATTATCTGACATACATAACACCTCCTTTTCTACCTTCCTAAAAGGTGTACTTTTTCGCAAAGCTAAAATTCAAGCTATACAACTCTCATGTTTGGTTGAAAAGGATAAGTATGCGGTTGCTTTTTGATGGCAATTTGTGCTATACTGAATACAATTTATTAGGTGCATATATTTACAAAAAAGTACACATTCCTGTAAAATCAGCCGGGTTACAGCAACCCGGCTTTTTCGTAAATTTCTGCCCGGTAACGGAAGGTAGACAGCGGCATTCCGCAGTCTTTTGCAGCTGCGGTTCCGGTTATCTCGCCGTGCTTCCAGTGCTGATAGACGGCGTGAAAGTTCTCCGGCAGTGGCTTCGGTATGCGCCCGAACCGCACACCCTTCGCTTTCGCCGCTGCGATTCCTTCTGCCTGCCGCTGGCGGATATTAACGCGCTCATTCTCAGCCACAAATGACAAAACTTGGAGAACAATGTCGCTAAGAAAGGTTCCCATTAGGTCTTTTCCCCGTCGGGTATCCAATAAGGGCATATCCAGAACCACAATGTCAGCGCCCTTGTCTTTTGTGAGGATACGCCATTGCTCTTGAATTTCGTTATAGTTGCGTCCGAGACGGTCGATGCTCTTGATGTATAACAGATCGTCCTTGCGGAGTTTTTTCAGCAGCTTTTTGTACTGCGGACGGTCAAAATCCTTGCCGGACTGTTTGTCGATAAAAATGTTCTTTTGCAGTACCTGTAATTCGTTCATTGCAATAAGCTGCCGATCTTCATTTTGTTCTCGCGTAGAAACGCGGACATAAGCATAGATTTCTGCGATGATTAACACTCCCTTTCTAACGCATCACCACCTTCAGTATAAAAATTTCGAATTTCTTCGTATAGTTCTTTCATACTTGTTGATAATCACTCGCTGGATTCTCTCAAAAAGAATCGAAACATCACCATGCTCGCCTTAGAGAAGCTGTGTAAGATCATTGGCTGTACTCCCAATGATGCGATTTCGTTCAAATAGTGGCTGCTGGCGTCTGTGCCGACGGCCGCTGTTTCTTTGAACGCAAAAAAGCAGGCCCACACTGCCTGAAATGGCAGTGTGGGCCTGAATAATAATGCGGCTCAATTTGAGACACATTTCGACAGTGGGTTGTTCTCTTACTATTTTCTACAATCCTCGACAATACCGCCCAATACCTTTACATAGCAGACAATTTCCCATATAATAATGCAAACAAAGCACAAAGGAAGGTGCTGTCATGCCAATCAACAAGCAATTACTGAGGCAGCTGTTAGCCACTGAAAAATTCAAGAAATGTGCGGACAGCCCGGACAGCGCCGCTGAGTTAGGCTCTACATTGTCAGATACGGAGTCGCTGGTTCGATCCTGCCAGAATGTTCAGGCAATTCCATTTATACTTTGGAACGACTTTTATAATTCCGCCGGCATCCTTGCTCCTAAAAGCAAGAAGAAATCTTACCGTTATAAGTGGGGAGATAAAGTCTTTGTGGACTTCGGTTGCGGCAATATCCAGACGGAGCTATCCTTCCCACACCCAGCCATTGTTCTTTACAACTTTGCAAACACAGTGATCGTTGCACCGACCACCTCTGACGACAGCCCCAATAGCTTTTCTGCCGACATTGAAGAGGTCATCATCAAAGCCAAAAGAGACGGCACCGTATTTCCGAAAGACACAATCATCAATCTCCATCAAATCAAATCCGTACACAAAGACCGTATCATCAGCAATCTGCGCTGCAATGTAAAAAGCTATATCGTGGACAGGCAGGAAATTGCACGGCAAAATGCAATCCACGGTGCAGATACCTTTACAGATGGCATGGATTTGCTGGACTGCATCCGAACAAAGCTGGCATATATCCTCGCGGCCCCTCAAATGCAGTCTAAGAATACAGAGATACTGAACGGACGCCAGCAAATCAGCCAACTGCAAACCGCTCTTGAAGCCGCTCAGCAGAAAATTGCGGAACTGACCGCTCAGCTTGAAAAAACTTCTTCCGAAAAGCAATGTCAGAACGATTGAACTCTGCATATAATATTTGCGGATAGACATTGACATGGCATAGAGAATTTGCTAAAATACAATTAGCAAAAAGGTCTATCTTGTCAGCTCGAAAGAGTGAGACACTCAACTTTATGCTTAAACTGCGGAGACGGAGCATTTTATGTTCCGTCTCCATCTTTTTATAAAAAAGCAGGCCCACACCGCCCGAAAAGGCAGTGTGGGCCTGAATAATAATGTGGCTCAATTTGAGACACATTTCGACAGTGGGTTATTCTCCGTAATACTCCGGCCTGGCAACGGACACAAAGCCGCTTGTCCCGGTGATGACCACATTGTTCGCGCCGCTGGCGCAGTGGATCACCAGCAGCTTCCCGGTTTCGTCTCGTCCACAGATGATGCCAACATGGGAATTATCCGGGTAAAATACCAAGTCACCGGGCTGGGCATCCTGCCAGCTTATATCAGTACAATAGCCGTGCTGCATGGTGGCCCCGCCGCCATGTCCGATGATATAGCTTCCGCCTGTGGCATTGTAAAAGGCCCAATCGACAAAGCCAGAGCAGTCCAGCCCGTAGGGTCGGTAGGTTCCTGTGGTGGAACTGCCCGCTGCTGTGACCTGCCGCAGCTGTCCCCATCGGGAGTCCCAGCCGAGAACAAGGCTCTTGCCGCCCCAGAAGTAGGAAACCTTGCCGTAAAGCGTCAGCGCATTCTGCACCACGGCGCGGCGCTCCGGCGAGAGGTCATCCGGGAGGTTCTGAAGGACTTCCGCCGCATCTGCATTGGTGATCGTCAGGCTGGAGGCCAGTGAAGCCAGCGCCACCCGGTCAGCCAGCAGCTCGTCCAGAGCATCGTTTTGATAACGGGTGAAGGCATAGGCCGTCCGCATATCATCCGCTGTTTTCGGCGTGATGGTGATATGCAAAATGTACTCCGTCCAACCATCATCGTCTCCACTTCCAGAATGCTCTATCGTTTCCACTTCCGTTGTGATCTCGGTCATGTCCCAGAACACCGCAGTCAGACGGCTTACCCGGTCAGCGTCCAGTGTGGCCACATCCACGCCATCGTCTGCTCCTGCGGTTTTTGCGGCAAACACGGCCAGCACCTCCGGCCAGTCCGGGGCCTGTCCGTGGATCTGGATGCTGTCATAGTTCCCGGCCTGCAATTCTTCCAGCTTTGTATTATAGGCGATATTCACCTGCGTTACGGCCTCTGCCACCGACACGGTATTCGGAGCATTGCGCTCCGCGGCGAAAAACAGGCCGAAGGGTGAGCTGGCCACAGCTGCGATAACAATGATGATCGCAAGCGCAAGCAAAAGTGTTGTGCCGCCGATCAAGCCGGTCACAGCAGAAATCAGCGTGGCAGCCGCACGGCGTACCATCACGGCAGTACGCTTGAACGCCTCAAACGCCGTCTTTGCAGTTTTTTTCGTCTGCACTATCCTTTGCTGAAGCGCCTGCTGGGAAGGTTTTACGGCTGACGGTACAGGCTTTGCCGCCTTGGAAAAGGTGCGTCTGACCTTGGGCGCATTGGGTGGCTTTTCCGTTTTGCTCTTGCCGCCATATCTCTGCAAAGAGCGCGGCCTGCGCTCTTTGAATGGACTTTTGCTCTGCACTTCTGAGCGCGGAGGGGACACAGGCTCCCAATCTGCATCATAGACCGCAAGCGGGTCTGCGGCGGATGGCGGAGCCTGCCGCTCTGCCCTCCACTTCTTTTCCTGCTTGTCCACCACGAATTGACGGCGGGCCTCAAGCTGCTGTTTCTCTGTTGGCACACGATGGTCAACTGCCTGCTCCGTGCCGGTGCCGTTCTGAGCAGCACGCTCCGCAGGCGTCTTTTCCCGCCGCTCTGACGGTGACTCCGTTTCATGCCCGGCCTCATCATAGGTCGAAGGTCTTTCCTTGACCGGCGGCTTCTTCTTCGGTGCCTGCGGCACACGCTCCCGCAGCTCATCGGCTGCCCATTCCGCAGCGGATTCCACGCGGCTGACCGCCTGCGCCTCGGCATTTTCCGCGCCGGTATCCTGCCGCTGCTCCATCTGCTGACGGTACTTCTCTTTCAGCAGCACCGCCCGATGCCGGGGATCGAGCATGGCGGAACGCTTGCTTTTCGGCTGTCCCATTTTGGGCTTTTCCTTGAACTCCGGCAAATCAGCTCACCCCCTTAATGTGGCTCAATTTGAGACGAATTTCGACAGTCCTCATTTGTCCCCCGGCGTGGTACTCATCAGGCGGTACAGTTCGCTGTCCCGCGGAAATTCGTTGATGAAGGGAATGATGGAACTGCCGATCCGCATAAGGCCGTGACCTGCCTCCACATTTGTCACATGGCTCATCTGCGTCTCCGAGATATGCAGCAGCTTTGCAAGCTCAGCCCGGTCGGTGGCCGCTTGGTTCAGCAGGATCAGAAACTCACTGTTGGCCAGCATCAAGCGCGCCGTTTCCGAGCGCAGGCATTCCTCGATATTCTGTGTGGCCGCCGTCATCGCCGCTGCATACTTGCGAAAGCGTTTCCAGCACTTGTAGAGAAACTGTGCGGAGTAATGATATTTGAAGAACAGATACACCTCATCCACAAAAACCCATGTGTATTTCCCGGCCAGACGGTTTGCTGCCACGCGGTTCTGAATCGTCTCCAGAACGACATTCAGGGCTGTGGGTTTGAGCTGTTCGCCCATCTCATAAAGGTCGAAGCAGACGATACGATTGTCAATATCAAAATTGGTTTCGTGGGCAAACATATTGAGACTGCCCTCCACGAACAGCTCAGACGCAAGGGCCAGCTCCTGCGCTTCACGCTCCGGCTGCCGCTTTACCTCGTTGCGCCAGTCCGGGAGCGTCGGCAGCCGCCCTTCGCCGCCGTTTTTGATGAAATCGTGATAGATATTGGCGGTGCAGCGGTCAATGATGGATTTATGGAACGCCCCAAGCTGTCCGACGCCCATCTGCTGCTCGCAAATGCTCATCATCAGTTCCGACTTCATGGCCACTGGGTTTTCCCCGGCGCCGTAGCCGCGGTTGATCTCCAGCGGATTGATATGATGGGGACTGGACGGGGAAATTTCCAGCACTGCGCCTTGCAGCGCCCGCGTCAGTTCTCCGTACTCCCGTTCCGCGTCGATCATAATAATGTCATCGTTGGTGGAGAGAGCGATAAAGGTGATGGTCTCTTTCATGCTGAAGGACTTGCCGCTGCCGGAAACGCCCAGCACAAAACCGTGCGGGTTCAGCAGCTTCTTTCGGTTGCAGATCAGCAGATTTCGGCTGACTGCGTTGACACCATAATAAATGCCGCCCGCATCCTGTATCTCCTGCACGCGGAACGGCATCAAAACAGCAGTGGATTCGGTTGTCAGGGTGCGGGTCGTTTTGATGCGGCGCAGGCCATAGGGCAAGGCCGTGTTCAGTCCATCCTCCTGCTGGTATCGCAGAACGGAGAACTGGCAAGCCTGCTCCAGCCCAATCGCTTGCAGCGTTTCCGTGTCGGCGTTCAGCTGCTCCAGCGTGTCCGCCATGTGGACGATGGTGACATTGGCAAAAATCATCCGCTGGTCACGGGTACTCAGATCATCCAAAAATTCCTTTGTCTCCGCCCGCAGCTGTTCCAGTTCATAAGGGATGCTGGCAGTAAAATTGTTCCGGCTGTTCTGCCGCTGCTGCCACCGGGCAATATCCGATTCGATGCCGAGAATGCGGCTCTGTACCTCACGGATGGCCTCATCCGTGGGGATCGGCAAAATGTCGATGGACAGCATCAGGTTGCGCGGGAAGTCGGAGAGCTTGGCGATCATTTCATCCTTGATGTAACTGGCATAGTCCCGCAGGAACAGGACGCGGCCCACCTTACTGCCCATCTCAAAATGGTCTGCCTTGAAGCACAGTCCATCCGGGCAGATATAGTCCCGGAAATCGTGTCCCTTCCGCATGGCATCGCTCAGGTCAAAGTGGAACTGTTCTTCCTCACCGGGGCGGAAGAAATCGTGAAAGATACGCAGACGCTCCTGATTATCCAACGGACGCGCACCGCTCTCCAGCCTGCCGAAGTTCTTGCCAAGGTCGGTATCGACCCGATGGAAGAAGGTGCGGGACTCCTCGATGCTCTTCCGTGCAACGGACACGGTGATGTACTTATCCTGGATCAGGTCATTGCTCTCGGATGCCTTGTCGGTCACGACCCGGTTGTACTCTCTGCGGTAGCGATCCAAATCATTCCCACGCTCCCGCATCAGAATACTGCGCTGAAAGTCCGCGCCATTCAGCCGCCGGTTGTTGATGGTGATCTTCGTAGTGGCGTCTGTGGGCAGACTGTTCAGCACACCGCAGTAAGCAGAGAACATATCCCGCTGATCCTCATGGGAGGCCAGCGCGTAGTTGATGTCCGCAAACCGCCATGTGCGGCTGTATTTACCGCCGCCCACCTGCCAGATGCCGTCCCGATAGATCTTCTGAATGGGGATGGACTGCTGGACGCTGCGGGGGATGCGGAAGTGTTCCCGCTCACTGCGGTCTGCGGCAAGGAGTGTCTTAATCATAAATGTCTCTCTCCTTTCTGTTCATTACTTTGCAGTACAGATTTTCAGAGCGGAACACCCGCGGCCTTGCACACAAGACCTGCGACTTGATGAATGCCCACGCAAACTGCTCAAGGGTCAACCCGTTGTATCGGAAGAACCCGGCAGCCGCCAACGGCGCAGCTGCGAGGATGCACACCCAGCTGGCCGTCTCCCTGCCGAGCGTCCCTTTCGTCAGAAAATAGGTGCCAATGGCCGCCGCAACAGCCAGCACCGCACAGATGAACTGCCGGGTGGACAGGCCAAAGAAAATCGTCTCGCTGTGTTGGCGGACTTCTTTTGGTATCTTAATCTCCATGGATATAGCCTCCTGTCGAAATGTGTCTCAAATTGAGCCGCATTTCTCTGAAAATAATTATTTTTCGATTTTTTGACACGATTTTTGGGGCATGAGATAATAGAAGTACCAAATAAAGGAGGGTTTTCCTATGACGATCTTATCTCAGGTACTTCTTGGTTTCGCCGCCATCGCGCTGCTGATTTTTTCCGTCCGGCTCATCTTCACACTGCTCCTGCGCCTGCAACTGCTGCCCGTCTTGATCTGGCTCTGTGTCGGGCGCGTGTATCCGCAATGGGCGGCAGCACACCCATTTGTGTTCTATGGGGTGCTGTCTCTGTTCGGCCTGCTTGCGCTGTCCTGCTGGCTGCGTCCGCTGGTAGAATGGTTGCAGGAGACGCAGAAGGCTCGATTGGCCGAACGGCTAATCTTGGATGAGCTACACCGCGCAGCTGTGGAGGGGCGTACCATCTCCGGCTTTCAGGTGAAAAACGGTGTCCCCATCGCAGAATATGAGAAATGAAAAAAGCGGGCTGCGGCCCGCTTTTTCTTGTCTTATAATCCGAACATCTCCTTTGCGATGCGCTCCGCGCCTTTCACAAGGCCCACCAGCACCAGCATATTGAATATGGTCTGCGCTACATATTGCCAGCTCATCGTAACAACGGGCAGAGAGGTGTCTGCTATGGGTGCGCCGCTGGAGGCAAATGCCGAAAAAATCAGACAGGCCAGCACCACGACAGCACCCTCCATGCAGACGCCGATGTAGCTTTTCAGAAAGGCTTTCCCCATAAAACTTGTATCTTCGCCCGCGAAGGATGCTAGCGGCAGCGGAGCCAGTGCCGTGAACATATACAGGCGGAAGAAGCGCCCGTAGACCGTCATAATCAGAACAAAGGACAGCGCCGTAATGAGCAGGCTGCCAAAAAATGTGACGAGCCACAGCGGAATGGATTGTAAGAAGCCCACTTCCTCAATGGCGTCAATAATCTCCTGCGGCAGCGTCACACTGGCGGCGCTCATGCCGCCGATACTGCTCATGATGGTCTGCACCACGCCGCCGCAGACAGCGAACACAGAGGTCATCAGTTCCATGGCACTGCCTACGGCAACTTTGGCCAGCAGAAAGCGGATGAAATGCCGCAGGGCAAACTCTGGACGCTGCAAATCACGAAAGCTGGCGGCAGAGCGGAACACGCTCATGGCAAAGAACAGCACCAGCAGACCGTAGCCAAAGGCTTTCAGGCCGTCGTTGATGCTGACGATGGTATTCCAGATCTCCCCGCCCCGGAATGCCTGCGGCGTGGTGGTGACAAGGCTCCAGATCTCCGTCAGCTTTTCATTCCATGTATCGAAGGCCGATTGCAGCGTGCCAACGATCCAGTTATTCAATTTCTATCACCTCAATTCTCCAAAGAAGTAAGGGGCAGGCTTCACGGCCTGCCCCTTTCAGCGTGTCGAAAAAGTTCGACACGCTTCTCAGAAATGCAAGCATTTCTTCGATGAGATGCAGGCCGCCGCGCGCACTCGCTGCGCTCGCATGGTTGCGGCCTGAGAAGAGTTTTTTCTGAGGCACATGTCCTCAGAAAAAACGCCTTACATCTAATCCCGTCACCTGCGGGTGACGGAACTCTGCGAGGCTCTTGCATCGTTCAACGTGAGAAATCACTTTTTTGACAGTCTGTAAGGGGCAGGCTTCACGGCCTGCCCCTTTTCCGTTACACTGCGCCAATGGCAGTCAAAATCTCCTTGGCGAAGGCGATCATCAGGCCACCAAAGAGGCACAGAAAGCCCTGCGTCCTCTGGCTGGCGTCGTGAGACTGGATGCTCATGCCCACCTGCACGATGCCCCAGCCGAGAATGATAACGCCCAAAGCCTTGATGATGGAAAACACGAAGTCAGACAAATTCCCCACGATGGTCAGCGGGTCATCAGCGGCCAACGCGGGACAGGTCAGTGCGGCGCAGGCCAGCACCGTCAGGACAAGCGCCCCATAGCGGCGGCCTACCCGGATCCTCCGGCGGTCAGTCTCAAGCGAAATGCGTTTCTTTTTCATGGTTGTTCCTCCTCATGTTATTCAATGATCTCAATGGACTCCCAGCGTTCCGTGGACAGCGGGAAGTCCTCCAATGCGTAATCCAGACCGGGACAATGGACATACGGCGCGGCTCCGCCATCCTCTGTCAGCTTCAGATCGGGGTGCTTCAGAATGTCATATTTTCTGTCCATCACCGGCAGCTCGCCGCGGATGAACAGGATGCAGCGGTCATTGTCCAGCGCCCGCACTTCATCGGGCGTCATCAGTTCACGCCCGGTCTGCTGATAGTTCACACTGCCGGAGCCATTGCGCCCCTTCGATACACTGCGCGTCCGGGTATCCAGCGTTTCCTTTCCCAACAGCTCCGAGATGTACTTGAAGGTGCTGACTTCATTTCCGCCCAAATACAGCAGCGTATCCGCGTTGCCAATCAGTCCTTCCCAGTCATCCTTGAACAGTGCTTTTAGCGCGGAGATATTTTGCAGAACAATGGTAGACATGATGTTGCGGCTTCGCATGGTAGCTTGCAGCTTGCCGAAGTCATCCGGGAGAGAGACATTGCAAAACTCGTCCATCATCATCCGCACGGGAACGGGCAGCGCCCCCTGATGCACCTTGTCCGCCTGATAGTAAAGGCTCTGAAAGGCGCAGGTGTAGAGCATACCCACGATGTAGTTGAAGGTGCTGTCGTTGTCCGGGATGATGGCAAACACGGCCTGCTTGCGCTCACCCATCTTGTCCAATTCCATATCGTCTTTTGCTGTGATGTTCTGTATCTCCGGCAGGATGAATGCGGACAGCCGCACCGCCGCGGAGATCAGGATGCTCTTCGCGGTCTTGCCAGAGACGAAAAGTCAAGGACTTTTTCATCAAATTTACAAAGAAGTCACATTTTGCGGACTTCCTCACGGAGCATACGCTTGATTTTGTCCTCCATTGTCTCTTTTGCGGTCTCGCTGAAATGGACACGGACGATATAGGTGGTCTTGCCGATCTGCTTTCTGACAGTCGGGCAAGTGGCGGTGTTGGTTGCGGTATTGTTCATTCAAAATCCTCCTGTAAATGAAAAATGTCCGGTGACGGTTCATCATCGGGCGGTGTCGGTATGAGGGAACAAGGCAAGGCGGCAACATTAAGGTATCTATAAAAAACTTGCCGTCTTTGCCACGCTTGCCGTGTTCCTGTTGTCAGTCTCGGAGATAGCAGACCCATGCTGTGCCGTCTTTCTCGGTCACAAG